>Ga0256406_1000042_pt1 | contig 212064 bp, 200 predicted proteins | sample RumenRJG_03DNA_FD_185986 | JGI IMG/M metagenome (GOLD analysis project Ga0256406, IMG submission 185986) | Bovine rumen microbial communities from Lethbridge, Alberta, Canada - RJG_03 | ecosystem: Host-associated > Mammals > Digestive system > Stomach > Rumen | place: Canada: Alberta... | reverse complement strand
GTGGCAAAGCACGAAAAGCGCTATAACAGCACGGCCAAGACATCCCTTGCATTCAAAAGCCCGAACCAAGTTGTAACAGAGTATTTCTCACATTCTGGTGTGTAACATATGTCTTGACAATCAAGAATCATGACATTGCTGGAAAAGGAAGAACATTGACACCAGGCACGTATATGCATATAATTAAAGTTACGGTAAAAATAACAGATAGACAGGGCGATGCCTTGTGTATCTGTTTGTAATTTAAGTATCCAATACAAAGGAGTAATAACATGGCTAACGAAACGCTGATTACCCAGGAAGGTCTGCAGAAGTTAAAAGACGAATTAAATGAATTAAAATCTGTCCGCCGTATCAAGGTATCGAAACGTATCCAGGAAGCTATCGCCCTGGGCGATTTGAGTGAAAACTCAGAATATGATGATGCAAAAAACGAACAGGCCCTGGTCGAAGGGCACATTGCCGAATTGGAAGCAAAAATCCGTACGGCAAAAATCATTGAAGAAACGGAAGACAGCAGCGCGAAAGTACGCCTGGGCTCCAAAGTTATTCTGGAAGACGTAGAAACGGGGGACCGCTTTGATTATACCGTAGTCGGCACAGCCGAAGCGGATCCGTTCAATAATAGAATTTCCAATGAATCTCCGGTAGGTTCGGCTATTCTGGGACAGCGGATCAGTGCATCCAATCCGGCTGTTGTTACCGTCAAAGCACCGGCAGGTGAATTGAAATACCGTATTTTACCGCCCGATGCAGAATAAACAACTTAGGAGGAACCAATAATTATGGCTGATACGAAACAGAATACAGCACCGATTGAAGAAGAAAAGTTAAATGACCAGATGAAGGTCCGCCGCGAAAAAATGCAGCAGTTTATCGATGCGGGCATTTATCCCTTCGGTCAGAAATATAACTGGGATCATCATGCCCAGGACGTCAAAGAACAGGCAGAACAACTGGAAAAAGATCAGACATTTGTCAGCGTTGCCGGACGCCTGATGGCAATCCGCCGCCATGGCAAGACGGCATTCTGCGTGCTCCGTGATATTACCGGGGAAATCCAGCTTTATTTCCGCAAAGACGTATTGGGTGAACAGTCCTACGATTTATTCAAACTGCTCGATATTGGTGATATTGTCGGCGTAGAAGGCCCTGTCTTTACGACTCACACGGGAGAAACGACAATCCGCGTCGAAAAATGGACGCTCCTTTCCAAATCTCTGCGCCCGCTGCCGGAAAAATTCCATGGCCTGACCGATAAAGAAACGCGGTATCGCCAGCGTTACCTGGACCTGATTGTAAATCCGGAAGTCAAAGATACGTTTATCAAGCGCTCCCAGATCATAAAGGGAATCCGTAAATATCTCGACGACCGTCATTTCCTGGAAGTCGAGACGCCGATGCTCCATACTATTGCCGGCGGTGCTGCAGCCCGACCGTTCAAAACTCATCACAATGCGCTGGATATGGACATTTATCTGCGTATTGCCCCGGAACTGCATCTGAAACGACTCCTCGTCGGCGGACTGGAACGGGTCTATGAAATGAACCGCTGCTTCCGCAATGAAGGAATTGATACCCGTCATAATCCGGAATTTACAACCGTCGAATTGTATCAGGCTTATGGTGACCTGGAAGATGTCATTTTCATTACAGAAGATATGGTTTCCAAACTGGCACAGATGCTCTATGGAACGATGAAACTGACTTATATTGATAAAGAAATCGACCTGACTCCTCCCTGGGACCGGATGACGATGATAGAAGCGGTCAAGAAATACAGTGGAGCCGATTTTGAAGGCGTTACGGATATCGGAGTGGCGCGCAAGATGGCTGATGAACATCATGTCGAATATGGTCAGTACGATGGCGTTGGCAAAATCATCAATGCTTTCTTCGAAGCATTTGTAGAAGAAAACCTGATTCAGCCGACCATCATTACGGGACATCCGTTGGAAATTTCTCCGCTCACCAAACAGGACCGCGAAAACCCACTCCTGACATACCGTTTTGAAGGGTTTATTTATGGCCGGGAACTGGCAAATGGCTTTTCTGAATTAAACGATCCCATTGACCAGCGGAACCGCTTTATCGAACAGATGAAGGAACGGGAACGGGGCGATGACGAAGCTCATCAGATGGATGAAGATTACTGCCGCGCTCTGGAATATGGCCTGCCGCCGACGGGTGGTCTGGGTATCGGAATTGACCGTCTCGTCATGTTCCTGACGAACAGTGCCTCTATCCGCGACGTCCTCTTATTCCCACTGAGCCGTCCGGAACAGAAATAATGTTAAAAACACCCTTTGAACCACATCGAAGGGTGTTTTTACTATATCCCGTTTTGAAAGGAGGGCGCATGATGAAGTATTCGCTGCGTGTTCTGGCAACCTTTCTGTGCCTGGGTCTGATGGCCTCATCACCGGCCCTGGCGGCAGAGATGCCGGCACAGGAAACTACCTTGTCCGGGGAAATACCTTTGTTTGTCCCTGCTTCGGTACCGGTACAGCCGGCAGAGCAGCAGAAGGACAAAAAACAAGATCTGAAAAATCAGACAGAACGCCCGGGAAAAACGTCGGATCAGCAGGAAAAAGACGGAAAATCCGTTGCAGATCATGACGGACTCGTCGTAGATGAAGTCACACAAGACCGGACGTTAAGTGAAGCTGATTTTGCCTTTAACGGCCTTCATGCCGGAGATTCTCTGCAAAAAGTAAAACGTATTTTTGGCAGCCCGACGAAATATGCCCAGAGTGCCCATTATACAGAACTGAAATATAACCGCAAGGACCTGGACATGACGGTACGCCTGCGCAATGATACGCCTCAGATTTTGAAAGAAGCGGCGGCCGGCCGGAAGGCAGTCCACCCCGGTGTCGATTCTGTCACACTGGCTGAGGGGCCGGATGTCTATATCGGACCGGGGATTCATCTCGGCCACCCGGCAGAACTCCTGGTACGCAAATACGGACGTCCTTTGCAAGTATTGCGCGATGCCGATGCCAATGTCTATTATTTCGTTTATGAAAACCCAGGAAAGGATCATGTCCTGGTCTTTGCCATCGGGGAACGTAAAGTGGCCCGTGTTGCCCTGTTGCCGCCCAGACCGCCGTATATTGAAGGGCGGCCTCTGGAAAAAATCGGCGGCTGGACACCAAGAGATTTTACTCTCGTGGGATATGGTGTCAACGAACCGTTTGTAGCCAATAAATATAATATGTGGACCAATCTGGTCAAACGCAGCGGGGGTAAATTCTGGCTGTACGGTACGTATGGCGTCGAAGTAGACCGGCATAATATGGTAAAGAAAGTATTTCTCCTTACGAATAGCAGTTATACCGGCCGCGGAGCCACCCTGGGATACCGCCTCTCAACGATATTTTCCCTTTATGGTGAACCCAGCCGTATAGAAAAAGGACCGGCAGGGGAGCAATTTGTCGATGCCTATTATTATGACAGTCCATTCCAAAAAGGCGTTTCCCTCGTGTTCATCAGTAAGCATCAAACGGATTACGTCGATGATGTCCTGCTCATCAGCGAACCCATTAAAAATATCCAGGACCCCATGGAACGCTATGGTTTGAAGTAGAAAACGCCGTATTTTACAAGCCGTTTCTAAACTTAATAAAATAAATAGGAAAAATGCTTTACTTACAAGGCCCGCATCCAGTATAATAAATATAAATAATAATTGCAGATGAAGGTGATATCCATGGTTACAGATGCAGATGTTTTGAAACGGTGGAAGTACATTGCACAGGAAGAAGAAAAACTTCTCATCATTATCGGCGGACCTGGTTCAGGCAAGAGCAAACTGATTCGTGAACTGACCTTCCAGGATGGCTGGAAGATTTGCGAAGCCAAAGACCTCTTTGATGATGAATTTCTTGAAATTCCCCGTGCAGACCGGCCGGAAAAGGCGATTTCCCTTATTTCCGAAGCTATCCACAGACTGAATGCCCGTGTCGTAATGATTGATAACGTCGGGTTCTTATTTGCGCCGATTTTAAATTTGAATCCTATTGAAATGCTGAAGAAATTGAGCCGTGAATGCCCGATTATCGTCAGCTGGCGCGGGCATCTTGAAGGTAACACTCTGTATTTTGAACACAAAGGCGATCCGAAATACGCTAAATTTACGATTGAAGACCCGAATCACGTCATGAGTCTTGATTAAGGCGGACCAGAAGAAGGTCTGGCCTGTAGGTGGCAGGATGTAAGCTGACGTTTTATAAGCATGAACATAACAGGAGCTGCAACGAAGTGAAGACGATTCATTTCGTTGCAGCTCCTGTTATGTTTTGCCGGATATCCATTTGGTCCGGACATGTTTACGGATTTCTCTATCTTTCTGTCAAGGTGTGTGATATAATTTTTTTTATGCGTGTGAAATGTTTTGCTTTCTGACCACTCATGGATTTATGACAAAGGAGTTATATCAATGAACGATTATATGATTGCCGTCATCCTCGGCATTGTCGAAGGCTTTACAGAATATCTGCCTGTATCTTCCACCGGTCATATGATTCTTGTCGGTGACTGGCTGGGATTTGACGGTCCCCGGGCCAGCGTGTTTGAAGTGTTTATCCAGCTGGGTGCGATTCTTTCTGTGCTCATCATTTACAAGGAAAAGTTTATCCGCATGTTGTATCAGTATCGCTGTTGGAACTTATTCCGCCGGGAAAATTGGTTCCGCACCGATACGGGACTTACACTGGCCCATGTGGCAGCCGGTATTGTCCCTGTCATGGGTATCGGCTATCTGGCCCATCATGCCATTAAGACATATCTCTTTTCTGCAGGTACGGTTATTATCGGTCTGATTATCGGAGGCCTGTTCATGCTGGCTGCGGAAAAGGCTCACATGAAGGTGCGCTGCAAAGATGTAGAAAAGATGACTATCGTTCAGGCATTCCTCGTCGGAGCATTTCAGATGCTGGCTCTCTGGCCTGGCTTTTCCCGTTCTGGTTCGACCATTGCCGGAGGCTTGTTCCTGGGCATGAGCCGGAAAGCGGCAGCTGATTTTTCTTTTATCATTGCTGTCCCGGTCATGATCGTAGCCTGTTTTTATGACTTACTGAAGAGCTTATCTTATCTCAGTGGCAATGACCTGGTCATGATTGCCATCGGATTTGTGACGGCTTTTATTGTAGCCTACGTGTCCGTCCTGTGGTTCTTGAAATTCCTGAATAAATCGACACTGGCATCCTTTGCCTATTACCGCTTTGTCGTCGCACTGGTGTCGTTCCTTCATTTCTTTGTGCTGAATTGATGGATAATAGGTAAAAAACACCGGATTCGTCCTGGATAAGGAAGAATCCGGTGTTTTTTACGGGTGATTTGCCAGCTGTTTCGTAAAATCAGTCATAATATCCGTAATATAAGGACGGGGGTCTACGTTTGCGGGGATATCGCGGACGATATTTTCCAGCAGAGTGCGCAGCATAATATTGACTCCCTGGGCGTAGACGTAATAATAGTAGCGCAGATGATCGCTGCCTTTCAGGATGAGGGGGGCCAATTCATCATTGGCGGCAAAGGCGGCATCGTAGAAATCGAGAATATTGTCTTTGAACTGGTCCATATCGATTTTCTGCTTTTCATATCCCTGGGTGAGGTCTTCGCCTATTTTTGCAAGCAGTCCGGGGAGTTCGGAGAGCTTTTCCGGCGCCGTTATCTGTTCATCTTCCATGAGGTGAATGACCGTATGGAGGGAAGATACAATAGATTCGCAGAAAAAATTAAAAGTGAAATAGCCATCTGAACCGGTTAAATTTGTTATCATATGATTGTTCATCGCCGTTCTCCTTTCGTGTTGTTGCTATATTATAACATAGATTTGTGGAAAATATTTGAGTGCAGGCACAGAATATGATACCATTTAGAAGAAAACAGCTATCATCAGTTGCATTATAAGCGGTTATACAGGAGGTATACACATGTCCCGCAAGAAATTGAAGTTAGAAAAGCGGTCCCACCAGTCGGCGCGTATCCATAAAGGTCTGGAAATGCCCGTCGGAATGGGATCGGAAGACAGTATTCTGGGATTCCGCAATGGCAAGGAACTGAAAGAAAAATATTTTGCCTTTCAGGGACGCATTGGCCGACGACCTTTCATTATGCGGACATTGCTGCTTATCGTGGCGCAGTTTATGTTTACATTCATTCTCTATAGTAAAATCGTAGAATCGATTATTATCCATCGCATTGATTTTGCCTGGGGATTTGGCATTCTGCTCATCGTATTGACCATTCCGACCGTCTGGTCCCAGTTGTCACTGGGATGGAGGCGTTGTCATGATATGAATAAAGGAGGAGCTCTTTTTATCATTCCGTACTTTTGCTATTTAGGCAGTTATGTAGCTCCCATCCTGGCACTGGATACGCTGGGGACAGCTGTCCAGTCCATTACAGCCGTTTGTTTCCTGGCCTTTTTCACCGTACGGGGAACAGAAGGTGACAATGCGTACGGTCCGGAACGGTCCCGGTAAGGGGGGAATAGTATGACGCTAGATCAGGGAATAGCAGGACATACGTATATTGTAGAAACGTTGAACCTGGCGCCGAGAATTGAAAAACGTCTGCAGGCGCTGGGAATGATAGTCAGTACACCCGTCGATGTCCTGAACAATAAAAATGGCGGCACGATGATCATCAAAGTACGCAATACGCGGCTGGCTATTGGCAGGGGCATTTCGTCCCGCATTGTAGTAAGGAGCTGACACTATGCTGGGATTGGGAAAAAAAGAAAGGGGAAAGCATATTCCCCAAGGAATGGAACATACGGGTGCAGAGCCGACCGAGGGGATGACTGTCGCCTTTATCGGTAATCCGAATTGTGGCAAGACGACCTTGTTCAATGCCTATACAGGAGCAAATCTGAAAGTGGCGAACTGGCCGGGCGTCACTGTCGAAAAAGTGGAAGGGGCCATCGACTCCCACGGCGTTCATATCCATCTCGTCGATTTACCGGGGACGTACAGTCTGACTTCTTATACGATGGAAGAACAGGTATCGCGGAATTTTATCTTAAGTGATGACGTCGATGTCATCATCGATGTCGTCGATGCATCGGCGTTGGAACGAAATCTCTATCTGACTTTGCAGCTGCTCGAACTGGGGAGACCTGTCGTAGTAGCGCTCAACATGATGGATATTGTCGAAAAACGTGGTATGGAAATTGACCTGCACCGCCTGCCGGAGATGCTGGGCGTGCCAGTCATTCCCGTTTCCGCGCTGAAGCGGAGGGGACTCAGCGTCCTGCTGCATGCGGCTATCCACCATAAGGACCACGTACATCCCGACCGGCTGATTCATAATCATTCCGATGAAACACATCACAAGCACAATCATCATCAGGATTTTGCCATGGTGTATAGCGACGGGCTGGAAGATAAAATCGACCAATTGCAGAATATGTTGAAGAGTGCCTATCCGGACCTTTTTAATTACCGTTGGCATGCACTGAAACTGCTGGAACAAGACCCGGAAATTACAAAAAAATTCCCGCTGGAAGGGATAGAACGGGTGGTAGACCGCAGTTATGAAACGGACATTATTAATCAGAAATACAGTTTTATTGAAGAAATTATCCAGGAAGTCGTCGTCAATCAGGCAAAACGGGCAGCCGCGACGGACTATGCCGATCATATTCTGACAAACCGATGGCTTAGTATCCCGATTTCCCTTTTCGTCATGGGCGTCGTGTTTTTCCTGACCTTTTTTATCGGTGATATGCTTCGGGATTATTTTGAGTCGGCTATCGATATCCTGTCGGTCTATGCGACAGACGGCCTGCTGTCCCTCGGGGCAGATGAGATGCTCATCTCTCTTGTATGTGATGGCATCATTGCCGGCGTAGGCGGCATCCTGACATTTCTGCCTAATATCTGTATTTTATTTGTTACGCTGGCTGTCCTGGAAGACAGTGGATACATGTCGCGGGTGGCATTTATCATGAATGACATCATGAATCATCTGGGCCTTTCTGGCCGGGCATTCATTCCCATGATCCTGGGATTTGGCTGCAGTGTACCGGCTATCATGGCATCGCGGGCTCTGGAAAATAAGACCGACCGCTATCGTACCATGCTGGTCACGCCTTTTATGTCCTGCAGTGCCCGCCTGCCCATTTATATTTTATTTTCGGGCATGTTCTTTCCGGAACATGCCATGGTCGTTGCCTATTCGATGTACCTCATCGGTATTGTAGTAGCACTCATCTGCCTGCTGCTGCTGAATCTGTTCCACCGGCAGCAGGCAGATAATGCCCTGCTCATTGAATTACCGGAATACAAGCGGCCCAGCAGCCGCACCGTAATGATTTCCGTAAAGGAAAAAGTCAAAGATTATCTGAGCCGTGCAGGTACGATAATTTTTGCCGCATCTATCCTCATGTGGTTCATCCTCAATTTCGGGCCTTCCGGTTATGGTGACATGGCCCACAGTTTCGGGGCAATCCTCGGACGGGGACTGGTGCCGTTCTTTGCGCCGATTGGTCTGGGATACTGGCAGATTTCCCTGGCGCTCCTTGCCGGTATTTCGGCCAAGGAAGTTGTCGTTTCCAGCTTTGCCGTACTCTTCGATGGCGTCAATATTAATTCTACAACGGCACTGGCTACTCTGGCGGCCAGCATGGGACAGATGGGGTTCACAGAACTTAACGCGTACTGTATGATGTTGTTTTCCCTGCTCTATATCCCCTGTGCGGCGACGATTGCCACCATCCATGCTGAATCACACAGCTGGAAATGGACGGCCCTTTCTGTCGTATTCCAGATTGCCGTAGCCTGGGTGCTGACTTTTATTGTCTACCAGACAGGAAGCCGTCTGTTCTGATTTACAAGGACGCTTAAACCCTGTATAATAGGTGCGGATATATTCACGTGTAAGGAGACAGGTACATGAGTACACCTATGATTAAACTCGATCATATGAGTCATACCTATGAGGATGAAAACGGGCAGACCGTCTATGCCCTGAAGGATATTTCTTTGGAAATACAGCCCGGCGAATTCGTCGCTGTCATCGGTACGAACGGCTCGGGAAAATCGACATTAGCCAAGCATTTCAACGTCTTGCTCGTACCGACGGAAGGAACGTGTGAAGTCCTGGGGATGCGGACCGATGATCCGGCCAATTTGTGGAAAATCCGCCAGAACGTGGGCATGGTTTTTCAGAATCCTGACAATCAGATCGTCGCGGCCGTCGTAGAAGAGGATGTTGCTTTTGGACCGGAAAATCTGGGTGTCCCGCCGGAAGAAATCCGCCAGCGTGTCAGTGACGCCCTGGCCAGAGTCCGCATGACAGCTTTTGCTAAGCATGGCCCCCATCTTCTGAGCGGCGGCCAGAAACAGCGGGTGGCCATTGCAGGCATCCTGGCGATGCAGTCTCGCTGTATCGTCCTGGATGAACCGACAGCCATGCTGGATCCTGTGGGGCGGAAGGAAGTCATGGACACCATCCGCCAGCTGAACCAGGAAGGTATTACGGTCATCATTATTACACATTTTATGGAAGAAGCCGTACAGGCTGGCCGGGTCATCGTCATCCACCACGGAGAAGTCAAAATGGATGGCACGCCCCGCGAGGTATTTACTCATGTCGATGAACTGCTGGAACTGGGGCTGGATGTGCCTGTACCGGCAGAACTTTCTGCCCGCCTGCGCAGAAAGGGAATCCCCATTGAAGGGAGTATTATCAGCAAGGAAGAATTGGGAGACGCATTATGTCAATAAAGCTGGAACATGTTACGCATACGTACGGCCTGGGGTCGCCGTTTGAAAAAACGGCCCTGCATGACGTGAGTCTGGAAATCAAATCGGGTGAGTTTGTCGGTATTATCGGGCATACGGGATCGGGTAAATCGACACTGGTCCAGCTTTTAAATGGTCTTTTGCAGCCTACGCAGGGTACGGTTACCGTCGATGGCACGGACATCAGCCAGAAAACAAAGGAAGCCATGCAGATGCGCCATAAAGTGGGCATGGTTTTCCAGTATCCGGAATATCAGCTCTTTGAAGAAACCATAGCCAGAGACATCGCCTTTGGTCCCCGTAATTTCGGCCTTAATGACGATGAAATAGAAGAACGGGTCAGGGAAGCGATGGAATTTGTCGGCCTGGATTACCAAACCTATGCCGACCGGTCGCCGTTCCGCCTGAGCGGTGGTCAGATGCGCCGTGTCGCCATTGCCGGCGTCATTGCCATCCATCCACAGTATCTCATCCTGGATGAACCGTCGGCCGGACTGGACCCGGCAGGACGGCGGGAAATTTTTGCGGAAATTCAGCGCTGGCACCGGGAAAAGAATATTACCGTAATCCTCGTTTCTCACAATATGGACGACATATCCCGCATGGCAAGCCGCCTCATCGTCCTTTCCCAGGGAAAAATCTGTATTGATGGGGAACCTCTGTCTGTTTTTGCTACGGAACAGGAAACGCTCCACCGTGCCGGCGTTTCCGTGCCACCGGTGACGGAAGTGATGCAATATCTGAAACAACGAGGCCTGCCACTCGAGGACCGGGTGCATACGGTAGAAGAAGCTGCTGATTCCATTTTTCAATGTATAAGGGGGAAAGACCATGCTTAAAGATATTACGCTGGGACAGTATTTTCCTGGTACTTCTTTTCTCCACCAGCTGGATCCGCGCTGCAAGATCATAGCGACGCTGATTGTTATTGTAGCTATTTTTCTGGCGGAATCGCTCCCGGCGTACGGTTTGATAACGGTATTTATCCTGGCATGCTTTTTTATTTCCCATCTGCCATTAAAGCTTATATTGAAGTCACTGAAACCGCTATGGGTCATCATCATCCTGACTATGGGGATCCATGTCTTTACGACACCCGGTACGGTCATCTGGCAATGGGGCATCCTGCATATTACCTGGGAAGGAATCCGCCAGGGCGCGCTTATGACGGCACGGCTTATTTATCTGATTGTGTTCTCTTCCCTGCTTACGTATACGACATCGCCCATCGTCCTCACCGATGGAATCGAACATCTGCTGAACCCTTTCCGGCGCATCGGCGTGCCAGCTCATGAACTGGCGATGATGATGACCATTGCCCTGCGTTTTATACCGACTCTTCTGGAAGAAACGGACCGCATCATGAAAGCTCAGACGGCGCGTGGTGCTAACTTTACCAGCGGCAGTATCATGCAGCGGGGCAGAAATATGATACCCCTTCTGGTACCTTTGTTTGTCAGTGCTTTCCGAAGGGCTGACGATCTGGCTACGGCGATGGAAGCCCGGTGTTACCGTGGCGGGGAAGGGCGGACGCGTATGCACGAACTGGCATATACCTTCCGCGACAGCATTGCCATGGTCATAGTGATAGGTCTGACAGCTGTTTTAGTGGTTATGCGGTGGTTTGTATGAAAAAAAACATCTGTCTCATCGTCGCCTATGATGGCACGGACTTTCACGGTTTTCAGCGCCAGACGAATGCCTCTTCCATACAATGGCATCTGGAACAGGGATTATCGCAGATTTTTTCTTCTCCTATTACGGTGTATGGCGCGGCCCGTACTGATGCGGGCGTACATGCCCGGGGGCAGGTTGTCAATTTTTATGGCGAAGGAACGATTCCCGTAGAAAAGATCCCTTATGCCATGAAAGGGTATCTGCCTCTTCAAATTGCCGTCCTTTCGGCCAGGGAAATGCCGGAACACTTCAGTGTGCGCCATGATAACGTAGGCAAACATTACCGGTATACGGTTGTCAACAGCCGTATACACGATCCGTTCCGCCTCCGCTACGCCTGGTTCATCCGCAACGCCCTTGATCTGGACGCTATGCGCCAGGGGGCAGAAATACTGCTGGGAACTCACGATTTCTCAGCTTTCGAGGGAAAAAATACGACGCCTATGAATCCCGTAAAAACCATGTATGCTGTCCTTGTGGAAAAAGAGGGGGCCATCGTCCATATAGATGTCCTGGGTGATGGATTCCTCTATCATATGGTACGCAATATTGCCGGCGGACTGGTTGATTTAGGACTTCACCGGCTGACGCCTGTACGCTTTCGGGAAATATTGGAAAGCAGGGATAGAAATCAGCTGGGGGCTACGGCACCTGCCCAGGGCTTGTGCCTGGAAGAAGTGTTTTATGATGAACGGCGTTTACATCAGTGCCTTGATGATCTGCGTGCCGGCCATTGGCTGGCACGGTGAAAACGTATATTTACCCTATCGTAACGGTGGAAACTATGGTATAATATTATTTAGTCTGTATTGTCATGGTGCTGAACGTCTGCTGTATTATGCAGACAACGGATGATACAGTCGTACAAAAGAAGGTGTCTGCCTTGTCTGTCAAGGCAGCCTTTTTAAGGTTATTGCAAAGGGTAAAAAGAGGATAGTATCCATATGACTGATAAGACAATAGGCTGGACTGTACGGATTATCGGCGTATTGGCGGTAATTCTGTTCCTGTGGTCCATCCAGTGGTTTCTGCCAGATTTTTATTCGACCATGTGGCGGCTGACTGTGGAAGGCGATCTGGATGGTCTGACCGATTATATTGCGTCTTTTGGCTATAGTGCCATTCTGGTCAGTGTATTCATGATTGTATTTGCCAATGCGCTGGCTATTCCGTCTATTCCCTTTCTGACGGTAAATGGCGTTATTTTCGGACTGGTGCCGGGGATTATTATTTCCTGGATCGGTGAAGTACTGGGAATTGAAGTGAGTTTCCGGCTGACGCGGACGCTGCTGAGGAATCAGGCAAAAAAAGTGATTCAGCGCAGCAATAAGCTGGAAAAACTGGACTCTTACAGCTGTATACGTACCATCATGCTGGGACGGGCTATCCCGTATTCTCCCAATGTAGTAGTGACGGCGTTCAGTGCTTTGAGCCATATTTCCTACAGGGATCATTTTATTGCCAATGCCATTGGAAAAATTCCGGCGGTCGTTGTCGAAGTGTGGTTTGGCCACGATTTACTGCGGATTAATGAACATTGGGAACGACTGCTCGTTCTGACGGTTATTGTCGTCGCCATTTATGGATTTTTATGGTGGCGTAAAAAACAGGCAAACAAACGCCGGGCGTAGAAGGCAGGAAAAAGTAAACGAGGCATCGCATTGTGGCCGGGACCGGAATGCGATGCTTTTTTTGTTACTTCGATGTTCCTGCCGGCAGGATGGACACGCAGGTTATTATTACTGCTAGTGTTGCTTTTTACATATGAAACCGATATAATTATATAGAATAGACAAAAAAATTTATACGAATGCTATGGCATACGATGTATGTGACATATAATGGAGGGATGCAGCATGTGGAGAAAGAAAGCGGCCTGCTTACTGGCTGTCCTGGCAGTATGCGGTACGATGGCTGCCGGCGCGGCCGACTATACAATTCTGGAAAAAGCCGAAAAGGTAGAAACGACTGTATATGGTGCTCCGCAGAGCGGGTCACTCAACGACCGGATCCGGGCACTGGATAAGACATTGAATGGACAAGCCGGACTTTCTGGCAGTGTCCAGAGCCGGACTGATTCCTTATATACCGATGTATACGGAAATTCAGGTTCTGATTTATCACTTTTGGCAGCTGTCAATATGATGCAGTGGCAGTATTCTGGCAAAATCACGGAAGAACCACTGGTAAGCCGCGTTTCCGAATTAGAAGAAGGTCTGGACGGCAAAGCGGCTACGGGATCTCTTTCCGGGCGTGTCCATGCATTGCGGACGAGCCTTCTGGGAAATAAGAAATTCACCTCGGAAACCGTATCGGTTCCGGCCGGAACAATTGTTACGATGAAAAATATGGATCCCATCCAGTCCAAGACACTGACGGAAGGCGATACGGTACGGTTCATTGTAGCTGAAGACGTTCAGGTGGGAGATGTCGTGGCCATTCCCCGGGGAATGGAAACAGACGCGACAGTCAGCAAGGCACGCAAGGCTGGACGGTTCGGCCGCGATGGAAAAATAGAAATTTCGTATCATACGGTACGGGCTGCCGATGGAACCCCGGTGGAACTGACTGTAGGCGAAAAGACGAAAGAACAGTACAAACGTACAGCCGGGGCTGTCGGAGCATCGGCTGCGGGCGCTATCATCCTCGGACCGGTCGGCCTGGTAGGCGGGCTTTTTGTCAAGGGAAATGATGTCGATATTCCCGTGGGCACGGTCATGTATGCAGAAACGAAGGCGAATACAGATGTGGTCGGATTCCGCCAGGATGGGGAAAAAACAGATACGGCTACGGCGGATATGGCAGCCAGCGGCGTCGCTGTACCGTCTTCTTCTGTAAGCCGTACCGTACCGGATGAAAACCCGGCGACAGACACGACAACAGCGGAATTAAAACAGGCGGAAGCGGTGACTCCTGTGCCGCTGGAACACGATGATGCGGCAGACTCCGACGATATCCAGTCTACTGTGACGATTACACCGACTAATGAATAACTGACAGGTGACATAGATGAATAAACGTTTGACAGTGGCTGTCCTTTCGGCATTACTGCCTCTTTCTTTGCAGATTTCTGCCCAGGACGTTCCGGCTGACAAGAGCAGCATTACAATAAAAAATCATAGGGAAGACGTATTACCGGTAGCCCGGACGACAGCGGGCGGCGTGCAGGCCGTCAATCTGGATGAAGCTTCGGCTGCCCATGATGTAGTCCTGCCTCAGCAGCCTGTCCATATGACGGCAGACAAACTCCTGGTCCGCGGCAATGACGGATTCGTTGCAGGTCGTGGCAATGTGGACGTCATGCGGGGCATGGATGAAATCCATGCCAATACGATAGAAGGCAATACCAAGTCCCAAGTGTATCATACATCGGGAAAAGCGGTCTATCTGGATAGTACGATGGCTTTGGAAACGACAGGCCTTACCTATTCTGGTACAGGTCCTGCCGCTTCCATGGATACGGTTCAGGGCTTTATTGATCCTACGACCTATATCCGCGGCACCGGGGCAGAAATGTACGATGGCTCGGGATATGTCAGACACGGGCTCATTACGACCCCTCATGCCGTAGCTAAGACGCCGGATTATTATATTACCGGTGATGACATTCATATTTATCCCGGCGAAAAATTTACTGCAGAAAATACGAAGTTGTGGTTCAAGAATATCTGTCTCTTCACGTATGGACATTACGAAGGCCGGCTGGACAAAGACCGGAATCAGAAACCGTGGATTTTTTCGCTTCTGCCACGGCCTACATATAATAATGATAATGGCATCGGCCTTCGCGGCGATGCCCGGTTCCCCATGAATCGCAACGGGGACCTCTATATGGATGTGAACTATGCCGTTTACTCTAAAGAAGGGTTTAAGCCAGGCCTTAAAGTCGGCAAAAGGACGCCTGTCGGTACCTTTACATTCGGGTACAGCAAGGAAGAAAGTACCGATAACGACGATCATATCTGGGCTACGCGCTGGCCGGAACTGCGCTATTATATGCCCCGTATCTATGCGGGAAATTCTGGTATTTATATCGATGGTAGTGCCAGCTGGGGCCGTTGGGCCGAAGGAGACCGGGAAGGTACGCATAAGGGGTTCCGGACAGAACTGACCCATAATCCCATTCATTTATGGTCAAAGGCCAATCTCCGCTTCTTTACGGGATACCGGAAGGATCTGTATTCTTACCGCGATGCCGTACGGAAGGATCCGTACTGGGGCGTTGTCCTCAATCAGGGTATCAATTCGCGGCTGTGGACGAGTTTCTGGTATAAAAAACATAATCTGAGCGGATATACGCCGTACCGGTTCGATACGATAGATCATCCCCGCCAGAAAGGGTTCTCGGTAGGATATGTCCTGACGCCTCTCGATACGATTATGTTCACCTTTAACAAGAATCTCGATAATGGCAATATTGACGACCGCAACTTTACATGGGTCCGTGATCTTCACTCTTTTATCGCCACCGTTACGTACAAGCAGGTGGATAAAGAATGGGAAGTTCAGCTTATATCTAAAGATTTAGATTTCTAATTATCCGGCAGCTGTGCCTGGGCGCAGCTGCTTTTTACATATCTTTTACAGAAGTTACATAGTGTATACATATTTTGTTTGTATACTTTACTGTAACATATAATGACCTGAAGGAAGGGTGGTACACGTGTCTTTGATTTATTGTGTAGAAGATGATGCAAGTATCCGGGAGCTCATAGGGTATGCGCTGGAAAGTCAGAATTTCGCTGTAAAAACGATGGCAGACAGCCATGAATTCTGGCAGGCGATGGAAAGTGAAAAGCCAGATCTTGTTCTCCTCGATATCATGCTGCCTGGCGAAAGCGGCCTGAGTATCCTGAGCCGTCTGCGTGATCAGGCCGCATATAAAACACTGCCGGTTATCATGCTTACAGCGAAAACCAGTGAATTTGATATTGCCAAGGGACTGAATGAAGGAGCCGACGATTACGTCAAAAAACCTTTTGGTATCGTAGAACTGACATCCCGTATCCATGCCGTACTCCGCCGCTGCCAGGCGAGAAAAGAAATGCCGCATATATTAGAATGCGGACCAATCCGTATGGATGAGGAACGGCATGAAGTGACGGTAAATGGTATGGCGTGTCCTCTTACTGTTAAAGAATTTGAATTGCTGCGCTATATGATGATTAACCAGAACATTGTCCTGACGCGGGAACGTATTATGGAGGCCGTCTGGGGGTTTTCCTATGAAGGGGAAACACGCACTATCGATATGCATATCCGCAGCCTGCGTCAAAAGTTAGGCACCAATAACCGGATCATTTACACCATACGCGGTGTCGGTTATGTCCTTAAAAACTAAAATAAAATGAAAAAGCGCATTTATCTCAGCCTGCTGGCCATCGGATTTGCCTGTATGGCAGTCACGATGATCCTGTATAGTATCCTTGTCTGGCACTCCCTGCAGGGACAGGCTGAGGAAGAGCTCAAAAATACGATGACCGTGCTGACGGCAGGAATAAAGCAGGTGGATAGTCCCTTAGCCTATCTGCAGGAAACGGGCCATGCGGAAAAAGGAATCATGAGGATTACCTGGATCGGGCCGGATGGCAGTGTATTATACGAGTCGGATTATAACCGGGCGGCGATGGAAAACCATCTGGAACGACCGGAAGTGCAAAAGGCTTTGCGTACAGGATCTGGTTCTTCCGTCAGGGATTCCCATACATTGTCAAAGATGTTGTATTATCAGGCCCGGAGGCTGGATGATGGATCCGTCCTCAGGCTCAGCCTGGAACGGGACTCTCTGTATGCTCATTTTGTATCTCTGCTGCCTCTCTTGTGCCTGCTCCTGCTGTGTATGTCTCTTTGCTGCATCGTGGCGTCGCGTAAACTGACGGCCAGTCTTCTGACGCCGTTACGCCGGACTGCCCTGATTATGGAACATATTGGTTCCCCCGATAGTATCCGTGGAAAAGTGCCGCCTGTATACAGTGAATTGAGACCACTGGTAGAAAAAATACTCGAACAGAGCCAGACGATAGAACACACGATCCAGACGCTGGAAAAACAGCGGAATATCATCCGTCTGATGCTGGAAAATCTTCAGGAAGGCGTTATCCTGACCGACACATCCTATAAAGTACTGGTCATCAATCAGTGTGCTCTTTCTGTCCTGAACCTGCGCCGTGATTTGGCCGTGACGGGGCTTTCCCTGCCATCTCTGTTTACAGAACCAGACTGGCAGGCTATCCGTGGCAATGATATATCCGGGGTAGCGCAGGAACAGCGGCTGAGCAAAGATGACCTGCTGTATCAGCTGACCGTACAGCCAGTGTATAAAAATAAGGAAGTATACGGTATCCTGTTCATTCTCGACGATATAACGGAACGGGAACGGCGGGAACAGCTGCGCCGGGAATTTACGTCGAATGTTTCTCACGAACTGAAGACACCCCTTACGTCTATCCGGGGATTTTCTGAAATACTGTCGGCCGGCATGTTTAAAAATAAGGAAGATGCCCAGCATTTTGGCAGCCGGATCCACGAGCAGGCCGAACGGCTGCTTGCCATGATTGAGGAAATCATTCATTTATCCCGTATTGAGGAGCGGCGGAAAGTACAGGAATGCCAGCCTGTCTATCTGGAAGGCATTGTGCAGGATGTCGTAGGATTTATGGAACCGGTCCTTCATGAAAAACAGGTCACTGTCCATTGTGCATTGGAAAAAGTGCCTGTATGGGGAGAAACGGGCCGCCTGAGAGAAGTTGTCATGAATCTCATCGATAATGCCGTAAAATATAACCGGCCCGGCGGTCATGTGTATGTGACCGTCCGCTCTGAAGAACACCGGGTCCTGCTTATCGTCCGCGATACGGGCATCGGCATTCCGGAAGATAAGCAAAAACGCGTATTTGAGCGGTTTTACCGCGCTGATGCCAGCCGATCCCAGGCGATTTCCGGCAGTGGGCTGGGACTGGCCATTGTCAAGCATATCGTAGAACAACATCAGGGGAAGATTTCTCTTCAGAGCAAAGAATGGGAAGGGACGACGATTACTGTTTCATTTCCCCTGTATCATACAAACTAAGGAAAGGCAGATTGAAGGGCATGAAATCATTTGAGTTTCCCTACGGAACTGGAACACAGTCTCTGGTTCTGGACGAACAGCATATACAGTATCACTTCACCAGCACCCAAACAAAAGAAACAGCCCATGAGGAAGAGGCAATCCGCTATTCCCTGCGCCATCCCATAGACAGCCGTCCTCTGGTGGATTGTGTAAAGCCGGGCGGCACGGTCGTCATCATTGTCAGTGATATGACCCGGGCGGTTCATACGGACCGCATGCTGCGGGCTATTGTGGCAGAATTGGAAGAGGCAGGCATTGCTGATGATCAGATTACGGTCCTCGTCGCCCTGGGCACGCATCGCCAACAGACGGAAGAGGAAACGGCGGCCGTATGTGGCCGGGATATGATGCAGCGTCTGAACATCGTCCAGCATGATTGTCATGATGAAAATCAACTCGTATCAGTGGGAACGACATCTTATGGTAATGATGTGAAATTGAACCGCCTGGCTGTAGAAGCCGATACGGTCATCTTGACCGGGGCTGTTTCGTTCCACGATATGGCGGGTTTTGGCGGCGGCCGCAAGGCCGTACTGCCGGGAATTGCCGGCTATGACACCATTATGACTAACCATGCCCTGGCATTGAACCCTGACTGCCCATACGGGATGGATCCCCGGTGTGATGCGGGAAAGCTTTCAGACAATCCCATCCACTGCGATATGATGGAAGGAGCGGCTTTTTTGAAACCGGCCTTTCTCGTCAACCTGGTCCTCACGGCGGAGGGAAAATTACACGATGTCGTAAGCGGCGACTGGCAGACGGCATGGCAGGAAGGATGCCGGCGCCTCCTGGCACTGGACGGCGTGCCCATTGAGCATCTGTCGGATGTCGTGATCGGGTCAGCCGGGGGACATCCCAAAGATATCAATTTGTATCAGGCAACCAAGGCTCATATGAATGCCGTTTTTGCTGTAAAGCCGGGCGGTATCCTGATTCTGGCCATGGCCTGTCCCGATATGTATGAACCGGCGGACTTCACGGACTGGTTTTTCCGGGATGACCTCGACGAGGTGCTGTCTGCCGTGCGCCAGCATTTTACCATTCCTGCCTTTTCGGCATATAAGACCCGTTGTCTCATACGGATGATGAAAGAAGTGTACATTGTTACCGACCGGGCCTACTTTGAAGTCATTCGCAGGACCGGAGAAATTCCGGCAGAGACGATGGAAGAGGCCTGGCAGATGGCGCAGAAGACGCTGCAGGCAGAAAACAAGACGGACTATACCGTTACCGTCATGCCCTATGCGGCGGCAACACTGCCGGTCTATCAAAAGCGTGACAGAAGCTGATGAATCCACAGGACGATGTCATACAGATGTAATACCATATAAATAAAATATAGGATAACCAGAGGTGCTGCCCCGGCCGTCCTCTCCCAGTGGGAGAAGACAGTCGGGGCAACATTTTTTTTAGTTTCATGGGATTTTGGGAGACAGTAGGAATGGGATTTTTTTGACAGAATCTTTACATTCTTTACATAGATTCCTTACACGGCCTTGTTACCATAAGGTTGCAATCGAACAAGGAAACCAATTTCCACAAAGGAGACGATTTACGATGAAATGGAAAAAATTAGTTCTCGTAGCCTTAGCCGCTATGATGGTTGTGACGGCTGCCGGATGCGGCAGTTCCGGAGATAAGGATAAGGGTGCTTCTGGCAAGCAGGCAGCTGTTTCCGGCAGTATTACCGGTTCCGGTTCTTCTGCGCTGCTGCCACTGGTTAAAGACGCAGCCGAACAGTTCAAGGCGGGAAATAAGGATGTTACCATTACCCTGAATGCAGGTGGTTCCGGTACGGGTCTGAAACAGGTATCCGATGGATCCGTCGATATGGGCAACTCCGATGTCCCGGCTGAAACGAAACTGGACAAGGCCAAAGCAGAAAAACTGGAAGACCATAAAGTCTGCGTTATGACGGTCGCTACGATTATTAATAAAGATGTAGGAGTAAAGAATCTCACGCGTCAGCAGCTGCAGGATATCTTCACCGCTAAAATTACCAACTGGAAAGATGTTGGCGGCAAAGATATGCCAATCGTTCTCGTAACGCGGCCGAAAACGTCTGGTACACGGGCCCTCTTTAAACAGTATGCCATCAATGGTGCTGAAGAAGCGGACAACAAATCCCTGGAAACAGATAACTCCGGTATTCTCATCCAGAGCGTAGCTCAGAACCCCGGTGCTATTGGTTATGTCGCTCTTCCCTATCTCATCAAAGACAGCAGCGTAGATTCCGTTTCTATCGACGGTGTGGCACCGACGCTGGAAAATACCTATAACGGTACATACAGTGTCTGGGGATATGAACACATTTACACCAGCAAAGAACCGAAAGCAGCTGTTAAAGCCTTTATCGAATTCATCCAGGGTGCCGATTACGGCAAACGGATTGAAGAACTCGGTTATGGTGTAAGCTCCAAGATGCAGACCAAAGAAGTTCACTAAGTACATTCATTCAAATAAGGCGGCGCCGGGTTTTATCATAAAATCCGGCACGCTGTTTCTTATAGGGGGACAGGTTATGAAGGCAATCGATACGGTAGTCCGGAAGGCCCACCGCAACGAGAAGGCAGCCAGGACCTTTATCACGATTTGCGGCATCGGTATGGCACTGGTGCCGCTTCTCATTGGCGCTTTTCTCTTTATTAAAGGCACAGATACATTCTTTACATTCGGTCACAGTGCAACGGAATTTTTATTTTCCGGCCAGTGGAAGCCGAGTGATACGGCAGAAGGCGGCGGACAGGTCGGCGCGGCTATGTTTCTGACCGGTTCACTGGTCACATGTGCACTGGCACTGCTTATTTCCCTGCCTTTTAGCATGGCTTCATCCATTTACATGACAGAAATTGCGACGCCTCAGCGCCGCCATCTGATTCAGCCGGCTATCGAACTCTTTACGGGTATTCCATCGGTCGTATATGGCTTTGTCGGCATGACCGTACTGATTCCGGCACTGCGGAAACTGTTCCCCATGCCTTTTGGCTTTTCCGTATTGGCAGCAGGCATTGTTTTGGCGATCATGATTTTCCCGACCATCACGACTATGGCAGCCGATGCTATGGCAGCGGTACCGAAGTCCTGGCGGGAAGCTTCGTATGGCCTTGGCGCTACCCGTTGGGAAACGATTGCCCATGTCGTCCTGCCTGCAGCCAAGAGCGGTATCTTTACAGGCATTATCCTCGGCCTGGCCCGTGCCCTTGGGGAAGCTCTTGCTGTCGCCATGGTCATCGGTCAGATGAAAGTCTTTCCCACATCCCTCTTTTTACCGGCCAGTACGCTGACGACAGCTATATCTGCCGATATGGGTGGTGCCATGGAAGGCGGCGAATATAATGCGGCGCTGTGGACGATGGCACTGGTGCTGTTCCTGTTATCGTTCCTCTTTATTTTTATTATCCATCAAATCAATGCCGCTTCCGAATTAAAAGGAGGCAGAAACTAATATGATCAGTGTTGAAGCAAAAAAAAGAAAAGATGCATGCATGACCCGTGTTTTCGTCGCCGGGGCAGCCTTTGCCGTCATTCTGCTCATCGCCTTTGTCTTGTACGTCGTCATCGACGGGGTCAGCGGTATGACGGAAAAGATGCTTTCCTTTGGTCCCCAGGGGCTGGGTAACATGTTCTTTAATACGATTTACCTTGTTTTTCTGGCCCTGATTGCCAGTACGATTACGGGGATTCCCGCAGGTATTTTTCTGGCTGAATATGCAAAGAAGGGCCGCCTGACCCACTGGGTCCGCATGGCCGTAGAAACGCTGGCGTCCCTGCCATCCATCGTCGTCGGCTTGTTTGGCTACCTCGTATTTATCGTCATGACCGGTTCGCAGTGGAACCTGTTTGCCGGTGCTCTGGCTGTCTCTATTCTGACATTGCCGCTGGTAACGTCAGTTACGGAAGACGCCCTGCGAAATCTGCCGCCCAGCTATCGAAATGGTAGTCTCGGTCTCGGTGCTTCGCATTGGCAGACTATCTGGCGCGTCCTGCTACCAGCCTGCTTCCCGCGCATTATGACGGGGCTTATCATGGCTGCTGGCCGTGGCTTTGGTGAAGCGGCTGCCCTGATGTTTACCGCCGGTATGTCTACGGATATCAACTGGACGAACTGGGATATTACTTCTACATCATGCCCCCTGAATCCGTTCCGGCCCGGTGAAACATTGGCACTGAATATCTGGGCTCTCCGTACAGAAGCCCTGCAGGCTGATGCGGCTCAGCAGGCTGCCGCCTCTTCGGCCATCTTGATGATTATGGTCCTGACCTTTAGTTTGGCAGCCCGTTACCTGAGCTATCGTATTGATAAGAAAATGGGAGGAAATAAATAATGGCAGAAATGACAAAAACGCTGACCGGCTTTGCCGCTGCGGAAATTGAAAAAAAACAGGGAGCAGTACGGGCAAAGGAACAAGCTGTAGCACAGGAAGCTGCTGGCACAGCGGAATATACATTTGACGTTACCGATATGGATTTGTTCTATGGTGATTTCCAGGCGCTGAATAGTATCAGTATGAAAATAAAAAAACATGAAATCACTGCCCTCATCGGACCTTCCGGCTGCGGAAAATCGACGTTTTTGAAAACACTGAATCGCATGAATGACTGGGTGGAGGGGTGTCGTGTCACCGGTAAAATTCTCTTTGAAGGCAAGGATATCTTCAAGGAAGTCGATCCCCTGGCTCTGCGCTATCGGGTTGGCATGGTCTTCCAACAGCCGACACCGTTCCCGAAGAGCATCTATGAAAACATTGCTTATGGCCCTCGTATCCAGGGTATCAAAGATAAAAAGAAACTCGATGAAATCGTAGAAAAGAGCCTGCGTCAGGCAGCCTGCTGGGACGAAATGAAAGACCGTCTCAGCAAGAGTGCTCTCGGCCTGTCCGGCGGCCAGCAGCAGCGTCTCTGTATCGCCCGTACCCTGGCAGCTGACCCGTCGGTTATTCTGATGGATGAACCGACATCGGCACTGGATCCGATTTCTACGCAGAAAATCGAAGATTTGGCATTGGAACTAAAAGAAAATTATACTATCGTCATTGTCACACATAGCATGCAGCAGGCACGGCGTATTTCTGACAAGACCGGATTTTTCCTTCTGGGGGAACTCATTGAATTCAACAATACGCTGGATATGTTCACCAATCCGTCCAATCCGAAGACGGAAGAGTATATTACGGGCCGGTTCGGCTAAGAGGGGAGCGTCAATACACTATGTTGGAAATTTACGAAAAGTCCGTAACGGAACTGCGGAATGAAATGATTGAATTGGGCATCAAAGTGGAACAGGCCGTCGATAACGCCTGGAAGGCTCTGGAACATAAAGATATCGAACTGGCCAACCGGATCTATAACGGTGATGACGAAATCGACGCCATGGTCAAGGATTGCATGAAAAAAGACCTGACAATCAGCATGATGCAGGGCCCTGTTGCAGCCGACTACCGCGCCCTGATGGCTACATTGAAAATTCTTTCCGATCTGGAACGGATAGCCGATCACTGTGCCGATATCAGCCATTATGTCATTCATCTGGAAAAAACACATCATAATGTACCCCTGCCGGCAGGTCTCAGAGAAATGTATGGCGTCATGTCGTCTATGGTCAGCGATGTCATCGATTTTTATAAAGAAAAAGGATCAGCTGGCCGTGCCGGGATGATGCGTGACAAGGATGATATTGTCGATATGGCATTTAATTCTATCATGGCAGAAATCTCTAAAGAAATTACAGCCCATCCGGAAAACTCCCGTGATTATATCGCCATCGTCCTGGTGGTGAAATATATTGAACGCATGGCCGACCATGCCAACAACATTGCCGAATGGCTCATATACCGCGATACGAACGAACTGCGCATATAGTATTTCGTTTGTTTTATACCGTAAGAAGGGCTGTCACACGAAACAATTCTGCTTCGTGTGACAGCCCTTTTGATGTAATCCGATTAATATTCCGGTGGCAGTGTGTTTTTTGTGTGGGGAATTCCCATGGACGATTTCTGTATATCATCATCTTTGGCAGCTGGGCGGGTAAAACCCTGTCCTACGACTTCTGATGCGTCGCTGATGATCATGAATGCTTGGGGATCCAGTTTGTTTACCAGTTCTTTTACCTTAGATACTTCCGTCAGTTTAATGATGGCATAGACAATCTGCTTATCCTGCATCGTATAAGCACCCTGACCATGGAGATACGTGGCGCCATGACCGGTATAGCGCATCAGGACCTGGGCAATCATGCTGGCCCGGTTTGAAATGATGACGACCGATTTGCGCTGTTTGAGCCCGACGACGACTTTGTTGGTGACAAAGGCAGAAATATAGACTCCGACGAAGGTCAGGACAGCCAGTTCCAGCGTGAATAAGTAAGCTGCAAAAATGAGGATGAAGCCGTTGAGAATCATGACGACATTCCCCATTTCCAGGGAATAATATTTTTTCACGATGGCTCCGACGACATCCAGGCCGCCGCTGTTTCCGTTGTACTTGTAAATGATTCCCATGCCGAGACCGTTTACGGCGCCGCCGGTAATGGCGGAAATAATCGGGTCCTTGACAAGCATCAGGTCGGTCAGAAAGGCCGTGGCATCGAAGGCAATGGAAATAACAATCGTTCCGACAATACTGAGTATCGTATACTGACGGCCCATGAACTTGTAACAGGCTGCCATGATTGGTATATTCAGGATGAACATGCCGATACCGATGGGAAGACCTGTCAGGTAGTAAATGAGAATGGAAATACCGCCAATTCCTCCGCTCAGGAGATGGTGGGGAATGAAAAATGCCGTGACCCCCGCTGCGGCGATAAAGCTTCCAATGGTGGTGGCGATGTACGGAATCAGAAACTCTTTCAAATTGAAATCTTCTTTTACTTTCATGATGCCTCCCTGATCTGAATAGTTGAAAGTACGTTGTAAAATGCGAAAAAAAACATTATAATGAAGATTACAATACAGGCATTGTATGTATACGTATGCCCGCCGGTACACGGCCTGTCACATGGATATCCGGCTGTCTCATCATTATAGCATACGTAAGTTTTAATTCAACACAAAAAAATGTAAATCCCAATAGAAAAATACGGCGTATCATGGACAGAGAACAGGAGATATAACATGATAGAAGAAAAAGCATATGGAAAAATCAATCTGGCGCTGCAGATTACGGGCAGACGTGAAGATGGATACCATGACATTGACACGGTATTCCAGTCTATCGGCCTGTGTGACACGATTCAGCTGGAACAAGCGGATTCTTTGGAAATTTCCTGCTCTGAACCAGCTCTTCCCTGTGACCAGTCTAACCTGGCCTACAAGGCGTATGAAGCGCTGAGGCCGTATTGCAAGGGCAGGGCAGGCGTCCGTATCCATATCATCAAGAAAATCCCTATCGCTGCCGGATTGGCCGGTGGCAGTACCGATTGTGCCGCTGTTCTGCGCGGCCTGAACCGGCTCTGGCACCTGGGTCTTTCCTACGACCGTTTGTGTCATATCGGCGCACGTCTCGGTGCAGACGTTCCCTTTTGTATCCGCGGTGGTACGGCCCGCGGTACGGGCATTGGGGAAATACTGAAAAAACTGCCTTCGCTGCCAGACTGGCCTGTACTCATCGTCCATCCACATATTGCCGTTCATACGGGTAGAGCGTACAGCCTGTTTGATTCCCAGCCTGTACGTTCTCCGGTCGATATCAATGCCCAGGAAGAAGCCGTACGGGCCGGCCTGTTGGAACGGGTTACGTCGGCACTGGGAAATACCTTTGAAGAACTGGTCATTCCCGACGTGCCGGAAATCAGCCGGTTCAAACAGTTATTGCGCAAAGAAGGACTGAAACCGCTCATGTCAGGCAGTGGCCCGACTCTCTTTGCACTCGTTCCGCCTTCTCTGAAACATCATGAGGTTGCGGGCCGGCTGCGGCAGCTGGCAGGTGATGCCGATATCTTTACCAGTACATTAGTTACGGGGGATTGAATACGATGGAAACGAATACAAGACATACAAAGCTGGAACCGATTAAATTAGATGCGTATAAACCACTGCGCGAAGTCGTCAGTGAGTCATTGCGCAAAGCGATTAAAGATGGTGTTTTAAAACCGGGCGAACGGCTCATGGAAATCCAACTGGCCGATGAACTGGGGGTCAGCCGCACGCCTATCCGGGAAGCCATCCGCAAACTGGAGCTGGAAGGATTTGTCGTCATGGTGCCGAGACGCGGTACCTATGTGGCTGATATTTCTCTCAAGGATATTGCCCAGGTCTTTGAAATCCGCAGTGCTCTCGAAGAATTGTCGGCGGGGCTGGCGGCAGAACGGATTACACCTGATGAACTGGAGGACCTGGAACGGATACTCGTAGAAATTAACGAGTATATTGCCAACGATGATTTCGATAAGATCGTCGATGCCGACATCCGATTCCACGACGTTCTGTACCATGCCAGCCGCAATAACCGGCTCGTCGATATACTGAATAACCTCAGGGAACAGATGCTGCGTTTCCGTTCTATTTCCATGCACTATCCGGGACGCCTGGCAGCAACCTGGGAAGAACACCGGCAGCTCGTGGAAAATATAGCCAACCACAATAGTGCACAGGCGCGTAAAATTGCGAAAAAACATATGGAAAATTCTGAAAAAACACTGCTCAAAGGCATCAGCAAGGATGAGGAATCGGCCCGCTGGGTACACGAACTGTTTCCTCATTCTCCTGAAGAGCATTCGTAACAGGCAGGTGTGACGCTCATGCATCAGTTGACTCATTGTTTGAAAACATTCCGGCATAAGTTTGACCGCGATGACGATTTTGAAGAATTTCTCTTTATTCTGGCATTTATGCTGTTTGTATTGTTATTTGTCCGGGTCCTGGTGGCCATATATATGGGACATTGGGGGTTATTTGAATGAAGACATATGTATTGCCCTATGGAAAAGGAAATCAAAAGGCAGATATACCGGAAGACCATGTATTATATGATTTGCATGGCCCTCATGCGGAAGCCGTTGAGGACGAAGAACAGGCTGTACGGGAGGCCCTGCGTCATCCCATTGACTGCCAGCCTCTGGATGATATCATACAGCCGTCCGATACGGTCTGCATCGTCGTCAGTGATATAACCCGGCTGGTTCATACGGACCGCATGCTGCCCGTACTGGTGCAGGAATTGAACCGTATTGGCGTACAGGACCATCAGATCACGGTCCTCGTTTCCCAGGGAACCCACCGGGCTCACACGGAACAAGAAAATGAAATAGTCTGCGGCAGCGATATGGTGCGCCGCCTGCACATCGTCCAGCATGACTGCCATGATGCCAGTGCCCTGACCTGCGTGGGCCGTACGAGCTTTGGTAATGATGTCTATATCAATTCCCTGGCGGCAAAGGCCGATAAACTGATCCTGACGGGAGCCGTTTCCTTCCATCCCATGGCCGGATTTGGCGGCGGGAGGAAAGCCGTATTGCCAGGGATTGCCGGCTTTGATACGATTATGCGCAATCACTCCCTGGCTCTTTCAGAGGTTCCGGGCGGTGGCTGTCATCCCGGTTGTCATGCCGGAGCTCTAGAGGGAAATCCCTTCCATGAAGATATGAAGGAAGCCTGTGCCATGGTCCGGCCCGACTTTCTCATCAATACCGTATTTACACCTGACGGGGATTTATATGAAGTCGTAGCCGGTCACTGGAATACAGCATGGGAAAAAGGATGCCGTGATTTGCTTCGTATAGGGAGTGTACCGATACAGAAACTGGCTGATGTGACTATAGCGTCTGCCGGCGGATATCCCAAGGACCTGAATTTGTATCAGTCTGTGAAGGCGCACATGAATGCCGTCCTGGCGACCAGACCGGGAGGAATACTCATCTTTACACTGGAATGTCCTGACATTCAGGAACCGGCTATTTTTACGGACTGGTTTTTCCGCAATGACCTGGATGCGTGTGAACGCGAACTGCGCAATCAGTTCCTCATGCCCGGATTTGTTGCCTTTAAGGCACGCTGCACCATTCAGTCGATGAAGACCGTATACGTCGTGACACGGAAAGAAAATTTTGATGTCATCCGGCGAAGCGGCCAGATTCCGGCGGCTACGCTGGAAGAGGCCTGGCAGATGGCCCGGACCGTCTTGGAAGAGGAGGGATGCCGCGATTATGGCATTACCATCATGAGTCATGCGGCGGCCACACTTCCTGTGCTATGTGATACTGATACGTAATAGAAAGGATATACACTTATGAAATATAATCCCGTAACCGGCGATGTGATACAGGCACTGCAGCAGATCACCGGAGAAAAATATGTCAAGACCGATCCGGAGGTACTGGCAGCCTATCAATCTGATGAAAGCCTGGCTCCCGATATGTGGCATTTGCCGGAAGTCGTCGTAGCGCCGGGAAGCACGGAAGAAGTCGCGCGTATCATGGAGGTGGCGAACCAATACAAGATACCCGTCACTCCGCGCAGTGCCGGGACCAGTGTCAGCTGCGGGGCCGTTCCCGTCTGTGGAGGCATCGTCCTTCTGATGGAACGGATGAACCGCATCCTGGAAATTAACGAAGACGGCATGTATCTCGTCGCCCAGGCCGGGGCCCGCACGTCAGACATACAAAATGCAGCCAAGGCCAGAGGACTGATGTATGCCGGGGACCCGTGCAGTGCAGACAGCTGTCTCATCGGAGGCAATCTGGCTACCAATGCCGGCGGAAATAAGGCCGTCCGCTATGGAACGACACGACATCAGGTCTATGCCATTGAAGTCGTTTTACCCAACGGTAAAATCACACATCTGGGAGCACCCTTAAAAAAATGCTCGACCGGATATTGCCTGGACCAGCTGATTATCGGGTCGGAAGGTACGCTGGGCATCATTACCCAGGTCACGCTTAAACTGGTGCCGCTCTGCCCGTACAAGCTGGACGTGCTGGCTGTCTTTACGGATCTTGCCAAGGCGACGGCCCTGGTGCCGAAACTGGTAAAGGCCGGACTCAATCCGACGTCTGTAGAATTTATGGATAACAACTTCGTCCGCCGGGCCAGTGATTATAGTGAATTGCGCCTGCCCCATTATGAAGACGGGTTCTATGATATTATTTCTATCGAAACGTTCAGTGAAGCAGAACTCGATGCCAAGATGGATATACTGGCATCTATCTGTGAAAAAGCAGGTGCTACGGACGTGGTGGAAGCCGATGACCGTGTCTGGAAAGTACGCCGCAATTGCTTGGAAAGTACGCGGGCGTTGTCGAAAGTGGCTACGTCCGAAGATCTGGTCGTGCCGGTGCCTAAAATTGCAGAGTGCATCCAGACCTTAGTGGCAGAAAGTAAAAAATACGATTTCCTTCTGTTCTGTCTGGCTCATGCCGGTGATGGAAACCTTCACTTCCAGATTATGAAGCGCGATATGAGCGACGAAGAATGGAAAAAACAAGTAGCCGCTTTCCGTGACTTTGCCTATCCCTATGTCTATAAACTGGGGGGACGCCTTTCAGGGGAACATGGCATCGGATACAAGCGGATGCCCTATCTGGAACGATGTGCCGATCCGGTTGAACTGGAACTGATGAAAACCATTAAACGGGCACTCGACCCCAACGATATCTTAAACCCCGATAAAGTCATCCATATAGAAGAATAAACATAGCAAGATAAAGAGGCATCTCATTACGTCTTGAACGCGAGGAGATGCCTCTTTTGTCATAGGACAAGATTTTTTAAATCAGCATGCATGTCTTCTTTGAGCAGGTCCATATTCTTTCGCAGCCGTTCATACCGGAACGCACAGTAATCGAGAAAATCATCGCCATTATAGTGGCGTATGAGGGCCCAGTTTGTCCATAGGAAATCCTGTTCCAGCATGGAAATCTTAATTTTCATCAGTTCGTCATCGGAGACAGGACGCTGGAAATAGTGCTGCAGCAGATAGTCTATAGCGAAAGCAGGGAGTCGGGACTCCAGTATATAACCGGCGATATCCCAGTACAGACTGTTCATGCCGGCATATTCCCAGTCGATGAGATAGGCATCTCCCGTCGTCATGCTGACGAGAAAATTTTCCGGGACCGTATCATTATGACAGGGGACGAGGACAGGAGAGGCGTCGTACGTATCCTGCCAGGTGAATAACTGTTCTTTAATGACATTGTGATCGGTAAATAATTCACCGTGCTGTTCCTTTATGATTTCTTCGTATTTCGATAGTTCTGACAGCCAGTCAAAACGGTTGGGAAAGGGATTTGTCAATTGATGGACTTGTTTCATGAGTGAGACGACAATTTGTATATTTTCTTTCAGCTGCGGTCCCGTCTGGGAGAGGTTACGGCTGCCCGGCACGTAGGTCGTGATTTTGATACCGCTTTTGGCATCAAAATACAGGCACGGGCAGTTGATACCGGCCTGGGAAGCCTGGATATTGTTTTCCAGTTCCGTCTGGCGGTCGATTATCCGTTCTGTCATGCCGCCGGGCTGGCGTATGACATAGTCCTTGCCGTGGATATTCATGATGTAATTGTAATTTGTCAGGCCGCCGGCGAACCGTGATTTGTCAAAGCGCAGCGTTTCGTCATGAAAGAAGCGCCGCAGCGTGAGCTGTATGAGTTCTTCTATTTGCATGGTATACTCCTCGGATGCTGTAATGGGAATAAACGGTATGAGGGACTACTTGTCCTTATTCTTCTGACGAAACGTTTTTGGCGTAATTTTCATCTGATTAATAAACACGCGGTTAAAATACGATTGATCGGAATATCCGCACAGTGATGAGATGTGGCAGATCGATTCATCGGTGGTCGTCAGCAGTTTACAGGCATACTCGATTTTCAGGCGGTTGATATAATCGATGCAGCTGATGCCTACTTCTTTTTTAAAAATGCGGCTCAGGTACTGGGGATTCATGTAGACGTGTTCTGATACATCTTTTAACGATAATTTTCTCTTAAAATTGTCCTGGATATAATGGATGGATTTATCAATGACTTCCATGTGAGCCGAATCCTTCGGCAGGGGGATGACCGGCGTCGTCAGTTCCACCGGATTGCTGCCGGCGGGCATGACTGTGCTGGCAGCCAGAATCGTCTGGATGGACTGCCGTATTTCTGAAGGCCGGATGGGCTTGAGCAGATATTCCCGTACCTGGAGGCGGATTGCCTGCTGGGCATAGGAAAAATCTGAACAGGCGGATAGTATGATGACCGCTGCCTGGGGACAAAACTGGCGTATAACCGTCAGGGCTTTCATGCCATCTAATTCAGGCAGCCACACGTCCATCAGGATGATATCGGGCTTTGTTTCCCTGGCGGCTTCGATGGCCTGCGTCCCAGTAGTACACGTTATGATATGGCACTGTCCCCGCATCTCTTCTTCAACGATTTCTTTCAGGAACTGTTGTTCCAGTATTTCATCTTCTACGATTAAAATAGTATGCATAGGCTCACCCCTTATTGCCTGATGGGGAGATAAATGGCAATGGTCGTTCCACTGAAATCGGATTGTCTGACCGTAAGGCCGTAAGGCGTGCCGAAATAATGACGGATGCGGTTGTGCGTACTGAGCAGGCCGATTCCTGATTTAGCATGAGTCTTGATGCGGGAATAATCGCCATCGGCTATGAGGCTTAATATTTCCGGAGGAAAGCCGTATCCGTTGTCGTTGACGAATAAGGTGAAATCCTCTCCCTGTTTACGGGCCGTGATGCGTATGTTCCCGCCATTGCATTTGGGCGTGACACCATGAAGCAGGGCATTTTCCACGAGGGGCTGGAGAATCATGTTGGGAATCTGGTACTGCTGCATCTCATCGGGAATGTTGATTTCATATTCGAGGCGGTCTTTAAATCGTATTTTCTGGATGTAAAGGTATTTCTTGATGTTTTCCAGCTCTTCTGAAAGAGGATGGAGTTCGTTGTCCTGCTTTAAATTATAGCGCAGCAGGTCCGAAAGGCAGTATATCAGTTCTTCCGTTTTCCGCGACTTTTCGTAATAAGCTACGCGGGCAATGGTATTCAGGGTGTTAAATAAAAAGTGAGGATTGACGACGAGAAAACTATTTTTTGTTTCCAAATCGATGATTTTCCTCTCTAACAGTTCTTTTTCCAGAGAAAGCCGTCCGGCCTGGGTATCCGACGTTTTCAGGTCTTCGGCCAGGTTGTGGGCAATGTACTGGGCCATGCGTTCGTAAGTCGTAATCTGCGCCTGGGCCATACTTTGGATGCGGCCGATGGCTTTAGCTACTTCCTGGGGTTCTATTTTCTTTGACTTCGCCAACTGACCGGCATTCAGCATATACTTGTGATACACAAATTGTTCTTCATATATCTGGCCCCCAAGGAGGAATAACTGGAGGCCGGCAGAACCGGTGTGAATAGGAATGACAAAATTATACAATCCACAGTGGCAGGTAAATCGGGTAATCGTATTATCTGGTGCGACACAATGGTTGTGATAATCTTCACATATATAATCCCGCCGACGCTGGCAGATTTTTTTGCAGAAGTCTGGTGACGGGTTTAATTCAACAATTGTATTGCCATCTGCTGTTACCAGCTGCAGGGGAATTTTCGAAAGCGATAATAAATTGTTTAATTTACGTAAGCTGCATCTAATGCGCTCCAGTAACAAATTTTTTTCATCTAACGGTATATTCATCACAATATCCCTTCTGACACGGTAAATCCGTGTCTATTTTTTGTTTGGTTACGATTCTGCAGGAATTCTTCTTATCTATTATACAAAAAAATCTGTGAGTATACTGATTTTTTAATACATTTTTGCATAAATAGTATGAATAATATAAAAAGTCTTCTTTGTACAATTTTCACAAAAGTAACAATTATAACAAGTAAAAAAAATCACATAGACAGCTCCTGATTTTTCAATAAAAAATCATACGGGCATGCTAGAATAGACACATCGCAAAAACGCATATTACATATGAGGTGTAATAATGATATAAAAATTAATAAGACCTTTGCATTTTTTAAGTTTAACTCGAAGAGGAGCAAAAAGGTTATGAAATATTACGGAGAAGAAGCATTGGGCCTTGTTGAAACGAGGGGTATGGTGCCAGCCATATATGCCCTCGATGTCATGTGCAAATCGGCAGATGTCGTCCTTGTATCGTATGAAAATATAGGATCCGGCCTGGTTACGGTTCTGGTAAAAGGAGATGTCGCTGCCGTGCGGACAGCCGTAGAACGGGGCGCAGAAGCTGCTGCCAGCATTGGCACCCTGACTGCACAAAATGTCATGCCCCGCCCGGTGGGACGTGTGGGAACGATTGTTTCTGTACATGATATAGATACGCAGTAAAGGAGAACCGGACACATGGAACGAAAAAGAGATGCTTTGGGATTCATTGAAACATGCGGCCTGGTTTCTGTACTGGAAGCGGCAGATGCCATGTGCAAAGCGGCCGATGTAGAACTGATTGGATATGAAAATACGGCTTCCGGACTGATTTCTGTCGTCGTCCGCGGAGATGTCGGCGCTGTCCAGTCAGCTGTCGATGCCGGTGTGAAACGGGCAGAAGAGGTAGGTAAGGACCAGGTATACAGCCACGTGGTCATACCGAGCCCGCATCCGGATGTAGAAAAAATCGTTTCTAAATATGTGCTTGATTGGTGAGTACAGGAAGTAAAGTGGTGAACGGAATGAACAGACTCGACTATGATTTATGTTCTATGCAGGAAGCGCGGATCCTCATTGAAAATGGCCGTGATGCCCAGCGTATGCTGGCTTCTTTTTCCCAGGACCGGCTCGATGACATCGTCGCTGCCATGGCGGAGGCCGTGTATCCTCATGCCAAAGAACTGGCCCTCCTGTCAGCTGAAGAAACGGGATTTGGCCGCTGGGAAGATAAATACATTAAAGACATATTCGCCAGCCGCTATGTCTGCCGTCATATGAAGGGAATGAAGGCCGTTGGCATCATAGCTGAAGATGCAGAAAAGAAAACACTCGATATCGGTATCCCCGTTGGAGTCATTACCGCTCTGCCACCGTGCACCAGCCCCGTTTCTACGACAGTCTATAATGCACTCATTGCCATAAAATCGGGCAATGCCATTATTTTCTCACCCCATCCGAGGGCACAAAAAGTAATCGGGCGGACACTGGACATCCTCATAGATGCCGGAATCAAAGCGGGGATGCCCGAATGTGCCGTAGAATACCTCAGGACTGTTACCCTGAGCGGTACGAAAGAGATGATCTATCATAAAGATACATCGCTGATCCTGATTACCAGTGTTCCCAGACTGCTCCCACTGGTACATGCATCGGGAAAACCGGCTATTTACGGCGGTCCCGGCAATGGACCGGCCTTTATAGAAAAGACGGCTGATGTAAAAAAAGCAGTCCGGGACATCGTATTCAGCCGCACCTTTGATAACGGTATTATTTCAGCGGCAGAGCAATCCATCGTCGCTGAAGAATGCATAGCAGAAGACGTACGTCAGGAACTGAAACATCAGGGGGCGTACTTTCTGAATGAAGAAGAAACAGAAACAATCGGCAAGGCACTATTCCATCACGACGGCAGTATCAACCTGCAGTACGTCGGACGGCCGGCTGCGGAAATTGCCAGTATGAACGGTATTGCCGTACCGGCCGGGACGACCGTACTCATTTCTGAGCAGAAGTACGCCGATCTCTGCAATCCCTATGCCCGGGAGAAATTGTGTCCTGTCCTGGCATTTTATGTAGAAAGAGATTGGAGAAATGCCTGTGAAAAATGCATTGAACTCCTGTGCAATAAAGGGCTGGGCAATATGTTGGTCATTCATTCGCAGAATGAAGAAGTCATCCGGGAATTTGCCCTGAAAAAACCTGTTTCCCGCGTACTGGTCAATACGCCGGCAACGGTCGGCGGCATGGGAGCGACAACTAATCTGTTTCCTGCCTTTACTTTAGGACTGGGAGCGGCCGGCGGCACCATAACGTCGGATAACGTATCGCCCATGAATCTGATTAATATCCGAAAGGTTGGATATGGTGTCCGTAACCTGGGCGAACTGGTACAGGATATTACCGGAACCGGCCAGATGCAGCAGCGGACGAACCCGGCCCAGATAATGGACCGGATGAGGAATGAACAGGAAAAAGCAGCCGTTTCAGGCCTGATAGAAGAAATCGTGAGTGAATTGAAAAAACAAGGGATATATGGAGGCGATAGATAAATGAAAGAATTTGAGATCAAGCCCAGAATCTATTTCGACGAAGGCTCCCTCGAATATTTACGCGAAGTAAAGAGCAAGAATGCATTTATCCTGTCTGATGGCATCATGGAAAAATTAGGCTATCTGAAGCAGGCTGTTGATTTTCTTGAATCGGCCGGTGTCCAGTGTGATGTATATACCAATATCAAACCGGAACCGGACTTGTTGGCAGTCATGGATTCGCTGGAACATTACATGGTACATCAGGGGCATACGGTCATCGCCCTCGGCGGCGGGTCTGCCATGGATACAGCCAAGGCTATGATTTATTTTCTCCATCAGGCCGTGTCCAAGACCGGTAAATCCTTTAATAAACCTCAGTTCATAGCCATTCCGACGACGAGCGGTACCGGATCGGAAGTGACGGATTTTTCCGTTATTACTATTAATGGAAAGAAGACGGCATTGATTGATGATCTCATGGCACCGGATATTGCCATCCTCGATTCCACCTGCACGAGAAGCCTGCCGCCACAAGTCATTGCCGACACGGGACTGGATGCGCTGGTTCACGCAGTAGAAGCGTATGTATCCAATAAAGCAACGGACTGTACGGACGCTCTGGCTGAAAAGGCCGTTTATATCCTCTGCCATAACCTGGTCCGTTTTTATCGTAATTCAGAAGATAAGGATGCACGGGAATGCATCCAGCGTGCATCCTGTCTGGCCGGTATGGCTTTTACTAATGCCAATCTGGGAATTACCCACAGTATGGCCCACGCGTTCGGCGGCACATTCCACCTCTCCCACGGCCGTTCCAATGCTCTTTTGATGGAGAAAGTCATCGAATATAATGCCAATCTCAAAGATACATCGGATCAGCAGGTTGCGGCCAAGTACGGCCAGCTGGCACGGATCCTGGGACTTCCTGCCCGGACGACCCGCGAAGGGTATGTCAACTTTCTGCAGGCTGTACGCCAGCTGAAACGAGATTTGCATATTCCAGCGTCTATCAAAGCGGCGGGGATTCAGGAAGAGGAATTCATGGCTGCGACAGGGAAGATGGCGGAACAGGCCCTGGCAGACCGCTGCACGCCGTCGAATCCCCGTACACCTGCAAAGGAAGATATTATAGCTATTTATAAAGCGGCTTATTAAGAGAGAAAGTGAGGGAATATACATTGGACGAAAAAGAATTCTCCAGTAAATTTGCACAGGCGACGGCCCATTTGTCGCCCGAAGAAAAGAAAGCAGTTATGAAATTGTTTGCTGGTATCTCTGCGCAGCTTTCAGGCGGCAAAACCAGTGTGGCAGTCACGGCTCCGGCAACACAGACGTTCCATAATGCTGTCGATGACGATGAAGAAATTACCGGTCTGACACCACGACTGGAAAGGCTGAAAGCGGCCTATCTGAAAGTAAAGCCCAGCGTTTCCGTACAGCGTGCTGTCGTTACGACGGAAGTGTACCGGAACAATGCCGGCCTGCCGCTGAAGATGCTTCGCGCCCTGGCTTTTAAAAAAGCCTGCGAAACGGCACCGCTTCTCATTCAGCCTGATGAACTGATCATCGGTCATCCCTGTGGCCGTCCCCGCGCCGGCAGTGTTTCTCCGGAAATTGCATGGCGCTGGATCCGCGACGAACTGGATACCATGTCTACCCGGCCTCAGGATCCGTTCCAGATCAGCGAGGAAGATAAACGGACGCTGCGGGAAAAAGTATTTCCCTTCTGGGAAGGCCGCAGCCTCGATGAAATATGCCAGAAACAATATGAAGATGCCGGCGTATGGTCTTTTTCCGGCGAATCCTTCGTCAGCGATCTGTCTTATCATCAGGTAAATGGCGGTGGCGACACCTGCCCGGGTTATGATGTCATCCTGGTAAAAAAAGGTGTCAACGGCGTGCGGCAGGAAGCTGTTGAAAAGCTGAAGACGCTCAATATGGACCGGCCGAAAGACATTGATAAAATTTACTTCTATAAAGCCGAAATCATGGTCTGTGACGGTGTCCTTGCCTATGCTAAACGCCTTTCTGATTATGCCAAGCAGCTTGGCGATCAGGAAAGCAATCCCCAGCGCCGCCAGGAATTATACCAGCTGTCGGATATTATGGCCCATGTACCGGCCAATCCGCCCCGTACCTTCCATGAAGGGCTCCAGTCTGTATGGACCATGGAATCTCTGTTCAACATTGCTGAAAACCAGACGGGTATTTCCCTGGGCCGTCTCGACCAGTACTTATATCCCGTCTACAAAGCGGATCGTGAAGCCGGACGCATTACGAAAAAAGAAGCTTTTGAACTGTTATGCTGCTTCATCATCAAATGCTCGGAAGTCATGTGGCTTTCCAGCGAAGCAGCGGCAAAATATTTTGCCGGTTATCAGCCTTTCGTAAACTGCACCATAGGTGGTCAGAAACGGACTGGCGGAGATGCCTGCAACAATCTGACTTATCTCATCATGGATGCCGTCCGCTTCATTAAGATGTATCAGCCATCCCTGGCCTGCCGGATTCATAATCAGTCGCCGCAGAAATACATGAAGAAAATCGTCGATGTCGTCCGCGCCGGCATGGGCTTCCCGGCCTGCCATTTTGATGATACGCATATCAAGATGATGCTGGCAAAAGGGTTCTCCCTGGAAGACGCCCGCGATTACTGCCTCATGGGATGTGTTGAACCACAGAAATCAGGCCGCATTTATCAGTGGACCTCGACAGGCTACACCCAGTGGCCCATTGCCATTGAATTTGTATTTAACCACGGCGTCATGAGATGGCATGGTACGAAGCAGGGCCTTGACCTGGGCGATCTCAGTCAGTTCAAGACCTATGAGGATTTCGATAAAGCCGTAAAAAAACAAATTCAGCATATTATCCGCCTTTCGGCTATCGGCACGGTCATCAGCCAGCGGGTACACCGCGATTATGCGCCAAAGCCGTTCATGTCCAGCCTCGTCGAAGGATGCATGGAAAAAGGTCTGGATGTTACTGAAGGCGGCGCTATGGTCAACAGCGGCCCAGGTCTCATTTTCTCCGGCCTCAGCACGTACGCCGATTCTATGGCTGCCATCAAGAAGCTGGTATACGATGATAAAAAATATACACTGGAACAATTCAAGGAAGCACTGGATGCCAACTTTGAGGGCTTTGACCAGCTGAGGACAGACTGCATGAATGCACCGAAGTTCGGGAATGACGACAATTATGTCGATTCTATCGCCGCCGATATTGTCAACTGGACGGAAGATGAACATAATAAATTCGATATGCTCTATGCCAAGTTCAGTCATGGTACATTGTCTATTTCCAATAACACTCCTATTGGCGAGCTTACCGGTGCGACGCCGAACGGGCGCCTGGCCTGGACACCGCTTTCAGACGGTATCAGTCCGACACAGGGGGCGGATAAACTGGGGCCGACGGCTATCATCAAGTCGGTCAGCAAGATGAATTGTGACGCCATGACCATCGGCATGGTTCATAATTTCAAGCTTCTCAAAGGCATACTGGAAACACCAGAAGGGGAAAACGGCCTGATTACGCTGTTGCGTACGGCGTCGATTCTCGGTAATGGACAGATGCAGTTTAGTTACGTCGATAATGAAGTGCTCAAGAAAGCGCAGAAAGAACCGGACAAATACCGGGATCTGATTATCCGTGTTGCCGGCTACAGTGCGTACTTCGTCGAATTATGTAAAGAAGTACAGGATGAAATTATCAGCCGTACCATGCTGGATCATTTCTAAACCTTACGACCGGAAGACTGGCGGTCCGGTTTTCTGGACCGGGCCGCAAGTTCCGGAATGTATGGCCGATAGTTCCTGAAGGGAAAGTGTGAGTATGAGATTACAACAGTTCCGGAGATTGGAACGAAAAGCAAGAATCTTCAACATGCAGAAATATTCCATCTATGACGGACCTGGCATACGCACCATCATATTTTTTAAAGGCTGCCCGCTGCGATGCCGCTGGTGTGCCAATCCGGAAGGGCTGGAGCGGAAGTATCAGGTCATGTTCCAGCAGGAATTGTGCATTCACTGCGGTAAATGTGTTCCCGGCTGCCCCGTCCAGATTCATTATTTAGATGAATCGGGTGACAGGCCGGAGCATAAATTACACCGCGATATAGACTGTATAGGCTGCCGGACTTGTGAAAGCGTTTGTCCCAGACAGGCTCTCAACGTAGTGGGCCGGGATCTGACTCTGACGGAGGTGTTGGATTTTATTCAGCAGGATGCCGCCTTTTACCGGAGTTCTGGCGGCGGTGTTACATTGAGCGGCGGTGAAGTATGTATGCAGCCAGCCTTTGCGGCCAATCTTCTCATGGAATGTAAAAAACTGGGCATTAATACGGCCATCGAAACCTGCGGGTATGCCGGGCTCGATGCTCTGCTGGAAATAGCCCGGTTCAATGATTTATTCTTATACGATATTAAAAATATTGATTCAGACCAGCATGAGATGCTGACCGGGGTGCGGAACGAAAGGATACTCCACAATCTGACAGAACTGATAAACCGGGGTTACCGGGTCAAAGTCCGCATGCCTATGATAAAAGGGCTGAACACGTCAGAAGATGTCATCCGCCGGGCCATGGAGTTTTTAAAACCTTTCCAGGGACGACCGAATTTTCTCGGTGTAGACCTCCTGCCCTATCATAAGCTGGGAGTCAACAAGTATAAACAGCTTGGCAAACCCTATGGCATCGAAGAAGATGTATCCATGACCAAAGAAGATCTGGACCGCATCGAAAGCTGGATTACAGAGTATGGTATGGATGCCAATGTCATCAGGCATTAATGCCAGATGGAGGCGTGCCTATGACTAATGAATTTGAAAATAAGACGCGCATTATTCAGGAATATGTCCCCGGAAAACAGGTAACACTGGCCCACGTGATTGCCTCTCCGGTCGAAGATATTTACGAGCGGCTGGGCATTGAAGGAAAAGGAGCTATCGGTATTGCCACACTGACTCCCTGCGAGACAGCGGTTATTGCGGCCGATATAGCGACTAAGGCGTCGGATGTGGAAATCGGTTTTCTGGACCGCTTCACGGGCTCGTTGGTGATTTCCGGAGATGTAGCCAGTGTGGAGACGGCCATGAAGGCCATAAATACGACACTGGAAACACTATTGGGATTCACACCTGCCAGGATTACACGGACATGAAGAAGCGCATCATGATTATAGGCGCAGGACAGTCGGGCAAATCGACACTGGCCAACTGGCTGAATCAGACGGACCGGCCGCTGCGCAAAACACAGGATGCCATTTATGGCAGACGCACCATTGATATACCCGGTGCGTATTTAGAAAATACCTGGATGTACAAATATATCATCGCCTTATCCCAGGGAGCGTCCCATATACTGATCCTGGTAGACCAGTCCCGCCCTGTTGAAGTATATTCTCCCGGATTTGCCTGTATTTTTACCTGTCCTGTTACGGGCATAATCACGAAATGCGATGAACATCCGGAAAATTACGATATGTGTGTAAGACAGCTCCGGCGCTGTGGTATACAAGAAGTCATTCTTCCTATTTCCCTCAGGACGGGAGCTGGCCTTGCGGCGTTGGAACGACGGCTGGCTGCTACCCATGCCGGCTGACGAGATACATAAGAGGAGGTGATACATTGCGATATATAACGGAAATGGATTTACGGGATTTGTATCATGAAGAACCGTTTACGACGTATTACCTGGCAACAGACAACCGCCTGACACCGGGGGCCAGACAATTCCTGACAGACCGGCGCATTCCCTGTGAAACCGCATGGGGAGAAAGACAGGAGAGAAAAGCTGATGCAGTACCGGCTGCAGAAGAAACGGAGCCTGCGCCGTCGTGGCAGTTGATGAAACTGTGGCATACACTGGAGCATGCAGAATCACTCATCATGGTGACGGCAGAATGGTTTTCCCGCCATGGCGAACATCTGGCAGCGGAAGATTTTACCGCACTGGCCAGGACGCTGCAGCGGACCCGGCTGGCCTGTGAACAAGGAGAAATACCGCCAGCCCTTACCTTCTGGAATTGTACGGAAGGCGAACTTCGTGAAAAAGTAGATGATACGGTCATCCCCTTTAGTCTGGAAAAACTGCCGGAAGATGAAGTGCTGCGCGCCAAACTTCTCATGCTGAATCACCTCCGCACATATCTGCAGATGCTGGAACCGCTCGTTCTGGAAACACAGAGCCGCCATGGTGATGCCGGCCCGGGAGTATATGAAGGGCTGATACACATTCTCCATAGCCTGACCAATGTCCTTTGTATCATGATGGGAAAATATATGAGAGGTTCAGTATGAGTACTTTAAATTCAGATTTTACCTATTGCAATGAAATAATCAAAGAGTTTGAAAATGTGGTCAGAAAGCCGGTGACCAAACCGTCTTCTGTATACTATACAGGTGTCGATCTCGGCACGGCCTTTATTGTCGTCGCCGTCCTTGATGAGCATTTCCGCCCTATAGCCGGAGAGTACCGATATGCCAGTGTTGTCAAAGATGGCATGATTGTGGATTATCTGGGAGCTATCCGCATCGTCCGGGAAATGAAAGAAAACCTGGAAAAGAAACTGGGTACAGAACTGAAGTATGCCGCTGCGGCCTTGCCGCCGGGGACGTTTGATCTCGATTCCGGTGCTATCAAACACGTCGTAGAAGGTGCCGGGTTTGAAGTGACTAATCTGCTCGATGAACCGACGGCCGCTAATGCCGTCCTGAAAATCAAAAACGGCGCAATCGTCGATATTGGCGGCGGTACGACAGGAATTGCGATTTTTAAAGATGGCGAGGTCGTACATGTGGCCGATGAACCGACCGGGGGCACACATTTTTCCCTCGTCGTATCGGGAGCCTACAAGATGCCGTTTGAAGAAGCCGAATTATATAAGCGGGATCAGAAAAACCACCGTGAAATTCTGCCGATATTGCAACCAGTCATTGAAAAAGTATCTTCCATCATTACCCGCCACATCAAGGATTATGATGTGAAAGAGATTTATCTCGTAGGCGGTACGTGTTGTCTGACGGGAATTGAAAGCATCATTGAAAAGCGGACGGGACTTCCGACGCGCAAGCCACAGAATCCCATGTTTGCAACGCCGCTCGGTATTGCCCTTAATTGTAAACAGCTGGAAGAATAGAGGCGGTTCTATGGAATGGAAAATCATCAAGTCCCCTTCACCGGGAACGATAGATATCCTTATGCGGCGTAAGGGTTCTCCGGCTTCGCACGATATGAGCGATTTTGATGCCGTGGGACTCGTACAGGGAAGACTCATCGATATGGTCGTAGCAGCCGATATTGCAGAAAAAGCGGCCGGTGTCTTCGTCGAAGATATCCGGGGCAGCTGCCCGCAGAATCTCGTTATGATAGCCATATTTGGTGATACGGCAGCTGTAGAGGCGGCAATTTCCGATATATGCAGAGTCTTTCAGGAACATAGGCAGGTGACATTATGATAGCAGCCAGAGTGATTGACAACATTTGGTCCACGCGCAAGGCAGACTGCCTCGTCGGAATCAAATTTATGATAGTAGAAGTCATCGATGGCAAAGATGCAGGACGCCGTTTTATTGCTGCCGACCTGATCAATGCCGGTATCGGTGAAAATGTCATCGTCAGCCAGGGCAGTGCTGCCCGGCAGATGTTTCAACCGGATACACTGCCCATTGATGCGGCAATTATTGGAATCATTGATGAAGAATGTACGTTTTAAATTGTGGAGGTGAATCCGCTTGGACGTATTAAATCAAGTGCGGGAGGCCGGTGTCATCGGTGCCGGTGGTGCCGGATTTCCCACTCATGCCAAGCTGAATGCGACAGCGGAATACATATTACTGAACGGTGCTGAATGCGAGCCCCTTCTGAGAGTGGACCAGCAATTGCTGGCGTTGTATCCCGATGCCATTATTACCGGTTTTGCCGCTGCCGGCCATCAGGTACAGGCAAAGCGGGCCATTATCGGCATCAAGGGCAAGCATAAAGAGGTCATCGAAATTTTAAAAAAGCGTATCGAAGCCCTGGGCTTTTCTCCATTTGTACAGATTCATATCCTTCCGGATGTCTATCCTGCTGGTGATGAACAAGTACTGGTCTACGAACTGACAGGCCGTATCGTACCGGAATGTTCTATTCCTCTTTCCGTTGGCTGTGTCGTCGTCAATGCCGAAACAGCTTTCAATATCGCCCGTGCCCTAGAAGGTAAAAGCGTAACAGAAACGTATGTGACGCTCCAGGGCGATATTCCCAGACCGGTGACGCTTAAAGTGCCGGTAGGGATGCCGGTCCGCGAAGTCCTCATGAAAAGCGGGATTACCAGCCTGGATGATTATGGCGTCATTGATGGCGGTCCCATGATGGGCCGGATCATGAATTCCTACGATGGCTATGTTTCGAAAAAGAACAAGGGCTACATCATATTGAAGAAAGACCATTATCTCATCCGGAAAAAGAGCATGAACGAGCGGCAGGCACGCATTATTGGCCGTACGGCCTGCGAACAGTGCCGGATGTGTACCGATCTGTGTCCCCGCTATCTCCTGGGTCACAACATGCAGCCCCATAAAATCATGAGAACTATGAAGTACATGCCCGATGATCTGCAAAGTGCCCTTACGGCACAGCTCTGCAGCCAGTGCAATCTGTGTGAACTCTTTTCCTGTCCGGCCCATCTCAGCCCGCGTAACATCAACAGCTGGTATAAGGACCGGATGCGTACAGCCGGCATTAAATACACACCGGCAGAAAGAGATTATAAGCCCCGCGAAGCCCGTTCCTACCGGCTCGTTCCCAGTAAACGCCTTATTGCCCGGCTGGGCCTCAGCTCTTTTGATGGTCCGGCGCCGCTTACGGGAGTGGAATGGAATATCGATGAAATCGGTATCCTGCTCAGCCAGCACGTAGGTGCTCCGGCACAACCGGTCGTACAGGCCGGCGATGCGGTTACGGCCGGTCAGATGGTAGGTGCCATCCGTGAAGGGAGCCTCGGTGCTCCCGTCCATACGAGCATGGACGGCGTAGTCACAGAAGTTACCGATTCAGTCATTAAGATAAAGGTGGGGTCGATCCATGTATAATGCGATAGGTATGGTAGAGTTGAGCAGCATCGCCAGGGGAATTTATACGGCCGACCGGATGATCAAGACTGCTGCTGTAGAAGCCGTCAGCTGCACTGCCGTATGTCCCGGCAAGTACATTGTCCTGATCCAGGGTGATGTAGCTGCCGTAGAAAGTTCGGTCGATGCCGGCATCCAGTCGGCAGGAGAATATATTGTCGATCATTTCATTATTCCCAATGTTCATCCCGGTATCTTCCCGGCTATTTCTTCTACAACCCTGCCGGAACAGCGGGCGGCCCTGGGAATCATCGAATCGTTCTCTCTGGCATCGATGATTCATTCTGCTGATGCGGCTCTCAAAGCGGCTGATATACAGGGCATTGAACTCCGACTTGGCAGCGGCCTCGGTGGCAAAGCGTATTTTACCTTCACCGGTGATGTAGCTGCTGTAGAAGCAGCTGCCGATGCAGGAAAAGCACTGGTGAGAGACAGCGGACTGCTGGTAGATATCGAGGTCATCCCGTCTCCGGCAGAACGGTTATGGGATACGTTGTTATAAATTATGCAGATGGAATCAGGAGGTGATACATTGAAACCATTGATTTGTGTCAGTCACGTAAAAGAAGCGGCTGCAGCCGGGAAGCATGAACTGTATGTAGAGCCCGGAGCCATTATTACGGCAGCGGCCAGCGACTATGCCCGTGACAAAGGGATTGCCTTTGTTGAAAAGCAGACGGCTCCTGCCGCACCGGACGTACACAAACCGGCAGCAGGCAGTGTGAAAGGTCTGGATAAAGGTCTGGTAGCGGAAATTATCCGTCAGGTGCTTTTATCCCGTGGCCAGGCTGCACAGCCGTACAGGGAAGAAAAAGATGACAGCGGCCTCAAAGTAGTACGTGGTCATTCTGTGACCTATGAAGTCTTCGATACGGGTAATCCCGTAACAAAAGTCGGATACAGGGAAGTTATCAGTAAAACTGAATCTCATATGAGCTCAGGATTCCTGACCATCGATCACTCTTCCTTTACCTGGACACTGACGGGTTATGAAGAAACAGATATTATCTTGGAAGGAAGTCTCTCCATTACGATTAATGGTAAGACCTATTACGCCAGCCAGGGAGATGTGCTCTTCATTCCTAAAGATGCTACCGTCGTGTGGAATGCCGAAGATCATGTAAAATTGTTTTATTCGACCTATCCGGCAGACTGGGCAGGATGATATGAGCGTTAAAGGAGGTGGAAATCAATGGATGCCTTGGGAATGATAGAGACCAGAGGACTGGTAGCCGCTATAGAATGTGCCGATGTGATGCTCAAGGCAGCAGACGTGGTACTGAGTGGCAGGACCCTCGTTGGTGGCGGACTGGTGACGGTCTGTGTCAGCGGTGATGTAGGAGCAGTCAAAGCTTCCGTCGATGCAGGAGAAGCGGCTGTGCTTCATCTGGGTAAAGACCTTCTGATTTCACGTCACGTGATTCCCCGTCCTGATGCGGCCATAGCCGGGATCCTTCCCTCAAATGGCCCGGATAAACCAGATCCGCCAGACCCGGTTCCGTCTAAAGAAGGGCTGGCGCTGGCAGAAGAACGTATCGATGCATCCGGCGCAGAAACCGGTACTGGTGCAGCTGATACGGTGTCTCCTGAAACATGGCAGGGGACGGATACTACGCCGAAAGAAGAAGCCCCTGAGGTTTCTTTTGAGGACATAGATTTTAAAAATTTCCACAAAGCTGAGGCTGACGCACTGGCCGTACAGCCCGGCGTGAATCTTGACGGGGTGTTCAGAAAGATGCCCGTCCCAGCTTTGCGGCGTCTCGTCCGGGAATATACGGATATCGGCCTGACCGGCCGTGCCGTGTCGCGGGCGAAGAAAGCTGTTTTGCTCCGCCTGCTTGCAGATTACTATAACGGAAGCAGGAAGCAGCTGGTTTAAAGGAAATCTGAAAGGGGAGATACTTTTTGGAAACATTTGATTATGATCTGCAGACCGTGCAGGAAGCCAGAAATCTGGCACGGCAGGCGCAGAAAGCGGAAGATGTATTCTGCAAGTTTACCAATGAACAGGTAGACCGCATTTTGCAGAATATGGTCCGCGTGGCAGAAGAAAACGCGGCCAAATTAGCCCGCATGGCCGTTGAAGAAACGGGCTTTGGCAAGGTAGAAGACAAAATCGTCAAAAATCAGGTAGCATCCCGCGATGTATACAATTACATCAAGGATATGAAGACCATCGGTGTCATTCACGAAGATACGGTCAACCGCATTACGGAAATCGGTGAACCCGTCGGTGTCGTACTGGGAATTATCCCCTCTACCAACCCGACCTCTACGGTCATCTACAATGCCATGATTGCTCTAAAAGCACGGAATACCATCGTATTTTCACCCCATCCGGCGGCATTGAAATGTACGATAGAAGCAGCCCGCCTCATGGCAGAAGCGGCAGAAACAGCTGGTGCGCCGCTGGGGACTATCAGCACCATTATCCATCCATCTATGGGTGCTACTAATGAATTGATGCACAGCGAAGAAGTTAAGATGATCATTGCTACGGGCGGTTCGGCCATGGTAAAAGCAGCCTACAGCTGCGGCAAACCGGCTCTGGGCGTAGGCCCCGGCAATGGCCCGTCTTATATCGAACGGACGGCAGATGTCAAAAAGTCCGTTGAAGATATTATGCTCAGCAAGACCTTTGACTACGGCACTATCTGTGCTTCTGAACAGTCTATCGTCGTCGAAGAATGCAACCGGACACAGGTTGTGGAAGAGTTTAAACGCCAGGGCGGCTACTTCATGACGAAAGAAGAAACAGATAAAGTCTGCCAGCTTCTTTTCAAAAACGGGCACGCTATGAATGCCAAATTCGTAGGCCGTTCTCCCCAGGTCATTGCCGATGCAGCGGGAATCACGATTCCGGCCGGTACGCGGGTCCTCATCGGGGAACAGGACGGCGTAGGAAACGGCTATCCTCTTTCTTATGAAAAACTGACCAGCGTCCTCGGCTTCTATACGGTCCGTGATTGGCAGGATGCGTGCGACCTCTGCATCCGCCTTTTAAAGAATTGTGGTCTCGGCCACACCATGTCGATTCATACGGAAGATCCGGAAATTGTCCGCCGGTTCTATGAAAAACCGGTATTCCGCATCATTGTTAACACACCGGCTACTCAGGGAGGCACGGGTATCAGCACCGGACTGGCACCGGCCTTTACACTGGGATGTGGTACCTGGGGTGGAAGCGCTACGGCTGATAACGTTACGCCGCAGCATCTGATGAATATCAAACGCGTAGCCTATGGTATCCGCGAAGTCAAGCCGTCCGTACCGTATGCGGGCCAGGCAACGAGCTGTGGAACGGCTGCCGGAGCAGCGGATTCTGGTGATGACCAGCTCATCGCTGTCGTCAATGAAGTGCTCCAGCTGCTAAAACAGAAAGGTGAGTTTTAATGGGAAAATATGATGCTTTAGTCGATTTGCTGGTAGAAGCCGTCAGGGACAGCCATTTGAATCTACAGCCGGATACGATTCCCGTAGGAGTATCCAACCGGCATGTCCATTTGTCCCAGGCGGATCAGGATGCTCTTTTCGGACCGGGCAGCCAGCTGACAAAGATCAAAGATATTTCGCAGCCGGGACAGTTTGCCTGCAAGGAAACGGTAACCCTGGCAGGGCCGAAGGGCGTTCTGGAAAAAGTCCGCATCCTCGGTCCCGTCCGCAAAGAATCCCAGGTGGAATTACTCCGGTCCGATTGTTTTAAATTGGGGATCAAGGTGCCGCTGCGCATGTCCGGTGAACTGGAAGGTACGCCGGGCCTGACGCTCATCGGACCAAAAGGCAGTATCTGCCTTCCCCGCGGTGTCATCATTGCCAAACGCCATATCCATATGCTTCCTGAAGACGCGCAGCGTTTTGGCGTGACGAATGGCCAGGTCGTTTCCATCAATATCGATGGCGACCGTGGCGGTACTTTCGGTAATGTTGTTATCCGAGTGACAACAACATCGGCATTAGAATGCCATATCGACATGGAAGAAGCTAATGCTATGAATCTTAAAAATGGTTCCAGGATAACAATTATTAAATAATTAAATCTTATATATTATTAGGAGGAAAATAACATGAGTACAACAGAAGCTTTAGGTTTAATCGAAACAAAAGGTCTTGTAGGTTCTATTGAAGCAGCTGATGCAATGGTAAAAGCGGCAAACGTTTACCTCATTGGCAAAGTTCTCGTCGGCGGCGGTCTCGTAACGGTTATGGTACGCGGCGATGTCGGCGCTGTCAAGGCTGCTACCGATGCTGGTGCTGCTGCTGCACAGCGCGTTGGCGAACTCATTTCCGTGCACGTTATTCCACGTCCCCATACTGATGTGGAAATGATTCTCCCTCATGACAACCTCACAGTAAAAGAATAATCTATCACAGGGCGGGCTAAGGCTATTAGCACCTTAGCCCGCTGCATTTTATCCGGCATCATGCAAAATTCATATAATAAATATTTGTTTATGTACGAAAGAACTTTGAAAAAACAAAAGAATTCATTCTTTTTTATTGATACATGTGAAATATATAACAATAAATATATATATATCAAGTAAAGGAAGTGTGTGCGAATGGAAAACAGAGCCTTGGCAGTCAAATTAAAGATAGACGCAGGGTTTAAGCGGCGTGGGATTACCTTTGCCATCTTTTCTGGGATTTTTTACGGTCTCTATACGGCTTTTCTGACCTTAGGCATGTCCAAGGGAATCTGGGGTAATGACTGGTATGGCGCCAATATGTCCGGCCTGAGCGCCTTTGCCATCACCTATTGCCTGGCAGCGCTGGGATCGGCCGTCAATGATACTATGAGCGGCATCTGGTCCCTTATCAATGTATCCATTAAAGGCGAACTGGGAGACTTTTTCCGCACGTTAAAAACAAAGCCGGGCCTGGTCATGATCGTTTGTGCCCTCATCGGCGGCCCGCTGGCTTCTACAGCTTATGTAGCAGCACTGCAGATGGGCGGTTCCATCATCGTGCCTATTTGTGCTCTCAATGCGTCTTTTGGGGCCATCATCGGCCATTTTGTATTCAAACAGGAAATCAATAAACGGATGGTCTGCGGTATCCTCCTCTGCCTTGTCGCTGCCGGTGTCATCGGCGGTACATCCTTCTCAGACGTGGGACCGACGGCGCTGATGGCCTGCGGCATTGCCCTGTTCTGCGCGCTGGGCTGGGGGATTGAAGGCGCCGTTGCCGGCTTTGGCACGACCCTCATCGATTATAATATCGGCATTACCATCCGTCAGTGCGTTTCCGGCCTTTCCAATATGCTCATCATGCTGCCCCTGTTGTGCATGATTGATGGCAGTGCCGGACTGGCTCCACGCCTTCTTTCCGGCGCCTGGAGCGACTGGTCGATCATCTTCTTTGTCATTTCCGGCTTCTGTGCCATGCCGGCATATTCCTTCTGGTATAAGGGCAATTCGATGTGCGGTGCCGCACTCGGCATGGTCTGCAATGGAGCGTATTCTTTCTGGGGGCCGTTCTTCTGCATGATCATCGTCGGTGTGTTTGATGGACAGCCGGGCTGGATGCTCACGCCGGTACAGTGGGCGGCTGCTATTGTCATGATCTGCGGCATTGCTCTCGTCGGAAATCTCAATCCGCTCCATGCATTCCGGAAAAAGGAGGCCTGATCGTATGAAACCGCTCTATTACGCAATCATGAAATATATGACGACCGTAGAAGAAGCATCTAATATGGATGTCATCCATGCCCTGAAAGGAGAATACGGAAGTTTTAAAATGCTTCGCCCCGATGCCGTACAGGAAGCATTGATGACGGCCAAGGCCAATGGGCTTCTCGATGAATCGCGGTTTGAACTGGATGATGCCGGTCAGTTACAGGTTTATTATAAAGTAAATGACTACGGCCGGCAGATGATCAACGCCTTTATTAGAGATTGATATAGTTGTGGTATTACCACTTTTTTACTAGTCTTTTACGAATTGCTGATACAGTCTATGTCATAATGAGGTATTAATTGCATTATTTTCTGGCTCCAGCCCAATGCGTATCTGTTTAACCAGTACGTCTTTATCATAGAAAGGAGAATGATATATGAAATCAGGGAAAAAGAAAGTGTTAAAAATGTTAGTTATGTCTGCGCTGATGGCAGGTATATCGGCAACGGCGATGGCGGCTGTAGGAGTGGTGCAGGGCCCGACGCCTATTGACCAGGGCATGGCTAATAAGGCAGAGGATTTCACTATCTACAATGACAAGATTGCTGCTTCCTTTGCCGTAGGTTCCAATAACTACTGGAATATGACGACGGGCAGCATCCTGGACATTGCCATGATGAAAGATGGGAAATTTGGGACGGATCTGACCAATGACATTGAATTCCTCAACGATTACTGGACAGCTACTGGTTCGTGGCATGGCGAAGACCTGCTGCATACGCCCGTAAAAGATATTACGTACAAGCTGGAAGGCGATAAAAAAGTCACTGTAACGGCGAAGACGAGATATTGGACAGAAGGTCATAAACTGCCTTTGAACGTGACGATTCAGTATACGTTGGAAGATGGCAAGAATTATATTGATATGAAGACAGTCGTCGAAAATCCGGCAGGGAATGATGCCTATCTGAATATGAACAGTGGCTATTCTATTAGTACCCTTGCCGTGAATATGTTCGGCCCCTTTGGCTTCTATCCTGATGTCAAGAGAACGGGCATACGTATCAATGAAGATCCCGAAGTCAATACGAAATACGGGGATTTCGTCGTTACGTACGGGAAAAATTACGCCGTAGCTGTTAATACCGATCATGCCAATGCCTACAAAGGTTCATCGGGCTATAAAGATGTCTATGTGAACCGCGACATCATGCCGGGCCAGTCGTATACGTATACGGGCGAAATCCTGGTTATTCCCAACGGGGAAACGGCTCCGGTCATCGAGCGGAAGATACAGAAAGATCCGTCTATCAAGGCTGGCGTCATTGAAGGTGTTGTCCGCGATCCCAATGGCAAACCGCTGCCCAATGCCTATGTCATCTTCAATAAGCCAGGATCTTATAAAAAGACGATAAAATCGGATGGTGTCGATCAGGTCATGAAAGATATCATGCAGCCTTTCGTCTGGAAGATTACCGATAAAGATGGCAAGTATAAAGTCACACTGCCGCAGGACAGCTACGACATTTATGTACAGAGCCAGGGAACGACACCGTCTGACGTGCAGCATGTCGATCTGAAAGGCAACACTGTGGCTGATTTCCAGGTAAAACCGGGTGCCAGAGCGGCGCTGACGGCTGTTGATGAAAACGGGAAACCTGTCGATTTTAAAGTGGTCGTCACCGGTATCAAATCGGATGTAAAAGGATTAGGAGGCTCGGTATATTTTACAGACCCGGCGACACACAAAGCGGATTTTGACGTATCGGCACCGGAAAATGAACTCACCTTTACGGCATATCATGGAGCCGATTATACATCGAAACCGGTTGAATTCAAGACCTTTGTCAAAGGCGGCCAGACAGTTCAGCATCAGTTCGTCATTCCTCAGCTCATTCATCCTGAAAAGGCGGGCTGGTATGGCAATGACAATCACCAGCATGCCGACCATGGCGATGGCGCGACGACTGTCCCGGAACTCTTTGCCGCACAGCTGGCAGCCGGCCTGGACCTGAATCTCGTACTCGATCACGACTACATCGGTAACATCAAGCCTATGCGGGAACTGGCCAATCAGTACAAAAGGCCTTTCATTCCCAACGTCGAAGTTTCTCCGGGATGGGGACACTGGGGATTCCTGATGGTCAATGACAAGATGCCCTGTCCGGATCCGTCTCTGACACCGGGTGAAATCATCCAGCAGGGGCATGACCGGGATGCCCTGGTCGTCATGCATCATCCCTTCACCGACTATGGTTTCCTGACCAATCGTGCTGGCGTCAAGGGTGGCGATGACCCCAGTGCGGAAAACTTTGAATTCCTGGAACTGCAATCGACAATGGATTTGTCCAATGCCAAGAATATGGACAAACGGACTCTCGATGTGGCAGAAGGTTACTGGAACCGTGGCATCAAGAAATATCTGAGTGCCGGATCGGACCAGCATGATGCGACATCCAATCTGTATCCGGGTATCATCCGCATGTATTCCCACGTCGATGGCAAATTGACAGGCCGTAAGTTTGTCAATGCCATGGCAGAAGGCAAGGCTTATGTTACTATGGGGCCTATCTTCACCCCGGCAGAACAGTCCATGTTCGGCACGAACCAGCAGACAGCGGCCGATGGCACGTATACCTTTGAAACAAAGGTACAGGCTGTCAACGGCCTGAAAGAAGTACAGGTCGTAAGCGAAGGAAAACCGGTGGAAACGAAGGCATTCGACAATACGACTGATCCCGTTTCTGTACAAGTCAAAGTAAAACCGGAACACGACACCTGGGTCAACGTCATTGCAAAGGATGGCAAAGACCATTATGCCGTATCCAACCCTGTATGGGTTAAAGTAAAAAAATAAAAAGCACATGATATCCTGAATGGGTCATAGGAGTCTTTCCGCAGACAGCCCCGGCATGAAACGAAAATGCCGGGGCTGTTTCTGTTGTATGCCTGCCGGAGGTGTTTCTGCGTGCGCCCGGCAGGGGCTGTACTGGACTTTTCCCTGACAACTTCGTATAATTAAATTGGGAGGATATGACATATGAAACTTACGACTCTATTGCCGACAGCCAGCAGTTCTCAGGAAAAAGCCCGCATACATGTAGTGTATGCGCTTTTGGGGACTGTTTTTTTTATGCCCCTTCAGATTATCGCCATGGAAGTCTGTTTTATCCTGGCACTGATTCTGGCAGCACGGTATATATGGAAATATCCTATAGCCTCCTGGCATGATACGCCCCTTTTTAAACCAGCAGCCCTGTTTGCTATCCTGGCTTTTGTATCTCTGTCCGGATCGCCCAGGCCGCTGTTTGGCGTTGCCTTTTACCTGTTTACAGTGCTGCAGTATTTTATTTTTTATAACCTCATAGTCGTCTTTGTCCGCGGCAGAGAAGAACGGCGCCTGTTTCTGCTCGTTTTTCTTGCCAGTGCAGCCATCGTCGTTCTATTTGGCCTGTACCAGTATGCCCACATGCTGACGCTCCATGAAGAAGAATGGGTCGATAATTCGGCCTTTCCCCTGTTACGGCGGCGCATGTATTCCACTTTATACAATCCCAATCTTCTTTCGGAATTCCTGCTCATGGCAATCAGTGCGGCCTTTTCCCTGCTCATCGTGAGAAAACGCGCTCCGAAGAAAATGGCAGCCCTGCTGGTTCTGCTGGCGGCGCTGGCTCTCTGCCTGATCCTGACCTATTCCCGCGGCGCCTGGCTGAGTGCATGCGCTCTTGTATTCTTCTTTGGCCTCGTATGGGATAAAAGGCTCTGGCTATCCTTTCTTTGCATTCCCTTCCTCCTGGCCTTCTATCATGGCGGCATCACCCACAGGCTCTTGTCTATTTTTTATCACAGCAGTGCCGATACGTCTGTATCCATGCGTATGGACATGTGGCTGGCGGCGTTGCAGATGGTGGCAGATCATCCGTTGCTGGGAATCGGCTGGGGGGCATTTAAATTCGTCTATCCTGTATACAATGAATTGATACAGCAGGCGGGTATTACCATTTTCCATGCCCACAACATGTACCTGAATATTCTGGCAGAAACAGGCATTGCCGGTTTCTGTGCGTTTGGCTGGCTCTTTTTTGGGGCGGGTGTCTGTGCGGTCCGCTTTTTACGCAAGCGTGGTGTACAGCCCCAGGACCGGGCTATGGCCCTGATGACGGCTGCGTCCATCCTGGCTGTAGCTATTAGCAGCTTCAGTGACTATGATTTATTTAGTACCCAGATATCACTTACTCTCTGGTTCCTCTTGGGCCTCTTTTCAAATATGCGTGAAGAATATGGGAAAAGAGAGAAAAAAAGTTTGCGAAATAATTCACAATAAGATATAATTAAACGTGAAGTGTTAGCACATTCATCTGATTTTATATCAGTGTGTAACGAGATAGAGAGTGGGGAGGTTCTGCCCATGAGACAGAAAAAGGCGATATCCGATGCAGTCATCGAACGGCTGCCGTTGTATTATCGGGATTTATTGTTGCTGCAGGATGCCGGTATAGATATCATTTCATCGGAAAAGCTTGGCGAACGGTTGGGAATTACACCGGAACAGATACGGAAAGATCTGACCTGTTTTGGCGCCTTTGGCAAGAAAGGTGTCGGCTATTATGTGAGCGAACTCTGTCAGCAGATTGTGGAAATCATCGGTCTGCAGCAGCATTGGAAAATCGGTATTGCCGGTATCGGTCATCTGGGCTGGGCTCTGGCGAATTACAAGACCTTTGGCCGTCTGGGATTTAGGACGATGGGGCTCTTTGATGTGGACCACCGCATTATCGGTCAGAATGTAGGCGGTGTCGTAGTCACGCCTATTTCAGAAATGGAAGAAGTCGTACGACGGGAAGGTATCCAGATCGGCATCATTACGACTCCTGCCGCTGTGGCACAGCAGGTAGCGGATCAGATGGTAGCTGCCGGCATCAAAGGCATCCTTTCCTTTGCCCCGCTGCGCCTGAACGTGCCGGACCGTATATTCGTATTCCGAGAAGATTTATCCATCGGCCTGAGCCGGATTTCCTATTATCTGACAAATAAGCCCCAGGAATGAGCATAACGGAATTATGCATACATAAACGGATCTGTCGTACAAGGCCAGATCCGTTTTAAGTTTGCAGTGGATGACTAAAAAATTAAAGTCATCTGCTATAAACTACAAGCTCCGTACTGCAAACTATGTAAAAAGAACCACGCATGATGGTAGAAAAAACTTCATGCGTGGTTCTTTTTATGTCATCGCTCCAGACGCAGGTTTTCTTTAAACGCATTCTGCGCCTTCTGGTCTGTAATATACCCTTGTTCGGCCATCAGCGTCAGAACGATTTTCTGGCGGTTGCGGGCCGCTTCGTAATTTTCCAGGGGATTGTAATAGCTCGGTGCCTGGAGAAGACCGGCCAGCAGGGAAGACTGGGCCAGCGTCAGGTATTCCGGTTTTTTATTGAAATAGATGCGGCTGGCCTGCTCGATTCCCGTCGCATTTGCGCCGAAGTACGCTGTGTTCAGATAGATTTCCAGTATTTCATCCTTGCTGTAATTCCGTTCCAGGAGGATGGACAGAATCAGTTCCTGTGCCTTGCGGGTCAGGGTGCGTTCCTGTGTGAGAAACGTGTTTTTGACGACCTGCTGGCTGATGGAGCTGCCTCCTTCCATTGTCCTGCCGGAGTTGAAATTCACTATGACTGCCCGGGCGATACCGATAGGGTCGATGGCCCCGTGTTCATAAAAGCGCCGGTCCTCTGTAGCGACGACGGCTTCTTTCAGACTTTTGGGCATGGCAGCGTTGGCGACATACACGGGAATTTTTTTCCGGTGTTCTTCCATGGCAGCGTGGAAATGCAGATAAGGATACAGCTTTTCGGTTATGCCCGTGTCAGGCAGGGATACGAAGCTGTGCTGTTTAGTTTTGCTGGCAGATGCCGGCTGTGCTGTCTTTGGCGTGTCGGCGATGATGTTCCAGGCAGCACAGATGATAAAGGCGATAATAAATATGAAAAGATATTTTTTTTTCATAGAGCCTCCTGATATAGTCATATTGTATCATACCCACAGGGGAAAATGCCAGTTTATTGCCTGTCCGGGCTTGTTTTACCTGCAGCCTGATGCCAGAAAAAACTCATTGAAAATTTTTTATACAAAATACTTGCATATTTTTGCGAATGGTTGTATACTATCACACGTAGACAGTTGAAAGACACAAATTGCTGATGTTTAGAGGAGGAACCGATTATGAGTGAAATTAAAAAAATCGTGTTAGCATATTCTGGTGGTTTGGATACATCCTGCATTATTCCCTGGCTGAAAGAAAATTATCCCGGTGCGGAAGTTATTGCAGCCTGTGCCGATGTAGGACAGCCTGACGACTTTGAAGCTATTGAAAAGAAAGCCATCAAATCGGGCGCATCCAAAGCTTATATTATGGATATTAAGAAAGAGTTTATGGAAGACTATGTATGGCCCTGCGTCAAAGCTGATGCCGTATATGAAGGAAAGTATCTCCTGGGCACCTCCTTTGCACGGCCGCTTATTTCCAAGAAGCTCGTCGAAATCGCTAAAAAAGAAGGCGCCGACGCTATTGCCCATGGTGCAACCGGCAAAGGCAACGACCAGGTACGGTTTGAACTGACCGTCAAGGCTCTGGCTCCGGAAATCAAACTGATTGCTCCCTGGAGAATCTGGGATCTCAAATCGCGGGAAGACGAAATCAAATATGCAGAAGCACATAACGTTCCTGTCGATTACAAATCGGAAGAAAATCCCTATCCGTACAGCATGGACTGGAATATCTGGCATCTGAGCCATGAAGGCGACGATCTGGAAAATCCGGCCAATGCCCCGAAAGATATGGTATACATGGTCACGACACAGCCGGAAAAAGCACCGGATACGCCGGAATACGTCGAACTCACTTTTGAAAAAGGGATTCCCGTAGCCGTCAACGGCAAAAAGATGGATGCTCTCGAACTGATCACGACCCTCAATGCCATCGGTGCCAAGAACGGCATCGGCATCGTAGACCTCGTAGAAAACCGTCTCGTAGGCCTGAAGAGCCGTGGCATTTATGAAAACCCGGGCGGTGCCATCATCATGTATGCCCACAGAGAATTGGAATATCTGACACTGGACAGAGCTACGTATCACTTCAAAGAACACGTTGCCAATAAATACGCTGAACTCGTATACGACGGCATGTGGTTCTCCCCGCTCCGCGAAGCACTGGCTGCGTTCGTCGATGAAACGCAGAAGACCTGCAGCGGCACGGTAAAATTGAAATTGTATAAAGGCAATATCATCAGTGCTGGCTCTTCGTCGCCCTATTCTCTCTACAGTGAAGAATATGTCACCTTCGGTGAAGACGATGTATACGACCAGAAAGATGCCGGCGGCTTCATCAACCTCTTTGGTCTGCCGCTGACCATGCGTGCTCTGATGATGCAGAAGAACGAAAAGAAGAACAAATAAGGAGCGATTTTCTGATGAAGTTATGGGGTGGCCGGTTTACGAAGGCAACGGATAAAAATGTAGAAGCATTCAATGCATCCATTCAGTTTGATTGCCGTATGTATGCAGAAGATATCTGCGGCAGCATCGCTCATGCGACGATGCTGGCCCGTCAGGGGATTATCTCTGATGCGGATAAAGATGCTATCGTAAACGGACTGAAACAGATATTTGAACAGATTGAGCATGATGAATTCGAATTTTCCATTGAGCTGGAAGATATTCACATGAATATAGAAAAGCGGCTGACTGATGCCATCGGCGAAGCAGGCAAGCGCCTGCATACCGGCCGCAGCCGCAATGACCAGGTAGCGCTCGATACGCATCTGTACCTGCGCCGGGAAATTGCCGATGTGGCAGGGCTGCTCATCCAGCTGCAGCAATCCATCGTGAAAGCGGCGGAAAAATATAGCGATGTCATCATGCCGGGGTACACGCATTTGCAGCGGGCCCAGCCGATCTTGTTCAGTCATCACCTCATGGCGTATTTTTCCATGCTGTCCCGTGATTTTGAGCATCTGCAGTTTGCCTGGAACATGGCCGACCGGATGCCTCTCGGGGCGGGGGCACTGGCAGGGACGACCTATCCCCTGGACCAGCCGTATGTTGCCGATGTACTCCATTTCGGTAAATTGTATGATAACAGTATGGATGCTGTCAGTGACCGCGATTATATCATTGCTTTCCTGGAATTTGCCGCTGTCCTCATGATGCACCTGAGCCGTCTTTCCGAAGAGTTCATTCTCTGGTCCAGCTCGGAATTCAAGTTCATCGAACTTGACGATTCCCATTGCACCGGTTCTTCTATCATGCCGCAGAAGAAGAATCCCGATATCTGTGAACTCGTCCGCGGCAAAACGGGCCGATTCTATGGCCATCTCATGGCAGTACTGACCATGATGAAGGGAATCCCCATGGCCTATGATAAGGATATGCAGGAAGATAAAGAAGGCGTTTTTGATGCCATTGATAATCTGAAGTTTGCCCTGACTATCTATGCGGCGATGATCGATAAGATGACTGTCAATGGCAAACACATGCGGGATGTCCTGGAAAAAGATTTTTCCAATGCAACCGATATGGCCGATTACCTGGCTAAGAAGGGACTGCCCTTCCGCGAAGCCCATGCCGTCGTCGGCAAAGCCGTGCATTACTGCATTGAACACGGCAAGGTGCTGCAGCAGCTCAGCCTGGAAGAACTGCAGGCCATGAGCCCGCTCTTTGAACAGGATATTCATCATTATCTCGATATCGAAACCTGTGTGGCCCAGCGCCGTACCTACAACGGAACGGCACCGGAATCGGTGGCCCGTCAGATTGCTTCAGGAAAGGCCGTCGTAACAGGAGAAGAAGGACAGCTCCAATCATGGAATTCTGTGGTTTCCTCTGTCTATGAGTTAATCAAATAAACACAGCAACGAAAGACTGCCGTCCTCAACAGGGAACGGCAGTCTTTCGTTTTCTGCGGCAGGAACGGGATTCTTTTTAAAAGACGGCCGGGTGAAATTTTTACTAGTCACTATGACTGAAATAATGTATAATAAATAAGTATGAATAAAAAAGAAACATTTTGCATCCAGAAAGGAGGGGCGTAGGAATGACTAATGTGGTACAAACGACACTGGCCCAGCCGGTTTCATACAGTGGTATCGGCCTGCATGCTGCCAATGAAGTCCACATGGTATTGCGCCCGGCCCCGGCTGACACGGGGATTGTATTTGTCAGGACAGACCTGGCAGATAGGCCATCGGTACCTGCACAGTTAGCCTATGTGACCAATACCATGAGGGCGACGACACTGGAACGGGGAGAAGCCAAAGTATTTACGGTAGAACATCTGCTTTCGGCATTGCAGGGCATGGCTGTCGATAATTGTATTGTAGAAATGGATTCTGTTGAACCGCCTGTAGCGGACGGAAGCAGCCTGACCTTTGTCAGACTGATTGAAAAGGCCGGTATACGGGATCTGGATACACCGCGGCATGTTCTGGCTGTGCGCCGGCAGCATCTCGTGCAGGAAGAAGATAAATTCATTGCCGTTCTTCCCTATGACGGATTCCGCATTACCTTTACTTCTATCAATCCTCATCCGATGCTGGGAGTACAGTTCAGCGATACAGAAATTACCAAGGAAAACTATATCCGCGATATAGCTTTTGCCCGTACTATTGCCTTTACCAGAGAATTGGATATGCTGAAAAAGCTGGGACTTGGAAAAGGCGGTACTCTGGAAAATACGATTGTTTATGATGATACAGCGTGCTTGTCCGTGTTGCGGAGCGACGATGAACTGGTCCGGCACAAAGTCCTGGATGTCATCGGGGACATGGCTCTCCTGGGCCGGCCTTTGAAAGGACATATCATCGCTGTCAAATCGAGTCATAAATTGAATAATATGCTGGCGCGACAGATCAGTGAAGAAATGAATTAAGGGAGGAATTTACAGATGGCAATCGAAAAAACATTAGAAGTAACGGATATCATGGAAATATTACCACACCGCTATCCGATGCTGCTCGTTGACCGTATTATTGAACTCGAACCGATGAAGTACGCTATTGGCATTAAAAATGCAACCTTTGACGAACTGTTTTTCCAGGGACATTTTCCGGGAAAGCCGGTCATGCCCGGTGTACTTCTGGCAGAAGCCATGGCTCAGGTAGGCGGCGTAGCCCTCTTGTATCCGGAAGAAAACCGCGGGCTCATTCCTTTCTTTACAGGGATTGATAAACTCCGTTTCCGCCATCCCGTCCGTCCCGGCGATCAGATCGTCATGCGGGCGGATATCGTAAAAATCAAGGGCCGTATGGGAAAAGTCAAGGCCCAGTCCCACGTAGGGGACATTCTGTGCGCAGAAGGGGAATATCTCTTTGCCCTGATGCCGGGACAGGAACCAAGAAAATAAGAAATAGGCCGGATTGTCGCAGAATTTGCAGAAAAAAAGTGGATAGAAGAGATAACACGATATAATCTTACTTTTTTTACGGTTACATTTTGTATGGCCTTTACAGATTTTATATTATATTACTATAATTTTTTATGCACCTGTCTGTCAGACAGGGTAGCAAGGAGTGACTCTAATGACCGAGGAAAAAGAAAACATGCCGCAGAGCATGATCCATCCAACGGCTATTATAGATCCACAAGCAGAAATCGGTCCTGGCGTGAAAATAGGTCCTTATGCTGTCATCGGTCCTCATGTAAAAATCGGGGCTGGTACGGAGGTCATGGCCCACGTTACCATTGATGGCTGGACGACGATAGGCGAAAACTGCCGTTTCTTCCCGAGCTGTTCTATTGGGTCGGAACCACAGGATTTAAAATATCATGGTGAAAAGAGTTATCTGATCATCGGTGACCGGTCTGTTTTCCGTGAATTTGTAACGGTCAGCACAGCGACTGGCGAAGGCGAAGAAACGCGCATCGGCAGTGACTGCCTTTTCCAGGCATGTACCCATGTAGCTCACAACTGCGTCGTAGGAAATCATGTCATCATGAGCAACTGTGCCGGTCTGGCCGGTCATGTCACTGTAGAAGACCGGGTTGTCATCGGCGGCATTGCTGGTGTCCACCAGTTCGTCAAAGTTGGCCGCAACAGCATGATTGGCGGTCTGGCAAAGGTCGTGCAGGATATTCCGCCTTTTGTCATCGCTGATGGCCAGCCTGCCCGCGTCATCGGGCTCAACAGCGTCGGCCTTTCCCGGGCTGGCATGTCTGATGATGTACGGCGTGAATTAAAAAAAGCTTTCCGCATCCTCTATCGTTCCGGACTGAATCTGGGACAGGCGATTGCCGAGATGGAACAAGAGCTGGATAGCTGCGAAGAAGTGGAACATCTGCTGCGCTTCCTGCGCAATGCCGAACGGGGTATTATGCGGGGAACCAAAGATTGAACATGTATGAGGGCAGGTAAGGCTCGGCCTTGCCGCCCTTTTTTTATGGTGTTTCTTCATCGTGATGACAGGATACGTGTTTTTTTGGTATAATATACTGATGAGTTTTGATTATGTAGAATAAGGATGAGATATACATGGAAAAAGTAGGGTTACTGGCCGGAATCGGCAATCTTCCCGTGGCGTTTATGCGGGCTGCACAGCAGAGCGGCCATGCCGTAGTCGTCATTGCCGTCGTGCCTGATGTAGCGCCGGAACTGGCAAAAGAAGCCGATGTTTACTACGAAATCAATGTAGCCAAGCTCAATAAGATCATAAAGACACTGCGCAGTCATGATGTAGATAAAGTCACGATGATAGGGAAAGTGACAAAGGAAATCCTCTTCAAAGGACTGAAGATGCCTGACATGCGGGCGTTGAAATTACTGGGACGCCTGCGCAACCGGAAAGACGATACGATTATGCTGGCTATCGTCGATGAACTGGCCAGAGATGGTATTGAAGTCGTTGATCAGACGCAGTATCTGAAGCCCCTTATGCCCTGTGCCGGCGTATTATCTAAACGGCCGCCGACGGAGGAAGAATCGGATGATATCCGCTTTGGCTTTGTCACGGCCAAAGCCATGGGCGGCATGGATATAGGACAGACGGTAGTCGTAAAGCACAAAGCCGTCATGGCCGTGGAAGCTATTGAAGGGACCGATGCCTGCATCCTCCGTGGAGGTGCGCTGGGCCGGGGCCATGCCGTCGTCGTCAAAGTAGCCAAGCCCAATCAGGACCTGCGCTTCGATGTGCCGGCCGTGGGGATGACGACGCTCCGTAGCATGATAGAGAGCGGTTGTACCGTTCTGGCTATTGAGGCGGGGCGTACGCTGTTTGTCGAACAGGAACAGGTCCTGGCGGAGGCAGACCGGCGGGGCATATGCATTTGTGCCGTTGATAAGACGTATTGACAGGAGTCTCTATGAAAATTATGTTTTCAGCCGGTGAAGCATCGGGGGATATGCACGGTGCCAACCTGGCCCGGGCACTGAAGGAGCTGGATCCGGAAGTGGAACTGCTGGGCATGGGCGGATCCCGCATGGCAGAAGCCGGCGTACGCATTGTATACGATATTAAAAATCTGGGATTTATCGGCGTGGGAGAAATTATCCGCAAGATTCCCTTTTTCTTCCGCCTGCGGGACTTTCTTCTCGAAACGATGAGGAAAGAAAAGCCCGATGTACTAGTCTGTATCGATTATCCCGGATTTAATATGCGCCTCATCAAGAAGGCGCGGGAAGCCGGCATTCGTGTTATCTATTATATTCTTCCGACTATCTGGGCCTGGCATAAAAGCCGGGGAAAAGTCATAGCCGAAAATACCGATCTGGCTATTTCACTGTTTCCCTTTGAAGCGCGGTTGTATGAACAAATCGGCACTCATGTGGCCTATGCCGGACACCCGCTGATCGATACGGTGCATCCGTCTATGACGCGGGAAGAAGCCATCCGCACCTTTGGCCTGGATGAGTCGAAACGGACTATCCTTCTCATGCCGGGCAGCCGTCTTCAGGAAGTTCGGAGCCTGCTGCCGGTCATGCTCGATGCGGCTGCCATCATAGCAGAACAAATACCGGACGTGCAGTTCCTGCTGCCGGAAGCTTCCACTATAGACCGGAGCCTTCTGGAAAGCCTGATTCCCCAGGACGGGCCGGCTGTCCACATCGCGGCAGAAGGCGTCTATGATATGATGCATATCAGTACGGCTGCCGTGGCCGCGTCGGGAACGGCTACGCTGGAGACGGCTCTCATGGGGCTTCCGACCCTGCTCATTTACCGTGTGGGGAATCTGACGTACTGGCTGTCGAAAGTACTCGTACACATTAAGAGCATCGGCCTGCCCAATATCATCATGGGACACCGTATCATGCCGGAACTCTGGCAGAATGAAGTGACGCCGGAAGCGATAGCCCGGGACATGATTCACCTGCTGACGGACGAACAGGCATGGCAGAAGCGTCATGAAGCCATGCTGGCTGTGCGCAGGGAAATGGGAGAGCCCGGGGCCGTCCGTCGCACGGCTGCTACTATTTTACAATTCGTTAAGGAGAATTCTACTGCATGAAGCAATATAATAGCTGGCAAAGCTATAAAAGACTGTTACGTTTCGTACTTCCCTATAAAAAAAGACTGGTTGTAGCCGTCATCTGCATGGCCTTTTCCGGCCTGAGCAACGTCGTCGTGCCCTGGCTGATCAAGGACGTCATCGATAAGGTACTGGCTAATAAAGACGTATTTACCCTTAACCTCATCGTCATCGGAATCCTGGCACTGTTCTTTGCCAGAGGCTTTTTCTATTTTGGCCAGCGATACCTCATGAGTTTTGTCGGACAGAAAATTGTCAACGATATCCGTGAGGCCTTGTACCGCCATTTACAGACACTGTCCCTGTCGTATTTCGACAAGCGCAAGACCGGCAATATCATGAGCAATCTGACCAACGACGTCACGGCACTGCAGACGGCCATTGCCGGCAACCTCATTTCCTTTGTTCAGGAAGCGGTCATCCTCGTAGGCTCCCTCGCTTCCATGCTGTACTTGTATTGGAAGCTGACCCTGCTGACGCTGGTTATCGTTCCCCTCGTTGTCTTTACCATCCGTTTCTTTGGCGGGCGGCTGCGCCAGGCCGGACATAAAGTCCAGGGGAAAATGGCCGATATTACGGCCCTTCTGGAAGAAGCGATTTCCGGCATCCGCATTATCCGCTCTTTTAACCGGGAAGAGTTTGAAATCAAGCGCTTTGTCGTACAGAATGACAGCAATTTCTGGGCTCTCATGGCGACGACGCGGCTGACGGCTATGCTGACGCCCTTTATCCAGTTCTTTGCCGCCATCGCCGTGACCGGTATCATCTGGTACGGCGGCATGAGCGTCATCAACGGAGAAATGACGGCCGGCGCGCTCATCGCCTTCCTGATTTATGCCATCAACCTGGCAAATCCCGTACGCCGTATCAGTGAAATTTACGGTGATATCCAGAAATCACTGGCCGCTGCGGACCGTGTCTTTGAAACCCTCGATACGGAACCGGAAGTTAAGGAAAAAGACGATGCTGTCGAACTTCCGCGCGTAGAGGGCCATGTCTGCTTTCATCACGTGGACTTTGCCTATGATGCGGATCATCCGGCCCTGACGGATTTTAATCTGGAAATCCAGCCGGGCGAAATCGTTGCCCTCGTCGGTCCCAGCGGGGCCGGCAAATCGACGGTGGCCAATCTCCTGCCACGGTTTTACGATGTGACCGGTGGTTCTCTGACTATCGACGGTACGGATGTACGCGATGTGACCTTCCAATCTCTGCGGCAGCAGATTGGCCTGGTCCCGCAGGAAACGATGCTGTTCAACGCTACCATCCGGGAAAATATCCTGTACGGCCGCCTCGACGCGACTGATGATGAAATCATCCGGGCTGCCAAAGCGGCTAATGCCCACGAATTCATTTCACGACTGCCCGATGGCTATGACACTATCGTTGGTGACCGCGGCAATGCCCTTTCCGGTGGCCAGCGCCAGCGTATCGCCATTGCCCGTGCCATTTTGAAAGATCCGCGCATCCTCATCCTCGATGAAGCGACATCGGCTCTTGATACGGAATCAGAAAAAATTGTCCAGGCGGCACTGGAACGGCTCATGCAGGGCCGTACGTCCGTCGTCATTGCCCATCGCCTGAGCACCGTACGCGATGCCGACAAAATCGTCGTCATCGATCACGGACGAATCGTTGAAGAAGGAACGCATGCAGAGTTACTGGCCAGAGGCGGCCTGTACGCTCATTTGTATGCCGTGCAGTTTAAAGAAAAAGCGGAAGGTTGAAAACTATGTTAAATCGCCTGCGTGTCAAATCGATGTACTGGCTGTATAATATCCTGCTTCTCATGTATTGGGCGTCTCTCATTCCTGTGCTCATCTACCGCCTCATACATGAAGAAGGATTTTATCAGCGCATCAAACAGAGCATCGGTTTTCTGCCAGATGAGCTGAAGAAAAAAATATCAGACCGGCACGCCATCTGGGTCCATGCGGCTTCGGTCGGCGAAATCGTGGCAGCCAGCCCGATTGTGCGGGAAATGCGGAAAGAACATCCCCAGGAAGTCATCATCGTTTCTGTCGTCACGGCGACGGGATTCCGCATGGCCCATCAGATCATAGACGGGGCAGACGGCATCCTGTATTTTCCCCTGGATCTGCCTTACCTGACCGGACGTATCCTTAATATCGTCAACCCTAAAATCATCGTTCTCGTGGAAACGGAAATCTGGCCGAATTTTCTGCGCATAGCCAACCGCAAGAAAATCCCCATCATGATGATGAATGGCCGTATCAGTCAGCGCAGTGTTTCCCGGTACCGGTTGATTACCTTTTTTACCCGTCATGTTTTGTCGTCCATCCGTATTTTCTGTATGCAGAGCCGGATTGACGCCCAGTATATCATCGACATCGGAGCCGATCCCAATAAGGTCATCGTGACGGGCAATACGAAATACGATCAGACTTATGGCATCGTGACGCCGGAAGAAAAGAAGAAATTCCTGGCTGAGCTGGGATTTTCGGAAAGCGATTATCCTATTATGATTGCCGGCAGTACCCACAAGGGAGAAACGGGATCCGTCTACAAGGCCTTTTCTGCCATACGGGAAAAACATCCGAAGGCCCGTCTGATCATCGCCCCCCGCTACATTTACCAGTCTGACCTGGTGCGGGAAGAAGGACGGAAATATGGCATCACCATGGCCAAACGCAGTGAAATGAAAGCAGGAAAGAAGATGGACGGTCCCTATGAAGGCGTCATTCTCGATACCATTGGCGAACTGGGGCGGGTGTACAGCCTGGGCGATCTGGTATTCGTCGGCGGCAGCCTGGCCCATATAGGAGGACATAATATACTTGAACCGGCAGCTCATGCCAAACCGATCGTCGTCGGCCCCAATATGTTCAATTTTGTGGAAATTTACGACCTGCTGAGCAGCCGCGGCGCCTGTATCATGGTCAAAAATGAAGAAGAATTCATCAGAACCTGTGTGCGCATCGTCGATGACCGGCAGATGGCCGAAAATATGAAACGTCACTGTATTGAAATCGTACAGGAAAATCAGGGGGCGACGCGCCGCAATCTGGCGGAACTGCAAAAAATACTGGATGACCTTCACGCCTGGAGATGATGTCATGTCTATCTACAGTAAAATAGCAGCCTATATGGGATATCTCATGGCAGATACCCCCCATAGCTGGAAAGACGGCCCTGTGCTGGCAATCCTTTCCGGTCTTTCGGTGCTCTATGGCTGGGGCGTACGGCGCCGGTACCAAGCTTATGTATCTCACCCGGAAAAGCAGGCCCATCTGTCAGTCCCGGTCATCAGTCTGGGGAATATCACTGCCGGCGGGACTGGAAAGACACCTACGGCGTGCTACCTGGCCAGATGGCTGTGCCGGAAGGGATATAAGCCGGCCCTTCTGAACAGGGGATACCGCTCTCAGGCTGAAAAAGGAGCGGCGGTCATGTCCGACGGTGAGCATATCCTGCTAAATGCACGTGCTGGCGGCGATGAGGCCCTGCTCATGGCCCGCAGCCTTCCCGGCGTTCCCGTCCTGGTCGGAAGGGAACGGGCCCGTACAGGCCAGATGGCAGTCCGCATGCTGGGAGCGCAGGTGCTGCTCCTCGACGACGCCTTTCAGCACTGGCAGCTGGCCCGGGATCTGGATATCGTCCTCATCGACAGCACCAATCCTTTTGGTAACGGTCATCTCCTTCCCAGAGGAATCCTGCGGGAGCCGATGGAACATCTCCGGCGGGCCGGGTTCTTCATCCTGACCAAATCAGATTTATGCAGCCGCGAGGAAAAAGAGAAAATCTGCCAGACCCTGCGGAAATATAACGAGACGGCCCCTGTAGCCGAAGCGGTTCATCAGCCGGCCTGGTGTATTTCCTTCAAAGACTGGTATGAAGGCCGGAAAGACCGGCATGGCTGCAGCCAGCTTACGGTGGGGGCGACAGTAACTGCCGTATCGGCCCTGGGAAATCCCGCCTCCTTTGAAGCGACGGTCTGCGCCTGCGGATACCATCTGGGTGACCGTATCCGCTATGATGACCACCATCCCTATACCGCTGCGGATATACGGATGATGGAAGAAAAGGCCGCCCAATGCGGATCCGTACTGGTAACGACGGAAAAAGATGCCGTCAAACTGCCGGCATCGGATATACTGGAACGACAGGTCCCGCTATGGGTACTGGGTATAGAAATAGTGATCTGTAAAGGAGAAAAAGCTTTGCAGACCTGTATTCTCAATCATATAGGAGGAACGACATGAACTTTATCTGCATCATTCCCGCACGGTTTGCTTCGACGCGTCTTCCGGGCAAACCCCTGGCGGATATTGCTGGCAAACCGCTGATCCAGCGCGTATATGAACAGGCCGCAAAGGCCGGGAAAGTATCTTCCGTCGTAGTGGCCGTCGATAATCCCCGCGTATATGATACGGTCGTCACCTTTGGCGGCCATGCCGTCATGACCCGGGAAGACCATGCCAACGGTACGGATCGACTGGCAGAAGCGGTGGGGCATTACCCCGACGCCGATGTCATCGTGAACGTTCAGGGGGATGAACCGCTCATCACGCCAGAAGTCATCGATGCCCTGTGCCAGACCTTTGAAGAAGACGATTCTCTCATGATGGCGACGGTGGCGACGCCGCTCAAAGAAGACGAGTATGACGATCCCAGCGCGGTGAAAGTCGTCATGAACAAGCGGAACGAAGCCATGTATTTTTCCCGTTCCCTCATTCCTTATCCCCGTCATCCCTTCCATGATGCCGTACGGCCGTACAAGCATATCGGCATTTACGCATACCGCCGGGATTTCCTGCTGCAGTATGCTTCTATGGAACCGACACCGGCAGAAGAAGTAGAATCGCTGGAACAGTTGCGCGTTTTGGAAAATGGCTATAAGATAAAAGTTATCACGACAGAGCAAAAATTTATCGGCATCGATACGCCGGAAGATCTGGAACATATCCGTGAATATTTTGCAAAGGAGTCCCAATCATGAAAGCAGTACAGGTAGGAAACAGGCAAATCGGCGGCGACGGCAGACTATTCGTCATGGCCGGTCCCTGCGTCATAGAGGACCCGGAACGGGTGCTGCGCATCGGCAGAGAAATGAAAGCCATCTGCAGCCGTCTTGGCCTTCCCTATATATTCAAAGCTTCTTTTGATAAAGCTAACCGTTCGAGCTGGAAATCGTTCCGCGGCCCGGGCCTTACAGAAGGGCTGAAAATCCTCAAAGCCGTCAAGGAAGAATTACAGATACCCGTTGTCAGTGACATCCACGATGCCAGCCAGGCAGAACCGGCGGCAGAAGTCCTCGATATCCTGCAGATACCGGCTTTCCTCTGCCGGCAGACTGATTTGCTGCAGGCAGCGGCCCGCACGGGAAAATGTATCAACGTCAAAAAAGGGCAGTTCATGGCGCCATCGGATATGAAAAACGTGGCAGAAAAAATCAGTCACGAAGGCAATGAAAACATCATTCTGACCGAACGGGGCGTATCCCTTGGCTATCACAATCTCGTCGTAGATATGCGCAGCTTCCCCATCATGCGTGAATTCGGCTATCCTGTCGTCTTTGATGCTACCCACAGCGTCCAGCTGCCCGGCGGAGCCGGTACCCATTCTTCCGGCCAGCGCCAGTTCATTGGCAACCTGGCCAGAGCGGCGGCTGGTTCCGGCATCGACGGCGTATTCATGGAAGTACATGACAATCCGGAAGAAGCGCTTTGCGATGGTCCTAACATGCTCTATCTGACACAGGTAGAAGGGCTGCTGCGCGATATGATGGCTATCAAGGCCATTGCCGATAAAAGCGCGTCTACGGCCATGAAATAATAACAGAGGTGAAAGACATGGATATATTACAAGAAGCAAAAGATGTATTGCAGCAGGAAGCGAGAGGCATTGAAAACCTGATTCCCAAACTGGACCAGAATTTTGTCAATGCCATCAATCTGATTATGGAATCCAAAGGCCGCGTCGTCGTAACCGGCATGGGGAAATCCGGCCATATTGCCCGGAAGATTTCCGCCACCATGGCCAGCACGGGTACGCCGGCTATTTTCCTTCATCCCGGTGAAGCCATTCACGGCGATCTGGGGATGGTGACCGGCGACGATGTGGTCCTGGCCATTTCCAAGAGCGGTGAAACGCGGGAAGTACTGAATATGCTGCCCAGTCTGAAGCGCATCGGTGCAAAGGTTATCGCCATCGTCGGCGAACACAACTCGACACTGGCAAAGAATTCCGACGTCATCCTTGACGCTTCCGTAGAAAAAGAAGCCTGCCCGCTGGGACTGGCTCCGACGACGAGCACGACCGTGGCCCTGGCCCTGGGCGATGCCCTGGCAGTCGTCCTCCTTTCGTGTCATCATTTTACGAAAGACCAGTTTGCTATTTTCCATCCCGGTGGATCTCTGGGCCGCAAGCTGCTCCTGACCGTAGAAAACGTCATGCATAAAGGTGAAGATAATCCGGTCATCAGCGAAGACAGCACCGTCCAGGATGCCCTGTTCATGATGACCGAAAAAGGACTCGGTGCCGTATCGGTCGTCGATGAAGATGGAGTCCTTATCGGCCTCGTGACCGATGGCGACGTACGGCGCGGGCTGGAAACGGGTTCCAATTTCCTGCAATGGCCCGTCGATGCTATGATGACCAAAAGTCCGCGCACCATTACCAATGACAAGCTGGCGGCCGAAGCCATGCACATCATGGAAAAGAATCAGCCCCGGCCTATTACGGTACTGCCCGTAGTAGATAAAGACCACAAGGCCGTCGGGATGATCCATCTGACCGATTTGCTGCGGCAGGGAGTGGTCTGATGAAATACCTGACACAGATAAAACTGCTGGCCCTCGATGTCGATGGCGTCCTGACCGACGGCATTATCTACTACAGCCCGGCGGGAGATGCCATGAAAGGCTTTTCTGCCCGCGATGGCATGGGAATTTCCCTGGCCCGTATGGCCGGGCTGAAAACGGCGTTGATTACAGGGCGCAGATCCCCTATGGTAGAACAGCGGGCCAAGGACCTGCATATCGACTATGTTATCCAGGATGCCCGGGATAAACTTCAGGCCCTGCGCCAGCTGTGCAGGGAAACGGGTATTGCCATGGAAGAAGTATCCTACATGGGCGATGACCTGAATGACATTTCTCTTATCCGCAACGTCGGTTTCGGTGCCGCTCCCTGTGACGGTTGTGAAGAAGCCTGCAAGGCAGCCGCCTTCGTTTCCAACTTCCGGGGCGGATACGGCGCGCTGCGTGAGCTGGTAGAGTATATTTTAAAAAACCAGGGCGTCTGGGACGATATAGTGAATCATTTTCTGACCGGCACTGCCGAATTTAAACAGTAAGGAAAGGAGCGTCTGCATCGTGTTTTCGGAATGGCAGTATTACGTAATGCGGGCCATTGGCAGAGGAATCCGTCATCTGTCCTACCCGACAGTCATTTCATTAGGACGCAGGCTGGGTCCTTTAGTCAGCCGGATTATGAAAAAGCAATATGACAGAGCCATCTTTCAGGCTGTGCGGGGACTGGAATGCAGTGAAGAAGAGGCCCGCCGCATCGTAGATGAATTGTTTTGCAATCTGGGCCAGTCAGCATTGGAAATCCTCTATACGCCCAACCTGAATCCCGGCAATATTTCTGAATACGTCACCCTCGATCATCCGGAACGCCTCGATGAAGCCATGAAAGAAGATAAAGGCGTCATCATCCTTACCGGTCATATCGGCAACTGGGAATGGCTGGGAGCACTGGCCATGTATGGCTATCCGGCTTCGACTATCGTCAAGAACCAGGCCAACTCGTCCATTACGCGTCTTCTGAATGAAAACCGGGAAGGCATGGGCCTGGAAGTCTTCGCCCGCGGGGGAAATGAAATGATCATTGCCGCCCGGGCGCTGAAGCGGAAGAAACTGCTGGGGTTCCTGGCCGATCAGGACGGCGGCTTTCATGGCGTGCCCCAGCCATTCCTGGGAAAAATGAGTTCCACGCCGAAAGGGCCGGCCATGTTTGCCCAGAAATTTCATTCTCCCATCGTCCCTGTCTTTACCATTCATGATGAAAACCATCGCACTCATCTGGCAATCGGTGAAATCATGCATTTTGAAGATACGGGGAACAAGGAAGAAGATATTGCCAGCATGACGCGAAAAATGGCAGTACTGACGGAAAAATTCATTAAAGAACATCCTACGGAATGGCTCTGGTTCCAGCACCGCTGGAGCACGGAACCGGAAGATATCATTGCGCTGCAGAAAGAAGGAGCGGTGAAGGACAGTGAACATACGGCAGAAACTGATACAAAATAAAATAGCCATTCTCGTGGCAGTCGTTTTGATTTTATTTGCCGGCATGTTATACTGGTTCATGAAATCGGCGCCGACGCAGGTAGAAGATACGCCCCGCAGCGATGACCTGGTCGAATTCCAGGGTTCGGAAATCGAAGAAAAAGACGGGGACCGTCTGGTATGGCGGCTGTCATCAGAGAAAATCCAGGTCGATCCCAAGACACAGAAAATGTATTTTACCAGCCCAAAAGCTGAAATCTGGGAAAAAGACGGGACTGAGCTTACGGTGACAGCGAAACTGGGCATCGTAGACCGGGCCAAGAAAACCATTGAGCTGAAACAGCCTATTGAAGCTTCGACCGATAAAGGAGATACATTGCAGACTGAGGGCAGTGTGTATTATAATATGGATACACGGCTTATCAAAGGCGGCAAAGTGCTGCTGACTCGCCATGATAAAACGGCGGTAAGCGGTGATTCGTTTGAAACCAACGCATCCCTGGATCAGGTAACGGTGCAGGGCCATGCGAAGATAACCAAGGGAGAGTAGCGCATGAAACAGAAACGATGCATGAAAATCCTGGCAGCTGTCATGGTCAGCGCCATGCTCCTGCCCGCTGCCGTTACGATTGCCGCGGATAATCCTTCTGTATCGGTGACGGCAGATAAACTGGAATACAATGGCAAAACACAGATTGCCAAAGCGACGGGCAATGTCGTTATCATACGGGACCAGGCAACCCTCACGGGGAACGTGGCTACGTATAATCTGAAAACGGCAGAAGCCGATATGGAAGGCAACGTCACGGCCCAGCAGCCGGACATGCACATGACTGCCGACAAACTTCATTCGACGAACCGCAATTACCTCATCGCTACGGGCAATGTCAAAGGCGTGTATGGCGATAAAAAGGTAAATGGCGATCAGGTAGAATATTATCTCGACCAGGACCATGGCATCGTAACGGGCCATGGATATCTGGAAGCACAGGGCTCGCAGATGTGGGCCGACCATATCGAAGGCTGGTTCAAGGAAATCCGGGCAGTCGGTACGGGCAATGTCCATATCGAATCGCCGGCGGAAGAACTGACTGCCTATGGCGACAAGGCCGTGTATACACAGACGCCGGGACAGAATAATGGCGTCATCCACATGACCGGAAATGTATATGCTACCCAGAAGGGTAACCAGCTCAGCGGTAATGACGTAGAAGTGCACCTGGCAGATAATTCTGTAGAATCTAATGGCCGTTCTACCGTTGTATTCATACCGGGCAGTGAAGAATAGGGGAAACGATGTACATCCAGACCAATGATTTAATCAAAACGTATAAAGAACGCAATGTCGTCAACAGAGTCAGCATTCATGTAGACCAGGGGCAGATTGTCGGCCTTCTGGGACCGAATGGGGCAGGCAAGACGACGACATTTTATATGATAGTCGGCATCGAGCATCCCAGTGACGGGTCGATTTACATCGATGACCACGATATCACCGGGCTGCCTATCCATAAGCGGGCTGCCTATGGCATCGGCTATCTGCCCCAGGAAGCATCGATTTTCCGCAAGCTGACCGTAGAAGATAATCTGCTGGCCATGCTGGAAACGACGACTTTGTCGCGGAAAGAGCAGAAGGAAAAGGCCGAAGCGCTCATGGAAGAATTTACCATTACCAAGCTGCGCAACCGCCTGGGCATACAGTTGTCCGGCGGCGAACGGCGGCGTGTGGAAATCGCCCGCTGTCTGGTCATGGATCCGGCCTTTATCCTCCTCGACGAACCCTTTGCCGGCATCGACCCGTTGGCTGTCAATGATATCCAGGATATCATCAGTCATCTGAAGGACCGGGGAATTGGCGTTCTCATTACGGACCATAACGTCCGGGAAACGCTGAGCATCGTCGATAAGGCGTATATCCTCAACGAGGGGCAGATCCTCCTGGAAGGAAGTCCACAGATGATTGCCAACGATCCCGTAGCCAAGAAATTCTACTTAGGCGAAGAATTTACCATGTAACAGGGGGAAACGATGAGAATATTAGATAAGTATATATTAAAGGAATTCATCAGCCCGTTCCTGTTCGGTGTCTGCGCCTTTACGGCTGTTTTCATTGGTACGGGTACGCTCTATCGGATAGCCAATTTAATCAACAACTACGGAGCTTCCCTGTGGGATGCCTTTCGTGTCCTCGTCCTGGCCCTGCCCTCGATTATCGTCGTGACCTTTCCCATGTCGGTGCTCCTCGGCTCACTCATGGCCTTTGGACGCCTGTCCAGCAACAGCGAGCTCATTGTCATGCGTTCAGGAGGACAGAATTTTGTCCGCCTGGCCATGCCGATTTTTGTCGCTGCCCTGATCATTTCTCTGGGGACGACAGCGTTCAACGAATTTGTCGTGCCGAAAGCCAACAATGCCTATAATACGATTATCAATCAGGAAATCAAACATCAGGTGGCCCCCAAGACGCAGGACCATATCATTCTCAAAGATGTCAAGGGTCATGATATTAACAGCCTGATGTACGCCCGGCAGTACGATTCAGACCTCAAACAATTCAAGGACATCACCGTCCAGGAATTTGAAAATGATACGCTCGTACGGGTGGAAAAAGCTGATTATGCCGACTGGAACGGCAGTAAATGGGTCATGCATGAAGGCCGTATTTACGATGTTTCGGTGGGGGAAACGGTAACCCGGACGATGACCTTCAAAAATCAGGAACTTCCTATTTCCCAGAAACCGAATAAAGTCAGTGCATCCCAGAAGAAGCCTGATGAAATGACCATACGGGAACTGCGGGAACAGATATCGCTCCTCGACCAGAATTCGGTCAATACGAATAAGATGAAAGTGGAAATGTACAACCGCTTTGCCATGCCGCTGGCCAGCTTGGTCTGCGCTATTGTCGGCGCACCGCTGGGCATGCAGAAACAACGGGGCAGTTCTTCTATCGGTTTTGGCATCAGCGTCGTCGTCATTTTCATTTATTACACGATTATGACTCTGGGGAATGCCCTGGGGAACGGGGGCAAGATTCCTCCGTATATTGCCGCTTTTTTACCGGATATCGTCTGTGGCATTGCCGGTATATTTTTAGTATACCGCAAATCCAGATAATCAGACGGAGTGATTGGCATGCCTTGGGGCTGCCGGTCACTCTGCCTTTTTTTATATATTTCTGCAGAAATGATGCAAAATGCCATGACAGAATTCATATCATGGTATAATATAAAAAACAGGATGGAGGTGTGCCAATGGAATACGGATGGATTATGTTGCTGATTTTAGCCGTCATGGGCGGTGTCATAGCCTATCTGGGTGATAAAATCGGCTCCCGCGTAGGCAAAAGAAAAATAAAATTATTTGGCATGCGGCCGAAATACTCATCTATCCTGATTACAATTATTACCGGCGTCAGCATTGCCGCCGTTACCCTTGGCGTCATGTCGGTCCTTTCGCAGAATGTCCGCATCGCCCTGTTCGGGATGCACCAGCTGCAGCTGCAGAAGGCCGAACTGGAACAGCAGCGGGACCGGTTGCTGCAGCAGGCCCGGGAGTTGGGACTGGAAATGGAAGAAAAGAACAATCTCCTGGCAGCCAACGAAAACCTGCTCCGTCATCAGGAACAGCAGCTGGCCGATGCCAACGACCGCATACGGGTGACACAGCTGGATCTGGAGCAGACCCAGGCCGCCCGCGATGATGTGAGCCGTCAACTGACCATCGTTCAGGTGGCCCGCGATGAAATGATGGCCCGCAATACGCAGCTTAACACAGAAAATAAAGAACTGGAAGCGACGCAGGCACGCATGAATCACACCATCGGCCTGCTCGATGAACGCATAAAATTACTGAACGATAAAATGACCGATATACGGGAAGGGCAGGTACTGTTCCGCGTCGGTGAAGTCCTGGCCAGCAAAGTCGTCGATGCCGATGCCGATGAAAGTAAGATCCGGGCTTCTCTGGGAGAAATGCTGGCCCAGACCAATACCCGCATCAGGGAACAACTGGGCATCACCAATGAAAATGCCGTCGTGCTCTATATTTCGCAGGATGAAATCGACCAGACGGTCCAGACGCTGCATGCCGCTAGGGGCAGTAAATTGATCCGCCTTACGGCTGCGGGCAATATCATCCTCGGGGAACCGGCGCTGGTCCATCTGGAAACCTTCGATAACCAGCTCATTTATCATAAAAATGAAATCGTCTATGAAGAACATTTCCGCTCTTCCGATGTCAATGGCAGTGCCGAATACATCGTCTTCCGCTTCCTCCATGAAGTCAATCAGAAAGCCGTCGGCAAGGGCATCCTGCCCGACCCGCTGACAGGCAACGTGGGGTCGCTGACGGCAACGGAAATGTTCGATACGATCCAGCGGATTAAATCCTGTGGCGATGGCGATATCATCCTGCGGGCCGTAGCCCGTACGGATATTTACACGGCGGGGCCGATGAACATCGACATAGCCGTCCGGTCCTATGGGACACCGTGAGAGGAGCAGGATTCATGATTTTAGCAATCGATCCCGGATCAGAAAAGACGGGGACAGCGGTCCTTGGCACCGATGGCAGCCTGGTCTGCCGTCAGATCATACCTACCGGGGACCTTTCCTGTCATCTGCGGGAGATGTATAAAAAGTATGCTTTTACGCATATTGTCATGGGAAATGGTACGAACCACCGTCATCTTCAGCCCGTTGCCGAAGAATGGATACGCAAAGAAGCACCGGATGTGACCTTTTCCCTCATCGACGAAAAGTTTACTACTGTAGAGGGGCGAAAGCTGTACTGGCAGTATACGCCCCGCCATGGCTGGCGCCGTCTGGTCCCTCTGTCCCTGCAATATCCGCCGGAACCGGTCGATGACTTTGTGGCCTGGATCATCGGACAGCGGTATATAAAATCCCTGGGAGGTCTTTCATGATTGAATACGTACTACGCGCTATAGGACTGGCTTTTGGAGCCCTGGTATATAACTGCGGCCTTCACGTGTTCCTGGTACCCAATAATGTCATCGATGGTGGCGTCGTCGGGATTGCCCTCATGGCAGCCCATGTGACGGGCATATCCTTCAGTGTGTTTATCGTCGCCCTGAACATTCCCTTCTTCGTCATCGGTTACCGTAAAATCGGTTTGCGCTTTACCTTTTTTTCGCTCTATTCCGTCTTCTGCCTCTCGCTGTGGAGCAGTTTCCTCCATCTGTCCCCCATGACGGATGACCCCTTTTTATCGACTATTTTCGGCGGTATCATCATGGGGCTCGGCGTAGGGCTGATCATCCGCTGGGGCGGTTCTCTGGATGGCACGGAAATCATGGCCATCATCACTGAAAAGATTTCTCCCTTTTCCGTCGGGGAAATCGTCATGTTTTTCAACCTGTTCATCCTGGGATCGGCCATCTTTGTTTTTGGTGTGGACAGTGCCCTCTATTCGCTGGTAGCCTATTTCATTGCCTATAAGATGATCGATGTCGTCGTAAACGGTCTCGATGAAATGAAGGGACTGTTCATCGTTTCGGCAAAGCATGACGAAGTGGCCCGGGTCATCACCCAGGATATGGGACGGGCTGTAACGCTCCTGCACGGAGAAGGAGCGTATACGCGGAAGCAGACCTTGATTCTGTACTGCGTCGTCTCCCGTCTGGAAATCACCAAAATGCAGGACGTGGTAAAACGGATAGATCCGCGGGCGTTTATTACGATATTTGATATACGCGAGACCCAGGGCGGTCTGCTCAAAGGGAAAAAGAACCATGAGTAAAACGGTTTATGGGGGCACTTTTGGTTGACGAAACACAACAGATGCTATATCATATAAAATAATTGCATATATAGTTATATATTAATATAAGAAGCATGCAGGACAGCTTCTCGCACAGGAGGCAGAGAAATGGCACAATTGAATTTTAATATTGAAGATATTTGCGGGACCTTATCAGAAAATAAGGATGGCTGGCACAAACAGCTGACCTATATCAGTTGGAACAATCGGCCGCCCAAGTTCGACCTTCGCTCGTGGGATCCTGATTATCAGGCCATGACCAAAGGGATTACCCTGACAAAAGACGAATTGATTGAACTTCGTAATATTCTGGATAAGATGGATTTTGATAAATACTAAAGGGGTGTGAAGTATGCTTTCTCAGATTCAGTGCGGATAATGACGAAAGCATACTTTTATTTTGCTTGCAAAAGAAGAAGAAACATTATATAATCTCTGTTGTATGTACTATTAATACTTGGTCATAATTTACATAAAGGTGATGGAATGGTTCGTATAGCCAGAGAAAAAAGACACGCTCTCCTGTCCCGCCGCATTGAGGAAAATCCCTTCATCAATGACGAGGAACTGGCGGAAGAATTTTCTGTCAGCGTGGCGACTATCCGGCTGGACCGGATGGCCCTGGGGATACCAGAGCTTCGCATGCGCATAAAAAAGCGCGCCGAAGCAGCACAGGCCCAGCAACACCGAACAGATGTCATGGGGGACCTGATTGAATGCAATGTTGGTAAAGATGCGATATCCATTATGATGGCTACTGAAGACATGGTGGATGCAGCACATGTCGTACAGTCACGGTATTTATATGCCCAGGCGGATTCCCTTACGAAAGCCGTCCTGAATCTTCCGGTCTGTATCATCGCCGTTGCCAACTTAAAATATAAGCAGCCCGTAACTGTCGGGGACCGGCTCGTCGCACGGGCTGAAGTCATCCGTCAGAGAGATCAGAAATATTATGTATGGGTGAAGATACGCAAGAATGCCAAAGAAGTATTCCGGGCAAAGTTTATCGTAGAGTCTTTGGAATAACGGAGATAGAGTAATGAAAATAGCTGTAGACGCTATGGGCGGGGATTATGCGCCAGAAGAAATCGTTCTGGGAGCAATTCACGCCGTACGCGAATATAAATACGATGTAGTACTCGTCGGAGATGAACAGAAAATACGGAGGGTGCTGCAGCAATATGACGCGAAAGAAAGTGACCGCCTGTCTATTGTCCATGCCAGTGAAGTAATCGAAATGGGAGAACATCCCGTGCAGGCAGTCCGTAAAAAGAAAGATGCCTCTATTGTCGTGGCGACACGGCTCGTACGGGACGGACAGTGCGATGCCGTCGTAGCTCCGGGTAGTACGGGGGCGGCTGTCACGGCAGCCCTTCTGGGACTGGGGCGGATCGCCGGCATAGAACGGCCCTGTATCGCTACGCCGATTCCTTCCAAAAAGGGAATTACAGTGCTGCTCGATTCGGGAGCCAATTCCAACAGCAAGCCGAAACATCTCGTGGAAGCGGCTATCATGGGATCCCATTATGCCAAGTACATCCTGGGCATAGACAAGCCACAGGTCGGCCTGCTGAATATCGGCGAAGAAGTGACGAAAGGCAATGAATTATGCCAGCGCACCTATCCGCTGCTGGAAAAATTAAAGACTATTTCTTTCTATGGCAATGTCGAAGGACGGGATATCCCCAACGGCACGGTAGATGTCGTCGTCTGCGACGGGTTCGTCGGCAATGTCATACTGAAGTTTGGTGAAAGCATGGCTATGTTCATCTACCGGCTGGTCAAGCAGGCCATAAAGAATAGTGGGTTTATTGCAAAACTAGGTGCTCTGGCGATTTATCCTGCACTGAAATCGCTGAAGAAACGCCTGGATTTTACGGAATATGGAGGGGCTCCGCTTTTGGGAGTCAACGGCAGTTTTATTATCTGCCACGGCAGTTCCAAGGCAAAGGCTATTAAAAATGCCATCCGCGTTGCCGGTGAACTGGTACAGCAGGATGTGACAGGACATATCCGCAATAGTATAGAGGAAGAAGGAGTTCAGGAATATGATAGTGAAAGCTAATCCGGCAGGGATTCTCGGCACCGGGCATTGTGTGCCCGAACAGGTTTGGACGAATGAGTATTTGGAAACGTTTCTGGATACATCCGATGAATGGATCCGCAGCCGTACCGGTATCGGTGCCAGGCATGTAGCCCCCGAAGGGGTCAACACGTCAGATCTGGCAACGGGCGCGGCAAAAGAAGCGTTGGAAATGGCCGGAGTCAGTCCGGAAGATCTCGATTTGATCATCGTGTGCACCCTGACACCAGACAAGATGCTGCCTAGCACAGCCTGCATCGTCCAGGCCAATCTGGGAGCCGTTAATGCCGCCGCCTTCGATCTGGAAGCAGCCTGCTCCGGCTTTGCCTATGGATCGATTATTGCCTCCCAGATGATTGAAAACGGTATGTATGACCATATCCTGGTCATCGGCGCAGAAGTCCTGACACGGGTCATCAACTGGAAAGACCGCTCCTCCTGCGTCCTCTTTGGCGATGGTGCCGGAGCAGCCGTCATCGGCCGCGTTCCCTCGGGATACGGCATCCTCAGCGGCGCCATGGGTGCCGACGGTACCGGCGGCGATTTCCTGACCATCCGCAGTGGCATTGCCAACCCTGTTACGGATGCGCGCCGCGCCGACGGATCGGCTTATGCCGTCATGGATGGCAGGGAAGTCTATAAATTTGCAGTCAAAGCAATGCCTCATGCAGCCGAACTGGCACTGCAGCGGGCGGAACTGGAAAAGAAAGATATTGATGTCCTCGTACCTCACCAGGCCAACATGCGCATTATCGAATCGGCAGCAAAACGCCTGCATGTGCCTATGGAAAAGGTATACGTCAACATCGAAAAATATGCCAATACATCGGGTGCATCCATCCCTATCGCCCTGGACGAAGCCGTCCGCACGGGGATGGTGAAACGGGGAGACATTGTCTGCCTCGCCGGTTTTGGTGCCGGCCTGACCTGGGCCAGCGTCGTCATGAAATGGTACTAAAAAAGAATTGAGGTGATTCCTTTGAAAACTGCATTTGTATTTCCCGGACAAGGTGCCCAGAAAGTGGGCATGATCAAAGACTTATACGACAATTATGCCGTTGTAAAAGAACTGTTTGAAGAAGCTGATGATGCCCTGCATTTTTCGCTGACCAAGCTGATTTTTGAAGGTCCTGATGAAGAACTGATGAAGACCAGCAATACCCAGCCGGCTATCCTCACGGCCAGCACGGCCTGCTGCCGCGTCCTTCAGCAGGAAGGACTGACACCGGATATCGCTGCCGGCCACAGCCTCGGCGAATATTCCGCCCTCGTAGCAGCCGGCTCGCTGAGCTTTGCCGATGCCGTCCGCACCGTACGGCTGCGCGGCCAGTTCATGCAGGAAGCCGTTCCCCTCGGAGAAGGCGGCATGGCAGCTATCCTCGGCCTCGATGACGAAAAAATCAAGGAAATCTGTGCCCAGGTTTCTGCCCAGGGCGGCGTCGTCCAAGCGGTCAATTTCAACTGCCCGGGCCAGACGGTCATTGCCGGTTCTGCCAAAGCCGTAGAAACAGCGGCCGATGCCCTGAAAGCGGCCGGTGCCCGCCGCGCTGTCATGCTCCATGTCAGTGCCCCCTTCCACAGCACCCTCATGGAACCGGCTGCCCGGCGCCTGGCGGAAGTCCTCGATACGATTACCATCCGCGATGCACAGATTCCTGTCGTAGCCAATGTGAACGGACAGATGGAAACAAAGGCTGCCGATATTAAGGAAGCCCTGGTCAGACAGGCGGCTAGCCCGGTTCTGTGGATCGACTGCACGCACACCATGCAGCAGTTCGGCGCTGAAGCGTTCGTCGAAGTCGGCCCCGGCAAGACCATCTGCGGCTTCAATCGTAAGATTGACCGCAAAATCCATAGTGAAAACGTAGAAGATATCCCGTCCTTACAGAAAACACTTGAATTTTTCCAGGGGGTCAGATAAAATGCTTTTAACAGGTAAAACTGCGATTGTAACAGGCGGTTCCCGCGGCATCGGCCGTGCCGTCTCCCTGCTGCTGGCCCGGGAAGGTGCCAATGTGGCTATCGTCTACGCCGGCAATACGGCAGCTGCAGAAGAAACGAAGCAGCAGGCCGAAGCGTTGGGCGCAGCTGCTGCCGTGTTCCAGTGCGATGTAGCTGACGAACAGGCTGTAGCGGATATGGTCAAAGCCGTCAAGACCCAGTTTGGTTCCGTAGATATCCTGGTCAATAACGCCGGAATCACCCGTGACGGACTGCTCATGCGCATGAAAGAAGCGGATTGGCAGGCCGTCCTGGATACGAATCTGACCGGTGTCTATCATTGTACGAAAGCTGTTTCCAAGCTGATGATGAAACAGCGTCAGGGGGCCGTCATCAATCTGTCCTCTGTCGTCGGGGAAACGGGCAATGCCGGCCAGGCCAATTACGCCGCTGCCAAAGCAGGCATCATCGGCTTTACCAAGGCCGTTGCCAAAGAACTGGCATCGCGCAATATACGTGTCAATGCCGTAGCTCCCGGCTACGTAGAAACAGACATGACTGCCGGACTTCCCGATTCGGCCAAGGAAGACATGCTCCGCTCCATCCCGCTGGGCCGCCCGGCTACAGCCGATGATGTGGCGCAGGCCGTCTTATTCCTTGCATCTGATCAGGCTAAATACATTACAGGCCAGGTCCTCAACGTGGACGGCGGCATGGTAATGTAATATAATACAATTAGCACACTGAAAGGGGGTGAATTGGAAATGAGCGAAGAAGCTACTTTTGAAAAAGTAAAAAGCATCGTTGTTGAACAGTTAGGCGTTGACGAAAAAGAAGTCAAAATGGACGCTGCGTACATTGATGATTTAGGCGCTGATTCCTTGGACATTGTTGAATTGATCATGGCTTTCGAAGAAGAATTCAATATCGAAATCCCTGATGATGTGGCAGAAAAAATCAAAACTGTTAAAGATACAGTTGATTACATCGAAAAGGAAAAGAAAGCGTAAGTATGCAATAAGAGCCAGATGGGGAGAGGCGCAGGTCTTTCCCCGGATGGTATCTTGAATGGAGGAAACTATAGTGAAGCTGCCAGAATTACATATAGGTAAGCTTGTAGCCAAAGTGCCAATCGTCCAGGGCGGCATGGCAATACGTTTGTCTACTGCCCGCTTAGCGGCAGCTGTTGCAAATGAAGGCGGTATTGGCCTGATTGCCATCTCCGGCATGCCATATGATGAAATACGATATGAAATCCGGTTGGCCAGAAAACTTGCGCCAACGGGGATTATTGGTATAAATGCCATGGTTGCGGCCCGTGATTTCAAGGGCATCGTAATGACGGCTATTGAAGAAGGAATCGATCTAGTAGTAGCAGGGGCTGGCTTTTCCCGGGATATGTTTGCCTGGGGCCGCGCTTCGGGTACCCCGATTGTGCCAATTGTCTCCTCGGCTAAACTAGCTAAAATATCCCAGAACCTCGGCGCTGCCGCTGTCGTCGTAGAAGGCGCAGAAGCAGGCGGGCATCTGGGCACGAACCGTTCCAGCCGGCTCATCGTGCCGGAAGTACGCGCTGCCGTAGATATTCCGGTCATCGGTGCCGGCGGCGTTCTCCACGGCGAAGATATAGCAGAAATGCTCCGTCTCGGCGCCAATGGGGTACAGATGGGCAGCCGTTTTGCTGCCAGCGTTGAATCGAATGGTTCTGATGAATTGAAAAAAGTCTATCTCCGTGCGAACAACCCGGAAGATTTCATCCTCGTGCACAGCCCCGTGGGGCTGCCGGGTCAGGCTATCCGTACGCCTTTTTCGGAACGGGTGCTCCTGGGAACGGCTCCCAAGCCGGTTACGTGCGACCATTGCCTCAAGAAGTGCAGCCATAAGTACTGCATCATCCGCGCTCTGACGCGGGCTCAGCAGGGAGATGTCGAAACTGGTCTCGTATTTTCCGGCCGGCGCATGCAGGAAATCCACGATATCCTGCCGGTCAAGGAAATATTTGCATATCTGAAACGGGAAGTAGAAGCAATTCCCGATTAATCACGAACTTTTTATGGATGAGGTGAACACTTTGGAAAAACGTGTAGTAATTACCGGTCTGGGTGTCGTATCCCCGGTGGGCATCGGCAAAGATACTTTTTGGGACGCCCTCTTATCCGGCAAGAACGGTATTGGCCCGATTACACATTTTGATGCGACGGAATACGCGGCCCGCATTGCCGGTGAAGTCAAAGATTTTGACCCGGCAGACTACAACATTGATCGCAAAGAAGCACGGCACATGGACATTTCTACCCAGTTTGCCGTTGCAGCAGCCAAACTGGCTATCGATGATTCCGGCGTCGATCTGGATAAAGAAGACCGGGACCGTATCGGTACGATTGTCGGTACCGGCATTGGCGGCATGGAAACGCTGCATAATCTCTACAAGGGATTATTTGCCAAAGGTCCGTCACGGGTCAACCCGTTCGTCGTACCCAAGATGATTGGCAATATGGCATCTGGCCAGGTATCCATCATCTTCGGTCTCCAGGGCCATTGCGCCAGCGTCGTCACCGCCTGTGCAACGGGGACGAATTCCATCGGCGCGGCATACCGCATGATCCAGCGCGGCGAACTCGACGCAGCCGTAGCCGGTGGCACGGAAGCTGCCGTATCCCCCGGTGCCGTAGCTGGTTTTGCGGCCATGAAGGCTCTCAGTACCCGCAATGATGACCCGGCACACGCTTCCCGCCCCTTCGATAAAGACCGCGATGGTTTCGTCATGGGCGAAGGAGCCGGCATCGTATTCCTGGAAGAACTGGAACACGCTAAAAAACGGGGTGCTCATATTTACTGTGAAATTGGCGGCTATGGCAGCAATGCCGACGCCTATCATATTACGGCTCCGGCTCCGGAAGGCATCCAGCAGTCCAAATGCATGGCTCTCGCCGTCAAGGATGCCGGCCTTACTCCGGACGATGTAGACTATGTCAATGCCCACGGTACGTCCACGCATCTCAATGACCTTAATGAATCCAAGGCCATCGCCCGTCTCTTCGGCGACCATGCCAGGGACATGCTGGTCAGCTCGACGAAATCCATGACAGGGCATCTCCTGGGCGCTGCTGGTGCTGTCGAAGCCATTGCCTGCGCACTGACCATTGCTACCGGTCACGTACATCCCACGATCAACCTCATCGAACCGGAAGATGAACTGAAAGAACTCGGTCTCAATTACGTACCGGGTCAGGCTGTAGATGCCGATGTCAAGGTGGCTATTTCCAATTCCTTCGGATTTGGCGGCCACAATGCTACCCTTCTGTTCAAGAAGTATGCAGAATAAGAGATGCATTCGTAATGAAACCGGAACGAAAAGCACAACTTGAGAAATGTATCGCCGTCCTGGGGCTGCCTGCCTTCCGCAACCTGCAGCTCCTCGATGCGGCATTGACTCATTCTTCCTATGCCAATGAAAATAAGAACCGCCATGTCCACTTTAACGAACGCCTGGAATTTCTCGGTGATGCCATTCTGGACCTGGTCATTGGCGAATACCTGTTCATGCATTATCCTCACATGCCGGAAGGGGAACTTTCCAAAGCCAGGGCCAGTGTAGTCAGTGAAATGCCTCTGGCTTCCGTATTTGGCTCGTATCATATGGGCGACTACCTGCTCATGGGACGGGGCGAACAGCTCTCCGGCGGCCGGACGCGGACCAGTATCCTGGCCGATGCCTTCGAAGCCGTCGTCGGCGCCGTATATATCGACCATTCCTATGGTGCGGCCCGTGCCTTTATTCTTCACCAGCTGAAAGGATATCTCGATCTGGTAAAAAGTGGCAATTATGGCAAAGACTATAAAACACTGTTCCAGGAATTCGTTCAGCGTGATGGTGAGCAGCATATCGTCTATGAACTCTGCCGTGAAGAAGGGCCGGATCACGATAAGACCTTCTATATGGAAGTCACGGTGAACGGTACGGTTCTGGGCGAAGGAAAAGGAAAAACCAAGAAAGATGCCGAACAGCATGCGGCTCATGAAGCATTGAAAAAATTAGGTGGTATAAAGTAAAATGTGGCTTTCGGGCCACATTTTTTTTATAAGAACAGGAGCATCATGATGGAAAAAGAAAGACTGCGTACATCGATCATCCCCATTTTTATTCCTCATATCGGTTGTCCCTACCGGTGCGTATTCTGCAATCAGTGGCGGATAACGGGACATGAGGGAGTACCCGATGCCAGCGAAGTCAGAAATCTTATCGATACCTATACCCGGGGTGTAGAAAAACGTCACTGGGAAGCCGCCTTTTATGGTGGAAGTTTTACGGCTATTCCCGGCTCCTTGCAGGAAAGCCTGCTGGAACCGGCTTATGAAGCACTGCAGGAAGGCCGTATCGATGCCATCCGCTGTTCGACCCGTCCCGACTGCATTACCGGACCTATCCTGGAGAGACTGCAGCGCTATGGCATGACGACGGTCGAACTGGGCGTACAGTCTATGGATGATGTCGTACTGGAACGGGCCAGACGCGGGCATACGGCGGCGCAGGTAAAAGACGCTACGGCGCTCCTGCGCCAGTATGGGTTTACCGTAGGCCATCAGCTCATGCCGGGCCTTCCCGGTGAGGACTGGCAGAGTCTGATCCGGACGACTGATGCCATCTGCCAGTTGAAGCCGGATATAGCCCGCATTTATCCCGTAGTAGTCATTGCCGGTACGGAACTGGCAGACAGCTGGCAGAACGGAGAATACCAGGCGCTGACTATCCATGAAGGAGTGCAGCGCGCGGCCTATATGAAGCAGCAGTTCCTTTCCAAGGGCATACAAGTCATCCGGACGGGCCTGCAGGCAACGGAAAATCTCGATGACCCGGCCCAGGTACTGGCCGGAGCCTATACGCCGGCCATGGGGGAAATGGTCGATACCAGGCGGTATCAGCTGCAGCTGTTCCGTGTACTGGATCAGATTCTGCCAGCTTGTCCCGGACAAACTTGTGTCATTTCCTATAATCGCCGCGATACGAGCCGCGTACGGGGCATCCGCAATGTTACGGTACACCGTTCGCGCCTGCGCTATGGACGTGAATTTATCTGGAAAGAAGACGACGCGGTCCCCCTGTATCATATCCAGGTGAAGACGGATGGGGGAACGTGGCTCATCGATACGGATCGGGGCCGGTGTTCTATCATAGAAATAAACGATTAACGTAACGTTATAGTGTAAGACGAGGACGGATACACAGCAAATAGTTGTGTATCCGTCCTCGTTTTCGTATGATACTTTCATTATGTGAAAAAGATAACGGATGTTTTATTATGGTAAATGATGAAAAATGACAAGGAATAACTATATGAAAACTTTATCATATTTTAAAATAAGCGAAAAATATTAATTAAATTAAGAGCAATAATGCCCGTATGTCAAAATAAAAAGAATTACTAAATAAAATTTAAAAAATGAAGAAATGTCATTGACAGGACAATAAGCTCGTGCTAGAATACAAGCATAGAAAACGTTCCAAATAAAGAAAGGAGTTCAATAATATGAACTCCTAATAAAATATTCGAAATACAGAATTAAGTTCGTAATAAAGAACAGGCTAGCACTAACGGGGTTCCAGAGTCCGGACAGGGGAAACCGTTAGAAAGATAAAGGCAGATAGTATGAAAGAATCTGTCATGTATAGCAACTTTAATTGTGAAAGGGGTTTTATTATGGCAACGCTTGATTCTAAGACAGGAGTTCTCGTTGAGAAGCCGACGAACGTACGTTGGCAGGTGTTTATTGCAATTTTCATTCTCTGTTCCATCAACTATGTTGACCGTGCTGTCATTTCCGTCCTCATGCCGGCTATCCAGTCGGATCTGGGCTTTTCACCGGAAATGGTCGGTGTCATCCTCAGTGCTTTCTTCTGGGGCTACGTCTTAATGCAGATACCCTGCGGCTGGCTGTGCGATAAAATCCAGCCGGGGAAAGTTATCGTCGGTACAGGCGTGTTATGGGGGATTTTCCAGATTATCACCGGCTTCATCACCAGCAGTTCGCTGTTCATCGCCATCCGCGCACTCCTCGGTATTTCCGAAGCTCCGATTTATCCGGCCGGCGGTAAATTACAGTCCGTATGGCTGACGAAAAATGAACGTGGCAAAGGTTCGGCTCTCCTCGATTCTGGTTCTGCTGTAGGCAATGCTATCGGCGCTCCTCTTTGTGCCGTATTCGTCGCCTTCCTCGATGGCTGGCGCGGCGCCCTCATGGCAGCCGGGGTTCTCACCATCCTGGTCGTACTGGCCTGCAAACCGCTCATGTCCCACACTCCGGAAAACAGCCCGCGCTGCAACGAAGCCGAACGGGAATACCTCCGCAAAGCATTTGAAGAAGAAGACGCAGAATCTCTTTCCGCTATGCAGGCTGAAACGGGTAATACCTCTACGGGCAGCACGCTCAGCAAATATATGACATCCCGCAGCTTCTGGAGCCTGTGCCTCGGTTTCGGTGCCTATGACTCCTTCTGGTATGGTCTGATGACCTGGGGCGCTCTGTACCTCCACGCTACACACGGCCTCGATATCAAAGGTCTTGGCTGGGCTATCTTCGTTATCTACATGGTTGGCGTCGTCGGCGAAATCGTCGGTGGTACCCTGACTGATAAATGGCGTAAAAATTCGGCAGACAGCAACAAGATCATGCGCCGTCTGTTCCCGGTTCTCGGTATCTGCATCGCTATTCCCATGTATCTCCTTTCGACAGCAACAGATGTATACATTGCTGTAGCCTTCCTTTCCGTCGCTATGTTCTTCGAAAAATGGTGCGGCTGCCTCTACTGGTCTCTGCCAGCACTGTGCACAGACCGCAAACACAGCGGTGCTGTTGGCGGCGCAATGAACATGTTTGGTAACCTCGGTGGCGCTATCGTCCCGATTGTCGTCGGTCTTATCGTCGGTGCTACGGGCAGCTATTACTGGGCACTGATGCTCTTCGTAGCACTGGCTGTCGCTCTCGGCGTCCTTCCGGCTCTCATCAACTATAACAAGAAAATTGGTATGGAATAAGTTAGTTAGCAACTCTGTGCTTCACTTGGGATACAATAAAGAGACATGCTGCCGGAACCGTCTGGCAGCATGCTTCTTTACCACATAGGAGGATTATCATGGCTCGTTATAACAAAGTCTCAAAAGAATTACTCAATGAATTACTGGCTCTTCTGGGCAAGCACAATATGACTACCGATCCGGAAAAACTCGATGCCTATAAGACCGATGAAGAATCGAATCCCATTTATTTCCACACGCCGGAAGTCGTCGTATTCCCGGAAACGACCGAACAGGTAGCGGCCATCATGAAACTGGCCAATAAATACATGGTCCCGGTCACGCCCCGCGGTGGCGGCAGCAGCCTGGCCTGCGGTGCCGTTCCTGTATACAACGGCATTGTACTGTGCCTGGAAAAGATGAATAAAATCATCGAAGTCAATAAAGATGCCCTGTACATGATTACCGAAGCCGGTGCCATCACGACGGCCGTACAGGCAGCAGCTAAAGAAGCCGGCCTCTATTATGCCGGTGACCCCAGTTCCAAGGCGTCCAGTGAAATCGGCGGCAACATCGCCACCAACGCCGGCGGCAGCCGTGTCGTCAAATACGGCACGACCCGCGATCAGGTATACTGGCTGGAAATCGTCACCCCGACCGGTGAAATCACCCGCGTGGGCAAACGGCTCCAGAAGAACACGACCGGCTATGCCCTGGAAAAGCTCATCTGCGGCAGTGAAGGTACACTGGGTATCGTCACGAAAATCTGCCTGAAACTGCGTCCCATCGCACCGTTCCATTTCGACCTGGTCGGCATTTTCAAGGATGTCAACGACGCTCTGGCCGTACCGAACCAGCTGCAGAAAGCAGGCGTACAGCCGACAGCTATCGAATTCCTCGATACCAACGCCATCCAGAGTGCCGAACGGTTCCTGAAAATGGATCTGCCGTACTCCAAAGAAAACGGCAACTACATCATCGTCACCGTCGATTCCTATGACCAGGACGACCTCGACAACCGCGTAGCCACAGCCGATGAAATCTGCCAGAACAACCACGCAGCCGAAACGCTGGTTGCCGACGACCGCATCTGGAACGCCCGCTATTGCAACGGCGAAGCGGCCCGTAACGACAGCCTCGTCTTCCTGGCAGAAGATATCGTCGTACCGGTAGATAAGATTCCGGACCTGATGGCCAAACTGCCGGAAATTGAAAAACAGTACAACATCGCAACGACGGTCGCGGCCCACATTGGCGACGGCAATATCCACGTCAATGCACTGAAGATGGATATGCCCATAGAAAAATGGAACGAAGTAATTCCGCAGTACCATAATACGCTGTACAGCTTCGTCTACAGCCTGGGCGGCTGCCTCTCGGGCGAACACGGCATCGGCCTGCGGAAGTTAGCTGAAATGAAGAAATTTACCGATCCTGTCGAACTGGGCATGATGGAAGCCATCAAGAAAGCACTGGATCCGAACCTCATCCTCAATCCGGCCAAGATCTTCGATTTTGGTGACTAAGTATCCTTTTTTTCGCCTGTAGTGAGGCCATGTACACCTTTTGTTTCCTATTGTATTGCCACTCGTTATTTGACAAGAGAAAGAGAGCGATGATACAATGTCCCGTAAAGGGATGTTCGAAATATGGAACACATTCAAGAAAGAAGGTTATATATGGTTAAATCAGGCAACAGCACTATCGTACGTTCCGCTGCCCGGGCGCTGGATGTACTGGAAATCGTCGTACAGGCTGAAAAAGCCCCGACGTTCACCATGATACAGAAAGCATCGGGAATTCCCAAGAGTTCCCTGTCCTATCTGATGCAGGAATTGGTCCAGAAACACTACGTCCAGTACGATCCGGAATTGAAAGTATATTATCCGGGCCTGGCCCTTTTGGCTCTTTCCGCAGAATGCATGAGTACGACGAATTTTTCCGTCGAACTGACGAGAGGCATCAAATCGCTGCAGGAAGAGACAGGAGAAACGACCCACGCCGTCATCCGCGAAGGAAGGTTTGCCATATTCATTGGCAAACAGGCATCGGCCAAGGCGGTCAGTTCCGTCCTCAATATCGGCTTTAAGCTGGGAGCCCATGCGACGGGATGCGGCCTGGTCATGCTGGCATCTCTTCCCGATGACGAACTGCACGCACTCATCGATCCCGTTACACTGGAACAGTATACGCCGTACACGATTACCGATAAAAAACGGCTCTACCGGGAAATCCGCCGGGTACGGCGATACGGATACGCCTTTGATGATCAGGGTAATATCCTCGGAGGTTGTTGTATAGCAGCTCCGGTATATAACCGGGAAAAGGAAGTCGTCGCAGCTATCAGTATCAGTGTTCTGGCCAGCAAGGCAACCATTTCCTACCTGCGGTTCCTTCGCCGCAAAGTCAGGGAAAAAGCACAGGAAATCAGCATGCGCCTGGGGTATTTATAATAAAACAACAATCAGATGCAGACAGCTGCGGCTTGCAGTGTAAAGCAAACCGCCTGCCTGCTTCTAAATGTACAAAATATGGAACAAAGTTCTTTATTAAGAATTACAAATGCATATTCGTATAACAAATATTTGTGATGTATTTCATGAAGGAGGTTACACTCATGGCATTAATGACTGGTGAACAGTATATCGAAAGCATGCGCAAGCTCAATCTGCAGGTGTACATGTTCGGCAAAAAAATCGACAACGTCGTCGATGACCCCATCCTGCGTCCGTCCCTGAACTCGGTCCGCATGACCTACGACCTGGCCCAGATGCCGGAATATGAAGATCTCATGACGGCTACGTCGTCCCTGACTGGTGAAAAGATCAACCGTTTTACCCATATCCACCAGAGCACCCAGGACCTCATCAATAAAGTCCGGATGCAGCGTCTCCTCGGCCAGAAGACGGCAGCCTGCTTCCAGCGCTGCGTCGGCATGGATGCATCCAACGCTGTATTCTCCACGACCTATGAAATTGACCAGAAATACGGCACTCATTATCATGAAAACTTCAAGAAATTTCTCACCCGGGTACAGCAGAACGACTTTACCGTCGATGGCGCCATGACCGACCCGAAAGGCGACCGCGGCAAGGCTCCTCATGCCCAGGATGACCCGGACCTGTATCTCCACGTCGTCGAACGCCGTCCCGACGGTGTCGTCGTACGCGGTGCCAAAGCCCATCAGACAGGCTTCATCAATTCCCACGAAGTCATCGTCATGCCGACCATCGCCATGCGGGAAGCTGATAAGGATTACGCTATTTCCTTCTGCTGTCCGACCGATGCCGAAGGCATTTTCATGATTGTCGGTCGTCAGTCCTGCGATACGCGGAAACTGGAAGGGGCTCCCATGGATACGGGCAACCCCGAATTCGGCGGCACGGAAGCACTGGTTATCTTCGATAACGTATTTATCCCCAATGACCAGATCTTCCTCAACGGCGAAGTGGAATTTGCCGGCATGATGGTCGAACGCTTTGCCGGATATCACCGTCAGTCCTATGGCGGCTGTAAAGTCGGCGTAGGCGACGTCCTCATCGGGGCTGCGGCCCTGGCAGCCGATTATAACGGTTGTGCCAAGGCATCGCACATCAAAGACAAGATCATCGAAATGCAGCACCTGAACGAAACGCTCTTCGGCTGCGGCATTGCCTGCTCGGCTCTGGGCAAACCGACGAAATCGGGCAACTACCTCATCGACCTGCTGCTGGCCAACGTGTGCAAGCAGAACGTCACCCGTTTCCCCTATGAAATCGTCCGCCTGGCCGAAGATATTGCCGGCGGCCTGGTCGTCACGGCGCCGTCGGAAATCGACCTGCGGGATCCGAAAATCGGGCCGTATGTCGATAAATACCTCAAAGGCGTATCGTCCGTATCGACGGAAAACCGCCTGAAAGTCCTACGTCTCATCGAAAACCTCTGCCTGGGCACGGCCGCCGTCGGCTACCGGACAGAATCCATGCACGGTGCCGGCAGCCCGCAGGCACAGCGCATCATGATTTCCCGTCAGGGCAATCTGGAAATGAAGAAAGAACTGGCTAAGAAGATTGCCCATATTGAAGACTAATAGGATAGAGGAGCGATAATCATGGTGAAAAAAACAATGGATGGGAATACCGCCGCAGCCTATGTTTCCTATGCCTTTACGGAAGTAGCAGCTATTTATCCCATTACTCCTTCTTCTACGATGGCTGAACTGGTCGATGCCTGGTCTACAGAAGGAAAGAAAAATATATTTGGCGACCGCGTACGGGTCATGGAAATGCAGTCCGAAGGCGGTGCGGCAGGAACGCTCCACGGGTCCCTGCAGGCCGGGTCGCTGACGACGACCTATACGGCAGCCCAGGGCCTTTTGCTCATGATTCCGAATATGTATAAAATCGCCGGCGAACTGCTTCCGGCCGTATTCCACGTCAGCGCCCGTGCCGTAGCAGCCAATGCTCTCAGCATTTTTGGCGATCACATGGACGTCATGGCCACACGGCAGACGGGCTTTGCCCTCCTGGCCTCCAATTCCGTACAGGAAGCGATGGATCTCGGGGCCGTCGCTCATCTGTCGGCCATCAAGAGCCGCATTCCCTTCCTTCATTTCTTTGACGGGTTCCGTACCAGCCACGAAATCCAGAAAATCGATATCCTCGATTACGATGACCTGGCAAAACTCGTCGATTACGATGCCGTCCAGGCATTCCGTGACCGGGCCCTCAACCCGGATCACCCTGTACTGCGCGGTTCGACCCAGAACCCGGACGTATACTTCCAGACACGGGAAGCAGTCAACCCGTTCTATCAGGCCCTGCCGGCCATCGTACAGGAATATATGGATGATATCAATAAACTGACGGGCCGCAATTACCAGTTCTTCAACTACTATGGGGCACCCGATGCCGACCGGGTCATCGTAGCCATGGGTTCCGGTTGTGAAACCATTGAAGAAACGGTGGATTACCTCAACAGCCGCGGCGAAAAGACCGGCCTGATCAAAGTCCACCTCTATCGTCCGTTCCTCAACGATGCTTTCCTTGCAGCCGTACCGGAAACGGTCAGACGCATTGCCGTCCTGGACCGGACAAAAGAACCCGGTGCCGATGGGGAACCGCTCTGCCTCGACGTACGCAACGCCTTCTATGGCAAAGCGGATGCGCCGCTTATCGTCGGCGGCCGTTATGGTCTGGGCTCGAAAGACTTCACGCCAGCTGATGTAGCCGCTGTCTTTGAAAACCTCAAACGGGAAACACCGATGAACCAGTTCACGGTCAGCATCGTCGATGACGTGACCCATACGTCGCTTCCGCCCTATGGTATGGATTTCGATCCGACGCCGGCCGGTACGATCAACTGCAAGTTCTGGGGCCTCGGCAGCGATGGTACGGTCAGTGCCAACAAGAGTGCCATCAAGATTATCGGCGACCACACCGACATGTACGCCCAGGGATATTTTGCTTACGACTCCAAGAAAGCCGGCGGTGTCACCGTATCCCACCTGCGTTTCGGCAAACTGCCCATCCGCTCGACGTACCTCATCACCCAGGCTGATTTCATCGCCTGTCATAATCAGGCCTATGTCCAGCAGCTGGACCTGCTCAAAGGCCTCAAACCGGGTGGCACCTTCCTGCTGAACTGCATCTGGAGTCCGGAAGAACTGGATAAGGAACTTCCGGCATCAATGAAACGCTATCTGGCCAAAAATCACATCCATTTCTATACACTCAATGCTGTTAAAATCGCTTCGGAAATCGGCCTCGGCGGCCGTATCAACATGATCATGCAGTCCGCCTTCTTCAAGCTGGCCCAGGTCATCCCCGTCGAAGACGCCGTGAAATACCTGAAAGAAGCCGTCGTTAAATCGTACGGCCGTAAAGGGCAGAAAGTCATCGACATGAACTATGCTGCCATCGACAGAGGCATAGACGCGCTCGTACCGATTCCGGTTCCCGACAGCTGGGCTGATGCCGTAGATACGGATACACAGGATCCGTGGCAGGGCAAAGACGTGCCGGCCTTCATCCGCGACATCATGGTCCCCATGAACCGTCAGGAAGGGGACAGCCTCCCCGTCAGCGCCTTCAGCGGGCGCGAAGATGGCACCTATCCGCTGGGAGTCACCCAGTGGGAAAAACGGGGTATTGCCGTCAACGTACCGGAATGGCAGGCTGACAAATGCATCCAGTGCAATCAGTGTTCCTTCGTCTGCCCCCATGCCGTCATTCGTCCCATCCTGCTTACGGCGGACGAAGCGCAGAATGCACCGGATACGCTGGTCTATAAACCGGCCAACGGCCTTCCCGGTTACCAGTTCCACATGGCCGTCTCTGCCGAAGACTGCACCGGCTGCGGCAGCTGCGTCACCGTCTGCCCGGCTAAAGACAAGGCTCTGGTCATGAAACCTCTTGCCAGCCAGCGTAAAGCCGATATGGAAAACTGGGAATACACCTGGAACCTTCCCGTCAAAGATATTCCGGAAAACATGCAGGCAACTGTACGGGGCAGCCAGTTCCTCAAACCGCTCCTCGAATTTGCCGGCGGCGCCTGCCCGGGCTGCGGCGAAACACCCTATGCCAAACTGGTTACCCAGCTCTTTGGCGACCGCATGATGATTTCCAATGCAGCCGGCTGTTCCACCGTCTGGGGAGGCAGCGCACCGACTGTTTCCTATACGACCGATGCCAGAGGCCACGGCCCGTCGTGGGGCTTCTCCCTCTTTGAAGACAATGCCGAATACGGCTTCGGCATGCTCCTGGGGGTTGAACACAACCGCAGCCACGCAGCACGCCTGGCAGAAGAAGCACTTCAGAAAGACATTCCTGCCGATTTGAAAGGCGCCCTTCAGGACTGGCTCGATCATAAGACAGAAGGTACGGGGACACGGCAGCGTGCTGACCGTCTCACGGCCCTTCTGGAAGCTCATAAAGACGAACAGCCTATCCTGCAGGACCTCTACGACAAACGGGATTTCTTCGTCAAACGCAGCCACTGGATCTTCGGCGGTGACGGCTGGGCTTATGATATCGGCTACGGCGGTCTCGACCATGTCCTGGCAGCCCGGGAAGACATCAACGTCCTCGTCTTCGATACGGAAGTGTACTCCAATACAGGCGGCCAGTCGTCTAAATCGACGCCGACGGCAGCTATTGCCAAATTTGCCTCGGCCGGCAAGCGGGTCCGCAAGAAAGACCTGGGCCTCATGGCCATGTCCTACGGGTATGTATATGTCGCCCAGATTGCTATGGGTGCCGACAAGCAGCAGACACTGAAAGCCATCCGCGAAGCCGAAGCCTACCACGGCCCGAGCCTGATCATCGCCTATGCACCGTGTTCCAACCATGGAATCAAAGCCGGCATGGCCAAGACACAGCTGGAAGCCAGGAAAGCCGTCGAATCGGGCTACTGGTCCCTCTACCGGTACAATCCGGAACTCAAGGAACAGGGAGAAAATCCGTTCCAACTCGATTCGAAAGAACCGACAGAAAGCTTCCAGGATTTTATCAGAGGCGAAGTACGCTATGCTTCCCTGATCCAGAAATTCCCCGATGCGGCACCGCAGCTCCTGCAGAAGGCTGAAGATGACGCACGGGAACGGCGGGAAACGTACAAGAAATTAGCGGCCTTGTAAGAGCCATCCTCTTACTTCTCATACAATACCAATCCTTCACTAAAAACGAAACGAACCTGGTCCTCCTGAGTGGGACCAGGTTCGTTTCGTTTTGTCTGCTGCCGTATACGATGCAGGCAGTCGTTATAGCAGGGACCGTACAGCTGTAAAATCGTCGGGACACTGCAGCGTCACGATGCCCTTTTTTGCTTCGAGTCCTTCCGTATTGGCGCAGATGCAGGGACAGCCGCAGACGATGAGCCAGTAATCCGCCTGGCGGGCGCCATGGGCTGCATAGACCCAGGTATGGCCGGAAAAATCAGCCATGAGGCGCTGCACCTGGCGGGAACGGTCGTACGTGCTGTTGCAGCCACCGCAGTACTTGATGCCGATAACCATAGCCGTCACCTTGTATGATGCTGGCTGAGAATGGCTTTTGCCTGGGCGATGAGGTCATCGCTCACGCTCGTGTCGAGGATGACGTCTTCGATTTCCGGGAACACCGCTTTCAGCCGTTCGGCAACGATTTCTTCCGTCGTAATCGTCGCCGATGGGCAGCCGCTGCACATGCCGGTCAGGCGGATGTACACTTTGCCGTCAGTAAAATCCTGCAATACTACATTGCCGTGGTGCGATGCCAGAATGGGGCGGATATCCCGTTCCAGTACCTGTTCTATATCCTGTGTCGTAATAGCCATACAAAAGGCCTCCATTTCCATGCATATAGTAATAAATATATGTCTTATTGTATAATGCCGGGCAGAGAATGTCAAAATGAAACGCTCCATGGATTCTATGAAAAATACGAATATACAAATCCATACGTAAATTCGTATAAAAATCTTCCTTTTCTTCCCATTCTATGGTAAAATCGTCTGTATGAGAAGGTATTATTTTTATGCAAAGGTATAGTATCAAGGAGGTTTACGTACAATGGCAGTAGTACTCAGAGACGTAGGACAGTATATTCAGGGCGCAGGTGAACTCGATAACCTGGGGAAATTCGTAAAAAAACTGGGCAATAAATTCTTGCTCATCTGTTCCCCCAATAATAAACAGCGTATCGGCGACCGCATCGAAACGGCATTGAAGAGTGTAGAAAAGGAAATGGTCTATTCCGAATTCCACAACCAGTGCACCATGGAAGCCATCGAAAAGGCCGTAGCCGACGGAACGGCTGCCGGCTGTGACATCATCATCGGTGCCGGCGGCGGCACGGCTATCGATACGGCCAAAGCCGTGGCAACCAAAATGGGCGGCATTCCCTGTGTCATCATCCCGACCATCGCATCCAACGATGCTCCCTGTGCCGGCCTTTCCGTCGTCTACAACGAAGAAGGCGTCGTCGTCAAAGTCATCAACATGGTCCGCAACCCCGACGTCGTTCTCGTCGATACAGGCGTCATTGCCCAGGCACCGCGCAAATTTCTCGTATCCGGCATGGGCGATGCCCTGGCTACGTATTTTGAAGCCCGCGCCTGCTGGCGTACCGGTGCCCGCACCATGGCACGGGGCAACTGCTCCCACACGTCACTGGCTATGGCCAAGCTCTGCTATGACCTCCTCCTCGAACATTCCGTCAAGGCTCTGGAAGCGGTAGACCGCAACGAAGTGAACGAAGACCTGGAAAACGTCGTCGAAGCCTGCATTTACCTCAGCGGATTCGGCGCCATCTGTGGTGGTCTGGCTGCTGCCCATGCCATCAATGACGGCCTCGGTGCCGTACCGCAGATTCATGCCAACGGCACGTCTCACGGCGAAAAAGTCGCCTTTGGCCTCATCGCCCAGCTCATCCTCGAAAAAGCTCCGGAAGAAGAATGGAATACCGTCCTCGACTATATCCACGCCGTCGGCCTGCCGTCCACACTGGCTGATCTGGGCGTAACGGAATTTGTCGAAGCCGACATCCGCCGGGCTGCTAAAATCGCCGCATCGCCGAAAGAATTCACCAAAAACGTCCGCGCCGACATCACGGCCGATGAAGTCTATGAAGCCATCCTGGCTGCCGATAAAGCCGGCGCTGCCAAATAAATTCCTGCAGTAGCGAAAATGACAGGATAAGGAAAAGGACATTTCCTTCATGCATATAAATCATGAGGAAATGTTCTTTTTGTCTATACACGTAAGGGGAGTCTGTCTTATTGCAGTCAAATATGGTATAATACCTGTATATGTCTTTAGTACCACGTAATAGTACTAGATTTTATAGGATGAAACCAGATGGAGGATATAGAATGGCTCAAGTAAAAATTACCGAAACAGTGCTCCGCGACGGGCATCAGTCCATAGCGGCGACACGAATGCGCCTCAGGCAGATGCTGCCCGTGCTGGAAGCAATGGATGACATCGGCTATAATGCCCTGGAATGCTGGGGCGGCGCTACCTTTGATACGTGCATGCGCTTCCTCGATGAAGACCCGTGGGAACGGCTGCGGACCATCAAGAAATACGTCAAAAAGACGCCTCTGCAGATGCTGTTCCGGGGACAGAACATCCTGGGATACCGCCATTATGCCGATGATGTCGTATACGAATTCGTCAATCGTGCCGTCGATAACGGTATAGACATCATCCGTGTGTTCGATGCCCTAAACGATCCGCGCAACATGGAAGCGGCCATCAAGGCGGCTAAAGACACAAAAGCTGTCCACGTACAAGGGACGTTGGTCTACACCATCAGCCCTATCCACACGCTGGAATCGTTTACCCGCGTAGCCGGCGAACTGGAAGATATGGGCGTCGATTCGGTCTGCATCAAGGATATGTCGGGCCTCCTGGCGCCGTATGATGCCTACAACCTGGTACGCATGCTGAAAAAGCACCTTCACGTGCCCATCGAACTGCATACGCACTGCACCTGCGGCTTTGGGGAAATGACCTATCTCAAGGCCATCGAAGCCGGCGTCGATATTATCGATACGGCCCTGTCCCCCTTTGGGGAAATTACCAGCCAGCCGGCTACGGAAACGATGGTTATGGCCCTCCAGGGGAGCATCTACGATTCCGGTATCGATATCGAAAAATTATGGCCCCTGACGGAACACTTCAAACAAGTCCGCAAGGAACTGGCCGACGAATTCAAACTGACCATGCCGGCCCAGATCAACCCGGCCGTCCGCAAATACCAGATTCCCGGCGGCATGCTGACCAACCTGTACAACCAGCTCAAGAACCAGGGTGCGGAAGACCGCTTTGACGACGTACTGGCTGAAATGCCGAACGTCCGCCGCGACCTGGGCTATCCGCCACTGGTCACACCGACCAGCCAGATTACCGGCTCGGCGGCTGCACTGAACGTACTCTTCGGCCGCTATAAAATCATTACCAACGAAGTCCGCGACATCGTCCGCGGCAAATACGGCCGTGTACCGGGTACCATCTCCGAAGAATTCCGCAAAATGTGCATCGGCGACGAACCCGTCATCGATCACCGCCCGGCCGACGACCTGGAACCGGAACTGGGCAAAGCCAAAGAAGAACTGGCTAAAGAAGGATTCCCCGATGCCAGCCCGGAAGACGTCCTGAGCTACACCCTCTTCCCGGAAGTAGCCCTGCCGTTCTTCAAAAGCCACAAAAAGAAACAGCCCCAGGAAAAAGCCTGAGTGAAAAGATAATAACTGAAGCATCCATAAGCCGTCAGCATATGGATGCTTTATTTTTATGTTGTGCAAAAATTTTAAACGTGTAAGATTTATCTAATATAGATTTACTATATTAGATAATATTTTTATTTGAAACAATTGGTAATATGAGTGGCTTCATGTACTGTATAATTCGCCAAAACAAATAATTATATAAAAAATTAAATTTACAATTGATCGGCAAGGAAATTGAGTATACTATATATATTAGAGAATTATAAGTATATGGTGATATTATGAATATTGGAATTGTTGATGCCGACTTGCTGGGAAGAAAAAAACATCGATTTCCCAATTTGGCTTGTGAAAAAATATCGGGATATTATAAGGAACAGGGATATCAAACAGAGTTAGTATTAGATTTTAATGACTTATATAAATATGATAAAGTTTTTGTATCGAAAGTATTCACTGATACGGAAATGCCACCGTTTCTTGAACAATCTGTTACTGTTCAATTTGGTGGCACTGGATTTTATTTCGATAAAGCACCTAAATTGCCTGATTGCATAGAACACCACATGCCTGACTACCATCTATATGATAAGTGGATTGAAAAAGAACTAAAGGCAAAGAAATTGATTTGTGAAAAAAAGAACAAAAAATTCAATGAACAATATTTTATGCAGCAATTTAAAGAATATACAGATTATAGCATAGGCTTTTTGACAAGAGGCTGTTTTCGTAAATGCAAATTTTGCGTTAATCAGAAATATAATCGTGTATTTTTACATAGCCCACTTAACGAATTTTTGGATACAGAGCGTAAGAAAATATGTTTGTTAGATGATAATTTTTTAGGAATTGGTTATAAAGAACGAAAAAGAATGTTTAGTGAACTTTTAACATCTGGAAAGCATTTTAAATTTAAGCAGGGACTGGATGAACGTCTGTTAGATGATGAAATTTGTAAAATATTATTTTCATCAAAATATGATGGTGATATTACGTTTGCGTTTGATAATATTGAAGATTATGACAGGATTCATGACAAGTTAAAAATAATCCGACGATATAAAAATAGAAAGAGTGTAAAGTTTTACGTGTTAGTAGGATTTAAAAGCACCGATGCATCAGATATAGAGAATGCGTTTAAACGTATAGAATTATTATTTCATTATGGTTGTTTGCCATATATCATGCGTTTTCAAAATAAAAATGAAACACCATGGAAACTATCTGAATTTAGGAGTTTTTATGTTACATTAGCAAGATGGTGCAATCAACCGAGTATAGTAAAAAAAATGAGTTTCCGTGATTTTTGTGAAGCAAATCAAGAATTACATAAAAATAAGAGTACATTGTGTTCATCAATGGAAGCAATGAGAATGTTTGAAAATAAGTATCCAGACATTGCAAGAAAATATTTTGATATACGATTTGAAAAAGAGTGATATTTATGGAAGATGGCTACAGTTGCAGATTACAATTAGAGCAATTTTTTTTAAATGTTGCATATGATATTTCTAATTTAAGTATGGCCGAAAATATTATTCATATTATTCGAGATACTAGTATTCAGAATATTTTAATCATTATAAGAGACAGCAGGTATTCCCCACAAAAGATTATATCAGGAAATATTCCTCAATTTAGCCAATTTTACGATTATGAGAATGTTGTCCGTATTGTTATGGACTCTGGAGAAAAAGATATCTCTTTTAAAATGCTAGGTTATTATTTGGAAGGAGAAAAAAGTCCACTTGCATTGGCGAAGTATGGAGAGAACCATTATAAATTGGCTTCACAGTTAGGATTAGTTACAAATGGTAAACATCGTGATGTCACATCATTAGGAAAAGCTTATAGACTAGTTCTAGATGACTCGGAGCGGCATATGATAGGATGTAAACTTTGTCTTCGCATTCCCGTCATATGGAAACTTATATTTTTTGCATGTATTGGACCAGTAGATGCGACTAATTTTTTACAACGCTATTTAGCTCCAAGTACGGCTCTTAGAAGAAAATCTAATATACGAAAGATATTACGTTATATTCAAAGCTATGACACTGAAGAAAGACAATATATCTATAATAATATTAGGTGGTAGTAATGGATTACGATAACAATAGTTTGAAAGACTTAAAACTTAAAATAGCGTATGAATCCAAAAAAGATGACTTATTAAGTGATTTCTATATTCCAGCATTGACTTGTGCTCATAGATATGATCGTATTTCTGGTTTTTTTTCTTCAACAGCGTTGGCTATTGCGGCTCGTGGAATTGCCGGACTAATTAGAAATAAAGGAAAAATGCGCCTTATTACTTGTCAACGATTTAGTCCTGCTGATGTTAAAATGATTGAATCGTGTGAGAAAAAGACTGAAGAACTATTGGCTGAGAATTTTATTACTGAATATTCTCAAATTGAGGAGCAATTTCAAAAAGATCATATTCAGGCATTAGGATGGATGTTACAGCATGGATACTTAGAAATGAAAATTGCATTAGTGTATAAACAGGGTCATTTATGTACGTTACGAGAAATAGATGATAGCGCTATTTTACATCAAAAAGTTGGCATCTTATATGATAATACCTTTAATGCAATTTCTTTTAGCGGATCCAATAATGAAAGTGCAACAGGATGGTTGGATAACATTGAAGAGTTTAAGGTGTTTAAAAATTGGATTTCCGAACAGAAATTATATTTTCGCCAAGATGAAAATAAATTTGATCAATTTTGGAATAACCGATTGATGGGAGTTAAGGTCATTGATTTACCAGTTGCTGTAAAAAATAATCTGATTTCTGTTTCTAAGAATTTTGAAATAGATAAAATAGCGTTTAAAAAATATTATCATAGAGTCACGGATTCGGATATATGCAAAGAAAGGCTGAGTCTGTTTGGCTTTCAAAAAGAAGCAGTGGAGACATGGGATGAAAATAATAAAAGATTAATTTTGGAAATGGCAACAGGAACAGGAAAGACAAGAACAGCAATTGGATGTATAAATCGAGTTATTAAAAAGAAAATTTTAATAGTTGTAGCTTGCCCTCAATCGACTTTATCACGACAATGGGAAGCGGATATTAATACATTAGATATTCCAATTGATAAAAGCCTTTTTATAGATGGAAGTGTGTCTAAATGGGATCAAAAGCTTTATAGCAATATTTTACAACTAAAAGTTGGACGATATTCAAATCTATTAATTTATGTAACACATAGCCTGGCATGTGACAAAAAATTTATTTCCAAAATTAACTCAATAGATGAGTCTATTATATGTTTTTTTATAGCTGATGAGGCTCATTGGTTTGGTGCTGGAAAACGAAGAAATGCTTTATTAGATAGATACAATTACCGGTTAGCTTTAAGCGCAACTCCTCAGCGGTGGTTTGATGATGAAGGTAGTAAAATTATTATTGAGTATTTTGGAAAGAAATCTTATGTTTTTTCGTTAGGCATGGCGTTACAAACTATTAATCCATTAACAGGATATCCGTTCTTAACAAATTATTATTATTATCCATGCTTTATAGAACTGACAAGTGAAGAATTTGAAAAATATAATAGTTTGACGAAAAAATTACATAAAATATCTTATAAAAAATCTAATGATGAAACAAAGATTCACATACGAGAAAGATTAGCTTTTTTACGTGCTGATATTACAAAAAATGCAGAAGAAAAATATACGAAATTAAAAGAAATTCTGGATAAAATACATGGAGATTTAAAGGATACTATTATTTTTGTTTCACCAGAACAACTAGACGAAGTTTTAGTAATATTAAATGAGAAAAACATACGAGCACATAAATTTACAGAAGCCGAAGGAACAAAAAAAGAATCACGATATGGTGGGATATCTGAGCGAGAGTTTATAGTTAAGCATTTTGTTAATAAAGATTACCAAATTTTAGTGGCCATAAAATGCTTAGATGAGGGTATTGATATCCCTTCTGCACGGAGAGCCATTATTATGGCTAGTAGTACGAATCCAAGGGAATATGTGCAACGAATTGGACGCATAATAAGAAGAGATAACAGAAACCATAAATGTGTTGCAGAAATATACGATATGGTTGTTAAACCCAGCTTATTGACTTATGATGAAAATGAAAAAAGAGTAGAAAAAGAAATATTTCAAAAAGAGATGAATCGTATAATAGATATTTCAAGAAACGCATTAAATAATGCAACTGTTTCAAGTTTAAGCTATGAAATACTAAGGGAAGTGAATCAATCATGATTAATCCGATTATTATAGATAAAATTAAAAAAAAATGTAAGGATGATACTGTATTAATAGATTTTATTATAAAGATTTTAAATCTGGCTGATGGGGGAAAACATTATACGAAAGCATATACAAAATATGTTGATGAGGCATTAAAGGAGATAGAAAAAAATGAGGTTTGATTCAATCATATTACAAAATTATAGGCAGTATCAGGATGTACAATTTATGTTTCCTAAAACAAAGGATACGGATTTACACTTAATCATCGCATCTAATGGGGTTGGTAAAACAAATTTGATGAATGCAATTACATGGTGTTTATATGGGGATGAACCTCATTTGGGTAATGTAAAAGAAAGTTTACCTATTTATAATCTTGCAAGTTTTAGTCAGGCTATTCAAGATAGAATAGATGAAGTAACAATTAGTGTTACAATACATATTCAAGATAATTCCGATAAATATGTTATTAAAAGAAGTTGTGCTTTAAAGGTAAGCACTGAGTTTTTAAGAAAGCCTAAATTAGATATCTGTAAGAACGGTCAAATACAGACTCAAGATGAAATTGATGTAACTATTAGTAAACTGTTGCCTTATGATATTCGAGATTATTTCTTCTTTGATGCAGAACAGTTATATAATTATTTTGATGATAAAGATGATACTATGTTTGTTCGTGATGCAATTAATAATATTGCACAAGTTACGTTACTTAATACAACATTTAATCATTTAACAAAATTCGAAAAGGATAATTATATTGAGAAATTAAATAAGTTAAATCCAAATTTACAAAGCATATCAGATGAAATAAATAAAATTAAACAAGATATAATAACTTATAAAAATGATATAAAGCAATTAAAGAATCAAGTAGAGACATCTAATAAAAGAATTGATGAAATTAATAAGTTAATTAGTGGGTCTGAACGTGTAGTTGAAAAGAATCATAAGTATCAGGATAATTGTGAAGAAATAAAAATAATAGAAACGAAAATAAATAATAAGCTAGATGAATTTAAATCTTTAATTCAAAAATACATTCCTGTATTATATTTATATGAAATAAACTGTCAAGTAAAGAACTTTATTGAATCCAAAAGTGAAAATTTACCGGATGCGCTGAATCCTCAAATTCTTAAAAAAAGTTTATCTGATCATATCTGTGCATGTTGTCACAGACCTTTAAACGCAGAAATGGAAATGGAATTTAAGGATATTTTAAATAAATTTGATACGTCTAATGACATTGTTCAAACACTTATATCTATTCAACACTATTTAATAAAATGGATAGATGATGCGAAAAATTATAAAGGTGAAAAAGAAAAATTAATGGATTCTTTATTAGAATTAGATTGCAAAAGAAATGAATTGAACAAAGCAAACGAAAGGTTAATTCAATATATTGAACGTTATTCGGATATATCTGATATTGAAAGTATGATAAAGGAACGAGAAGTAAATAATAAATTGCGTGAAAGTAATGACCGAAAAATTGGTTGCTATCAAAATCAATTAAAAAGCGAAGTAGACTTATTAAAAGAGAAAGAAGAAGAATACAAAAAAACAATTTTAGAACAAGATAAATGTGATGATTTAAAGAAACATATAGATTTCACAGAAAAGGCTCTTTCTGTCATAAAAGAAATTAGTTCAGAACTTGTAAATGAAGTAAAGGTTAAAATGGAGAAAGAAACATATACTATATTTAAAAAATTTATTTATAATGATGAGAATGAAAGAATGTTTAAATATGCCGAAGTGCGGTTAACTGATAATTACAAATTGCAACTAATTCATTCTGAAACACATGATTCATGTTTAGGTTCATGCAGTGCAGCGGAGAGACAAATGTTGGCTTTAGCATTTACCATAGCTCTGCATAAGGTGTCCGGATTTGATAGTATTTTGTTTATTGATACACCAGTAGGACGTGTGTCAGATATAAACCGAAAAAACTTTGCAAGAATGCTTGTAGAACTAAGTAAAGAAAAACAAATGATTTTTACATTTACTCCTTCTGAATTTTCTGATGAAATTCGAAGTTATTTTAATGACCAGGTTTGTTCCTCATTTCGCAAATTAAATGGAAGTCCTTTGGTTTTAAAGGAGAACTCTAATGGCTGAAAAAATATTAAATGTTGAAACTTATGTTTTTGATAATGTGATAAAAAAAATAAAAGAAAGTGAATTCTTAGGGTTAAATACGAGTGAATTGATTACATTGTTTATTATTGCAATGGCAATTGGGTGTCACTGTAAAAAACGTAAACCTTTGCAACATAAAAGAGGATTAATCCGTCAATCAGCAATACATGATGATGAAATGTCACTGCTTAAGACAGTATGTCTATATGATCTCATTGAAAATAACGGTGATTTTGCAAATATTAATAATATAGAATACATATTTAAAATAGTAGAGGAATATGCCAATTTTGGCTTTCATGAATTAGAGAAAAAAGTCAATAATTTTGAAAATACAGATAAAGATAACAATCTGGATGTATGGGAAAGCCTAGATGACCTGAATAATGAATATAAAAAATTATTTGAAGATGTAGTTTAATTTATTAGAATAATTTATACGGAAGGCATGATGAGATGAGTAAATTTAAAGTCCTCATAGAAGAGGTAGTCAGTCAGGAATTTGCCGTGGAGGCGTCGTCTCCGGAAGAGGCACTGCGTTTGGCAGAAGATTCGTATCGCCAAGGGGAAATCGTGCTGGAACCGGGAAATCTGGAACAGGTATCCATGAAAATCGTTGGAGATGCAGAGTGAGGATTGCATATTAGTATAATTACGGTAAGTACATATGGATTGCCCGGCGGAGTGAAGTGTTATAATACGGCGTTCGAGGGTATTACGGAAAATATGATTTCTATCTTTGACACCTATAAAAGAAAAAACTGCTCGCAAGGCCTGATGTAATGGGCTTTGTGAGCAGTTTTAATTTGGAAATGATATGTGCTATATTTTTTTTCATTCAGAGTGAGATGATGATATCAAGCTTCATTATCTACATCCTTTACTAAGTCTGAGAAGCTATGGTACCGTTTATATTTTTCTGGATGTGTTTTCATTTCATCATATTCAGCCAGAGCGTTGCGGGTTTCTGCATTGAATGAATTACGACGAACGTTATCGGTCTCTTTTTTTAGATTTTCGTCCATATGGACATTGATGTTAGCAGTAGCCATTACAACTCACCTCTTAACGTTCATGTTTCCATTCCTTGAGAACAGTATATCATGAAGTATTTTTTTGTGCAAAAATAGTTACTAACTGCTTGTTTTGACATATTCCATTTTACGCGTTACAATTATGTTATGTAATTACATAATTGTAACAAAAAATACTAAAAAGAAAAAAATTCTGATACCATCATAGGGCGGAGTGATGGTACAGGATTCAGAATTATTTGGAGGCACACCTGGCATGAGAGTGGCGGTGGCTCGTTATGACGATGTGCTAAATTTTTTTGCATTGTTGAGTGTGGATATTGAAATTAGATAATACGAATTGATTTAAGTTTAGCGTGTAGGAGTAGAATTACAACATATGAAGTTTTAGAAAATGCTATCATGACAGGGGTCAAAAATAGGGGTGAACACAGGCTTATATATAGTTTGGACACCTGACCCCTCAAAACTGGCAGCCAGTCCCGACCGGGAAGAGCGGGGATCTTGAGACTCCCCCGCTCAAACCCGGTACCGGGAACTGGCCCGCGCGGGAAAAGATAGTTTGCAGAAAGTGACAGTTTGAAGTTTGAAGAAGTCGGTTCGACGGACCGTGTATCTTTGCCGTCCCTGTGAGGGGAAGGAGGGCCACGAAGTGGCGGAAGGGGCTTTACTCAAATCCAGAGTCTATCATGAGTCCGCTGTCCGTGCAGTGATAAAGCTGGTTTGACGTGCTACATTCTTGGAATCAGATAATGGAACTCAGATGATGAAAGGACCCCGCCACCGCAAGCGGTCCCATCTCTGCTGTCCGTTTCGGCAGCCTTCCTTGCAGTCAGCACCTTGCGGGCCGAAAAGGCCCGCCCCTTCACAGGGGTGACTTGCTACACGGTTCTTCAAACCGGCATTTTTCACTTGTCCGCCATAGACCACAAGAGACCGCCCCGTGAAGCGGTTGCTTCGTGGGACGGCCTCTGTCTCAAGCGATGGGACGTATCCTGTCAGGTGGTCTGTGGTTCCGGATCGTCTTCCCCGTATTCGGTATAGAGTTGTTTCAAGATACATTTCCGTTCGACCAGGCCGAGCAGCTTTTTATCCTTGACGATAGGGATGGATTTCAGGTGTTCGGCGACCATGACGCTGGCCAGGTCCTCCATGGTGGCATCCGGGCCGGCCATGACGACTTTTTTGGTCATGAGCTGTCCCGCTGTGCAGGCGAACAGCTTCTTGAATCCCTGTTCGTATTCTTTGAGGTTGCCATAGTAGATATTGGCCCCCAGGAGATTGACATACTGTGGAACATGGGGCTTGACTTCCTTGTACAGGAGGTCCGCGTCGGTGACAATACCGATGACCGTGTTGTCGTCGTCTACGACGGGGATGGCCGAAATGTTATGTTCGACAAACATATCGACGAGATCGAAAATCGTCGTATCTTTTTTAGCTGTGATGACATTTTTTTCCATAATATCTGCTGCTGTTTTTGTCATAGCAATCAGCTCCTTTGGTGTAAACGCATCAGCTCCCTTTGTCTATCTTTATTATAGCACGTTTGCACTGGTATGGCAGAAAAACTGGCTCGTGGCCGTACAGGCCGGTGCAGGATGAGATGGACGGGAGAAATCATCTTTTCAAATGGAGGGATTTCTGTTACAATATTATTGCTAATAATATTCAATTTCATATAAAGGATGCGATACGAGTGAATACCCTGATAGTATACGATGACCGGGAACGGACTAAAGAAATGGCGATATGTCTTGCCCGGGTCCTTGGCATGTGCCGCTATCTGTCGTGGCAGCACGTTTCTCCTTCACGGGATGCCCGATATGGGGCTGTCCTGTTTGTGGCATCGGATAGTGTGTCTCTGCGTTCCTTTCTGACGGGATATTCCTGGTATACCCCGCATCTGGCTGCGGTCCTGCTGGGAAACCGGGCAGAGGCGGCACGATTCCATCAGCAGGCTCACCGTGACGGCATCCCACTGGAAATGGTACTGCCTGCAGACCGGGAGTCTTTTCCCGATGATGTCATTGCCATCGCCTGCCAGCTGCGCCGTGAGTGGCTGGATGAAACGGGAAGTCTTCCCGATGAAGACGTACGTCAGGCAGTGGAGCAGTTCCTGACCAGTCACAATACGGCGTCACTGGCGACGGGAAGCGGTACCAGCGTGCGCTGCACTCCTATCGAGTATGTGTACCGGGACGGAACGATGTATCTCTTCACTGAAGGTGGGATGAAGTTTGCCAATCTCTACCGGAACCGTCATGTCAGTCTCAGTGTATACGACCCGTTCACCGGCCTGTCGGACCTTGCGGGGATGCAGCTCACCGGAACGGCCAGCTGGTACGGCCCGGGTGATGCGGAGTACGAGCAGGCTCTGGCCGTACGCCATCTGACGCTGGAACAGGTGGAAAAGATGCCTGTCGTGCTGCATGCCCTGGTGATTACGCTGGAACAGGCGGAATTTCTCTGGCATGGGTTTACCGGACAGAAAGGGGCACCCCGGCAGTATTACCGGTGGCATGATGGAACGGAAAAGAGGCAGTAGTCATGAAATGGAAAGAGGTATTACAGATCAGGCAGACGGAAGACGATAATCTGACTCTTATGGAAAGTGCGTCCGGCAAGCTGCGCATTGTGGCCTATACCGTATATCCCGGCATCACTTTGCAGTACATTACATCCCATGTGCAGAACGTCACCTTCCCCGCACGGCCCAGACCGGACGTATTTGCCATCAATCATTGTGAAAAGGGCCGGATCGAGTGCCATTTCCAGAACGGGGAATACCTGTATATGGGAAAGGGCGATATGTCCATCGGCTGGCGGGACAGTGCCGGTTACTGCCACAGTGCCTTTTTCCCGTCATCCCACTATCATGGCGTATCCCTGATCGTCCACGTCCCGGAAGCCCAGCCCGTACTGGACCGGCTGCTGACCGATGATTCGCTGGACTTGTCCGGTTTGTGCAACCGGTTCTGCCATCACAGCCGCTTTGGTATGATTCTTGAAGAAAATACATCCATGCGCCATTTGTTTTATGAACTGTATCACGTGCCGGAACCGATACGGAAGCGGTATCTGCGCCTGAAAGTAATGGAAATCCTGTTGTTTCTCACGACGCTGGAACCGGTGCAGAAGCAAAACCAGATACAGCTCAATAAGAAACAGGCCGATGCCGTGAAGGAAATCCATTATCTCCTGACCCAGCATGTGAAAGAGCGTCTGACCATCAACGAACTGGCACAGCACGGAGGTCTGGCTGCGACGACGCTGAAGCGGTGCTTTAAAGAAATGTACGGCAAGACCATATTCCAGTACATGCAGGAATACCGCGTCAGTGAGGCCGCCCGTCTACTCATAGAAGGGGAAGAAAGCATTATGGAAATCGCGGCCCGTGTCGGATATGAAAACAGCAGTAAGTTTGCCAAGGCCTTTCAGAAATTTACGGGCCTGACACCCAGTATGTACCGGCAGAAACGAAAATCATAGCCATCAGGCACGAGTTATGGTATGCCTGGAGAGACTGTCTTTAGAGGACAGCCTCTTTTTTTTTGTGAAAAAATGTCCAGATGGAGCCGGAAATGTCCGATTGGAGTGGCATTCTTATTTGTTTTGTAGTATCATTTTATTGTTATTGATTATTAATATCATAAAATAACAGGGGAGTGTATAGGAACATGAATCATCAGTACAAATCATATATGACAGGCATTATTCTGGCTGCGATGACCATGCCGGCGTATGCGGCAGAGGCTGATACGGCACAGGCAGATATGCAGAACCTGCTCAGTAAAGACGTCGTCGTCACGGCTACCCGTACAGAAGCCGAAGTAAAGACGGTCTCAAATACGGTAGAAGTCATTACGGCAGAAGACATCCGGAAACTGGGGGCTACCGATGTCTACTCCGCACTGCGGCTGGCAGATAATATACAGATCATGAACACGAGCACCGGATTCGGCCATCGCGTTTCCATGCGCGGCATGGCCAGCAATCAGACACTGATCCTTATCAATGGCCAGCGCACGGCCATTGAAGATACGGCTACAACACAGAATCTGCTGGCCCTGGACCGGATCAACGTCAATACGATTGAACGCATTGAAATTGTCCGCGGCGCCGCTTCTGCCCAGTATGGATCCGATGCGCTGGCCGGTGTCATCAATATCATCACTAAGAAATCGACAGGCAAACCCTCTGTTACCGTAGGGGCTGCGACCGGTACGACGAATATGCAGAATTACTACCATATCGACCTGGGGAAACAGGGGAAATTCAGCGGCGTTTTTGACATGGATTTCTCCAAAGATCGCCAGTGGACGGAGCATAACGTGTCGGGACTGCCTATCAAAAACCTGCAGGGGCCAAAACAGAATTATCGCTTCAGTGGGACCTATGAACTGGGTAAGGATAAAAATTTAAATCTCGACCTGGGATATTATAAAGACAAGCTGACCGGTGACTGGAGCCACAAGGAATACAATACCGGTGCCTGGGGCGGTATCATCCGGCTGCAGGATGCCAAACTGGAAACGGAACGGCGCGATGCCAGCCTGAGCCTGACGGGAAAGAATAAAAAAGACGATTACATGGTCCGTACATTCTACAGCAAGATGGATAAATTCCGGTTCCTGCCTTATACGGCCCTGGCAAAAGAAACAGGGGAAACCAATACATACTCCGTCTGGGGCATCGAAGCCAAGAACAGCCATAAAATCAACGGCAGTCATATCCTGACCTATGGCACGGAATATGACCGCTATGTCGTCGAAGGGGTCAATTTCGGCAAAAGCGGAGACAATGGAAAAGACGTCAATACCTATGCCGCTTATATCCAGGATGAATGGCTGGCCGGCAACAAGTGGATTATCATCCCTGCTGTCCGCTACGACAAGCACAGTGAATTCGGCAGCAAGACGACACCTCATCTGGGCGTGACCTATCTCCTCAATGACAATAACCGGTTCAAAGCCAACTGGGGCAAAGGGTTCAAGGCCCCGACGGTCAGTGAATTGTATATGGACTACACCCATATGGGCGTCCTGACCATGGGCAACCCGGATCTGAAGCCGGAAGAATCGACGAACTGGGATATCAGTTATGAAGGGGAATGGGGAAAGACTTTTGGCAAGGTGACCTATTTCCACAATAATATCGACAATATGATTTCCACCCACAGCGTCAGCGGCATGCGCGGCGTGAGCGAGTATTACAACATCGACGGTACGACCAAGACCCACGGCATCGAACTGACCCTGGGGAGGAACTTGTCAAAACGCTGGGACGTAAAGGCGACGGGCAACTGGACGAGTGCCAGCAATAAGACGGCATCGGCGGCTTCATCGGCTCATGGCGTGGATGGCATAGCCGATAACATCACGACACTGCAGCTCACCTATGATGACCATAAGGCCAGCGGATATAACTTCACCATCTGGGAACAGTGGGTCAATAACTATTATGAAAGCGATTCTAACGACAAGTATACCTATAACACCCTGAATTTTGTCGTAAACCGCAAATTCAATGACCGGTTCCGCATTTTTGCCGGTGTAGATAATATTTTCGATAAAAAGATAGATGAAATTTATTTAGACGGGCGCATCTGGCGTGCTGGCATGGAATACCGGTTCTAAAAAGAGTACGCCGTAACCGGCCTGGAATAATCCGCAGACAAGGAAAAGAAAATGTCCGATTGGAGCAGCCGATGACTAATTGGAGTAGAAATTACTATTGAGATTTGATATCATAATCATAGGTGATAATTACTATCGATATTAAAAGGAGGACCTTATGCACAAAATCAGAGGAGAAGTAGTCCGGGACGGAACCTGGGAATGCCTGGGGTATACCGTGGCCTTGTGGCTGGGATTTGTATCGGTCGTTTCTTTTTTGTTCTGCTGATATGCAGAGGTAGTACTACGCCTGAATACGGTATGGATTACAGAAGGAGTGGAAGTAATGGAAGGGTTTTCTTATTTTTTGCATTTGTTTCATAGTGGTGGCATCGTCATGTATCCCCTGCTGCTCTTATCGCTGATTACGGTGGCCATTGCTGTCGAACGGTTTTCCTATTATAAAAAGAACCGCCGCCAGTCGAAGAAGTTCTTTACCGGTGTCCGCCATGCGGCGGTCCATCAGCAATGGGATATGGCCGGTGAAATCTGCCAGAGTTTTCCCACGGCAATCAGCCGCGTCGTAGAACAGGGCCTGCGCAATGATCAGAATGAAAAAGCCATGCGTCATGCCTTTATGGAACGCATGGCAGCAGAAGCTGTCGGGTTCCGCCGCTATCTCGATTATCTCAGCGCCATCGTCACCATCGCCCCGCTCCTGGGGCTGCTGGGAACCGTAACGGGGATGATCAATACCTTCAGTATCCTCGACAACGGTGCCGGTGCCGCAGCTATTACCGGTGGTGTCGGGGAAGCGCTGGTAGCGACGGCCAGCGGGTTGTGTGTGGCTATCCTGGCATTCTGCGTCTATACCTATTTCAGCCATCAGCTCGATGTCATCGTGACCGATACAGAAGGCCTGTGCGCCGATGTCCTGAATGCCAAGAAAGAAAGCTGGGGGAGAGCCTGATGTTTCAAGATATGCGCATGAAAAAGAAACCTATTTTCATGATTATCCCCATGATAGATATCATCTTTTTCCTTCTCGTCTTCTTTATGATGAACAGCCTGCAGACTGTAGCCCAGAAAGCACTGTCGGTGCAGCTGCCCCAGGCGCAGAGTGCCAGTGCCCCTGTGCAGATGCCCATCATCCTGACCCTGGACAAGGAAGGCCATATTACACTGGACAATAAACCTGTTACCATTGACGAAGCGTCGCAGCTGATGAAGCAGCATATGACGGAAAATGCCAACGCCGCCGTCATTCTCCAGGCGGATAAGCAGACGGCACATGGCCAGGTCGTAGCCGTCATGGATATGCTGAAAGGAGCCGGCGTGAAACGGCTGGCTATTGCGGCAGAACAGAAGGGATGATACGTGACACGGACCATGACATGGAAAAAAGCATACACCATTTCCCTGGCCGTACATGTGGTCATCGCTGCTGTATTTGTTCTGCTGTGTACCGGAGCCGTTATCCATCACGAACCGAAGATGGTCGTCATTAATCTCGATTCGTCGGAACCGCAGAGCCCGGGAAGCGGCCATACTGGTGGTGGCGGAGACGGCAGTGCAGGTCAGACTCTTTTCCCTGATAAACTATCCGCTGCAGACATGGAAAAACGGGTGGAAGAAGTCACAGAGAAACAGTCGGCCCTGCGTCCCCAGACACCAGCGGCCGTACCGGCTGTGACGCCGGCAGCCGATATGCCGCAGCAGGATACAGCTCTGCAGGCGGCAGCCCCGGCCCCGCCTTCTGCGCCAGCTGCAGACGCCGGAAGCGGGGGAGCTTCTCCTGCCGGCGGCAGTGGCAGTGGTGAAGGAATGGGCAGTGGCACGGGAACCGGTGACGGCAGCGGCATCGGAAGTGGCAGTGGTGATGGCGCCGGAGACGGGACTGGCGATGGCCAGGGCTATGGTGACGGCTCTGGCGATGGACAGGGAAGCGGCGACAGCCAGACACCGGGTACAGGAACGGGACCGTTCGATATCGATGGCTGGCAGGCGGCAGTCAATGCCAATAAAAATTATCCGCTCATGGCAGTCAAACGGAATCTGCAGGGGACCGTCACCATTCAGACGACTCTCGATGCCGGAGGCAATTGCCTGGGCGTATCTGTTGCAGGCAGCTCCGGACAGAGTCTGCTCGATGATGCCGCCGTCCGTGCGGCCTATGCCTCCTGCCCCTATCCCAATCCCACGGGCAGTACGGTGACTATCACGACAAATGTAAATTTCCGCCTGAATTAGGCGATACAGACACACAACTGATATACCATTACACAAGCTATCCAGTATTAATGAGGTGAGACGAATGAAAACAATCGTAGTATATTCTACCCGTACGGGCAATACCAAAAAAGTAGCCGAAGCCATAGCGGCGGCTCTTCCGCCGGGCACGCCCTGCCAGCCACTGGCAGATGAACCGAATCTGACGGCGTATGACTGCGTGTTCCTGGGATTCTGGGTGGACCGTGGCACGGCAAACCGGGAGGCGCAGGATGTCATCCGCACTCTGAAAAATGACCACATATGTCTCTTTGCTACCCTGGGTGCCAATCCCAAATCGGAGCATGCTGCCAGCAGCCTGAAACAGGCTGAAGAGCTCCTTCCGGACGGAAAATCGGCAGATGGGACCTTTATCTGCCAGGGAGCCGTCGATCCGAAGGTGATTGAAATGATGTACAAGAAATTTCCTGCCGGGTCGCCCCACGGCCGGTCTCCGGAGCGGGACGCACTCCATGCAGAAGCGGCAAAACACCCCGATGCGGCCGATCTCAGTCAGGCAGCAGCCTTTGCCCGGGATGTGTACCGCCGTATAACGGAGGGATGACATGAATCTGGAAACGTATTATCAATCCCTGTCGGCAGAGGAACGGGCCCTGCAATTCGGCGTGGAGACAGCAGATCCGCTTACGGGGGCTTTCCCCCGCAAGCGCGTTGTCCATGCGGGACTGCAGGGACAGGTACTGCCGGCTGACCAGGCCCAGGATATATGGCAGCGTCTGATGGCACAGCGCCCGGACCGGATCCGGCTGCAGACGGCGTATATCCATATCCCGTTCTGCAAGACCAAGTGTCTCTACTGCGGCTTTTTCCAGAATGGGACCAATCAGGACGAAGAAGACCACTATATCGACTGCCTCGTACAGGAACTGGAAATGGCAGCGGACCAGCCGCGGCTGAGGGACGGTCTCATTCACGCCGTCTTCATCGGTGGCGGAACGCCGACGTCCCTGTCGGCTGCCAATGCACGGCGGCTGCTGCAGACTATCCAGCGCTGCCTGCCTCTGGCCAACGACTACGAACTGACACTGGAAGGCCGTATCCATGACCTGGTGCCGGAGAAAATGGAAACCTGGCTTCGTTATGGCGTCAACCGCGTGTCCCTGGGCGTACAGTCTTTCCACACGCAGATACGTCGGCAGGTGGGACGCCTCGATGATCAGGATACGGTCCTGAAGAATCTGGCGGCCCTCAAAGCGTATGAACAATGCGCTGTGGTCATCGACCTCATCTATGGTCTGCCCGGTCAGACAGAACAGGTATGGAAAGAAGACCTCGATGCCCTGGTCGCATCCGGTGTCGATGGCGCGGATTTGTATCAGCTCAATGTCTTTGAAGGCAGCGACCTCAGCCGGGCTATCGAAAGCGGCCGCCTTCCTCCGGCCGCGACGACGGAAGAAGAAGCACGTCTCTTTGCCCTGGCCCGGGATTATATGGACCGTCATGCCTGGAAACGGCTGAATATCTGTCACTGGAGCTGCAGCAACCGGGAACGGAGCCTGTACAACTGCCTGGCCCGCAGCCATGCCGCCATGTTTCCCTTTGGAAGCGGCGCTGGCGGCCATATGGACGGTTATTCGATGATGCTGCACCGTTCGCTCCTGCCCTATGAAGCGATGATAGAACAAAGGCAGAAGCCCTTTATGGCTCTGTTAAAGCAGAATGATTTACAAAATCTGGTTGATACGGTCCAGCAGCAGCTCGAACAGGGATATCTGGATCTGGACGGACTGGCTGCGGCAAGACCGGAACTGGCGGGACTGCGTTGGCTGTACCAGCTGTGGGAAAAACGGGGACTCGTACAGGATACGGGCGTCCTGTGCAAATTGACGGCAGCCGGTGAATTCTGGCAGGTCAACGTGGCGCAGACGACACTGGAATGCATGCAGTATCTCCTGACAGGCAAAAACAGTCTGGCTATGGAAGGCATTGCCGCACAGGATTCACAGAAAGTCCGTGACATCGTTGCCCGGATGAAGGCCATGAAGAACCATTCCAGCGGCATGACAGATAAAATCAGGGCCATGCAGCTCATGGCAGAAACGATGAAACAGCTGCGTCCTGATGAAATCCAGGCTGTCATGAAACACATGATGGATTAAGCCACCTCCTTCATTGCAGCGGAAGAAATCTTCCCTTCCTTGATATTTCTTCCTTCCCTGCCGTCTTTATTCGTTATAAATATGTGATAAATATACGAATTAAAAATAATGATATCAACAATCAATAACAGTATTTGTACAATGGTCCCATAGTGATTTTATGAACAAAGGAGGGAATTTCTTGCAACAGATACTGAAAGGAATCATTGCCATCGTCTGCCTGATTATCCTGGGAATCGTGGCCTATCTCATGATGACGCCGGAAGATACGGCATCACAGGCACAGACCCGCCAGGTCACCGATGCAACGGGGCAGGTACTGACTATACCGGTCCATCCGCAGCGCGTCGTCTTTCTCAATGTATCCAATCTGGACCTGTATTATGCGGCTGGCGGCAGGGATACCATCGCAGGGAAACCGACGTCGGATTCCATGTCGCCGGAATTGGCTGATGCCATGAAAGACGTACCAGCCGTGGGCATTATCCACAGCCCCAATATGGAAACGATTTTGTCCCTGAAGCCCGATCTGGTCATCGGCGTCAATGTGCCCTTCCACAATCAGATACGGCAGACGCTGGAACAAAACGGCATTCCGTTGTATATTAATTCACTCGACTCGCTGGAAGATACGGGAAAGACGCTCCGCTTTTTCGGCGAACTGACCGGCAAGGAAGAAGAAGCCGATGCCAGAGCCGATGAAATCCAGAAGCGGTGTGACGCCGTCGTAGAGGCCGCTTCCCATGAGACGAGCCCGCGGAGCCTTATCGTATTCAGTTCGCCGGAAAGCAATAATATGGCTACATCGTACAGCTTCTCCGGGGATTTGCTCAAGCGGCTCCACGGCATCAATATTGCCGATCTGGACAGTTCCCTCCAGGGTCCTTATGTGCCACTCAGCATGGAATATGTCATCAAAAACGATCCCCAGGCCATTTTCATCATATCCATGGGACAGAGCGCAGACGAACTGCAGCGGTTCCGTCAGTCCATGAACGACAGTGATGCCTGGAGCCAGGTGACGGCTGTCCGGGAAGGACGGGTGTATGAGCTCCCGGCCCGGCTGTTTACGGTCAATCCGGGAAGCCACATTGCCGACGCCATGGAATATATGTCCCAGTGCCTGTATCAAGGAGGAACACTATGACTGGTATATATGACGACAGAGTCAAAACAAGACAGACACGGCGGCTGGCCGTCATCCTGATGGGATGTGTGCTGCTGCTGATCATCCTCGTCCTGGCCGTCATGGCCGGAGCTGTGACGATTCCCGTCCGGGATGTCTGGCTGGCCCTTACGTCACCGGGAACGACAGAGGACTACCGCATTATCTATACCCTGCGCATGCCCCGCGTCATCTGTGCCGCTCTGGCCGGTGCCAATCTGGCCTTGTCCGGCTGCATCCTTCAGGGAATCCTGCGCAACCCGCTGGCTGATCCGGGCATCATCGGCATCTCTGCCGGAGCCGGACTGGCCGCCATGGCCCTGATGATGCTGGCACCCAGTCTTACGGCACTGGTGCCGCTGGCCGCCTTTGCCGGGGCGCTGGGAGCGGCGGCTGTCGTATTTCTGCTGGCCTGGGAACGGGGCGTCAATCCCCTGCGCCTCGTCCTGGCCGGCGTCGCCGTGGCTGCATTTTTTGGTGGCGGCATGACCGCCCTTTCCGTATTCTTTTCCGATAAGGTGCAGGGGACCGTATCGTGGCTGGCCGGCGGATTTGCCGGTGCCAGCTGGCAGAGCGTGCGCATGATTGTGCCGTACAGTGTCGTCGGCATCATAGGAACGATGTGCCTGTACCGCCGGCTCAATGCCCTGCAGCTCGGCGACGACGTGGCACGCACTCTGGGTGTACGCGTAGACCGTACGCGTACGATGCTCATCGCCCTGGCGGCCCTGCTGGCGGCATCGGCCGTCAGCGTCGCCGGACTCCTGGGATTCGTCGGGCTCATCGTACCCCACGTCATGCGTCTGGTCGTCGGCTCCGATTTTGAGCCCCTGCTGCCGTGCTCGGCCCTGTTCGGGGCCATCCTCGTAGCCGGCGCCGATATTGCGGCCCGTACGCTGTTCAGCCCCATGGAAGTGCCTGTCGGCATTTTCATGTCTTTCATCGGCGCTCCCTTTTTCCTCTACTTATTGAAAAGGAGGATGAGAGCCTCATGACGGGTATAGAAATGAAGGACCTGCGCCTGCAGTACGGCACCCGGGTGATTGCCGACCAGCTGCAGGTGACACTGGACAAACCGGAAATCGTGTCGATTATCGGCCCTAACGGGTCGGGAAAATCGACGCTTCTCAAGGCCATGGCCCGCCTGCTCCTGCCGTCAGCCGGGATGGTCTATCTCCATGGCCGCGATATGAACAGCTTTTCAGCCGATGCCCTGGCCCGGATTATTTCCTTCCTGCCCCAATCGGCACAGGCTCCGGGGGACATGACCGTGCGCGATCTGGTCCTCATGGGGCGCCTGCCCTATCAGGGATTATTTTCCAGCCTCAGCGAAGACGATATACGGGCGGCCGATAAGGCCCTGGAAGAAACGGAAATGACGGAGCTCCGGCATCACCGCCTGTCCGAACTTTCCGGCGGCGAACGGCAGCGCGCCTGGCTGTCCCTGGCTCTGGCGAAAGAACCGGAAATCCTCCTTCTCGACGAACCGACGACGTATCTCGATATCCATCATCAGCTCGACCTCATGGAACTCATTGCCCATCTGTATGAGACGACCCATATGATGGTGGTCATGGTCCTCCATGACCTGAATCACGCCGCCCGTTACAGTCACCGCCTCATTGCCGTCAAAAAGGGCCGCATCGTCGTAGACGGCCCCGTAGAGGAGGTATTCACCAAAGACATTATTGAACCTCTGTATCAGATACAGGCTGCTGTCACCCAGGTACGGGAAGGAAACCGCCTGTATACCGTATGTATTCCCTATGCTACAAAATAAAAGGAGATGGTAAGATGATACACCCGAACGCAGCGGCCCTGGCGGCAGCTGCCATCATGACATCCCTGTACCTGCCGGTACAGGCCGCAGGCACAGACGGCCAACAGCAGCTCCAGTCCAAAGATGTTATCGTCACGGCGACCAAGACAAAGGAGGAAGTCCGGGCCGTGCCGCAGGCCGTCGAAGTATGGACTCAGGAAGACCTGCAGCGCATGGGCGCCAGTGATGTCGTATCGGCACTGCAGCTGGCCAATAATGTCAACCTTTCCAAAGCCGGCATGACTGGCAACGCCGTCATGATACGTGGCATGAGCACCAATCATTCGCTCATCCTCGTAGATGGCAGACGTTACGCGGCCGAAGATACGGATGTGACGACCAATGTCTATGCCCTGGAGCGGATGGACCTCAGCGATATCGACCGCATCGAAATCGTCCGCGGCCCGTCGAGCTCTCTTTACGGGTCTGATGCCATGGGCGGGGTCATCAACATCATCACCAAAGTTCCCGATAAAGCCGGCGGCACAGTGGGCGTCGTGACGGGGACCCAGAATACGGCAGAATATATGAACATCAATTTTGGCAAACATCACCGCTGGTCTACGTCATTCGATGCCCGCCTCGACCGGCGCCGTCCGTTCAACCGCTATACGTACAGCAGCGCGGCGACCATGGGTGGCATGACATCCGTAACAGACGGGTCCAACCGCTCGCTTTACGGCATGCGCCGCATGTATCATCTGGCCAGTGTCTACGACTTTGAAAACGAAAATGACAATAAACTCCGTTTCGACCTGGAATATCACGATGACGACCTGCGCTCTGATTTCGCTCCGGCATGGTTTTCCCGGGGTCCCATGAAATTATATACGGCCAAAGACAAGCATGAATATTACCATGAACAGGAAAAGGCCGCCAGTGTCGAATATACCGGCAAAACAAAACGAAATGAATACATGTTCCGCACGTATTATAATGAGCTGAAAAAAAATTCGCTCATCGATAATGGACGAGATCTCTTCCCGGGAATGATGGAGACCATCCTGGGAGGCATGTATCCCAGGTCTGATATGGACCGGGCCAAATACAGCACCTGGGTTACGGAAGCACGGGATACGATGTATCTGGGAAGCCATCATAATCTGACATTCGGGGCGGAATATCGCAAACTGAAATATGAAGGCACCCGCCTTGCCGGTTCTCCCGTAGGGCTGGATAAAGATATGGCCGGTCACGAAGTCAACTCCTATGCCGGCTATATCGAAGACCTGTGGCAGGTCAACGACAAATTACTCCTCGTACCATCTGTCCGGTATGAACACAACAGCCAGTTTGGCAGTCAGACGACGCCGAAAATCGGCCTGACATATAACCTGAACAGTAACTGGCGCTTCAAATCCAATTACGGCCGGGGCTACAAGGCGCCTTCCATCAGCGAACTGTATATGGAAATGCACCGGGCCATGGGCTCGACGACCGTCGATATTTACGGCAATCCCGACCTGGATCCGGAAAAATCGACGAGCTATGATTTCAGCCTGGAATATGATAAGGGCAGGAACTTTGGCAAGCTGACCTATTTCAACAACCGCGTGTCCAACCTCATCGAAGCTAATCGTCTCTATGGCACGACGTACACCTATGTCAATGTCGCCAAAGCCCATATCGACGGGATAGAAGCCGAACTGGGTCATCGCTTCGGAGACCGCTGGACGGTGAAACTGACCCATAATTATCTCGATGCCGTCAATGGCCGGACCGATGAACGGCTCAATTACCGGACAAAGAATACGACGACGGTGCAGCTTTTGTATGACGACCACAAAGAAAACGGATTCAGTGCCGTCCTCTGGGACCAGTTCAGCAGTGACTACCGCTTTGACGGACAGGATTACACGTATAATACGCTGAACTTCTCATTCCGCAAAAAGCTGGGCAGTGGATTTTCTCTCTACGGCGGCGTCGATGATATATTCAATAAAAAAGTCGATGACATTTACATCGACGGGCGGATGTGGCGTATAGGAGCAGAATGGAAATGGTAATCATAGAAACATGCAATGACGTAACAGCAAACCTGTGGAAACGGCTGTGCCTTGCAGCCTGCGCTCTCTTCCTGGCTGTACCGGCGGCTGCCGGGGCGTCGGCGGTGACCGGAAGCCGTCCGGGTCAGCTTCCCATCATGGATGTGGAAACAGGGCAGGTCCTGACCAGTCAGGAGCTGGCGGCCAGAGAAACGGATACGGACGTCCTGTTTCTGGGAGAATTTCATGATAATGCTTCCATCCATGAAACAGAAGCTGCCCTGTTGCAGGATCTGTACAAGCAGAAACAGGGGGAACTGGCACTGTCGCTGGAAATGGCGGAACGGGATACCCAGCCTGTACTGGATTCGTATCTGGCCGGGAAGATACGCGAAGACGAATACCTTGCTGCCGGGCGCCCCTGGCCCAATTACAGGGATGCCTACCGGCCAATGGTTACCTTTGCCAGAACGCAGAAGATTCCCGTAATTGCCGCCAATATACCGAGGAAAGCCGCAGCCGTCTATGCCCATACAGGCTCCCTCCGGGAGGCAGAAGAGACATGGGGAGCCTATATGCCGCAGACCGTATATCCCGGCTCCCTGGCGTATGAACGGGCATTTACCGGAACGATGATGCGTCTCCGGGGGCAGGCTATGCCCATTTCGCAGAATACGATTCCCCGGCTCTTTGCGGCCCAGTGCCTGAAGGACAATACCATGGCCGAAAGCATCGACCGCTATGCCCGGGCGCACGGCGGACATCTCGTCTTCCATGTGACTGGCGCCGCTCACTGCGAAGGATGGCTGGGGACAGTCGAACAGCTCCACCAGCGGAATCCGGGCCTTACGATCCGGGTCATTACGGCGGTCCGCTATGACCCGTCCCGCCTGAGCCGTAGCGAGGCGGCCGCGTTGTATCGGGATAAGGGCGATTATCTGATCCTCGTTCCTGAAGCCATGGCAGATACGGGGAGCCGGGGATGATCTGGCGCTTCCTTTCCTGCTATCGTCCGTACACCCGGCTCCTTGCCGTCGTCGTGACCGGCTCGGTCCTTGCAGCCGGTCTGGAAACGGGTTTTCCCATGATTGTACGCCATATCCTGAATGACATTCTGCCGGCCCGGGATATGGCACGTCTCTGGCAGACCGGACTGCTGCTTCTGGGGCTGTACGTCCTCTGCCTTCTCATCAGCTTTGCCGTCTGCTACTGTGGAAGGACCATGGGGGTCCACATCGAGCATGACCTGCGCTGCCGGCTCTTTGAACACATAGAAGGCCTGAGTTTTTCCTTTTTCGATACGGCACAGACCGGCCAGCTGGTCTCACGGATCATCAGCGATATTTCCGAAATCGGCGACCTCGTTTTCCAGCTTCCCAATCTGGTCCTGGTCTGCGTCATCACCATGGCAGGCAGTGCCTTCTTTATGTTTTCCATCAACTGGCAGCTGGCCCTTCTGGTGTTGTTCGTGCTGGGACTCAAAACGCTGGATACGGTCTTTCTCAACGGGCGGATGAAGCAGACCTTTTTCCTGGCCCGGCAGCAGATGGGCCGCCTCAGCGCCAGGGCAGCGGAAAGCTTCAGTGCCATCCGGGTCATCCAGTCCTTTGCAGCCGAACGGTATGAACTGGAACGGTTCCGTCATGCCAGCACGGATGTGCGCCAGGCCCAGCAGCGGACCTATCTCTTCGAGGCCTACCTGATGAGTACGGTCGTATTCTTTACCAACCTCAATAACCTGATCATCATAGCCGCCGGCAGCTATTACATCATGATGGGCACTATGACCGTCGCCGACCTGGTCGTCTTCCTCATGTACCTGCTCCTGTTCATCCGGCCCATTATGCAGCTGACCCTGCTTACAGAACGGTATCAGCGCAGCATGGCCGGGTTCCGGCGCTATATGGGGCTCATGGATACGCCCCCGGCTGTCACCGACTGTCCCCATGCGATAGATGCCGGTATGATCCGCGGGCGCATTGAATTCCGTCACGTCTCCTTTTCCTATGAAAAGGGACCGGCCGTGCTGCACGATTTCAATCTCACTATCGAACCGGGAGAAACCGTCGCCGTCGTCGGAGCTACCGGCGTAGGGAAGAGCAGCATTGCCAGTCTTCTGCCTCGGTTCTATGACGTCACGGCAGGAGACATCCTCCTTGATGGCCGCGATATCCGCTCGTATACGCTGGCCTCCCTGCGGCGGGCGGTCGGCATGGTGCAGCAGGATGTCTTCCTCTTTGCCGGGTCGGTCAGGGAAAATATTGCCCTTGGCGACGAGACGGCATCACCAGAGGCCGTCCGTGCCGCCGCCGCTGCTGCCGATGCCAATGACTTCATCCGTGCCCTGCCCGATGGATATGACAGCTTCATCGGAGAACGGGGTGTCCTCCTTTCAGGCGGTCAGAAACAGCGCATCGCCATTGCCCGCATCTTCCTGAAAAATCCACCCGTGCTGATCCTGGATGAGGCTACGTCATCACTGGATAACGAAACGGAACAAAAAATACAGGAATCCCTGCGGTCTTTGTCGGCACACCGGACGACGCTGATCATTGCCCACCGCCTGGCGACCATCCGCCATGCCGACCGCATCCTGGTCCTGACCAAAGAAGGCGTGGCCGAAAGCGGCACCCACGATGAACTCATGAGTCGTCACGGATGGTATTACCAGCTATACGAAGCACAGTTCGATGAAGAAACATAAAAAAACTGCCGCTCATGGATGCGGCAGTTTTTTTATATCCGTCCCGTTATTGTTCCCAAACATGCAGCAGGGTACAGCGGAATTCACGGGCCGTTTTTGCCAGTACGGCCGAACCGGCCAATATGGCAAAGGGAGCAGACAGGCAGACAACGAGGAGATTCCGGCCGGCAGCGGACAGAAGGGGGCCGGTCAGTGTCCGGGCCACCTGCAGGAACGATTCGGTGGCGACACAGCAGAGGAACATGACGATGAAAAAAATGCGTGTCGTTTTTACTACAGTTGGGCAGGACTGCTGTCCGATTGGAGCATCGGAAGGAAATCCGGTAAAAAAAGCCCTTGTCAGGCCGGAAACGGACGGGCGGACAAGGGCTTTTCCTTTGTGTGAAATTGTAATGAAACTCAATCCTGATTATTTTTTTTCAGATAAACGGGACATACATCAGAATTTGAAGTCGATGATGGCCGAGACGCCGACACCCTGCACGCGGTTCAGATTGGTCACGTCGGTCGTCGCCACCGGAATGAGCGCCTTGGCACGGGCGATGCCGTTGAATTCGCCTTCAATCTGGGCTACGGCCTTGACTTTATCCACCTGTCCGGACGGCCCGACGACCTGGACGGCGCCGATGTATTTTCCCGTGCCACCGCTCAGGATAGGAACGACTTTGGTGGCGTAGTCGGTGCCGACGCCGTTTTTCATGAGCAGTTTATTCAGGAAGGTATTGATTTCATCGCCGTATTTGGAAACGAGGACGGAAATACCGCCGACTTTCAGAATGGAACCGAGATTAAATGCCTGAACGGCACTGCCGCCGGCAAAGCCCAGCAGGGATGCGACGGTGACGGCTGCAATGATTTGTTTTTTCATAGAGACCTCCTCGGGACGTTATGGTTGTGGTCCGGCATTGATGATATCTGCCGGCATGTGGGGATATTTTTCATGGAAGTTGTCGAAAAACATCTTGGCCACTTTCTTTGCCATTGTATCATAGGCGTCGGGACTTGACCAGGTATCGCGGGGATTGAGGATTTGTGGCGGGACGCCCGGGCAGGACTGGGGGATATCGACATTGAACCGGTCATCGTGAACGAAGTCTGCTTTTTTCAGTGTACCGTTCAGGGCTGCCGTAATCATGGCCCGGGTGTATTTCAGTTCCATGCGGCTGCCGATGCCGTAGGGGCCGCCCGTCCATCCCGTGTTGACCAGGTAGACGCTCGTATTGTGATGTTCAATCCGTTCGCCGAGCATGCGGGCATAGATATCGGGATCCAGTGGCATGAACGGTTCTCCAAAGAGCGTAGAGAAGGTCGGCACCGGTTCGGTGATGCCCTGTTCCGTACCGGCTACTTTGGAGGTAAATCCCGTGACAAAGTGATACATGGCAGCTTCCTTGCTAAGCCGGGAAATGGGCGGCAGGACGCCGAAGCTGTCGGCCGTGAGGAAGATGACAACTGTCGGCACACCGCCTATGCCGGGAATAGCCGCATTGGGAATGTACTCGATGGGATAGCCGGCGCGGGTATTTTCCGTGATTTTATGGTCAAAATAATTAGGCTTGCGCGTATCTGGGTCGAGGATGACATTTTCTACCAGCGTACCGGAGCGGATGGCCTGGTAGATGTCTGGTTCCTTGTCCGGATCGAGGTCGATGCACTTGGCGTAGCAGCCACCTTCAAAGTTGAAGATGCCCCGGTCGGACCAGCCGTGTTCGTCGTCGCCGATGAGTTTGCGGTCCGGGTCGGCCGACAAGGTCGTCTTGCCCGTACCCGACAGGCCGAAGAAAATAGCCGTTTCCTTGGTGATCGGGTCCATGTTGGCCGAACAGTGCATGGGCAGGACTCCTTCCCGGGGCAGGAGAAAATTCATGACCGAAAAGACGCTCTTTTTGATTTCCCCGGCATACTGTGTCCCGGCGATGAGGATGAACCGCGTTTCATAATCGACGAGAATGGCCGCTTCCGAATGGACGCCATCCGCCGTGGGATTGCATTTGAAGCCCGGCGTGACGATGATGGTAAAATCCGGTTCGCCGTACTGTAACAGTTCTTCCTGACTCGGCCGGATGAGCAGATTGCGGATAAAGAGGTTTTCGCTGGCCAGTTCCGTAATGACGCGGAATTTCTTGCGGCACTTTTTGTCGGCTCCGGCGAAGCCGTCAAAGATGAAGACTTCCCGGTTTTGCAGATAGGCCGTCATTTTATCTTTCAGGGCGCGGAATTTATCCTTCGTAATCGGGCGGTTGACGCTGCCCCAGGCGATGAGGTCGTGGACCCCCGGCGTATCGACGATGAACTTATCCTTCGGTGCCCGGCCCGTGAATTTTCCCGTCCTGACGACCAGGGCTCCCGTATCGCTGAGCACGCCTTCGCCGCGGCGCAGTGCCGCTTCCGTGAGGCATGCCGGGCTCAGATTGCGGTATACGGCAGACGGATTGATGATACCTGCCCGTTCCAGTCCAAATGTTTCCATATAGAATCCCCCCAATATATAAAATATATAATATGTAATGAATGAGTAAAATGAAATACAAGTATGCCGTAAAGTACACACTCTTATTATAAACGGAATTTGTAAACCGTTCAATGGTCTATTTCCCCTCTTGACACTTTGACTTTTTGATGTATTATAAAGAAAGAGAATTAGCACTCCTGTAAAAAGAGTGCTAACACAAAATTAAAGAAGCCGGGAGCTTCTGTAAAGGAGTATGTGACTATGGCGAAAGAAACGTTTGAATTCCAAGCGGAAACGAAACAACTACTGGACCTGATGGTTCATTCTATCTATACGAATCATGAAATTTTCCTGCGTGAACTCATATCCAACGCATCCGATGCAATCGATAAGCTTCATTATGAATCGCTGACCAACCGCGACATCCTGGAAGGGGATACGGCTTTTGAAATCCACCTGACACCCGATGCCGATGCCCACACGCTGACTATTTCCGATAATGGCCTGGGCATGAATAAAGAAGACCTGGTGCAGAATCTGGGGACCATTGCCAAATCGGGGACGAAAGCCTTCCTGGAAAAACTGAAGGAAGCCCAGGACAGCGATTCGACGGACAAAGACCTCATCGGCCAGTTCGGTGTCGGCTTTTATTCGGCCTTCATGGTAGCTGATACGGTGACGGTCGTTACCCGCAAGGCCGGTGAAAAACAGGCCTATAAATGGGAATCGTCCGGTGATGGTACGTACAGCCTGGAAGAATGTGAAAAACCGAAACACGGTACGACCATCATCCTCCATCTGGGCAAGGATTTCTACGGCGACAAGAGTGAAGAAAATTATACCGATCAGATGACTATTTCCGGTCTGGTAAAGAAGTATTCCGATTACATCCGTTATCCGATTACCATGGATTATGTAACCAAGGAAAAACCGAAAGATGCTGATGGCAAGACTATCGAAGATGCGCCGGAAGAAGAAAAAGTTGAAACGCGGACCCTCAATTCCATGCAGCCACTGTGGACGCGCAATAAATCGGATATCAAACCGGAAGAATACAAGGATTTCTTCAAACACCAGTTCTACGAATGGGAAGACCCCATGGAAATCTTCCATACCAAAGCCGAAGGGGCCGTCGAATATACGGCACTGCTCTTCATTCCCGGCAGTGCACCATTTAATTTGTATTATACGGATTACGAAGCGGGCCTGCAGTTGTACAGCCGCCACGTCTTCATCATGGACAAATGCAAAGACCTCCTGCCGGACTACCTGCGCTTTGTCAAAGGCCTCGTCGATTCGCCAGACCTGTCCCTGAATATTTCCCGTGAACTGCTCCAGCAGAGCCGTGAACTGAAACTCATCGGACGCAACCTGGAAAAGAACATCCTCAAGACGCTGGCCCGCACCCTGGAAAAAGACCGGGCCAAATACGAAAAGTTCTGGGCTGAATATGGCAAGTCCCTGAAAATCGGCGTATACAGCGGCATGATGACCGGCGAAAACAACGTCGATAAACTGAAAGACCTGCTGCTGTTCATGAGTTCCAAAGACGGCAAGCTCTGCACGCTGAAAGAATACGTGGGCCGCATGAAAGACGGTCAGCAAAAGATTTACTTCGCTACCGGCAAGGACCGGGCTGCCATCGATGCCATGCCGCAGATGGAACTTCTCCGCGACCGCGACCTGGAAGTCCTCTACATGCTCGACCCGGTCGATGAATTTGCCGTACAGGCCATTGGTGAATACGATGGTAAGAAATTCCATTCTATCAGCCAGGGCGATCTCGACCTCGACGATGACGAATACAAGGAAGAAAAGAAGAAAGCCGAAGACCTGGCCAAGAGCAATGAAGACCTGCTCAAGGATATCAAGGAAGTCATCGGTGACAAAGTGGCCGATGTCCGCCTGTCAAACCGCCTGAAATCCGGTGCTGTCTGCCTTGTCGCTGATGCAGCCGGCCCGTCCATCGCCATGGAACAGGCCTTTGCTGCAGCCAATAACCCTATGCTCAAAGCCCGCCGCATTCTGGAAATCAACCCCAATCACGACCTCTTTGGCCGTCTCCAGACGCTCCATGCAGCCGGCAAAGATTCCCAGGATTTCAAAGACTACTGCAAACTTCTCTACGATCAGGCCCTGCTTCTGGAAGGCATCCTGCCTGACGACCCGGCGGCTTTTGCCAATAAGGTTGCCCAGATGATGGCAAAATAAAGAAGCCTGCCAAACCGTCCGGAAGGCGCGTAGAAAGACAATAGAACGACTATAGAGATAAAACGGACGGAGAGGCCGCCCCATACAGCAATCGCTGCTTTGTGGGGCGGCCTCTTTTGGGCTGCTGTGATGGATTTTGCTCAGTATTGCGTCAGTACATATTTTTATACTATTATATATCCGGCATTTCACAGTAAAAATAGGAAGACTATGGTGGATATGGTATAATGAATGAAGTAATTCTGTATCATTTTATGACAGGGGGAAATCACTATGCTGCCTGCTATTTATATCATTGGCTGCGGCGGGACTATTGCCGGCCGGGCCGCGTCCCAGTCTGAACTCATTGGCTATCAGGCCGGGGAAGTTTCTATAGACGATCTCATCCAATCAGTGCCGGAAATGACCAGCTATGCTTCTATCCGGGGAGAACAGTTCTGCAATATCGACAGTTCCAGTATGACTGAAGAACTGCTGCTGCAGCTGGCGCGCCATGTACAGGATATAGCTGGCCGGGACGACGTAGATGGTATCGTCATTACCCACGGCACGGATACGATGGATGAAACAGCCTATTTCCTGAATCTCACCGTTCACACCCACAAGCCCGTTGTCCTCGTCGGAGCCATGCGGCCGGCTACGGCCATCAGTGCCGACGGCCCCATGAATCTGCTGGAAGCGGTACGTCTGGCGGCAACTCCCGGAGCGGGGGAATACGGCGTCCTGCAGGTCATGAACAGTACCATCTGTTCGGCCCGGTTCGTGGAAAAGACCGATACGACCCATGTCCATACCTTTACCGATGGCCAGCTGGGGGCCCTGGGATTTATGCAGGATGGCGTTCCCGTCTTCTATCAGAAGCCGCTGCGCCGCCATACGTATGACTCCCGCTGGACCTGCCCGGCAGAAGACCATCTGCCGCCTGTCTGGATTCTGTACTGTCATATCGGCATGACGACCGCGCTCATTGAAACGGCGATGGAACGGGGCATACGGGGCATCGTCCTGGCCGGGATGGGCCATGGGAATATGCCGAAATACCTCCTGCCAGTCATCAAAGAGGCACAGCTGAAGGGAATCGTCTTCGCCCGTACGACGAGGGCGGCCGGCGGCATCGTCAGCCCTGTACCCCTGTGGCCACAGATGATCGGTGCAGACAATCTGTCGCCCCAGAAAGCACGGCTGCTGCTGCAGCTGGCATTGCAGGAAACGAGTGACATAGAACAGATACAGCACTGGTTTGGCGAGTATTGACCGGCCGGCTTGTGACATACCATGGCATGTGATAAAATGATACAGATAGTATAATTGCTACCTGAACATACTACATGGGATAGGAGAGACGAACATGAAAAAATATACAAAAATTCTGATGACAGCTGCCGTTGCCGCCGTATTGAGCGGCAGCGTCATGGCTGCGGGAACGACGGGCGGTCTGCGCGATATCGATACGTATTGGGGAAAACAGGCCGTTGAATATTTCTATGACAACCATTATGTCAGCGGTGCCGATGGATATTTCCATCCCGATGATCCCATCACCCGTGAAGGCATTGCCTCCATCATCAACAACATGCTCAATGAAAGCCCGGCCGTCCCCAAGACAAGCTTCAAGGATATCCAGGGCCGGTGGTCCCAGCGGGCCATCGATTCCCTCGTCGATAAACAGATTATGAACGGTTACAGTGACAACACCTTCCGCCCGACGCAGAACATTACGCGGGAAGAATTTGCCGTCATCGCCTATAATTATATGAGTTATAAAGGCATTACCGTCCAGGATACGGCTGTCCCCTATGACGATGAAAATGCCATCGCTCCCTGGGCGCGGAAAGCCGTCGATACCCTGTCTGCAGCCGGTTATATGAAAGGGGCCAATAATACCTTCCAGCCGAAAGAAGAAATTACCCGTGGCGAAGCTGTCAACGTCCTCTACCGCATCCTCACTAATGGCAAGGGCAGTTCGGAAAAACAAAATACCCTGGAAACACAGGTATTTAAAGACATCACCGATGTCTACGGATCTATCAAGAACTTTGCCAAAGACGGCATCATGTACTGGCAGGGCAATAAACTCCACGTAGGCGTCAAGACCCAGGCCAACCGGGACAAGCTGGAACAGGCCCTGGCGGAAGATTCCCAGATTGAAGGCGGTTCCGTCATCGTCCAGCGTTCGACCTACAGTTACAATGATTACAAAAACATCATGGCCCGGGCCGAAAAGGTATACCGCGCCAATGAACCGACCGGCTCCTTTGTCAAGACCGACGTCGATTATCTCAATGAAAAGGTATTGCTCACCGTAAATTCCATTTCCAAAGGAACCCAGACGGCACTGAATAAGGAAATCGGCGGTGTACTGCGTATCGTCATTCAGTAGCAGGAGGAACTATGATGAAACCGAAGAAACTGGCGGCCCTGTTTGTGGCCTTTACCCTGTTTTCCGGCGTGACGGCTCTGGCGGAAGCTCCCTATACCGATCTGGGAGGACTGAAGAGCCGTGCTGCCATCGATTACCTGTACGATAACCAGTGCCTGGATTTCGCTGCAGGAAAGACCTTTGCCCCACAGCAGGTACTGACGCGGGGAGACCTGGCGCAGCTCATATACAGCGTCGCCCTGAAACTGCCGGAATCGCCGCTCGTCTTCAGTGATGCGCCGACGCCCAAAGCCAATGATGCCATGGCCGCCGTGGCAGCCCAGGGGATACTCAAAGGCTATGAAGATGGCTCCTTCCACCCCGATGAACCGGTGACGCGGGAAGAATTTGCCGCCGTCCTCTACCGCTACCTGAAGTACTGTGGCCTGGAAGAAATTGAAAACCACCAGCTGCCCTACGGCGACATTGCCGACGTAGCTCCGGAAAACCGCACGGCCGTAGAATATCTCCAGCGGAAAGACCTCATGACGACGACGGACAACCTGTTCCGTCCCCGGGAAGGTATGACCCGGGCGGCTGCTGCCGAAACGATATACCATATGATGCATTCTGATGCCGATTACGTATCCCACGTCGATGTGGAAAGCCAGGTCATACGGGCCCTCAATGCCGAATATGGCAGCATGCCTGCCTTTTTCCAGCAGGGGACGCTCTACTGGGATGGGGACAAACTGGTCCTCGGATTCAGAGGCTCGCCGCGCATGTTCCTGAAGCAGCGCCTGAAAAAAGATGTGAGCCGCTATGATGTGCTGGTATTCCGCCACGTCCGCTTTGCCCGTGCCGATTACGACCAGCTCATGACAAGGGCTATCAACTGCATCGTTTCCGAAGAAGGCGTGCAGAACTACGTTGGTTCCGTGCCGGATTATAAGAACGAAACCATCGATGTCATCGTGCGCCGTCCTCTGGCCGATACGACCGTACAGAAACTGAATGAACGGATAGGGAAAGGTGTCGTGCGGATTCATGACGTGCGCACGGCCGCCATGCGCCCCCAGCCGGCAAGCCCGGCAGGAGAAACGAAAAAAGTCGATACGGATACCAACAAGGACTTGTCCCATTCGCCGCTCTACGATGAAGCGACCAATGCCGCCGTCAATTCCGTCATCCGCGACGCCATGAAATAACAGAAAGGGAGACGTGAATGTAATTGAAACTGCTCAAGAAACTTGCAATCGCAGCCTGCACTATGACCTTTATGGTGTGCAATCTGGCTTTTGCCAAATTCGTTGTCCTCGATGATGTTCATTTTGACAAACAACATTCTGCCAAAAATTATAAAATCGTATCCGTCGATAACGGCATACCTACGGAAATCCGTCTCAAGGCAGGCAATTATGGCTATACCCGCATGACGGTAAAGCAGAATAAAAAACTCGTATATATCACGGACCTCCTGACAGAGGATAACATTCATCACCTGCAGCGGGTCCAGAATCAGGACAGCGGCCGGATTTTTTACCTGCTTTCCCAATTCAGGCACGCTACGGCTTTTGGCTATGACCCGGTTAAAGGGTCCTGGCAGGAATACATCAATTCGAAAAACTATTATGCCGGGTATGACAAGCCCCATGCCAACCTGATTGTCAATAAAGACAATGAACTGGAACTTTCGTTCTTTGTATTCGGTGACGGGGTTCCCAACCATATCTATCAGTTCTTCTGGGATAACAAGGCCAACTGGTTTGGGTACCGCGATTTAGGTTACTACGTCTTCAAGGACGGGAAAAATCATAAAGTATAACCATAACAGGCATTTCCTCAGATAAAAAAACAGGTGCATGCCAGCTGCTTATGATGGTCAGCTGGTATGCACCTGTTTTGTAATGCGATGGGCATAGAGCAGGCAGGGCCGGTTTACTGCCCAAGGAGCAGGCGGGCCAGTTCATCCGGGCTCTGGACGAGGTAATCGGGATGGAGCCGTTCCAGATCCTCTTTGTCGCGGAATCCCCAGGTGACGAGGATGACGTCGAGACCGGCGTTGCGGGCCGTCATGCTGTCTACTTCCGAATCGCCGATGTAGACGGCATCTTCTCTGGCACATCCCAGCCGCTTCAGGGTTTCCCATACCATATCGGGTTCCGGCTTTTTCCGGTAGCGCGGTGATTCTCCCATGGAGAACGATACAAGATGGGAGAAAAATTCTTCGTGGAGTTCGCTGACGGCAGCCTGTCCTTTGTTGGACACGATGGCCGTCTTTCGTCCGCCGGCCTGAAGGGCAGACAGCAGGGACACGATGCCGTCATAGGGGTGGGTATGGCCCTGGCAGTGGCTGCTGTACCAGGTCTTGAATTCCTCGGCTAGTTTTTGCTGCTCTGCCGGGTCCAGATCCGGTGCGGTCCGCTTTATGAGTCCGGTGTAGCCGTATCCCAGAGCGGCCCGGACTTCCTGCCGTGTCCGGACGGGGAGATGATGGGCCCCGTATACATGGGCCAGGGAAGTCGTCAGTTCATCCAGTGTATCGAGGACGGTGCCGTCCATATCAAAAATAATCGCTTTATACTGTTTCATAATACCGCCGTAATGGCGCAAAGCCTCCTTTGGGTAAGTTCGACCCATATTATACCATATTCTATTTCTTTCTGCTCTTTTCAGGTAGAACTGGAAGTTAAATTCTATCTATGATAGAATAGGAGCTAGAATTATTTTTTCAGTCATAGAGGGAGAGGATGAGATGTCTAGTTATTTGCCGTACATTATTGTGGCAGGGATTGTGGTAATCTTTTTCATTATTTGCATGATTCTTTTTTCCGGGAACAAAGCGGAAAAGAATCATCAGAAACAGGAAAGGGCAGAGCAGCAGAGCCTGGCCCAGAAGAGGGCGGAAGAAAAGGCTGCCTGGGCTCAGATAGAAGCGCTCAATGATGAACGGGAAGCGAAACGGCGGACAAGCCAGTCGCATACGGCTCCTGTACCACGGATTTCTACGGTAACGGTTAGGGAACGGGCGGAAAACCCCGATGAAACGGCCTTTGTCACGACAAAAGGGGAAGCCGTACGGCGCAATGGACAGATTGTCTACGAAGAAGCTCCGCAGAAAAACCGTAAGAAAAAGGAAAATTTCGATGCCACACGGGTGTTGTCCCGCGATGAAATCATCGAAGCCATGGATAAAGTAGATAAAGAAGAAGCGGCCGCTTACAAGGCAGAAACGGAAGAAGCCAAGAAAAAGAAGGACGAAGAAGCGGCCCGCGAAGCCGATCGGGAAGAAGCACAGCGTCAGGCTGCAGAGAAAGAAATGATACGCCAGAGAGCAGAAGCGACCCGCAAGCGCCGGGCAGCGGCTGCGGCACAGCGTGCGCGCCTGGTCAGCGACGATGAACAGGAAGACACGACGCTGGCCCAGATGGCGGCGGTCGTGTCGAAAGACCTGGCGGAAAAAGATCAGCCGGCCGGCACGGATGACCCGGCAGATGATGCCGATGCGACGACGGTCATCCCTGCTTCTGCCGTAACGGCAGCGGCGTCTGCTGTTACAGCAGCTTCTGCCACGGCGCCCGCAGCAAGACCGGCAGCTCCATCTAAAACGGCAGCGGCCGTCCGTAAAGGCGCTGCCGTTCATACGGCACCAGCTGCTGAAGAGGATGCCCCATCGGATAAGACGCAGATCATGAAGCCCGTCAAGGCCCAGAAACACGATGCGGCTCCCAGTGCGCTGGGCGATGAAACGCGGCGCATGCAGCCACTCCAGGTCGATACGGCTTCGAAAGAACAGGAAGGCCGGACGGCTCCGGCCGCTGCCAAGGCTTCGGCCCATACCCGGCAGGAAAGCAGTCACAATCGTACGAAGAGCCCCTGGGGCAATGACCTGCAGCACCGTACGTCCTCGACCAAACAGGGTCAGGAATCCATCTGGGCCAAAGATGCCGCCGCCAATTCGACGGTCGTCCGGGATTGTGCCTATCATTTCCTGGGCCAGTACGGTATTGCCGGCGATGCCTTCCAGCAGCACGTTAAAAACATAACGGCCGCTGCCTTCAACCGCCTGGGCTGCCATACCGACGACGAACGGGAAAAAGCCGTCGCCCCCCTTCTGGTGCAGGAAGCCCTGCAGAACGTACAGAAGACCTATGCGTCCCAGCCGGAAGACTACGTGGCCACTATGGCCCTGCGCGCCTTTGAAGATATCGTCCGCTGCCCCGTGGCCTCGACGCGCCATCTGGTCGCCATGGATGCCCTGAAAGTCATGCCATATCTGGGCCGCGGCCATTATCAGATTCTGGCCATCCTGCTGCTCTTCCTCTATTCCCGCAACTCCCATAACGTCGATAAGACGACGTTCTGCCAGTATATCGACAAATACGTCATGCCTTTCCTCGACCATTTCCCGACGGAACGGCCTTATTACCAGCAGCTCGATTATCTCCATTGCACGGCTCTGGAAGCCAAGGAAACGCGGTTCCCGGAAATCCTGTCCGATTCCTATCCGCTCCTGTTCCGTTACCGCGGATTTACGGAGGAAGAACTGCGTAAAGCCCTCAAGGGCCACCGCATCCCCAGAGAATACGTCGTACGGTCCTTCAATTCACCGCTCATCAAGCTGGCCCTGATCGACGATTCCATGGCCCTGCGCTTCTTCCGCGTCACGGGCATTACCGACCGGGACATGCAGGACCGCATCATGCGGCTGGCTAAAAAGCGCCCTGCCAATTTCAGTGGCGAAGAAGCACTGGACATCATGGAAGATATTTCGCCTATCCTGGCAGATCTCGGCGATATCTGGGACAGCACGCTGCTGCGCGTCTCCACGCTTTCCCTCCTGGGCCTCTATCTGGCACAGGGCTATGTAAAAGAAATGATTGGCGAGGAATTTGATTTATCCCGCTGGTTTGAATAAAAGGTGGTCTATTGTATGAAAAAAATTCGTAAAGCTGTCATCCCGGCAGCCGGTTATGGTACACGCTTTTTGCCGGCGACGAAAGCGACGCCGAAAGAAATGCTGCCTATCGTCGATAAGCCGACAATCCAGTATATCGTAGAAGAAGCTCTCCAGAGCGGCATTGAAGAAATCCTGATTATCAGCGGTCATGCCAAACGGGCTATTGAAGATCATTTTGATACCAATATTGCCCTCGAACTCAACCTGGAAGAACATCATAAAACGGATTTGCTGCGCATGGTCCGCAGTATATCTGAAATCAATATTCATTATATCCGTCAGAAGCACATGCGCGGCCTGGGCGATGCCATCCTCTGCGCCCAGTCCTTTATCGACGATGAACCTTTTGCAGTCCTTCTCGGCGATGATGTCGTATACAACGAAACCAACCCGGCCCTGCAGCAGATGATCGACATCTACAATTCCCTGGGCACGACCATCCTGGGCTGTCAGGAAGTGCCCCAGGAAAAAGTTTCCTCCTATGGCATCGTCAAGGGCGTTCCTACCGATGATCCCCGTCTCATGCGCGTCGTCAACATGATTGAAAAACCGTCCGTTGCCGAAGCACCGAGCCGGACTGCCGTTCTCGGCCGCTACATCATCACTCCCGATGTCTTTGAAGTACTGCGCCGGACCGAACCGGGAAAAGGCGGCGAAATCCAGCTGACCGATGCCCTTCAGACCATGGCAGCCCGGGAAGCCGTCTATGCATACTGCTTCTCCGGCAAGCGCTATGACGTAGGGGATAAACTGGGCTTCCTCAAGGCTACTGTCGAATACGCCCTGCGCCGTCCTGATTTGGGCGATTCGTTCCGGGATTATCTGAAGAGTCTGTCTTTATAAGAAACAAGCAAGGTCAAAAAATCAAAGTCACCATGTAAAAAGAGCACCGTTCAGGTATTGATTATTGCTAAGCGTCATGCTATACTTAGGATGAATCATAAAGAATGATTATTCCTTTTAATAGTGTGAAAGAAGGGGTTTGTATGAAAATAGAAGAAGGTACCGTAGTAGGGTTAAATGATAATGGTCTCGTCGATGTCAAAGTCGGCCGTCATTCCGACTGTATTTCCTGTGGTGCCTGTGATGGGGCACAGCACATCGTCGTCCAGGCACTGAATCCGGTCGGCGCCAAAGTCGGGCAGCATGTCAAATTCGAAATGCGGGAAGTCAACATCGTCATTGGCGCATTCGTCTGCTTCATCATGCCGCTCCTGGTCGCTGCAGCCGGTGTCTTCATCGGCCGCATGATAGCCCAGTCCCAGGCATTGGATGTCGTCAACCTGGAAATTGCCGGCGGCATCATCGGCTTCCTCATCGGAGTCGTGGGAGTAAAACTCTTTGACCGTAAAATCACGAACGATGCCAACGCCCGCCCGAAAATCGTAGAAGTCGTGCAGGGCCGGTAAGAGAGCATACAAAGAATGAGACTGTCTTTTCAGGCAGCCTCTTCTTTTTTACCCGGATTATATCCATATGCTCTGGTATAGTGAAAAAAACCTGTCCAGTGACAGTTTTTTTTCAGTTTGGCAATTTTTCTGCCAGCGACAGGGTTGTCCCGTCCTGACGGGTGACGCTCGTCACGCGGAGCTGGCTCCTCGTATCGTCCAGATTTTCCCGGCTCATGAGAGCGTACTGGCTGGGGATGAGGGGATTGAGCAGGAACTGGCTGGTGTGCGGCTTGCCCAACGCCGCCGGCGTCAGCCGCAGGGTCCCCGAATACAGCACGGCATGGTCGCCGGCGCGCTGGAGTTCGTAGACACCGCGGATTTCCCGGATTTCTTCCGGTTTCCCTTCGAATACGGGCGTATAGGTGATGCGCAGGAAGGTCTGATGATTGGATCCTTTGACGAGAGAGGCTGATACGTTCCGGATTTTGATCAGTCCGTCCAGCTGGCGCTGGATCGGGCGGTTGTATGCGGCCAGACGCTGATCCCAGGCGTCGTTGATTTCACTGATGAATGCCGGTGCATCGGCAAGGCCCGTAATGCGCCACTGCTTCGGTCCCGTACGGGTCAGTTCGATGGTGCAGGTCAGATTCCTGTCGAGCCGTTCATTATATAAGGTGACCGTCATGTGAGCGTGGCTGCTGTCTGTCTTATGGGCGTAGCGGGAAGAAACATAGTGCCAGCCCGAGACGGGAAAGGGAAATCCCAGGGCCTGCAGGCGGAGACGGACATTTTCTGCCGCTCCGGCGCGGTCTGCATCGTCTTTCTCCTTCTGCATGGTCAGGTGGAACAGGCGGCTGCTGTCGGTGATGAAATCATCCCGCAATGGCTCCCAGGCCAGCTGCAGGACCGGCAGGGAATCGATTCCGCCGCCCCGCGAGGCCATGCCGTCGAAGAGTCCGGCTGCAATGGCCTTATCATCGACAAGAGCCGTGACCGTTTCCTCATCGCCGCTTTGCATGGCCCGGGTGAGGACCCGGACGGAATAATCGGGCGTCGCCTTGTATACGTGCTCATAGTTGAGTACCGCCGCTTCCAGACAGAAAAGCAGGATACAGATGGCAGCCAGTATGGAGACATCCGGTTTGGGTATTCTATGCGAATTCATGGGCATTCCTTCTTTGCGTATGAGACAAAAATATGATGACTTAAAAGTATTATACCATTTTTATGCCGTTTCTGAAAAAGGAAACGTATTATTTTTGTAGAACTATAGATAGTGAGACCTGAAATTTAACCTATATAGTGAGGAGTGATACGGTGATTACCATACATGATAAAACCCATAATACAGACTATACCGTAGAAAAAGGGACGACACTGCTCGCCCTGAGCCGGCAGTGCTGTCCCGAAGCCGACCCGCCTGTGGCAGCTGCACTGTACAACAACGAACTGGCCGGCCTGCAGACGAAAATAGAAGAAAAAGGCGATGTCGAATGGTACCAGCTGAATACACTGGAAGGCAACCAGTGCATCATACGCACGGCCATCCTGCTCCTCGTGCGGGCCGTGGCCGAACTCTATCCCGACGGCAAGGTGCTGGTCAAACACGCCCTGCGCAAATCCCTTTACTGTGAACTGGAAATCGGCCATAACGTGACCATCCACGATGTGGAAACCATTAAGCGCCGCATGGACGAAATCGTTGAACAGGACGAAACCATCACCCAGGTCAAAGTCAGCACCCAGACGGCGCTGGCCATGTGCCACAACCGCGACCTCAAGCACGAAGCGGAACTGATGAGCCATGTCGATGTGCCCTATGTCCTGGCCTATCAGTGCGGGCAGATACTGGACTACTACATGGGGCCTCTCCTGCCCAGCATGGGATACCTGACCTGCTTCAACCTGCGACTCTATGCGCCGGGTATCATACTGGAGTACCCGAAAGTAGAAAATCCCAACGAACTGCCGCCGTACAAGGAAATCCCGAAAATGGCCCGCCTCTTCTTGGAAGCGGAAGAATGGGGGCGCATCGTCCGCTGTGAATACGTCTCTGATCTGAACCGCTATATCGGGGACGGGACCATCCAGGATATCGTCGATATGGCCGAAGCCCTGCAGGAAAAGAAACTGGCCGAACTGGCCGACTATATCGTGGCCCAGCGGCCCAAAATCAAAGTCGTCCTCATTGCCGGCCCGTCCTCTGCCGGTAAGACGACATTCTGCAAACGGCTGACCACCCAGCTCCGCGTCAATGGCCTGCGTCCGGTGCGCATTTCTCTCGACGACTATTTCTATAACAGAGAAGATACGCCGCGTAATCCCGATGGCAGTTACGATTTCGAATCACTGCGCGCCATCGACGTGCCCCTGTTCAACCAGCAGATTGATGACCTCAATCAGGGCAAAGACGTCCACCTGGCCCGCTTTGAATTCGTCGAAGGCAAGCGCTATTTCGATGAAAAGCCGACGCGCCTCGAACCGGGCCAGCCCATCGTCGTAGAAGGCCTCCACGCCCTGAACGATTCCCTGACCTACATGCTGCCCCGCTATGAAAAAGTCAAGATCTCCCTGGGCGTCCTGACACAGATACGCATCAACGACCACAACCGCATTTCCACGTCGGACACGCGCATCATCCGCCGCATGGTCCGGGATCATCAGTTCCGCGGCCGCGGTCCCGAAGCGACCATGGAAATCTGGGGCGACGTGCGCCGTGGCGAAGAAAAGAATATTTATCCCTATCAGGAAGATGCCGATACCATCTTCAACACGGCTCTGCCATACGAACTGGCCGTCCTCAAACCCTATGCCGAACCGCTCCTGGAATCGATCGGACAGGACAGCCCCTATTATACGGAAGCCCAGCGCCTGGTCAAATTCCTGAAGCCCTTCAAGCCCGTAGATTCGTCCGTCGTCCCCATGAACTCCCTCCTGAGGGAATTTATCGGCAAATGACAGACCATTGCGCGGCGGGTGCGGGGTATACGAATTTATCATTGACAAAGCCTGAGTGGATAGATATAATAGTATAGTCGAGGTAGAAATAATGAAACTACAAGTCGAAGAAGCACTCAAAGAAATGGGGAAGTATTTCCCTTTTTCGTTTGAACGTCCGGCTGCCGAGCTCGGTGATGTAGATGATTTCCCCTGGAAAGATGCTACCGTAGCTGTGGAAGGAACGTATTGTTTCGATGGCAATCATCTCCTTGTAGAAGGAACGATTCGTACATCGGGCATGTATCCCTGCAGCCGTTGTCTGACACCGGTATCGGTGGATCGGAACGAAACACTGTCTGAAGTCTATGGTACGGAAGCGGAGCTTCCCGAGGACGTATTGCCCTATAACGGGGAATACATCGATTTGACGGAGACAATTAGAGAAACCTTGATCCTCAGCGAGCCCATGAGGGTATTGTGCCGGCCTGACTGCAAAGGGCTTTGTCCGCAGTGCGGTGCAAACCTGAATGAAGGACCCTGTAGTTGTCCTACCGACAAGATTGATCCGAGGCTTGAAGCCCTGGCTCAGTTATTACGATCCAAAGAAAAGCACTAGAAACACGTACCATGTGATTTAAGGAGGTGCAGAACATGGCAGTACCAAAGAACAGATTATCCCAGACTCGTCAGAAGATGCGTCGTGCAAACTGGAAATTGACAGCACCGGGCTACGTAGAATGCCCGCAGTGCCACGAAGCAATGATGCCTCATCATGTATGCCCGACTTGCGGCTACTATAAAGGCAAACAGGTTGTCAACAACACAACGGCTGAATAAGAGTAAGCATAAAAAGCGTCCCTTAAAAGGGACGCTTTTTTATGTCCTGGCCGGTTCAAAGTGCAGTGTAGCAGGCCACACTGCAAGAGGATGTCGGTTATTTCCCGCAAATATCAAACTTCAAACTATCCCTTCTCTTCCGTTGCACCTTTTGTGCAGCGGATTTTTTTATAACTCAGTTCTATGGGAAAAATGGCTTGTCATGAAAGTTTTGCATGAAATGCGGGCGGGTTGTATTGCTCTTTAAAATATAATTCGTAAATGCAAACACAAAAAATGTAATGTAAGACGAAACAAATGACGTAGCGAAATTATAGGAAATAGGCAAAATAACTAATTGTAGTGCCTTGGTGTCCTAATCACAGATGAGGCGTCAAACAGTGAGAACATGGCGTTTTTATAAAATAGAGACGGACTGATACCTGTATTATGTTATTTCGTACCATTTTACGTTTGTCGGAATTTTGTCCAGTTATAGAAAACATAGTATAAATACATAGATAAATATAAATATACAAAACACACTCATTTTGACGTTTTATATATCAGAATAAAATATCATATAACAGAAGTAAATAAACATAAAAAACAATAAAATATTACCGTGATGGACACTTAATTGCAATATAATTGTGATAAAATAACGTTTTATGGTATAATATTAAGTAAACCACGACTGTTTTATGTAATGATAATAATTATAATACAGGAGGTTGTTTTATGAATAAAATATACAAAGTCATCTGGAGTCATGTAAAACAATGCTATGTCGTTACATCAGAACTGGCTAAAGCTCATGGCCGGACGTCCATCGGGGGAGGACTTCGCGATTAGCCGTCGCCGCCCTCACTGCCTTCGTCCTCACCGCTGGCGTCACCAGTGTAGGACTGGCGAATACTGTAACCGATGCTAATGACAATACCATTACCAATACGGATACAAAAATTACGGACATCAATGCAAATATTACCGGTAAGGAGAATAAAGTCATTGATAGCAGCAATGCAGAAATTGTCGGTGATAATAATACGGTTACTAATGAAGTAAAAGATGGAGATAAGGTCGTCGCTCAAGTTAGAAGTAATGATGCCCGTATTGTTGGTTCAAATAATACTATTTCAGGCAGCCGTAATCAGCAAGTCATTGGTGATCATAATACCATTATTGGCAGAGACAAAGGGACAGTTACGGATTATGGTCATCCTGAAGGCAGGGATTTGAGTGTTGCAGACATAACGATTGGTCGTGAAAATACCATTCATTCGGGTGATACGTATCGTAATGAATGGGATTCCCTAACGGTTATAGGTAATCATAATATAGCAGATTCTAAATTGGTGGATTCTGCGGGTGGTCCTGCTTCAGGCATTGTTGTGGGCAGTAATCAGAATATTGATGGTATAGAGGAATCTATTGTTATCGGTTCATTATCACCTGCTGAACAAAATGAAAAGACTGATAATCCAAACCACCACGATAAATATACTGTAGGTCGGAATAGTATTATTCTTGGCAATCACGCTTCAAATACGATGGGTGAAAGTATAGTTGTTGGCAATCGTTCTCAGGGAAATGGGGAGTTTCAAACGATAATGGGGCATAGGTCTATTATCCAGGGATATGCTGACCAGTCAGAAGCAAATCATATTGCTGAAAATTATGGGGCACTTTCCTCTATTTATGGTGCATTTAATACCATAGAAAGTGCCCGTCCAGTCTTCGAGGATAGTAGTAATTATGATCCGTATTTCAAAGCTGTGGATGGATTTGGAAATAGTATTAATGGTACGTTGAACAAGACCTCTAGTGCCAGAGGAACTATGATTATGGGGGCAGCTAATACAGTTACTAATTCCCAGCCGGATATTATCAAAGCAAATGTTTTCGGAACTGATGATAGTATGGATGATGTTTGGTTGCAGGATGTAACGTCTGCTGTTCAATATTATAATCTCGGTGATGATAATAATTTATTCAATTTAAGTTATGATGATGCTATTGCTGCGATGAAAGCATATGCAGCTAATGCTAGCGGTGCAGTTTCTGTCTTGGGTAATGGCAACGCAGCGGACTATGCAATTCGTTCACAAATATTGGGCACGGCTAATACATTAACGGGCAACCCAAATAAGATTAGTGCCAACAATACAATTAATGGCTATGGGAATACAGGAACAAATATTACGCATAGTGCCGTTGTTGGTTCCAACAATACGTTAAGCAATGGTGAAGATAATGTAGTTATTGGCGACTATCATAATATGAATGGTGGGAAGCATAATGTTGTATTAGGGTCCATGAAGTCTAAAGAGCAGACTTCACAAAAAGAATATAAGTCACCTGTGTGGCAGGACGTCAAATATAATGTAACTGAACAAGTTCCAGTCAAGGAACACAAAAACGATATCGAAAATGCCGTCATGGTCGGCTATAATACAGACGCTACTGTCGATGGTGGTGTAGCCCTCGGCTCGGATTCCGTCGCCTCTACCGAAGCTGGAAAAACAGGTTATGACGCACTGGGCAAGAAGCATGCTAATTCTGATAAAGACTATGCAGCGTGGAACGCTACGGATGCTGCTGTGTCCGTAGGCGGAGCAGACCGTGAAGTGGAATATGATGTTCTCGACAAGGACGGAAAGCCTGTCATAGATAAAACTACAGGTAAAACGAAACAGGAAAAACAGATTGTCAAATCTACTCGCCAAATTACTAACCTGGCTGCCGGTACAGAAGACACCGATGCCGTCAATGTGGCTCAGATGAAAGTAACTGCAACAGCAGCTGCTGATGCAGTTAAGACGCATTTCTATAGTGTAAATTCCCAAGATACCAAAGCAGGAAACTACAATAACGATGGTGCTAAAGGTAAAAGTGCTATAAATGCTATTGCAGCAGGTGTGGGTGCTTCTTCTGATGGGGATTCTTCCATTGCTGTTGGGACGAATGCCAAAATAGAATCTAATGGTGTGTCACTCACATCTATTGCAATTGGTAAGAATGCCTATGTGCTTAACGGATCAGGGAATCAGGAATATCAATTTAGTTTTGACAAAGATAATTGGCCAGCTGTAAAGCCAAATGAAAAAGGAATCGAAAATTTACCTGGAGGTATTGCTATAGGCACGAATACATATGCCCGTACCGGAAGTATTGATGTTGGTGGTCGTACCATGAAAGGAAGGCAAATGGCAGGGATTACCATTGATAAAGATGGTGGTCCTTCTACGGCCAATATTATGGATATGACTACTGTCGGTACGAATTCTTACAACAAAGGTCTTATGGCAACAATCGTTGGTTCCTACTCTATCAATACGGGTAACTTCGATGGTACAGGCGGATTCAATAGTTACTCCTATGGTTCTCAAAATATGGGATCGACCATCGTCGGCTCACTGAACCAGAATCGTTCCTTAGGCAAAGATGGAACTAGTGGTGTAGCTAATAGTATTATCGGTGTGGCCAATGTTGTCGAAGGAGCTAATGGTGCACTTATTTTTGGTGCGGGAAATAAGGTCAGCAATTCCATTAAGAGTATTTCCGGATTTAATGGAAATTATGGCGCCAATACAGTTGATGATTTAGTTAATTCTCTTTCCTCTGCCGTTAAAGAGTCTGAAAGCGGCGGGTCCACTTTGGTTATTGGTGGTGGCAACACGGCTGATTACACGCAGCGAACCCAGATTATCGGTGTCAATAACACCATAACGGGGACGAGTAAGAAAATAGCCGACTACAATATGGTCGATGGCTTCAATACAACAGCTAATAACATCTCCCATGTCTACACCATTGGCTATCGGAATGATTTCAACAATGAAAACAATTCAGTCGTCATTGGCGATTATCACCAAATGACAAATGGCAAGAATAATGTCGTTATTGGTTCCTATGATGGCAGTTATGATAAGAACACTAAAAAGACTACCTATTTAACAAACGATAAGCTCGAAGATGCCGTCATCCTCGGCCACAATGCTAACGCTACCGTCAATGGCGGTGTCGCCCTCGGTGCCGGATCTGTAGCTTCTGTCGATATGGGTGCAGTCGGTTATGATTTAGCCAAAGGTGACCACAGTAAAGATACAACTGGCGTTTGGAAGTCGAAAGCTGCCGCTGTTTCCGTTGGTCAAATTGTAAAAAATGAACAAGGACAACTGGATGCAGAAAAGACTATTACCCGTCAGATTACCGGGGTTGCTGCCGGCAGTGAAGATACGGATGCTGTTAATGTTGCTCAGCTCAAAGCTGTGAGCGATACCGTTGATGCTTCGAAGACAAAGTATTACAGCGTACGGAATATACCGTATACAGATCAGCTGGGAACTTACGCTGCCTACACTAATGAAAAGAATGACGGAGCAAAGGAAGTGGGGGCTCTGGCAGCCGGGTATATGACCTATGCCGGCGGCATTGCTTCAACGGTAACGGGTTCTCTGTCTGGTGTCATTAATCGGGTACCTTCTTCGGGAAAATGGGATTTCCGTGGGGCTACGGCCTTGTCTTATGGTACCTTTAACATTAACAATAATTCGAATAAGTCCGGAGACTACAGCGGTGTGGCCAATAGTATTGTCGGTCAGGCCAATATGACGACAGATTCCAATGCAGCTCTCATTTATGGGGCAGGCAACGTCATTTCTAACTCCTACCGTGATATAGATATCTTGAAAATGGGAGCCATCACTGGCAGCCTGAAGGATCCGGAAGCACTAGGCGAAGCCTTGCAGGCTGCCGTTCCTACCAGTGGCGGACAGGTCATGGCCTTTGGTGGCGGCAACGTCGTGGACAATGCTTACATGACTCAGGTCATGGGTGTTGGCAATACGGTCAAGGGAAATCAGACGAAAAATGCTGATGGTACCTGGTCTTCTAATGGAACAGCGGAATTTAATGACGCTACCTCTTCGCAGCTCAACTATGTCGATGGCTTCTATACGACGCTGATCAATGGCAAAAACGACTATCTTATCGGTGCCCACAATACCGTAACCGGTGACAGCGTAGAAGAAAACCATTCCAATATCGTCATTGGCGACAACCATACACTGGAAAATCAGAGCAATAACATTATCCTCGGTTCGGCAGACAAGGCCCTTTCAACGGCAGCTTCTCAGGTCACTATCCTCGGCCATAATGCCAATGCCACGGTGGAAGGCGGTGTAGCACTGGGCTATGGCTCTATCGCTGATCGCGAAGCCGGAAGTGCCGGCCTGGATCTGAGCTTTGTGAATGAAAACGGGCAAGTAGGCGGCTTTTCTCATGATTCCAGCCCGGTCTGGAAATCGACAGCTGCTGCCGTCTCCGTTGGTGATGCCTCGAAGAACATTACCCGTCAGATTACCGGGGTCGCAGCCGGCAGTGAAGACTATGATGCCGTCAACGTGGCACAGCTGCGTCAAGTTGTAGATAAGATGAATTACTACACCGTCAAAGAAGGTGACAAGGTTAAGATAACCGTACCGCCAGCGCTGAAAGACCTGACCAATAAGAACAATGATGGTGCCAAGAGTGACTATGGCATGGCTGCCGGGTACTTGACACATACTACTGGCATTGCTTCTACCGTAAGTGGTTCCTTCTCGGGCATTACGACAGCGGCGGCAACGACTGATGAGGAGAAAAGAGGTACGAAGTATCAAGGGGTTGCAGCGTTGTCCTATGGTACATTCAACTATAACCGTAATGATCATAAAGACCAACAGTCGGCAGGTGCCGTCAACAGTCTGGTAGGTCAGAGTAACTTGGCAGAAAATTCCAATGCCGCCCAGATTTACGGATCTGCTAACTCCATTAAAAATTCCTACCGTCATATCAGTATGGATGAAATAGAAGGCATACTCAACGATAATAACCCTGAAACCAGTACGCCGGATAACGTGATGGAAAAATTGCAGAAGACGATTGCCGATGAAAGGACTGGCGGCATGGTGACCATTGTAGGCAGTGCCAATACGGCAGATACGGCCTATATGACGCAGATTCAGGGTGTCAGCAACACCGTCAAAGGCACTGTAACTAATGAAGACACAACTAAAGGAAAAACGACGACCCATAACTATGTAGGCGGCTTTTTCAACGAATTGCAGAACGGCAAGAATAACTATATCATTGGCACAAAAAATACCATAAAGGGTAGTGATGACAGCACAACCAATGAGTCAAACGTCATCATCGGTGATAACCATAAACTGACCAATGGCAGCCATAATGTCATCATCGGTTCCGAAGCGGTTGAAGAAGCTGGAGAAACACCGGCAGCCCGTCACGGACTCCGTCTGATGGCAGCAGAAGGAACCGAAGACCGTAAGTCGCCGGATCGAGTGGTCCGTGTGGGCTATAATGCTAAGGCTACTGTTGATGATGGCGTGGCATTAGGTTCTGGCTCTGTGGCTTCGACTAAAGCAGGTGTGCCTGGATATGATCCTTTGACAGATAGTGCAAGTACGTCTAAAGATATAGCGTGGAAATCGACCTGGGCCGCTGCTTCCATCGGTTATGCCTCCGTTGATAGCGCGAATACCCGCCAGATTACCAACTTAGCTGCTGGGTCCAACGATACAGATGCCGTTAACGTGGCACAACTGAAGGCTGTGATGAAACTGCCCGTTCACATCTACAGCGGCGGCAAGATGAGCAACGGCAGCTACACGGCTGGCAACAATGTAGCCAATCCGACCATCAACAGCCTGCAGTTCGACTTCGGTGACGGCCTGAAAGCACAAGAAGTAGAAGCTGAAGGGAATAAACGGGTACTGGTTACTTTGGATAAAGATGCTCTGAAAGATGATCCGGCCTTTAAAGGCCCGAAAGGCGATAAGGGTGATAAGGGCGAACAAGGAAGTCAGGGCTTACCAGGTGAACGTGGTGAACAAGGTCCGAAGGGTGAAAAAGGTGATACCGGTGCAACAGGTGCCCAAGGTCCGAAAGGTGATACTGGAGCCCAGGGTCCGAAAGGTGATACCGGTGCCCAAGGTCCGAAAGGCGATACCGGTGCCCAGGGTCCGAAAGGTGATACCGGTGCCCAAGGTCCGAAAGGTGATACTGGAGCCCAAGGTCCGAAAGGCGATACTGGAGCCCAAGGTCCGAAAGGTGATACTGGAGCCCAAGGTCCGAAAGGCGATACCGGTGCCCAAGGTCCGAAAGGCGATACCGGTGCCCAAGGTCCGAAAGGTGATACCGGCGCACCGGGGAAAGATGGGAAGGACGGTAAAGATGGCGGCGTAGGAACTGTCGTTGGTGATGAAATGAACATCACCGTTACCAACACCGAAACCGACCCGGCCAAGCCGGCTAATTACCAAGTTTCTCTCAAAAAAGATATTACCGTCGATAGCGTAACGGCCGGGGATACGAAGATGACCAGTGATGGACTGACTATCACTGGAGGCCCGTCGATTACCAGGAGTGGTATCGATGCAGGCGGCAAGAAAGTAATTCATGTCGCCGATGGAGAAATCGCGGCCGAATCGAAAGATGCTGTCAATGGCAGCCAGCTCTATCGTGTTCAGAAGAACGTAGAATCGATTGAAAACAACGTGATCAATCTGGCTGGTGACGTAACCAACCTGAGCGGCCGTGTATCCAACCTCGATAACCGCATCAACAAAGTCGGTGCCGGTGCAGCGGCTCTGGCAGCGCTCCATCCGCTGGACTTCAATCCCGATGACAAATGGAACTTTGCTGTCGGATATGGTAACTACCGCAACGCTAACAGTGTAGCACTGGGAGCTTTCTACCAGCCCAACGAAAATACCATGTTCAACGTGGCAACCAACTTCGGCAACGGCGAAAACATGATTAACGCCGGCGTCAGCTTCAAGATTGGCAAAGGAAATTCCTATGCCGGTGTCAGCAAGGCCCAGCTGGTAGCAGAAAACCAGCAGCTTAAAGCAAACGATGCCCTGCAGGATCAGAAGATTCAGAAACAAGATCAGGAAATCCAGGAACTGAAGAAAGCCCTGGAAGAATTGAAAAGCCGTATCAAATAACAGAATAACCTTATCTGACTGATACAAACAAAACGCCCCGCATCAGAAGAGCTCCCCTCTAATTCTGATGCGGGGCATTTTGCATCTGTGCCGGTTTGAAGAACAGTGTAGCATGGCTCCCCTGGGAAGCGGGAGCTGGCGCCAACGGCCGACTTAGGCAGAGAACCGCATTTGAAGGAGCGTAGCGACGCGCAAATGAGTGTAGGGGCTCACGGCCGGGGGACTTCTTCTGTCTGCCTCACCGGCTATAGCATCATCTACGGTGTTGTCGTCTATCAACGTAGCCCCGCTACGCCTCTTTCCTCCGCCTTGTATCTGACACCATAGCCGATGATTCCGATGCAAAGCGCCCCCAGTCGTGAGCCCTCGCCTATGCCGAAACACAGTGCCCTATTGTAGCACCTTGCCAGATATATATGAATATCGTAGTTTCGGCAGAGGGGTTCTTTTATCATCTGAGTTCCAGTATCTGAGTCCGAGGAACGTAGCACGACGGACAGGGTTCCCGGCATTCCTGCTAACCACTAACCACTGACCACTGACCACTATCCCTTCCCGGCCTGCAGCCCTCTGCATAAAATTGGAATAAAATCCAAATCCATGATATTATATATAAAGATAGGAATAAATTCCAAATTTTTACTATAAAATAGGATAATTAGGAAACAATTCCAGAAAGGAGTTGCTATGAAACTGATACCCAGACCAGAATATCTGGATTTTTTGAAGCGTTATCAGAACCATCATTTGATTAAGGTGATTTCTGGTGTCCGCCGGTGTGGGAAATCTACTATTTTTTACTTGTACCGGCAATATTTATTGCATCATGGTGTGGCTACCGAACAAATTATTACCATAAATTTTGAAGACCTGGTTTATGAACCGTTGTGTGAATACCATGCATTATATCAGTATATTACAGAACGGATGCAGACGGATAGGATGAATTACATCTTTCTCGATGAAATACAGCATGTAAAAAATTTTGAAAAAGTGGTAGACAGCCTGTTTATTAAAGAGAATACCGATGTGTATATCACCGGATCCAATGCCTATTTTATGTCTGGTGAGTTAGCGACGCTTTTGACAGGCCGCTATGTGGAGCTGTCGATGCTGCCCTTGTCATTTCGGGAATTTTGTCAGGGAATGCCTGATTCCCTGTCGGTGCCTGCACAATATAACGCCTATGTCCGAGTGAGTTCTTTTCCCTATGCCCTGCAGTTTCAACACGATTCCCAGGCCGTAGAGGAATACCTGTCAGGAATTTACAATACAATTCTGGTCAAAGATACATTACAGCGGATGAGAAGCGGCGATACGATGATGATAGAGAGTCTGATGAAATTTCTGGCCGCGAATATAGGCAGTCTCATTTCACCTAATAAAATTGCCAATTCCCTGACTAGTGCTGGCAGGAAAATAGATAATAAGACCGTTGAAAAATATTTACAAGGTCTGAAGGATAGTATGCTCATTTATCAGGCAGACCGATTTGATATACGGGGAAAACAGCTGCTGAAAATCAATGCCAAATACTATCTGGTTGACCCCTCTTTCCGTCGCCTTTTGATCAACGATACCGGGCGGGACACGGGTCACATTTTGGAAAATGTCGTATACCTGGAATTACTGCGCCGGGGAGGCAAGGTATACGTTGGCCAGCTGCCCAAAGGAGAAATTGACTTTGTCGTTGAACGGTCCGGAACCAGAGAATACTACCAAGTAGCAGAAAGTACACTGCTCCCGGAAGTGCTCGAACGGGAATTGAAACCGCTACGCGCCATACCGGATCAATATCCCAAATACCTGCTGACACTGGATGAAATTCCCTCAGAAGCAGATTACAACGGCATCAAAAAGAAAAATGTCCTCCGCTGGCTGCTGGGGGATGGCTTCTAACGTGCAGTGGCGTCTGGCTTCCAACGCAGCAAACCAGCTGCATCACAGCACGTGGAAACGGACTCACGAATAGGACTCCGTATTGAAATAAAGCCCCTTCCACCTCACGGGGACGGCTTCCAACGCAGTGAACCGGCCCAAAGCCTGCTAATCACTAACCACCGACCACTGTCCTTCCCGACCTGCGTTTTTTTCATCAAACATCAAACATCAAACATCAAACTTCAAACTATCTTTTCACTAACCACTATCTTTTTCCAGCCTTCAAATTATCCCTTCCTTCCCGACAAAATAAAAAATGTAACTATTGACATTACAACTTAGATGATATATGCTTATAGATGTAAGGACGATATTTTGTTACTACTAGGAGGAATGACTCATGGACGCAAAAACGATAGAAGCCGTAACGGCTAAGACCAACGATTTACTGGCAGCACCGAGCTGCAATCCGAAATTGAAAGCAGCTGCTGAAAAATGGCTGGCTGCCGCTGACAAAGATGCCGAAACTCCGGCTTATATCGACGCTCTGAAAAATGGTGTATCTACCATTGACGAACTGCTTGGCTTTGCCGGTTCCGATTTTGCCAAAAAGCTTCTCGGCGAAGAAGGCGCTAAAGGACTCCTGGCTCATGCCAAAGATATTCAGGCTAAAGGGGCCAAGTATTGCGACTGCCCGGCATGTACGGCTGCACTGGCTATATTGGACATTCTCCACGCTATCTGATAGGCAGGACTATTACGTATAGGATGCATAGAGGGCTGTGACAGATTCATTTCTGTTGCAGCTTTTTTTGTGCTGTTCTGGTATAGGACAGCAGGCTGACCGTATGGAAGAAACCTACGAAACGTGCTACACTGAAACAATGCAAAGGAATAAAGGAGGTGCCTTATGGAACAGACAAAACGGAAACAGGCCCGCAAGGGGATGGATATGCTTCACGGTTCTATTGCCGATAAATTGTTCTTCTTTGCTATGCCCGTCGGCCTCATGGGCATGTTTGAACAGCTCTTTAATAGTGCTGATGTCTTCATCCTCGGGCGGTTTGTCGGGAAAGATGCTATGGCGGCCGTCGGGAATAATATGCCTGTCATCGGCCTTCTGGTGACGCTCCTCATGGGGATTTCCCTCGGTGCCAATGTCGTCATTGCCCAGTATCTGGGAGCCCGGAAGGATGAGAAAGTGGAAGCAACGGTGCAGACGGCTATCCTCCTTTCTCTGGGCATGGGACTGGCGCTCATGATTATAGGGGAACTCATCGTGTCTCCGGCTCTTGCGATTCTCGCCGTGCCGAACGACGTGTATCCTATGGCAGAATTGTATCTGCGGATTTTCCTCCTGGGTCTGCCGTTCCTTTCCCTATATAATTTCGAAGCGGCCGTGTTCCGCAGCTGTGGTGATGGCCGGACGCCACTGTACAGTCTGGTGGCAGCCAATGCAATCAATATCGTCCTCGACCTGCTTTCTGTCACCGCTTTCGGTCTGGGCCTTACGGGTGTCGTCGTGGCGACGGTCCTTTCTTTTGCCGTCAACGCGGCCATCTTATTTGTCTTACTATGTCGTACAGCCGACCGGATCCGCCTGCAGCGGCATCATATGTGTTTTTCCCACAGTGAACTCTGCCGCATCATGCGCATCGGCCTGCCGGCGGGGTTGCAGGGCATGGTCTTTGCCCTCTCCAATGTGCTGATCCAGTCGGCCCTCAATAGTCTGGGGACGGAAGCCATGGCAGCTTCGACAGCGGCCTTCATCATAGAAAATAATATGTACTGCTTTGTCAATGGATTCAGTCAGGCGGCAACGACCTTTGTCGGGCAGAATTATGGGGCACGGAATCTGCGCCGCTGTTTCCGCATCACCAAGGTGGCCTTCGCCGTAGAAGGAGGGTTTCTCCTGGTAGTGGTGACGCCGGTACTCCTTTTTTCCAAACCGCTGATTTCCCTGTTCAACAGTGATCCCGTCGTCGTGCAGCTCGGGTCGCTGCGGCTGTTCTGTATTGCCGGCACGTTTTACCTCAATGGCATCATTGACATCATCTCCGGGTCCCTGCGGGGCTACGGCTATTCCTTGCCGCCAGCTGTCGTCGTTCTCGTTGGTATCTGCGGTGTCCGTATCCTCTGGCTCTATACGGCATTTGCCTCTCACCGCGACTTCTTTACTCTCATGCTGGCCTATCCCGTGAGCTGGGCCGTGACCATCGTCGTCCTGACCGTCGTATACCGCATGTGCCGCAAGCATATCGTCCTCGGGCTGCTCACAGACCGCTAAAGAAAATGGCGGAACAGGGGAGCGCCCCGTCCTGTTTCTGAAGGAGTTCAAGCAACAGACCGGTACGGTTATGATGGAAAAGTTCTGTTCTCTCCCAGGCAATATTTATGATTAATATATGGATTTGATAGAAGGTTTCGATTTTCACCGGTGAAACGCGGCATTTTCAGCGGACTTCATAATCTGGAAACAAGCAGTGTCATCAATGGGCAGCTATGCCAGCTGAACCGGCTCTGCATCGGAAGAAGTGCGGCTTTGGCCCATGCGCAGTAACACAGGAGTGGAAAACGGGTAGCCTTAGTGTAAAAATTGAGTCAAAGAGGCCGGTGACAGAGGGGAAACCCTTTGTGTAACGGCCTCTTTCATGTTATAATGAACGTTAGTCTGTTTATTTCTATTTCTATGGTATTTCATCAAAAGGAGACGGCAGTGATGCGGGCAATGGGAATCGATCCGGGGACGGCTATCTGTGGCTTTGGCGTGGTCGATGCTATGGGGAGCCGGCTGAAACCGGTGACATACGGCACGGTACAGACGACACCGGAGTATACCGATGCCGAACGGCTGGTCATGCTCTACGACGGCCTGAACGAACTCTACGACAAGTATAAGCCCGATGTCATCGGTGTAGAACAGCTCTTTTTTAACCGCAATGTCACGACGGCCATCACCGTTGGCCAGGCCCGGGGCATCATCCTCCTTACGGCCCAGCAGGCCCATATCCCGATTCTGGAATTTTCCCCGCTCCAGGTCAAACAAGGTGTCACCGGCTATGGGCGGGCGACGAAGGAACAGGTCATCGATATGACCATGCGCCTTCTCGGCATCCGGGAGAAAATCAAGCCCGATGATGCGGCCGATGCGCTGGCTATGGCGATTTATACCATTTATTCCCGTCATTCCCTGAGTTTGAAAAGGACGGTCCAATTATGATTGGTTATCTGAAAGGTACCATTACTCATATTTTTGAAAATGCCTGTTTCATCGATGTAAATGGCGTCGGCTACCGGGCTATCGTGTCCGGCCCGACCCTGGGAAATCTGACCATCGGCAAAGAAACGATGCTCTATACGTATATGAGTGTCAGTGAAAACGATATCACCCTCTACGGATTCCTGACCCAGGATGAATATGAATTGTTCCTGCTCCTCATCACGGTCAATGGCATCGGTCCCAAACTGGCGGTAAACGCCCTGGGAGCCGTCACGCCGGACCAGATGCGGCTGGCCATCAGCCAGAGCAATATGAGTGTCCTGACGAAGCTGCCGGGCATCGGCAAGAAGACGGCCAACCGCCTCGTGCTGGAGCTGAAAGACAAGGTGGGGACGCCCGGTGACAGTGATGTCATGGCGGTGACTGTGGAAGATACGACAGCGCCACAGGGCATGGCTGCCGAAGCGCTGGCGGCTCTTCAGTCGTTGGGCTATTCCGAACAGGAAGCGCTGCCGGTCATCCAGAAACAGGCTGCTGCCTGCGATAGTGTAGAAAGCCTTATCAAGGCGGCTCTGCGCAGTCTCGGCAGCGGGAGGTAACAGATGGAAGAACATCGCATCATTGAGACGGCCGACCTGCCGGGTGATTCCTGGCAGTACAGTCTGCGGCCTCATTATTTAAAGGAATATATCGGCCAGACCAAGGCCAAGGAAAATCTGCGCGTATTCATTGAAGCGGCGAAACTGCGCAAGGAAGCGCTGGACCACGTGCTCCTGTACGGGCCGCCGGGCCTGGGCAAGACGACCATGGCCGGCATCATCGCCAATGAGCTGGGCGTCAATCTGCGCATCACGTCCGGCCCGGCGATCGAACGGCCCGGCGATCTGGCAGCCCTGCTGACCAATCTGCAGGAACGGGACTTGTTGTTCATCGATGAAATCCACCGTCTGTCCCACAGCGTAGAAGAAGTGCTGTATGCGGCCATGGAAGATTACGCCCTCGATATTGTCATCGGCAAGGGACCCAGTGCCCGGTCGGTGCGTATCGACCTGCCGCCGTTTACCCTCGTCGGTGCGACGACACAGGTAGGACGCCTGGCACCGCCTCTCCGGGACCGCTTCGGCGTCATCTGCCGTCTGGAATTTTATAAGCCCGAAGAACTGGTGCTCATCATCCGCCGGACAGCGCAGATCCTCGATATCGAAATAGAGGAACAGGGGGCACTGGAAATCGCCCGCCGCAGCCGGGGCACGCCGCGTATTGCCAACCGCCTGTTGAAGCGGGTCCGCGATTTTGCCCAGGTAGCCGGAGCACCGGCTATTACCAGCGGCATTGCCTCGTCGGCACTGGACCGGCTGGAAGTAGACCGTTGCGGCCTGGACCGGACGGACCGGCGGGTACTGCAGGTCATTATCGAGAAGTTCGGCGGCGGTCCCGTCGGCCTCGATACGATTGCGGCGGCAATCAGCGAGTCCGTCGATGCCGTCGAAGATGTCTATGAACCGTTTCTCATGCAGCAGGGATTTTTGAACCGTACGCCCCGGGGACGGGTCGTGACGGCTGCAGCCTATCGTCACCTCGGCCTGCCTGAACCGGGACGGGATGACGGCGCCAAGAGTACGTCACTCTTTTAGGAGACACTATGGCTAAAACACTGATTTACATCGGAATCTTTTTTATCATTGCCGGCGCAGCCTGGATGGGACTGGATCAGCTGGGACTGTCCCGGTTCCTCGGACACCTGCCGGGAGACATCCATTTCACCAGGGGAAATACGTCTTTTTATTTTCCCGTCGTGACCTGTATCGTCATCAGCGTCGTCCTTTCTATTATTCTCAACTTTTTTTCCCGCCATTAAGAGAGGAGCGGCTTCATATGTGGTTTAAAAAGATAGCGTGTCTTGTTACGGCCGCCTTTTGCCTCGTTTCTTTTGGGGGAACGGCCGCTGCATCGGGCATGGGTCAGCCTGTGCGCATCGGCATCCGCGAAGGGCGCGGTTCGGTCGCTTTCACCAGTGACAGCGGCCTGGGCGTCTGGAAAAACGGGTCCCTGTGGAAGAAATATCCCGCCCGTACGCCCTTGCAGGTTGCCCTCAAGGGTAATACCGTGACCGTCGGCGGCGCTGCCGCTGCTGGCGCCGTCGAAGTTCGCCCTCTTTCATCTTCTGGGTCGGTGAAGATTACTGACGGCTATGCCTACCGCGGTGCTATGAGAGTCATGAAATCGCCCCAGCGGTGGGGCCTGACCGTCGTGAATGTCGTTCCCATGGAAGAATATCTCTACGGTGTCGTCGGCAAGGAAATGTCGCCGTCATGGCATCCGGAAGCGCTCAAGGCACAGGCCGTCGCAGCGCGTACCTATGCCGTTTCTCATAAGAATAATTTTGCCAGCCGCGGGTTTGATATGACCGACGATACATCCAGCCAGACCTATGCCGGCATCAATGGCGAATCGCCGTCGGTCATCGCCGCCGTCAATGCGACGCGGGGCGAAGTACTGACCTATGGTGGCAAGCCGATTGACGCCTTTTTCTGTTCGTCAGCCGGCGGCTGGACGGAAAACAGTGAAAACGTGTGGGGGTCCCACATTCCCTATCTGCGCGGCGTATCCGACACGAGCAGCCGCATGCCGTCGTACCGCTGGTCGGTGACGACGACACCGGAAAAACTGGCAGCCAATCTCGCTGCCGCCGGTAAAGGTGTAGGCAAGGTCAAATCTATTACACTGTCACCGCTGGGCAGACGGCCTATGGCCGTTTCCGACCGGGGAGTTTCCGGCCGGGTGCTGTCCATGACTGTTACGGGATCGGCCGGCTCAGTCCGCGTGACGGGCAATGCCTTCCGGTCCATATACGGCCTGAAGAGCACTCTCTTTGATTTTGCCCAGGGAAATGGCACTCTACCCAATCCTGATTCAGGAAAGGCGGCCCGCAGTACGACCATGGCCCTCAAAGCCGGCATCCCTATCACGATTTACGGATATGGCTGGGGCCATGGACTGGGAATGAGCCAGTATGGAGCGTATCAGATGGCTCAGGAACACGGCAGTGCCGGTTATTACCGCACAATCCTGGCCCATTATTATACAGGTACCAGACTTGAAAAATTATATTGATTGCTAAGACAGGAAGGATTATTTTGAAACTGACTGATTTTTCGTATGAATTACCAAAAGAACTGATTGCCCAGCATCCGGCCGAACCGCGGGATCATGCCCGCCTCATGTTGTATGACAAAAAAACAGGTGCTGTGGAACATAAGCACTTTTACGACCTCGTCGATGAACTTCAGGCCGGCGATGTCCTCGTCTTCAACGACTCCAAAGTCATTCCCGCCCGCCTCTATGGGAAACGGGTCCCGACGGGCGGCAAGGTAGAAGTACTGCTCCTGACCCCGGTCGGGGAAGACCGCTGGGAAGTACTGGTCAAACCGGGGAAGAAGGCTCTCCCGGGTACGACCATCGAATTTCCCGGAGGCTTGCAGGCAGAAGTACTGGACCGCACTGACTTTGGCGGCCGGGTCGTCCATTTCACCTATGATGGCGTGTTTGACGACATTATCGACCAGATTGGCGAAATGCCCCTGCCACCGTATATCCATGAAAAAATGGAAGACCCCGATGAATACCAGACGGTCTATGCCCGCGAACGTGGATCGGCAGCGGCGCCGACGGCAGGACTGCATTTTACAGATGAACTGTTGCAGAAAATCCGCGATAAGGGCGTAGAAGAAGTCTTCGTCACTCTTCATGTCGGCCTGGGTACATTCCGTCCGGTAGAAGAAGAAAACATCGAAGACCATCAGATGCACAGTGAATTTTACAGCATCACTCCCGAAGCAGCTGATGCTATCAACCGGGCAAAAGCTGAGGGACGGCGTATCATTGCCGTAGGGACGACGAGTATCCGCACTCTGGAAAGTGCCGGCACGACGGGAACGCTCAAGGCTGGTTCCGGCTGGACGAATATTTTCATCTACCCGGGCTTTACCTTCCATATCGTCGATGCCCTGGTCACTAATTTCCACCTTCCCGAATCGACGCTGCTCATGCTCATCAGTGCCCTTTCGACGCGGGAACAGATTCTCCATGCCTATGACATTGCCGTCAGGGAAAAATACCGTTTCTTCAGTTTCGGCGATGCCATGTTTATTCATTAGAGGAGGAACCATATGGTCATTACCTACGAACTGCAGGCCGAATGTGACGGTGCCCGGGCCGGTCTCCTGCGCACGCCCCACGGCACATTCAAGACGCCTATGTTTATGCCCGTCGGTACGCAGGCCACGGTCAAGACGCTGACGCCGGAAGAACTCTATGATATGGGCGCCCAGGTCATTTTGAGCAATACCTATCACTTGTTCCTGCGTCCCGGTGAAGAGCTCATAAAGGAAGCAGGCGGCCTGCACAAATTCATGAACTGGAAACAGGCCATCCTCACGGACAGCGGCGGCTTCCAGGTGTTCAGTCTGGGGCAGATGCGGAAAATCAAAGAAGAAGGTGTCACCTTCCGCAGCCATCTCGACGGCTCGAAGAAATTTCTGTCGCCGGAAGTATCCATGGATATCCAGATGGCCCTCAATTCGGATATCGCCATGGCCTTTGACGAATGCATTCCCTATCCGTCGGACTATGAATACACGAAACTTTCGACGGAACGGACGAGCCGCTGGGCACAGCGCTGCCTCGACCACCATCACAGTGATACCCAGGGACTGTTCGGCATCGTTCAGGGCGGCATGTACGAAGACCTGCGCCGTAAGAGCTGCGAGGATCTGGTGGACATGGATTTTGATGGATATGGCATCGGCGGCTTGAGTGTTGGCGAGAGTAAGGATATAATGTATGAAGTGCTGGGTTATACGACCAAACACCTGCCACGGGAAAAAGCCCGCTATCTCATGGGTGTCGGCACGCCGGATTGTCTCGTCGAAGGGGTGGCCCGCGGCGTCGATATGTTCGACTGCGTATTTCCGACCCGCGTTGCCCGCAACGGCATGGCCATGACCCATACGGGACGCCTCACGGTGCGCAATGCCCGGTATGCCCACGATTTCCATCCCATTGAAGAGGGCTGCCAGTGCTATACGTGCCGCAACTATACGCGCGCTTATATCCGCCACCTCTTCAAGGCGGAAGAACTCCTGGCCTACCGGCTGGTGAGCATCCATAATCTGTATTTTCTCCTTGACTTTATGCGCCAGATGCGTCAGTCTATATTAGATGGCACATTCCGTACATTCCGCGAACAGTTCTGGAAACGGTATCAAGATGGGTAATTCTACACATCATGTACATATATTATATTTATTCACTAGGAGGTAAAAACTGTGGATTCTATTGCTAATTTTTTTAACGGTTTGACTAACTACGATAACCTGGGCTTTCTGGGTGACCTCGGCCAGATGTGGCCGCTGCTCTTCATGGTCCTCTTGTTCTACTTCATTTTGTATCGTCCGCAGAAGCGTCAGCAGAAACGGCGTCAGGAAATGTTCTCCAATCTGAAGAAAAACACCAAAATTGTTACCGTTGGCGGCCTCTATGGCGTAATTACGGATATCAAAGACGACTATGTCCGCATCCGCATTGCCGATAAAGTGGAAATCAAGCTGAAGAAAGAATCCATCAGCGCGATTGCCGGCGACGAAGAAGACTAAGGGGAGGGACTTCTCTTGCGGACCCGCAATATGATTAAGTTTTCCGCTGCCGTCATCATCATTCTGGCAGCATTTATCACCTTCATCTATCCCCTGGCCAATTCCATCAAGCAGGGCCTGGATTTGCAGGGTGGTACCCATATCGTACTGGAAGCCGTCGATACACCGGAAGCACCGGTTACAGACGATTCCCTGAACCGTGCTGTCTCCATCGTCGAACGGCGTATCAATGAAATGGGCCTGACTGAACCGATTGTCCAGAAAGAAGGGGCACGGCGGATCATCGTCGAACTGCCGGGGGAAAAGAATCCGGAAAAGGCGATTGAAACCATCGGCAAGACGGCGGTCCTGGAATTTAAGGATGAATCGGGCACGACGCGCATGACCGGGAATGATCTGAAAACGGCAAAAGAACAGATCGACCAGGGCAAGAAGAACGTCGTCGCCATTGAATTTACCGACGAAGGGGCCAAGAAATTTGCCGACCTCACGGCTTCCAACGTAGGCCGTAAAATCGGCATTTACCTCGATGGCGCACCCCTTACCGAACCGGTCGTCAACGAACCGATTACGGGCGGCAAGGCAGTCATCACCGGCAGCAAGACCCTGGAAGATGCCAAGAATCTGGCCATCCTGCTCCGTTCCGGCGCACTGCCGGTCAAGCTGCAGGTCATGGAAGTCCGTACCATCGGGCCGAGCCTGGGCCAGGATTCCAAGGTCAAATCGGAAAAAGCCTTTGCCATCGGCATCGTGCTCATCATGATTTTCCTGATCATCATCTACCGGATGTCCGGCGTAGTGGCCAATATCGCCCTTCTGGTCTACGTCCTCATCCTGTTGTCTATTTTGAAGTACCTCGATGCCACCCTGACTCTGCCAGGCATCGCCGGGGTCATCCTGTCCATGGGCTTTGCCGTCGATGCGAATATCCTGATATTCGAACGATTTAAGGAAGAAGTGCTCATTGGCAAGAGTCTAAGGACATCTATGGAGGCTGGCTTCAAGCGGGCGTTTAACACAATCCTCGATGCCAACGTATCGGTCATGATCGCGGCTATCGTCCTCATCGTCATGGGCAGCGGCACTGTGAAAGGCTTTGCCGTCAACCTGGCACTGGGGATTATCGTCAGTATGTTTACGGCAATCATCGTCAGCCGTTCGCTCCTGACGTGGTTCATCAATACGGGGCTCATTACCAATCCCTGGTTCTACGGGCTGAACCGCAAGGTACCGGAACATATGAAGAATAAGGGGGGACACAAATGAGATTCAACATCGTAGCTCATAAAAAATGGTGGTTCACCCTGTCGTCCGTGCTGGTCATTTTCAGTATCATCTCCATTTTTATCAATGGGTTCAACTTTGGCATTGACTATACGGGCGGCACGATTCTGGACATGCAGTTCAAGCAGCCTGTCACCGTCTCCCAGGTGCGTGAAGTCGTGGACCAGTCCAATATGGACCTGGAAAACAGCGTCATCCAGCTTTCTGGGGTCAGCGATCAGGATTCGTCCCAGGATGTCATGATCCGCATGCGCAACCTGTCGTCCGATGAAAGCAAGGCGATTGCCGACCAGCTCAGCAATAAACTGGGCGGGGCCGAAGTGAAGCGGACCGAATCCGTCGGGGCTGTCATCGGCTCGGAAGTCACGAAAAATGCGATCATGAGCCTGGCCGTGGCCTTTATCGCCCTGGCGGCGTACATCACTCTCCGGTTTGAATACAAAATCGCTCTTTCCGCCCTCGTTTCCATTCTCCATGATTTGATCATGGTACTGGGCTTTTTCTCCTTTTTCCATCTGGAAATCGATGCGACTTTCCTGGCAGCTATCCTGACCGTCGTCGGGTACTCCATGAATGAAGCGGTCGTCATCTTCGACCGTGTCCGTGAAAACACGCGGACTCACCGCCGCACCGATACATATGAAAAACTAGCTTATGACAGCATCGCCCAGAGTATCCACCGCAGTATTTATACCCTGACGACGGTACTCTTTGCCTGCGGTGCCCTCCATTTCTTCGGCGGGGAATCGACGAAGAATTTTTCCCTGGTCATGCTCATTGGCTTTATCAGCGGGGCCTACAGCTCGATTTGCGTCGATACATCGCTGTGGGTCGTCTGGAAAAATCATACGAGCAACCGCCGCGGACCAAAAGCTGTCAGCCATGACGAAACGGAAGAAGAACCGGCATAAGAGCGTAGTTTGGAAAAACATAGTTTGCAATTGGCAGAAATGCATACCAAAAACAGCTTGTCGTAAGACAAGCTGTTTTTGGTAACATCTAATCACTAATCACTAGCCACTAGCCTCACACTTTCTCCTCTTCCCATGCTTTGGGGACGGGAACGAGGAAGGTAAAAACGCAGCCTATGGCAGCGCATATCCAGAGAATCTGCATGGCTGTCTGGACGCCCCAGAGGTCGGCACCCCAGCCGACGACCGGTGACAGGAGGCCACCTACGGTCGTGCTCAGGCCCAGAGTGATGCCCGAAGCAAAGCCGACGTTTTTGCCCAGGTAGGTCTGACCGAGGACGACGATGGGACTGTAGGGAGCAAAGAGAGAGAAGGCGACGGGCAGCAGGAGCAGTGTGGCCAGCCAGAGCTGGGAACTGTTGACCAGGAAGAACATGGCCGGCACCATGATGAGGAATGAACCGCGCATGACCCGGATGAAGCCAAAACGGTCGGCCATGATACCGCCCAGGAAGGTGATGACGACGCCCATGGAAAACAGGATGGACAGGGCCATACTGCCCGTAGAGGGCGTGGCTCCCAGGATGGTGATCCAGTAAATGGGGATGAACGTATTACACAGGGTAAAGCCGATAGAACGGGCGAATATGACGACAGTCAGCTTGCTGAAGGCGCCCCAGTCATTTTCATGAGAGGCTCCCGGATGCGCTTTGGCTTCGGCTTTGTCAGCGGCGGCAGCCATGGTGAGGATGGTGGGCATGGAGTGGTAGAGAATAGCGGCGACGATCACGTTGACTATGCCGTACAGGACCAGCCCGTGGATGTCAAAGGTATAGGCACTGAACCCGGCTACCATCGGGCCGATGGCAAAACCGGCATTGCCGCCGACGGAAAAGCTGCCCAGAGCCTGTCCTTTGAGAGAACCGGCGATGCGGTTGACCATACGGGCGGCTTCGGGATGGAACAGACTGCCTCCTAGGCCGCTGATCATGGAACAGAACAGGATGACCCAGTAATTGGTCGTAAAGGCCAGGGCCGTCAGAGACAGGCCGCTCAGCACGGGACCAAGTGGGACCAGCCAGGGCTTGGAAATCCGGTCGGAATAGTAGCCGATGAGCGGCTGTGTTACCGATGACAGGAGAATATTGGCAAAGATGATGCCCGCCGCCTGCTGGTAATTGAGCTGGCAGGCCGTGATAAAATACGGTAGCAGGGCAGGGATGCCGCCCTGGGCCCAGTCTACGGAGAAATGGCCCATGGTAAATAAATAGACATGGGGGTCGAGTTTTTTCATGGAAATCCCTTCTTTATGATAATATAAACATATATGTCAATAACTATCATTGTACCATACAGGACATATAATTGACAGAAAAATTTCTTGACAAGATGTCTTTGTGTGATATACTAAGAAAGTCGCTAGGACATGGGCCTATAGCTCAGCTGGTTAGAGCGCACGCCTGATAAGCGTGAGGTCGGTGGTTCAAGTCCACCTAGGCCCACCACAAAGAACACCGTACGAGATACGCTCCGTATGGTGTTTTTTTCTACCCTTTTTCCTGTTTTTTTGGTATGGAACTTTCCTCGTTTTGTGCTATAATTAAAAATCACAGGATTTACATTTTACTGATGCGTTTAAAGGAGGGTCTGTCATGTCTATTGCAGCCTGTATTGAACACACGAATTTAAAACCGGAAGCGACGCCCGGAGATATCCGCCAGCTTTGCCAGGAAGCGCGTACGTACGGATTTGCCGCTGTTTGCGTCAATTCGTCTTATGTAGAACTGGCGAAACAGGAACTGGCCGGGACATCCTGCCTGGTGACATCGGTCGTCGGATTTCCTCTTGGAGCTATGGCCAGCAAGGCAAAGGCCATGGAAACAGCCGAAGCTGTAGCCAGCGGGGCTGATGAAATTGATATGGTCCTGGCTATCGGCCGGGCCAAAGCCGCCGACTGGGAGTACGTCTATCAGGACATCCGCCTCGTCGTGCTGAGTGCGGCCAGCCGTCCCGTCAAAGTGATACTGGAAACGGGGCTTCTCACAGATGAAGAAAAGGTAAAGGCCTGCCAGGTGGCTGTCGAAGCAGGAGCTGCCTATGTCAAGACGTCGACGGGCTTTGGCCATGGTGGAGCGACCGTCCACGATGTGGCTCTCATGAAACGGGCCGTAGACGGCAGTGCCAAAATCAAGGCCTCCGGCGGTATCCACGATTATGCCTCGGCGCGGCAGCTCGTAGAAGCCGGTGCCGACCGCCTCGGTGCCAGTGCCGGCATTGCCATCGTACAGGGAGAACTCCATGACGGAGAGTGAAATCCGGCTGGCGCAACTGGCCCAGTCTATCGGCAGGGCGCGCCGTATTGCTTCCGGAGCTGCTGTGACGGAGGAACCGGCAGGGTATCCATCCCTCGCTGCCGATTTCAGCCAGACGAAATCGGCAGCCGTGTCTGAAGATGGAGGCTCGTTCCTGAAAAGCCAGACCGTCAGCCACAACGGCGACTGCCTGGTCAGCCTCCTGGCCAGCGGCAGTAGTGGCAATGCCGCCTTTATCCGCTGTGGACGGACCTGCGTGCTCATCGATGCCGGCATCAGCTGCCGGCGCATTGAAAAAGGACTGCGCCGGTTCGGGTATGCTTTGTCTGACCTCGATGCCGTCCTCATTACCCATGAACACACGGACCATGTGAGCGGACTGCCCGTCCTGTTGAAACGGACCCATATGCCTGTCTATACGACACAGGAGACCTGGCAGGCCATGGGCAATAAGATTCTCCCTTATATGGATCGCTTTGTCCGCCTGCCGCGCCGCCTTTCCCTGGGAGAGATGCAGATCGTTCCCTTTGCGACCAGCCATGATGCGGCCCGGTCAGTGGGTTATTCCCTGTATCACGGCGACTGCAAGATTACCCTGGCAACGGACCTGGGCTGTATTACACCCGATGTCATGACGGCCGCTTCCTGGTCGGATATGCTCATCCTCGAAGCGAATCATGATGAAACGATGCTGCGAAACGGGCCTTATCCCTACGCCCTGCAGCAGCGTATACTGGGAAATCAGGGCCATCTGTCCAACCGGACGGCAGCGGAATTTCTCAGCTCTCTGCCGCGGCGGGGAATGGTCAAGGTCCTGCTGGCACATCGCAGTGAACACAACAATACACCGGCCCTTACGGTGCAGACCATGCGCGATGTTCTTACGGGCCATGGCCTGGTCATCGGGCAGGATATGTTATTGCGCCTCGCCTCGGCGACGGGATCCGTGCGATTTTTGAACGGAGGTACTCTATAATGACACGAAAAAAATGGCTGACAGCGCTGGTCGCTGTTCTCCTGATTGGCGCCGGTATTGCCGGCGGCTTTAAAATCCATGAAACATTTTTCGGCAGCCAGACCTATTCGGGCAATCTGAACCAGCTGCAGGAACCGGCCATGAGTGAAGCCATATCCGATGCCCGCAATACGGCCGTTGTGCAGGCAGCCAAAAAAGTCGGTCCTGCTGTCGTCGGGATTACGACGAAAGTATATAACCGCGACATTTTTAACCGCAAAGTCCTCGTCGGCGAGGGCGTCGGTTCGGGCATCATTTTCGATAAGTCGGGATACATTGCGACGAATAATCACGTCGTCGGGACGGCGAAAACGGTCATCGTCTCTCTGGCCGATGGACAGAGTACGGAAGGAACCGTCGTCGGCCGCGATGAAAAGACCGATCTGGCCGTCGTCAAGATTAATGTCGATAATCTGCCCGTTGCCGAATTTGGTGACAGCGACTCTTTGCAGGTCGGTGAAACGGCCATCGCCATCGGCAACCCTCTGGGACTGGAATTCCAGGGAACCGTAACGGCCGGCGTCATCAGTTCCCTCAACCGGACTATCGGTGTGGAAGGGGAAGGGATGAAACTGATACAGACTGATGCGGCCATCAATCCCGGCAATTCCGGCGGCGCTCTCGTCGATGCCGATGGTAAGGTCATCGGTATCAACAGTGCCAAGATTTCCAAGGAAGGCGTAGAAGGCCTGGGATTCGCCATTCCCATCAATACGGCCCGGCCCATCCTGGAATCGCTCATCAAGAATGGCAAAGTATCCCGTCCGTACCTCGGTTTCTACGGACTCGATAAGAAGATGGCAGCCCGCTTTGGCATGAAGCTCAACGTGAGTGGCGTCTATGTGTACAAAGTCATTGCCGGTGGTCCTCTCGACCAGGCAGGCCTGCGTCATGGCGATGTCATTACCAAGGTCGGCGATACGACGATTGAAGCCTTTACGAATCTGCAGGACGCTCTTTCCAAGACCAGACCCGGCGATACCGTGACAGTTACTTTCGACCGCAATAGTTCGAGCCAGAGTGCCGACGTAGTGCTTCAGGAAGCTCCGGCCGATGACGAGGATGACCAATGAAATACCACATTATAGCTACGGGCAAAATCAAAGAAGCATATCTTACGGCAGGTATTCAGGAATTTCTCAAGCGTCTGCGCCCATACGGACAGGTGGAACTGACCGTCCTTCCGGAAGAAAAAATGCCTGACCATCCTTCCCCAGCCCAGAAAGAACAGGTGCTGGAAAAAGAAGGGGAGAAAATGCTCTCTCATGTGCATCCCGGTTCCCACTTGTTTGTCCTCGATGTGGCAGGAAAACTTATTTCCTCGGAAGAGTTATCACAGCGCTTTTCCGACCTGGCCCTCTATGGTACCAGTGAACTGACTTTCATCATCGGCGGTCCTTTTGGCATTTCCGAATCGTTGCGCCGCCGCGCCGATGAACGCATATCCTTCGGGCGCATTACCCTGACCCATCAGATGATCCGCCTTATTCTGGTGGAACAGATTTACCGGGCCATCAAAATCGCCCGCCACGAACCGTACCATTTATAACCGGGAATGGCCCTGTGGACGGAATGTCTGCTATAGAGTCGTTGAAACAAACAGAATCCCCGGATGCCTTGCTGTATATGGAACAAGGTGTCCGGGGGTTTTATTGCAATTTTACCAAAGTATTCTTCTGCATCTGGCAGGAAATTGGAATTATGTGTCAAATTATATATATAGAAAATAAAATCATAACCGGCAGGCATCCATGGGAGGGAAAGCCTGCTTATAAAGGAGTGATTTATATGGCACAGCATATAGCATCAGAAATCATGGAAAAAGCCTTTGTGACGGCCGGCCCGGATACATCTGTCTATGAACTGGTCAATTTATTTGTCAAGAATAAGGTGACGGCCATCCCCATCATCAACGATGAAGATGAACTGGTCGGTATCGTCACCGATGCGGACCTGCTGTACAAAAAAGTAAAACCCCACGTACCGCATTACGTCAACCTTCTCGGCGCCAGTATTTATTACAGTGGCATCAGCGCCTACAACCGGGGATTCAAGAAACTCATGGCCGGGACGGCGAAAGAACTGATGACCAAAGATGTCATCATTGCCGCACCGGATGCACCGGTCGAACAGATTGCCGGCGTCATGGTGGCGGAACATCTGAAAGTCATTCCCATCGTGGACAAGAAACACGTCGTAGGCATTGTGACACGTGGCAACATCCTGGACGAATTGTATCAGGAATACGGTGAATCGTAGGGGAGGCGGGCTATATGGATGAAGCAGAACTGAAGAAACAGCCCGGCACAGACGGAACGGAAAAGAAACAGGCTCCTGTCGTACCGGTCCGCGATGTCATGTACAAGATGTTTGTCTCTGTCACGCCCGATACGCCGGTGCGCAAGTTATTCCGACTTTTCGTCAAACACCGCCTGCTGGCCGTGCCCGTCGTCGATGATGAAGAACACCTTATCGGCATCATTACCAGTGCGGACCTCATGTACCGCAGTTCCAGGCCCCACATTCCCCGGGCTCTGCCGATTATCGGTTCGAAAATCATGACCAGCCGCATCAATAAGTATGCCAAGGAATTCCGGACGCTCATGGATGAACCCTGTGAAAAACTGATGACCCGCGACGTGGTCATCACGACGCCCGATACGGACGTAGAACAAGTAGCGGCCGCTATGGTCATCGAACACCTGAAAGTCATCCCCGTCGTCGTCAACAAGCGAGTCGTCGGCATGATTACCAGGTCTAATGTCTTGAAGCAGCTCTACAAAGAATACAATGAATAACAGAATATAGAAAAAGCGGCTGGTGCACTACGTAATCACACGTAATGCACCAGCCGCTTTTATCATTTGAAGTCACGTCAAACGTCAAACATCAGGCTTCTTTCTGCTGTCTGTACGGCGTGAACGTAAATTGCTGGCCATCGTAGTTGATGGAGACCGTATCGCCTTCACGGACGACGCCGCTGATGATGTCGCGGCTGAGTGCCGTTTCGACGGTATGGACAATCAGGCGGCGCAGCGGACGGGCACCGAACTGCGGGTCATAGCCCTGATTGGCCAGCGCCTGCAGTGCTTCATCGGTCCAGGTAAGGTGAATCTTGACCTGTTTTTCCAGACGTTCACTCAAGCGTTTGAGCAGGATGGTGGCAATATTGCGTACCTGATCTTTGCCCAGAGCCTTGAAGACGATGATGTCATCGACACGGTTGAGGAATTCCGGACGGAAGTATTTTTTGAGCAGTTCCCGGACAGCTTTTTCTGCCTGGGCGAAATCTTTCGTTTCCAGGATTTCATGAGAGCCGAGGTTACTGGTCATGATGATGATGGTGTTCTTGAAGTTGACGACCCGGCCTTTGCCATCGGTCAGACGGCCATCGTCAAGAATCTGCAACAGGACGTTGAAGATATCGGGATGAGCCTTTTCAATTTCATCGAGGAGGATGACGCTGTAGGGATGACGGCGTACGGCTTCGGTGAGCTGGCCGCCTTCATCATAACCGACATATCCCGGAGGCGCACCGATCAGACGGGATACAGTGTGCTTTTCCATGTATTCTGACATATCGATACGGATGATATTGCGTTCATCATCAAAGAGGGCTTCTGCCAGTGTCTTTGCCAGTTCTGTCTTGCCGACACCCGTAGGGCCGAGGAAGATGAACGAGCCGATGGGACGGTTGGGGTCCTTGATACCGGCACGGGCACGGATGATGGCATCGCTGACGACGCGGACTGCTTCGTCCTGGCCGACGACACGCTGATGAAGCGTATCATCGAGGTGGAGCAGTTTTTCCCGTTCGCCCGTCATCATCTTGGAAACGGGGATACCCGTCCAGCGGCTGACGACGCCGGCAATATCTTCTTCGCCGACTTCTTCCTTCAGGAGCTGGGAATCCTTGTGGGCATCCATGAACTTTTCCTGTTCTTCCATCTGTTTCTGCAGTTCCGGCAGTTTGCCATATTTCAATTCCGAAGCTTTGCCCAGATCGTATTCCCGTTCGGCCTTTTCCATTTCATTCTTGGTGGCATCGATTTCTTTCTTCAATGCCTGGGTGCGGGTGATAGCGGTCTTTTCTTTTTCCCACTGTTCTTTCAGGGCATCTTCTTTTTCTTTCAGTTCATTCTTCTGGGCGGTGATTTTTTCCAGACGTTCTTTCGAAGCGTCATCCGTTTCCTTACTCAGTGACTGTTCTTCGATTTCCAGCTGCATGATCTTGTGAGTCAGGTCATCAATGGGAGCCGGCATGGATTCGATTTCCGTACGCAGTTTCGCCGCAGCTTCATCGACCAGATCGATAGCTTTATCGGGCAGGAACCGGTCGGAAATATAGCGGTCGGAGAGAACGGCTGCCGCGACGAGGGCCTTATCACGGATGCGGACACCGTGATGGGCTTCGTAACGGGATTTCAGGCCACGGAGAATGGTGATGGTGTCTTCCACAGACGGCGGATCGACCATGACCGGCTGGAAACGCCGTTCCAGAGCGGCATCTTTTTCGATGTATTTCTGATATTCGTTGAGGGTTGTAGCCCCGATGCAGCGCAGGTCACCGCGGGCCAGCATCGGTTTGAGGATGTTGCTGGCATCCATGGAGCCTTCGGACGCACCAGCGCCGACGACCGTATGGATTTCATCGATGAACAGCAGAATCTGACCATCCGATTTAGCGATTTCATTGAGGACGGATTTCAGTCTTTCTTCAAATTCACCACGGTATTTGGCACCGGCAATGAGGGAGCCCATATCAAGGGAATAGAGTGTCTTGTTCTTCAGTGATTCCGGCACATCACCGGATACGATACGGCGGGCCAGCCCTTCGACAATAGCTGTCTTGCCGACGCCCGGTTCACCAATCAGCACGGGGTTGTTCTTTCTCCGGCGGGAGAGGATTTCTACGGTACGACGGATTTCATCATCACGGCCAATAACCGGGTCGAGTTTGCCTTTGCGGGCAGCGGCTGTCAGATCGCGGCCGTATTTTTCCAGTGCCTTGTAATTGTTTTCCGGGTTATCGCTGTTGACATTCTGTTTGCGGTTTGCCCGGATAATGGACATGATTTTGTCCTTGGCCAGACCGAATTCACGGCACAGCGTCTGTACGTCACTGTCGCTTTCTTCGACGATGCCGAGGAGCAGATGTTCCGTGCTGATGTATTCATCGTGCATTGATTCGGCATACTGCTGGGCCTTGCCGATGACACGGGCCATTTCTACAGCCATGGTCAGCTGGCTCTGTCCCTGGACGGACGGAATCTTTTTCAGGAGTTGTTCTAGCCGGGCCTGGAGCATAGGCACATCGGTGCCGCATTCTTTAAAAATCGTGGCCAGCAGGCCTTCCGGTTCCTTGACCAGTCCCATGAAGACGTGGACGGACGTAATTTCCTGATTGTAATGCAGGGCGGCTATCTGCTGCGCTGTCTGGAACGCTTCGATGACCTTCTGCGTATATTTTTCATTTCCCATACTAAGACCTCCTTACGTAGGGCGTAAGTTGCATGTAAAAGTAGTGAACAACTAAGTTCAATTATCATTATATCCATAAAAGTCAAAAAGTCAATAAGACAAAAAGAAAAAATTGAACTTTTTTGTTTTTTTTCATTGCGAGTGCTGCCGCTGCCGGAAACATTGACAAGAAAGGCCGTTGTCCGTACAATCAGGTACAGAATAGAAAGGAGAGATATATTGATGGGACGGACGTTGTGGCAATGGGAAAAACAGGCTTTTCAGGGAGATGTACAGGCCCAGCGCGAAGTGGGCGACCAGTATTTCTTTGCCGCCTATGAAGAAGAAAAAGAAGAATTGCTGCAGCTGTCGTTGTACTGGTATGGCATGGGCGCCCGGGCCGGTGATGCCCGATGCCAGTATGATCTGGCCTATCAGTATGAACACGGCCTGGGGATAGAACCGGATATCCGTAAGGCTGCGTACTGGTATGCCCGGGCGGCCGTCCAGAAACTGCCTGAAGCGGAAAATAACCTGGGCCATCTCTACGAAACAGGATGCGGCGTCGTGCAGAATTACGAGCTGGCCGTATACTGGTATGGACGCTCTGCCCACCACGGCGATGCCGACGGACAATGCAATCTGGCTATTATGTATCAGTTTGGCTACGCCGGGACAGCCGATTATAAAAAAGCCGCCATGTGGTATACACAGGCGGCGGAGCAGGACAATGTCATTGCCCAGAATAATCTGGGATATTTATATGAAACGGGAAAAGGTGTTTCCCGGGATTATACAGAGGCAGCCTACTGGTACCGGCTGGCTGCTGAAGGCGGTGACGGGCCGGCGGCCAACAATCTGGGCCAGCTCTATGAACAAGGATTTGGCGTCGAAAAGGATCCGGAAAAGGCAGCCGTCTGGTTTTCCCGTTCTGCCTTTTCCGGATACACGGAAGGCATCCGCAACTATATCCGCATACTGGAAACGGGAACAGGGCTTCCCATGGACAAAGAAGCTGCCGCGTATTGGCGCAGGCAGCTCGATGAACAGATTAATGGAAAAGGTTGATAAAAATCGTAATGACCGATGCGTTGACCGGGTCGATGATGAGTGATCCGATGAGGGGGATGACGAAGAATGCCGTCGGTGCCGGGCCGAATAATTCTGTCATGGCCGTCATATTGGCGATGGCGTTCGGTGTAGCACCCAGACCGAAGCCGCAGACGCCGGACGTCATGACCGCTGCTTCATAATCCCTGCCCATCATGCGGAATACGACGAAATACGCAAAGAGGGCCATGATGACGGCCTGACTCAGGAGCATGACAATCATGGGCACGGCCAGATCGCTGAGCTGCCATAATTTGAGGCTCATGAGGACGCAGGTCAGAAAGACTGTGAGCCCCAGATTGCCCAGCACTTCGCTTTCTCTCTGATACACCTTATATACATGGGTGAAATCGGAGATATTGCGGATAACGGCAGCGACCAGCATAGAGCCGATATAAGCCGGGAAAATCAGTCCCAGGCTGTTCAGGAATCCGCTGACCAGTGTCCCCAGTCCCATGGCCAGGAACAGATGGGCCATGGCATTCATGAAATGATGATTGTTGATGGACTGGCCGGTGATGTGTTCCTGCTTGATGACTTCTGCCGCTTTTTCTTTGCTGCTGGCGATGGAAGACAACTTGTCTACTTCTTCCTGACTGACCGACGGGTCGAGGCGTTCCGTATCGGCATGACTGTGCAAGTGGTGTCTGTGGACCAGCTGTTCACCGACAGGGCCGCCGATGAGGCCACCGGCGACGAGACCGAAGGTAGCTGCGGCGACGGCGATGGTAGCGCCGCTGCCCAGCCCCATTTCTTCCAGGAGGGGGCCAAAGGCAGCCGCTGTAGCATGACCGCCGACCATGGGAATGGAACCAGTTGCCAGCCCCATGTACGGACTGAGGCCGAACAGAGAGGACAGGCTGATGCCCAGAATATTCTGGATAATAATGAGTACCGTCGTGATGACAGCCATTTTAAAGACCATGATGCCGCCACGGCGGATCAGGCTCAGACTAGCCGTATAGCCGACGCTGGTGAAGAACAGCATCATGCAGACGTTCTGCATGACTGTATCCTGCTCATAAGACCAGATGCCCTGTGTATACAGCAGGCAGTTCAGGACTGCGAACAAGATGCCGCCGATGACCGGGGCAGGAATGCAGTACGTCCTGAGGGCAGAAATTTTTATACGCAGGAAAACGCCGGCATAATACACCAGGATGGCCGCAGCCAGCGTCTGATAGATATTGAGTTGTATAGACAACGAAATACTCCTCCTTTGCACAACGTGAAATTGATTTGCTGGTATAGAAAACAAATCTAATCATATCAGAAAAAATCCACATTGACAACATGGGAGCAAGAAGGAAAATGTGTCAGCGCACGCGGGGCGACTGATAATAATCCCGCCGCGACAGGCGGGTCCGGACGTTATGGAAGCAGTAGTACTGCATATCGGTGCAGCGCAGGTCCAGTGCCAGCTGTTCCCGGCCCAGCGGGGAAAGAGAACCGGGGGCTGTGATGCGGGTGATGACAGGCAGCTCTTTCTTTATTTCTTTTATATAAAAGGATGCCTTTTGAGATAAGGCCAGCAGCCGGGCATATTGAGGACCTAGCTGGTATGACTGGTCCATGAGACTGCGGCTGGGTGAAAGGAGCGTATAAGCGCCCATGCGGCACAGACGGCTGTAGGCATAGCGGCGGGTCTTGATGGCAGCCAGTGCCTCTTTGTACGTGACGGACTCCTGCATACAGCGGTGCCAGCGGTTCTCCAGCCCTTCGTTAAAGGCCGGGAGCTGGCGGAGCATTTCCGGTGTCAGCAGCCTGTTCTGGAAGAGAATGAAATCGCCATAGCGGTCATAATCGGTGTATGCTCCCTGTGAGAGGAGCGCGGCCATATCTTCCCGGGCTTGTGGTGTCAGATAGCGGTGAAGATGCTGGCAGCGGCCTGTCTGGATTATATCCTGACGCAGGGCAGAGGCGCTGGCAAAGGAATGGGCCAGCGACGGGTCGTGATGGCTGCCCTGACGCAGGATTGGCCAGAACTGCAGGGACAGGTCCTGTTGCACGATGGCTTTGGCGTAGGATGCCGCCAGCAGGGCATTGGGCTGATCCAGAAGTAAGGCCGTTTGTTCCCGAATCCGGGCAGCCAGGGCTATAGTCTGCCGGCGTCCGGCCGTTTCCCTGCCCCGGCAGGGCCGGATATCCTGTGCAGCCCGGGCCAGAGCGTAAAAATCGTCTGCCGTGCCCCGTTCGACACCACAGGCCAGATGGCTGCATCCCAGCCGGGACGCCAGCCATACGCCTCCCAGGGCGAATCCGTCGGCACTGGACAGACTATAGACCGCTGGCAGTTCAAAGACCAGATCGGCCCCGCCTTCAACAGCCCAGGCGGCACGATGCCACTTATCGAATAATGCCGGTTCGCCCCGCTGGACAAAAGAACCGCTCATGATGACCACAATCAGCGACTGGGGACCGGCCTGCTGCCGTACCTGGGACAGCAGCCAGGCGTGGCCTGTATGAAAGGGATTAAATTCTGCAATAACGGCAATACGCTTCATACCATACTCCTCGGACATACATATCCTATGTATTATGCTATTTCTTCTTCAATACATTAATCATAATATATATATGAATAAAAAGAAAGGAAACAGTCGATTTGCCCGGCAGATTGACAAATTATCCTTTTTCTCTTATGGAGAATATGTTATAATGAAACCAGTCTGTGAGAAAGTATAATAGGTGATAGCATGAAACGAATGAGAAAGTTCCTGGTAACGGTGCTTGCGGCTTCGACAATACTCATGACTGGCTGCGGCAATGCATCGATTCTGGAAGAATATAGCTTTGGCTATACACAGTTGAAAAGCGGTAATTCCGAAGTATACCTCATGACTCCTATGGAAATGGGGAAATCCCAGAATAATGATGGAACCGTATTATATGGCGCCAACGATTCCCATTGGTGGATGGCTGCCGAATCGCGTCCCGCCAGTGAAATCACCATACAGCAGTGGGCCGAAAAACCTATTTCCTTACTGGAACAGACGCATTATACAGATCTGCAAACGAAGGTCTCTGAAACGACTGTCCTCGACAGGCCGGCGACAGAAGTCCACTGTACGTTCAATCTGAATGTGCAGGGCCATGCCGTTCAGATGGTGGGGCAGAGTCTCTTCTTTGAAGATAATGGTCAGATATGGGATATTACCTACTTGTACAATCCGGCCGACCCGGTGGGCAAAGAAGTCATAGACCATGTATTTGGCCAGATAAAATAATTTCGTAAACATGAAAGAGGGTAAATTGCATGATCGTATTGGTTGTAAACTGCGGCAGCTCGTCCTTGAAATACCAGTTGGTAAACATGGACAATGAAGAAGTCATGGCAAAAGGGTTGGTAGAAAAAATCGGTCTTCCCGATTCCCAGCTGACTCACAAATGGAATGGCCAGAAAAAGGAAATCCAGCAGTCTATTCCGGATCATAAAGTCGCTGTAAAGCTCGTTCTCGATATTCTGACCGATGCCGAATGCGGCGTTATCAAATCCATGGATGCCATTGACGCGGTAGGTCACCGTGTTGTCCATGGCGGCGAAGCCTTTGCCAGCTCCACGGTAATTGACGATGAAGTCATGAAAGCCCTGGAAAAATGCTCCGCCTATGCACCCCTTCACAATCCGCCGAACATCATCGGCATCAACGCCTGCAAAGCTATCATGCCGGGCGTACCGCAGGTCGCTGTTTTCGATACAGCATTCCATCAGACCATGCCGCCGGAAGCCTTCATGTATGGCCTTCCGTATGAACTCTATAAAGAAAATGGCATCCGCCGCTACGGCTTCCATGGCACGAGCCATCGCTATGTAGCCGGCCAGATTGCCAAAGTCATGGGTGTTCCCGTTGAAAAACTCCGCATCATCAACTGCCACCTTGGCAACGGTTCTTCCCTGGCTGCCATCAAATATGGCAAATGCGTAGACACGACTATGGGCTTCACACCGCTCGCCGGCTGCCTCATGGGCACGCGCTGCGGCGATATCGACCCTGCTATCGTTACGACGGTCATGGAACAGAAAGGCCTGTCCACGAAAGAAATGGATACGCTCATGAATAAGAAATCAGGCGTACTCGGCATTTCCGGCGTTTCCAGCGACTTCCGCGATCTCGGCGAAGCTGCTAAAGAAGGCAACGAACGGGCTAAACTCGCTCTCGATATGTTCCATTATCAGGTACGCAAACTGATTGGCGCACTGGCTGCTGCTATGGGTGGCGTCGATGTCATCACCTTTACAGCCGGTGTTGGCGAAAATGGTATCGAAGACCGTGCAGCTATCTGCCAGGGCCTGGAATACCTGGGTGCCAAACTTTGCCCGACCCGTAATAACGTCCGCGGCAAAGATGCTATGATTAGCACCGATGATTCTACGGTAAAACTTTATGTCATCCCGACAAACGAAGAAATCATGATTGCCCGCGATACGAAAGAACTCGTTTCCAAATAATAAGGGCATGAAATAATACTGGCTGAGGGGGCTGGGTATGCGGCATACAACGGCGGCTGTCGTTGCGTGCTGCTGCCCGGCTCCTTTTCGTATAGGGGGGAGAATTATGGATATATTATATTGGGATATAGATGGGACACTGGTCAATACGGGAATGGCCGGCATGCATGCCATTCAGGAAGTATTTCACGAATTGCAGGGTGACGACCAGGCCGTGCCGAAAATCGCTGCCGGCGGCCGGACGGATAATTACATCTGCCAGCAGCTGCTCTATCAGGCCAGAGGCGTCATGCCTACCGATGAAGAAGTCAATCACTTCTGCCGGAATTACGAACAGAAACTGATGAAATGGCTGAAAAAAATGAAAGGTGAAGTCATTCCGCCGGCCCGGGAACTCCTGCCATACCTGGCTAAAGCCGAAGGATACCATCAATGTCTGCTCACGGGAAACAGCATCTATGGCGCTAGACTGAAACTTGATTTCTTCGGCCTGACCCAGTACTTTGACTTTGACCATTCAGGATTTGCCTGTCAATTCTACTATCGCGACGACATGGCCCGCCACGCCTGGGAACTGGCGAAAAAAGCCTGGGGTGACACTATCGGTACCATGTACGTCATCGGCGACACCCCCTACGATATCCAGTGCGGCAAAGCCATCGGAGCAAAAACTATCTCCGTCGCCACCGGACGCTACACCTACGACCAACTGGCAGAACACACTCCCTGGCGCCTACTGCATCGCTTGCCCGGACCTGAAGGATTCATGCAGATACTGAAAGGATAGGAAAGGATAGTTTGCAGTGGTAAGTTTGTAGTTTGCAGAAAAAGCCGGTTTGTCGAATCGGCTGCTTTTCATACCCCAAAGATTAGCAAAATAGGACCCCCGACCGGGGACGATTCAGGATGAGAACCGTCTCCGGTCGGGGGTCCGGCATTACAATATATTCATACATTTAATTATGATAATATAAATCAATTGCATTGACATAAAAACTTGTCTGATAGTATACTATGTATATATTTAGTACGTGCTTTTTTGCATGTAAAATAGATGAGAATGTTAATTTATTGCTAAAAATAGTAAATGAGAGGAAACTAGGAACACTCGCCATTGAACTTTTTGTCAATAAGTTGCTTCTTGTCAGATACATATTTCTATCAGAAAAGAGGCTATCAAATGAAAAAGAAAATCATTGCAACTCTCGCTGCTACTATGGCTGTCGGTGCTACCTGCGCTTTCGCAGCGAATCCGTTTGTTGATGTACCGACCGATTCCTGGGCTTATAAATCCGTAGTGGAACTCGCCGACGCTGGCATTATCCAGGGGGTAGACGGCTCCTATTTCCAGGGCGACCGCAACATCACCCGTTATGAAGCAGCTGAAATGACGGCTAAAGCGATGGCTCACATGGACAAAGCTTCCGTTGAACAGCGTGCCCTTATCAATAAACTGGCCGATGAATATGCTGATGAACTGAACAGCCTCGGCGTTCGCGTATCCAATCTGGAAAAGAGAGTAGGCAATGTCAAACTTACTGGTGATGCGCGTATCCGTTTCCAGCATCAGAATGGCAATGATGATTATCGTAACGATCATTCCTGGGATTATCGTGTCCGCGTCCGGGCCAATGCCCAGGTCAATGACCGTACAACCGTAACCTATGGCATCAGCACCGGTGATATTAATTTTGGTGATAATAGTGCAGCATCAGGCGCCGATGACGACAATGGCGATACTTTCACTGATGATGCCAAAGTAGATTACAATTTTGGCGGTGACCACTGGAATCTCAGCGTCGGCCGTACCGATACGTATATTCTCGGCGGTGATAATGCCTACGGATTCCAGTATGGCGACGTATTTGATCGTGCCGAATTGAAATACACCAGTGATCACTTCGCAGCGACTGCCGGCTATGGCAAATTTAAAGAAGGCTATGCTGCTGATGATCCTGATGCAGAAGTGGAAGGTAATGGCCTCCTCGGCGTCAAGACAGGCTATGGCGAATTAGAAGGCTTCTTTGGCGGTGGCCGCGCAGCTGGTTCGGCTGTTGGCGTATATTACAATGATTTCAGTGGCGGCGCCAAAGGCTTTAAAGCCGATGACCTCTGGGGAGCTTATGCCAGCCTGAATCTCGGTAAATGGAATGCATTTGCTAACTATGAAAAAATCAGTAATGACGTGACCGATAATCCCGAAGTATGGATTGGCAAACTGACTTATGGCAGTGCCGACAGCGAAACCCGCGGCACATGGGATGCCTGGGTTGAATACATCAACTCCGACAGAGGAGCTCTCCTCGGCGGTGCAACCAACTCCTGGCGCGATGACAGCGTCCTCGATAACGTGAAATCGTGGGGCGTAGGCATCGACTACACACTGGCTAAAAACGTAGTCCTCACAGCTGCCCAGACCTTCGCAACAGAAGCCAAACATGGTTCCGACGATCCTGATGAATTTACCGATGTAGAAATCAACTTCTTCTTCTAAAAGAAATAGTGAACAAGCCGTGTGCCAAATGGTACGCGGCTTGTTTTTTTTACCCCTAAAATCAGCAATACAGGACCCACGACCGGTGACTGTTTCCATCCTGAATCGTCAGCGGGGCCGTCATATGCAAGGTGGATGGAGGGAGGCATAGCGGGGCTACGTTGACCGACGACGACGCAGTAGATGATGGTCACGCTGGCGAGGCAGGGAAAATAAGTCACTGGCTGTGGGCCCTAATTTATACGTTTAACTTCAAATCAATATGATATAAATTTATACCTATGCAAAATTGGCATAATCGATAGTTCCTGTTGGTAAAGTATGTGAAAAAAGTGGGTTTTGCTATGGCTTGTGAAGGGCATAACGATGGGATGGAGAGCGATTTTTTAACAGTTTATTTTACCGCCTGTTTTTGTTACAAATCCGATACAAATTTAAGAATGATTGAGATAAAATTTAATAAATTTTTAACTGCAAGGTTTACATTTACCTTGTAAAATGCCCGTAGATCGCATGGTTGACACATTCTTTACGCCATTTTGACAAAAAATCAATCTTGGGGTATAATGTCATCAAGGTCGCAGGTGGGAATGTTCCCAGGCAGTGACTGAGATTGAGAGCATACAAACTTATAGAAACCAGGGTAGTAAAAGAGAGGAAACTAGGACAACTCGCCAATGAACCCCTTGTGGAAATAAGTACAATGCTCGACCGTAATGAGTGGTAAAACTTATTTTTAGAAAAGGGGTAATTCACATGAAAACAAAAGTTTTAGCAGCTTTAGTTGCAACCATGGCTGTTGGCGCTACTTGCGCTTTCGCAGCTAACCCGTTCGTTGATGTACCGACCGATTCCTGGGCTTATAAATCCGTAGTAGAACTCGCTGACGCTGGCATTATCCAGGGCGTAGACGGCACCTACTTCCAGGGCGACCGCAACATCACCCGTTATGAAGCAGCTGAAATGACGGCTAAAGCTATGGCTCACATGGACAAAGCTTCCGTTGAACAGCGTGCCCTCATCAACAAACTGGCTGACGAATATGCTGACGAACTGAACAGCCTCGGCGTTCGCGTATCCAACCTCGAAAACAAAGTTGGTAACGTAAAACTCACTGGTGACGCTCGTATCCGTTACAAATATGAAAATGGCAAAGTAGAAAACGATAACTCTTGGGATTATCGTGTTCGTCTCCGTGCTAATGCCCAGGTTAACGACCGCACGAAAGTAACTTATGGCATCAGCACGAACAACCACAATTTTGGTAATAACGGTGCTGCTAATGGCGCTGATGACCAGGACAGCAACGATACCTATACGGATCTCGCTAACGTCGATTACAACTTCGGCGGCAACAACTGGGATCTCATGGTAGGCCGTTATACCTATATCCTCGGTGACAAAGTCGGCTACCAGTTCGGTGATACCTTCGACGGTGCTCAGTTGCAGTACAAGAACGATAAGTTCAAAGCTATCGCTGGCTATGGTAAATTCAAAGTTGGCGATGCAGACGTTTGGAATGGCGGATGGAAAGCAGATGCTAAAGGTAATCCGACTATTAAAGATACAACAGCTGCAGACTCTCTCCTCGGTGTTAAGACCGGTTATGGCGAATTAGAAGGCTTCTTTGGTGGCGGCCGTCTGGCTGGCTCTTCCGTAGGCGTTTACTACAACGATTTCTTTGGCAAAGATGCTTTCAAAGCTGATGATCTCTGGGGTGCTTTCGCAAGCTTCAACTTCGGTTCCAAGTGGAATCTGACAGCTAACTACGAACAGATTAGCAAAGATAAGAGTGCTACCAGCGTTAACGATCCGGAAATGTGGTATGGCAAACTCCAGTATGGCACAGCTTCCTTCGCAGCTCCGAAGTCCTGGGATGCCTGGGTTGAATATCTCGATGCTGAACAGGGTGCATATCTCAAAGGTTCTACGAACTTCTGGAGATGGGATAACCTCGAAAATATTAAGACTTGGGGCGTAGGCGTTGACTACACATTCGCTAAGAATGCTATGTTCTCTGTAATGCAGTCTTTCGCTACGGATACCAAGAAAGGTAATGACGATACCAACGAATTGACTCGTGCACAGTTCGTATTCGTATTCTAATCCATACGGTGCGGAATCAAAAAGACCACTCGAAAGAGTGGTCTTTTTTTCGTTGGGAAAAGGGATAGTGGGAAAGGCCGTAGTTCATTCGTTGCAGGTCATTCATCGAAGCCGGAAGGCCCGCAGGTCGGTTTGACGGACAGAGCGTCTTTGCCGTCCCCGTGAGGGGAAGGAGGGCCACAAAGTGGTGGAAGGGGCTTTATTTAAATCCAAAGTCTTATTATGAGTCCGTTTTTACATGCGGTGATGAAGCCGTTTGCAAGGTTGGAGCCAGCCCAGCATGCTACGTCCTCGGACTCAGATGATATAAAGCCCCCTCTGCCGAAACTACGATATTCATATATATCTGGCAAGGTGCTACAATAGGGCACTGTGTTTCGGCATAGGCGAGGGCTCACGACTGGGGGCGCTTTGCATCGGAATCATCGGCTATGGTGTCAGATACAAGGCGGAGGAAAGAGGCGTAGCGGGGCTACGTTGATAGACGACAACGCCGTAGATGATGCTATAGCCGGTGAGGCAGACAGAAGAAGTCCCCCGGCCGTGAGCCCCTACACACATTTGCGCGTCGCTACGCTCCTTCAAATGCTGTTCTCTGCTTATCACGGGGACGCCATGCTGCACGGTGCTTCTAACCGACGATATGTACTGATAGCTGGCTCGTCGAACTGGCTATTTTTTATACCCCAAATCAGCAATACAGAACTCACGACTGGAAGCGATTTCTGTCCTGAATCGTACGAAGTGGTTGCTTATAGACCGGAATTTTCGGTTTGTAGAAATGCCGATTCATCGAACTGCATGTTGTTATACATAAATATTAAGCATAGTGCCACAATGGCTTACATTAGAATAATCCTTACTCAAATCTTGCCTCTTGATAGCATTTGTGCTATTATCTAAATAAGGGAATAAAGGAGATAATAATGTACAAGATTGAATTTTATGAGAACAAGCGTGGTGAATCAGAAGTCTGGGATTTTCTGGAAGCCTTGCGGGAGAAAAGCCAAAGCAGCAAGGATGCCCGTATTCAGTACAACCAGATTATCTTCTACATCGATCTGCTCGCAAAAAACGGCACCAATCTGCCGGTCAATATCACAAAGCATCTGGAAGAAGATATCTGGGAACTGCGTCCAGGAAACAACCGGGTCTTTTACTTCTACTATGATGAGAGCCAGTATGTACTGCTCCATCATTTCCGCAAAAAATCACAGAAAACGCCAAAACGGGAAATCACCCGTGCCAAGGCAGAACGTGACGATTACATCCGCCAGAAGGAGACAGAACAATGAGAACATGGGAAGATTATAAAAATCATGTAAAGGCAATCAGCGAAGAAGAACGCCACAATATGGAAGAAATTGAAGAAGTAAGCGACATTGTTTCCTCCATCATCCGGCGGAGACGGGAGTTGGGTATCAGCCAGCGCGCCCTTGCAGAGCAATGCGGTATCCCCCAGTCCTCAGTAGCCCGTATCGAAACGCTGAAGACAACGCCAAAGCTCGATACCCTCATCAAACTCATGCGGGCCCTTGACCTGAGACTCCAGGTAGCTACAGCTGGTTGACAAAATCAAAACGCAATAACATCCCCTTCATCATAGATACATTTACTGATTGGACTGTTGCAGATGCAGCAATCCAGGTCCTTATTTTCATTCACAGTTCTATTATGAATCCTTTTTTGCGTGTAGTGTGATAAAGCCAGTTTGCAAGGTTGGAGCCAGCCCAGCATGCTACGTCCTCGGACTCAGATATTGGAAATCAGATGATATAAAGCCCCTTCTGCCGAAACTACGATATTCATATATATCTGGCAAGGTGCTACAATAGGGCACTGTGTTTCGGCATAGGCGAGGGCTCACGACTGGGGGCGCTTTGCATCGGAATCATCGACTATGGTGTCAGATACAAGGCGGAGGAAAGAGGCGTAGCGGGGCTACGTTGATAGACGACAACGCCGTAGATGATGCTATAGCCGGTGAGGCAGACAGAAGAAGTCCCCCGGCCGTGAGCCCCTACACACATTTGCGCGTCGCTACGCTCCTTCAAATGTGGTTCTCTGCTTATCACGGGGACGCCATGCTGCACGGTGCTTCGAACCGATATTATTCACAGGGACGGCAATGCTACACGGTGCTTCGAACCGACGATATATACTGATAGCTGGTTCGTCGAACTGGCTATTTTTTATACCCCAAATCAGCAATACAGAACTCACGACTGGGAGCGGTTTCTGTCCTGAATCGCTGGAAAGGTGTCAGATACAAGGCGGAAGAAGGAGCCATAGCGGGGCTATGGTGACTGATGACAACGAAGCAGATGGCGCCCTTTCCGGCGAGGCAGGGGAAACAAGCTTCCAGCCGTGAGTTCTATACTAGTCACTCTATGTTACCTATGGTATAATAAAAAATAATCAAATGGAGGCAGCACAGGTTGTTTCCGGGAATGCATAAGAGGAGGAAGTAATGGATAACAAAGAACTTGTCATTGTTGTCGATTTTGGCGGACAGTACAATCAGCTCATTGCGCGTCGCGTCCGTGAAAATCACGTATACTGTGAAGTGTATCCGTATCATAAAGCCGTAGCTAAAATCAAGGAATTGCAGCCGCAAGGGATTATTTTTACGGGTGGTCCGGCCAGTGTATACGAAGAAAATGCGCCTAAGATAGAAGCCGACGTATTTGAACTGGGGATTCCTGTACTGGGGCTTTGTTATGGCATGCAGTTCATGGCCCAGACGCTGGGCGGGGAAGTGCGTCATGCCGACCGCCGCGAATTTGGCAAGACGGAAACCGACGTAGATACGTCGTCGCCACTTTTCAAAGGACTGGCGGAAAAGGAAATCGTCTGGATGAGTCACCAGGATTATGTAGCGGAATTGCCGGCCGGCTTCTCTATCGTCGCTCATTCAGCCAACTGCCCTGTGGCAGCGATGCAGAATACGGAACGCAAATTGTATGCCATGCAGTATCATCCGGAAGTGCTTCATACGGAACATGGCAAGGAAATGCTCCATAACTTCCTCTTTGAAGTCTGCGGATGTACGGGATCGTGGACCATGGCCAATTATGCCAAGACGGCAATTGCCCATATTAAGGAAACGGTCGGCAACGGCAAGGTCGTATTAGCTTTATCTGGCGGCGTCGATAGTTCCGTTGCCGCGGCTCTGATTTCAAAAGCCGTAGGAAGCCAGCTGACCTGTATTTTCGTCGATCACGGCCTGCTCCGCAAGAATGAAGGCGATGAAGTAGAAGCAGCTTTCAAAGACAGCGGCATGAATTTTGTCCGCGTCGATGCTTCTGAACGCTTCCTGGGGAAACTGGCCGGCGTGACCGATCCGGAACGGAAGCGGAAAATCATCGGTGAAGAATTTATCCGCGTCTTTGAAGATGAAGGCCGCAAAATCGGATCTGTCGATTTCCTTGCCCAGGGAACGATTTATCCGGACGTCATCGAATCCGGTGCCGGCGATGCCGCTGTCATCAAGAGCCATCATAATGTAGGTGGTCTCCCGGCGGTTGTCGATTTTAAAGGCCTCATTGAACCACTCCGCAACCTCTTTAAAGATGAAGTCCGCGAACTGGGTGCAGAACTGGGCCTGCCGGATTATCTCGTATGGCGCCAGCCATTCCCCGGCCCGGGCCTTGCTATCCGCATTATGGGTGAAATCACGAAGGAAAAACTGGCTATCCTCCGCGATGCCGATGCCATATTCCGTGAAGAAATCGCCAATGCCGGCCTGCAGCGGGATATCAACCAGTACTTCGCCGTTTTGACCAACAACCGCTCTGTCGGCGTCATGGGTGATTTCCGTACCTATGATTACACGCTGGCACTGCGCGGCGTTACGACGACGGACTTCATGACGGCTGACTGGGCACGCATCCCCTACGATGTCCTCGATAAAATTTCCAGCCGCATCGTCAATGAAGTAGATCATATCAACCGCATCGTGTACGATATTACGAGCAAACCACCTTCCACTATTGAATGGGAATAATAGCGAAAATCCCCGCAAGCTGTTCACTAATAAGCAGCTTGTGGGGATTCTTTTTTTGCATCTGGGAGCAGGAATGAATAAAAGATGTTTACCCCTTCTTCCCGTCCTTGTTCTATTCCTTCCCGGCGTTCCTGTGCTAATAGTGCTGTCAGTTTCATATATTCCCGCCTCGTTTCTCTTTACTTAAAAATGATTATACCATGAATAGTTTAGCCTTGTGAACGGCCCGGGATCACCAGCTTTCCTGAAGAGACTTTTCGCTAACGACCTTGTATGTTATAATCATGATATATTTGAAAATAGAAGTTGTTTATGTGAAGCGTGGTGTCATTTATGTGGCTGCAAAGTTTAACCGGAGGATGTTCGCTATGCTATGTATGAACAAGGACGCAGTGTAACGAGAGAACGCGCGAATTGAATGGTGATGGTGGACGGACGACCAGCCGTAATGCTAAGGAACTTATGGATTATGCTGCCTGCCTTCAAAAAAATATTCGGAATGGCAATTAGAATGGGAATATGAGATTATTAGTCTGTTTTTTATAAGAAAGGTCTGGCGGATATTTATGAAAGGGGAGGACGGTATGTTTCAGATTGGGCTTACGGGAGGTATTGCTTCGGGGAAGAGTACAGTTGTGGCCATGCTGCGTCAGCTGGGGGCGGGAATCATCGACTGTGACCAGATCGCCCATGATGTCGTCCGGCCCGGGTCGGAAGGACTGAAGGCCGTTGCTGACGCCTTCGGACCGCATACGTTGTGCGCAGATGGCACGATGGACCGGGCGTATATAGGCCGCGTCGTTTTTGGAAACAGGGAGAAAAAGGCGCAGTTGGAAGGCATTTTATTTCCTCTCATCCAGCGGGGAATCAATGATACAATTGAAATAATTGAAAAAAATAAAAAAAATCCGGTCATTTTCCTTGACATGCCATTGCTATTTGAGATAAAATACAACACGTACGTTGATGAAGCATGGCTCGTATATGTGGATCCGGCGACGCAGCTTTCACGGCTGATGGCGCGGAATCACTATACACGGGACGAAGCAATGGCACGCATCCATGCTCAACTTCCTATTGATACAAAACGGTCATTGGCTCAGGTTATCATCGACAATACTGGTTCTTTGGAAGATACAGAAGAACAGGTGCGGTATGAGTGGCATGAACTGATGAAACGGATTCAATCTGGGGAGTAAGCTGTGAGACGGAGAAATAATACAAAGGTAAAAATTGTAGCAGCTGTATTGGTTGCTTGTTTCTCTGCGTCGTATTTCTTTACCTGGAAAGACGATGTAATGCGTAAAATCGTATATCCTCTGCAGTATGACTATATGGTCAGACAGTATGCCTATGAAAACCATGTGGATCCGGCGCTGGTAGCGGCAGTGATTCTGGTGGAAAGCAAGTTTGACCGGTCGGCCTCGTCTCACCGGGGTGCCAGCGGTCTGATGCAGATTATGCCTGATACAGGCAAATGGATTGCTGAAAAGATGGGGATGGAAAATTTTCGTCCTGCCCAGCTGAACGATGTACAGACGAATATCAGGATGGGTACCTGGTATCTGGCATATCTTCTCAAAGAGTATGACGGCAATGAAGTTTTGGCTCTGGCAGCGTATAATGCCGGACGCGGCCATGTCGATTCCTGGATGGATGAATATGGCTGGGACAAAAACTTTAAAAAAATTGAAGAAATACCCTTTACAGAAACGAGAGAGTATGTTAGAATAGTCTTGTTGAACGAAAGGCAATACAAAAAACTGTATAACTTTTAATTTCTTTTTATGCGGTTGTGGCGGAATGGCAGACGCGCTGTCTTCAGGCGGCAGTGATCATCGATCGTGTGGGTTCAACTCCCACCAACCGCACCATTTTTTTGCCCTATGGATGATACATTGATTGAAACAGTCAAACAATGGAATATCACTTCGAGTCTCCCACTTCAGGTGGGAGATTTTAAGTTAACGGCAGAGCAGCACATGGTACAGGATCATGGGAAAGATAAGGAATACCTGATTTTTCTATATACGAATGACGATAATGGCTGGACCGTACGGGGGACAATCAATCCGGAAACGAATGAATTATTTGTCCGTACGGATATTGGAATGCTGGAGTTTGCGCTCATTGAATTTATTACGGAAAATTTTGAAAGTTTTCGTAATATGGTAGAATCCCGGCTCCCGGAGCTGATCCGGACGTATTATGTAGATCGGGAAGAGAATTTCAGTGTATTGTTGAAGGATAAAGGAATCACGACGGTGGACTGGGATGACTTCCTGCCGGAATCATATGCCGGTTTCAGGCGGCTGATCCGTCCCAATGATGCCGTGCGGATCATTAATGGGTCGTATATGATCCTGGCTTACTATGATGGAGCGACGCGCAGCGGTTTGTCACTCATGTACAACATACTCCGGGATGATTTTTTTGCCGAACGGCGGATACATAATTTCCCCAATCTGGTACATGATTTTGACAGCAGTGATCTGAAGCTCCTGAAAAAAGCATTGCAGGAACGTCTCCTGCCTGTGCTGGACTCCATTGCCGCTGATTTAAAGGCGGCAGAGTGAGCGTTTTTCATTGTCAGAAAACGCTGTTGGTGGTATACTTTAGTTAATTAGATGTAAACTTTTCTAAGAGTGGGTGGAAGCCCACTCTTAACTTTTACTTGCAGGGTTTCGTCGGGAAAGATACAGGTGAATTATGAGACGCGAACATATTGAAGAACTGGTAGCTGAAGAAGTTGAAAAAATCATTGCCGGTACGGCATTAGAACTCGTCGATGTGGAATACGTCCGGGAACGGAACTGGTATTTACGGGTTTTTATTGATAAGCAGGGAGGCGTCGATCTGGAAGACTGCCAGGCCGTCAGTGAAAAACTCAGTAAGATACTGGATGAAAAAGATCCCATCAGTGACAATTATCTTCTGGAAGTATCTTCCCCGGGACTGGACCGGGTCCTGAAAAAGGAAAAAGATTTTATCCGTTACCAGGGCCGCGATGTCGATATTCATTTCTTCAAGCCACATAATGGAACGAAACTTCTGACCGCTGTGCTGAAGGGCAGGGAAGGCGATGTCCTGACAGTCAGCCATGATGAAACGGAAGAAACATTGGACATGAAAGATATATCCCAGATACGGTTACATATTGATTTTTAGTGGAGGTACATGAAAGTGAACAAGGAATTACTCAATGCGATTGCCTATTTGTCCAAAGAAAAGGGCGTTTCTGCCGATGTCATCTGTGATTCGCTGGAAGCGGTCCTGATTACGGCCTATAAAAAAGAGCCAGATGCCAATCCCAACGCCGTCGTAGAATTAAACCGCCTGACTGGCGATTATAAAATCCTGGCTCCTAAGACGGTAGTGGAAACGGTAGAAGATGAAGACGCCGAAATTTCTCTGGCCATGGCCCAGATCCTAGACCCGGAATATTCGGCAGGCGATGTCATCAATGTCAATGTGACGCCCAAGAATTTTGGCCGTGTCGCTGCCCAGGCAGCCAAACAGGTCATGATCCAGCGGCTGCGTGAAGCCGAACGGAGCATCGTCTACGATGAATTTTCCAACCGTCAGGATGACATCATCACGGGGATCATCCAGCGTATCGAACAGCGCAATGTCTATGTTGATCTGGGGAAAGCAGAAGCGGTCCTGCCCGTTTCCGAACAGATTCCGACGGAAACGTATACGGTCGGCCAGCGTATCAAGTGTTATGTGGTAGAAGTACGCAAGACGACCAAGGGCGCCCAGATTCTCGTTTCCCGGACACATCCGGGCCTGTTAAAGCGCCTCTTTGAACTGGAAGTTCCGGAAATTTATGATGGCGTCGTAGAACTGAAATCCGTTGCCCGTGAACCGGGCCGCCGGTCGAAAATTGCCGTCTATTCCCGCGATGAAAATGTGGATTGTGTCGGCGCCTGTGTCGGTCCGAAAGGAGTACGGGTGCAGAATATTGTGACAGAACTGCAGAATGAAAAAATAGATATCGTGAAATGGGATGAAGATCCGGCTGTCTACATTGCCAATGCCCTGAGCCCGGCAACGGTGGTTTCGGTAACGGTTGATGAAGCGGAAAAGACCTCTAACGTCGTCGTTCCCGATTACCAGCTGTCCCTGGCTATTGGCAAAGCCGGTCAGAATGCCCGTCTGGCGGCTAAGCTGACCAACTGGAAAATCGATATCAAGAGCGAAAGCCAGGCTGCGGAACTGGCGGAACAGAAACAGGATGAACCGGCTGGCGAAGAGCTGGACGGTGATGACCTGTTAGCCGACCTGGCCATGCCTTCTGCTCCGGAAGCAGAAGATGCAGCAGTTTGCGATGTAGAAGCGGACCAGCATACGGAAGAGTAGGTGAGGACCATGAAAAAGAAAAAAATTCCCTTGCGGGTCTGTGCCGGCTGCCAGGAACAGAAGAGCAAAAAAGAGATGATCCGCATCGTACGCACGCCTGAAGGAGATGTCGAAATCGACAAGACAGGGAAGAAATCCGGGCGCGGCGTGTACATCTGCCAGAATCCGGAGTGCCTGGAAAAGGCCTATGAGGAACACAGGCTGGAACGTTCTTTAAAGACAAAGGTGTCTCCTGAAATTTATGAAGAACTCCGCAAGGATCTGGAATGACAGGGCAGGAACGGATCGGCAATCTTCTGGGCCTTGCCTGTCGGGCACGGAAGACGGTGTGTGGTGATTTTGCTGCAGAAAATTATTTGAAGAAACATGCAGTGCCGCTCCTGTTTGTAGCCAGCGATGGCGGTGAGAATGCAGAAAAATACCGCCGCATTGCAGTGCGCAGGAATATAGCGGTTGTAGATATATATACGAAAGAAGAACTGGGCAGAACAGTCGGGAAGTCTCAGAATGTGGTAGTATTATTGACGGACCGGGGATTTGCCAAGGCGATAGATGACGTGATACAGGCGATGAAGAAGGGGGCAACCAGATGACGAAACGAGTATATGAAGTGGCAAAGGAGTTGGGCGTATCGGCCAGCGATATTATTAAAACTCTGGGAGAACATAATATAAAGGCAACGAATTTTTCTGGTGTAGATGATCAGGCAAAGCGTGTACTGGATAAGGCATATGCGCCGAAAAAAGAAAATACTGATGCTCATGGCACGAGAAAAAAGGCGGCTATGCAGGCTGGGAAAAATAACGGCCAGAACGTCCGTAAAAATGAACAGAGACCAGAAAAGAACAACAAGAACCGGAATAACCGCCCGCAGAATAATCAGGGACAACGGCCGGAAACAGAAAAGGGAAATGTCAGAAAAGAAGGACAGTCCCGCAATAATTTCAATCGTCAGCAGCAGAATATGAAGAAGACTCAACAGACTAACCAGAATCATCAGGGCAATCAGAATCCCAATCACAAAGGGAATGTGAATAGTAAAAACGGCAGTCAGCCGGCTCGTGAAAATGATACGAAGCGTACGAAGTATTTTGGCCACAGTCAGCAGAATAATACGGGACGCAATGACAACCGGAAGAATAACAAACATTCTGGTCCGTCCGGTCATAATGGCAAGAACGCATCAAACCAGAACCGGCCTCATACGCTTTTGTCCAATGTCCTGAATAAAGGCAAGAATAAGAATAAACGGAATAAGAACCAGCATGGCGGCCAGAATGTGGCTATGCAGGATACGCCGGCGAAAAAGAAAAATTACCCGACGTCTATCGAACTTCCGGAAACGATTATCGTCAAAGATTTTGCCGAACGGCTGGGCCGTGAAGTCAGTGAAGTCATTAAAAAGCTGCTCATGGGCGGCATTATGGCTACCATCAATCAGGAAATCGATTATGATACAGCTTCGCTGATTGCCGATGAATTTGGCGTCGCCGTCACGAAGGAAGCACCGCCGGAAGATCCTACGGAAATCGAAGAAATCATCGATCCGCCTGAATCTCTTCAGCCGCGTCCCCCCGTCGTCACAATCATGGGCCACGTTGACCATGGCAAGACCAGTCTGCTCGATGCTATCCGCCAGAGTCATATCACGAGTCATGAAGCAGGCGGTATTACCCAGCATATCGGGGCTTATCAGGTCCGATATGAAGGTAAGAAAATCGTATTCATGGATACGCCGGGGCATGAAGCTTTTACGGCCATGCGTGCCCGCGGTGCCCAGGTAACGGATATTGCTGTCCTCGTCGTTGCCGCCGATGATGGTGTCATGCCCCAGACGATTGAATCAATCAACCATGCCAAATCGGCTGGTGTCCCGATTATCGTTGCTATCAATAAAATCGATAAAGAAAGCGCCAATCCCCAGCAGGTCATGCAGCAGCTGACGGAATATGGCCTGATCAGTGAAGAATGGGGCGGCGATACGATTATGGTCCCCGTTTCCGCTCATAAGAAAATCGGCCTGGATGATTTGCTGGAAAACATCCTGGTACTGGCAGAAGTACTGGATCTCAAAGCCAATCCGAACCGTCCGGCCCAGGGCGTCGTTATCGAAGCCAAACTGGATAAAGGCCGCGGTCCTGTAGCCTCCGTACTAATCCAGAAAGGGACGCTCCACGTAGGCGATACGATTATCGTCGGCTCCTGCTACGGCAAGGTGCGGGCCATGACCAATGAACGGGGCGAACGTGTCAAGAAAGCAGAACCGTCTATCCCGGTAGAAATCCTCGGTCTGAATGATGTACCGGAAGCCGGTGATATCCTCGATGCGACGGATGAAAAGACGGCCCGTTCGGTTGCCGAAAAACGACTGGAAAAGAAACGGTCGTCTGAACTGCACGTCAATGCCAAGGTTACGCTGGATGACCTGTTCAATCAGATTCAGCAGGGCGAATTGAAAGAATTGTCCCTCATTGTCAAGGGGGATGTACAAGGGTCCGTAGAAGCGCTGAGTCAGTCGCTCATGGCCATCAAGAGTGATGAAGTCCGCATTTCTATCGTTCATTCCGGCGTTGGGGCTATCAATGAATCGGATATTATGCTGGCGTCGGCATCGAATGCCCTCATCATCGGTTTCAACGTCCGCCCTGATGCATCGGCCCGCAAGGCTGCGGAACATGAAAATGTCGATATGCGTACGTACCGGGTCATTTATGATGCCATCAATGATGTTGAAGCAGCTATCAAAGGGATGCTGGAAAAGAAATACGAAGAACATATTACCGGACGGGCAGAAGTACGCAAAGTCATTACGACTCCCAAGGTCATTGTCGCCGGTTCTTATATCAAAGAAGGCAAAATCTCCAGCACATCCAAGGTGCGCCTGATCCGCAATGGCATCGTCGTCCATGAAGGCGAAGTAGACGGCCTGCGCCGTTTCAAAGATGATGTGAAAGAAGTTGCCGAAGGGTATGAATGCGGTATCACGCTGGAAAATTACCGCGATATCAAGGAAGGCGACGAAATCGAAGCGTACGAAATGGTAGAAGTCGAACCGGAATAAAGTGAGGGAAGACAACTATGGGAGAATTACGAGTACGTAAAATACAGGAATTCATCAAGCAGGAAGTTTCCAATATTATTTTGCGGGAGCTGAAAGATCCGCGCATCGGTTTTATCACCGTAACCGATGCACGGATTACAGGCGACCTGCGGGAAGCGACCGTATATGTCAGCCTGTTTGGCAGCGATGCCGAAAAGGCCGATACGCTGAAAGCACTGAAAAGCGCGAATGGATATATCCGTTCCGAAGTCGGGAAAAGGCTGGGAATCCGCTATTCGCCGACGATTGAATTCAAAGAAGACACATCCCTCGATTATGGGATGAAAATCGATAAGATACTGCGTGATATAGAAAAGAAGGACTGATGTCCATGAATATTACACCAGAAGAAATCCGCCACCTGCTGCAGCATTACAGCCATGTCCTGCTGACGGCCCATGTCAATCCCGACGGGGACGCCATCGGGTCCCTGGTGGCCATGCAGGACTATCTGGAGCGGATGGGCAAGCAGGTCGTCACCGTCATCGATGATGACATTGACGACAAGTTTTTCTTCCTGCCCGGTGTCAGCCAGTTTAAAAAGCCGGCTGCTGTCCATACGGATGATTCCTGGCTGACCGTTATCCTCGATGCGACGTCAGCCGACCGCTGCGGTGCCGTTGAATCACTCATCCATGGGGATGTACTGAATATTGATCACCATATTTCCAATGCGCATTTTGCCCGGTACGAATATATCCGGCCGGAATGCGCGGCGACGGGAGAAATCCTGACACAGCTTTTTCTTACATGGGGCGACGGGGTGAACCAGCCGGAGGCCATGGCTCTGTACATGGCTATTGCAACTGACAGCGGCTTCTTTAAATTCAGCAATACGACAGGTCATACATTGCGCATGGCAGCCTCTCTCGTCGATGCCGGTGCCATGCCCCATGTCATTTCGGAACATCTGGAAGCCCAGTCTCTGGTAAAGCTTCACGCCCTTTCAGAAGTGCTGAAACATATTGAATTATTTGGCAACAAAGTGGCGGGCATTACATTTTCACCGGATGTCCTGAAATATACGGGAGAACATACAGGCGGGTATATTGACTATGCCCGGACAGTCAAGGGCGTCGATATAGCTTTTACGGTGAAGTATATCAGCGATGAGGAAACGCGGGTCAGTCTCCGTTCCAAACAGGCGGATGTCAACGCCATAGCGTCTGTTTTTGGAGGGGGCGGTCATGTCCGTGCGGCTGGATGTACTATCGGTGCGCCTCTGGAAAAAGCAAAAAAAATGCTTATAAAGGAAATTTTAAAAGCTGTATGATACAGGGAATTGTCAATGTGTTAAAACCGACTGGCATGTCCAGTCACGATATAGTAAGTCAGATGCGCCGCATCTACCAGATAAAAAAAATCGGTCATGCCGGTACGCTGGATCCGCTGGCGGCAGGCGTACTGCCTGTGTATCTGGGACAGGCAACGCGGCTCATCGAATATGGAGACAGCGATACGAAGACGTATCATGCGGAATTTCTGCTGGGAATTGCGACCGACACAGAGGATATTACCGGACAGGTCGTAGACCGGAAGCCCGTTCCTGCTGTGAGCGCCGTGGACATGACAGCGGCACTGCAGCATTTTATGGGGCCGATCAAGCAGACGCCATCGCGGTATTCCGCTATCAGTATACACGGCGTGAAGGCTTATAAATTAGCCCGCAGCCATCAGGATTTTACCCTGCCGGAACGGGATGTGACGATACATGATATACGGCTCCTATCCTGGCAGGAACGCCGGGGGACGCTGGCCGTGACCTGCTCCAAGGGGACCTACGTCCGTTCTCTGGTCCGGGATCTGGGCGAGTATCTGGGAACCTGTGCCTGTATGTCTTATCTGGTGCGCGTACAGGCCGGCGTGTTTACTATCGAAGATGCGGCGACGCTGGAAGAACTGACCTGTGACCCGCTGCGCTATGTCCTGCCGGCAGATGCTTCTATGGGAGCCGTACGGAAGGTAACTCTGTCCCGGGAAAACTGCCTGTATCTTCTTCAGGGCAGGCCTGTTCCTTTCGCCGGACGGCAGATGACGCATGGTGAAATCCTGCGTGTCTATACGGACCGGGGCGTGCTTACGGGGATTGCCCGTTTCGATAAAGAACATCATGTCATCCGCCCGCACAAAATGTTTGCGGATTCATTGTGAGGTAATCGACGATGCAAGTATTTCATTCTTTTGAAGAAGCGCAAGACTACACGGCAACGGTAGTCGCTCTGGGAACCTTTGATGGCGTACATCTGGGGCATCAGATGGTCATGAAGACGGCTATTGATACGGCGCGCAGGCTGCAGGCCAAAGCTGTAGTCGTGACCTTTGCAGCTCACCCGCTGTCCGTGCTGTGTCCGGAAAAGGAACCGGCGCGCCTGGCTACGGTAAAGCAGAAGGAACGGTATATAAAAGAACTGGGCCTGGATGGTCTCGTCCTTTTGCCCATGAATCGTCACCTCATCGATGAATCACCGGATGAATTCTGCCAGCAGCTGCTGGATTATCTGCATCCCAAATCGGTAGTAGTGGGAGCGAATTTTACTTACGGCGCCAGGGCGGCAGGCAACACGGAAACACTGCGTGACTTTATGGATGGCCATGGAGTTCCCGTACAGGTGCTGCATCTGCTGGAACGGCCCGGCCGGGCGACGCCCATCAGCAGTACGGTCATCCGCAAACTGGTCCTGCTGGGTCACATGGAAACGGCGGCCAACCTGCTGGGCAGACCTTTTGAAATCGAAGGGATGGTCGTGGAAGGTGACCGGCGGGGACGGCTTATCGGCTTCCCGACGGCCAATATGGAAATACCACCCCGCATGGCTATGCCACCGGATGGCGTGTATGTAACCGAGGTATTCGTCGATGGTGCGTACCGGCCGGCTATGACCAATATTGGCGACAATCCGACTTTTACCAATCAATACCGCCGGATAGAAACGCATATCATCAACTGGCAGGGAGACATATATGGCAAATGCCTTTGCGTCCGTTTTTATAAACGGCTGCGCCATGAAATCCCCTTTCAGACGACGGAAGCGCTCCAGCGTCAGATGGAGCAGGACCAGGTTGATACGCTGAATTATCTGGATGATAATGACAGGACTTGTTTTAAATGACAGGTCCTGTCATTTTTAATCTGCTTTTAATCTGATTTTAATTTAATTCTCATCTGAGTTAAATTGAATTTATGTCATAACAATGATATAATTAAAGCATAGATAAAGGTTGCGTTCAGTTTTGCGAAGGAGTGGTAGAGTATGGAATACAAATTTTCAGATCTTGCAAATGGATTAAAAGCTTCGGAAATACGTGAACTGTTGAAATTGACAGCCCAGCCAGAAATTATCTCTTTTGCCGGCGGTCTTCCGGCTCCGGAATTATTCCCTCTGGAAGAATTAAAAAAAGTAGATATTGCTATTATTGATAAGGAAGGGAAAGCGGCTGTACAATATGGCACGACGGAAGGATATGTACCACTGCGGCAGCATATTTGTGAACGGATGAAAAAATCATTTATGGTCGATTGCGGAATCGATGAAGTCTTTATTACGTCCGGGTCGCAGCAGGGCCTGTCGTTCATCCCTCAGATTTTTATCAATCCTGGCGATATCATGCTCGTTGAAAGTCCAACCTACCTGGGAGCACTCAACGCATTCAAACTGTGCGGACCTAAATTCGTAGAACTTCCAACCGACGACAAGGGCGTCATTCCCGAAGAATTAGAAAAAATCCTGAAACAATATGGCGATAAGATCCGCCTGGCCTATGTCATTCCTGAATTCCAGAACCCGACAGGGGTAACATGGCCTATCGAACGGCGTAAAGCGTTCATGGAACTCATCAACCAGTACAATTTCCCGGTCATTGAAGATGACCCGTATGGCGAACTGCGGTATGACGGTGACAAAGTTCCGTCCCTGAAATCGATGGATACGAAGGGGAATATCATATTCCTCGGCTCGTTCTCGAAGATTATGATGCCAGGTCTGCGCGTAGCCTGGATGGTAGCCGACCCGGCGATTATCGATAAATGCGTTAAATACAAACAGGCAGCTGACCTGCAGACATCGTCCTTTGCACAGCGTCAGGTATCTTTCTTCCTCGATATGTTCGACATCGATGCCCATATCAAAGATATTTGTGATCTTTATGGCAAACGCCGCACACTTATGCTCGACAAGATGAAAGAATACTTCCCGGCAGAATGCAAATTCACCTATCCGGAAGGCGGTCTCTTCACCTGGGTTGAACTGCCTGAAGGTATGGATGCCAAAGAACTGATGCCGAAAGTACTGGAAAAGAAAGTAGCTTATGTACCGGGCGGTGCTTTCTATCCGAATGGCGGAGGAGAAAATCACTTCCGCATGAACTATTCGTGCATGCCGGAAGATAAGATTGTAGAAGGCGTAAAACGTCTGGGCGATGTACTGAAAGAAGAAATTGCCAAAATGAAATAATGACTGAACGCAGAGAACAGGGCAGGGAGAAAATCCTTGCCTTGTTTTTGTATACGTATTACTTTTTGCCATCACTGGAATTTTGTAATTTGCAATCTCTTTATGTTAGTGTTATAATTTGACCACTGGGGAGTAATATTAACATAGGGGTGATTTACATGACAAAATTTTCTGATTTTGCAAACACATTAAAAGCTTCTGATATTGCGGAACTGCTGGAACTTACGGAAAAACCGGAAGTAATTTCGTTTGCAGGGGGGCTGCCGGCACCAGAATTGTTCCCAATCGAAGAAATGAAGCAGGTCGATCAGGCTATTTATGAAAAGGAAGGCCGCAAGGCGGTTCAGTATGGTACGACAGAAGGGTATGTACCACTGCGCGAAGAAATTGCCAAACGGATGAAGAAGTCCTTCTTCGTTGACTGCGAAGCAAAAGATATCGTCATTACGACGGGTTCACAGCAGGGCCTGTTTATCCTGTCGCAGATTCTCGTCAATAAAGACGAAACGATTGCTATGGAAAGCCCGTCTTATATGGGTGCCATCATGGCCTTTAACCCGGTAAGACCTAACTATATTGAAGTACCGACGGATGACAAGGGCATTATCCCGGAAGAACTGGATAAAATCCTTGCTACAGATAAAAGCGTCCGCATGATTTATGTTATTCCTGAATTCCAGAACCCGACAGGTATCACCTGGCCAGTAGAACGCCGGAAAGCATTTATGGATGTCATCAACAAATATGATGTCGTGGTCGTCGAAGACGATCCCTACGGTGAAATCCGTTATGACATTGAAAAACTGCCGTCCCTGAAGTCCATGGATACGCAGGGAAAAGTCGTATTCCTCGGCTCGTTCTCCAAGATTTTCATGCCGGGCCTGCGCTTGGGCTGGACTATTGCTAATCCGGAAATTATCGATAAATTCGTCAAATTCAAACAGGCCGTCGATCTCGGCACTTCGACCTTTGGTCAGCGCCAGGCCGCATATTACTGCCAGATGTTTGATATGGATGCCCACATCAAAGAAATCAACGCATTATATGCCAAACGCCGCGACCTCATGTGTGAATCGATGAAGAAGTACTTCCCGGAAGAATGCAAGTTTACCTATCCTCAGGGCGGTCTCTTCACGTGGGTTACCCTGCCGGAAGGTATGGACGCCAAAGAATTGATGCCGAAATGTCTGGCAAAAGATGTAGCGTATGTACCGGGTGGTATTTTCTATCCCAATGGCGGCAATGGCAACCACTTCCGCCTCAATTACTCCAACATGCCAGAAGACCGTATCGTAGAAGGCATCAAACGGCTGGGAGAGGTGCTCAAAGAAGAATTATCGAAATAATCCGTGAATTTCTGGAAGGATTCATGATCAAGGGCGTGCCTGTGGCATGCCCTTTTTTTAGAGAGGAGAGATAGTTTTGCGGCCTTTAGATGTCCTGAAACAGTATTTTGGCTATTCATCGTTCCGCCCTGGACAGGCGGAGGTCATTGCCACGATCATGGAGCATCGTGACTGCCTGGCCATTATGCCGACGGGAGCCGGAAAATCACTTTGTTTCCAGATACCGGGATTGCTGATGTCCGGCCTTACACTGGTCATTTCTCCCCTCATTTCATTGATGAAAGATCAGGTAGATGCGCTGCTGGCACAGCATATACCGGCCGTGTTTATCAATAGCCAGTGCACACTGGAAGAGTCGAGACAGCGGTTTTCAGAAATACGGAGTGGCCGGGTCAAGCTCGTCTACATTTCTCCTGAACGGCTGCAGAATGAATTTTTTACGAGCTTCATGCAGTCTATGCCAATCGATATGGTCGTCATCGATGAAGCTCATTGTGTATCCCAGTGGGGTCATGATTTCCGGCCCGGGTATTGCGCTATCCGCCCGTGGATCGAAGCACTGCCTCACCGTCCGGTGGTGGCGGCCTTTACGGCGACGGCGACTCAGAAGGTAAAAGAAGATATGATGAACCTCCTGGGCCTTCATGATGAACGGGTCTTTATCGGCGGGTTTGACCGTCCGAATCTGTACTTCCGTGTCGTCCGCAATACAGACCGGACTTCTTTCATCCTGTCCTATCTGGCCCGGAATAAAGAGGACAGCGGCATCATCTATGCGGCGACGCGGAAAGAGGTAGACCGCCTGTACAAGGAAATAAAAGCACGTGGGTTTGCCGCAGGGCGGTATCATGCCGGTATGACCGATGGAGCGCGCAAGAAGGTACAGGAACAGTTTACCTATGATAAAATTTCCGTCATTGTAGCAACCAATGCCTTTGGCATGGGCATCGACAAGAGCAATGTCCGGTACGTCATTCACTATCAGATGCCAAAAAACATCGAAAGCTATTATCAGGAAGCGGGCCGGGCCGGACGGGACGGAGCTCCCGGAGAATGCATCCTGCTGTATAACCGGCGTGACATCATGATTCAGAAATTCCTCATCGAAAACTCTGTCCATTCACCAGAACAGCAGAAAAAAGAATTGCAGATGCTGAACGCCATGATTGAATATTGCGAAACCCGTCACTGCCTGCGCCAGTATATTCTCCGGTATTTTGGAGAAAAACCATCCTGGGACCGCTGTGAACATTGTGGCAATTGTGATCAGGAAGTCGTCCAGGAAGATACGACCCAGATTGTCCGGCCGATTTGCCTATGTATCGACGAGGTGAAAGGGCGTTTTGGAATGACGATGGTCTGTGATATACTAAAGGGGAGTATGACTGCCCGAATCCGCCATTATGGTTTCCAGCGCTGTACGAGCTTTGGCATGCTAAGCAATTATGCGGCCAGAGAAATCCGCGATATGATCCGGCAAAGTCTGGAAGATGGATTCGTGCAGCAGTCCGAAGGGCAATACCCCGTCCTTTCTCTGACTGCTGACGGACGGGATGTATTGAAAGGCCGGAAACGGGCTATACAGGAAATTGCCATCGCGGCAGAAACAGAACCGGCGGCCCGGCCGGCGCGGAAGAAAAAATCTGTATCTGAATCTATCGATGAAGAAGCCTGCCGGCCCCTCTTTGAGGTACTCCGGTCAGTTCGCATGGATCTGGCAAAAAAAGAACATATTCCGCCTTTCGTCATTTTTTCCGATGCCACACTTTGGGAAATGGCAGCCAGCCGCCCCGTATCGGAAGAGGCGATGTCCCGCATTAAAGGGGTAGGTGAGTTCAAGCTGCATAAATATGGCCGCATTTTTTGCCAGGCTGTTCAGGATTTTCAAACTACACAGAGGTGATGTACATGAGTTCAGCCGATACACAGTATCTGGATATGGTAGAACGGATTTTAAAACAGGGATATTACTCGAATAACCGCACAGGGATACCGACGTATAAACTTCCTCATCAGATATTTCAGTTTGACCTGGAAAAAGAATTTCCCATTCTGACTACGAAATTTGTTGCGTTTAAGACGGCCGTAAAGGAGATTCTCTGGATCTGGCAACTGCAAAGTAATGATGTACGGGAGCTGCAGAAGATGAATTGCCATGTCTGGGATGAATGGATGCGCCCTGATGGAACGATTGGGAAAGCTTACGGGTATCAGATACGTAAATACAAGCAGGTAGATCATTTGCTGGATATGCTGCGTCATGACCCGCAGAACCGGCGGATGATTGTTACGCTGTGGAATATAGATGACCTTCCCGACATGGCATTGCAGCCTTGTGCCTTTCAGACGTTGTGGGATGTCAGCGACGGACGACTCAATTGCATGCTGGTACAGCGCAGCGGCGATATGGGACTGGGCGTACCGTTCAACATGACGCAGTATGCCGTACTCATCCATCTCATTGCCCAGACGGTTGGCCTGAAGCCGGGACTGTTTACCCATGTTATCAATAATGCCCATATTTATGAAAATCATATCGATGCGATGAAAACACAGCTGTCACGGCGCAGTCAGGCTTTTCCGGCGCCCAGGCTCTGTATTAATCCCGATATTCACGATTTCTACCAGTTTACTATTGATGATATCGCCCTTGACGGATATCAGCATTTGGGTAAATTACCAATGGAGGTGGCCGTCTGATGCTGCACATGATTGCTGCTGTGGATAAGGCGCGGGGAATTGGAAAAGATAATCAGCTGCTCTGCCACTTGTCTGCCGATTTAAAGCATTTCAAGAACCTGACTATGGGGCATACAATCATTATGGGACGGAAGACCTTTGAAAGCCTTCCGGGACTGCTGCCGGGGCGGCCACACTGGGTGCTGACCGGACAGAGGGATTATGAAGAAACTCATCCCGGTATCACCGTATTTCACGATATGGATGATATGGTACGGGCTGTCCGGACCGGTGAGGAGTATTTTATCATTGGCGGTGCTTCCTTATACACGGAATTCATGGGGCGTGCTGACAGCCTGTATCTGACGGAAATTGATGCGGAACTGCCGGCAGATACGTTTTTTCCGCCGTTGGACCGGACGCGCTGGCAGGAAGTGGCAAGGGATGCCCATGAGGCAGATGAACGCAATGCTTATCCCTTCTCTTTTGTTCATTATCTGCGTAAATAAAGATTTATACTATGCTTTTATGTCATAATGAAAATAAGAAATTGGTTGACATTGAATGTTTGGTATGATACACTACCTATTAGAGCTAGAGAATAGCTGCATTTGTTTTTTTTAGGAGGATTTTGTTATGCACGGTAAAGTAAAATGGTTCAGCGCAGAAAAAGGTTATGGCTTCATTGAAAGAGAAGATGGCGGCGACGTTTTCGTACACTTCTCCGCTATTCAGGAAGACGGCTTCAAATCCCTGACAGAAGGTCAGGAAGTTGATTTTGATATCGTAGATGGTGCACGTGGTCCGCAGGCTGCTAACGTAGTTAAAGCCTAATCGAGCGCTTTCAGGATATAGACCTTTTAACCGGTAACCTCATGGTTGCCGGTTTTTTTTAGAGTGAAACGGGAAAGATAACATGCAGATGAATTTTACTGCATATTTATTGCATAAAAACTTGAAATATACACGCTTATATGCTATGATATACACATATTCAAGAGAATATACAGGATTGATTGCATATGGAGGGTGAATATATATGAAACACGTCAACAGTTTTGCCGATTATACGGCGGATGAATTAAAAGGCATATTACTTCTGGCAGAAAAAATTAAACAGAATCAGCAGGCTTTCTCTCATTTACTGGATGGGAAAAAGCTGTATACTCTGTTTGAAAAGACATCGAACCGGACATATTTATCGTTCAATATCGGGATGGAAGAACTGGGTGGCAAGTCGTATAATCAGCTCTGGAAAGACAGTAATTTTACTATTGGCGATCTTCCCAGTGAAGTTAAATACGTAGGGCGCAACGTGGACTGCATTATGGGACGTTTCAAAAAATCGGAAACGACCCATGGTTTCATGGATGCTTCGATTGTTCCGGTCATCAACGGCTGTGATAATACGTTCCACCCGACACAGGCGCTGGCCGATATGCTGACGCTGTATGAAAAGACGGGTCATTTTGATGTCAAAGTCTTGTATATTGGAGCCAAGAATAATACGTATAATTCCCTCAGTGAAATTGTTACCATGCTGGGTGGCAAGATGTACGGCCTGACTCCGTTCAGCCAGGTCATGGGCGTCGGTGATGAGTTCTACGAAGGCCTCAAGGCTACAGGTCATTATGAAGAACTGCCTGACAATATCAGTAAGGAAGATTTGAAAAAAGTCGTTGCTGAAGTCGATTGCGTCTACACTGATACGTGGGTCGATATGGAATTTTTCACCAATCCGGACTATGCGGAAAAGAAAAACAAGATTATCGGCATGATGATGCCCTATCAGATCGATGCAGACCTGATGGCAGGTACTGATACGATGGTATTCCACGATATGCCGATTCATCCGGGCTATGAAATTACCCAAGATGTGATGGAACAGCATCTGGAAACGATTCTGGATGAAGCCGAAAACCGCCGCCATGCCGAAAAAGGCCTTCTCGTATACCTCATTACCGGTAAACTTGATTGGTAAATCCTTATATTTGCAATGCCTCTATAAGCCGGAACGTATTATTTCGGATTATAGGGGCATTTTTATCAGCAACTTTTTCAAGAATCTCACGTTTCTCTAATCGGACGGAGTTCCATAAAAAGCGCTTGCAGAAATGATGGTGGATAGGTACAATTTGGTTAGAGTACCGGTGATTATGGAACAAGGAGTGATGTTGATGTATAATTTTGAATTTTATGCTCCCACCCGGGTTGTCTTCGGCAGAGGAACGGAAAGCCAGGCGGGGACACTCGTGAAAGAATATGGCGGTACGTCTGTTCTGATACACTACGGCGGAGGCAGTGCCGTCCGTTCTGGCCTGATCCAGCGGGTCAGACAGTCTCTGGATGAAGCCGGTGTTTCGTATGTCGAACTGGGCGGTGTCGTCCCCAATCCTCATTTATCACTGGTGTATCAGGGGATTGAACTGTGCCGGAAAGCCCATGTCGATTTCGTCCTGGCAGTGGGAGGCGGCAGCGTCATTGATTCAGCAAAGGCCATCGCCTATGGGCTGGCAAATGATGGGGATGTCTGGGATTTTTACTGCGGGAAACGCAAGCCCCAGTCCTGTATGCCTGTAGGCTGCGTACTGACCATTGCCGCAGCGGGCAGTGAAATGAGCAATAGTTCGGTCATCACCAAAGAAGATGAAGGGCTTAAACGGTCGTGCAATACAAACCTGGCACGGGCAAAATTTGCCATTATGAATCCTGAGCTGACCATGACCCTGCCGGACTGGCAGACCCAGGCCGGGTGTACGGATATTATGATGCACACGATGGAACGATATTTTACGCAAGGTGGCAATATGGAAATTACCGATAGCATAGCGGAAGGATTACTCCGTACGGTAATGAAATATGCCGTCATTCTCCATGCACATCCGGAACAGTATGAAGCGCGGGCAGAAATCATGTGGGCCGGCAGCCTGTCTCATAACGGCCTCACGGGATGCGGCAATGACGGCGGCGATTTTTCCTGCCACAAACTGGAACATGAACTGAGCGGCATGTTTGATGTGACCCACGGGGCCGGACTGGCAGCTATCTGGGGTACATGGGCACGATACGTCTATCGCGATTGCCTGCCACGGTTTGTGCGGTTTGCCAGACAGGTCATGGGTGTGTCCGAAGGTCCTGATGACAGGGTGGCTTTGGCGGGGATTGAACAGATGGAATCGTTTTATCATTCCATTGGAATGCCCATCTCTATTCACGAATTAGGCATCACTCCTACAGATGATCAGCTGAAGCAGATGGCTCATCTGTGTGCCAGAGGGTGTGGCGGTCATCAGGGATCGGCAAAAGTTCTGGATGAAGAAGACATGTACCGCATATATAAAGCGGCACTGTAAACAGCCTGAAAATACGTAAAATCGTTAATATGGAAAAGTATACTAGTGCATTTTTGAGGAGGATTTGTATGAAAATAGTAGTAGCTATGCCGGTGACAGAAGAACACAAAAAGTGGCTGAATGCAGCCGCCGGAGATTACCCGGTTTATTTTGCCGATAATCAGGCAGCCGTAGGTGCACAGGTACCGGAAGATGTATTGTCTGATACAGAAATCATCATAGGCAATCTGGATCCTGAACTGGTGAAGAAAGCACCGAATCTGCGCTGGATGCAGCTGAACAGTGCCGGGACTGGTGCGTATATAAAAAAAGGGGTCCTGCCGGAAGGGGCGGTCCTCACCAATGCGACCGGAGCCTACGGACTGGCACTGTCGGAACATATGCTGGCCCAGCTGCTGGCGATGATGAAGAAATTATATGCCTATTATGATAATCAGAAGCAAAGCCTTTGGAAAGACGAAGGACCGGTCACATCCGTATACGGGGCCCGGGCGCTGGTCATCGGGTTCGGCGATATCGGCAGTGAATTTGGCAAACGCCTGAAGGCTTTGGGGGCCCATGTGACGGGAATCCGCCGCCGCAGTACGGTAGTCCCGCCGGAAGCAGATGAAATGGGAACGATGGATAAACTGGATGACTATCTGGCTAAGGCGGATATTGTGGCAACCAGCCTGCCCGATACGCCGGCTACATACCATCTTTATAACAAGGAACGCTTCGCGGCGATGAAACAGGGAGCCTGGTTCATCAATATCGGCCGCGGCAACTGTGTCGTTCAGGAAGATCTGATGGAAGCCGTGAAATCGGGACATCTGGCAGGTGCTGCTCTGGATGTGACCGATCCGGAACCGCTGCCGGCCGATGATCCTATGTGGCAGGTACCGGGGATTTATATTACACCCCACGTTTCCGGCGGATATCATCTGGCAGAAACGCACAACCGGATTGTGCAGATTGCCTGTGAAAACTTAGAGGCCTATTTCTATGGTGGCAAGATGAAAAATATCGTAGATTTTCAGACAGGCTATAAAAAATAGGGAGGCAAGGAATATGATTCAGACAATAGCTTTTATTGGTGTAGGTATTATGGGAAAACCGATGGTACGGAATCTCATGAAAGCCGGTTTTTCGTTACATATCTTTGCGCGGCACAAAGAAAAAGTCGAAGATGTCATTGCCGAAGGGGCTGCTTTTTATCATTCTATCAAGGAATGCGTGCAAGGGTGTGATGCGGTCATTACCATGGTCGGATTTCCAAAAGACGTAGAAGAAGTGTACTATGGAAAAGATAATATCTTTGATTCGGCCAAAAAAGGAGCGTATTTGATCGATTGCACGACATCCAGCCCGTCTCTGGCAGTCCGGCTTCACGAAGACGGCAGCGAAAAAGGATTTCATGTTCTGGATGTCCCCGTCACAGGTGGTGAAAGCGGGGCTATCAAAGGTATTTTGTCTATGCTGGTCGGCGGAGACAAGGAAGATTACGAAGCTTGCATGCCGATTTTCCAGGCTGTAGGCACCAATATTAATTACCAGGGCCAGGCGGGAAATGGCCAGCATGCCAAAATGGCTAATCAGATTCTCGTGGCCGGTGCCCTGAGCGGTGTCTGCGAAGCACTGGCCTATGGGAAGGCCCGTGGCATGGATTTGCAGGTATTATTCGACTCCCTGTCTACGGGAGCCGGCGGCAGTGCCCAGCTGTCTGCTCTCGGCCCCAAGATTCTTGCTGGAAATTATCAGCCGGGATTTTTTATCAAACATATCATCAAAGACTTAAAACTGGCTTCGCAGGAAGCGGATACATTGGGGCTGAAGCTGGATATGGTTCCAGAAGTACTGGCTGATTTTGAAGACCTGGCAGCCAAAGGACATGAAAACGAAGGATCCCAGGCTCTGATTAAACATTATATCGATATGGAAAAATAGCACGGTCTGTCCGTAGAACTGATGCGGAGGTAAGCTGGAGTTAAATGAACCTTTTTTCATTTTGCTCCAGCTTTCTTTTTAGGAAGATACGACTTGACAAATCACTCTATTCTTTCTATACTTTACTTAGTTGAACTTTCAACTAAGCGGGAGGGATGAGATGATGACATTACAGAGTCTTTTATTGCGGGATATAGGAGCTATATACCGTAGTATCCAGTCTGTTATGGAGCTTAGGTTTCGTAATAAGCAGTTACAGCGTGGGCAGTTTATTTTTTTGACGCGCATTTGTGAACATCCGGGTATTAAGCAGATTGAGCTGACACGGATGTGCCGCGTCGATAAAGGGACGACTGCCAAAGCCGTGCGCAAACTGATGGAAGCCGGCTATGTCCTGCGCAAACCTGATTCCCGGGACGGCCGGGCATGGAATCTGTTTCCTACGGTGAAAGCCGGGCAGGTATATGATGAAATCCTGGCGGAAGAAAACCGCGAGCTGGAAGTTTGTTTCCGAGGCATGTCGGCAGAAGAACGGCGTCTGCTATTGGGGCTGATAGAGCGTGTCCAGCAGTCAGTCGAAACAGACTGGCTATTATTTCATGAGTATAAGAATCCTTCTGATATAGGAAAGGGAGGCGTATGATGGAATTCACAGAACTGCCGTAGATAATGCTGTCAAAGGCAGGGGACTGGCGCAGCATATTTTTGCCGGAACAGAACGGATTGCCCGGAAACGGTAATAATCTGCAGAGAAATAGCCGGAGACACATGTTTGAGCGTTGCTTATCAGGATATAATATGATACCATTAATGTGAAATAGACATAATCATGTGCTATAACTGTGGGGAGAGATGAATATGGCCCAACGAAGAGATATTCAAAAAATAGTAGTTATTGGCTCCGGCCCGGCTGTCATTGGACAGGCTTCTGAATTTGATTATTCATGCACGCAGGCGTGTAAAGCTCTGCGCAGCCTGGGCTATGATGTCGTGCTCGTTGATTCCAATCCGGCAGCAGTTGTGACGGATCCATCTGTAGCAGATCATACTTATATTGAACCACTCAATGAAGAATGCCTGACGCGGGTGATTGAAAAGGAACGGCCCGACGCACTATTGCCCGGTATGGGCGGGCATCTTGCCATTCGTGTATGTGCCGGATTAAATAAAAAGGGAATCCTGGCACAATACGGAGTCCGTATTGCCGGCATACCGATGAATATTGTCGAAGGCGGAGAAAACCACATCGCATTTAAAAAGTCCATGGATGAATTGGGACTTCAGACTGCCCGGAGCATTGTCTGCTCCAGCGTCGAGGAAGTCCTGGCGGCGGCAGGTAAAATGGAATATCCCGTCGTACTCCGCCCTGCATATACATGTGGAGGCAGCGGAAGCGGCATAGCAGAGGATGAACCGTCGCTCCGGGCGCTTTGTGCCCGTACTCTGCAGTCCGGCCAGGCCCGGCAGGTCCTGGTTGAAGAGACGCTGACCGGGTGGAAAGAATTGGAACTGGTGGTGCTCCGTGATGCGGAACATACCGTTGTGCCGGTGTGCTTTATGGAAAATCTGGACCCTGTGGGAATTCATACGGGGGATTCTGTTTCTGTGATTCCTATGCTGACTGTTCCGGAGGATGTACAAAAGGAAATTCAGCGTCAGGGAACCTTAATTGTGGAACATATGGGAATCATCGGCTGTGCTGATATAAAATTTGCCTGGAATCAGCAGGATGGCCGCGTAACTGTCATCTCCTTCAATCCACGGATGTCCCGTTCTTCTGTACTGGCTTCAAAGGTGACGGGGGTTCCCGTTGCCAGCATTTCAGCCAGACTGGCAGCCGGTCTGTTACTCCGGGAAATCCCCTGTGCGGACTGGGGAACGATGGATCAGTATCAGCCGGGGCATGGTCCGATAGCGGTAAAATTCCCGCGCTGGGATTTCCATCCCTATGATGGTGCCAAAGACATACTGGGAACGCAGATGCGGTCCATCGGTGAAGCGGTGGCACTGGGGAGAACCTTTAAAGAAGCATTGCAAAAAGTTGTCTGCTCGCTGGAACAGAAACGGTACGGGCTGGGCCAGGATGAAATGTTCATGGCAATGACCCCGGATGAATTGATGCGAAAGTTAGCTGTTCCTTCATCGGAACGATACTTTATGATGTATGAAGCGCTTCGCAAGGGAGCTGCCCCGGAAGAAATACAAAAAATAACACAGGTTCATTCCTGGTTCATTACACAGATTAAAGAATTGGCGGATGAAGAAAATGCCCTCAGAGAATTGAAGGGGGCAATTCCCTCTGATGCAGTACTGGTACAGGCCAAGAAAGATGGATTTTCCGATGCCTGTCTGAGCCATATTCTGGAGGTGCCGGAAGATGCAATCCGCATACACCGGCAGTCGATTGCTCTGACGGAAAAATGGCAGGCTGTTTCCGTTAACAGCGCTATGCGGCAGACGGGCTGTTTTTCTACATACAATGGAGAAAATCAGCATATCGTACGGCAGGGGAAACCTAAAATTATCGTATTGGGGAGCGGTCCTGAACGTATTGGCCAAAGCGGGGAATCCGATTATGGATGTATCCGGGCTATGGCAGCGTTGAAAAAATCAGGATTTGAAACCATTATGGTCAATTGTGACCCGGCAGCTGTATCGACTGGAGAGGATGCTGCAGATACGGTGTATATTGAACCGCTGACAGTCGAACATGTACTGGAAATCTGCCGTCATGAAAAACCAGTCGGCGTCATTGGCCAGTTTGGAGGAAGGGCAGCAGAAAAACTTATAGTGGCTCTGCAGGCAGAAGGCGTGCATATTCTGGGAACGGACCCGGGCAGCCTGAATCTTGCCGGGGACTGGCACCAATTCCAGGACATGATGAACAAGATCGCTGTTCCTGTGCCAGAGTCTGGTTCAGCTGTCCAGCCAGAGGATGCGTTGCATGTAGCAGAACAGATAGGATATCCGGTGGTGCTGCATATAGGTGATTCCAAGACCATCATTCATGATCCGGCCACTCTGGAAACGGCGATGAAAAAGGCTGGTATTACGGCTGACTACCCTGTATATCTTGATCGTTTCCTGCACACGGCGCTGAAATGTGAAGCCGATGCCGTAAGCGATGGCAGACACGTATTTATACCGGCGGTCATGGAGCATATTGAACTGGCAGGGATTCACTCCGGAGATAGTGCCTGTGTCATTCCAAGCCGTCATATTGCCGGAGAAGCACTGAAGCAGATTCAGAAATATACGGAAAAAATAGCAGTGTCTTTCCACGTTATGGGGTTAATGAATATACGATATGCCATTGAAGATGACCAGGTATATGTCCTGGAAGTCAATCTGGGAGGGTCGCGTACGATGCCCCTGGTTTCCAAGCTATGCCATATCCCCTTGCCAGAACTGGCTGCAGAAATCATGACGCTGCCACTGACAGGGAAGGAATCGCCTGTTCCTTCGTTAACAGAAAGACATATTCCCTTTTATGGAGTTAAGGAATCCGTATTCCCGTTTGATATGTTCCCGGAAGTAGACCCCGTATTGGGACCGGAAATGCGTTCTACGGGTGAAGTATTGGGACTGGCAAAGACATCAGGTGAAGCGTTCTATAAGGCAGAAGAAGCGGCAGGGGGAACACTGCCTCTGGAAGGAGCTGTACTTATTTCCGTCAGTGATGCTGATAAACCCTATATCGCTGCAATTGCACAGGAATTCGCCGAAGATGATTTTGCTATCTATGCGACGGATAAGACATTTGAACTGCTGCAGGCGGCGTGTATCCCGGTCAAACGGGCGAACAAGCTGGGAGAAGGCAGCCCGAATATAGAAGACCTGATTGCCGATGGTACGGTTCAGATGGTAATCAATACGCCATCTGTGCGTAAAGATGCAGCTGATGATGATGGGGCCCTGCGTAAAGCAGCCGTCCGGGCTCATATTCCCTATGTGACTACCATTGTCGCGGCCAGAGCCAGCGTAGAAGGCATGCACCGCATGATTACTCATGGGCGCAGTCCCGTATTGTCATTGCAGGAATGGCAGCATACTATTACGGATAAGTGAAAAAAGAGGAAAATTTAATTATCAATTAAAGGAAGGGGCTGCTGTATTTTTCACGATACAGTGGCCTCTTTTGCTGTATAATGGCCTTGTCAGAGATAAATCAAAAGAAATGTCAAAAAAAATAGATTTTTTACTTGACATCGAACGAAGGATTTGGTAAGATATACAAGTCGTCGGGAGACAACAGAAACAAAGACGACGAGATGGCCTTTGAAAACTGAACAATGCAACATACGAATGAACGCCAGATAAGTAGAGAGCCATGTTTGAAGGAGCCGTAAGGCGACACGCAAACATGAGCGAATCACTTATACCGAGATTAACTCGGTAGTGCGAGGTTCTAGAGATAGAACGTCAAACAATGAGTAACAAACCAACAATAGTAAGAATGAGCTAGCGCTCTTCACATATCATG
>Ga0256406_1000041_pt1 | contig 212158 bp, 191 predicted proteins | sample RumenRJG_03DNA_FD_185986 | JGI IMG/M metagenome (GOLD analysis project Ga0256406, IMG submission 185986) | Bovine rumen microbial communities from Lethbridge, Alberta, Canada - RJG_03 | ecosystem: Host-associated > Mammals > Digestive system > Stomach > Rumen | place: Canada: Alberta... | reverse complement strand
AAACATATTCCGAACAGTAAACGGAGTAAAAAACGAATTCCAAACCAAAGAAATCATAAGAAACTACAAAACAATAAAACAAATTTAAAAAAATTCAAGCCATCAGTTGAATTTTTTACAACCCCCTATTTTTAAATAAATACTGAAAATTAACTTATTTTTAAAATAATATCTAAAAAAACTATTTTTAAAAATTCAAAAATAATAAGAAGATTTAATCCTAATAATAAAAGATAACTATTTTTAGAAATATTAAAAAAAGAATAAACTAGAAAAAAAATAGAATAAGAAGTTAAATTAATTCAAATCCTCTGATTTTTTATATAATGTTACATCACCATAATTTATAATCTTATTATAATTCTTAATATCTAAATTAGAGTCATTTCCAATATAATAAGTCGTATTATATTTTCCAAGATCATAATCCAACATTGTAGAATTATTTGAGATACTTATAGGTTTTATTTCCTTATGTAAATACCAAACATATATTGGAGCCCTATTAGAGCTAATTACTGTATTTACATAATCTGGATAGTTGCTACTTAAATAATTAGCCATATTTTGCTCGTCATCTACAAGAGAATCATATTTATTTGTATTTAATGAATATGCTGCAGATATAATAAATAACAAACCCAATATCAAAACAATTATAGTAGATAATTTTATATTATAATCATTTCTATGGTTTTGTTTAAGATTAAAGGAAATATTTCTAATTTTATTTGTATTCATTATAGTATACAATGCTAATATTACTAAAGCTATAAATCCTGGAGCAATAGTTGTAAAGTACCTATCCGCCTTAGTAACATGTGAAGTGAAGAATACCAAATACGCAAAGAACCATGTAAACATCAGAATATCAAAATTGAAATGTTTATATTTCCTTTTACGTGGAATATGGTTATATTTACCTATAACCTTATTAGAAAGTACTCCCATGAAATAAACAATTCCAAATAACAATAGTTCACTTAAAACTACTGTGAATCTACCTGCAGTTAAAAATACAGCAATCAAAGCAATTATACAAATAATTATCAGTTTATAAATAATTGATAAGGGAACATCACGTCTAAATAAATGAATATACTGTTGATTATAGGTAACTTTTAGAATATTTCTAGTTCTATAAAGAATTAAAAACAATCCTAAAAGAAATACAAATATAATAATATAAGACAATATACTTAAATTACTTATACAATTGATATGAGTTAAATAAAATCCTAAATCATTAACAACCGGATGAGAAAGCTGTGATCGTTTTGTAACCTCACCTGCAATCTCACCAGATTGACTTAAAAATCCGAAGGCATAATGATTAACTAAAACATATCCAACATAAGGTAAAGAGGTGATGATTCCGAGTACAATGCCTCCAAAAGTATTCTTCCAATAATTTTTCAACTTCCTCCAGGAGAATACCCTTAAGATATAATACAGAAACATTACCGGAACCATCAACAATGCAGTATACTTAGCCAGAAATGCAAGTACCAATGCAGGGAAAGCCAGATAAAAGTATTTTTGATTATTGTCCACAGCCATAATTAAAGCATATAAAGCAACAATAGATAAAGAAATTGAAGGAATGTCGATAGTACCATTTGCAGCCCAAAGTAAATTAATACTTAAACATCCATAGATGATTGATCCAACAAGGGCATAAGGATTTCTAAATCTAATTCTTAGAAGTTTATAGAAGAATACATTCCCAATAAAATAGAAAATTCCGCAGACTACAAAAATACTTGAAACATCTACAAAACCTAATCTAAAGAGAATAGAAGTTAAGAAAGATACAAGAGGAGATAAATTATTTAGATAAGCATATCCTGAAAATTGAACACCTGAAAATCTTAAAGATAATGATAAGTATAAATATACATCACGATAAGACCTACCTAAAAAATTTGTATTGGAGTTAATATATACAAGGATAAATGTAACTATTGCAAAAAACACAATAACAAAAGATAAGGAGATTTTATCCTGATTTCTTCTCAAACTCTTCATTAAATTAGATTTCATAATTTCCTCCCATGAATTTAAATAAATCAATAAATTTAAATACAAAGATCCTAAAAAAATACCCATTTAAATACTTAAATTGAATATTTATAAAAATTTAAATAATAAACTAGAAAAAGACTTTCCTATTAATCAAAAAACAATTAAATAGAAGATTTATCCTAAAATGTTTACTTAAAAAATTTTTACTAAAAAGCATAATTAAATATATTTAATTAAGTATTTAATCATAATTGAAAAATAGAGTATAAAAAAATTAATAGACTATAATATTTAAAAAGTAAATTAACATTAAATTATAAAACTTTAGAAATGTGATTAGATGAATGCATATTTAGAAATTATAAGACCTGGAAATGCAATTATGGCAATTATTGCCGTGATTCTAATGGGTGTTATAGGACATAACTATAGTCTTCCTTTAATTTTAGGTATGGCTGCAACTTTCCTAGCACTTGGTGGTGGAAATGCAATCAATGATGTTTTCGATATAAAGATAGACAGTATCAATAAACCTGAAAGACCTATTCCATCTGGAAGAATAGGACTGAACACCGCAAAATATTACTCTTATGGACTGTTTTTATCTGCAATAATCATCGGTACCGTTATAAGTTATATGACATGGAACATTGGTCCTGTTCTTATTGTAATAGGTGCATGTATACTTGAATATTTCTATGCACGTAATCTTAAATCAACGGTGTTAGTTGGAAATCTTTCTGTTGGATTTTTAACAGGATTATGTTTCCTGTTTGGAGGAGACATAATTGGTGCAGAAACACATACCACATTGATTATTATAATATCCGGAATTCTCGCATTCTTCGCACTTCTTATGACCACTTCAAGGGAAATCGTCAAGGACATGGAGGATATTGAAGGAGATAAGGAGGAGGGAGCTAAAACATTTCCAATAGCATATAGTAAAAAATCTGCAGCTTATCTATCAGCAGGACTAGCCATAATAGACACAATATTATGTCCGCTCCTTTATGTATACCACATCTTTAATATTTACTATATTGTAATTGTATTCTTTGCGATGATACTGTTCTTCTACAGTTCCTATAAGATTTTAAAAGACCAAAACACCGAGACATGTAGTGAAGTTTCAAGAAATCTCAAGATAGGAATGTTCATTGCATTTATAGCATTCGCATTAGGATCATTCTAATTTCTAAAAAGCCATTGAAAAGGAAATAGCTGACAATTATAAGAGTTTATTAAAAAAATTATAAGATTTCTCTTAAGTTTTATGTATATGATGAAAAATCGGAATTTACATGGGATAGTTAAAATAGCCATTTATTCTATCAAATCTTAAAACAATTCAAATTTATTAAAATTAGTGTAAATAATGGAATATACATAATATAAAAAGTAATGTTTAATGAACTTCTAAGTTTTACAGGAACCATAATTCTTTTAACATTTCCAATAAATATTGTATGGGATGCTTGATATCCCTAGTCTTGCAATGTCCATTTGGACATATATTTAATGGCATTTGGATTAAATAAAATCACTTGGATACACAGGATATTGCATTGAGGAAAACAGTCCACATACATTTGATAACCAAATGCCACAGGATATCATGGAGGCATCAGACAATCAAAGAGCAGTTACCGACTGGTTAATAAACTATGACAAGGATTATAAGAATAAGGAAATCTGGGCAGACGATTGGAGTGGAATAGCATTTAATCTTAGAATGGATGTAAATAACACCGCAAGTTATAAAAACCAATCAAACTTCACTACGGTTTTACTAAAAAACAATGTAGACTACTATATAGCCGAAGGTAAAAACGAAAATATAAGTTCAGAACACTATAAAATCATTAAAGAAGAAGGAAATATTGTACTTTATAAAAGAATCTGAGGAGTAATTATGAGAATTTTACATGTTGTACCATCATTTGTTCCATGCCTTGCTGCAGGAGGAGTTGTGAATGCGTCCTATCAAATAGCTAAAAAACAGGTCGAATTAGGTCATGAGGTATATGTCTTTACAACCGATACCTGTATCAACAGACTCGTATTTGAGAATAACTATGATGTGGATGTAGACGGAATACATGTATACTACTTTAAAAACATTTCAAACTCCTTTAAAAACAGATTTACAATTGACACACCTAGGGGACTTAAGGGTCAGCTTAAAAAGCAGATTAAGAACTTTGATATCATCCATATACATGAACATAGACATACGCTTGCCATATTGGCCCATAAGTATGCCGTGGAAAATAACATCCCCTATATCCTACAAGCCCATGGATCCGTTCTACCTTTCTTTCAAAAGGAGGGTCTTAAAAACATATTTGACAAAGTTTGGGGATTTAACATACTTCATGATGCAAAAAGGGTATTTGCACTTACAGAAACCGAAAAGGAACAATACCTTAAAATGAATGTGGAGGATAAAAATATTGAGATTGTGCCTCTTGGAATAGATCTTGAGGAATATAACAATCTTCCGAAAAAAGGGGAATTCAGAAATAAATACAAGATATCTGAAGATGAGAAACTGCTTATATTCATAGGTAGATTGAACCGCATAAAAGGTTTGGATTTACTTGTAAAAGGCTTTAATGATTATCTTAAAAATTATAATGATGACAATGTTAAGTTAGCCATCATAGGTCCAGATAACGGTTTTGAAGAGGAGACTAGAAAACTTATAGATAAGTTCAATATCAATGACAAGGTAATTCTTACAGGCCCCCTTTATAGGGAAGATAAGCTTAAAGCCCTTGTAGACTCCAATATCTTCATTATGCCATCACAATACGAATCATTTACAACAAGTGGACTCGAGGCCATGGCCTCATGTAAACCTTTAATATTAACCAAATGTAACCATATCGCAGAATGGGTTGACGGAAACTGTGGAATAAGCTGTGACTATAATATTAAATCTTTATCCAAAGCCATCAACACATTAATTTCCGATGAGGAACTTATGAAAAAATATGGTATGGAAGGTAGAAGACTAACAGAGGAAGAATACAACTGGGACAAGATCATAGATAAAATAATTAAAATCTATTCTAGAATCATATCAGAGAACAATAAATAATCCATAAGATTATTTAAGAAATGACTTTAAAAAGAATCTTTTAAAATCTTTGAAAAATTAGACTTTTAACCCCGTCTTAAAAAGTTAAGATTAAGTTTCCAAATAGACATAAAGGATTAAGGGAAACTAAGGATTAATCTTTTAAATAGCATGACTTAAACCAAGTAAATTATTTTTTAATAAAAATTAGTTAATGTAAGCTATAGATTACCCTCAGTAAATAGAATAGAATAAATCTGATTTAAACTATAATTTAGCAAATGTTAGATAGAATAAAAAATATATAATAATAAAAATATATAAGTAATATAATTCTATTAATTTTATAAGAAATTTTAAAATATTTAGTAATTTTCTAATATTTTCTAATTTAATTGAAAAGTTGAATACGTGGATTAAAATGAAGGTTGTGGTTTGTAAAAATTGTGGTGCTAATTTCCAAATAGATGATAATGAGGACATTAACACCTACGAGTGTTCTATTTGTGCTGGAGATTTAATGTATGATGACGATTATGAAAATATCCCATCAAATAGTAGAACCCAACGATTCAATACTGATTTTCTTGAAAAAACCTACAACATGGTCCAATGTGAGGATTGTGGTCTCAAATATCGTTTGGATAAGACAGACAACATCAACGACTATATGTGTACTAGCTGCGGAGGCAGACTCCAATATATCGATAAGAATATGGAACCACGTAACTTTAAAGAAGAAACCTTCAGTAACCAATTAGAAAATGACATTATGGAAGAGCCTGAAGACTATGATGAGGGTTATATCTATGTAGACCACAGCAATGATGAAGTTTATCAAAATGAAGATGACGCATTCTATAACGGTTTTGTTGAGGATACATATTATACAGAGGATAAAGATCAAATTAACAGCAATCCTTCAGATGATGCGATTTATACAGACTATGAAGAAAACAACGATAACTTGAACCTTAACAATTATACAAGTTACGAGGACAATGTTGAACATAGCAAACACCCTTCCCTTTATCCCAGACAAGAGGAAAGTTTTGAGGCTGAGAAACTAGAGGTTCCTGATTCCCTTGACTATGATGAACTTAGAGGATATTTAATAGGTTCATTCAAGGAAAACATGGATAAAAGATACAAATTATATAATCTGATGAAGGATAGAAAGGACACATATAACTCCAATAATAACTTAAACACTACCGAAAATAACTACTACAATAACATAAACACAAGTGTGAATAATTCCAGAAATACTGCCTATAAGGATAGAAACTCTGATATTAAGTCTAGGAGATTAAACAATTCTGAAAATAAAAATAACATTTTTGACGGATCTTATAATGTATCCAAAATTGTAGGCGATGATTTAAAATTACCTAAAGAAGAAAAGTCTAAAAAGAGATTAGGTTTTCTAGACTGGGGAAATTCCAAATTTAAGGATATTAGGGATAGGAGCCATAATAACGAAGACAATAATTTTAAACCCCAGATTGACCAACACCATTCTTTTATAAATAATCCGGATTATAGACAATCTGATGATTCTTTTTTTTATTCAAGTGATGTTCTAAACCCTGATAGGACACTTGAAAGTTTGGACAATATTAAAAAACAGAACCTTGTACCTGATCCTAACGAGACAAATGAACCTTACTCCTACATCTATATCGGAATCGGTACCTTGGTAATGGTTCTCGGTTTTTTTGATACAATACGTTCCAATAGGACCTACAGTTTAATTTTCGTATTTATAGGAATGGGAATATTTGCAGTGGGACTTCTGAAAAATAGGGCATTTGATGAGAGGGAAAAAAGGGGAAGAATCATCCGTTCCAAACTGTTAACACTTCCCGAAAACTTCTATGTCCTATATTATGTCAAGGTTCCAGAATCCAATGACGGAATAAACCATGTTGTGGTTGGACCAACCGGAATCTATACCATTGTATCACAAAAGTATGATGCAAAGGAAGACAAAGATAGGATAAAACAGGAAAATGAAACTAAAGAACTAATATCACTTCTTGGCGAGGACAGTGATAAAAGATTGATTCCCGATGAAAATCCGATAACCTCCAAGTTTATTAATCCCAACCAGAAGGTCAGATTTGAACATAACAATAGAATCAAACAAAAGGTTTTAAGATTGTCCTATGAACTGGAAGACTTCTTAAAGGAAAATAATTTAGAATGTCCAATAGAACCCTATGTTGGATTTGTAAATCAGGATGTGGCCGTATTAAACAGTCCACTGAATGATGAGGATTATTTTATTGACGAATTATTAAATAAAATCGTCAATTCACCGGTTAAAATCAATTTAAATACGGTACATAAATGTGCCATACTCCTAACCCAATACTCAACTAAATGTTCCAATTAGATACAAAGTTAAACTTTTAAATTATAGAAAACAAGAACGAGTAAATATTTATATATGTGAATATATTAATTTATTAAATATGAGTTTATTGAGGGGAAAAATCATGTCTGAAGAAAAACCTTTAAAGATGGAAACAAAACTATATGATTCTATTGCCTATGGATACCTATATGGATTAAATCAAAGGATTCCTGATGAAGAATTTGAAAAGGTCAAACCTTATTTTAGAGAATTTAGAAGAAAGGATTTTGTCTCAGGAACAACCAAAATTACAGGTCGTCCAGACGGATGGAGATGTCTTGAGAAAGATGTTCCAAAAGTTGAAGAAATTCTTGGAATAACAGACACTCTTGAGAAACGTTGGAAGAAGGTGGATGATGCATTTAAGGATCCTGAAAAGAAACAGATGCTTAAAGACCAATGCCTAGACTGGTTGAACACATTATTTATAATGGGAGGAACCCGGCCAAAACAAGATCTAAGTAGACTTGCAATACATTCATCTAAAATCTATGATCCGGAAGACAGCTTTAAAAATGGAAGGGAAGGGGGCAGAGGAAGTTTGTTTATCTACACACCTCATGGAATGTGGTATATCAAAAACAACAGTTTTGAAGGAAGCGACCCATCATTAAACAATGTTTATATGAAGGACGGCAAAGGAGCTATTGGATATAGATTAATGTATGAAGATATTGTAGATACCCTTATTAGAGTATATACTGAGGAGAATCTTTACACTGGAGACCAATTATATTAGGTTTAATCTATAAACTTAACAACCCCACTTTTTTATGCTATTTTTAAAAACCTGTAAATTTTTACATTTTAACTAATTTTTAGAAATAAAATTGTTATAATCCTTTAATTCTGCAATTATTTTTTAAAAATATTTAATTTAATACTTCTTTTAATACTTAAAATCTTTAATAAATAAAAATTAATTAAATACTTCTTTTTAAATACATAAAACATTAAAATAAAATATTTAGTTTAATACCTCCTTAATATTAAAACATTTAAACAAGTATTTTCACCTTTTTAGATAAAATTAAATTTAAATATTTTCTATTGAATTTTTAAAGTTTATATGAAAATATTAATTAAATTATAAAAAGAAAGTAAACATGATTAATAAAATTTTGAGGAATATCTATGGGACTAACTGATAAAATTGTAGAAATTAAAAGAAAAAGATATACTAATAATGTTAAAGCCTCTTGTTTATCATGTGGTAAAGACCTTAAGGTAAATGGTAAAAGTATTGTTAATTCAAATACAACCCTTAAAGATAATGTTAATTTTAATGGCATGACAATTCAAGGAAAAGGACATGTAACAATTGGATCAAATTTCCATTCAGGTATTGACTGTATGATGATTACAGATTTTCATAATTATGAGGGTGATGCGATACCTTATGATTCAACAGTAATATCAAAAGAAATCATAATTGAGGATAATGTTTGGATTGGAAATCGCGTAATTATTCTTGGTGGAGTTCATATTGGTGAAGGTGCCATTATTCAAGCCGGAAGCGTAGTTGTAAGTGACATTGAAAAATATGCGATAGCCGGAGGACATCCTGCAAAAGTTTTTAAATATAGGGATATCGGCCATTATGAGAGATTAAAGTCCAAAGGTAAATTCCACTAAATTATTTAGATTTTTAAATATTATATGAAAAAACAAAAAATTTAAATTCCTAAAACTCAAAATTTTACAATGAAATTACAAGTGAATTTTAATAAAAAGTGATATTATGGATTTAAGAGATGAAGAGGGAAGAATGTATCACATTAAAGTAAAGCCATGTGAAATTGGAGAATACGTTCTACTTCCAGGAAATCCTAAAAGATGCGATAAGATTGCGAAATACTTTGATAGACCAAAACTTATTGCAGACAATAGAGAGTATATAACTTATACAGGATATTTAAATGGAGTAAAAGTAAGTGTATGTTCAACAGGTATTGGGGGACCATCAACTGCAATTGCCGTTGAAGAATTAGTTAAATGTGGAGCTAAAACATTACTTAGAGTTGGAACATGTGGTGGAATCCGGAAAGACATAAAAAGTGGAGACATAATCATTGTACAAGGTGCAATAAGAATGGATGGTACAAGTAAAGAATATGCACCAATTGAATATCCTGCAATTGCAGACATTGAAATAATTAATTCATTAATAAAAGCAAGCAAAGATTTTGACTATGATTACCATGTTGGAGTTGTTCAAAGCAAGGATTCTTTTTATGGACAACATGACCCTGACTCAATGGCAGTGTCTCATATCCTTAAAGAAAAATGGGAAACATGGAAAAAGTTAGGAGTTTTAGCATCAGAGATGGAATGTGCTACATTATTTACAGTAGCATCACACTTACATGTACGTGCAGGTGGAGTGTTACTTGCAATACTTAACCAGGAGAGAAATACTGAATATGGAGATGATGATGTATTTCTGGATACTGAAAGATCTATTGAAACAGCTATTGAAGCTTTAAAGATCTTAATTAAAGAGGACAATAAATAGTTTTATTGTATTAATTATTTATTATAACAGTTTAAATTCATATAAATTTAAAAGTATTATGGCAACATATTAATTTCTTTTTTAAAGAGTATTGAAATGATTAAGAGGATAACTAGAAAAACAATATAATATTCATAATGTTTTTTCCGCAATCTTATATGGCTACGTGAATAAAATACTCTAAAGCCAATTGAATAAACAATTACAAAAACTATTACATACCAACGCACAAATATCCCCCGCTTAAAGAGAATTATTAATGATCAAGAATATAAAGAATTAACGCTTCCAATAGACAAATAATAGCCGTATAATCCTTGATTCTTCCAGAATCTTTTTCATCATTAGTAAAAGAATAATCACTAGTAACTCTAGTAGTAAGTATAATTGTCAGAAAAAACAACGCTAATATAAATTTAAATATCTTCATATTCCACCTATACTGAAACATGATCTACCACAAAAGTTCCACATTTATTTAAAATATAACTTCTTATAATCTCTTTAGTTATTTCTTTCTTGTTTTCACCAATTACTTTGTTTTTTGTATATTTGTAGTAGCCTTTAGTTAAGCCTATTTTCCAAACATTTTCTTGTATGCCTTTTTTTATTTCGGGACGAACAGTTTTAATAGCTTTAACTACACTTTTTGTTTTAACTGATTTACTGACAACATTATATTCTGAACCTAAATCACATGCATCCAATCCCATGGATATTCCAAATTCCAATTCATTTCGCTGTGTAAAATTCATGCTGATCTTCTTGGTTTTCTTGTCAACATTTATAAGACCGGAACTGTAGGCAGTACAGATTGTACCTGCAACCAACAATGGCACACCTACAATAGCACCAGCACCAGATAATGTCATTATCAATCCTGCATGGGTATGGGGTGATTAATTATGTTTTTTTCAAATACACCAGATAATGTCATTATCAATCCTGCATTAACCATAAAACCACCAGCAATACCTGAAAGCATTCTAAGATTAGAAACATCTTCATATATGTAATTTACAAGATTCCTCACATCTTTATTTTTTATTCTTGAATACACCTGATTGCATATTGTTGAATATATATAATTTTTTTAACTAGTGTTTTTTATATTTAAAGCTATGTTTAATTATTATTTAAAATTTTTTAAAATAAATAAAATCAACGTTATTTTAATAATTAAAAAATTTAGCTAAAAATAATAGCCGATCAAACTTTAAAAAATACCAACAAGAGTTTTACAATTATTAAAATTAATAAGAATAAAAGAATCCATTGATAAAATGGAAAAATAAGTTAAGAGAATAAAAATAAAAGAGAAACCATAAATTAAACAAATAGAATAACCATCATAATTAATTTAAAAGGACATTAATAACCATAAGGTCAATAATAAAAATAAAATATCATCAATCTATTTTACAAATGACTTAATTAAATCAAGCTCCTTTTTGCTGATTGTTCTAAATGCAAATATCAATACAAAGTAAATAGCCGCACCTAAAATAGATACCCATATAATATTAATAATACCAACTGGATTAACTAGATAAACAACAACACCCATAATAGCTGATGCAACAACAATCTTAATCGAAGAGTTAACCTCAAATGGTAGGCCCATATAACGTCTGGATACAAGTGCAGTAACAATAAATGCAAAGGCATAAGATATTAAAGTAGCAATTGCTGCACCTAAAATACCCATAAATGGTATGAATATGATGTTTAAAACAACATTCAAGATTGCAACAAAAATCCAAAGTTTACCTAGAACCTTGGTATTCTTTTCCAATATTAAAATATTATTTGTAATACCATAAAGCCCCATAAATACAGCACCAAGGGCCACAAATGGAGTAATGATAAATCCATGGTTTGCAATGTCAAAGGTCGTGATACTTAAGAGTAAAGACTTTGAAAGAATGCTCAAACCAACGGCTGCAGGAACAGTCAATAATAGATAATATTTCATTGAATATCTTAAGAAATTATTAACTTCCTTCATTCCACCATTTTCATAATATTCCGGAAGAACAGCTGGAAGTAAAACTGCAAATGGAGATAAAAACATTAAAAGAATGCTACCAATTGAATATCCTGGAGAATACCAACCAACAGCAGCCGAACCTAAAATAATACCCAACACATATTTATCTGAGGAATCAACAACCCAACTAGATACGTTTGATGGAACTGTTGGAAGTGCAAACTTAATCTCTTCCTTTAAAGTATTAAATTTAAATCCAAAACCAAGATCCCTTATAATATTAATAGACATCATTAGAAATACAGCAAAATAACCTGTAAATAATCCCCAAACTACAATATCTAATGGATAATGATTCATTGTAAGATAGATACACACAAATACCCCAATATAGCTTTGAAGTATTAAATATATGGAATATCTTTTCATTCTTTGTACTGTCCTATAAAATGTAATCAACATGAGATTAACACAGGCAAAGAATGAGATGAATACTGTAATATACAATATTTTCAGATTACCATTAAACAATGAAGCTGCAATAGGCTTTGCAAATAATACACATAAACCACATATGATTAGGGTAAAGATAGTTGTGACAGTAATCATCGGATAAAATGACTCTTTAAACTTAACCTTATCATGTTCTGCAGATAAAAATCTTACCATAGTATATGGAAGTCCCAGATTTGCAATATTTGGAAGAAGTGCTATAGTCGTTAAAACTTGAGCCCATATACCATATTCTGCAGTTGAAAAGGATTTAGTAATAATTGGAATGAAAATGAGGCTACTTAAAGATATTAATATATTTGTAATACCTACAAGCCCCACTCTTTCTACAAACAATTTATATGCATTCAAATTATCACCAATAAAACAAGTTTAAATTAGTATCTAAATTCATAACTGAATTATACAAAACATAAAAAATATTAAACAAATCTTATATTCTTCAACTTTAATATTTAAAAAATTAAATAAATTGAAAAAAGTTACCTATTGATAATATTTTAATCTTAATATATAAAATTTAGTCTTTAAAAGATTACAATAAAAATAGAATTTTATCAGCATCACTAAAAAATAGATAAAGATTTAAAATATTTCAAAGATTCTAGAATATTAGAAGTAAAAATAGGTTTTAAAAACAGAAAAAAAATGATTTTAAGTAGATGTAAAAATAAAATTTAATTAAAAAATAGCCAATAATCACTGGATTTTCTTAAAAGAAGACATAATATTTAAGATTAGGAGATTATATTTTAAGGACACTTTGATTAGAAAAAGTTAAAAGATTAGAGAAAATATTAATTCTCTTCTAATAGAACTATGTTTTTAGGATCTACTTTTAAATACTGAGGAATGTCAAAGTCATGTTCATAAATCTGCTTATCGACTTTCCACCATATACCATTTGGAAGTGTTATCTCCCACTCAAAAGGTCTTTCTAATTTACTTGCATTTAAGGTTTCAACCACATTTACATCGTCTTTTTTTGAAGGATGGAAATCATGGGCCCTTATTCCAATATGTGTAATGTTAGGTGAAATCTCCTTAGCTACCTCAAATTCAACATTCCAATCTAAAGCCTTAAGGTGATAGTCATCAATCCTCTCGATTTTAGAGATATTTTTAAGTCCAGTGAGTTTAGCGACTTGGACATTTCTAGGATTTTCAAAGATTTCATAGGTAGTTCCCTTTGCAATAATTTTACCTTTGTCCAATACCAAAAGCTCATCACAGAATTGGAATGCCTCATCACGGTCATGAGTAACTAAGATTGACAAACCGTCAAAATCATCCAGTAAATTAATTAATTCAATACGTAATTTTTCCTTTAAAACTGTATCCATTGCACTGAACGGTTCATCCAACAATATAACATCGGGACCATAAGCTATAATGCGAGCTAAAGCTACCCTTTGTTGTTGACCACCTGATAGCTGTCTAGGATATCTTTTTTCTAATCCCTCTAAATGAAAACGCTTAATCATGTCAGATACAATGCTTTTATCATCATCCTTAGATAAACCACATGCAACATTTTCCTCAACAGTCATGTTAGGAAATAATGCATAATTTTGAAATAAGTAACCTACCTTCCTATCTTGAGGTTTCAAATTAATTTTTTTATTTGAGTCATAATAAATTGTTTCTTTATCAGTGGTTAAACTTACAACACCACTATCAGGATCCACAATTCCTGCAATGGATTTTAATGTCATACTTTTACCGCCACCGGAAGGTCCAAGAATACCTAAACAACCCTTTTTTAATTCAAAATCGACTTCCAAATCAAATTCTTTAAGTTCCTTTTGAATATCTACTTTTAACAATTTATTACCCATAATCTAAACACCACAAATAAAAAATAAAAAAAATAGTTTATTTCCATTGTTTTTCTTTACGTATAGTAACATAATCCATAATGAAAATAGCTATAAATGCAATTATAACAATGAATATTACATAATTAGAAGCGTCCATCATATTTCCTGCTGCTACCTCAGAATAAACAGCCATTGGGAGAGTCCTGGTTTCTCCTGCAATATTACCTGCAAGCATAGCAGTTGCACCGAACTCGCCTAAACCACGGGCATAAGCAAGAATTCCCCCACTAATGATTCCAGGTAATGCATTTGCAAATAAGATTTTCCAGAAAATTTTCCACTCAGACATACCTAATGTACGGCCAGCATCCAATAGGTTAGAATCCACTTGTTCATATGCACCTCTAGCAGAACGATACATTAATGGAAAGGACATGACTACTGCTGCAATAACAGTTGCAGACCATGAAAAAGCAATTTTCACAGAGAAGTATTCAATTAAAAAACGACCAATAGGTCCTCTAACCCCAAAAATATACAATAAAAAGAATCCTACAACGGTAGGAGGTAATACGATAGGTAATGTGAAAATACCATCAAGAACGATTTTTATTGTGTCGTTTTTAATTTTAACAATGATCCAAGCAACAATCAAACCTAGAAAAAAGGTTATCAAGATTGATAAACTTGCTGTTTTCATTGAAATTCCAATAGGTGTCCAATCCATCATACATATCCCCATATTATTAACTATTTACTAACTATAAAAAAAATATTAAATAAATTTAATTATGAATAGTAAATCCATAATCTTCAAATACTTGTTGAGCTTCTTGAGATTGTAAGAATTCCATGAATTTTTGTGTAGCAGTATCATTTTCAGAAGATTTAAGAGGAGCTACAGGATAAATAATGGTTTTTAAAGAATCTTTAGGAGCTTCACATACTACTTTAACATTATCGTTTGATTTAGCATCGGTAGCATATACAATACCATAATCAGCAGAACCTTGAGCTACTTGATTTAATACAGCAGTTACATCTGTAGCTAAGGATAATTTAGGCTCAACATCATCCCATATACCGAGATTATGTAATGATTCATTAGCATATTGTCCAGCAGGTACAGACTTAGGATCACCGATAGCGATGGTACCGTTTACATCTTTTAAATCTTTAAATGAAGATACGTTAGTATTTGAATCAGCAGGTACAATTAAAACAAGCTTGTTTTCTAAAGATTGAACATTAGTACTGTTATCAACTAAACCTTCATCAACTAAAGCATTCATCTGTTTATTACCTGCAGACATGAATACATCTGCATCTAAACCATTTTCAATTTGTTTTTGTAAATCCCCACTAGAAGCATAAGTAGGAGTAACTTTTACACCAGGATACTTTTCTTCAAACATCGGAATTAATTTCTGATCATAAACATTTTTCAAACTAGCTGCAGCAGCTACATGAACTTCTTGTCCTTGTAAACTATTATCTGTGGAAGAAGTATTAAAGGAACCGGTAGCATATAAACCTACTACAACAGCCGCTATTATTACAATTATAGCAACTATTAATATTTTCATATTTCTTTCCATAATATACACCTAAAATTATATTATACAAAAAATTACCAACATCATATACAAAATAATCCACAATCACCAAATAAGTAATCTGAACAAATCTTATATACTTACAATTTATTGATACAAAAATGACTACATATTTTAATTTATTGCCAAAAAATATTCTAAATGAACCATATATAAATAAAATTAACCCTACAACATATTATTTTGTTCAATTTTCAATGTTTTTCATTTATATTTAATATCTTTCTAAATTAAAAGTTGAATATGTTGGTTGTATCTTTATTTAATAATAATGATATATAAAATTTTTCATATCGAAATAAAGTACCTATCATTTTTTAAATCAATAATCAATTTTCATATAAAAGATTAAAGTAAAAAGGAATAAAAAACGAATATTTTAATAATTATAAAATTTAAAGTAAAAAAAGATATAACAACGAACAAATATTCGATTTACTATGAAATTCATTTATAAAAACATGATAAATTTAAAAAAAAATAAACAGTTTAAAAATTGAAAAATAGAATTTTTAAGATTAAATTAGAAGATTAAAAAAACAATTAAAAATTATAAATAGAAAAACCGATAAGAAAATGAATTTATTTACATATCACAGTTTATTAATAAAGGTTAATAAATTATCTTTCTAAATAAATCCTCATCAAAAGATTTGAAAATATAATCTTTATCATATGTTTTAGGAGTAAAGTCCAGGTTATTTATTAAGTCATTTACAGAGGAGACCAATCTAACTATATTCTCCTCAATTAAATTCTCAACATATTCAACACCTGGAAGATCTACGATGAATGTTTTACAATCAAACTGAAGACCTTCATAGATAGCTGTAGAGAATGCTCCTACCTGATACTGGCTTTCTGCAAATAGTTTATATAACGGAGTTTTACTATCATCAATAACCTCAAAATTACTAAATTCGGAGGCCTCTAAAAGCTCTGGATAGTTTACTTTCCAGTTTTCATATTCTCCCGGATGTAATTTATAGACTATCTTAAACCTCACATTTCTATTGTTTAGTTTAACTAAAAGCTCATAAGCAAATTTAGATAAATATTTACCGATTACTCCCTGTGAAATAAATAGTATTTGATTTTTGTTCTTTTTAATATTTACAAAATCCTTGGAACATTCCTCAAAATAAGGATAGCCCAAAGGTATGATATTATTTTTTTTAATTGGATAAGTACATGCATCAGCCCAGTAATCTCCGAAACTCAACAGTTTATCTGGAAAATACTCGATAGTACTTAATGTATTGTTTTTATTTACATTAACAATATGTTCATTTGGATAACTATATCCCAGATGATAATTACTTATTGTACCATGTTGAAGTTCCAAAACCTCAACACCCAAATCTTGACATGCAGCAACTAAAGCCTTGTTTTCATAAGCAACCACCACATAAACCTGTTTAGGGGATTTTTTAAGAATCAATTTTTTATATTTCTCATATTCGTACTCAAAGTTAAGAATATGATCCTTAATTATATCTTCCAGATTATCCATATGGATATTGAATTGGATTAAGAATTCGTTGTAGATATCCTGAATCAATTCCTTCTCCTCATCGTTAAAATGAATACTGTTTGTTTTCTTATGAATATATGAACCTAAAAGTATTCTATCATTATATCGGATATTTTTAGATTTATTAGTATAATGCTTATTAAGGTAAGGAGATTCGATAATCTCATAAGATTTACTATACTCCTCTAAATATCTTGTTAAAAAACAGGTGTAAATATCCCTATACTGGTCCTGATACATTACCTTACGGGGATGATCAAATATTAGTACATCGACCTTATCCTTTCCACTGAAAGGATTGGACTTTATACTATTTTTAATGAATGGTAAAAAAGAGTTGATTTTATCAATTATAGTTAATGATTGTTGTTGAGCAGAACCAAAAGTGTTTAACTTCCTTGCAACATCATAATACAAATACATCCTAACTAATTGCCAAAAATAGACACCATGAATCTTCTCATGATTTAAATTAAATTTACTTTCAATATCAAAAAAAGCATTTGCAATTTTTTTAACCGACCACATTTCAGATAACCTTAATTAAAAAATTATTATATTATAAAGATAGTATAACTTTGTTAAATAAATAGTTTTTCTTTAAAGAATTTAGAAAAAAATTAATATTTCAACATAAAAAATGATTTTTTAGGGTCTCCACAATAATTAGCAGATACTATATTCCCAATTCTTTTTTCAAATTCACTGATAAGCTCTATTGAGGGCACGGTTCTAAACTCCACCATCAAACCTGCATCGCTAATCATATAGACTTTAAAGTCAGATAGAAATCTTCTTTTAGATAGACCCATATCTGTAAGAACTGATTCGATAGTTAAAATCAAATCAGACTGGGATTTTAAAATACTTTCATTCAACTGATCTAATTCTAATTGATTTTCAGATTTACTGCTGGATAAATCCCTTTTACTTTTAAGAAGATTTAAATAATCATCGATTACCTTATAACTAGACATTCTACACCTACAATACATATCTAATCAAATTATTCAAACATATCATAACTTAAAATATCATCAGAGCCTATGTTAGATTTTGCTGTCTTTCCAATGACACTATCAATTTTATCTGGGGAAATACCTGAGCCTGGACGCTTAAACGTTAACATCTCCTCTGTAATTCTTTGACCTTTTTGAATATCCGATGCAGCGACAATTGAACGTCTTGCCTGAAGACGGGATTCACTTTCACATGGAAGTGGAACCTTTTCATATTGACCATTAATGGTATTTATAAATCTAATATTGTCCTTAAATACCCGTACATCATCAGGATCCATTGCATGGTAATGATCATTACCTTTTAAAGTTTTATCCAATGTGAAATGTTTCTCAATGATGTCTGCACCATAAAGATAGGCAGTTGTTAAAGTTAGCATCTTATCATCAGGTTTAGTATGATCAGAATAACCAATATCATAATCTGGAAAAGTATCTTTAAGATTTTTAATCATTAAAAGATTTGCATCCTCAAAATCGGTTGGATAAGACAGAACACAGTGCAATATTCCAATTTCAATATCCGGATTTGTATCCTCAATAACTTTTATAGAATCTTTTACCTCTTCCATTGTAGAGGCACCGGTTGATAATATTATAGGTTTTCCCTTAAGTGCAATCTTCTTGATAAAAGGAATATTGTTTAAATCAGAAGAGGATATTTTATAAACATCCATAAACTCATCAAGATAGTCAACAGATTCAAAATCAAATGGTGTGGATAAAAACATTATTCCTATCTCATTACAGTAGTCTGCAAGTTCCCTATATTGGTCTTTTCCAAAGGAGTCAAATTTCTTAAATAGCTCAAATTGGCTAGTTGTAGGTTCTTCGTTTAAATCCCAATATGCCGGTGAATTCTTACTGGCAATTGTTTCTGCCTTATATGTTTGAAACTTTACCCCGTCACAACCAGATTCTTTTGCCTCTTTAACCATTAATTTTGCAGCTTCCATGTTAGAGATATTTTCCTTTTTTGCAATATCATAATAGTTCACACCAATTTCCGCTATTAAAAATGGTTTATTCTTAAAAATACTCATTTAATTCACCAATATACATATTTAATTATTGAAAATAGAATAGACAAACAATAAATTAAAAACAATGATTTTAGTTTTAAAATCACAATTCACTAAAGTCTAGTTGACCTGTTTTTAATTCCTTCTTCCTCATGTTCTGTCTATACTTGATTCTTAGAATATTCATGATATTCTCATAACCATGCTTTAAATCAATCTTCCTCATAGATTCCGCTAGTTCCTCCCTTAGCTCGAAGTTATTTAGAAGTTCTATAAATGTATCGATAATCTCATCCTCACTAACATTACTACCTAAACCAAGGTTTATGAAACCATTTTCCCTTGAGCCAAACTTATGGGTTAATTCCCTTTCGTTTTGACATAAACATATACAAGGTACGGCAAGTGATGCAACCTCATACATTGTTCTTCCTGCAGAAGTGAATATAATGTCCGCCTTAGCCATATACTCACTCATATTTTTAACGTTCTCAAGGATTCTGACATTAATATTTCCATCATATTTACTTTTAATTCCCTCTTTATCAGAATAGCCTAAACCTAAAATGACCGTAATGCTCTTATTATATCCGGAGTCTAAAATAGCTTTTAAGGTTTTTTCTGTAAGATTATTAGGATCAGTACCACCAAATGTTAAAAGGACCTCACCAACCTCTTCCTGAATAAATTTGAATGATTGATAGTAGAATTCTCCCCTTAGCATATAATAGTCAGGACCTGCATAGAGGTTTGGAATATCATCATTATGTTCATACAATGCATCAAATACAACATCGGCATATTTTGTTCCGGGACCTAAGTCTTCAAAATTGATTAAGAAATAATCCAAATCCTTAAGTTGTAACATATAATTCTCGTCAGTATCAAGAATATCGTTAATTACAATATCCGGATTATAACTAATGATCTTTTCAATTAAATCATCCTTGCCATTGTGAGTAATATACTTATAATTATGACTACTTACAATCTCAATTCCAAGGGGTTTATTCTCATCTAACAAGAACATGACCTCATGATTTGTAAGTTTGGATGCCAAAGACAAACATCTATAGACATGACCTGTTCCAATAATGTTAGTCGCATCTGTTTTTAGGATAATACGTTTCCTATTTAGAATCTTTTCTGCAACCCACCAATCCTCATAATTATCTATATCCACACTTTCATCTTTGGATACCTCAATCAGACCAATGTTTTCACCAATACGGGAGTTTTCAGTTACATAATTTCGTTTAGTACCTAAAATAGCTCCTGTTTCCTTATATGTCTTAGGCAAATATTGCCTATTCAATCTTTCATTATACAATGGATAGAAGGAGTCTTTAGACTCATCATATCCCCAAGTCAATGCCCTATCATCCACAACACTGATAATTGTATCAAAGTCATTTGTTGCCAATTGTTCTATAGCATGATTTAAAGTGGATAGTTTAAGAAGAGGGGAGGTTGGCTGAATAGTAAAAACCAAATCAAATGTATCCATTAACATTTTCTCCTCACGAACCACCGCATCATAGATTACAGGATCAAGTGGAACATCATCACGTGCTAGTTCTGAACTTCGAAATAATGTGGAAGCACCATATTTACTTGCAATAAATTGTATTTTAGTGTCGTCTGTTGATACCACAACTTTATCGACATATTTAGATTGTTTAACAGTACTTATTACGTGAGCAACTAAAGGCTTATCTGCTAAAAACCTAATGTTTTTACCAGGAATACTTTTAGATCCGCCTCTTGCCGGAATAACTACTAATACCTGTTTATTTTCAATCATAGAAATAACCTTAAAATAATAAATAATAATAGTATATTTTATATCTATATATAATATTAAATCTTACTAATTTAACCCAAAGTATTAATGGCTAAGATTTTTAAAACATATCTTAATATATGGAATATATTAAACTAAAAACTTTAATTAAAATATTCTAAATATTTAATTAAAAAAAACTTGTTGTTAAATAAATAATTTGGGATCAAATAAATTATTTTAATTATAAAAAGATAATATTAATTAAAACTTATTAAAATCCTATAAAATTATAGATTAATTAACTTATAATTATTAATTTAGAAAAATATTAGACCAACCCACTAATTTTCTTAAAAAAATAAATAACGATTAAAATGTCTGAAAATGAAAATGAAATAATAAACAAAATTCCAATTAAGAATATTTATTATTTGTTAAGTTATGCATATACTTATCTTAAAATAGATGAAGATGTTCTTAAAGAATCTGAAGACTTTAGACATGCAGAAGATTTGTTTGCAAGGATTTTAATAAACTCCTTAAGTTCCCTAATTAAAAGCGGATTTTATAGAAATTACATTGTTCAAAACGACGATACTTCAATTATTAGAGGTAAAATAAATATTTCAGAATCTATAAAAAGGCAGACATTAGTAAATAAAAGATTAAATTGCAGTTATGACGAATTTGATAAAAATGTAAAATTTAATCAGATTATTAAAAGTACAATCCAATATTTAATAGAACTACAAAATTTAGATAAAAAATTAATCGAAGATTTAAAAAAATTTAGACCTTATTTTCAGGATATCTCCTTGATAAAACTTACAAAAGAAACATTTCGCTCATTAAAATGGAATAAAAACAATAAATTCTATAGATTGCCAATCCACATTTGTCAATTAATATATGAAAATAAGCTTCCAGAAGATAATAAAAAAGGAAAAATTAGATTTAAAAGTTTTAGGCAAGATAAACAAAATGAATATGCCAAGTTATATGAGAAATTTGTTCTTAATTTCTACAAGAAAGAGATTGATAAAAAAGGATTTAAAGCACATGCCACTAAAATAAATTGGAAATTAGATGAAAGTTTTAATAATGATACAAAACACCTTCCAAGAATGAATACAGATATTACGCTCGAATATGAAGATAAACAGCTGATTATCGATACCAAATTTTATAAAAATATATTTTCCTCATATTATAATAGTGAAATATATCATTCTAATAATCTTTATCAAATTTTTACATATATTCAAAACAGCGATTTTGATGGTGAAATTAATGGAGTCTTACTTTATGCCTCATTAGCTGAGGATATAGAATCGGAATTTAAACTTCAAGATGGTAAAAGAATATGTATAAAAACTTTAAACTTAAATCAAGACTGGAAATATATTGATAGAGACTTAAGAAAAATAGTAAATAAATATTTATTTAATAAAGAGGATTAAGTGGTTAAAATGACTGATGAATATACTGAAGCATCTAATAAAATCATAGGTTATATTGAAAAAAATGGAGAACTTGACAATAGTCAATTTGAAAAAGAACTTGCAGATTTTCAATCCAAATATTCTCCAGAAGTTTTAAAACAATTAAAAGGAAAAAATCTCTTATATAAAATGTTTTATAATGATAAGAATACACATAACTTATGTCATGATTTAGAATTTGAACATAACATATTTGGATCCATTAAAGGAGGGTCTTCATATAAATTCACATTATTTAAAAATAAAGAAAACAATAAATGGAAATACGGTGCTAGCCCTAAAAATTTTAAATTTATCTCTGAAGACGAAGCAATAACTGAAGCTGAGAAAATAAGAGATGCATTAGTTAATGGAGCAGAATATATTAAGGAAACTAAACTTGAAACTATTGGAGATTATAATAAATTAGATAATAAATTAAATGAAATATTCAAGGATATACTACTAAAACCAGATTTCGTCTTTGTACATAAATACTTTTCAATGATAGTTCCAGATAAAGTATCAGTACTACACTCAAGAAACACTAGAATTGATGTTTTAAAAGCATTTAAAATCACACTTGAAGAAAATACTTTTGCCCAAGATGGGCAAATTAAGTTAATTACAAAAGGAGCAAATATTAACCATTACTTAATATGGAATTATTATGTAGAACTCTGCCATACACTTTATAACCCAGAAAACAAAGAGATATGGACAATAAGTGCTGGAGAGGATGGTAAATATTGGAATAGATTCTATGAAGATGAAATAATATCTATAGGATGGGGAGATTTAGGAGATTTAAATGATTTAGATGAAAATGAGATTGAAGAAAGATTAAATAAATATTATCCAACCGGAAAAAAACAACCTAATAATAAAAGAGCATTAATAGATTTTTCTAAAAAAATGAGTATTGGAGATATAGTAATAATAAAAAAGGGCAAAAGAGAATTATTAGGTTTAGGAATAATTACTTCAAATTACATTTTTGATGAAAATTTAAATATAGGTGAAGATTACTGCCATTATAGAAAAGTAGATTATTTAATCAATAAGAAAGCCGAAGTACCATCTAAAATTTCTACATTTTCAACCAAAACATTAACCCCCATTACCCCATATAAAGAGTTATGTATAGAAATATTTAGAAAAATGGGTTATAACCCAATTGACTATAAAATACCCTATAAAACAAACAAATCCCCAATTGAAATTCAAGAGTATACTGAAAAAGACTTCTTAAATGAAACATTATTTAAAAAAGAAGATTTTGAAGAACTTATAAATCTACTTAAAAGAAAGAAAAATATCATTCTACAAGGTCCCCCAGGTGTTGGAAAAACATATATTTCAAAAAGACTTGCATATGCAATGATAAACTGTAAAGATGACGATAAAATAGAATTTATACAATTCCATCAAAACTATTCCTATGAAGATTTTATTCAAGGTTATAAACCAAATGAAGAACATTTTAGTCTTGAAAACGGAGTATTTTATGAATTCTGCAATAAAGCAGCAAATAATCCTGACAATGACTATTTCTTTATAATTGATGAAATTAACCGTGGAAATATTAGTAAAATCTTTGGTGAAATTTTAATGCTTATTGAAAAGGATAAAAGAGGACCTAAAAATGGAATTTATTTAACATATGATAAAACCCATAAATTTTATGTTCCGAAAAACCTATACATCATCGGAATGATGAATACTGCAGACAAAAGTCTTGCAATAATTGATTATGCACTTAGAAGAAGATTCGTATTTATTGATATTAAACCATTATTTGATGATGAATATAAAGAAATTTTAATAGAAAAATTAATTGATGAGGGTACAGATAGTGAACTTGCAAATGAGATTATCTATAAAATAAATCAGTTAAATGATGAAATAGCTAATGATTCTGATTTAGGTAATGGGTTTAAAATTGGACACAGTTATTTCTTAGATGATGAAATTACACTTAATAAAGATAGTTATAATTCCATTATTAAATATGAAATAGCTCCTCTTTTAAGAGAATACTGGTTTGACAATATTGAAAAAGCAAATCAAAAAATTGAAGAACTTTATCTTTAAAATAAGTGGAAATTAATTAACAATGTAAATTTTATTATTTTTCAAATATGTGAAAGATTATATCAACATATTCAAATTATTAAATATATAATATATAAAAATCAAATATTAAATAATATAAATTAATTAAATAGATATATTATTTTTATATAAAATTTTAAGATTTTAAATAGAGATTTAAAAATTATTTTAAATCCAAATTCATTATTTTATTATTTTCTAGGTGTTAAAATATGACAGACATGAAAAGTTTATCAAAGGAACTTATAAGACGTATCAATGATTTAGCGGTTCCTATAAAAATTATGCATGTTTGTGGTTCACATGAACATACAATTATGGAAAATGGAATTAGAAGTTTACTTCCTCCAGAAGTGGAGATCATTGCAGGACCAGGCTGTCCAGTATGTGTTGTACCATCAAGAGAAATTGATGAAAGTATTCAACTTGTAGATAAAGGAGTCACTGTTACAACCTTTGGAGATATGTTAAGAGTTCCAGGTTCCGAAAGTTCCCTTGCAGAGAAAAAAGCTGAAGGCGGGGATGTACGTGTAGTGTATGGAATTAACCGTGCAATTGAAATAGCTGAAAAAACCGATAATGATGTTGTATTTATTGCTGCAGGATTTGAAACAACAGCACCTACAACAGCATCAGAGATATTGAATGAACCACCTGAAAATTTCTCAGTATTGTCCTGTAATAGAATGATACCACCTGCAATTGATTGGTTAATTAATTCCGGACAGACAAATCTTGATGCCCTTATTGAACCGGGACATGTTTGTACCATTATTGGAAACAAACCTTTCGAACATTTCTCAACAGACTATGGCATACCACAGGCAACAGCAGGCTTTAACCCATTGGATATACTTATGGCAGTATACATGATTTTACGTCAAGTCGATAGGGGAGAACCTAAAATAGAAAACGAGTATAAACGTGCTGTACGTTATGAAGGAAATACCGTTGCTCAAGAAGCTATGAAAGAGGTATACAAAGTAGAAAGTAGGGAATGGAGAGGTTTTCCAAAGATACCTAACTCAGTTCTTGAAATCAAGGATGAATTTTCACAGTATAATGCACGTGAAAAATATGATATTGAAGTTAAAGATGTAAATGAGGCACCTAAAGGCTGTATCTGTGGACCAATTCTAAGGGGTATTAGAAAACCTACCGACTGTAAATTATTTAGAAATGAATGTAATCCACTTCACCCAATTGGCGCATGTATGGTTTCTAAAGAGGGAACCTGTAACATTGCATACCGTTATAGTACTGACTAGATTAAAAAGTTGATAAAGATGGTTAATATTGAAGCAATTGCAGTGGATATCGACGGAACAATCACAGATGGCCATAGAAGACTTTGTATTTCTGCTATGAAAGCAATAAGGGAAGCTGAGGATTGTGGCATACCTACTGCGATAGTTACTGGAAATGTTGCAAACTTTGCATATGCTGCTGAAGTTTTTATAGGCTCAAGCGCAGGGATAGTTTTTGAAAATGGAGGTGGAATCTTTAAGGAAGGAGAAAACAATAATGAGATTCTTGTTCTTGGAGATAAAACTGAAGTTGATAAAGCCCATAATCATCTTTTAGAAGAGATACCCCATATCATGGTATCCAGTGATAACCAATTTAGGGTTTCTGAGAAATGTTACTATAAGGATAATGTCAAAAGGGATGAGGTGGCTAAAGCCGTAGAGGACTATAATGTAAAAGTATATGATAGTGGATTTGCATTACATATAACAGATCCAGATGTCAATAAAGGTACTTCACTTGAAAAACTATTAGAATGGTCTAATATCCCAATAGACAATGTGATGGCCATTGGAGATAGTGAAAACGATATTGAATTCTTAAAACATTCCGGTTTTAAGGTGGCTGTAGCAAATAGTGACCTGAGACTTAAAGACATTGCAGACTATAATTGTAGTAGAAAGTATGGTGACGGAGTAAGTGAAGCTATCCATAAATTCGTTTTAAATGATTAAGAAATAAAACTTAATATAATAACAATCAGATTATTAGATAAAATAGCTAGGAGTTTAAGTATATGTTATATGAATTATCTGAAAAAGCTATAAAAGAAGTATCAAAATACTGTGATACCTATCAAATATTTATTTCACAATCTAAAGGCATTGAATTAAGTGCAGAAAAAACAGAATTAAACTTTGCAAAAGAGGAGATTAATTTAGGTCTTGGAATAAGTGTTATTAACGATAAAAAATTAGGACATGCTTATACAAGTAATATTGACGAAATAGCTCAAACTGCAAAACAAGCATATCTTAACTCAAAGATAAATGAGGAAGATGAGAACTTTCAATTTACCGAGCCTGGAAAATATAAAGATGTTAAAGGTACCTATGATAAAAAGATAGATGATTTGAGTCTTGATGATGCAACAGAATATATGAATGGTATCTTTAATGTTGTGGAAAATGAAAAATGTAATGTAAGTTCTGGAGAATTCTCAGCAGTTAAAAGTGAAGAATTGATTGTAAACTCTAATGGTCTTGACGTATATGAGAAATCTACAGGATTTGGAGGATATGTATCCGTTAATGTAGTTCAAGACAGTGAACTCTCCAATGCATATGAAGGAGAATCATCCTGCATGTATAAACTAAATGGTGGAAAAATTGCAGAGGACGCATGTAGAATTGCAAAGGATTCACTTGGAGGAAAACCTATCGAAACAAAAGACATGCCGGTTATCTTAAATTACCATGCAGGTGCAGGATTACTTAACAATTTCATAAATGGAATTAGTGGAGATAATGTACTCCGTGGAAGATCCATCCTAAAAGATAAGATAGGTGAGAATATCTTCAGTGATAATCTTTCAATATATGATGATAACACCTATGAAGGAGGAATGGCTTCAGGTAAAGCTGATGGAGAAGGTACACCTTCACAAAAAACGGTCATTGCAGATAAGGGAGTTCTTAAAAACTTCATATTTGATATATATAATGGAAACAAAGGCAATACAGAAAGTACTTCCAATGGATTTAGTGGATCATATGCAGGAATTCCTGGCGTTTCCTCATCAAACCTTATATTTGACTTCAATGATTTAATGGACATGTCCGAGATAGATAATGCCATTATTGTAAACGATGTACTTGGTGCACATACTGCAAATCCAATATCTGGAGATTTCTCTGTAGAGGCAAGTAATGCATTTCTCGTTGAAAATGGAGAGATTACCACCCCTGTTAAAAAAGCAATGTTAAGTGGAAACATTTACCAAGCTTTAAGTAATTGTGCTGGAGTAAAATCAGAAATTAAACAATTCGGAAGTTTTATAATTCCACAAATATTAATGTCCTCTTTAAGAGTTATTGGACAATAATTATAACTCTCATATTTACTTTTTTTATTAATTTTTAAGGTTAAAACTTATTTTAAGATTATATAAAAGTCAATTACTATTTTAATAAAATTAAACTGTTCTAATAATAATCAGATAAGTAAACCAAGTAATAATACAATTTATAAACATCATTTAAATAATCAGATTATTATTTTTGTTAATAAAAATTTAAGTTAAGTAAAATCAGAAAATAGTAAAAATTAGGAAAAATAACTTAAAATAAAAAAAAACTAAAACAAGAAAATACCCAAGATTAAGAAAATAATTACTTAAAAATAAAAAAAACTAAAACAAGAAAAATAAGAAAAATATAATCGATAATTAAAATTTAAAATTTTTTCTTAATTTATTAGCATCTCTAATTCTATTAAGTTCATATTGACTTTTAATTCTTTTTTCCATTTGATTTAACTCATCTTCCAAATAGTTATCAAAATATTTATCGAATTTTTTAAATTCCTTATCATATTTCATTTCAATCCTTTTAATATCAGCCATGCGCTTATTAGAAATTCTTTTATAAATATCATCAGCTTTCTTATCAAATTCTTCGGGAGTTAAATCTGACATTGTTTCACCTAATAAAACTGTTTATAGATTAACTATTTCTTTAATACAATATAAAATTTCTTAAAAATTGGTTTATATTAAATTGATTTATTGATTTACAACAGAAACTTAAAGATATAATTAAAGAATACCAAAGATTTAAAGAGAAGAATTGATTTAAAATAATAAAATGAATTGAATCTTATTAATCTTTTAAAAACAATTTAAATAAAGTTTAATTAATAATTTAAACCAGTTAAATTCATGATTGACTTATTAATCGCTTGTTTTCTTGGAATATTAATCGGGTCCATTACAGGGATCTTTCCGGGAATCCACGTAAACACATCAGGTGCAATAGTTTTTACCCTATCACCATACCTACTTCAATTTACAAGTCCCGAAGTGATCTGTGTATTTCTTGCATCACTTGCAATATCCCATGCAATTCTTGAATTTATACCATCCACATTGCTTGGAGTGCCTGATGAGGGAACTGCCCTATCCATACTTCCAGGCCATAGAATGGTTCTTGAAGGAAGGGCAAAAGAAGCAATAAGAATAGTTGCAATAGGAGGTTTTGGAGCAATAATTGTAACGATACTTACCCTACCTTTATTTGCAATAATCCTACCGAGTATCCATGAAGTTTCAAAACCGTATCTTTGGATTTTTCTTTTAATCGTTTCAATCATACTTATCTATAGATTATCCCATAATCTAAAAGAAATAATTTGGTCATTTATATTGTTTATTTTTAGTGGAATTATTGGATGGACCATATTTGAGACACCAATCCCCTCAAATTTAAGTTTAATGGCTACCTTTACAGGATTGTTTGGTATTAGTACCATCATTTTTAGTATTAATGACAATTCACATATCCCTCACCAAAACCCATTTGTTGAGATCGAATTAGACAGAAATAGCTTAAAAAACATCATATTAGGTGGTACTACAGGAGGAATCTTAGGATTCCTGCCAGGTTTTGGACCTGCTCAAGGAGGAATCATAGCCCAAGATCTAACAAACAGTTCTGATAAGGACAACACCACTGGTTTTTTAATGATAATTAGTGGAATCAATACCTCTGATTGTTTATTTTCCCTAATATCCATTTATTTAATTGGAAATCCTAGAAGCGGAATAGCTGTTTTTATATCATATATCATTAATGATTTTACAATATTCCACCTATTACTGTTTATTTTCTCATCACTAATTGCCGTTTCAATTGGATTATCCCTGGCACTTATAATCGGAGATAGGTTTTCGAAATTTATTGAAGGCATTAATTATGGTAAGATTTCTTATATCTCTATCGGATTAATGATATCCATTGTCTATATCTTTACTTTCGTATATCATGGTCCTGTATTATATATAAGTTTAATATTAATTACTTCAACTGCCCTTGGACTTTTACCCCACTTTCAGGGATTAAGCAAATCCCACCTAATGGGAGTATTGATTATACCTGCAATAGTTATATACTATCAGATGTTTCATTAAAAACAATTTAATTAAAAGTAGGAACCTATTATGATAAATATTGTAAATAATCTTGATATAAATGACGAAGCTTTAAAAATAAACGGTAGATTTAGTTAAATCATATCAATTAAACTAGAGAATATATATTCAGTCATAATGAAATAATGAAATTTAAATTTTTAAATATAAAGTTAGAATCAAATAGATTAAAAAATTGATAAAAAATAGAACAAGGGACAAAAACTGAAAAAATACTTAAAATAGAGTAAAAAATTAATATAAGAACCAAAATTAGATAAAAACTAAAATAAAAAAGAAACATGAAATTTATTAAAAGTAAAGAACATAAAAACTGAATTAAAAATTAAAAACTCAAATGAGTCAAAAAATTAAAAAGTAAATAGACTACCAGCTAACCAGTATATAACACTACACTTAAAAACCCAAAAGCATTTGGAATAAAGATTAAAGCCAATTGTATTAAGGCAATAACAATGACTAGACTTGCAATTAAACCATACTCCCATTTTCCAGGAGTATCATTTGTTTTATACAATTCAGATTCATCAGAATAGCAACGTGCCATCATACTAAAGTAAGCAGTTTCTCCCTTTTCATATGCCTTAATAAACATCATACCTATTGTATAACCTACTTGTTTTACCCTCCATTTATATGGAGTAATCTTACTATGAATATTAAAGTTTCTAGACTTTTGACTTATTCTAATAGATTCCAACTCATCAATAAATATGAATAAAAATCTTACCATAATTGATAGAATCATTGCAATATCCCTTGGCATTCCAAGTTTTCTAAGGGATTGGACAATCTCCTGCATTGGACTCGTAGAAGATAAAAGAACAATTGCAGTTAAACAAACAACCAACCTTACAGATAAAATAATAGCCCAGTTTAGACCAAAATCCGTTATATGGAGCCATGACCAAGGACCTTGCCAGATAATATTTCCTGTATGAACAAAAGGTTGAAATACAATAATAAAACCCGCAAAAGGCAGTAAAAGCAAAATTCTTTTAAAACATGTTTTATAGGATAAATTTGCTAAATAGATCATTACAAGGAGAAATATTTCTAGAATAACCGGACCAAGAAGCTGAGTAGAATAAACACAATAAAATATAATAATTAATGCAAAAATAAGTTTAGTTCTCCCTTCTAAATTATGTATAGGAGAATCTTGTCCTGAAATTACATCCAAATCTACAGCTTCCATTATATTCATTATTATACCACATTATATAATTATTAAATTTAAAATATAAAAATTTGTTTTTAAAATAAGAAGAGAAATCTTAGAGCATTAAGAACTCCAAGATCAATTCAACATATCTAGTTTTTCCTTACAACATAAGCTACTGCCCAACCTAAAATAAGGGTTATGAAAATACCAATAACTAATGCTGCGATTTCACCAATAGAACTATCACCTATTGTGTAATCAGGCATAGGAGCATTAACTAAAGAAGTTTCTACACCATCAGGAACACTAGCATCTTCTGCAGATTTTTCAAGACCATCAGGATCTCCAGATGCTATAAATGGAGATAGTACAGCAATTACTAAACAAACAACTATACCTACAATTAAAAGATATTGAGTTTTCTTTTCCATCTAATCAAGCCTCACTTGTTTCGCTTTCATCATCCCAAGATAATAAATCAGGTCTGTATCTTTCAAGTACATAAAGAACAATTACGGTTAAAATTGCTTCAATAAAACCAATAAATGCATGATATAATCCCATGGAAGCAAGTCCCAAATTAAGTGGGAAAGTACCAGCAATAGCCATTTCCACAGCACAGCATTCTGCTGCAATGAAAGTAGCTAACCATGCACCGATTCCAACAGCAACATATTTACCGACAAATTTCTTTAATCCTTTGAATGTGTATAAACCAACACATCCCCCAACAATAGCCATATTCAATACATTAGCACCTAATGTTGAAATACCTCCATCTCCAAAGAGTAATGCTTGAATAAGAAGTACAACAAAGAACACTAATACAGCAGCTTCAGGAGCCATGAATACAACAGCAATTAAAGTACCCCCAACCATATGTCCACTAGTACCAAATGGAATTGGCATGTTCATTGACATAATAGCAAAGATACCTGCAGCCAATACAGCAATTAAAGGAATACGTTTTTCATCTAAATTATTTTTAGCCCATTTTGTTGCAAAGTATAATGCAATTATTAATATTACATAATATATTGCACACTGCCATAATGGGATAAAACCATCAGGTATATGCATAAATCACACCACATTTTTTGTTTTTAAATATAAAATAAATATTAAATTCTGTAGATAATAAAAAATAACAAATAATTATTACTTATCATATATTAAAATTTTTATATACAAATACAAATTATCTTAAAAATAAAGTTACAGTAATACTTTTTATACATTTTTAGTATAAAAATTAATACTTTTTATTGCCTTAAAATCCTTTATTTGAAAAAAATACAAGCATGTTTGTATAAATTTTAATAAAATCAATCCTACATATAGTTTTTTATAAAATATACTATATAAACATTTAGAAAGTAATATTTTTAAAGAAAAAACAATAAAAAAAGTAATACATAAATTAAAAAAAAACAAGGATTACTTTTTACCTAAACTTATTTTTTCAAGTAATCTAAAGGTCCATCTTTCCTCATCCTTTTTTAACTTTAGGACATTTGCTTTTTCATATGCTTTTTGAGCCTCATCATTTCTATTTAACTTTGTATATAAATCACCTTTCTTTCTTAGAGGAATATACAATTCCTTATCCATTGATGATGCATAGTCATAAGTTTTAAGTGCCTTATCTGCTTGATTCATCTCTTCATAAATGGATCCCTTTTCTATAACTGCATAAACATATCTAGAATCCTTACCTAAAACCTTATCACATAGTTCTAAGGCCTTATCAAAATTGCCTCTTTTTTTATAAACATCTGCAATAAAAACATATATTTCTTTTGTAAAACTACCCATAACCATTAATATAACAGCTAAACATGCAACGCCCATAAAATAATCAGACATAACCATAATACAATATAATGCAGCAATTAACAAAAGAATAATCAATCCAGTATCATACCATTTCCATCCTTGATATCTGTCCATCTAATTACCTCTAAAATATAAACTAATATCAAATTTATTATTATAAAAGCATATTATTTAAATATAGTTTAAGTATTACCTATTTATTAAACAAATAAACAAGGAGTAATAATTTTAGATGTTTAAAAATTCAGCTTTAATAAAGATAGTACATTTTGAAACTAAATTTGACTAGAAAAAAGATATATCCCCGGATTAAAGAAAATATAAAAATAATAAATATAAAAAATAACAAAATATATTACATTAAAAAAAATAAGGAAAAGAAAGATGAAAACACTTAATAAAATAGGCAATTCCAAAAAAATTCCGACAAACTCCTCTATTGATGAAATTCTAAATGGTGGAATTGAAAAGGGAATTATTACCCAAATATTTGGTCCTCCAGGCTCTGGAAAAACCAACATTGCATTACAGTTATCTGTAGAAGTTGCAAAAACAGGTAGAAAAGTAATTTACATTGACACTGAAGGTGGAATATCTGTTGACAGAATTCAACAAATAGCTAAAGACAGATTTGATGAAATTGCAAACAATATCATTATCCTAGAGCCTACAGATTTTGACGAGCAATATGACGATCTCATAATAGTTGAAACCTGGCTTAAAAACAATAAGGAGGAAGAAGTCGACCTTGTTATACTGGATTCAGCTGTAGCATTATATAGATCAGATGATAGAAAATCATCAATACTAAATAAAAATCTAGGAATGCAGATGAAACAACTATCTGCAATAGCCCGTAAATATAATCTTGCAGTACTCGTTACAAATCAAATTTATTCATCATTTGGTGACGATAATACGGAACCTTCCGTAAAAGCAGTTGGTGGAACAACCTTACAATATTGGAGTAAAGTCATAATCCAACTTGAAAAAACAGGCATGATTGGCCAGAGAATTGCAACTGTTAAAAGACATAATTCCCTTGCGGAAGGCAAGATTATTAATTTTTTAATAACACAAGACGGCATTAGATGAATTAATTGTAAAAAACAGTACTTTGTTAAATAAAACAAGTTTTAGTAACATATAATCTAATTTCCTTAAATTACTTTTTTTTATTTTATTTATAATTAAAATATATATCAAGACTTATCTAAATTCCACCTTTACCTGTAAACCTACATAATTTAGAATATACCAAGACTTATTTAAATTCTATTTTTATCTGTAAAAGAATATTTCCCATAAGAATTCAAATACAATGATTAAATCTATTTTTATAGGATTAACTGGCTTTAAATAATTAAAAAAATATTAATAAAAAATTTAATAAATTAGGATAGGTTGTTTACCTTTTCCAGATATTTATAGTTTACATGCTTATGTGAATACCTTCTTAAAAACTTACTAAAGGTCATGGGATTTACCTGATCTATATCATATAAATAATGGTATCTTTTATGACATTCCTTACACAGGATAACTCCATTATTAACATCCAATCTTAAATCAGGGTGCTCAGAGTAGGGATGTAAATGATGAACCTCCAATGATTTAGACCTACCACAACATTGACATGAATAATTATCTCTTTTTAATATAGTTTCTCTCCAATTATGATAATTTCCAGATCTTCTTTTATCAGATTCAAGGGGATTACCTCTGATTCTTCTTAAGATAATATCCATTTTTAAACAATGACCATAGTTGTCATTATAATCCTTTTCAAAAGATTCAAATTCCAATTTCAAATTATATAAGAATTTATAGAATTTAACTAAAGATTCTGATTTTGAAAATCGTCTAAAATCTTTTTTCGTGATTTTCTTATACAATGGTTCATCTGAGAATATGAATACTAGATTTAAGTTCTTAACTAAAAAATTACCAAATTTAAACAAGGATTTTGATAATCTTTCAAATAGGAAATAGATATCATCTATTGTAAGATCTGTTCTATTTAATCGTATCATATATTGACCATCATGTAATTCATATATGTTAATATATGAAGAACACATAATGTCATTCCAGTTAATTAAGTCCATATTTACACGACCCATATTACTTTAAAAAAATATCCTTTAAAAATGAAAGCCGTGTAAAATCCATATAATCCATTTTTATATATCTGCAGACAGAATTTAAGAACATGATGACAAATCCTTCTTAAAAACAATAATTCATTTATACAAATTTTTTCAATTCTAGTTTTAACAATTTAATTAACATTCTTACATGTTAATCTATCTCATATGCTTTTAAAAAGCTTTTCATTTAATCCTCAAAGTGAAAGATTATGAAAAGATTTAAAATAGCAGAATAATAGACATTATTAGTTTAAGCCATCAATAAATAAAAAATATTTCTTAAATCAATAGAATTTTAGCAGATAATTGGATATGTTAAAATTTAATAGAAAAAATGATTTTATTTTAAAAATAATAGATAATTTAACTATCACATACTTATTTAATAAAAATTAACTGGTTTTTAATTAAAATAGCTAAAAATAAATCAAAACTATGAAAATATGATAAAATATTAAAAACCAGCAAGAAATAAACATATTTTCCAATTAAAAAAGGAAACTTTATAAATAAAAAAATATAAATTGGTAAGTTCTTTAAAAAATCACAGAAAATCCGAAAATAGAATTAAGCTTAAAACAGTTTAAACTAAAAAAACAATTAAAATCAGAAGTGCATTTAAGAAAAAAATGCTTTAAAGCCATGAAAAAAATTCACATGAAATAAAAAAAATTAATCAAGGAGTTTAACCTCCTTGAACCATAATCAGTTTACCTGTTTTAGGATCCTTATATACCTTACCCTGCTCAACATATCCCTGACCAGATTTTTGAGAAGTTTCAGGTGTACTGTTAAGTTCCTGACCCTGGGTTACCTGAGCTACCTGTTGCATCGCTTGCATAGTAGTTTGTTTTTGTTGCTGAGACATGTCCTGATTAAAAACCACATCCTGCATATTCCAGCTCATAACCAACATAATCATAAATCCTAAAGCAAGAACCAACATACAATCAACAAGGTTTGAAGTTCCAGCCATCGGATCTTCCTCTTGTCTCTTTGATCGTCTTCTACCTCTTCCATACCTAACCATAAAAAATTCCCCTTATAGTTTGTTTTTCATAAAACTAAGTACAGAATCGGTTAATGTATCCAAATTATTGAGATATTCCTCATACCAATCCCCACGTATTTTTGATATGAAATAAGCAAGTGCGCCTGCACCTACTCCTACAACAGTAGTATCAAAAGCTACAATAAGAGAATCAGCCAGGGTATTAATATCTCCAGTTTTGAGAGCAGCTAAACCACTACCTAAAGGAATTAAAGTACCCATTAATCCTAAGGTAGGACCTACACGAACAATGATATCTGTTCTTCTAAGTCTTTTATCAACTATCTCCTCACGTTGTTCAACTAACCTTGTAGCGATAACCTCTCTTGAATCAGGTGATAATTCCTCTTTATCAAGAATCTCATTTAAAATCTTCTTTTGAGATTTATTAATATCCGCTTTAAGTATATATCCTTTAGCCTCACTTACAGTAGTACTCTTATCAATGTTTTCAATTAGATTATCAATCTCTTCAACTGAAACAATTTTTCTTGAAGTATATTCTGCAATTAAAGAACCTAATGCAATAATAACATAAAACGCACATATTAATAAAATAACTAAAACCGGAATTAAAAGACTTTGGGATATAACATTCAAAAGGGAAGTTAAAAAACTACCTCCAGGAATACTTACTGCCATCTAATTTTTCTCCTTTTAATCATTTTTTAAATTAAATATAGTTTTAATAATTAAATATCATCATTACTTCTACGAGTTAAATAAACTCCTAAAACCAATAATACTACAACTCCAACAAGTACCTCCATTAATGCATTAACAGAAGATATTTGGACTCCAGCCATTGATTTAGTCATTACCGCCATAACATTTGGAATTACAAGTGGTGACAATAAGAAATATAAACCAATGAAAAACATGAAATTTCCAAGAATAATTGGATATGGAGTTTTTGATACTTTAATAATAACATCTGCAACAAAATAAGTTAGAGTAATAACTATTACAAGAGCAAGAGCAACCATCCAACTTAGATTCATCATACTCATTCCAACCATAGGGGTAACTATAAGTATACTTGCAATAATTGCACCGAAACAACATGGACATGGAGCTATAATCGCAATAGCAGCAGGTCTTGATGTATCCTTACCCTGGGTTTTATATTCCCTTATAGTAAGAACACCTGCACCAATCATAATACAAGCCATGATTAAATAGAACCATGTGTTGAAACCATAAATCCATGAAGTGATTTGTTCTGAAAATGGCTGACATATATAGCTTATTACCATAATCCCTGCAAAGTATAAAATATCAATTAAAGCTAACCATTTTTTAGGCATATGAGCTAAACCAGAAGCTAGACCTACTTTAACTCCAAAAACTAGAACAGCAGCTAAAATACCAAATTGCAACAATATTGCCATTCCATCCATTTTATCACATTTTTAAATTTTTAAAAAATAAAAATAATTTATTAATAAAGAAATCCTGTTAGAAACAAAAATAAAACAGAACATTATAAAAAAAGACATAAAAACAAAGTCATTTTTAGAAAAATAAATTATATTTACATAACTAATATTTTTTACTTATAATTTAAAAATCTTTCGATATAAATAAAATATAATAAAGGGTTAAATTTTATTTAAATAAAAAAATAAGGAAAAAACAGAACCAATATAGTTTATAAAAAACATATAATATTGATTTTAAAAAAACAAACATTTTATTAAAACATATGACGAAAATAGTGAATTTTATCCAAAATAATATATTAAGAAAAATTTATAAAAAATAAAGTATGTTTTATAAAAAACTTTAAAATCAAATTTTTGGTTCTAATTTTTTAACTAAAAATGCCATAAACAATATAATCATAGGGAAAAGCAGACAATAGATTAGATATAAAACATTAGATGGAAAAACATCACCTAAAACCGTAGATGCCCCTATTAACATTATCAATAAAACGACTGGAGCCAAAATCAATAAGAAAGAATAAATCATGATAAAGCCATTTAGTTTTTGTGCATAATCTTTAAACTTAATTCTCATATCAAATGAGATATCCTCAGCAATTACGTATAAGGAATTTGATAAGTTAGCGCCAACCTTATTTGCAGAGATTATTTGAAAAACCACCCTTCTAAATCCTTTAGAATTTATTCTATCACCCATATCAATTAGAGCATCATCAAAAGATTTACCATATTTAACCTCCTGTATTAAACGATTAAATTCTCCAGATAAAATAGTATAATCCGAATTGACAATGCTTATTAAAGTGTCATTTAAACCTTTACCTGATCTTAATTCTGTGGCCATATGTCTTAGGACAAATGGCAGTTCCTTTGAGATTTGTAAATACTTATTTTTCTTTTGAATGTCCTCAAAATGCTTAATAAAATAAATAACAATATAAACAATAAGAATACTTAAAAGTCCCGTTTCAAATGAAAAGAAGTAGCTTATAATCAGAAACAGCAGTATAGATAAAAACAATAATGGTTTAACAAAATAACTATCTAATCTTATTTTTTTAATGGATATTCTATTGGTTAAAGTATTAAAAAGAAGATCATCTCTAATCTCATCCCCATCTAACTCATCATAGGAATATCTGTTTTTAAAGCTTAAATTTAAGTAATCCCTAAGATTTTTAAATACATTATCCCCCTGTCTTTTTCCAACACCATTATTCTCATCCTTAATATTATCTTTATTTATCTCTTTAAACTTAATACCTGTAACTGCTGATTTAAACCCTAACATAAATTTATACAATGATTCGATAATTATTAGAAATAAATCAGCAATTAAAATCCAGAAACCATCTAACATAAAACCACTTATAAAGTTGAAAACCAATACAAACCATCAAATAGAAGATAAATCCCTTAAAACCCTATCAGAGTTAATATAATACATTTTAACCATTTTGGTTAAGACTTTATTAGATCTCAAATTATTTTTAGCCATTAGATCAAAAACCAATTTTCTTCTTTTTATCTCATCTTCAAGATTTTTATAACTAAGACCTGAGAAATCCTCCAATTTTTCAAGTGTTTTTGAGGATAAAGATATATTTTTAAAGGAATCATCAAGTGGATTCCAGATAAACAGTTTATTCAGTTGAATGGTACCTTCCTCCATTCCCACAACCTCGTTTAACTCCGTTAATCTCCTATAATTAACACCATCTGGCAAATAGATTCTTTTTTCAATTAAAATAAAATCGATAGCAGAAATCATAATCTTCGGAACATTCATTGGAGGATTTATAAGTCGTGTAATAGTTTCCCTTCCACTATTTGCATGCAAAGTCCCAAAACCTGAATGACCAGTGTTTAAAGCTGTAAAAAGAGTAATAGCTTCGGAACCTCTAACCTCTCCCACAATGATTCTATCTGGTCTCTGTCTTAAAGCATTCTTAACAAGGCTATCCATATTGATCTCCCCCTTACCCTCAATATTTGCTAATCTTGTCTCCATCCTAACAATATGATCATGTGGAATTTGAAGTTCCAAAGTATCCTCAATAGTAACAATTCTTTCCTTGGGATTTATTAAAGCTGCAAGGGCATTTAATAATGTGGTTTTTCCAGAGCTTGTACCTCCAGAGATTATTATATTCGATGACCTTACACCTAAGCCGTCAATACATAACCATAAAAAAGCAGCGATTTCTGAATTCAATGTGTTATTTTTAATTAAATCTATAATAGTAAATGGATCCTTTCGAAATTTACGGATGGTTAAAGTTGGACCGTCAGCAGATATTGGAGGCAATGTACCATTAACTCTTGAACCGTCCTTAAGTTTACCATCAAAAATAGGAGATTCACTGTCAAATCGGCGATGATTGGCTCTTGCAATAGAATCAATTAAACGTATAATCTCCTCATCATCATTGAAATAAATATCTGTCTTTACCATGCCATAATTTCTATGATACACATATACCGGCTTATTAGATCCTATAACCATTATCTCCTCAAGATCATCATTATTGACTAAAGGATTAATGATACCATAACCATTAATATATTCATAGAATCTTCTAGACAAATCATTGATATATTCTTCCGAGGTAGATTCATCTAAACTTAATTTTAACATATCCTTTATATCATCGAATCTTGCAATTTCCTTAGTTTCTTTATTATTAATGGCCAAATCAACTAATTGATTTCGGATATTATTGAGAAGTGTTTTCTCTTTTAAGGTAAATCCCTGATTTTTTACTGAATAAATTGATGAAAATTTTCCATCCAAATGATTATCCCCTGGTAAACTATCTTTTATAATATCCCCATCTGGAAAAGTAGTTTTAACGGAATCGTCTTCTAAAGAACTATCACCAAAACTACTTTCAAAAGAAGTATCCTTAGAAAAATTACCATTAAAAGAATTATCAAAACTACTTTCAAAGGAATCATCATCCAAAAAACTATCCCAAGAATCATCATGGAAAGGGCTTTCAAAAGATTCTCCATTATATTCTAAAGAAAAATCATCATCTGTAAGATATAAATCTGATTCTTTATCCTTAGACCCTTTAAAAGGTTTATGATTAAAATCCTGAGGTTTATCTAAATCATCATATGATTTTTTATTAAAATCATTGGATGAGCCATCTTTCAGATGATTAAAGTTTTTATAGAAAATTCTCCAAGAGAAATTGGAATTATTATCCTCACTCATAAATAAAAGATTTAATGAAAATAAATATAAGTCTTAATTATTTAATTATAAAAAAAGAGATAATATTTAAATTATTCAAGAAATTAAAACCAAAACAATGAATAATAAAATTTAAAACCATTAAAAAAAATAGTAGAGATTAATTTAACTTTTAATCTGATTGATGTTTTTCACAATTAAAATATGGATTCCTCTTTAATAATTTAATAGTTTTAAAACTTTTTAGAATATCTTTATATCCAATAATGATTGCAAAGGGTCATTTAAAGATTTATTATAAAATAATATTTTTAATCAAATATGATTATTTAACCAATAATTAAAAAAATAGCTAAAAAATCAAAAAACGATAAAAATAGCACATAAAAAGTATAAAAAAAGTAATTTAAGAATAAAAAATAGTATTTAATAACTTAAAAGACAATGAAATAATACCTTAAGGAAATATAAAATTAAGAAAAGTTTATATTATTTCATAAACCATTCTTATAGCATCGAGCAAACCATGAGAATATTCAATACATCCAAATGCAGTTCTAAAATCTTCCTTTTCCAAATAATATTTTGAATCATTCTTATAGTCTACCGCCCTATTGTAAACCTCTTTTTCTAAATCGCTTAACTCAATACCTTCAACCTGTTTTAGATTCCTTTCAAGTTTACAGATATCAGTTTCAATCTTTTCTTTAGTTTCTAAATCATTCATAATTATAACCAACTATAAAAATATTGTTTAATGCCTTTTAACATTCAGTCATGTTTCTTCTTTCTTCTAATGATCTTTCTTTTTTCACTATTCTTAGAGGAAGAATAGTCTTCCTTATTAAATTCCTCAGCAATATCATCAAGATTAAATGACTCGTCAGAAAGTTCCTCATCATTAATGATTACAGGATCATCATCCACACCTTCATAGTCTAGATTCAAACTCTCCTTATTTTTAGATTTAATCTCCTCTTCACTGTATAAAGGTTCGTAATTAACCTTTGATTTGATATCCCTTTCAAGAGGTTCATCATCACTTTCCTTTAAATCGCTTCGAACATCATCTGATTTTGATTTTTCCCTTTTAAACAGTGATTTTATACCCTTGTTTGAACCGTCATTTGATTTAGACTCTTTTTCTTTAGCCATCTTATCCATTTTATCAAGTTTTTCTAAATCAATATCTGAGGAATTCTTAGAGGATTTTTTATCACCTTTTGATAAGGTTACAGGACGTTTACTAAATCTATGTTTCTCTTCCTCAGTAACTTTCCAAACATGATATACCCTTTGTCCAACTGTAATATAGGATAAAACCACAAGTGCAACCAATATATAGAAGAAATATAAACCATTATAATAATAAGCAACAATTCCACCAACCATTATTATAATAAGCCTTACTGCACGTTCTGCAATTCCAACATCACATTGGATTCCTTTTGACTCAGCTCTTGCTTTAACATAACTTACTGTAATAGCTGAATGAACTAATAAAATACCAACCAACCAGCCACAGTATTGTCCTGCAACAATACCTATGACTATAATTCCATCTGAAAATCTATCCATAGTTGAATCTAGAAATGCACCAAAATCTGTAGTTCTGTTATGGTATCTTGCAACAGCCCCATCAAGAACATCGAAAAAACCACTACATAATATAACAACAGCTGCCCATAATGGATAATGTTTATAGAAAAGTATTGCTGCTGCTATAGCGAATAATGGAGAAATAGCTGTTAGAATATTTGGATTAACATCTAGATGTTTCGCTATAGGATTTAATATCTTTGTTAAAAAAGGCCTTAAACTACCAAGCATAGATTTAATTATATATTTTTATAAATATAAAGTTTAGTTCTAATATAAAGGTCACAGGTAATATAATGAAAAAGTTTAAATTAAACCCTCAAAATCCAGATATGAATTTAATATATAAAGCCATAGATATCCTTAAGGATGATGGAGTTGTTTTATATCCAACAGACACCATTTACGGATTAGGTGCAAATATATTCTCAGATGAGACAGTTAGAAGGATATATGATATTAAAGAAAGACCACATGAAAAGCCTTTATCAGTTTTAGTTCACGATTTTGAGGCAATACCTTTAATTGCAGATGTCTCCAATAAGGAGAAAATATTAAGAAAATATTTACCTGGCCCTTATACATTCATATTATATAAAAGGGACATAATACCTCCAGTTGTAACCTCATATACCAGCAAGGTTGGAGTCCGTATTCCCAATAATAAGATTGCAAGGTTACTTAGTTTAGATTTTCCGATTACCACAACAAGTGCCAACATATCCGATATGGAAGTTCAATCTAATCCAGATGATATTATGAAACAATTAAAAAAGGAAGTTGATTTAATTATTGATGTTGGAGATTTAAAATGTAGCAATCCTTCAACAATTATCGATTTAACTAAGGATAAACCTAAACTTGTAAGGAAGGGAAAAACCAAATAGGATAAAAAAAAATATTCATAAGATTTTTCAATAATTAAAACTGGACAAATATAATATATAAAAAAAGGTGAGAATATGTTAAGTACATATATATCTCATAACATATATAATCCGATTTTTTCATGATGTTAATTAAAATAGAAGCTAGCTAAATATAAACTTGTTAAAAAATAAATACACTACTTTTGCAATAATTATATTCAATATATTTAGTTTAACACTAGGATGATAATCATGGTTTAAATAATCATGTTCAATCCAAAAGTTACGGTCGGTTTCTATAGATCCCTTATTTGCCATTGCTCTCCACAATGTATATTGTAGAACTTGACTTCTTTTAGGGTTATGGATTTTACCAGAGGATACATCATTATAGAAATCAATAGCTGTTCTATTAAGGGTTTCAATCATCTTATCATCTAGTTCTTTCCTACCATGAAAGGTAAGTGAAACTTTAAAAACCTTGTTTACACCGAAATTGTCTAATTCCATTTCCAAAAAATTGGCGACATCCTTACTTCCAGAACCTTGAGTTGAAACTAAGACCAATGCTTTCTTATCAAATAGTCTTGGTCTATGATAATAGTATGCGAAATGATCTAGAAAATTTTTAATAAGTCCCGTAGGTCCATTTACATATACTGGAGAGGATAGAATAATACAATCTGCACTTTCCATCTTTTCTGCAATCCCCCGAATAATATCATAATGAGGACACTTATCCTCACCATTTAAAATACAATTAGTACATCCGTTACAAAAAGGAATGTTTAATTTTTTAAGGTGGATTTCATCAAAGTCAACATGACCTAATGATGACATTTGAGATTCAACCTGTTTAACCATTGACCACGTATTCTTCTGCCTGGGACTACCATTTATTACAAGACATTTCATAAAAATCACAATTAAAACTATTTTTAAGGACCTGTATTTAAATATTAATTTTATAGTATAAATATTAAATAAAATAGAAAACAGTCAATTAGACGACTATCCGATGGATTACAATTTAAAAATATAATTATTAAGTTCTTTTTTAAGAAGATGCATTAATTAATAAAAAAACAATGAAAATTGATTGAATAAGGAAATTAGAAAGTTAAAAAATAGCTTAAAAGTCAGCAAATATATTGAAAAAATAGTTGGTTTAAGATATAAAAAATTAAAAATAAAAGGAATAATGGATTTAATCATCCATATCTTCAAATCTAGGTTCTAATTTTTCCATTACACCTGGAAGTGAAGTATATTCCATATCTTCAGATGGTAATCTGTGTGGTTCGAAAGGACCGTGTCTTCTGATGTAACTTGCAGCTCTAGAAGCTAATTGTCTAGTTTCATCATATGCAGGGTCATCAAAGATATCAACTGGTCCAATTAATTTTGCATCAGCAACTTGGAAACCTAAACCGATTACTCTAGGTGGTCCATCAAATCTTACAGGATTTGCATATTCTTCAGAAACAGGCATTAAAGGACCATTGTGGGAACCTCTCATCCATCCACTTACCATGTGTGGGAATGCAAATGCTTCGTTACATTCACCTGCTGCTGGGAATCCGGATTGAGCACGTACAATAGCTGCAGGATCATCTTTACCAACATATTCTCCAGCCATTAAATTTAATCTTTCAGTACTTACAGATGCTGCAATTTCTCCGTTTTTCTTCCATACCCTTTTAATTACATATCTTCCAGTGGAACCAATTAATGCAAGTAAATCATATAATTCCTCTGGACAGTTTAAAATAACCTTTTTGTTATCCATTACATCATAAACTTCAAATTTAAATCCATCATGTAATTTAGGATCAATAACAAGTCCAGCTGTGTTAAATGGATCTGCAAACATTTTATAAAGAGGTAAGTTAAATGCACCAGGTTCGGTTTTATCACAGCAGTAAATTATTACAGGATCACTTGGTCTTTCCTTGAATTCCATTTCAGCAATACCCGGACCCATACCTTTAATATTACCTGAGAAGGTATCACTTAATAAATCTTGACCTGCACCATATAATTTATTCTCACGTGCAATTTTAGTTGCTTCCATAAATGCGTTGTATGCAACCCTGTGGACTTCTTCATTAAGTTCACCATTTCTATGACTCATTATAAGATCAATATCGTCTCCACAACGGGAGATATAATAATCATCTAAAATAGATTCTTCTAAAGCATTATTTAATACTTCATCACATTTTTCCATTAAAGCAGGATGAGAGACACAATGTCCTGAGACACTACCAATATCAGCTTTAATAACACTTATAGTAGTTTTCATTTTTTAAAGCACCTCATTAATAATAATATTAACTTAGATATAAAATTAATAAGAATAATTGTCTCCAAGTCAATAAAAAAGTCAATAGTATAATTAAGATATTCCTTAATTATGTTTTTATTAAACACTATTATTTTTAAATAATATCTTATATATTTATTATGTTTTTTTAAAAAAATTAGGTCGAAATTAAAGAAAAAATAAAAAATGAACATTAAATATAAGATATAATAAAAACAATTGCCAAAATTAAGTAAATCAATTAATTTTCAAAATAAACATAAATGAATTTCAAAAAAACTATAAAAAAATTAAAAATAGAGATTAAGTAGAAAAGAATCTCAATGTCTAAAATTGAATTTTTTATATAAATGCTTATTTTACAGCCAATAAAACCTTACCCTCTTTACTAAAGCTTTTTTAAAGATATTAAACTAAAGATTAAAAGTTTAATCCGTCTTAAAACATCTTTTTAAAGATGATTAAACTAGATAATGAAAATTCCATTTCTTAAACTTTTAAAAATTAAACTTATTAAAAAATAAAAGTTTTAACATCCTTAAACTTTAAGATATAAATTAACAGAAATCTTAATTCTTAAACCTTTAAAGATTAAATTTTATTAACAAATAAAATATGTTATTGAATTAATCTTTATTATTTACAACAAGCTTCGTTCTTTCACAGAGTTTTTCAACGAAAGGTGTAGCAGGATTATTCAGAATATCCTCAGGTTTTCCATATTGATTGATTCTACCTTCATCCATTACAATAACATGGTCACCAAGATATAAAGCCTCACCAATATCATGAGTTACAAAAATAATTGTAATACCTGTTTCCCTATGGATTCTTTTAATTTCCTCTTGCAGTTGTCTTCTTGTAATCTCATCAACGGCACCGAAAGGCTCATCCATAAGAAGAATTTTAGGAGAGGCTGCAAGGGCTCTTGCAATTCCCACCCTCTGTTTCTGACCACCGGATAACTCGTGAGGAAAACGGTTAAGAATTGATTCGTCAAGACCTACAATTTTCAACCACTGTGAAATCCTCTTATTTTTTTCAATTTCATTGGCTTCATCTTCCGCCTTCTCATCTTTAGAACGTTTAAACTCCACTTTCTTACCTTTCCTATATTTACGGTCCCTTTTTTTATCCTCTTCAATTAAATCTGGGACATAAGAAATATTTTCACCAACGGTTAAATGGGGAAACAACATAGTTCCTTGAATAGAATATCCGATACTACATCTCAATTTAATTAAATCCATATCCTCAATATTTTTAGAATCGATTAATATTTCACCACTATCTGGAGTTATAAGACGATTAATCATCTTTAACATAGTTGTTTTACCACAGCCGGAACTTCCAATAACAGTTAGAAAATCTCCCCTTTCAACATTAAGATTTAAGTCAGGAATGATTACATTATCCCCATATGATTTTTTAATATGATGAAATTCAATAATATTATCTTCACTCATATTATCACCTATATTAATCCTTTTTTAACTAAGAAGTTATGAGCAACTTCTTTAGGATCTTTCTTCTCAACATCAACCTCATAGTTCATCTCCATCATTTCTTTTGTGGAGATTTTACCCTGAAGCTTATTTAATACAGGAAGTAAATCTGGATGCTCCCTTAGGGTTTCTTCCCTTACAACTGAACAACAATAGTATGATGGGAAGAATCCTTTATCATCCTCAAGTATCGTAAGATTTGAATCATATATCCTACCATCGGTAGTATACACATCAATACAATCTACCTTTCCCTGTTTAACTGCATCATATTTAAGGCTTACATCCAGATCCATAGTATCTTTAAAATTAAGACCATAAGCTTTGGTTAAATTATCATAACCGTCTGCCCTACTAAAGAAATCGGATTCCGCACCAAAAGTTAATTGGTTTGATACCCTTGCTAGATCTGAGGTGGTTTTAAGGTTATATTGTTCCGCAATAGATTTAGGCACCGCCAATCTATAGGTATTCTCAAATCCATAGGTTTCCAACCATCGATCATTATAATTTTTCTCATAAGCATCCACTAATTGGGATTTATTCTCCTCACGGTACTTACCTGGCAGATTCAATACTTCCATCCATCCTACACCGTCATATTCTGGATGTAAATCAAAGTCCCCCTTGTTCATACCGTCCTGTATCATCGGAGCTCCTCCAGAGATACCGTTTGTTAAATGTACTTTATAATTAGTATCGTGTTCAATCAACTCCTCTAACATATATCCCATAATATATTGTTCAGTGAATGCTTTTGTAGAAACATTAATAGTTGCATGGGTAGTCTCATCATATACATAATATCCTGCAATTGCAATGATAATAATTAAAATTGCAGCTATAACTTTTTTATTCTTAAAGAATCTGGTAACTTTCTTTCTTGATGGACCTACAGCTGTAAGTCTTTCAACACCTGCAAGAATACCGTCAATAGCTAAAGCAACTATGGTAATCAATATACTTCCTGCAAGTACAAGATTAATGTTGTTAGTTGTGATTCCACGATAGATAGCTACTCCAAGACCACCAGCTCCAACAAATGATGCAATACCTGCAAGGGCAATAGTCATAACTGTCATATTACGAATCGCTGACATGATATGAGGTAAAGCCAAAGGTAGCTTAATCTTAAATAAAATCTGTCTATCTGTACTACCCATTCCCTCTGCAGCCTCAATGATACCTGGATCAATCGTCTTAATTCCTGTATAGGTGTTTCTTACCATAGGAAGCAGACCATAGATAGTAAGTGCAATAATAGCATTTGTATCACCTACACCTACAACAGGTATAAGAAAACCGAAGAGTGCAATAGACGGAATGGTATAAATAATATTTACAAGTGTTAAAATCCATTTGTTTCTAGGATATTCACTTACGGTAATTCCAAGCCCAAGTCCAATAATAATTGCTAAAAAAACTGCAATAATTGAAATCTCAAGATGTTCAATAGTTAAGCTTAGAAATAAATCAGACTGAGATATGAAAATATTTATTAATTCACTTATCATTTTTACCCCTCTAATTTCTTTGACAAATTCTTAAAGATATAATTCTCTTTTAAAATTTAATCAAAAGATTATTAAGACAAATCATATCAATAATGACAATAAAGTTAAATAGATCTAGAATTAACTTTCTTAAAATATACTTTAGATTTCTATAATTAAAAAAATAAAGAAAATCAAAATCAATATGATTAAAAAAAACCTATGTGTACAAAGACAAAATTATGTTTAAACAAAATTTGACAATGAAAATTAAGTTAATGTACACAATAACCTTTTTATGTTTAAACACAAACGAAAAAACTTTCAATTTGAACTTTATTTAACTTATAGTATAAATTTATAATATTTTATTATGATTAACTTATAATAAACCTTTCTATTTAGAAAAATCCATTAAATAAAGATAAATTGAAATAAAAAATAGATATCCGCTTAAAAAAATTATTAAAAAAATAATAGTTAACAGATTTATCTGATATTAAATCTATTAAAAAATATTAAAAAAATAAAAGAATTTACTAAGTAGAAATAAAAAACAAAAGATAATCTATGTTTTTTATAAGTTAAATTAGATATTTTAAAGTATAAATAAATAAAATAAGATTTTTAAATGTTTAATTAAAAAAACAAGCCATATACTAAGACAATCTAAAAATAAAGAAAAGATAATAAGAATTTTGATAGTTTGTTTATTTTTTTAATAAAATATAGTATTTATTTCTAAAAAATGGAAAAAGTTTGTACAAAATATTAAAAGCATACAAAGAATTCTATTAAAATATTAAACATAATCTTTTTAATAGGAATCAGTGAATATAAACAGATCATGAGAAATTAAAGATAGTTCTTTTAATAAGAAAAATCTTACTAAAATGTTTAAGTTTTTTTAATAAGAACTAATGATTATAAAAAAACCATAGAAAATTAAAAATCCCATTTTAACATGAAGACATTATTAAAACATTAAACATGATTTTTGAAAACCGGTAAAGAATAAGATTTTTCAAACCAGACAATAAATAGCTAGTTTTATATTTAAAACAAGAAAATTGAATTTTGAAAATCCCCTTTTATGAAAAAAATGAAAAATTGAAGAATACACTATTCCTTAGAGATAATCTTTCTTGTTCTTTCACAGAGCCTTTCAACAAATGGGGTAGCAGGATGATAAAATATCTCAGACGGTTTATCATACTGAATAATCTCCCCTCCATCCATTACAAGAACATGGTCACCAAGATATAAAGCCTCACCAATATCATGAGTTACAAAAATAATTGTAATACCTGTTTTTTCATGAATTATTTTAATTTCCTTTTGAAGTTGAGCTCTGGTAATCTCATCTACAGCACCAAAAGGCTCGTCCATTAAAAGAATTCTTGGTGATGCGGCAAGTGCCCTTACAATACCTACCCTCTGTTTTTGACCACCGGACAACTCATTTGGAAAACGTTCCAATAAATCAGAATCCAAACCAACAATATCCAACCATTTATTAATCTTTGAATCTTTATTGTCAGATGTTGCCCTTTCCTCATCCCTCTGTTCTTGGTTCTTTCTAATCTTAATTTTTCTAGAGCTATTTTCCCTATATCTTCTTTTGATTTCCTTTTTTTCATCTTCTGCAATTAAATCAGGGACATAGGAAATATTCTCTTTAACAGTTAAATGTGGAAAAAGCATTGTTCCCTGAATAGAATATCCGATTTTTCTCCTTAAGTTTACAACATCAAAATCAGCAATATTTTTACCATCAATAAATATATCGCCACTATCAGGAGTAATTAAACGATTAATCATCTTTAACATAGTTGTTTTACCACAACCAGAACTTCCAATAACAGTTAGAAAGTCACCTTTTTCAATACTTAAATTAAGATTAGGAATAATCAGATTATCCCCATAGGATTTCTTTATATTCCTAAATTCAATGAAATTATTAGATGTGTTTTCATCCATCCTATCACCTTATTAAATTAATCCTTTTTTAACTAAGAAATCATGAGCAACATCTTTAGGATCTTTTTTCTCAACATCAACCTCATAATTCATTTGTCTCATTTCCTCCGTAGAGATTTTACCATTTAATTTATTTAATACAGGAAGTAAATCCGGATGTTTTTCAATAGTCTCCTCACTTACAAGAGAGCAACAATAGTAAGACGGGAAAAAGTGTTTATCATCCTGAAGGATCGTTAAATTAGAATCATATAATCTTCCATCAGTTGTGTAAACCTCTACCACATCAATTTTTCCTTGTGAAACAGCATCATATTTAAGGCTTACATCCAAATCCATGGTATTCTTAAAGTTAAGACCATATGTTTTAGTTAGATTATCATAACCATCAGCTCTTGAGAAATAATCTGATTCCGCACCAAATGTTAATTGATTAGATACTGCAGACAAATCAGAGATGGTTTTTAGATTATATTTCTTTGCTATTGAATTTGGAACAGCAATTGCATAAGTATTCTGGAATCCATAAGTATCCAACCATCGTTCATTATACTTTTCCTTAAATTCCTTTTTAAGAGTAGGAAACATTGATTCAGAATATATATTATTTTCATGCAAAACGGACATCCAGCCTACACCAGTATACTCGGGATAAATGTCGAATTCACCCTTCTCCATACCTCCCTGAATCGTGGAAGTACCTCCGGAAATACCGTTAGTCAACTGAACCTTATAGTCGGTATCATGTTCAATTAACTCTTCTAACATATATCCTAAAATGTATTGTTCTGTATATGATTTTGATGCAACATGAATGGTTTCATGACCATAATTATCATAAACCTCATATGCGCCTAATGCAACTATAGCGATAATAACCACAGCAATGAATTTCTTGTTTTTAAGGAAACTAAAGAATTTCTTCCTTGATTGACCTACCTTTGTAATTTTTTCAACAAGTAAAAGTATATAATCAAATGCCAAAGCCACTATAGTAATCAATATACTTCCAGCAAGTACAAGATCAATGTTATTAGTTGTGATTCCACGATAGATAGCTACTCCAAGACCTCCAGCTCCAATAAAAGATGCAATACCTGCAAGAGCAATAGTCATAACAGACATATTTCTAATTGCTGACATAATATGAGGTAAAGCCAAAGGTAGCTTAATCTTAAATAAGATCTGCCTATCTGTACTACCCATTCCCTCTGCAGCTTCAATGATACCGGGATCAATCGTCTTAATTCCAGTGTAGGTGTTTCTTACCATAGGAAGCAAACCATAAACTGTTAGCGCAATAATAGCATTCGTATCCCCCACACCTACAACAGGTATAAGAAAACCGAAGAGCGCAATAGAAGGAATGGTATAAATAATATTTACAAGTGTTAAAATCCATTTGTTTCTAGGATATTCACTTACAGTAATTCCAAGCCCAAGTCCAATAATAATTGATAGAATAATAGCAATTAAAGATATCTCCAAATGTTCAATAGTAAGATTTATGAACAAATCACTTTGACTTGTAAATAATGAAATTAATTCACCAATCACCATACCACCGCCATTTTAACAATTAGAGCAATAAAGTAAAATCAATGAATAAGATTGCAATAAATAGGCAATATATAAAAAAGTTCAATTGAAAAAGTATAAAAAACAGTAATTTAATCATTTTAAAAAATTATTAAATTAAAAAGGTTTTATTGCCCCAATATAAACATATAATATATAGTTGTTTAAGTATTATAAATATTATGTTTATACAATTAAAAACACAAGTATAGATTAATTGTAGAAAAAGAGCATAATAAATAATAAAAATAAGAAAAATTAAACCAGATATCTAAAAAAGTAAATAAATCTGAAAATATTTCAAAATTACAAAATAGATTGGATTTTTAAATGATATGATAAAATAAACCATTTGAATAAAAATAAGAAAATAGAAATAATTCCTAAATAAAATAAGAAAATAAACCACCTGAACAAAAATAAGAAAATAAATAGAATTTTTAAAAAAAAAAGTAAGAAAATAAATAAGTTAATCAAAAAAATGAAAAAAGGATTATTTAATCCTATTTTTCAATGTTTTTAAAAACTTTCTCCAGTTCCTCTTCCTGGGAAATATCCTCTTGAGCCTTAATTACCCTATTTAAATCTGCTTGTGTTTCAGGATATTTAGGTACAGCTTTACAACCGCCGTCATCTCTTTTGGATATTTCAAAAGTACCGATCTTATCAGCAATACGTGTTGTTTCTAATTTATCCATACCAATCAATGGACTAAGAATAGGCATGTCTACACCATAACGGGAGGATAAAATATTTTGAAGTGTTTGGGAAGCTACCTGACCAACACTACTTCCGTCAACAATAGCCAAAGCACCGATTTCTTTTGCAAGTTTTTCAGCTGTTTTATACATACCAGATTTACATAAAACACAGGTCATCTTCTCAGGACCTTTATTTTTACATGTCTTAAGATATTCCCCATATGGTGCTACTCTTTTTTGAATTGGAACACCAGAGGCATATGTTTGCAATTGATCCACCAAATCATTAAAATTATTTCTTGCATCGGATGTTGTGTATGGACTATTATCAAAATTGAGAGCCGTTACAGCACATCCTCTCTTCATCATCAAATAAGCAGCAACGGGAGAATCGATACCACTGGACATTAAAACTACAACCTTTCCCTGAGTTCCGAGCGGAAGACCTCCAGGTCCGTCAATCTTTTCATGATAGATATAGGTATCATTATCCCTAATTTCAACGAAGATTTCAAAGTCAGGGTCAGATAGGTTTACCTTAAGAGGTATGGTATCAATTACAACGGATCCACAGAATGCCCCGGCTTCCTGAGATGTGAAATCATGATTTCCAACACGCCTACATCTTATTGCAAAGGTCATACCCTCCTTCAATAATCCCTCACTAATCAAGTGCTTGGTATATTCCTTTAATGTTTTAGTTACATCCTCTTTAGTGGTTTTAGTTCTTACTACCGGAGAATAAGACACGATACCAAATATCTTATCTAATTTTTCCAGTGCATCTTCAAAGTTCTCAGGTTCTAGAAATATCCTTCCCTGATCCCTTTTGATATTTCCATCTATTGATGCTGATATATTTTTAACTAATTTTCTCTCAAATCTTAATCTGATTTTAGTACTTTTAAGAGCTAATTCCCCATATCTTATGAGTATTAAATCATAATCCATCTTTTCTCTCCCAATAAATTAACTATAACAATTTTAATTGAATAATACTTCTTATAATAATAAAATAAATATTAATCTTTAAATTAAAAGATAAATCCAAAAACGACTATCACTCTCTTTTTTAAAACAATCATTATTTTATCTTTATAATAATTATAATATTATTTTTAGATATAATATATTTAATATATAAAAATAAACTATTGTTATATATCAATATTATTTATTAGTTCTCTTAATTAATAAGAATATGCTTAATTAATCAAAATTTAAATAATATTAAAAAAATAAGTAAATCTATGAGCGATAAGAATTTACAAGATGAAGATATGGAATATATTTCCAGTGATACATTAGAATCAATTGTAGATGGAATATTTGCTGTAGCAATGACTATTCTAACATTTTCTATTGTTGTACCGGATATGGGACAATTAACTGCTGCAGGACTTCCAATATATCTTGAACAATTAAAATCACAGATATTCTTATTTATTGTATGTTTTATCGTACTTGGAAACAACTGGATTACACAAAGGGAGATTTTATCTTTAATCGAAAAAACCGATAAAACACTAATGATAATTACATTAGCATTATTACTGGGTGTAAGTTTATATCCGATAATTATCACATTAGTTACTAATTTTGGTGAGGAGTTTCCAATATTTGTACAATACTATCATTTAACCAATTTATATATGGGTTTAATACTTGTACTTCAATGGCTTTACATCGTTTCCAAAAGATTACATCTTAAAATAAGCTTAGATTCAAGTTATATAAAAAATGCCAAAAAACTATTTAATAATGATATGAGCATTAGAACCAGTGGATTTGAAACATTTTATTACCCAATCATTATTGTAATTTCACTTGTTGTATCCTTTTGGTATCCTCAACCAAGCCGGTATTTATATATTTTAATTATATTTAAACCTGTGCTAAATAAAATCAATGAGAAATATTACTATAGAAAACTAAGAAAAATAGTTAATGAGAGTCCCTACATTAACAAGATTTCAAGTAAATTCGAAGAATTACCTGAAGATGAGAGAAAATATTTAACGGAATTAGGCAATAACTTAAATAGTTTTGATAGTCTCGAAATTGAAGACAGACATAGAGTCATTGATATTCTAATGGAATTACATCCAAGTCTTAAAGGAAGAATTGAGGAATTTGAAAATATTAAAAAAGAGAATCCCGACTTTGATAGTGATGATACCATAGAGTATTGTGTTAAATTTAAATCTTTGGTTGACTTTTACAAATCATTAGACATAGATATTTCAAAATTAAGAGACAAATAATCATTTAATCTCAAATTAACTTTTTTATAAACTTATTTTAATATTTTTAAAGGATCATAAAATAAAAAAAAGAAATTTAAGTAATCCTGAATTTACCTATTTATAACCCTATCAACATTTCTAAGGAATTATAAAATAGAAAAAGAGAAATAGGCAAGTAAACTTACTTAAAAAAATAAAAAAAAGAAAAAACAGGTTAAAACCTATTGGATTAATGAATATGCCTTATCTAAAGCATCCTCCATTTTATCTGCATTTGGACCTGCACCTTGTGCTAGAGTTGGACGACCTCCACCTCCACCACCAAGTAAACTTGCAGCTTCCTTAATAATGGCATTGATTTTAACACCATCATCAATAGCCTTACCAGATGCAGCACCGACTATTTTTCCGTCATTGTTTCCAATTATTACAACATCTGCCTTATCATTGTCTGTGAAATCTGTTGCAATGTTTTGAAGATCTTTAATATCCCCATCAACAATTTCTTTTAGAATCTTAAGACCATTTACTTCCTCAACATTATTTACTAAAGTACTAATTTTTAAAGAAGCAATTTCTGCTTTAAGTCTTGAGATTTCATTTTTATACTGTTTCCACTCTGTAAAGAATCTTTCACAGGTTTTTGGAAGTTGTTCTGGAGTTACTTTAAATGTGTTTGAGCTTTCCCTTACAATCTCGTTTTCTTCCTGAATAGAATCAACGGCTGCAAGACCTGCGGAGTATTCTAACCTTTCGACTCCATCCTGAACCCTTTCAGTTTTATGGATTTTAATCATACCAACATCACCTGTTTTAGGTACATGAGTACCTGCACAAGCTTGTACATCCACACCAGGAACTTTCACAACACGAATATTGTTACCTGGTACTACACCACCCTGATATAATTTAAGGCCATATTTCTTATCAGCCTCATCCCTTGTAAGCCATTTAATCTCAAGGAGTATATTATCCATAACATAGGAATTTGCAAGTTTCTCAATCTCATCAAGTTCTTCCTGAGATATACGTTTATAATGTGATAAATCTATACGGGATCTTTTAACACCTTTTTGTGCACCTGCCTGCCAAATATGATCGCCTAAAACTTTCCTTGCTGCAGCCACAACAAGGTGGGTTGCTGTATGATGTCTTGCAAGGGAAATTCTTCTATTCCAGTCAATTTCGCCTTTAACGGATTTACCAACTAAAGACTTAAGTTCGCTTTTAAGTGAGTCTAAATCATCATCCCCAGTAGTTTTAATCTGATGGAAAACAACATTATTGATTTTCTGGACATAATCCACTTCATAATCCTTACCGTCACAGGTTAAAATACCAACATCAGCTGGTTGACCTCCACCTTCTGGATAGAAGACAGTTTGATTTAAAACCACATTAAGTTTATCCTTAATTTCCTCAACGCCTAAAACCTCAGCTTCAAACTCCCTTTGAGTAAATTCCTTATAGAACAATAGGTCGGTTTCATGATAATTAAATTCATAATCATCTTTAACTTTTACTTCTTCCTTTTCATGTCTATCTGCTACAATAGTAAAGAAATTATCCGGAATTTCCACTTTAAAATTGTCTCCTGCAAGTTCTTTAACAGTCTCAGGAGGCATACCCTGAGCATCATAAAGACCGATCAAGGTTTCCAAAGGCATTTCAGTTTTTCCCTGTTTTTTAAGGTTTTTAATAGTTCTTTTAACTGTTTTTTTACCTTTTTCAATGGTTACACCATATCTTTCTTCCTCAAGATCTATAATATTCATAATATGTTCCTGGGATTTACTGATTTCAGGATAGAAATCTTTTAGGAAGTCAAGTTGTATTTTCATCACATCGGATAAAGATTCCCTCATGTCCAATTGATTCATATATCTGATTGTTCTTCTTAAGATAAGTCTTGCAAGATAACCTTCCTTAACATTTGAAGGAATGATACCGTCAGCAAGCATAAATGCCAAACAACGTGTATGGTCTGCAATAATATAAATTGCCTCCATAGGCTCTGATGATTTGAGAAGTTCCTCTATACTAATTCCTAATTTATCTGCAACTTTCTGTCTAAGCATTCTTAAATCAGCATAGTCTTCAATATCCATTAAACCTGCTATTCTAGCACTTTCACCTAATATTTCTTCATTAAGTTCAACACCAGTGATCTCTTTAAGTTTTTCAATGACAGGTCCGAAACATGCATCATATGCAGTTGGAGTTCCTTGTGAAATCCAGGCAATACGTTCAAGACCATAACCGGTATCCACTACCTTGATAGGAATCTCTTCTCTTTCACCATTAGCTAAGGTTTTATATTGCATGAAAACAAGTGTAGCAAGTTCTACACCTCTGCACATGACTTCATAACAAGGTCCTTCATTACCTCCACCTTCCCACCATGATGGAATGAAAGTAAGTTCATCTGTATTAATTCCAATACTTGCAAAAAAGTTGTGACATAACTCAATACATCTATCTTCCCAATATATGAAATGATCTGGTTTATTAATTACAGTATGTGAACCCATTGTAAAACAGGTCATATGTCTACCGGTTCTTCCAACATTATCTACATCATTTAATCTAATAGAAGGTTGAGCTATTTCTAAAGGATTAGCAGGAGGTTCTACAATACCTGAGGTAATCCATGGTTGGAAGCAGAAAATAGAAGCTCCAACTAAAAATACATCATCTCTCCATCTTTTAGCTAAGATTGGATAACGAGGTATAGGTGTATGACCTTCCTTTTCTAAAAATTCTTTAAAAGTTTTTTGGATGTCATATAAATCATATGGTTTATCAGTTGCAGGGTTTCCGATAAAATCATATTCATCACATGGAGCATCTCCACAGGTATCCCTTTCAACTCTAGAATAGAAATCATGACCACATTTTTTACATGTATATTTTTTATAACCTAATTTGTCAAATATTTCCATTATATCAACTGAAAAAATCTATTATTAAAAAAAATCTTTTATAAATTAATAATTATAAAAAGTAAAGTTTTATAATATGTGTATATTTCTCTTTTTTAATATTTAATATTTGATTTTTAATAAGTAATTTCAAATTAATGAATTAAAAATATCTGAAAAATAATACGACAGGTAAAAACAGTATAATCAATAAATTCTAAAAAAAATTAGTCTAAAATGAACAAATAAGCTTAAAAATCAGAAATCAACAAATAAACAATGAAAAAAATAGCATTACAATAAAAAGATAAGCTTAAAAATCAGAAATTAACAAATAAACAATGAAAAATAGCATTACAATAAAAAGATAAGAAATTAGTTAAAATAAACTAATTTCCCTTTTTGAAAAAATAAAAGTAAAGTAAGATAACTTACTTAACCGAATAAAGCACCTAAACCAGCAGCTGCTTCTTCTTCAGCTTCTTCTTCACTTTCTTCTTCTTCCTCTTCTTCCTCTTCTTCAGCAGGAGCTGCTGCAGGAGCTGCAGCTACAGGAGCTGCTGCAATAGCGGAAGTTTCGATAGCTTCATCGATATCAACATCTTCTAATGCTGCGATTAAAGCTTTTACTCTAGCTTCGTCGACATCTACGCCAGCTGCTTCGAGTATTTTAGTTACGTTTTCTTCATTAATTTCTTTATCAGTAGTATGCAAAATCATTGCCGCATATATATATTCCATGTTATCACCATTATTCTTTCTTAAATAATCTTTTTTTAGGTTTATTTTAAAACAATAAAAAATTTAAATAATAATATTATCCGAAGAGAGCACCTAAACCTGCTGCTGCTTCTTCTTCAGCTTCTTCCTCAGTTTCTTCTTCTTCCTCTTCTTCCTCTTCTTCAGCAGGAGCTGCAGCTACAGGAGCAGCACTTGCAGCATTAACTAATTTTTCAGCTAATTCATCATCTAATGCATCATCAGATAATTTACCAGCTAAAGCTAACATTTTACCATTTGCTAATCCTATAATTATATCAGAAGTTTCGGAGTTAAGAATTCCTGCTTCAACAGCAAGGTTAATGGATTTGCTGTGAGCAGATTGAATCATAGTTGCAATAGTTTCTTTAGTAGGTATACCAGCGAAGACAGATAAATTGAATGCTTTCATATATGCATCTTGTACCTTAGCAATGGTTTCTTCTTCGTCAATTGCAAGTACATCTGCAGGATATACAGATCCTTCCTCATAAACTGCGTGTAAATCAATACCAACTTCCATAGGTTTAATACCTAATCTGGTTAAAACACTAGCAACTTGAGGTGAAACAGTATCTCCTTCTTCAACAACAACCGCATCTTTGTCAACTACAATTTTACCTTTATCAATTCTAGCATTTGCTCCAATTTGTTGTAATTCACCTAAAAATGGACCAGGTTCAAAACCAGTATCTCCTTTAGGTACAACAATATCTTTAGCAGCTGTACTACCAGGTTTAGCAGGAGCATCTGTTTTATTATCCTCTAAGATTTTGTATAATCTAAAAGGGTTCATATCGGTAAAAATTAATGCAGGTTGTCCGGTCATATGTTCAGAAAGACCTACAATATTTTCCTTATTTTTATTGCAATCTTCTAAAGCTAAATTAATAAGATTTTTCTTAGATAATCTAATGAGAGCATGATTTGATAAACTTTTTCTCATTTCTTGAAGTTGTTTAGCAGGAATGTTTAATAAATCTACTACTCCAATAACATCATAAGAATCAATTAAATCTTTAATTTCTTTAACTTCATCTTTCTTCCATTCAGCAACGTGAGCCATTAGATCACCCTCACTACTGAACCCATTGTTGTTTTAATAAACATGGATTTAATTTGTTTTCTTCCTTTCTCTAAGTGGCGGTCTAAGATTGCAAGAACAGCTTCCATATTTTCAGCTATTTGCTCGTCAGCCATGTCTTGTGTACCGATTATAATTTGAATAGAAGGATGTTGTTTAACTCCCACTTTAATAGTATTTTGTAATCTTCCTAAAAGTGGAGCTAATTTAGCATTTGCTGGGACAGGTTTTGGCATTTTTTTACGAGGACCAAGAACTGGACCTAAAAATCTACCAACAAGTGGCATCATATCAGCTTGAGCTATGAAAAAGTCAACATTGTCTGCTAACTTTTTAGCTTCTTTCCTGTCTTTTCCAAGTTCTTCTAATCTAGGTTTATCGATAACAAGATCTACACCAGCATCTTTAGCTTGAACAATTAAATCTCCATCAGCAATAACACCGATATTAATGTCTTTTCCACGACCATTAGGGAGAATAAGTTCTTCTTCAAACCTATTTTCTGGCTTTTTGACATCTAAGTCTTTGATATTAATAATCATATCAATAGACTCAGTGAAGTTCCTCGGCTTGGATTGTTCTTTAGCCTTCTTCACCGCATCAATCATTTCTTGTGTCATATAAATCCTCCATGAACATTGTTCATGAGCTTTTTTTGGTTACGAGCAATCGATAATAAAAATAATCATAATAAATAATAATATTAATAATACCGACTACATCTAACTGTATTAACTTAAATTCTAAGTAATACTAGTCGCATATTTCGTATAAAATTAATTATACTAGTACAATTAAGTACTCAAATAATGTATCTTTATTCAATGAACAAAGCTACATAAAATGTTTTTAAACATTTCAAAATAACAGTATATCCACCATAACTTACATTCCATAAATGCTCATTATAATATCATATACACTGATAAATTTTTTCTCAATAAAGATTATAAGTAAACTAAAATCTAGTATCCGTCAAAGACACTATCATACTCTCCAGCATCAAGTGCTTTTTGAGCATCTCTAGGATCTTTACCATCAACGGTAATTCCCATACTTACAGCAGTTCCCATAACCTCTTTAGTTGCAGCTTTATAATCGTTAGCAAGTAATGAATCATATTTCATCCTAGCAATTTTAAAAGCTTGTTCAACAGATAAATCTGCAGCAACTTCAGTACCAGGTTCATGAGATCCTTTCTCAATATTGAGTTCATCCATAATAAGTGCTGTTGTTGGAGGAGTACCAATCTCAATTTCAAATTCTTTAGTATCACTGTCAACAATTACTTTAACAGGAACTTTCATACCTTTGAAATCTGCAGTTTTATTATTGATTTCTTCAACAACTTGCATCATATTAATACCTAAAGGACCAATTGCTGGACCTAAAGGTGGTCCTGGGGTAGCACTTCCACCTTCAACAAGGACCTCTACTGTGTCTGTTGGCATCAGTCAACCTCCTTTTGAATAATTCTAATTTGATCTGCTTCAACAGTAACAGGAATTGGAACTGCAGCTTCGACTAATTCTAAAACTACTTCCTCGCGAGATTTATCAATACGTACTACCTTAGCCCTTTCACCTTTAAATGGACCAGAAATAAGCTCAACAACACTTCCTTCTTTAATAGAGGAAATGATTGGTTCTGGTTTAAGGAATCTTTTTACCTCTTCAAAAGTAATCTGTGAACTACCTTCTACAATACCCCTTAAATGAGGTATTTTCATTGCAGGATTCCTCATATCAATCTTAGTTGAAGCTTCAACCAAAATATAACCTTTTAAAGACTCTGGGACAATAATAGTTTCTATACCAATAAAGGTTTCTGTACCTCGAGTATCTCGAGATCTAGTAGCTAAAATTCTTGCCACATTTCTTTCTTGACCTGCTGATGTTTTAAGAGCATAAATGGAATTTTCATTATCTTCCATGTAATCCACCTATATAATTAAATTTATTATATAATTATAGATTAATTAAGGTTATTATAAAAAATCTAACTTGTATAATTCATAAACATAGTAAATAAGAATACTATCAAAAAAAATTAAAAATCATTATAAAAGTAGATTAATATAATAATATTATATATTTACTAAGTAGTATTTAAATGTTTCAAACACTATATAAATAAGGATTGAAATCTGAAAAAGTTTTTATAAAAAAGAGTTAAGATAAAGTTTTTTATTGAAAAATAAAATTTAGGTATTTAAATACCAATAAGTTGTCCTATTAAAACAATAATAAAACCAATTAAACCGATTAAAATAATACCAATACCAGTTACTTTGGCGAAATTAGTATATTCTTCACCATCCGGTTTTCTAGCTACTCTAAGAACTCTTTTAGCTTCTTTATTAAAATTTTGTAATGAATCTTGAACTGTCATAAATATCCCTACAGAATATTAAAACATTGAAAAATAATTAATCAATAATCAGTATTAAAAATTTTGTAAATATTAACATATAAATATTTGGTTTTTTTTAAAAAATTTAAAATCAGAATAGAAAAATGAACCTAATTAAAATTTATTTATTTTAGAAAATATTAAAAGTTGAATTAATATTTTAAAAAAAAAGATTGAAAATGATGATTAGAATATCTCATCAATGTAGCTACTTAATGGATCATCATCTTCTTCCTCAGAATCATCAGAATGTTCTGGAGTTATTGTTTCATCTTCTTTAGAACCAAATTCATAAGGTTTAATTCCTGAAACAATAATAGTGGTTCTTACCATATTCTGTAGGCTTTCATCGATTTGAGTACCCCAAATAATATTTGCTTCTGGAGCTAACTTATCTGCAACAATTTGTACAATTTTTTCTGCTTCTTGTAATGTTAAATCAGCACTACCAGAAATGTTAATTAAAGCACCTTTAGCATCAGAGATATCAATATCCAATAATGGACTGCTTAAAGCTTCATGTACTGACTCTAAAGCTCTATCTCCAGAATCAGATTCTCCCATACCAATCATAGCCATTCCGGAGCCTTTCATAATACTTCTAATATCTGCAAAGTCAAGACTTACTAAACCTTGTTTAGTAATAAGTTCTGTAATACCCTTTACAGCTCTTCCTAAAATTTCATCAGATACCATGAAAGCTTTGTTTAAAGGAAGGTTTGGAGCAACTTCTAAGAGCTTATCATTAGGAATGACAATAACAGTATCAGATGCTGCTTGAAGTTTTTCTAGTCCTTTTTCAGCATTTTCTCTTCTTTGAACACCTTCAGCTGAAAATGGTAATGTGACAACTGAAACAGTTAAAGCACCTAATTTTTTAGCAATTTTTGCAATAATAGGAGCTGAACCAGTACCGGTTCCTCCACCAAGACCACAGGTTACAAATACCATATCTGCACCATTAAGTCTTTCCCTAATTTCATCTTCACTTTCTTCAGCACATTCTTCTCCAACTTCAGGCATTCCACCTGCACCTAATCCTCCACAGGTTTTTCTACCTAAAAGGATTTTACTATCAGCTTGACTATAGAATAAATCTTGTGCATCAGTATTTACTGTAATTGTTTCTGCACCTTCAATACCTACTTCCTCCAATCTAGAAATGGTATTGTTTCCAGCACCACCAGCACCAACCACAAAGATATTAGCCTTACTGTTGTTAATTATATCGATTAATTCCTCATCTAAATCTGAATTAACATGATTATTAGAAGATTTATTTTCCGTCCTTTGTTCAGATTCTTTAATTGCGTCATCTATAAATTTCACGTATAAACCCCACATTAAATAATTAATATAGTTTTATATTATAATCAAAAAATGAAATAGTAAAATTATCAATCTTTAAAACTGTTAATAAATAAAATTAACTTTCTATCATTTTAAAAAACACCATAATAGAAAAAACCACTTTTTACTATTACAAAATATTAATCTTAAATAATAATTTTAATATCATATATTAAATAATTATTTTTTTTATCTTTTATATGTATAAATATTTTGGTATATTGATAAAAAACGAAATTCGAAAAACAAATAAAAATTTCTAAAAAAATAATAAAAAGAAAAAACATTGATTAAATAGAATAAAAAAAATTTAAAATAATCTAAATTAAAAAACATTATAAAATAAAGAAGAGTAGATAATATATCTGAATTTAAAGTAATATAACTTAAAGCTTTAAATATTTTATTCTTAAAAGAGAGATTATAGAAATAAAATATCATAATGAATAAATCTATCTAAAATAGATAAACAGTTTAATAAAAAACATGAATTAGACTAAGAAAATTTTATTCATCAAATAATCTAAAATCTAAATTTGATATAAATTTAATATAATATATATTTAATAATATTATAATCATATTATATTTTAAAATAAAATTAATATATTAATTAATTTATAAGTTGATTTTACTATTTCTAGATATTTTATTAAAAAACAAAGGTCCTTTAAATGACAGAAGAGAAACAACCAGACTACAAAAAATCCAAAACAAAAGAAGGCATTCCATATAAATATGTTGAAAATGGAGAATACAATGTAATTCCAATCGAGACAAATTATATAAAACCTAACGAAAACCTTGATAAACTCTTTAATAAAGCCTACCCATTGTTTGAAAATGATGATTATTTGGTAATTGCAGAAACACCAATTTCTGTCTCACAGGGAAGATTAATTGACGAGGCAGAATATACACCAGGTTTAGGTGCCAAGTTTCTTGCTGGTTTCTGGAGCAAATATCTATGGGGTTATATTTTAGGGCCTCTTCTTAATATTAAACAGAGAACAATCCACAACCTTAGAAGACTTCCTCCAGAAACAGCTAGACATAAACAGGTTATTCTTGATTTATATGGATGGAAACATGCCCTAAAACCAGCTTCAGAAGCAGGTGTTGATTTAAGTAATTCACCGGGAACTTATGTGTCACTACTTCCAAAAAACCCTCAAAAAGTTGCGGAAGATCTATCTAAAATGGTTCTGGATAAAACTGGAAAAAACGTGAATGTGATGATAATAGACACCGATGCAACCTATATGAAAAATGGCAAATACTTCACAGGACTTCCAACGGCAATTGATGGAATTGAATCCGATAAAGGTGCGTGGGGATATACAAAAGGACAATTATCTCGGAATATGGGCTCAACACCACTTGGATCAAGTAAGAAATTATCTGTAGAATATGCCCTTAAAATTGCAAATATTGCAGAGGACTACCAAAAGTCACTTTCAACATGTATGGAAACAATCCACAGTGCTAAAAAAGTTCTAAATACGGATAGTGCCGAGGATAGCATAAGTGTTGAAACATTGAATAAAATCACACATACACCTGCAGTAATAATAAGAAAAAGATCAGAATAAAAATTACATAGACATAGACCAATATAAAAAAAATCAGAATAAAAATTTAAAAAATTTTGAAAAACATGATTATACTAAAAATACTTATAAAAAACAAAAAATATATTAATAATTAAAACAATATAGATATGTTATAATAATATAATCCAATCTTCTAAAAAAATTAGTGTTTTTTGTTTATATTTTTCTTTTTTTATTTAATAAATCCAAATTATTTCATAAAAATAGCCAATTTCAACAATAAATACTGATTTAAAAAAGAATTAAATAAAAATAGGGAGAAATCAAATGTTAGATGACCCATTAGTACAAGACTTATTAAGAAAGATAATTGACGACCCTGGAGATCATCAGGGAGCTAAAAAGTCTAAAAGTAAAAAAAGTAAAAAAAATGATGATAAAGATTTAGACAACATGCTTATTGTTCAATGCCTTAATAAGGGAGTAAAAACTGACGAAGAGATTGCAGAAAAAACTGGAATCAGATTAAATATTGTTAGAAAAATACTCTACAGACTTTATGATGCTGGACTTGCAAGTTATAAAAGACATAAAGATCCTGAAACACAATGGTATAGCTACGATTGGAAATTTGAACCTGAAGAGGTTAATAAAACCATTAAAAAACAAATCAATGATGAAATTGAATTCCTTAAAAACATTTTAGACAATGAAAAAGACAATATGTTTTTCTCATGCCCTGAAGGACACACTAGATTTGATTTTGAAGACGCAAGTAATGTAGGTTTTACTTGTCCAGAATGTGGTGAAGAAGTCGTATTTGAAGATAATGCTGACATCATTAAAGAACTAGAAAAGGATATTAAAAAATATCAAAAAATCTATGATTCAATAGAAGTCAGTGAATAATATTTTTTTAAATTTTCTTAAATATTATTTTTACAAATAATATTATATTCAAACTACTTTTTTTTAAGTTTTAAACAGATATTTACGTTTTAATACTATTTTTTCAATGATTTACTTAATTATATAAATTATTTAACAATCAATATTATCTTTTTTTAAAGAATAATAATATAATTTAAATCATAAAATCAATAATTTAAGATTTTATTTTTATTCTTAAAAATTATAAATAAGATAAAACTTAAAAAAATAATTAATTATTAAATTAAAATAAAATCTAAGCTAAAAATATATTTATATTTTAGAAATAATTTGAAATCTAATTTTCTTAAATTAGAATAATTAATTATTAAATTAAAATAAAATCTAAGCTAAAAATAGATTTATATTTTAGAAATAATTTGAAATCTAATTTTCTTAAATTAGAATAATTAATTATTAAATTAAAATAAAATCTAAGCTAAAAATAGATTTATATTTTAGAAATAATTTGAAATCTAATTTTCCCAAATTAGAAAATATAAAATATATCTAATGATTAATATGGAAGAGATAGAACTTTTAAGAGAAGAGGGTTGTCCAGAAAATGTAATTGCCCATTGTATTGCTGTCTGTAAAAGGGCACAGGAAATAGCTATGAATTTTCCCAATGCAGATAAGGAGCTTATTAAAACAGGAGCATTATTACATGACATTGGAAGATCCAGAACACATGGCATTAAACATGCAGTAGTTGGTGCAGAACTTGCACGTCAACATGGTTATTCTGATGAAGTTGTAAACATTATTGAAAGACATATTGGTGTAGGCATTACTAAAGAAGAGGCAGAAAAATTGAATCTTCCAATAAAATCCTATGTTCCAGAGACTATTGAGGAAAAGATAGTGGCTCATGCAGATAATCTATTACATGGAACTGAAAGAGTAGATACGGAATATGTCATTAAGAAATGGAAAAAGAGAATGGACAGTCCGAATGATTCTATTGAAAGACTGTTAAAATTAGATTATGAGCTTATTGGTCAATTTAATCAATGAAACTTTAATCAGAATCAATTATTATCTTTTTAATAATGAATCTATTAAAATCAGACAAGATTTTTTTAATAGCTTATTAAAATAAACTATGAGATTAAATTAATAGCGCTTGTTTAACCAATATTATAATTAAAGAAATAAGGATTGTGTAATATATGAAAGTTATATGTTCAAGTGAGGAATCATTATACAGACCTGAGGCAGTAAGATGGAGAGAAAGGATGAGATTAATGAAACCATATGGTAATGTAGTTGCAATTCTTCCTTGTTCTATGAAAAAACCATATTCCAATTCAAAATCCCATCAAAAATTTAAAAGAGCAACTAAAGGTTATCAGGAAGTAATTGTTACTTCCCCTTTTGGAATATGCCCAAGAGAATTAGAAAATACCTTTCCAATACAATCTTATGATGTGAGTGTAACTGGTTCCTGGAGTGAAGATGAAAAGAGGGAAGCTGGAAAACTTTTAAGAGAGTATATTGGAGATACTCCTGCAGTTGCAAATGTTTCAGGTGGTTATGAGGAAACATGTAGGGAATATTTGGATGATCTCGATATAACATATACCTGTGTAGATAATCGTCCAACCAATCCCGATTCCATTTATAATATGAGAATGGAATTAAAAAAATATGAAAAGATGCCACGTCGTGAGAGAACATTACACGAGTTAAGATCTATTGCCAAATATCAATTTGGTGAAGGTGGAGAAAACCTTATACCGGATGATGTGATTATTAAGGGAAGATATCATCATAAACTTTATTATAACAACAGACAGATTGCATTTTTAAATAAGGATGTTGGTTTATACACCTTGAGTTTAGCTGGTGGGGAAATACTTGGAGAATTGAATCTTAAAACTGTGAATATTGATTTCGATTTAAAAACAAACACCGTTTTCTCAGTAGGTGTTGAAAGTGCAGATCATTCCATCATACCTCGGGATGAGGTGGTAGTCATGAGGAATGATGAAGTATTAGGAACCGGAAAGGCCATAGTTAGTGGAGAAGAGATGGAAAAATCTAATTATGGTGTTGCAGTAGACATAAAGCATAGAAAGAAATAAATTTAAAACTTTTCAATTAGAAAAATCAATTATCCATTTTTCCAAAAATTGAAAAAGTATTTAAATAGTAAATTTTAATAATAATAACAATTGTTTTATAAAAATATGAAAAGTCAAAAATCATATAAAATTAGTACCTGGAAATAGTATATTTTAAATATGACGATTTGACAATAAACAATTAGTATTAAAAAATTTTAAGAAAAAAGAAAAAACAGGTGATAAATATGTCCGAAGATATTGTAAGTGATATAAGAAATGCAATTTACCCAGTATTAGATCCACATATGGGAATAAGTGTAATCGACATGGGAATTGTACAATCTATTGACGTTAATGACGGAGTAGCAGACATTGTTATTAAACCAACTAATCCTGCATGTATGAGTATTACCCGTGTAGCTGTACAAGTTAAAGAATTAGCAGGAAGAGTAGAGGGCGTAGATAAAGTTCATGTAAAAATCATTGAACATGCAATGGCAGATACTCTTAATGAAATGATTAATAGAGATTAAATTTAAATTTTTAAATTTTTAAATTTTTCTTATTGTAAAGCATAACATTTAAATAATATAAAAATAAAAATTATATTAACTTGTATTTCTTGAAAATAGAAGTGTTATTATTAAAAAATATTTTTTTTATATAGGCTAGTGGCACAGCTTGGTTAGCGCGCACGGCTGATAACCGTGAGGTCATGGGTCCGAATCCCATCTAGCCTACTAAAAAACTTTTTATAGATATTTAATTTCATATAGGCTAGTGGCACAGCTTGGTTAGCGCGCACGGCTGATAACCGTGAGGTCATGGGTCCGAATCCCATCTAGCCTACTAAAAAACTTTTTTTATTAGTTGTTACTTTTTTTAAAAGAATTCTATTTTATATATACTTTAAAAATTTTTTAAAAAACAATAATTAAAATAGACAAATAACTATATTTTTTTAAATATTTTCATTGATTTTATTGGAATTAATAGAGATTCTATATATTATAAAAGTATATATACTTAAAAAACAAATACTTCAATGTACAAAAAATGGGAGTGGAGTTAAAATGTGGGGAAAAATAAATGAAAAATTTCGAAAGTATCCTGCAAGAATCAGAGTAGTACAAAAAATGTTAGAACTAGGTATAAGAATCAGTGATGATGGAAAGATTTACTGTGGTGACTTAAAGATTAACGAAGCAGCCCTTGCAAAAGTATCCAATGTAGACAGAAGGGCAATAAAATCAACCATTGATTTAATTTTAGATGATAAGGAATTAAGTACCATATTCAAGAATATTGTTCCTGCAGGTACATTACTTAAAAACATTGCAAAAAGTTTAGGCCTTGGTGTAATTGAAATAGAATCCGGAGAAAAAAGTAATGGTATCCTTGCATCAACCAGTGCATTAATCGCATCTAAAAATATCAATATAAGACAAGCTTATGCTGAGGACACATATCTTGAAGAGAATCCTGTACTTACAATCATTACAGATGAGCCAGTACCTGGAGACATAATAAATGAATTCTTAAAGCTAGATAATGTTAAAAGGGTTTCAATTTATTAAATAAACCCTTTTCATTATTTTTTTATTCCGATAAAAAAACAATCAACTAATTCTACTCAAATGAGATGTTAAATCTAATTTTTAATTTAATTATAACTACTTTTATTCTAGACGGAATCACCATTAAATAAAGATCCATAAACTATTAATTATTAAATCCATGTTCATTAATTTATAATGCGTTTGTTTAAATAGATAATCCCAAAAGAGCAAATGAACTATTTTTACTTAAATTACTTAACTTTAAATCTAATATTTAAATATAAATATTTTAAAGCCAATTTTAAAGTTAAACATTAATCCATTAACAGTAAATAGTTTATTAGAATTTAGAAATCAAAAAACTAGAAAAAACCAATATAAAAATCAATACAATGTAAATAGAAAAAAATAAGACAAAATCAATAAAAGAGAAAAATTAAATTAGATAAAATTAAATTTAAGCCTCTTGAGAATGAGCTGCTTCCCATTCTTTATCCTCTTCATCAAGAACATCTAAAAGCTCATCCCATGCTTCCAAAGATTCTTTAGCTGCTTGTTCAGTTAATTTTTCAATAGCATAACCTGCATGAATCAAAACATAATCTCCAACTTCCACATCAGGAAGAAGATTTGTTCTAGCGGTTTGCCTTACTCCACCGAAATCAGCTGCAAGTAAATTATTCTCTTTATCTAATTCAACAACCTTAGCAGGTGCTGCAATACACATAGTACACACTCCTATAAATTATTTTTAAAATTATTAAAAATTAAAAAACCTATATATCAATCATTATTAACTTAATAGTTACAAGTATATAAAAATATTTAATTAAATCAAAAAAAGTATTACTTTAATAATTTTTATTAATAAAAAAGTCCAATATTAAAACCTTAAATAAAAATCAAAAAAAATAAAAAGGTTTTTTAAAACATAAACGAAAATAAGAAATGATAAAGAATTTCTAAAATAGAGATATGAGGTATTATCATGGAAAATATTGTTATTGGTGCAGGTCCTGCCGGAAGGGTAGGATCAATAGAACTTGGTAAGTTAGGTGAAGATACCATACTTATCGAGAAGAAACATATTGCAGGGACTTGTTTAAATGAGGGATGTATGGTTATTTGTGCTTTAAACAATGTTGTTCATCATTTAAACAATAATAGAAAATATGCTAATCACGGATTCTTAAAGGGAAATATTGAAGTTGATTATGAAGCGTTATGTGAAAAAATCAGGGAAACACAGAGAAAACTTAGATATATCGAACAAAAAGAGTGCGAAGAGGTAGGAAATAAAGTCATTTTTGGAGAGGCAAAAATCGACGGGGACACTGTTAATGTTAATGGTGAAAGCTTCCAATATAAAAATCTTTTAATCTCAACAGGAGGAAGACCATTCATACCCGATATTAAAGGTAGTGAAAATGGATATGTAAGCAGTAATCTCCTTGATTTAAAAGAGATACCTGAGAATGTAAATATTATTGGAGGAGGAACAATAGCTACAGAAATAGCCAATATATTCTCCGGTTTCAAATCCAATGTCAATGTATTTGCAAGAAGCCAATTTCTAAAAGAAGTTGATGCATCCGCCAAAGATTATATAATGAAAAATCTATTAAACAACATCAATGTTTATGAAAATACAGATGCTGAAGAGATTAAAAAGGATTCCTTAATTACATCAAAAGGAGAATTTGAGGGAATTACCTTTATATGTACAGGAAGAGTTCCAAACTCAGAAATAGCTAAAGACTTTCTTGAATTGAATCCGGATAATTCAATTAAAGTCAACAATATGATGGAAACAAGTAAAGAACATGTTTATGCTGCAGGAGATGTTACTGGAGGATATAAGTTTACACCAGTTGCAAGAATGGAGGGAGTAACAGCTGCAAGAAATATGGCAGGATACTCACAAATAGTTGATTACAAATATATCCCCGAATCAATAACTCTTGATATGCCTGTAAGTTTTGTAAAAAGCAATGATAAGGTTGAAACAGAAAGTATTGAAATACCAGGATTGGCAGGACCTGACTCATTCTGGAATATATTAAATGGAGATACGGGATATACAAAAATAGACATTAACAAAGAAAATAGAAATGTTGAAAATGTTTTCTCAATTTCCCCATCATCAGTAGATGATGTTGCATATATGACTATGCTCATGACCCTTGGTATGGATATGGAAGACTTTGATGAATTCTTAGAGATTCATCCATCCACAGATGCAGTTTCCAAAATAATGAAATACATGTATTAATCATTTAAAATTTATGGCCAATTAAAGAATATGATTTAATGTTCTATTAAATTATATTCATTTTCCATATATTTTAGAAGAAATGAAATTCTTTAGATAATTAAGAGATTTATTTAATAGCTAATTAAAGATATTGAAACTGACTTTAACCACTATTTTTATAATATAATTAGCTAGATTTTATTAAAAATTATAAATATTAAAATCAAAGATTTACCTACTTAGAAGATCAATATAAATGAGGTGTAGATATGGAAGAGGCATGGGAAGGTTTATTTACAAATAAAGTCTTGGAGAGGGGAAGATTATATTATATAGAAGGACGTGTGGAATTACTTTCCTATGAAAACACATATCTTACAGCCGAGGTATATGGAACAGACTATTATAATGTTACAATAGAACTTACTGAGAATTTCATAAAAGGTATGAGCTGTGATTGTCCTTATGCTGCAAATCACAGATATTGTAAACATATGGCTGCGGTCCTATATTCCATAGAAAACAGTAATCTGATTCTTGCAGATGACAATAGTGAAAATGAGACCATAAAATCATTAATCGATTCCGCTGATGAGGATAAGCTAAAAGAGTTTTTAGATGAGATTTTAGAAAATGACATGAGTCTTAGAAGGGAATTCAAATTTAGATTTAAAGGAGAACTTTCTAAAGAAGATCAGGATTTCTATAAAAACAAGATCAATTTAATGTTTAATTTTAATGGAGAATTTCTTGAAACAGACTATATTGAAATTTTAGATAATTTAGAAATTAATCTACTGGAATTTATAGAGGAGGATATTGAAGAACTGTTAAAACATGAAAAATACCCTTTTATTTTCGAACTATTTAAGAACATCTATAGGCAACTTTATTTCTTAGTCGAAAATTACAACAATGAAAATACAGAAGTTTATTTTAAGGAAATAGGACGTCACTCATTTAAAATACTTAATAAATTAGTAAATTCCAATATTGACGAGAAATTAAAGGACAATATATTTAACTGGAGTTTAAAAAAATTAGATTATAATATTTCCAGTCCATTAAACAAATATTTAGAATCCATTATAATATATAAATTCGATAATCCTTTTTATATTCTAGAGAAAAACGATTTTGCAGATAGAAAGATTGAGGAATACAAAGACAATAGAGATAGTGATGATTTTAAGAACATTATTGAGTTTAAATATAAAATTCTAAAATCAGAGGGAGCAGGTAAGAAAAAAATCAATAGATTCCTATCTAAATATAACTATAAAATAAATTAACCATTAAAAAATTAAAAGACAGTTTGAAAAGCTTAAACCAATAAAGAAAATTAAGTGCAAGTAAAAAAAAGGTTAAATGAAAATAATTAGTGAATAAAGAATAAAATAGCTAATTATTTAAATAAATTTAACCGAATTAGCCATTCTATAACAGGCATCCTCATTAACATATTGAACCCTTACACAGGAATTGTTATCATCAGAATATACAAAACAATTGTAATAGCTTATAATTCCCCCGTCTTTATATATTGTAAGGTTACCTCTCTTAATTTTAGAGTTATTAACCAATGATTTAGTATTACTATCACAGTATACCCTTTCTGTTTTATTAGTTAAATCATAATAAGATACAATAACCTTATTAGACTCATAACTTACCAGATTACTGTCATTCACTATTCTTGAAAAATGAAAAGACTCTGGAACATCCATTGTAAAATTATCCTCAAAGTTATGATTTACATAGTTAAAACTCTGATATGAAGATAATACCTCACTAGCAAAAACCAATAATAGTATTACAATGAGTATTCCAATTCCAACTTTAATCCTTTTATCCATATTCCACACCCAAATAAATATATAGAGAAAAAACTATTTTCGAGCTTCTTTTATAATAATATCACTTATTCTATCTCTAGAACCGGCAATTTTAGAGCCATATTCATAAGTTTTTGACTTTACATCTTCAAGATTATCCATCACATCCTCAATAGCACTGGCCAGATTATCGTTATCCGCCTCAAAAACAGCTCCCCTAAAGACCTGAGCCATATTATGATAACGACCATATTTAACTCTTAGAAGTGCGATAGTTGGAAGATGACAAGTCATAGCCTCTGAAAGCATCATACCATCATCAGTTAAAACTGCAAGATCTATTAATTCATATAAATCATTTATCCAATTAATATAACCTAAATAAATCATATGTTCCTCATCAAACCAATCATAATATTCATCTTCAAGTGGAAGGCCTACCAAAACAATATTATATTTGTCAGTTAATTTAGAATAATCTGAAACACCACGGGCCATTTTCTCAAAGATTGTTGAACCTGAGGAGAATAAAATTGTTTTTTTGTTTTCATCAAATTCAACGGCATTTGGATTTTTAGATTTTACATCCTTACAATGCCCCTTAATTTTTAAAATAGCCTGATTTTTATCTCCTTTTTGAATAGTAGGTGCTACTGGAAAATAGGATCTGTAAACATTCTCAGGTATTTGACTTTGTCTAAACATATGTGCCTCTGGAAATACAATACAGGTATTAAGTTTAGTACATACTTTAGTATCTAATGGAGTGCTTAATATTCCTACAGCAGGAGTATGAGTAATTTTAGCGCCCAAACAACCGACCACTGCACCTCCACCAATAATTCCAACAACAACATCTGCTTTAGTTTTTTTAATTAAATTTCTACTTTGAAATACGGCTTTAACCGTCTTAAATCCTGCTTTTAATGTTGTAAGTTTGTTTGCAGCATGACCTCCAGCCTGTGGAATTGATATTTTATGCCAGGAATAGCCATTCTTTTCAAATAATATTCCTGGAGCATTTGAATCAAGTACAAGCTCACAATCACATCCCTTTGATTCCAATGCTTTTATAATATTCAAACCAATAACAGCATCTCCACCTAAACCTCTACCAGTAACAAAAACTAATGCTTTCATTTATATCAACCAAAAATATTAATAAGGTATAATCCTAATTTTAAAAGATTCCTAAAATACACTTTAATAATTAGATATGATTTATTAAAAAATATACTTTTACAAAATTTACTTTTAATAGTTATGTATTTTCTAAAAAATAAATTAAATCATTCTATAAAAAATTTTAAAAAATAATCAGATAAAAAGTAAAAAAAAACTACAAAAAAAATTAATGAATTTAAAAAAGATTAGACTTTAAACCATATAAAAAAGTTTTAAAAAATAATCAGATAAAAAGTAAAAAAAAACTACAAAAAAATTAATGAATTTAAAAAAGATTAGACTTTAAATTAAACTAAAAAAAAAGAGAAAACAAGTGATTATTCATCATCATAATGAAGATAATCAGATGTGTGGGCTGCAGGATTATAGACTAATCTTCTTCCTCCAAGAGTTATAGCCCAATTACTTTTAACTTCAGGCTGTCTATTTTTCCATATTAACTTTCTAATATAATCCCCAAGTCCTCCACCGGTTAAGACATCCATCACATAATCACCAAAAACAGGATTTGTTAATCCCATTTTCTGAGCAAAGAATACTTTTAAGGTACTTCTTCTTACAAATGCAATCAATAGTGTTGTGACTACAAATAATATAATTGTTGCAGGAAGACCTCCAAGCATATAGAATGAAATACCTAATGCTATTGCAAGAGTATGGTTTCCCACTTCACCTAACATGATTTTGCCTGTAAAATCAAGAGGGCAGTATGCGAATGTTGCAACAATTATTAGAAGTGGAGTATAAAATGCAGGTATCTCGGAAATTGGACCTGTATTTAATATTAACATCAATACTAAAACAACCAAACCCATTATCATTGTTACCATACAACAAGAACCTGGCTGCATATCAGAAATATTGACCGGTTGTATTAGCAATGCAATTAATATTGATGAAACACCAAGACCTAAATAGAAACCAGCAACCATTACCAGAATCATACCAATTCCACGGGATAACTGTCCCCATTCCATATTAGAATGTCCTATTTTACGTCTACCAAGTAAATCATCCACCAATGCAAAAAGACCCATTATTAAAACAAGGTTATTAAATTTTCCTGGAATGTAAAAACTTAAAACTATAAACAATATTATACCAACACCACGAGGCGTACCTCCTCGAACATTAGGATAAAGATTATGAATTAGACCCTTTTCACCTAAACGCCTCATAACAATATCCAATAATCCAGTTACAATAAATGTTATTAAAAAAACCTGAATTAATGCATAATAAATTCCCGTATACATAAAATAACCTATAATAAATTTTTAAAATAATAATTTATTAAAAAACAAACTAAAATAAGTTAACGAATAAATTAATAAATCATAGCACATATAATTTATAAATTTAATATTATATAATTCTTTTTAAATACTTATTTAAAAAAAATAAATTTTTAATTAAAATAATTAAAAAAAACATATAAAAATTAAAAAAAATTAAAACAATAAATTAAAGTCAATTCAACATATAAAAATGGGAAACATAAGGCTATGATATGGGATACCTTAACACGGCAGCGACTCCGCCTAAAGCCTGAAGTTGTTCTCCTCCTTCATGTTCACTACTAATAATAGTAACCTCTCCACCCATATTCTCAGTCAAATCCATGATCTTCTCCAGGTTATCCGATCTGATATTTAAATCGCGTACTAACAGTTTTTTTACTGCACCCATGTTTACTGCATTTTCTACCTGACTCTTACCATACACAACAAGTTCATGATTAGTGGATAATAAGGTTAGAAGATTATTGACATCCTTCATCTCAAATGCAATCCTATTTTCAGCAGATAACTTTTCAACGGTACCTTTCCTTAATACCTCCTGGATACCTACCCTTCCACCAGAACCTGTAGATTCCAATATGGATTTATCTGCAATCTCAGGATAGTTATCTTGAAGGAATTTGAAGAAATCATTTTTCCAAAATCCAGGTCCTGCAATAACGATGTTTTGAATATCATTAAATTTAAATAAAGACTTTACAATACTCTGATAAAATTTAACCAGATTTTTACTTCTATTCTTGTCCAAAACCTGTTTTCCTGAAATATTACCAATTATCGGACCATAATATTCCAGGCCATATTGGCGGATCAAACCAAATGTGGCAGTATCATCCTCAATTAAAATTATAATAGCTGATAATTTTTTAGAGGCTTTAATTGCCTGATTCAATCTATCCATCGTCCACTTGGACCATTTCTCTTTTCTGATTTTTAATGGAGTGTTTAATTTAACCTCGATAGTATGATGAGATCCAAGTGGTATAAGATCTTCAGGGCCTTTTGTAATAGAACCTGTAAGACGTAATTTTCCTGTAAACATGTGAAAACTTATGGATTCCACGTTAACTTCAAGTGTAAAAGTTTTTTTAACCCCCCTATCACTTCTAAGTTTATCGCCAGTAGTATCCTGAATACGCCTTGTAGTTTTAGATGTAACATAATCACCTTCCTCAACAATGTGAGATAAATGCCAAAGATCATCTAATGTTTCTGGAATAACCTCTATTATTCCCTCCTTCTGATTTTGATAACCTATCTTCATCATTACACCTACCCAAAATTTCTAAAATAAGAATTAATATTTCACCAATAAAAGAAATAATGTTTTAAAAAAATTAAATTAATAATATATATTATATATAATTATATTAACAGTTTTAATAATATAATTTATTTAATTTAGATTATATTAATTATACTAATTTAAATTGATATTGGTATTATTTTATTTTAATAATAAGTAGTGTTGGTAATATGGAAATTGGAATAATAGGTGGAACTAATGGACTTGGAAAAAGTTTAGCTTGCTATTTAAAACGTGACAACTTTAATGTAACAGTTACAGGTAGAAACCAGAAAAGGGGTTCTGATGTAAGTAATAAATTAGGTGTTAAGTATACTGATGACAATATAAAAGTTGCGGAGAATTCTGATATTCTAATTATTTCAGTTCCAATATCCACCACTGAGAGCATAATAAAAGAGTTAGGTCCACATATGAAAGGCGGATCTTTAATGATGGATGTTACCTCAGTTAAAACAGGACCAACATATACCATGAGGAAATATCTACCTGATGATGTTGAATCAATACCAACACATCCTGTCTTCGGACCTCGTACACCTGGTTTTGAAGGGCAGGTCATAGTTTTAACACCACTTGAAAAAGGTAAATGGTATCCCAAAGTTTACAATTACCTCAAAGGTAAGAATATGAGAATTATTGAAACCAATTGCCAACATCATGACGATATGATGGGAATAGTTCAGGTTTTAACTCATTTCTCATATATCTCAATTGCATCCGCCATTGAAAAATTACATATCAACATCAAGGATACGGAACCTTACGAAAGTCCAATATACAATATTATGATTGATACGATTGCCCGTATTACTGCACAGAATCCGTATTTAACCTATTCCATTCAATCCGAAAATAGAAATGGTGAGAAAATTAGACAGGCATTTGCAGATGCAGTACTTGAACTTAAAGAGGTACTTACAAGAGAGGATGATGAGGAATTTAGAAATATTGCAATAAGGGCAACAAAAAATATGGGGGATGTCAAGGCTGCCCTTGGAAGAAGTGATAAGATTATTGAATCTTTAAGTGAGGAAGAGAACAAACTATATAAATCAATTGGATTCGAAATTGGTCTAAAACATATTTACTCTGGAAAGGTTCATGTGGGAATTGTTAAAGAAATTAAAGACGGTTTTGTAGTACTGGACGATAATACAAGAAAGGAAAATAAACTTAAAATAGCCAACATCAAAATATTATCTGATGAGGAGTTATTCAAATGGAAAAAAACCCATTGGAAAATACATACCATCTCAGTAAGCTGTCTTTTTTTAAAAGACTCCGATGCAGAAATTATCAAAGAAACAATATCAAAATTACCGGATATTACCTCAGTCAAATTAACTGAAATCTATAATGGCCCACAAATAGATGAAGATAAGATTAGTTATACCTATGAAGTTAAAAGTTTAAGTAGTGAGGGTTTTAACAATGTCTACAAACTAATCGAAGGTTTTGGCGGTAAAATAAGATAATCCAATTTCTTATTTACTTTTTTTAAATTTTTAGTTTGATAACTAATAGAATATATAATCTATTATTCAATTAAATAAAATCAATAACTAATATAAATAATATAACCAACTATAAACTACTTTTTTTAAAAATTACACATTACCTTTTTAAAATTAAATAATTATTTCATTTCCATCAACTATTTTAAAAAAAAAAGATTATTTAATTTACATATGTTAATAATCAGTTTATCTTAATATAAAATTTGATATAATCAAAATTTAAGATTCTAAAAATTTATTGAAATCTGATTCCTACTCACATAACACCAGAATATAAAATCAATTTTTTATAAAACTTTTAGAATATTTAATAAGAAAGTATAGGGAAAATAAGAAAAAGTAATACTTAATATAATAAAAATTATTACAAAAACCGAAACCTTTATATATAAGTACATACAATCTATATTATAGTTACTACAAGTAACTAAAAAAAAATTCAAAATAAAATACTAAAATTAAAGTTAAATTAATATTTATTTTTGAATTTTATCATTTAGAATTCATAATTATTATTTTAAATCATAAAAGCATGTAAAAAATTAAAAATAAACTTAAATAATATTTTAAGTACCAAAGGTTAATAAACTTAAAATATGATTTCAATTTTATATTATTAATATTTTATAGGCTTGAACAATTAAGGAGATGGTTATTATGGCTGACACAAATGATAAAACTCCAACCTTAAAAGTTGCAGAGGCATTATCTCAAAGAGATATTGGTCAGGGTATCGTTAGGATAGATCCTAATGCAATGAGTGAACTAGGTCTTCAGGAAGGAGATTTAGTTGAAATTAAAGGATCAAAAACCACAGCTGCAACCGTTGTATCTTCACAATCTGATATTGGTCTTGGAATTATTAGGATGGATGGAACTATCCGTAAGAATTCAGGGGCTTCAATTGGTGAGGAAATTGAAGTTAAAAAGACTACTGCAAAAATAGCTAAAAAAGTAGTTCTTGCACCAACTGAAAACAATGTTAAAATCCAAGGTGACATTAGAGGATTATTCTTAAATAAAGTTATGACCAAAGGAGACATTATTGGTTCAGGAATTAAACCTCCAATGATGCATAATCAAACTGGAAATCCAATCGATGATATGTTTAATAGCTTCATGGATATCTCCCCTATGGGTGAATTAAAATTCGCCGTAGTTCAAACTCACCCTACAGGTGTTGTAAAAATTGGTCCAAATACACAAGTAGACCTACAAGATCATCCGGTAGACGTATCTAAACTTGAAGGTGTAACCAATCTTGTAAATGTAAGTTACGAGGATATTGGTGGTCTTAAAGAAGAGGTAAGGAAAGTAAGGGAAATGATTGAAATTCCTCTTAAAAGGCCGGAACTCTTTGAAAGATTAGGAATTGCACCACCTAAAGGAGTCTTAATGCATGGACCACCAGGTACAGGTAAAACCTTACTTGCAAAAGCAGTTGCAAGCGAAAGTGATGCTCATTTTATCTCAATTAACGGACCTGAGATTATGAGTAAATATGTAGGTGGATCTGAAGAGAACTTAAGGGAATTCTTTGAAGAGGCTGAAGCAAATGCTCCTTCCATCATATTTATTGATGAATTAGATGCAATTGCACCTAAAAGAGAAGAAACCCAAGGGGAAGTAGAAAGAAGGACAGTTGCACAACTTCTAACCTTAATGGATGGTCTTAACAGCAGAGGACAAGTAGTTGTTATTGGTGCTACTAACAGACCAGATTCATTAGATCCTGCACTTAGAAGACCTGGAAGATTTGATAGGGAAATTGAAATCGGTGTTCCTGACAGAGATGAAAGGAAAGAAGTACTTGAAATCCATACAAGGAATATGCCTTTAAGTGATGATGTGGATCTTGATAAAATAGCTGATAGCACTCATGGATTTGTAGGTGCAGATTTAGAATCATTATGTAAAGAAGCTGCAATGAGAGTTGTAAGAAGATTAATACCTGAGATTAATCAAAGTGACGAGGAGATTCCGGAGGAAACTCTTAAGAAAATCATTGTAACTAATGATGACTTTAAAGAAGCATTAAAAGAAATTCAACCTTCTGCTTTAAGAGAAGTTCTTGTCCAAATCCCAGATGTTAAATGGGATGATATTGGTGGACTTGAAGATGCAAAACAAGAGTTAAAAGAAGCTGTAGAATGGCCACTTAAATATCCGGACAAATTTAAAAAATTCCATGTTGATCCTCCTAAAGGAGTATTATTATATGGACCACCAGGTACAGGTAAAACCTTACTTGCAAAAGCAGTTGCAAGCGAAAGTGAAGCAAACTTCATTGCAATTAAAGGTCCAGAACTCTTATCCAAATGGGTAGGAGAATCAGAAAAAGGTGTAAGGGAAGTATTCAGAAAAGCAAGGCAAACTGCACCAACAGTTATCTTCTTTGATGAAATTGATTCCATTGCAAATACCCGTGGAACAGATGCTGGAAGTTCAGGTGTAACTCAAAGGGTAGTAAATCAATTACTTACCGAAATTGATGGTATGGAAGATTTACATGATGTAGCAATCATTGCTGCAACTAACAGACCAGATATTATTGATCCTGGTCTAATGAGACCTGGAAGATTTGACAGACATATTAAGGTAGACACTCCTGATGAGGATAGCAGACTTAAAATCTTCAAAGTCCACACAAAGGATATGCCTCTTGCCAGTGATGTAAATCTTGAAAAACTAGCAAAACATTCAGAAGGATATGTTGGAGCTGATATTGAAGCAGTATGCCGTGAAGCTGCAATGTTAACTTTAAGAAACAATATCGATGCTGATGAAGTAAATATGAAAGCATTCAACGAAGCTATGGAGAAAGTCAAACCTAATAAAAATGATCCTGGAGAGGAAATGGTACAATACCTCTAGATAAAAAAAGTCCTAAATAAATAGAATAGAAGTCCCGACAGGGACTTCTAATAAAATATACTCAGTAAAACTAGATGATTTAGAAGCATTGGCTTCTTAGAATAGTTAAAAAAATAACCTCTAAAAAATAATTAGAAATTAAGTCCTGAAAAAACCTCTAATAAACTTAATTTCTAAAATTTATATTATTATCAAGAAATAAATAAAAAATCTCTCAATTTATAAAGTCTATAATATAAAACACATAAATTAAATCACATAAAAAGCTTAACTACCATAAGCTTAAATGTACAAGCAAAACACGAAATTTAAATAAAAATTAATATTATATATTTCAACCTCTAATATAAATTATAATATTAAAGTCCATAAAATCTCCCTATAAAATAGAAAGTGAGAATCGGATTTCTGTAATCTGGTTCTCATTTTTTTATAAAACCATTGTAATACTTTTTTTAAAAAAAATAATAATCAATTTAATAAATAAAAATAGACTTCTTTTTATTAAAAAATATAAACCAATAAACAGATAAGTATAATTGATTTAGACTATTATAAAAATAAGATAAATTTTTATAGATTTTATTATTAAAGAAGAATTAGGATAATAATCTTTATTAAAATAGAATTTATTTTATTATAATTATATGAAGTGATGAAATGACCCAAATGACAGAAGCTTTAAAAGGTAACATTACTCCGGAAATGGAAACAGTAGCAAAATTTGAAGAAATTGATGTAAATAAGATTTTAAGAGGAGTAGCTAATGGTACCATTGTAATACCAAAGAATGTTAACCGTGATACAGATGTAAGGGGAATTGGAACAGGACTTACAACAAAAGTCAATGCAAACATAGGTTCTTCAACCAAAATTGAGGATCTTGATTTGGAAGTAAATAAAGCTAAACTTGCAGTAGAATATGGTGCAGATGCAGTTATGGATTTAAGTACAGGTCCAAAATTAAATGAGTTTAGAAAGGCCATATTAGATGCTGTAGATATTCCAATAGGAACAGTACCAATATATGAAGCAGGCGCCCATACATTAAATGCCAATAAAGAAATTATTGATATGGATCCTGATTTAATCTTTAAAGTCATTGAAAGTCAGGCAAAGGAAGGGGTTGACTTCATGACATTACACTGTGGAATTACCAAGGAACTAGTTCCTAAGATTCAATCCCAAAAAAGAAAAATGGGTATAGTATCCCGTGGTGGAACCTTCCTTGCATCCTGGATATTACACAATGACATGGAAAACCCATTATATGAAAACTATGATTATCTATTGGAACTTGCACTTGAATATGACATCACTTTAAGTTTAGGTGATGGACTACGTCCAGGATGTCTATCTGATGCAAGTGATATACCTCAAATACAGGAATTAGTAAATCTTGGAGGCCTTGTTAAAAGAGCCCAAAAAGTAGGTGTACAAACAATGGTTGAAGGACCTGGACATGTACCTTTAAACCAGATCAAATCCAACATGGAACTTGAGAAAACATTATGTCATGGAGCACCATTCTATGTACTTGGACCGATTACAACCGATTTAGCACCAGGTTATGATCATATCACCTCAGCAATTGGAGGAGCAATAGCTGCATCAAATGGAGCCGATTTCCTATGTTATGTAACCCCTGCGGAACACCTATCATTACCATCACTTGAAGATGTTAAAGAGGGAGTAATAGCTGCAAAAATAGCTGCAGAAGCTGCAGACGTTGCACTTGGAAATGAAAAAGCTTTAAAAAGAGAGGAAGAAATGGCTGATGCAAGACGTAAATTCGATTGGGATAAACAATTTGAACTTGCATTTGACAAATCAAAACCAAGGGTATATAAGGACAAATGTGAGATAGAAGACAAAGAAATGTGTGCTATGTGTGGAGAGTTCTGTGCTGTAAAAATAGCTAAAAACGATTTCTGAAGGGGAATACCATGAAATATCAAGAATTGGTTGATGTTTATGAAGCACTAGCTGCCACCACAAAAAGATTAGAGAAAACTGAAATACTTTCAAATTTCTTCAAAACCGTTGACAGCGAGCTTATTGATAAAGTCACATTATTATGTCTAGGTAAAGTTTTTCCCTCCTGGAGTGAAGAGGAACAGGGAATTGGAGATAAACTTGTAATGAAAGCCGTTGCTGATGTAGCAGGCGTAAGTGTACTTGATGTTGAAAATGAGGTAAACAACCAGGGAGATATTGGAGCTGCAAGTGAGGTTCTTGTAGAAAATAAAAAACAGATGACATTTTTCTCACAGGCACTTACAATTGAATTCGTCTTTAACAATCTCAGGAAACTCGCTAAAATCTCAGGCGAAAAATCAACCTCCAGAAAAATATCAATTATTCTTGAATTACTCTCCTCTGCAAGTGCTACAGAATCCAAATACATATGTAGAACAATTGTGGAACAATTACGTATTGGTGTTGGTGAGGGTATTATAAGGGATAGCCTTTCCGATGCATTTGGAATTGATAAAAAAATTGTTGATAGGGCCACCATGCTAACAAATGATTTGGGACTTGTTGCAAAAGTCGGAGAAACCGAAGGTGCAGAAGGACTTGAAAAGTTAAATCTAACACCGGGAAAACCTGTAAAGCTAATGCTTGCACAGTTGTCTGAAGGTATCGATATAAGCATTAATGAGATGAAGAAGGCATTATGTGAAACAAAATATGATGGAATCAGATGCCAAATACATAAACACAATGGTGAGGTAACCCTATTTACAAGAAGACTTGAAAATATTACAAAAGCAATTCCGGAAATTGTAGATGCTGTAAATAAAGGTTTACCAGATGAGGACTTTGTTGCAGAAGGTGAAATTATTGCAATGCGTGATGGAAAACCCTTATCCTTCCAGAATATCCTACATCGTGTAAGACGTAAATACAATATTGAAGAGGCAATGGAGAATATCCCTGTAGAACTTTATTTATATGATTTATTATATTATAAAAAACCGCTTATTGATGAGGCAATGGAGAAAAGACGTGAAATTCTCGAATCAATTACCGACACCTCAACGGATATGATTAATCTAAGTGAACTCGTAATATGTACACCCGATAATGTCAAGGATGCTCAGGATTTATTTAAGAGATCCATTGCTGGAGGTCATGAGGGTATTATGATTAAAAACGCATTTGAACCATATATTCCAGGAGTACGTGGTAAGAAAATGCTCAAATATAAAGCAGAACCTGAAAACCTTGATGCCGTTGTTGTTGGTGGAACCAAAGGTATTGGTAAAAGAGGGGAGTTCATAGGATCTTATCTTATAGCACTTCAGGATGAGGATGAGAATCTTAAAACTGTTGCTCAGGTTGGTACAGGCCTCACTGATGAACAATTAGAGGAGCTTACTAAAAAGATGGAAGAATATAAAATCTCACAGAAAGGTACAAAGATTACAGTAGAACCTAGAATAATATTTGAAGTTGCATATAGTGAGATTGTAAAAAGTCCAGAATATGAGGCAGGATATTCATTAAGATTTCCAGTAGTTAAAAGAATAAGGGAAGATAAAGGCCTTAAAGACATCGATACTGTTGAAAGACTTAAATCCATGTATAAGGAATAAATCCCCTTTTTCCATTTAATTTATTTATTTTTAAAGCTTCAAAATCAGTTAACCAAAAAAAAATAATCGCATTAAGCATTTTAAGCTTTAAAAACTAATTAAAAACAAATAATATTAATCAACTATTTTTATACTTTAAGTTAAAAATTAAAATTAAAAATTAAATGCCTAATTTTTAAAATAATTTAATCATATACTAATTTTCTGACAATACTGCTATTAAATAAAGGATTAAATTATAAACCATTTAAAAATTTAAATCCTAAAATTATTACAAAAAACGAGAAGATATCAAGACTTTCAGATATTTAAAATCTTTAAAATAATTTAACTAAAAATAAATAAACCTTATAAATTCCTTTAATAAATCAAAAAATATAGTTTATAGAAGCATTCTATAAACTTAAGTAAATTAAAAGGCCAGGTTATATGATTATTACAGATAAGGACATTTATAAGATCGCTTTAATCACCACTATTATTGGAATAGTTGGATTAATTCTCACCTCAGGTTTTATAGAGCCTAAGGAACTAAGTGTTAATCAGATTACAAGTAATAATATAAATGAGAAAATAGTAATCCATGGAACTATTTCCAGTATCAAATATTCGAAGAATAGTAAAACCTGTTTTATAAGTTTAAATGATAAAACCGGAAGAATAAATTTAATACTATTTGAATCTGGCCTTGATGATTTTAATAACCATAACATTAACATAAATCAATTTAACAATAGAAATGTTAAGGTTACAGGAACTGTTACTCAGTATAAAAATGAACTAGAATTAAGTTTAGAAGATTCAAACTCTATAAAATTTGAATAATATTGATTCCAATTATAAATTGTTTACTGGAAGTTTAGCAATATTAAAAAATCAGCCACACCTAAAAAAGACAATGAAAGAAATATTATTTTTATATACCTAAAAAAAATTAAAACTAATAAGATACAAAAGAATAATTAAAAAAATAGAAAATATTAATATTTTTAAGATAGAAATATTTTAATATTAAATTTTACTAATTATAAAAAATCTGATTACATGATTCGATTTGAAATCATAGATTTTTCTTTAAATTGTTTTATTAATTCAAGAATATAAGGTATAAAAATGTCTAAAAAACGATTATTTGGAACTTTTGGTGTACGTAGAGTAGCAAATGAAGAAATGACACCGGAATTTGCAGCAAGACTTGCAGCAAGTTATGGTACTCTTATACAAGGAACTGTTGCTATTGGAGGAGATACAAGAACATCTACCCCCATGTTAAAACATGCGATTACTGCAGGATTATTATCCTCAGGATGTGATGTGGTAGATTTAGGAATACTTCCAACTCCTGCAATCCAGTATGCAGTTAGAAATTATTATGATGGTGGAATTATAGTAACTGCATCCCACAACCCTCCAAAATATAATGGTCTTAAATTTGTAGATGAGTATGGAATAGGTACACCAGATGACATGGAACTTAAAGTTGAAGAGATGTTCTTTGATAGTGAGCCTAAAAGGGCAAAATGGGACGAAATAGGAAAGGTTTATACAAATAACAACATAATTGACGAATACATTGATGAGGCAATCAAAAGGGTAGATTCAGAGGCAATTAAAAATGCACATCTCAAGGTAGTTGTAGACTGTGGATCAGGTGCAGGTTCTTATACAGCTCCATATTTACTTAGAAAACTTGGATGTGATGTTACAACATTGAATTGTCAAGCTGACGGTCACTTCCCAGGACGTAATCCTGAACCTATCGAGGAAAATCTTGGAGATTTAATAGCTACCGTGAAAGAATTAGGTGCGGATATTGGTCTTGCACATGACGGTGATGCAGACAGAACCATATGCATTGACGAGAAAGGTAATTTTGTTCTTGGAGATAAGACATTCTCACTTGTTGAAAAAGCAATGCTTAAAGAAAACAATGGTGGAACCATTGTAACTACAGTTGCAACCTCAACAGCAATCTATGATATTGCAGAAGAATATGGTGGGGGGGTTATTGCAACTGCTGTAGGAGATTTACTTGTTGCAAGAAAACTTCAAGAGACCGACGGATTATTTGGTGGAGAAGAGAACGGAGGATTAATATTCCCTGATTTCGTTTATGGAAGGGATGCTGCAATGACTGTATCCAAAATTTTAGAAATCATTGCCAAAGAGAAAAAACCATTATCAGAACTTGTAAGTGAACTTCCTGAATATTATACAGTTAAAATGAAAACAGGATGTCCTGATGATAAGAAAGAAGAGGTTATGTCCAAGATAGCTAAAGAGATTTCCGATACTACCGACTATGAACTTGATAGAACTGATGGAGTTAAAATCCTAAGGGATGACGGCTGGGTAATCATTAGACCTAGTGGAACAGAACCTATATTCAGATGTTTCGCCGAAACAGACAACATTGATAAATCTCAGGAAATGACCGAATGGGGAATTTCACTAGTTAAGAAATACTTAAATGAATAAACAAACATTTTATTCATTTTTCCTTTTTATAAATTTTTAAAACAATATATCATAAAAAATTTTTTACTATTTTTAAGTTCTAAGTGATATGATGAAGTGTCCAAACTGTGGTACAGACAATAATAACAATGAAGCGAAATGTAGAAAATGTGGATACAACTTAGATATCATTAAAGAATACAATGCTAGAGGAAATGACAATAAATTAATATCCAGTATTGACTCCAATACAAGTTTTATAGGAGTTATGATTGGATTTATTATATTTGGAATATCATTATTTTTAAGCTCATTTTTATATAATCCTTATTTAATAAACGGAAGGATTTCATATACCATTTATTTAGGTATTATAATACTTACTTCACTATTTACCGGAAGTCTTATTACAGGAACTATTAGTTGTAACAATCTTAAGGATGCAAACACCAATGGTTTATCTTTCTTAGTTATCAGCTATCTTATAGTTTTAGGATCTTTAGCCCTTTCATATGCTTCCAACAGTCTTCCATCAAATATAATATCCGATTCAGTAGGTTCTGTAATAAACACTACCACACTATCCTCTAATTCAACTGCAAATAACACGATAGATTCGATAGAACTTATTGTATTTCTCCTAATAGGTCTTGTTGTAATCTTTATAGGAACCTATCTTGGAACAATTCTAGTAAGATTAATCCAAAGATAGACCATTACAAAAAAAATCAAATATAGCCCATTACAAAAAAGCCTGAAAAGATTAAAAAAAACATGAACATCTAATTTTTAAAATCAACAAGACTGTAAAAGCCTTTTATAAAAAAAGATATTATGATAGTTGGTTTCATATTTCAGGCATTAATACAAGAATTGAATCTTAAGCAATTCCTATTTTAAATATTGTTTAAAGTTAAAAATTGAGTTCAACCATGTTTATAAAAATATTATATGAAAAATATTTAAAAACATGAAAAGAAAAGACCATTAAATAAATAGATATAAATTAAAATAAAATAAAATGTATCAATAAAGACCTAACATAATTAGTTATATTTTAAATTTAAAGATAAGGATTAAAAAATAAAGATGATATGTGCTGACGAATATACATGAACATATTAAAAAATAAAGTTTTTTTTAAAAAAAGGAAAATGTTTTCAAAATAGATTTTAAAAAAAAAAAACATATAAGAGAGCAGGGTTTTTAAAAAAATAAATTTAGAAGTATTCAAGACACTCTGTTTTAAGAAACTGTGCGTCCTCATTGTTAGGATCAATTGCTAAAATTGTAGTGAAAATATTTTCAGCCTTTGCAAATTCACCCATTTCCATTAAAACAACCCCCTTATTTAATAAGAAATTAGTATTATCCTTATCAATATTAATTGCCTTATCAAAACAGTCCAATGCTTCAGAAAAACGACCAAGTTCTACTAAAGCATTGCCTCTTCGGTTTAATGCTGATGCATTCATAGGAGAATCCTCTAAACATAATTCCAAACCTTTATCATATGCTTTTAAAGCCTCCTCAGGTTTTTCAATATCTGTTAATATATCACCAATTGCATTCCATACCTCAGGATTACTATCATCAATATTTAAAAGAATATTATACACTTGAAGAGCCTCTTCAAGCCTGTTTAAAACTTCAAGAATAAACCCTCTCCAATATAAAACAACAGTATTTCTTGGATTAATCTTAATTGCATGGTCATTAGCTTTAAGAGCTTCCTCAGGATTACCTGAATTTAAATATGCGATAGCTTCATTATTCCAAATAAATTCATTATCAGATTCAACCTTTAAAGCTTTATCATAACAGTTAATAGCCTCCTTAAATCTGCCTAACCTTGAAAGGTTATCTCCTTTCTTATTCAATAGATAAACATCATCTGAATCAAATCTTAAAGCTGCATTATAACATTTTACAGATTTATCATATTTACCACTATCAAATAGAATGTCTGCCCTTTGAGTAATCATTGCTTTCTCATCAATTTTTTCCCCCTTCCAATCATCAACATCTAATTTCTCAAAGTAGATAATCTGGAAAATATCATCATCCTTTAGTTTTTGGACATACATCTTTTTAAAATCATGTACCATCTCTTTAGCATCTTTATATCCCTCTGCACGGGCCAGTTCATCATTGTTTTTTAATTGGCCGTATTTTATTAACTGAATATCCGTAACTTTAGCTTCGAATATCTTCTTCTTTTCTTTTGATACCAAATTCCAGTAACAGTAAAGACGGTCTCCAACTTTTAAAGGGTGTTTCCAAATCTTTCGAATGGTCATATTCTTTTTACCAATGATAATGTTAATGTTTTGGCTTCCAAATGATAAAATTGGCATTATAAACCCTTCTAATTTTTAATTTATAATTTAAATTTAAGAAATAAATCTTTAAAGATTAAAATAACCCATTAAGTTCATAAGAAGAATTTAGATAAAAAATAAAAACCCATATGAACTTACATCTTATTAAATAATATTATTATATTAATTTTTGTATAATAATAAAGTTTTTTAAATAAAGTTTATTGAATGGGCAATATCTGGGAAATGATGAACTGTCAAAAGCGAAAAAAACAACAAGATAACTGTCTGAAAATGTATTTAAGAATTAATAATATTTATAAGATAAATTAAAATCTTTAAAAATAGTTAAAAAATAAAAATAGTATTAAAAATTAATCTATTACTTCATCACCATACTCTGCTGTTTTTAATTGAAGTTCAATATCCCTTAAATGATATTTCTTAAGATAATGGGCAAATTCTCTCATGTCATTAGGATTAGGACTATCAATCTCATATAAACAAGGATCCAGAACATTCCTATTTCTATATTGTTGTAACGTATAAATATCACAGGTAACAGATTTGGCGATAGTTTCAATATCCGCCAAACTAAGTAATTTAGGAACATAGGTTGTTCTACATTCTAATGTTAAACCTTCCTTATTATATGCCAGATCCATTGATTTTTTAACATCACTGCCAATATCTGATCCAATTACCTCTTTATATTTATCAAAAGGTGCCTTTACATCCAATGCCAGATAATCCAGATAACCAAGTAACGGTTCCAGTTTTTGAGGATATACACCACTAGTATCCAATTTAGTTTCTAAACCAATATCCTTGGTATATTTAAATAACTCCAAAACATCATCTGATTGAACAAGAGGTTCCCCACCGGATATTACAACAGCATCTAAAAAATCAGCAGAATGATTTATTAATTCCTTAACCTCTTCTAATGATTTTGTAGTTTTATCATCCAATAATTCTGCATTTTGACAATATGGACATCTAAGAGGACATTGGGATAGAAAAATAGCTAAAGATATTCTACCATGAAAGTCAACACTAGATATTACAGATCCTCCAAAATACATTCTACCACCTTATTTTCAATTATAAATCAAATCTTTTTTTATTTTAATTCCTATTTTTTATTTATAAATTAATCAAATAAGTAATAATTAATTAAAATTATATAATAAGTATTATTTAAGTTATTCTAATAAAAATTAAAAATTATTGAAAAAATAAAAGATATACACCAAATATTAAAAGATGAAACCTATATTTAAATAAAATAATAGGAAAATATTTTCTAAAAATAGCTAAAACTAAAAAATTCTAAAAAAAATTATCTAAAAAAATAGCCAAAATTTAAGAAAAAAGTTTAAAAAGCATTATCCAAAAAATAGATAGAACTAAAAAAATGGACAATAATAATTTAAAAAAGATCAAATTAATGTTTTAAAAGAAGTAAAAATCGGTGAAATAAATTAAAAAATAAAAAATTATTTTAATCAATCTACAAGAGTATGTAAAGCTTCTATAAACCTTTTATCATCATCTAAACTCGCAACACTAATCCTAATATAATATTCATCAATACCTTTAAAAGATGTGCAATCCCTTACAATCATACCCTTAGACATTAATCTATTTGTAAGTTCTGATGCGGTATAACCTGAGTCATGTAAATCAATTAACATAAAGTTTGACTTTGATTCAAGTACATGAAGATTCTTAAATTTGGAAACTTCCTGATATAAATAATCTCTTGACTCTATACTTTTAGCAGTTGACTCTTTAATATACTCCTTATCCCTCAAGGTTGCAAGACTTGCAACATATGACAATCTTGTAAGTGAAAATACCGGTTTTATCCTATACATATATTGGATTACATCAGGATTAGACAATCCGTAACCAATCCTTAAACCTGCAAGACCCATAACCTTTGACATAGTCCTTATAATAAACACATTATCATATTCATTAATAAGATTTACCTGGGTCTGTTCTGAAAATTCAAAGTATGCCTCATCAATTATAACAAGGGCATCGGTTGCCTCAATAATAGTTCTTAAATCATCCTCAGAAACTAATGTTCCTGTTGGATTATTCGGAGAACATAGGAAAATAAATTTAGTTTTATCTGATATTGCATCAAGAACTGACTGAACATCAAGGGCATTATTCTCCAAGTCCCATTTGGCATAGACAGGTACTGCACCATATGGTTTAAATAAAAATTCATAATAGGTATAAGTTGGAAGGGGAGTTATAAATTCGTCACCTGGTTCAATAAAAGTTTTTGCAAGTACATCGATTAACTCATCAGCACCATCACCAGTTACTATTACATTCTCAGATTTAACACCGGCATATGATGCAAGTTCGTCAACAAGTAAATGTAAATCTGTTTCAGGATACCTATTTACACCATCTGCTTCCTTTTTAATAGCTTCAACGGCTTTTTTAGAAGGACCCCATGGATTCTCATTAGAGCCCAATTTAACAATATCCTCTTTTTTAACATTAAATTCGTTTGCAATCTCATCCTCAGACCTACCAGGAACATAAGGATCCAATTCTTTTATAACCTTTCTCGCTTCCATTTTACAACCACTATAAAAAAAATTATATCTTATTTAAAAAAAAGTAAAGTGAAGAATCTAATTATTCCTCATCTAAATCATATGCTTTTGAAAGTCTTACATAATGATCTGCATTTTCCTGAATTCCTTTGATTTGTTCTGGAGATACATCTTTAATACGTCTTCCAGGAACTCCTAAGATTAAACTACCTTCAGGATATTCTTTTCCTTCACTTATAACTGCTCCAGCACCTACAATTGAATTTTTACCAATATGGGCATTGTTAAGTACTGTTGCATTCATACCAATAAGCACATTATCTTCAATAGTACATCCATGAACAACTGCACCATGACCTATAGTTACATTATCACCAATGGTTAATGGTATATTTTTAGTTGTATGTAATACACAATTATCCTGTACATTTGAATTCTTACCTATTTTAATTGGAGCTACATCCCCACGGACAACAGCACCATACCAAATAGATACATTTTCATCTAATTCAACATCACATAATACATGAGCACCGGGAAATATTTTAACACTATCTTTAATTTCCATAATTTTACCTCATATTTATTAAATGAATTAATAATATAATCTAATTAAATTAAACTATTATATAAATTTAATTATTACTAAAAAAATTAAATATCATATAATTTTAGACAATAAAAAAATAAAATTTAAACCATTGCATAAGTTTAAGCTTTTATGTAAATTTAGACTTTTATAAAAAAATAAAAATCAAACCGTTGTATAAGCTTAAGCTTTTATGTAAATTTAGACTTTTATAAAAAAAAAATAAAATTTAAACCATTGCACAAGTTTAGATTCTTATATAGATTCGGATTCTAAAAAAAATAAAATAAAATTATTCATCATTACCTTTATGCTGAATAATATGTTCTTGTTTTAATAAAACCCTTTCATTAGAACCTACATCCCTCATTAAAAGAACACCAGAACCAATAGATGAATTAGATCCTACCTTTACACCGGGACTTAAACTTGAGTTAATTCCAGTTTTAGTATAATCCCCAACAATAGCTCCGAGTTTTCGTCTGCCACTGTCTATTCTTTTATCCTTAATAACAGTTTTTACATTTTTATTATCAAAACGTAAGTTCGCAATGTTAGTTCCTGCAGCAATATTACAGTTGGAACCTAAAATAGAATCACCTACATAACTTAAGTGGCTTACATTAGTATTCTCCATAATAATTGAGTTTTTAATCTCAACTGCATTTCCTACATGTACATTATCACCAAAGTAAGAATTACCACGGATATAGGAATTAGGTCCAATATCACAGTTTTTACCGATATATACCGGTCCTTCAATATATACCCCTGCTTTGATAATACTTCCCTCGTCTAGGAAGACATTACCGTGAATTGTTACTCCATCCTCAATTCTACCTTTAATATCCATTTTTACATTATTGAGTAATCTTTCATTTATCTCAATAAGCTCCCATGGTTTACCAATATCTAACCAATCCTTATCTGTTTTATGACCACGTATTGTTTTACCATCCTCAATTTGTAATGACAAGGAATCGGTGATTTCATATTCTCCACGAGGTGACTCTGGAGTTTTTTCAATCTTTTCAAAAATATCCTTATTAAAGATATATATTCCAGTATTAGCTAAATTACTTGGTGCCTCTTCTTTCTTAGGTTTCTCAACAATATTTACAACATTATGGTCTTCAATTTCAACAACACCAAAACCAGTTGGATCCTCAACCTCTTTAAGTACCATTAATGTATCCGGTTTGTTTTCCTCATAATCCTCAATAATCTCAGACAATATTGAAACGTCTAAAATAATATCTCCATTAAGAGCTATAATACTATCATCAATAAAATCAGAAGCATAACCTATTGCATTTGCAGTTCCTTCTAGGTTGGATTGTGTTTCATAAGAAATATTAACTCCAAATTCCTTTCCATCCTTAAAATAGTTTTTTACCATTTCTTCCTTATATCCTACAATTAACAAAATATCTTTAATTCCGCATTCACGTAATGCTTCAATGGTATATTGAATAATAGGTTTTCCTGCAACAGGCAACATAGTTTTAGGCTTGGTAATGGTTAATGGTCTCATTCTTGTACCTTCACCTGCGCTTAATATTACAGCTTTCAATCAAATCCCTCCAATGAAAATCGTTTTATATCTTTCAATGAAAAATTTTTATTCTAAAAATCTTGAACTTAATAAAATATTTAATTTTATATAATATTAAATTTATTCTATTTTCAAATCAGAACAGTGAAAAATAGAAAAAATCAACAAATTTAAAAAAGGAATAGAATCACTTAAAAAAGCAATCATGTATTTTAATTCCCTAATTAGGTTTAAAAAAAAAGTAATTATAAATGAGAATTAATTATATCTAAACAGATATTCTTAATTTCATTTGCTTTTTCTTCAGTTTTAGCTTCTAAAGTAATTCTAATGTAGTTTTCAGTACCTGACGGTCTTACTAAAACCCAGCTACCATCATTTAAACTTATACGAACACCGTCAATAGTATTAATTTCCTTAATATCATCAAAAGCATTTTCAAGTTCTTCGTCCATGTTCTCCATGATTTTAACTTTATCCTCTTTACTGCAAGTTACTTTCTCACGGATATTTGGATAGTCAGGCATTTGATCCAATAATTTAGAAAGAGGACCTTTATGAGACACTATATCTGCAAGCCTTAAACCTGACAACAATCCGTCAGGACACATACAGAAATCAGGATGTAACCATGTTCCAGATGGCTCTCCACCAAAACTAGCATTGTTCTTTAAAATTCCATCTGCTACTGCAACATCTCCAACAGGTGTTCTTAAAACATTTCCACCAACCTTTTCAAGTTCCTCATCCATTATGAAACCTGCATCAACAGTAGTCACAACGGTTCCACCAAATTCAGAGGCAACAAGTGCAAGTAATTTATCAAAATTCACAACCTTTCCAGTTTCATCTACAGCCATCATACGATCTGCATCACCGTCATGGGCAATACCTAAATCTGCACCGGTAGCTTTAACGACCTTTTTAAGAGAGCCTAAATTTGCGTCATTAGGTTCAGGATTACGTCCTGGGAAAAATCCGTCCACCTGTGAATTTAAGGTGATTACTTCACATCCCGCACGTCTAAAGACAATAGGAGATATTTCACTACCTGCACCAGATGCACAATCAATTACAACCTTAAATCCAGGTTCAATATTAACCATACTCAACAAATCATCCATATAGACCTTTTTAATCTCATTGTTTTCAGTTATTGAACCTATCTTATCCCAACCAACATTGACATATTTTTTATTTAAGTAGATGTCCTCAATCTCACTTTCCTGTTCCGGTGTATAAGCCATACCATTCTTATCCCATATTTTAATACCATTGTATTTTGAAGGGTTATGTGAGGCGGTAATCATTATACCTGCATCGGCACCTAATCTGTCGGTTGCATAACCTACAAGAGGAGTTGGAACCATTCCAACCTTTATAACATTTACACCACTTTCAACAAGACCAGCAGTAATAGCCTGATCCAACATTTTACTTGTGGTTCTTGTATCATAACCTAATACAACTGTACCTTCATTACCAAGATAATAAGAAAGAGATTTACCTACATTTAAAGCAAGTTCTCCAGTAACCTCTGAACCTATCTCCCCTCTAATTCCAGAGGTTCCAAATAATTTCTTACCAACACTTGCCATATTATAACCCCAGTTTAAGCTCCAAATTTATGGGAATAATTCATATAATCCATCATAATATTCATTACATCAGAACCTCTGATTCTGCAAAGACCACCCTTATAAGTAGCGAATTCGTTATATTCCTCTACATCATCAGTTCTAACTTCAGGACCTCTAATCAATATAGGTACAGGATCACCAGTGTGATTTTTAACGGAAATTGGAGTTGAGTGATCTGCAGTTAAAAATATATAAACGTCCTCAAGTTTTAAAAGTTCGCTCATAACAACTTTATCCACTTTCTCAATGAATTCTACTTTTTGTTTTACATTACCATCATGACCTGCCTCATCTGCTCCATCAATATTAATTAAGAAGAAATCATGGTCGGAATTTTTAACCTGGTCAATAATAGTATCCCTTATATTATCAAGATTAGTGTCAACCCCACCGGTTACATCCTCCATCTCGATAACATCCATACCAGCAAAACGAGCAATACCCATAATTAAACCGGTTTCTGCAATACATGCTGAGTTAATCTCATACTTATCATTAATAGGTTCCACCTCAGGAACTGCACCTGCACCACGAGGGATTACAACATTTGCAGGAGGCAAATCATTTTTAATCCTTTCAAGATTTACTGGATGATCTTTTAACATTTCATAAGTTTTTGCAACAACCTTATTTAAAATATCTGCAGTTTTTTCAGCTTCAGCAGAACCGTCTAAAGCTACTACCTCGGCAGGAGCCTTTCCTTCAACCTTAGGATCAGCATCAGATACTTTATCAGATAAACCTTCACCTCTAAGTACAAGTACGGCACGGTGACCAGTAGATTCTTTAAATATTATTTTAATATCCTTATAATCATCAAGAACCATAGTATTCAATTTCTCCACAAGATCTTTAGTACCTTCCCTAATTCTTCCAGCACGTCTATCAGTAACTATTCCGTTTTCATCCATAGTTGAAAAATTACATCTAAAAGCAATATCTCCTGGAATAACATCCAAAGCCACACCAGAAGCTTCAAAAGGACCCCTTCCAGTATATACCTCATATGGATTATATCCTAAAATAGATAAATGTGCGGTATCACTTCCAGGTCTAATTCCCGGAGCAATAGAATCCATAATTCCTGTTATTCCCTCTTTAGCCATTTGATCCATATTAGGAGTATTTGCAGCTTGAAGCGGTGTCTGATTGTTAAGTTCTTTTATTGGACGGTCACCCATACCATCCATTACCAATATCATTCCTTTCATTATATCACCTGAAATCTAAAAAAATGATTTTAATCTTAGTTAAGATAACAAATTCAGATAAATTAAATCTTAAATTTAAATTTCTCTGATTTCTATATTAAATTAAAAAAATTTTTAAATTGATTTTGTAAAATTTAAATATTATATATAGATATAATTTTAAAACCTTATAAAATTTGTTTAATAAAAAATTAATAAAACAAAAAATACTATATAATAGTTTATATAAACTTAAATGCAATAAGTTTTTATTAATACAAATGAAATGGAAAAGTGATATTATGGCTAGATATGTTTGTATGTATTGCGGATATGTATTCGATGAAGAAAAAGGTGACCCTGAATATAACATTGCTCCAGGTACTAAATTAGCAGATATGCCTGATGATTGGCATTGTCCTGAATGTCACCAAGGAAAGGATGCATTCGTACTTGAAGAAGACAACTAAATTTATATTCTTTAAATTTTTTTAATTTATTTTACTTTTTTTATTTATTTTTTAAACTTAAACAATCAACAGATTATTTTATAATTTATTACTACTAATTTTAAGAGATTTAACTTAAAAATAATTGGCAAGTTATTTTATATTAATATTAAACTAATTTAAACACATCTAAACTTAAAAACAATAAATTACCATTTATTAATCTACTAATTTTAACAGATTTAAATCACAATAAACTATTTCCCTATTTTTAATTTAAGACTTTAAAAAATAATAATAGATGATACATAGATCAAGATGTGATTTTTTATTGATTTAAACAATAATTCCATTATTCGAAAATAAAAAAAGACATTTACAATTAGTTAAATGGCTAAAACAATATAAAAATAGAAAGATCCCACATAAATAAGTTAAAAATAAAAAAAAACTAGAAAAATAATATAAAAATAAAAAAATCCCATAAAAATAAAATCATAAAAAAAAGCTAGAAAAATAGCTAAAAATAATATAAAAATAGAAAGATTCAATAAAAAATAGTTATAAATAAAAAATAATTAAAAAATTTAAAGGGCACATAGAATACCTACAATACATCCTGTAATTGTAGCAAGTAAATTTACATGCTCATTGTTTAAATATCTACGTCTTTCAAATACTGCACCAAGTAAACTGTCCATAAAACAACCAACGGTACCTGAAATAATTGATATCTTAAGTGCAATCCAAATATCCGGTAAAACACCAAGTAAAAATGCGGAAATACCGATAATTGCAGCACCAATAATACCTGCAACTGTACCTCTAACAGAGACAGCACCATCAGTACCTGCAGGAACTTTCTTAAATGTGGTTATTAAACGAGGCTCTGATAGAATACCAATTTCACTTCCTAATGTATCAGATGTTGCTGTAGCAATTGCACCTATAAAACCACCGACAAAAGGAAGATAATAACCTCCAAAAGCAGCCATCACAAATGCAACGACTCCATTGGAAATAACGTTTTTGGCAGTACGTCTACCCTCAAATTCCCCTAATCTCTTTTTGTAATCTTTAGAATAATAAGTAGCTGCTATACTCATCAAGAAAAATATTACAATAATTAAAAGCCATCTGAGACCTGCAGATAGCAATATTACAATACCCATTATTATCATTACTAATGAGCCTAAAAAATCCAAAGCCTTTCTCTGATAAATAAAAGAGCCCATAATAAATAGAAGCACTACACTAACTGCATTTATCAATATATGCATTTCCATAAAAAATCATCACAATTTTGTAAAAAAAATATTATATTAATTTATTTAATTCATAAATAATATAATTTTCTAAAATAAATGAAAGAGAATAAGAATAAACAATAAAAATATTTAATTTAAAAAAAAAGTTTAAGAAAAAGTTTTAAAACTAGTTTAAAACTTTACTTTTAATAATTTCTACCCTGTTAAGTGGGTATATTTTTTTAGCGTTATGGTAAATTTCAGAAGCTAATCTACCATTAGTTAAGATTTCACTAAATTCTTTGAAAGATTTTTCACTTGCTGATTCAGCAACTAAATTTTCAATGGTTTCTCTCATGAATTTTTGTTGGGAAGATTTAGCTCTTCTACTAGTTACAGCTAAAACATGAACCTTAATTTCACGGTCATCTTTAGTGGTAACAATAACAGGAGCATCTATCCTACTGGTACCTCTTCTAATCATACTTCTAATACGATCAGTGGTGATTTTATGTCCTGTAAATTTAGTATTTGCAACTTTACCTGCAACATTATCGATTTCAAATTGTAATTTAATGTATTGTTTTGAGAAATCTCCGGTTAATTCCCTCATAGTTACTTCTACAGTTCTTCCATTTAAGAATTCAGGGTCTCTTGCAGGAGTTGAACCAATTTCTTTTTCACCGAATTCAACAGGTGTTTTAATAGTGTACCATGCTTTTTCTCTCCAAGTATCACGTACTCGACGTCTAGCTTTTGCCATAAATATCTCCTCTTTAAATGTTTTTTTGTAAAATCCCTTAATTAAGTAATAATAATATTAAGAAATATTCTTTTTTTTAATAAGTAAAAATTAGATACGGCTATCTAATATGATAAATTTGATAAATCAGCATATACTATATGAATTTGTATTATTATAACTAAAAATTTGATAAATTTTAAATAAAACAGATTATCTCTGTAAAATAAGATTAAAGTTATAATCTAATAGCTGATTAAAATATATTCGTATTTAAAAGTATTTTCAATAAAGTTTTAAATAAATTTAAAACCCGCCCTTAAAGGTTACTTTAATTTTTAAAATTTATAATATATAAAAGTTTGTTTTAAACTATAATTTCAATTAGAAAAAGAGAAAATTCAAAAATAATAAACTTTTATGAAAAGTTATTACATCATAAGTCACGATTTTTAAACAAAAAGGTTATCGGTTTTAAAAAGTTTATAGTTGAAATCGAATCTTAAATTTCAAAATATCTAAGTAGAGATAGAATATTAAAGGTTAATTTTAAATGTCTATCAATTTATTTTCATACTAATAATTGATAATCAAGAAGACAATATCCCAACCCATTAATAAGCAATAATCTAGAGAAATAATATTTTAATAGATATTTAAAAGATTTTTATTAAGATCAATTTAATAGCTAATCCATAGATAAAAACCATTATATATTAAGAGGTTTATCCATAAATTCCAAATGTTTAATGTATCTTTCCAAAACCTCTTCAATAGGTCCCTCATCAACAATGACTTTAATTCCTGCATCATCAACACGGACTTTTGATTTAAAACCTATCTGCCCTACAAAAATAGTATCAACATCATGTTCCTTAAGAGCTTTAACTATTTTTACTCCCTGATGAGGTTTATCCTCTTCTATTTCCACAGTAATTTTATTCTGAAATTCCAGGTTATCCTCATCATAGTTATAAACATATATTGATGAGGCTTTACCAAAATGTAAATTTACATTCCTACCGTCAGTAGAAGCAAAAGCAAATTTCACAAAAAAGACCCCTTAAAAATAGTTATAAAAAATTAAAGAATTAATCTTTAATTTTGTTAATTAACTTAGCAACATTAGTTGCAAATAATTTAACGGTTGCAATTCCTTCAACATCTTCCTTATAAGATCCTTCAGGACCTGCAAAAACCATATTCCAATAGCTACTACCTGGAATAATCATTTCATTAATTATGAAGAACATAGACATTTCTTGTAAAGTTAATGTTTGACCACCACGTCTTGCAACAGTAATTGGTCCACCAACCATCCATGATAAGAATTTATCATTACCACGGGAAAGTTTACCAATTCTTTGAAGGGCAGCCATCATATCACCACGTGCAGTTCCAAAGTATACGGGAGCTGCAGGTATGAAACCATCAGCATCTCTAAGTTTATCTACAATCTCATTAATTCCGTCATCAAAGACACATTTTCCAGTTTCGCCACATTTTCCGCATCCTATACATGAGTGTATATTATTATTTCCAATGTTAATAATTTCTGCGTCCACACCATTAGCCTCAATAGCATCAGCACAGATATTTAAAATGCCCATAGTATTTCCATTTGGACGTGGGCTAGCACATAAAAGAATAACCTTTGAGATAGTATTACCCCCTAATCATCCTTTAATGTAATACATTCGTTAGGACATAAATCTACACAGGTTTCACATAAACTACATTCATCTATATCTACAGGAGTTACCTTACCATCTACCCATTGAAGAACTTCCATAGTACATAAATCTACGCAGTCTCCACATTCATCTTCGCCATCACATTTATCGTGGTCAATTATTATTGTTACCATAAAAATCACATCCATTAAAAAAATATCAATATATTTTTAATTAATTATAGTTTTTATAAAACTGATATTTACTATTATAATTTATAGTTTATAAATTATTAGCATAATATAGAATAAAAATTATAAAATTTACATAATTTTAAAAAATTAAAAAAAAGAAAAAATAGATAGAAACAAGCTATTCTAAAGCATGATGGCAATCACAGTCATAGTCATCATCTAAAGATAATATTGTCCTATGTATTAAGCCTAAAAGTGCATGTTTTTTCTCTTCCATAATCTCTGCAACTTCTTCAAAGCTTAGTTTATCCGGAGATATGGAGGTTCCAAAATTGCTTACAACACATATTGTTTCATAGCAAATTCCTTTTTCCCTTGCAAGAACTGCCTCCGGAAGTCCTGTCATACCTACTAAATCTCCACCAATAATCTTAAACATTTTAATCTCTGCAGGAGTTTCAAATCTAGGACCTTCGGTACATACATATGTACCATGAGGAATAATTTTCTCATCCTCACCGTTTTCTAAAATAGCCTCCCTAAGTCTTGGACAATAAGGCTCGGACATATCAATATGATGTACCTCGTTATCATAAAATGTTCTATCCCTTAAGACTGTAAAGTCCAAAAAGTCGTCAGGAAGCACTATTGATCCAGGAGGCATTTCCATGTTAATGGAACCTACCGCATTAGTGGAAATAATCTGGTCCACACCACAGTTTGCTAAAGCCTGTATATTGGCCTTATAATTAATCATGTGAGGAGGGGTTTTATGTCCTTTATGATGACGAGAAATAAAAGCCACTTTTTTAGATTCGATATTTAACATTGTAACAACAACAGAACCGTATTCAGTATCTACAGTTATATCCTCTTTTGAATCAGCAAGCTCTGTTATTTCATAAACTCCACTACCGCCTATAATTCCTAACAAAATAATCACCTAATCATAATGAAAAAAAGGATATTGGATTATCCTTTTGTAACTGCAAGAGGGCTAACCTTTGCAACAAGTTTTGCAATACCTGTCATATCAGATGTTTTAACAACATTGTCCACATTCTTATATGCTCCAGGTGCCTCTTCAGCAATAATTGGTCGGGTATTTGCTTTAATATGAATACCTTTACTTTGAAGTGTTTGTTCAATTGATTCGGGAGTAAATTCTTTTTTAGCTTTAGACCTTGATAAGACCCTTCCTGCACCATGAGCAGTAGAACCAAATGTCTCTTCCATTGCAACATCGGTTCCATGAAGTATATATGAAGATGTACCCATTGTTCCTGGAATTAAAACTGGTTGACCAATACTACGATATTCTTTAGGAATTTCAATTCTACCGGGACCAAATGCTCTAGTTGCTCCTTTTCTATGAACAATAAGTTCTTGTTTAGATTTTCTAACCTTATGAACCTCTTTCTTAGCTATATTATGTGCCACATCATAAATAGTTGTCATGCCCATATCCTCTGCAGACTGACCTAGAACATCTTCAAATGATTCCCTTACCCAGTGAGTCATCATTTGTCTGTTTGCCCATGCATAATTTGCAGCAGCATACATTGCTTTTAAATAATCCTGAGCCTCGTGGGAATCTATTGGCGCACAAGCCAATTGTCTATCAGGAAGAGTAACCTCATATTTTTTATATGCCTTATCCATTAATCTCAAATAATCAGAACATACCTGATGACCGCATCCACGGGATCCGCTATGAATCATAATAGTTATAGTGCCTGGAACAATGCCAAAAGCTTTTGCAGCCTCTTCATTGTATATCTCATCCACTTTCTGAATTTCCAGGAAATGGTTTCCAGAACCGAGAGAGCCTAATTGAGGAATACCTCTTCTTTTAGCTTTATCGGATACTAAACTAGGATCTGCATCCAATAACCTACCATTCTCTTCAAGATATTTTAAATCATCATTCCAACCAAATTCATGGTCCACAGCCCATTCTGCACCGTATTTTAAAACATCATCCACCTGGTTTTCCTTAAGATGGAATCGTCCTTTACTTCCTACACCGGAAGGAATATTTTTAAATAAAGTATCGGTTAACTCTTTAATTTTAGGTTCAATATCCTCTGCTGTAAGATTGGTTCTTATCATTCTTACTCCACAGTTAATATCAAAGCCTACACCACCGGGACTTATTACCCCATTCTTAGTACTGACGGCACCTACACCACCAATACTAAATCCATATCCAAAATGGATATCAGGAAGTCCTATGGAATATTGTTGAATACCTGGAAGACAAGCAACATTTGCAACTTGTTCAAGAGCCTCATCTTCAAGGTTTTCAAAACCTTCATCATCAATGTATATTCTACCAGGAACTCTCATTTCCCTTTTATAACTACTAGGAATTTCCCATACATTATCCCGAACTTTTGTAATCTCTTCTTTAATACTCATAAAATCACTTAACAATAAATAACAATTAAATAAATTGAAAGTTTAGTAAATATAATCAATAAAATCCCATAGATAATAATATTATTAGGAATTTTAAATTAAAATATTAATCTATTATAATATAATATTTTATCTGTAAATACTTAATGTTTATTATATAATAAAAAGTTTTATAAAAAACTTATAAATCAAGAATTACCCTTAGCCTATAATAATCATCAATCTTTTTAACTTCCATCATATGAAATGTTATGGCCTTAACCTCGGAACCTCTTTCATGTTTTACATCCCAATTTATAGATTCTCCCTTAATATTGGCCTTTAATCTATATTGGTTTCCATTATCTCCATCTATCTTTTCAATATCAACATTGAATTTTGAAAATAGGATAAAATTAACCTCATGTAAAAACAATAACTCCTCTAAATAGTCATAAAGAAGGGACACTAAATCCTCTGATTCCACTTCAATATCCATATCCTCAACAGGATCAACATTATCTGTATTGGAGATGATGTTAAACATTGCAAGTCCCGCGTTTTCAAAAGCCTCTTTTAAGGTATTTCCATAGGATAAAAACCCAATATCTGCAGTGACATCAAAAAATTCATAAGGTTTATCTGGTTTTTTATTATTGGATAACATAATAACACTACTTATTTGATATTAATCATTTTAATCAGAAAAAAAATTTAATATTTAAATAAAATATTAGTTTTCAAATGGACTCTCGGATTTTCTTTAAATATATTTCAAAACACATTTTAGTTTGAGAGTGATTAGTATGTTCAAATATAAAGATACAAATTTAAATGCAGATTTAAGAAAAAAAACCTCAATCAATGACATAATAATCGAAAATCATATAAGTATTCAATCTTGCATGGTAATACTAATGGCATTTTTAGTATTGCTTTATTCAGTACTATCTATTATTGGAGTATAATCCTACATATTAATTATTTATGTTTTCGTCTTAGATTAGATAATACCAAACCCTATTACTCTAATAATACTAAATTATTAGTATTCCATGCAAATTTATAATTTATAATTTAACTTAAATTAATTCATTTAAGTATACTTTAAAATCAGATTATTAATAATGAATTGCAACCTACAAAAAAATACGATAATTATATTTTATAAATCCCTAGAAATTAGAGTAATAGATAGATAGTCTTAAACATGAATTTAATATTAGAATCTGCCAATATTAAATTTATGAACTTATGATAATTTATTTAAATTCCAAATAAATTATAGATTAATAGTCACAGGGACAGATTGTTTGATCTTTAAAATTCAAAAACCACAATTTTCCCAAATCATATTTTAAAAGACAGAGGATTGATTATATATCTAAAGATTTAATATCCTCTGGATTAAATCTTATAATAATCTGTCGTGAATTACCTCTTACACCTTTTCCTGTAAGTTTTGTGTCTATTAATCTTAAAAATTCTAATTTATCCAAGGTCCTATTAAAAGTCGCATAACTTAATCCTGTTTTTTCTTTGAATAATTTTGATAGTTCACCTGCAGTTAGAATCTCATCGCTACTTGCCACTATTTTTAACAATTGTCTTTCAACATCACTTAAAGATTTATATGTTTCTACAAGATTTACTGAGATTTGCTGTGATTTTGCTTTTTCCAAATGATCCTCTGTAATCTTAGGATTAGCCTCGGATTCTGCAATGTTACCGCAGACTTTGAGCAAATCAATACCTACCCTTAAATCTCCACTATCAACGGTATAATCAGTAATTTCCTCAATTATATCATCGGAGATTACACCATCATAAAAGCCATAGTGTGCTCTTTTTTTAAGAATGTCTAAAACCTCGGAACGTGTATATGGTTGGAAAACAATGTCCTGGGGAATAAACACAGTATTAACATTCTTATCCAGGGAATATTTAAAAGCGATATCTGACAATATTACAAATAAACCAGTTCTGACTCCAGGAAATTCCTCATAAGCCCTTAAAATATCATAAAATAATTTATTAGCATTTTTAGTCTGGAAAAGATAATTAACATCATCAAATGCCACAATTAAACTTTTATCGTTATCCAGTAAATAATCCATTATCTGTTTATATACCTTAGCATAAGGAACCCCTGTTTCAGGAGGATAATGGTTGAAAATTTTCTTAAATATTTCAGACATGACACTGAAGGGAGTGGTGTGAAGCTGACAATTTATAAAGCAACAGACAACCTTATTGGTAGTGTCCTCAACAAGTTCAAATACTTTTTTAACTGCTGTTGTCTTTCCAGTAGCACATGGACCTAAAATTACAGAATTAATTGGACGACCTCCTCTTAAAGCAGGTCTAATACATGTTGCCATTGCCTCCATTTGACTGTCCCTAAAATCATAATTCTGAGGAGTGTAGTCTGGATTAAAAACATTTTCATTCCTAAAAATTGTTTCATCAAACATTAAAATATCTTTAATTCCCATAATCTATACCAGTAAATTTATTTAAAAAATATATTTCTAAAAAGGTATTGAATCCATAATTAGACATGATAAAATAAATAATTTAAGAGATATGATTGAATCTTTAATAAATAATCACATACAGTCTTATGAATTGTTTTTAGAAATATTAGAAATCTGAAAATCTATTAATAAATATTAATTATAATAGATTATAATTGTTTAATCTTAAATAATTTATTAAAAGAATTGGAAAATAATCCCCTAAATTAAAAAAAGATTAAAATATAAAAAATTTTTAAAATATTATAAAATAATTCTAAATAAAAAATTAAAAAAGCATACTAAATTAATCACAGAGATTAATTAACTCAACATCGGTATTTTCCCTAATCCAATTAGTTAAATTCTCGGCATATTCTAATTTTTTAGTTTTAATTTCATCTGCAGGCATTAATCTACCTGGATTTTTAGGTCTAGAATATTGGGTTACAATTGTACCAAAGTCCATACCTGCAAGTATTAATGTTTTAGCACCTAAAGCAAGTGATAAAAACATTGCCCTATCACCATCTGTAAAACCGCCGAAGTTATAAAGATGTCCTTCTGGCTTTGATTGAGTTGTTCCTAAAACATTATCGAAAAATGGAACATATTTCTCTATTAATTCCTTATTATTACCATGAGCATGAATAACAGGATATGCATGTCTATAATTAGCTGCCAAAAGATCATCCATATTTCCGTCCAAATCAGTAGCCACAATATCCGGAACGATATGGTCTTCTAAAAGTGCAGTAGTAGCACCATCAGCAGAAACTAAAACATAATCATCAAGATTGTAATTTTCCCTAATATCATGAATATGTTTTTTAATAGAAGGTCCAGCACCGAATACTATAAACTTATCGGTATTCTTGAAATCAACACAGTTTTCTTTTAACTCCTCAATTGTAATATAACCTTCCTCATCCAACACCTTATCTAGAAGTTTAGCTGAATCCTCATCATCCTCTCTTATAAATCCAAAATCATCTAAAATCTTTTCATACCATGTTTCCCAATCACTGAATTTCATAGATAATAATTTATTTTTTATATAAATAAATTTTATTATAAATACTACAAAAATCAGAAAAGATTACCCCATATTCTAATAAAATCCACTAAAAATTATAAAATTTACAAAATAAATTATTAAAAGAATAAAATAAGAAAATTTTCAGATTAAAATAAAAAATATCAAATATTTTTAATAAAACCTGAATAAACAAAAAACTTTAATATAATATAAATTAAAAATTTAATTAAGCTTGAAATATGATAATAATTAAAAAAAATAAACAAGCTTTTTATATTAATGGAGGAAATTGTACATGAATGATACATTATTAATGCTTCCAGGACCTGTAAATGTAGCTCCAAATGTACTTGCTGCAATGTCTAAAGGTATTGTAAACCACAGAGGAGCTGAATTCGGGAAAATATATAATGAAACTTGTGATGCAATGTCAAGAGTTTTCAAAACCGATAATCAATCTTATATATTCACATCATCTGGTACTGGTGGTATGGAAGCAGCTATTGCAAATATAGCTAATCCAAAAGAAAAAATATTAAGTGTTGTAGGAGGTAAATTCGGAGAACGTTTCGCAGATATTGCAAGAGTTCACGGAATCGATGTTGAAGAATTAGCTGTGGAATGGGGAACTGCAGTAACTCCTGAGGCTATTGAAGCAGCACTTGAAGCTGATGAAAACATTAAAGCAGTAAGTTTAATTCACAATGAAACTTCTACTGGTGTAGCTGCACCAATTAAAGAAATTGGTAAAGTTATGAAAAACTACGACGCATTATTTGTTGTAGATACCGTATCTTCCCTTGGAGGAGACGAAGTAGATGTTGATAAATTTGGAATTGATGTCTGTGTTACTGGATCACAGAAATGTTTAGCAGCACCACCAGGTCTTTCAATGATTACATTAAGTGACGATGCATGGAAAGCTGTCGAAGGTGTAAATCCACAGACCTATTACTTTAACATGAAAAAGTACAGAGATAGTGGAAATAAAAACCCTGCTCAAACTCCATACACCCCATCTGTATCATTAATCTACGGATTACAAGAGGCACTTAATGATATTGAAAAAGAAGGATTAGATAATAGGGTTGCACGTCACCACTTAAATGCAGAGGCATCAAGGAATGCATCTAAAGCATTAGGATTTGAACTCTTTGCTGAAGAGGAACATGCATCTTGTACTGTTACTGCACTTAAAATACCTGAAGGATTAACTGATGATGATATCAGAGGAACTATGTTAAACAAATATGGTGTACAATTAGCTGGTGGACAAGACCACCTTAAAGGTAATGTCTTCAGAATAGGACATATGGGAGTAACTAATTATAAAGAATTAGCTATAACCTTTACCGCTTTAGGTATGACATTAAAAGAAAAAGGAGTAGATGTTGACGCTGGTGCAGGTGTAGCTGCATTAGCTGACACATACATAAACTAAACACACCCCTTATTTCTTTTTCTATTTTAAAACAACTATTTTTAACTAGATAAATCAGACAGATTAATTGAACAATTATAAAGATACTATTTTTTTAAACTTAAATTATTAATAAATTCAACAATAAAACAATTTTTAAAAAAATTTAGGAACAACTAAAAATAATATTAATAATGAATTCCATATTAAAACTAGAGGTAAAAATAATGTCAAATGAAGAAACTATAAAAGTCACCTTAGAGGAGTTAAAAAAACTTTTAAAAACCAATAGTATTGTTGGAGAAACAATTGAAACCGAAAATGCCGAATTAATTCCAATTGTAAAAATGGGATTTGGTTTCGGTAGTGGAGGTATTAATGATGCAGGTTTTGGTGGAGCCGGTGCAGGAATTGATCCTGTAAGTATGGTTATAATTCCAAAAGGAGAATCAGGTTCTGAAAATATAAGGGTAATTGATATTACAGCAAGAAGTGAAACCAACAAAGCAATAAATGATTTAGCAAGTATAGTAACCGGAATAATCAAAAGTTATGCTGCAGAAAAACAAGGAGCATATGAAGCTAATTGGGAATACAAGCAAGAAGATGACGTAAAGCCAGAAAATAACTCTGCAGATATAAATGACGTAGAATAAAAAAAACAGTTAATAAAATAATTATAAAAAAGTAGGGATTGACTTGGATATTCTATTAGGTATCATCATTATATCACTCTAAATATCAGTTGCTTATATGCTTTCTCTCTCAACCTTTCTATACTATAGTTTAGATTTGGCAGGTTAATTAAATTTGTGGATAAGGTTGTGATATTTCAGTTGGTATATTATTTTGTTTATATAATGAGCATAATAAAAATATATTAAATTTATTTTGAAAATTATATTTAAAATGAATAATATAAATTATTATTAACATATTACTAAATGAGTGGTTTCAATGAAAATTATATCCTGGAATGTTAACGGACTTAAATCAATAATTGAAAAAGGTTTTTTAGAAGAGATAATATCTCAAGCCCCTGACATATTATGTTTGCAAGAAGTCAAGTCAACTGAAATACCTGAGATTGAAAATTACATTTCTTACAACTACCCTGCATCCGAACTGGTTAATCTATATGGAACAGCTATTTATACCAAAGTCGAACCGCTTTCTGTTAGGAAAGGATTTGGAGATAAGGAGTTTGATGCTGAAGGTAGAGTTATCAGGATGGAGTTTGAAAACTTTTACTTGTATAATGTTTATTGCCCATCAGGTGCCAGCTCACCTGAAAGACTTGATCGCAAATACAGATTCTATGATGAGTTAACAAAATATGTTTACAAATCAAACAAGCCTTCAATAATATGTGGAGACTTCAACAGAATATCTGCTGAGATTGATGCTAAAAATCCTAAGAACATCAAAGGCAAATCAGGGTTCTTGCCAGAAGAACAGGAATGGTTTAAGGAAATCTTAACAAAATATGTTGATGCATTCAGAAAATTCCATCCAGAAGGAGACAATTTCTCATGGTGGCCAAACAGAAAAGGATTCAGGGAAGAAAACAAAGGATACAGATTTGACTATTTTTTAGTGTCAAACACTTTTGAAAATACTTTGACTGACTCATATATCCTAAAAGACCAAATGGGTTCAGACCATGCACCAATCGTATTGGAATTAAATTCATGTCCGGTATGTGGCACAGTCAACAATAACGATAATGAATTCTGTTACCAGTGTGGAATTAAAATAATAGAAACTGAAGAAGAAGAGGAAGTCCGTGAAGACAAACTTGAAATTCCTAAAGATAAAATAATTCTCTTGGATTTGAATTATACTCTAATAGCTAATTCAAAAGAAATAAGAACAATGCCTTTGGATAAAAAAATTAAATCCCAAAAATATGAAACAGATTTAATTAATTTGATCAAAGACAATTATGTTATTTTAATAACTGCAAGTCCTTATAGAAGGTCTTATAAAATCCTCAGAGACATTAAAGAGAAAACTGGTTTCGAGCCGGATGAATCATTCTGGAACTTCGGCCGTCAACCACCAGCATTAAAGAAATACTGGATGGAAAATGAAGTCATGCCACAACACGGAGAGGATGGGGATAAATATTTAGCTATTGAATCCAATCCTGCAACCAGAAGGATGTATAAGAAATTAGGAATTGAAGCAAGACCGAAAGGAGATTTTATTTAGAATTCTGGAGGTAAAACTATGGATAAAGAACATGTTGCATTGAAAATTAAAAAAACATGTAAGAAATGTGGAAAAACATTAGATATTTCAAATTTTTCTAATTTTAAAAAGGATAAATACTCTCCAGAAGACTATTGTAAGGACTGTGAGAAACTAATTGTGGCAGCTAAAGATTTAGATCAACTTATAGATATTTATGGATTTGGAACTGAATTCTCGACTGAAGATTTATACAAATACTTTGAAAATGAACTTATTGCTAATTCAAGAGTAAAATTATTAATAGAACATGATTTACTAATTAAAAATAAATTAACAGATAATTACCACTTTTCCGACATTGTTACTTGCAATAATTTCATAAAAGAAAATAACACTGAACCTATTAATAACGGAGATTATGATTTTAAAGAAATTTTAACTCCTTTAGATGAAAAATATGCTAATAATTTTAATCCAAAACAAATGAATCAAAGTGGTATTGCTTGGATTAGCTATAATGGAGTTACATGGACATATCAAAGAAATGTTAAAAATAAAACCATAAGTTTTAGTGATAGTGATATTTTTTCATTACATGAACAAGTTATTAAACATGATCAACCTTGGGGTGTTCGGGATTTTAACATAGCTGAAAAATTCCTTAAAAGTATTTATTCACCATTCATTGAAACAACAGAAGATTTGGGTATTTTAAATCCATTACCTGAAGAATATGAAAGTCGTTTTAATCCTACACAAGCAAGTAAAACTGGTATTGCATGGGTAACAAAATATGGTGATACTTGGTATTATCAAAGGAATGTTAATAATAAGCATATTTACATTAAAAAACAAGATTTATATGAACTTTATAATGAAGTCGTAAATAACAATCTCATGTGGGGAATAAGAGATTATGATAAAGCTAAAAGATATATTAAAATCCCCGATGATTTTAAGATTCCTAAAAAACCAAAGAGAATTGTCAAAACAAGAAATAATGTGATAGTTTCCTATTCTAGAACAATGAAAGATGAAATTGATGTGGGGATTGAAGGTGAAATAAAAATTAATGAATTAACCAATATGTTAGATAAACTCAACTTTTTTATCATAGATGTTGAAAAAATGGAATTAAATAGAGTTAAAGAAAAATTTAAAGTTTTAATCAAACTAAATTTGAATGTTGCATTGATAAATAAATTTGAAGACAAAGTCAAGGAACTTGGATGGGAAATTAATTAATTCAAGGAACAATAATATTCATTTGGTTTAATTTCATTTTTCTTTAATAAAATAAATCCGGAGGGTGATTAATATGAAGATATGTCCAAAATGCGGTGCTGAGTTAACAGACGTGATTGGGGGTTATTTATGTCATGAATGTGGGGGTGGAATGTTTAGTGACGATGAGGTTATAGTTGCTAGATGCCCTACATGTGGTGATGAGTTAGGTGATCTATGTGATATGTACTATTGTTATACATGTAGTATGTCAGTACGTAAAGAAGATGCAAATTACAGCAAGGATATAAGTTTTGATGATGATTATGATGATTATGATTTAGAAGAACCTAATTATGAGTCTATGATTGATAATGGAGACAATATTTGTTTAAATTGTACTTATTGGAGTGTGAGCCCATATGGTGCATCTCATGGAATGGTTTGTCGTAGAAATCATTTAACAAACGGCCCTGGAGATTCCTGTAGTGATTTTGTCAAGTCACATTATTTTGCAAGTTATGGTGAGGATGGTCAATACCAATTTGATGAAACAAAGCGTGATAATTTAAATAAGTTGTATTACTGGAGAAACAATAGGTAAGCATAATATTTCTTCATAATTTTACCAAAATTTTTTTAAACTTTGCTAAACATAACTTAATAACAATTATAATTAATATGGGGTTTTATTTTATGAGTGAAAAATTTTGCCCTAACTGCAATTTTAAAAATGGAAATGAAGACAAGTTTTGCCAAGAGTGTGGTTCCACTTTGGATTTAACAGATTATATTGAATCAAAAAAGTTAGATAAAACATTCACCCAAAAAGTCAAGTCATTCTTTGGAAATAAACGTATAGATGAAATTAACAAAGAAATTGATGAATTCATAAATCTTTCATACGACTTAAAAGATTATTATGATGACTTAACTAATTTAACAAGTTTGAAATTAAACAAAACAGAATTTAAAGAAAAATATTCCAAAATATCTAAATTAGATGATTTCAAATATTTGGATGAAATTAATGAAGATGAAGATTTAAATAAAAAACTATTATCTTTAAAATCAATTAAAACTTTTATTAATAATTTCGATGAGGAAATAGAAAAGTTAAATAAATTAATTAAAGATATTGATTTAAGAATTAAAGATATTGATATTTTCAATGCTGATTTAAATGAATTATTGACTTCAGATGAGAAATTAGATGTTTCTGATAAAAATACTTTAATACAAGTCCACAAGAACACTTATGATTTTTTTGACAAGGACAAAGTTAAAAACCTAAATATTGATTCTAAAAATAAGATTCATGAATTTTTAGACAAATACCAAACAATAGATGTACTATTTGAAAAACATAATGAAGAAATCGAAATTAAAGAGCATGACAAACTTATTTCAAATAGTGTCGAAAAAGCAGAAGAATATATTCAAAAAATCAATGATTTTAAAGAAAGCGAAGAATTCATCCCTTCAGCCACGGCTATTGAAATTAAAAATGATTTTAAACAATATTATGACATTTTAAGTGAAGAAGACATTGGATCTTTAGATTTGTCAATACAATCAAAATCAAATATCTCAAAGTTTTTAAGGGATTATCCAAAAACTGAAGAAATTATAGAAAAAATAAATGAAGACTTAAGTATTAGGATTTTACAAAATAAAATTGATTCTAATGTAGAAACACTTAATCAATTTAACACAGACTTTAATTATTTGCTTGATTCTGATTTTTATATTACTTTTAAACAAAAAGATGAATTGATTGAATGCTATGCTAATTTATTCGATTTAGTTAAAGAAGCTAATGAAAAAATAGAATTGTCCGATCAATTTAAAGAATTTCTAAAAACATATCCTGAAATAGAATCTCTTATTGAATCTAGAAATGAAAAATATGTTCAAGATGAATTAAATGAACACGAAGAGTTCTTTGATAATATTGATGGCAAATCATTAGATTCAAATCAAAGATTGGCTGTTGTTAAAAATGAATTAAACTCACAAATTATTGCCGGTGCAGGTTGTGGTAAAACATTAACGGTAAATGCAAAAGTCAGATATCTGATTGAGAAAAAAGGAATTAATCCAGTTGATATTTTATGTTTATCCTTTTCAAACTTATCTGTTCGTGATTTAAAAGAAAGTTTGCCAGAAGGTATTGAAGTTGCCACTTTCCATAAACTTGGTGGTAAAATTTTAAGAGAGAACAATCAAATTTCAAGACCTGATGGTGATGCATTGGATAACTTTATTAAAATTTACTTTAGAGATAACATCATTAATAATGAAAAGTTATGTAAAGATTTCTTTGAGTTTTATTCCTACTATACTTATGATAATATTGAAGAGGAAGACGCTGATTCATTAGGTGAAGTTTATGATATTGAAGAAGCGAGAGATTTCACCACATTAAGAGAAATCTATGGCGGTGAAAATGAGAAGACCACTTTTAAAAATGAAACTGTCAAAAGTTTCGAAGAATTGGTTATCGCTAATTATTTGTTTGCTCATCAAATAGATTATGTATATGAAAAAGTTTATGAAACTGACAATAAAAACTTTTTACAACATAAAATGTTTATTTTTGATTTACTTTTCTCTGAATTTGATGAAATCGAACCATCTTTAGAAATTGTTGATGTTTTAGTGAATGATTTGTGTTCTGTTTTTGAGGTAGAAGAACATGTTCTTTTAGATGAGTATAAACCTGATTTTTACTTGGTTGAAAATGATACTTATTTAGAGCATTTTGGTGTTAATCGCAATTGTCAAGCCAGATGGTTAAATAAAGAAAAATCTAAGGAATATAGTGATGGAATTAAATGGAAACGATGTTTGCATAGGACCTATGGATCAAAATTACTTGAAACATATTCTTATTATATGTCTGAAGATAGACTTCTTTTAAGACTTGAAGAAAAGCTTAAAAAGCAAGGTATTGAGATAAAAGATATTGACTATGAATATATGCTTTCAAAAATTGTTGAGCGAAGCGATGTTAATAAATTTAAGGATTTAATGAAGCTAATTAAAAATTTTATTGAATTATTTAAAGGAAATGATTATACAATTGATAAGTTTAATGAGTTTAGGGAAATCAATAAATCCAATCCTAGGATATTTGACAGAAGAAGAAGTGAATTGTTCCTAAATGTTGTTGAGGATATTTACATTTCCTATCAAAATTATTTAGCTGAAATTCATAAGATTGATTTTAATGACATGATTAACAACGCTACTCGCGAAGTTGAAAAAGGACATTTAAAAAGCAAATATAAATACATACTGGTCGATGAATACCAAGACACTTCCTATACTAGATATAATCTTGTAAAAGCTATTCAAAACAAAACTGGGGCAAAGGTATGTGTTGTGGGAGATGATTGGCAATCAATTTACAGGTTCACAGGTTGTGATGTATCATTATTTACAAAATTTGAAGATTATTTTGAAAAACCTGAAAAATTAAGAATAGAAACAACATACAGGAACAGCCAAGAGTTAATAGATATCTCAGGTAGTTTCATACGTAAAAATACTAATCAATTAGATAAACAATTAAAATCTAAAAAAGAACCAGCTGAAAAACCTGTAAAAATAATTTATTATAATAAAAAGAGCCTGGAAGATAAAATAAAAGCAATGGAATATCTTGTAGAAAAAATATCTAAAATTTCAAATGAAATAATGATTCTTGGAAGAAATAATTTTGATATTAATGCGTTTATAGATGACCGTAAACTTCATGATAATAATCTTGAAATTAGACCATTTAAACAGGGAAAAGACGGAAAATTAATTTATAAGAAAAATGAAGATTTAGAAATTGAATACATAACTGTCCATAGATCCAAAGGTCTTGAAAACGATAATGTTATTCTAATTAACTTGGAAAATTCAAGATCAGGATTCCCGAACCAAATTGAAGATGATTCAATTATGGACTTTGTAATAAATGATTCTGATCAGTATGAATTTGGTGAAGAGCGAAGATTATTTTATGTTGCTTTAACAAGAACAAAGAATAATGTGTATCTTCTTGTTCCTGAAACTGATAAATCTTCATTTGTTATTGAGCTTGAAGAAAATATTGATGATTTAGAAATTCTTAAAAAGGATGATGGTTTAAGTGAAAGTTTAGATAATCCTGAAGAATTTATGAAAGATAAAAAACTTCATTCTATTATAACTCCATTAAAATGTCCGGTTTGTGAAACTGGTGATGTTAGTCTGATTTTATTAAATAAAGGTTCAAAAAGCTTAATTAAATTCTTCTCATGTTCTCATGAAAAATGTGACTGGGATGGTGGATTTTACAGTTCTGATTTAGAGTTATTGGATGAAATTGAAATATGTCCAGAATGTGGTGGAGTAATGCAGGTGAGAAATGGAAGATATGGTCCATTCTATTCATGCTCAAACAGATGTAAAACACCTAAATTAACTGATGAAAAATTAGAACGGGTTAATACAATCATTCAAGAAATGGAAGCTAATATTGAATTTGAAACACATGAAAGCAATCTAAATTGCCCTAAATGTGGTGAAGGCAAAGTTGTTCTTAAAATAAATCCTGAAAATAAAAATAAAAGTTTCGGATGTTCAAATGAAACCTGTAATTGGGATGGTGGAAAGACAAAAATAGATGTTGATGATTTAGATAAAATTCAAATCTGTCCGGATTGTGGAGGAGTCTTAACTTTAAAAAATAGTAGACGGGGAAAATTCTATGGCTGTAGCAATTTCCCTAAATGCAGATTCACCAAGGATGAAAATGATACTGCAGATGATAAGGAAGTTGTTAAAGGAATTAAAACTAAACTAAAATGTCCTGTTTGTAATTCTGGTGATGTAACTCTTAAAGGCAAAAAATTTGTTTGTTCAAATTGTGACTGGGATGGAGGAACTTTTAGCGGAGATATAAGTAAACTAGATAGTTTAGAGTATTGTGAAAATCCTAATTGTACTGGTGTTACATTTTTAAGAGATGGAAAATTTGGGGAGTTTAGATCTTGCAGTAATTACTTTAAAACAAAATGTAGAGGAAAAGGGAAATCAGAACCTAAAAAAACATATCCTAAAAAAGAAAAATCAGCATCAAAATGGGAAAAATTTGATACAGAATTAACTTGTCCGTCTTGTAATACTGGTGATGTGATTTTACTTAGAAATAAAGAAACTGAAAGAGGATTTTTCAAATGCACAAATGATAACTGTGATTGGAATGGTGGTTCCTTCAGTAAATCAGTTGATTTATTAGATACATTAAGTTATTGTCCTGAAGATGATTGTGAAGGATTAACTTATGAAATTGAAGGAAAATATGGTCCATTTAGGGTATGCACATACTTTGCAAAAACAAAATGTAAAGCTGGACGAAAAAAATAATATTAAGTTTGATATCAAATGTTCTTCATTAAACAACTTAAACAATAAATAGTATTTTTTCATTTATTTAAATAATATTTCAGAGGCGTCAATATGGTAAATCTTAATGAATTAAAAGGAATTGATTTTTCTAATAAATATTATAATCCCCAAAATTTTACAATAAAAAATGAATCATATGAATTTTATTCTGAGCTTGATTTAGGATGGGGTCGTTTAAACTGCGAATTTAAATCCGAGTACTATAATGTTAAAACAAATGTTTCTGCATCCACAATGTTTGAAACATTACGAAGATCAATTAATTGGATGGAATATAATAAACAGTGCATTAATAAACTTAGGGATTTATTTTCAGAATATGAGAATATTAATTTCATGGAATTATTTTTTGATTTAACTGTAAATGTTCAAGATGAATTAAGGCATTTGAGAATTCATGAAACTGAGGGTTGTGAAAAATATCATTCAGTTTATAAATCGGTTTTGGAAAAATACGGGATTAATAGTAGTGATATTGATTTAAATAGTTTAAACTATCTTAATCCAATATCTCCTATAATCACTCGTCATTATAATTTAGATGAATTATTAAATGAAGATATTGAAGATTCTAAGAATATTTATTTTAGATTAGCGTATATTTTTTATTTACAGGAAGTCAATTCGGACCATAACAATGTTTTTGATAAGAAACATTATTATGATATTAATCCTAATAATGACAGTAATTTTCGAGGTTTCCCACTTGAATTAATAAAGAAAATAGCTATTAGTAAAAATCATATAATTGACGGTAAAGGTGTGGGCATTTTAAGATATAAAACTCAAGCAACTGATTTAAGATTATTGGCAAAAAAATATGATTTAAAGGAATCTGGTACAAAAAAAGTTTTAATAAAACGAATTGAAGATAATTTAGATATTGATGTAATTAATGAAGAATTTCCTGGAAGTAGATTTATTTTAACTGAGGAAGGCGAAGAATTCTTAAATAAGTTTTCTAATTATAACAGATTTTACTTTCAATCATTACCCGAATGTTTTAATTCAACAGAATTAGATATTTTATGTCGTGAAAACCCACAATATCCAATTGAAGAAATTATTTATTCATTAGTTAAAGAAAATTGGTGTATACTTGAAAGTCCAGAGTATTTTAATGAAAGCGATTTTCATAGTATTATTTTTTCAATTCATCAAAAAAGATATTTATTAGCTAAAGAATTTGAAAAAGGCTTTCCAGAAAAAGCTATTGAATTATATGAGTCTTGTCTTCTTGAACAATTTAATCCACATTATTTTGATAGGCTGTCTAAGCTTTATAAAAAACATAATATGTCTGATAAGAAGCAAGAATTATTATCCACAATGATAAGTAATACAAAACGAAAAATTGAAGTGGCTAAGTCTAATGTTGATAAAGTAGTTATGGAAATTATTAATAAAACTTTAGAATTATTGGACGATGTTATTGAAATGAACTCTAATAAATATATTTTAAGAATTTTAAATCGTCTTAAAAAAAATTTTGAATTAAATTCTATTGAAGATAATGAATTTTACAATTGTTTAATTGAATCTTACGATGAACTAGATATTTTATCTCCTAAGGGCATGGAAGAATTAAGAGAGATATTCCACCTATCTAGAGGAGCAAGTGGTAGAATACATCATGGTGTATCTGAATTAGAACGAGAATTAACTTTTCTAGAATCTGCAGAATAAATAATTTTTATTTTTTTACTTTATTTTAATCTTTTTTTATTTACTTAAATTACCCATCAATTTTATTACTTATTTTATATAATAAATATAATAAATAATATAATATTTGGAAATGATTAATATGGGAATTACTGATTACATTAAAACAAGACTATTGAATAATAGGGTAGAACAGTACAACACCAAGCGCAGCTATTGGGGTGAAGATGAAAGACAACCTAGAACTGATGGAATCAATACTGGCCTTGACTTGCCAGATGCACTTCCACCAGTAATTAATAAGACAATAGCTAATGCACGTTATGCTGTTAAACTTGACGGTTACACTTCAGGTATCTTGAAAAACAGAATTGATAAAGCTAATGTTAACATGGTGCTTGTTGATAAGGAAAATAAATTATCTCAAGAGCAAAAATTAACTTTAATCTTATGGGCCAGAAAAATTGACATTTCTCAAGTAGCTAAAAATATTCTGCAAGGCGGAATGGTTGATGGGGAAGGTCTTATTAAACCTGTGCAACGCTGGGATAAAAGCATTGGCAAATACATTAAACCAGTGTTTTTAGAAATAGGTGCACATGGTTACGGATTGAAGAAAGAATTTAATGATGATAATGAAGTGCAGCTATATCTTCATGAAATGCCTAAGGATATTGTTAACGGATTTCCGGAAGAGTTTGATAATTATGTTAGTGTTGAAGAGGGAACATTAACGGTCAAGTATGAACCGGAAAAGGTTATTAACTTCATGTATAATGAAATATACTGCGAAGCTCAAAGCATTATCCTGAATTGCCTTGATGATATATACCACAAGTGTAATTTGGAGAGAAATCAAGTGGAACGTATCAACAAGGATAATATTATTGAAGTTAAACCTGCAATGGATGCAAACGGCCAACCTTACATCACCGAACTTTCAAGCACCGCTAAGGAAAATCTTTATGCTGATTATGGAACTACTGCCGGAAGTAATGTAGCTATTGTACCTCCAGGAATTGAATCTAAAATCCTCGGGGGAAATAACTATCAGTCAGATTATACAAGACAAACCGAAATCTTTAGAAATAATATCTTAAGGACTTTTGTAACTCCTCAGTCTCAGGCAGGTAATGAAAAATCAAACCAAAATGTTGCCGAGTACATTAACGATTCAGCTATTACAGGATTCATTGTTAATGTGGCCAACGACCAGAAGTGGGTTTTGAAATATTGCAATCAGCTATTGAACTTGCAGTTGGAGTTAATGGGCATCAGTGAAACTTTAGATATTTATTTCAGCTATTCAAGAGATGATGTTTTAAGATACATTATGGAATTGTCTTCTGAAGGTGATGAAATCTATAAGAATTATCTAAGTAACTTTGAAGAGGAACAGCCTGTTGGTGAAAGGATTGTAACTGAAAGTGGTGTTGAAGTATAATAAATATTTATATAAAATAAGTAATAAAATATATAATAAATAATATAATAAAAAGTGATAATGATGAGACATGAACTTTTTGAAGTCGGATCATATGATTACTCCGACCTGGACGATAGACTTGACAAACCTGTTGAATGGACTGAAGATGATCTAAAGCTAATAGCTGAAAACTATAGGGGAGGAATTCCGCTAACTTCAGAGCATGACAATATCTACGTTGGCATCGGAAATAATATTGAATATGAGGAAGGAAAGCTATTCATTGAAGTTCCGGATGAGCTGGATATGGAAGGAAAAGGTCTATCTCCTAAAGTTGATGTCTTATTAAAAGATAAAGGAGATTCATTTGGAATTGATACTATGAGCTTAATAGATGTCGGTGTAACTAAAAACCCTAGAAAAATTACCCTATTGAATTCTGAAATAAGCGGAGATGCAGGAGCAACTGGAAATCCTAATCCTGAACCACCTTTGCCACAGCCACAACCTCAGCCACCAGCTAAAGATGTTAATGTGGCTACAACTTTATTGTTAGAGAAATTGCAAGGAAAAGATGCTGAAATTGGAAAACTTCAGGATGAAATTAATAGCTTAAAAGAAGAATCTAAAAAATATGATGAGATTAAAAAAGCTATTGAAGAAAATAAGGAATTTATAGATTCTAAAGATGATATTCTAAAAGAATTATCTGAACTGCGAAAAGCTGAAAATGAAAGGAAAATAAAAGAGTACGAAGCTAAATACAACTTTAACTATAATGAAAACGCTCAGGATAAAGAGATAATTGATAAGCTATTATCTGGTGATGTTGATATGGAATTGATGGAAAAGCTGGCTGAGAGAAGAATTAAAATTGAAGCTAGTAATGACGGTTCAACTCCCGGTGGTCGCAATCCTTCAAACTCTGGTGATGTTGGAGAAACTGGTGAGACTGGCAGCACTGGAGATGAAGATGCACCATCTTTTACAACTCGTGAAGAATATAATAAGATATTGAAAGATATGGGTTTTAATCGTACCAGAATTTAGCGATGATGGTGTTTTATTGCTTTTCACCGAAGCTAAAATTTTTGATATGTAGGAAAACTCGTTATTCATTGGGGAAGTGTTAGGTGTTTCACTTCTCCTAAAATATCGTGCATTGAAACCCTTAATGCCTAATTAAAGGGGGACAAGCCCCCTTTTAATTACCCACGAATGCCAATGCAATAAAATAAAGTTTACCAAACTTAACCCCGAACCGACCGCTAAAGGGTCGGTTCTTAAATTTGACAAATTCATCTATTCCAAATCCATAAACTCGGAACAGGGGGACAAGCCCCTGTTCCTCGAGCTTGACAAAGCCATTATTATTAGGTCTATAGTATGGCCTTTCGCTTACGCTCAAGGCGTCCAGTCCCCGCTCACGCTCGGACGGAACATAATCTTTTAATAGTTGTTTACATACACAACCCATATAAGAGTCGATTGCATCCTATAGTATTGCTCGCCAATTCTATTCACCCAGGCCTCCCACAGATGCCTCCCTTCGGTCGGCATCGGGTCGGCCTGGGCGAATTGGCTCGCTTATAACATGGGTATGGCAAGGTTGCTCTGATCTGGAAAATCATTAATGTTACTATCCATTTAATCAAAAATTAATTCATAACCTATTTTAATTAATGTATTTCAGAGTAACAACAAGGATATTAAAAATCTACATGAATTTAATCGTCCAGTATATCTAAAGATACTTTTCGATATCAAAGTTTGAAAAATCGACATTTTCTGCCATTTTTTCTGAAGATAGCAGTGAAATATACGCTTGTGCACCCTCTAATTCATCTACATTGAAAAAATATTCTTTGGAACCATGTTTTAATCTAGATTTTCCATAACGATTAAATTCAAATTCAATATCAATTCCAAGTTGTTGCAATGACCCGATATCCCAAGACATCATTCTTAGTTTTGCACATAATTCTGGGGGAAGATTTTCTTTAAGTGATCTAATCTCATCCTCTTGAGAAATACCTACCTTAAGGGCATCTGTACGTTTTATTGCACTTAAAGCTAGTTCATTTTTTGGATTAACCCCTAATGACTTCGCTAAGCATAATTCTCCATCTGACATTTTATTTAACCTAATTAATGCCATGCCTTTTATTGCAAGTGCATCATCACATTCATCAGGGTCTAATTCAATTGCATTATCGAAACATATAATTGATTCTTCGAAATTGCCAGACCAAAATAATGTGTCCCCTTTATTAAACCAATATTGGGCATTAGTAGAGTCAATTTCAATAGCACGATTAATGGATTTTAAAGCTTCGGAATTATTGTTAATATTACGATATAAAACACACAATTTGTTCCATGCAAGATCATTATTAGGATTTATTTTAACAACTTTTTTTAGAGCATTTTCAGCTTCTTGATAATTCTCATATTCTAATTGTTTAATGCCCTTATCCAATAATTCTTGTTCAGTCTCTTCCTCTTTTTCATAAGAGGACACATTCTGATTACTTGTATCATGGGTTTTGTTTGAAAAACCAAAATTATTTCCATATCCCCCATTATCTTCAGAATTAGAAGCCCGAGTGAAAGCAGGATATTCTATTAGTTTAAATTTATTTAAATTCCCTCTTAAGTTACTCATATAATTATTAAATACATTTACTTCTTCACGATCAATATTTCCATCTATTGATATGAATAATTTGCCCATCATTTCATAGTCAATGAACAATAATTCAGTTTGTTCTAGATTAGAATTGTCTTCTTCTTTTCTAAATACGTCTAATTCATGAAGCACCATAAATGACAAAGGTAACCCTGTGAGGTCAGTTTTTAATGCTGCTTCAATCATTGGAACCAAATCTAATTTTGTCCAATTTGAATTAAAAATATAATTTATAAAAGTAACTTCATTATCATGCAATACTCCATCAGATATTCCCAATATACTTAAAAATATGAAAAAATCATCTAAGAATATTTTTGAGATATTGGAATTAGGATTTACTTTTAAAGGACTAATAAGTGGGAATCTTTCTTTGTCATTAAATAGGTTACTTGATTCAATCATAGTACCAATTTCATAAAATCCATTGATGTGTTCTTTTAAAATTTCTAAATCATTCTTAGATTTTTGAAATCGAAAACCACATCTGGGGCAAAATTTATCTCTCATACTTACAAAAGAATTACATCTTGGGCATCTTTGATTATTATTCATGTTAACTCATCCCTGTCTTATTTGATAAAATTTTCTTATGACTTATATATTATTAATAAGATTATTCTAACTTATGTATTATATCTAATATTAGTAATTTAAATTGTTTTTTCTATATCAAAGTGTAGTGGAAAACAAAATCTGAATATTGAATCGTTAATGTTAATGTCAATATTACTTTTTTTATTATATAATTTATATAAAAAGGATAATAAAATATTAATTATGACATTGCAGAAAAAATTACAAATCAATATTGTCATGAGCAATTACAACCAGAGGAGCGGTAGCTATTCATCCAGCTATGATTATATCTTCCTGGACAATTTAGCAAGCAGTTCTTACTCCAATTATTTCAGAAGTGATTTGAAAAACCTGAAGATCAAAACCACTAATGGTACTGAATGTCAATTATTATACCTTCCAGCTTATGGATCACAAGGCGCAGCAATACTTGCAAGAGTTCCTGTTGGCCAGATTTCACAAACCACAAAGCTATTGCTGGATGTTCATGATACCGGAACAACATTCTCAAGCACTTTATCAACTGGTAATGAAGTGTTAATGTTTGATGCAAATAATGATACATACTCACAATTTTTCATGAACTACTCAGGTTTATCATCAAACAATGACTCAACAGATGGAGGTCATTTTTTAAGAGCTAGATTTGTTCCTAACCTTGAAGGAACTTCTCCAACTGATTTGTTTACCACATTTGCTTCAGGTCAACCATTAGCCAACAATCGTGTTGTTGTAGCCAGATTCAAATATATTAACGGTAATGTTTTTGTTAATGATAATGCAACATATCATGGTTCAACCATTGGAGGTATCATGATGCAAATTGATGGAACTCTTTCACCTGATGAGTCTAATGTAAAAGCTACCGTCAACTATTGGGGCGGAGAAAAAGATTATTGTATGTTCACTGGTGCTAAGACTTTAGTATTGGCCAGTTCATTTGATGCTTACAATCAGGGAAGTGATGAGGAAGGAAACTGGAAACAATATCATTTTCATGATCGTGTGGGAACAGGAACATCGAATACATCAGATTATCTTGAAGGGTTCAGCAGGAATAATCCAAGTAAAATTTATCAATCCAATTATGCTGAGATTGAAGTCTCTCCAACATTGTATGCTACAACGGACTTTGAAGATTTCAATTATGTTGATTTAAAATGGTTAATGGTATTCCCATCACCATTATTCGCAGCTAATGGAATTCCTCAAATAACAGTAACCAAAAGAGATAAAACTGGCATTCGATTATATAAAGGAAGTCACGAATACACTAAAGCTTACAAAGGATCTACTTTAATGTGGGACGCTAATGATGAGGACATGGACGATACCGGACTTCATATTCCAGATAAAATAATTAACCATAATTGGGATTGGGTGTTTTAAAATGATTATTGATTATGATGTAAATTCAACAATTGGGCATGGCCGTGGATATCCAACAGGCCTTGAACATACAGAGAAAATGGATGTAATAGCTTGTCTTTTAGATGAGGGCGAAAGGACATACGTTAATGATGAGCATACAGCTTGGATTTGTTCCAATCAATGTGCAGTAGGAGATATGGTAACTTTAGACATGTCCTCAACTATGGAACATACAATTGTCAGGAAAGCTCAAGCTGGTGAATTGGCCTTCGGTTATCTTTTAGGTAAAGTCCAGGTTAAAACATCCGGATCAACATTAGTTGCTGTGGCTGTGTTAGGAGATGTTTTCAGATTGAAACTCAAAAGGCCAGTGGCTGAAGACATATTGCCGAATACAAGAATCTACATTGACAGTGACGGTGAATGCAATCCAGTTGAAGGCCATGACTTAAGGCTGTTGTCAATCGTTAATCTTCAAAATAATGAGGATACTGATTACATCAGAGTTTATCGTCAGATGTCTGAGGTTGAAATGTATCCTGAATCTCAGAACTGTATTGATCTTGGAGATTGTAATTTTGAACAGGATGAAATAACTCATGTCGTTAATATGATCGTGCCTTCAGAGTCAAACATCATGGCACAGGCAAATTATGTCAAGGATGCAGATGGAGTCACCTATTGTGAGCTTCCTGATGTGGCTATTGTCAATAACGTCCGTTTCGTATGGGAAGACAACAAACTGTACATGGAATGGGAAGGATGTGATGATGGCCAAAATGTATATTTTATATAAAATAAATAATAAATAATATAATAAAATATATAATAAAAAATATAATATCATAATGAGGTTTATAACATGACCATAAGGAAACTGGTAGGAACTCTGGAAAACAAAGGCCCGTACATTGACCAATCAACAGGCCACTGGTTTTACTGGAACGGCACTAGATATGTTGATAGTGGCTATCCTTACGCTGTAAAACCCATTATTGAATTTAAAATCGAAAATGGAATATTATATTACTCAATTACTTGGGAGGCACAATGAAATACATAAAATATTTTGAAACAATCGAAGAATACGAATCCTGGATGAAAGTAGAAGAAAACGCTGAAGAAGTATACCAAAGCGAAGAAAAGATTTGTGTTGACGGAATAATTCTCAGCCACACATACAAAGAGGAGGAAATTTAAATGATTTACGAATTCCTGGAAGCAAACAGAAAGGACATTGACATTTTAACTTCATTTCTTGTTACAGCCATTCCAATTGTCATGCTCTATTCAGAAGCATTAGGAATTACTGAAAATACAATTCCTTACTGCATTCTCATGATAATCTTAGGAATAGCCAGTCATTACGCAAGCAGGATAAGAGGCGAAGGAGATGTTGAAGACGCCAAACAAAAAGCTAAAAGAGTATTGGGATTCCCTGAAGAAAAATAAGATTCTTTGGAGGATATTGTTATCATGAACAAAATAAAAAAGAAGATATTCATATGCAACTTTACCAAAACAATTTCAAGTGCCGTTTTAACAGCCGTAGCCATCAACATCATAATGACAAATGCAACAAAGTATGCTTTAATTGAAGGACTATTGCCATTTACATTAGCTATTGTTATTGTTGGCCTAATTGATTTGTATGAGTATAGATGTGAGCGTGAAGACAAGATTAATTTGGATGAACTGGAGGAGCGAATAGAAAAACTGGAAGGTAATGTGGATGGAGAAAGGTAAAATTCTAATTGCAGTTCCGACATTTGAAAACATAAAACCGCAATGCTTCAAAAGCATCTATGGCCTCACAAATCCTAAAGATTTTAATCTTTATTTCGATTATGTGAAAGGTTATGACTGTGCACGTGCAAGAAACGAAATAGCAAAACTTGCAATCAAACATGACTTTGACTACGTGTTAATGATAGACTCAGATGTTAGTGTCCCAAAGGAAGCTCTTGTTAAGCTATTGGAATGTGAAACTGACATTGCTTTAGGATGGTACCATAAGAAAAGAACAAAAACAGATGAAACAGTCATCTTTGATTTTGGAAAAGATTTCAATAACAAAAACATGATTTATGGAGAAACATTGTATGGACTTAATGATCCATTTGAAGTTAAAGGCGGTGGCCTTGGAATCAGTCTCGTTAATGTTAATGTGTTTAAGAAAATGGCATATCCATATTTCAAATATGTAATCTATGATAATGACACAATACTGTCTGAAGACTTGTATTTCTGCAGTGAAGCCAGAAAATACGGAATGCAAATTCAATGCAACCCAAATGTAAAAGGTGGCCACATATACGAAATATTAATGTAAATAGGTGATGTTAATGACAAATCAAATTGTTTTATTGGAAGGAAGAAAAGAAGTCACTACATTTCTCCTGGATGATGGGAATATAACATCAAAGGAAGTAGTGACCGAAACCGGTCAGGATATTGGCTATGAATACTCTGCTAAACTCTATCCTGAAGATACAATTGCAATTTCTCCAAATTCACAGATAGGAAAAGAAATGGTGAAAAAATACACTGGTGATAATGATGAAGTGCCTATAGGGATTATCGTTAATGATCCTGTAGTTATGGATAATGGCCAGAGAAAAGCTAGTGTGTTAGTGTTAGGTCAATTATACAGACTTAAACTGGCAAGCAATGTTAATGATATTTCACCTGCTGATAAAATAAAATTAGGTGAAAATGGTGCTATTAAATCTAATGAAGGTGAATTTCTAGCACTGCATCCAGTAACTGATTCCGATGAATATAATTACGTTAATTGTTTTAAAATAGCTAGTTCTGGAAGTACAGGAGAAACCGGTGCTAAAGGTGACACCGGAGATACAGGACCAGCAGGGCCAAAAGGTGACACCGGAGATATAGGAGCAACAGGAGCTACTGGTCCTAAAGGAGACACAGGAAATACAGGAGCAACTGGTGCAACAGGAGCCAAAGGTGATACTGGCGATACTGGAGCAACCGGTGATACTGGAGCTAAGGGAGACACTGGAGATGATGGTGAAAGTATTGATGTATACAAAGACAATGCCCACAGACAGATAATATTCTCAGGCGCAAATACAAGTGCTACTATTTATTTCGATGAAATCACTGGACCGAAAGGCGATACGGGAAATACAGGAGCAACCGGAGCAACAGGTCCTAAAGGTGATACTGGCGATACTGGAGCTAAGGGAGACACAGGAGATACTGGTGCAACTGGTGCAACCGGACCAGTCAATCTTGCAAGTAGCTTAGATACTACAGATACCACCAATGCAATTAAAAATGCACCGGTAGCTATAGCCATTCAGGGATTGCAGACGGACATTGGAACAATAACATCTGCACAATCAAGTAATCTCAATTTATTAGGGAGCTAGATAATATGGGTTATACTCCTCCAGACCTTTCACAAGTTTTAACAAATGAACAAACAATGAATTTAAGATTAACAACCTGCAGAAATGACCTAAGAACAATACTCACAAAAGAAGAGATTGGATATACAAGTGGTGACGGAATAATTCCATTGATTAGAAAATTGCCTGTTCCACAATTAAACAAAATAGAAGTTGAGATGCCGCAGAGTTTCTCAACCGGATCAGACTTAACTGTTAATGTCAAAACCATTGATACCAATAATGACAGCATGGCCAATGTTAATGTTGATTTATACCGAGTATATATTGACCCGGAATGGTATTCCACAAAAGGACTGCATTTAGGCCAGGTCACTACAAATTCAAGAGGTGAAGCTTCATCAACTATAGAAATGCCTCAAGATAAAGGATGGTTTTATATCCAAGCAAGAAGTGGAAATGTTGTCGGAGGTCATTTCGGCGGATATTGTACTGATTGCATAAACGCTGAAGATTTTTCATTTTCAACATGGTACAGCAATCTGTTCTCACAGCATGGTGTCGGAAGCAGTTCCCTATTGGATATAGTTGACTATGACGAAAATGAAGGATATGTTGATATAACAATAGAAAAGGAACATGCTTCTGCATTTTCAAGCAGTTTCGGAGGAATTAAATTGGATAGCCTGGGAACATTTACAAAATCCCAAACAAATCCAATGTTTGCAATCCTTGAAGATACAACAAACTCAAACAAGACATATTGGATGGGATTCGGATTGGCATTCAATACAGATGCATGGTCAACACCAATACTTGCTGCAGGTGCAAAGTATATGTATGGTGACGGTTCAGGAGAATACGGATTCAGACAGGCAATGGATGGAATTCCTGATTTAGGATCAAACAATAATGGAACTCCACAGCCTGCAGGAAATCCAAGATTATTTTATGCAGGAGGAGACTGGAGTTATACAGCATGTGTTTACGATGAATATGCATCAGACCCAACTGAAGAGTATCCAAGTGATATTGTAAGGCATGGAAGTCATAGTTGGAATATGTCCTATTTCGGACCAAGCGGAAATGCAAAGTCAAGCATTCTCTTTAATTTCCCGGATTCCTCAACATACAGGACATTCAGATTTTATGGAGCGGGAGTGATATAGTGAGCATAGCAAGCAACGTTATCGATGAAAATACAAAATTGGGAACAGCAAGAGGATTGCTGCGTGAGAAACTGGCAGCTAATGGGATTTATTATTCCAATTCAGACAGCATATTTCAGCTGGTGAGAAGATGGAATCTGAAATATGCAGACATCAGTTTCAACACTCCTTACTCAAGAGATATCTATGCAGGAGCACAAATCAGTGTTGGAGCTACAGTAACGGATTCATCAACAGACGATCCAATTTCAGGAATGCCAATAACTGTAGTTTCCGGCGGACAGACATATAATCTTGTAACCGGAAATGACGGCGTAGCTTCAGTGACCTTGACTGTTGGTGAAATTGGCACAACATTTTCTGGAACAGTATATGCCGGAAAAAGCAGCGATAGCTGGAGTTATAAAGTTCCTGCATTTGCAGATTTTTCTGATTATGCTGGATACGGAGACACTGGTGATTATGAAATAGTCAAATATCCTTCAAACATCACACATACCTTTGAAATTGTTGAAGTAAGCTATAGCGAGAATTATAATCTAACAAAACAAGTAACAAGCGGAAGTGTGGTAATGGCAATACCTAAAGTATACACTAACGGTATTGGAGGAACCAACGGAATACATATGAGTGTTGCATTGCGCCAAAAAAAGGACAGCAATCAGGGATGGGGAGACTGTATTGCTTTAGTTAATTCAAAATCATTAAGCCATTACAGAGATACCAAGATTCTGGAGCTTGGAGCTTATCCTGGAAAGCACGGTTCAAGATATTCTGGCACAGACCATGTTGTGCGTGATTTGAATGTGGTTTCCTCTCAGTTGACTTTGGATTCCCAGCAGTACTATTTCGACCTGTACTATGATAACGGATATTTCAAAGCCACAATAAGGACAGACCCTACTCCGTTTTATTCATATGAAGCAGATATTAGCGATAAGATAACATTCGATACATTTTATCCTGCAATAATGATTTATGAAGCCGGAGGGCACATCCAATTTGAAAGCATATATGTTGAACCATGGACACATGAGGAGGAATAAAAATGGCAGATAAAGAATGGATAGCAATAGGAAGAGTATTTGGAGATACCGGAGAAAAGGGAGATACCGGTGATGCATTCACATATGATGATTTTACTCCGGAACAACTGGCCGGATTGAAAGGTGAAACTGGTGATACCGGACCGGCAGGACCAAAAGGTGATACAGGTGATAAGGGAGAAACTGGTGAGACGGGCAGTAAAGGAGACACGGGCGAGACTGGAGCAACTGGAGAGAAAGGAGAACAAGGACCTAAGGGAGATACTGGAGACACAGGAGCTACTGGAGATACTGGACCGGCCGGCGCAAAGGGGGACATTGGAGCTACTGGCATTGGTACTACTATTAAAGGTTCGTATAACACTTACCAGGAATTAGTTAATGCTCATCCGACTGGTAATGCAACTGACAGCTACTTGGTTAACGGTTCACTTTATGTCTGGAATGGAAATGCCTGGGAAAGCGTTGGGAATTTGAAAGGTGATACTGGCGCAACCGGTCCCAAAGGAGATACCGGAGATAGTGGCATTAAGGGAGATACTGGAAGCACAGGCCCAAAAGGAGACACTGGTGCAACTGGTGCTATAGGAGCAACCGGCCAAGGCAGTGATGAGGAAGCAGGCTGGAAACTACCTGTAGATCAGATATTAACTACAACAACATTACCAACAGGTGTTAGTGCAGGCTATCGTGTAGCTATTGTTACAAGCTCTGTCATGGCCATAAAAGAATATAATGGTTCTTCATGGGATACAGAATCTCTTGATCCATATTCAGTAATACCTTTAAAACATTCAGGAAGTATACAGATGTATTTGGCAAAATCAACTGGTCCCGTTTATATGGGTGTTGAATATGGTGTTTTTGGTAAGTTTAGGTTTATGACACAGGCAGCATATGATGCATTAAGTAGCTATGATAACGATACAATTTATTTTGTAAGAAGTTCATAAGTGATATTATGGAATTATCGGATGAAATGTTGACAGAAATTAGCTATGTGCAAATCTCAAAGTATAGGGAAAAAGTGATGAAGTCTTTAGAAGGTGATGTAAAAATACCAACTGCCATTGCTAAAGATTCTGGAATTCGGACAAATCATATTTCAAAAGTATTATCTGAATTAAAAGCTCACGAACTTGTTGAATGCATTAATCCTGAAGTTAGAAAAGGTAGATTGTATAGGTTAACTGAAACTGGTGAGGAGGTAGTTAAAAATATAGCAAATAAATAAAATTTAAAATTTGCTATTAATCACATCTTTTTTAACAATTACCTTTTTTGAATCAAATCTATTTTGATAAACCCAATATTCATTATTATATTCCATCAATACAGTTTCTAAATTAGATAAATCAAATAATGAAAATGCTATATTTTCTTGAATCTCACTTATATCAATTTCGTAATTATCTCTTAGAAAAGCATAAGTAATTAGAATTTCTCTTAATATGTGATTACTCAATATTAATTTTTTATTTGACCATTTAAATTTTCTTCCTTCTTTTTCTAAAACATCAAAATAGCTAAGAATAGTTAAATAATAATTCACTGCTTTTTTAACATTGGACCTATCACCAACTTCATCTTTGGCATATTTTTGAATAATTGTAGGTTCTATAATTTCTTGATCGATGAACATTGTTTTCAGTTTGTTTTGTAAAAATTGAGCCATTTCACATTCCTGAAGTAAAGTAAATAGTAAAATAGGTTTCATGGAATCGAATGATAATTCTTTTGACAAATAATGCAAATAGTTATTTGTTGTCCATAATTTATTTCCTCTTTTTTCTAATCTTAAATAAAATCTTTTTAAAACTACAAGAACATTTTCTTTGCTTCTACTTCCTTTATACTCAACCACATCTAAAACATCATTTTCTATTGTTGAATATTCAACATTAGGTTTGCACATTTGTAAAATTTTATAAACCCAAATTGGTTTAAAAGACCTATCTATTCCAACTATCATTGTAAAATCACCACTGGCACAATACACTCTTCTGGAGTAAAACTTCCATGAGTTATTGCAGTTTTATTTCCAAAACAACCATTTATTGCAAAAACTAAATATAACTCATCAGATATAATATTATAATTAAGTTTTAAGCATTCCTGAGGATTTTTATTAACAACCTCATCAGCAAAATTTTCATTTTCATAAATCAAACATCTTGTCGATTTTGATTTAGCTTCAAATTCAAGCATTTTATTTGGTTTTATTCCATTACCTTCACAATACACATTTCCATGATCCGCAGTTAAAATAATGACATATCCAGTTTCTTTTAAATTTTTGATTAAATTAATTAAATTAGAAGAATTTATAGCTGAATTAATATTATTATACAAGTTAGATTTATTTTCACCAAATACTTTAATACTATGAGATTCATCGTCAAATAAATTGCAAAGTAAACCTAAGGCTTTATATCCTTTTAAATATTCAAATTCCAATGAATCATCTTGTTTTATTTTTACAACATCATTATTTAAGTCAATTCTTCCCCATAAAATATCATTTTCTGAGACATCTTTTTCCATGAAGAAATCTTCAAAACCTTTAGGTTCTGCATTATATTTTTTATGAAATGATTCATCTAAAAATCTATTTGGAGTTTTTCCAGTGAAAATTGAGGTTCTTGAAAACTCCGTAATGGAGGGTAAAATAGAAAAAGATTCTAATTCACTAATTTCAAAATCATTAAGATAATTTTTTAGAATAAACCATTCATCATAACTCATTCCATCCATAACGATTAATGCGATATTTTCATTTGAAAAATTTTGCATAATATAATCTAATATTCTATCAACAGTGAAAGGTCTTTTATCATAGGGATAATCAAATAATTGTTCATAAAAATTATCTTGAACTAATAATTTAAAAATTCCATTAATGTCATCTTTTATTTCAGAAATATTAAAATCATCTAATTTTAAATTATTAATTTGGATTTCATAAATAATTGTGAAAAACTTTTTAGATAATTTAAAAACTTCTTCAATATCATTTAAATCCAAAATATCATCCTCAAATATTTTATCGTAATATCTTTCAAAATCTAATATTTCAGAATTAATTTTTTTAATAATTAAATCTTCAGAGTCAGATTGCAATTTAAATTTGATTAACCAAGGATATTTGATTAATAACTTCTCATCTATTTTATCAGATATTTTTTCTGATTTTAAATCATATTTAGATAAATAATACTGAATAAGATTATCAGATAAATCAAATTTATGTCTAAATTGATTTTCTGAAATAAAATTTAAAATTAAAGATTCTATGAAACAATTGAGTTTATTTTCATCTTGAGATAATTCTTTAAAGTTTATATCCAAATTATTAGAAATTTTTTCAATGACGAAATCATCTAAATTTTTCTTATCAATTAAATATTCAAGACCAACTCTTAAATTTTCTGTTGGATTATATAACATTGATAAATTAATGCCCCATATACTTTGAAAAATAATATCAAGAGTATTTTCACGATTGATTGTAAAATTATTAGCTTCACTTTCTCTGCAATAGTCAAACACCCTTTGGAAATATTTTATATCCATATTTTTTATAATATTTTCATCTAAATTGTTAAAAACATCACTGGAACTTATTTTTAATGCATTTTCTGTAAACGATCTCATTACATATTTATTAGAGTAAATTAATTTTGATTTAGAAGATTTTGAATTTTTAAACTGATAATAATCCCCATCAGTTTCATACTTAAAAATATCATATTTTTGTGAAAGGTCTTTATAGAAATTTCTATCATTAAATAAACATTCTAAATCATAAATAAAAATATCATTCCCTGCATCTTCTATTTTTTTAATTAATAATTCATACCATCTCATATTTTCACGATTAAACTAATTTTTCAGGGTCTTTATATAATTCCACTTTTGCTATTGCGAATAAATCAGATTTTGGAACAATGTTTCTTTTTCTAGAAAAAGATTCAAATTCATTTTGTCTTGTTTTCATCAATTCTTGTAATTGAGCATTTCTAATATTATCAATAGCTATTTTATTTATTGCATATTCTTTATCCATGAAATATTTTTCAAATTTTTCTTTTTCATGATTTAATTGTTCTAGTAATTTTATTTCCATTTCGGATTTAAAGTCTGAAATTTCATTATCTCTTATTTTATTAGCAACAGATAATAAATCTTTAAAATCCTCATTAACAGGTTCATTTAACATTGAAAAATTAAGATTTTTAATATCTTTAAACCAATTACTAATTTTAGAGTCATAAATGCCTTCTTGATTTAAAAATATTGGAACTAATTTACGCTTAACAAACCCTTCATTATTTGTCAATTCAAATCTATAATAAAATAAAAATCCTTTAACATTATCATTAAAACCTTTATATTTAATATTGAAAACCATTGCATCATTTTTAATTGAATTATTAACAATATTTTGGACAAAAGGATGATTAACATTTAAATAATTGTATTCTTCATTTTCGAGGGCTATTTTTCTATCAAAAACTATATTTTTTAATTTTTCACCATCAATATAATCATCAAAATAAAAAACATCTTTTTTACGAGTATATTCATTAATTCCAACATTATTTAATTTTGCATATGAAAATACTAAATTTTTAATTAATGTTGATTCATTACCTAACATATGAGATTGTATTTCTCGTGAGTTTCCAGGTTCTGTAAATGGTATTAAAAAGTCTTGATTTTGAATAATTTTCTTTGCTTGATCATAAATGGAAGCTCCAATGCGCTCTAACTCTTTTTCATTATGTTCATTAGTTATGGTGCCCATGTATATCTTATCAAAGTTATGCTCATCCGAAAGTGCGGTTAAAACATCATTACGTTTATCATCACCAAATTCTTCAGCAATTAGATCAAGTTTTGAATCAAGAATTGAATGAACTCTTTCCTCAACTGTTCCTTCTAAAATAAAATTAAAAATACGTACATCTTTTGTTTGACCAATACGATCAATTCTTCCAATACGTTGTTCAATTTTCATTGGATTCCATGGAAGATCATAGTTAATCATAATATTACAGAATTGAAGGTTAATACCTTCGCCACCAGAATCAGTTGTAATTAAAAATTGACATTCTTCTTTAAATCTTGTTTTGGATTTAATTTTATCATCAAGAGACATACTTCCGTTAAATAAAGTAGTGGAGTATCCCATTCCTTCAAGAACATCTCTTATATAATTTTGAGTTTCTATAAATTCAGTAAATATGATAAATTTAATTTTAGGATTCCTTTCTTCTAATATTACGGTGTCAATTACTTCTAGAAGTTTGCGCATTTTAAAATCTTGCCTTCCTTGTGATGCGCGTTGCGCTAAATTTACACATTGTTCAAGCATATTAATTTCTTCAACCATAATTGGAGGAATACTTGAAGGTGAAACCTCATTTAATTCATTTTCATCAATTTCATATAATTCGTCATAAACTTCCTGTGGATTAATATTTTCAAATTCGTCAATTTCAATCTCTTTAAAATTATTTGCTGAAACATAATCTGTTTTTAAATAATGCAATCTTTTTTGCATTGATTTAAAAATAGCTCTAGAACTTGATGAAACCATCCGTTGATAAATAATCAATAAAAACATTATTGGGAAATTTTTCTCACGAACTGCTAAATCATAATACTTAGAAACATACTCAGTAACTTTATCATACAATTGTTTTTCAATATCTCCTTCAACTTGGGAGATATTAATTATTTGTGGAATTCTCTTTTTAAAAATTAAATTTCCTTTAAAATCTACTGCAGCACGTTTATTATTTTTAATTGTAACTGAAGAAACATTTTCGGGAGTTAATGAATCTTTAGCGTAAAATTTATAAGGATCAATTAATTTCAAAAGATTTTTAAATTTTTCACTATCTCCTTGGTGGGGTGTCGCAGTTAATAATAATAAAATAGGTGCAACTTGAGCTAATCCTTTACCTAATTTATATCTAGCCGTTTCAGTACCTTCGCCAGATTTGGATAAATTATGGGCTTCATCAAAAATAATCATGTCCCATGATGAATTAATACATTGATTAGTAATAAATTCATTATGCCAATTACGCCTATCCCATTCCTTTTGGGATAATTCTTCATATAATGGTTTTGGTTTTAAGAAATCTACTGAAGTAATTACTTTGTTAAAGTTTGACCAAACATTTTCCTCACCGTGAACCTCTTGATAACTTTTAAATGATTCTTTTGTCATTAAAATAAAATCTTCATTAAATTTGGTTTCAAGTTCCTCTTTCCATTGGCGAGTTAAACCTGATGGAGCAACGATTAAAATACGTTTAACAATTTTTCTAAATTTTAATTCTTCAAAAATTAAAGCAGCTTCAATAGTTTTACCTAAACCAACTTCATCAGCTATTAAGCATCTTGGAAGAAACTGTTTTTCTAAAACATTATTAACAGTTAAAACTTGGTGGGGAAGTGGGATAATACTAAAATTACAAGCAGAAATAATTTTATCTTGATAAAATAAAGATTCGATTTTTTCAGATAAAACTCTCACCGGAAACAATAATGGATTGTCAAAATCATTATCTTTAATTTTTTCAAAAGGAGTTTTAATTTTAAGCACATCTGCTTCATTTAATGATAAAAGTTCTTTAGTTGATTCAAAAAATACGGTATAAGTATTTGAACCAGCTATTTCAGAAATATTTAAAATACATCCTTTACCTTTACTTGCATATGATTTACTTGTAATATAATCTCCAACTTCCATTTAACTCACTTATATTTAGCCCAATTAATAATTGCTGAAATATCGTCATCAGATTCTATAATTTTTGAATCAATACGTTCACCTAATAATTTAATGGTTTCAACATCTTTTTCTTTATATAAATTCATTAATCCTGCGAATAATGCCTCTTTACGAACTTCTTTAATTTTTTTCTTAGATGACCTTGCAGAATCCAAAAGGGTATTGAATTCTTTTAACAAACGTTTATTTCTTAACTTTTCAATTTTAGTTCTTTCTAAATCAGATGGAGATTTGTATTTATTATCTTCTAAAATAAAATTTTCTTCTAATAACATTCTTAATTCAGGAATATTATCAAAAGAAGTTAATAAATTCTTGGAAAAATTAATAAAAATATCATCATAGGTTTTAGGTTCTTTCAAAAACTGATTTAACCAAATTATTGCTGATTTCTCGTCATATATTCCTAGAATTGATTGGGGCACATCATATTTACCCAATTTCTCATTAAGTTTTAATTTTTCATCAAATTTATCAATTTGATTAAAAGTAAACCAATACCCTCCTCTTTCAACAAAATGTCTTTTTAATAAATTATAAAATTCTGAAGCATCATAATCAGGTACTTCAAAACCACTTTGAATATAAAATGCTAATAATTTAGAGTATAACATCTGTTGTGTTCTTTCAGAATTTTTTTCAATAGGTAATTTATCTAAATGCATTTCTATAAATTCCAACTCCATATTCAATCCAGATTTCTGTAAAAACTTAGTTTCAAATTTTTTTGAAGGTTTATATGCATTAATTACTAAGTCATTTTGAACAGAACTATTAACATTTAAATCCTGATTTAAAGTGCTTTGTTTTTTATCCAAAACTCCTACTTGGGCAATGATAAATCCTGATTTGATAATAGAATTTTGAATAATTTTCCAAATTGACGCATTTGAATTATGGAATTCAATTGTAATCCACCTATTAGGTTTTAAAACTCTATAAAATTCTTTAAAACATTCAATAATTAAAATTTCATAATCTCCTTCGGATTTATTAAATTTATCATTTTTAATTGCTTCTTTAGTGTTATTAGTTCTAACTTTAATCCATGATTCTAAAATAAAATTTAATTCAGAATACATTAAATTAGCTCCAAAAGGAGGATCAACAAAAATATAATCGATTGAATTTTTTGGAATATTTTTTAAGTCATTTGAAGCTTGTGTAGAAATAATAAAAGAATTTGAATAATTCATCTCACTAAACGCTTTATAAATATCATTTCGTTTTCTTTTATAAATATCCAATAAATTTACTTCAGCTTTAATATCTGGCACATATAATGTTCCAGATAATGGGCCAACAATCCTACCATTTGCTCCATATTTATCAACAACAAACTTGTTACGAATTACAGCATGTCTATCAGCTATGGATGTGAAAACAAAACGTAACAAATTATATTCACTTAAATCATAAATTTTCGAAAGAACAAATAACGGTCTTGGAAGATAGAAATGATTAACCTGCTCAATTCCTGAATGATAACCTGCCCTCCAGGTATCTCCCCAATTCTTTCCTTTGAACAACATTTTATCAATAGGAACCCAATTAGGAATATTAACATTATTAAAATAGTTAATTAATTCTAAATCTTCTTCATCAGGATATTTTTTGTATCTTTTTCGACCGATAGAATAATTAATTAAGACAGGAAGTGATATTGCTTTATTATCATGTTTACATTTTATTAAATCCGCTTTTTTATTAATTTCGACATGACAATTAGGGCATATAATATTTTTTGACTTTAGTTCATCTGTAAAGTCAAAGTAAGAATGTTTTGTGTGGCAAAATGGACATTCATATAAATCTGCCCAAACAACATATTGGATTTTACCAAGAGTTCCATCATCATGTTTTGTGGCATAAATATCATCAAATTCTAAATGTAACTTTTTTAAAATTTCATCAGTATCATCTATAAATTTAGTCAGATCATGTTTTTTATTAAAGTTAGAGGATAAAAAAGATGCTAAAGAAGATATATCATTTAGAATGACATTTCTTCCAAGAGACCTCGCTGCAACACCTGTCATACCACTACCTGCAAATCCATCTAAAACAATATCTCCAGGTTTAGTATAATGTTTAATATATTTTTCAATAGCTTTAGGGGGCACTTTGGTATGATAAGAATGAGCAACATATATCTTATCATTTTTACCTTCACTTACATCTCCTACAAATGGTTCAACATTGTAATCATCTGTCTCTTCATCATAAGGAGTTCCAAAATATTCAATGAAGTCTTTAATGTAGGGATTGGGATATGCAGTATAATAAGGAGGTTCTGATAATTCTAAAATATCTTCAATATCACCCAAAGGAAAACCTTCAATATCTTTCATTTCTTCTAAATCAGTAATAATTTTTTCTTCAGTCAAATTAAGAGATTTTACAAATTCATCTTCTTCCTTAATATCAAATGTTTCTTGAGTCATTTAGTCGTCTCCTTTAATTAGTTTAATACGTGCATTATCAGTATCAGAAACAATATTTTTAATATAATCCTCAACTTTGTCCAATATTTCACTAGTTTTAAGAGTGTCTCTTTCAGATGTTAAAGTAGCATATAAGTCATCGAAATTCACTTCTTTAATTTCCACATCTTCTAATAAATTATTTATTGCTGAAATAACGTTGAAATCAATAGTTTCAGGAAGTTTTTGAGAAACTAATATCTCATCAATAATATCTTGTTCAGAGGAATCTAATTGATTTAATTTCAATTTATTATCATTGATTGTAGTTAATATTTCAGCTTCCCATGAATTAAATAACTTAGAAATTTCAGCCAATATTTCATCAAGTTTATTTCCAATATCAGAAAATTTGCCCAATCCTTGAGGGAACATACAATGATTGCAATGATAATTTGTATCTAACTCATCAGCACTGAATGTATTACATCTCAAACCTTTGATGTCATAAAGATCTATTTTAATTTCTCTAAATTTAGAGGGGTTAATAAAAATAATTTGAGATAACATTCCTAATTTTTGATATACACTAGAATTTTCTATATCATCAATTAAACCCCAATTAACATTTTTACCAACGAAATCTTCATGAGCAGTATAATAAATATTTTTATATTTAGATTTAAATAATTGGATTTTTCCTTCAATAGGTCTTCTTTCATCTTCTTTAAGAAGTTTTCGAGAATTATTGATTATATCTAAAGATTCCTGGTAAATGCCATTTAATTCTATTTTATCTTGTTGTTTAAAGAATTCATTATCCATCCATTTAATAGCATTTTCCATATAACTAATTCCTTTATAAATAAATTTATCATAATCTCTTAAAAAAGAGTCTAAAACATGAATTAATTCATAAGATTCTTTAATGTTATCTAGATTTTCTTTTGAATAATCGAATTCTGGTTTATTAAAATCATTAATTGATTTAATTTCCATTTTCTCAAAATGAGTATTATTAATAAACTGAATTTTTTCATTTATCTCATCAATTGGAATATTAATAGCATTGTTCTGAACAATGTTACTAAATTGATTGTTAATATGAGATATCTTCAACTCAATTGCATCAATTTTTTCAATATATGATTTTAATGCTAAAGGATATTCTTTTTTATTAGTTAAGTTGTTTTTATCTAATTCTAAGATGTCAAATAGTTTTTGTGCATCTGCATTTGGGCCTTCTTCCTGTCTAATATACTTTAATTCATCAAATATGCTTAATCCTTTTTTAAACAATTCTGAAAAATCTGATGAAGAATAAGATTTACCATTTTTATTACTTATTGCAATATTTCCATTTCTAAGTAAAATAGCAATTAATAAGTAAGTAATTTCCTTTTGTAATCCATATGGTTTTTCTTCAAAAAATTCTACAATTTCAGAAATTGGAATATTTTTAAAAGTATTTTCAACTTTATTTAAGATAATTGATGCATATTTACTATTTGTAACATCAAGAGAATCATCTTTATATAATTCTAAAGGTGTTAGAATCCTCCTTGATTTTAAATCAAAATCAGATAAAATTGTTTTAAGGGACATTTCTTTTAAAACAGATTCTATTGTTCCTTCAATATTTTTTAATGAAAGTTTTGCATCTGATTTGAATTTTGGATATTCTGGATATAAACTTATTAAATCTTCGCCAAGTAATTTTTCTTTAATTTGAGAAAAAATTTCAAAGGTGATATTATTGGCTATTCCTAATTCTTCTAAAGTGAAAGAATTAGTTTTATAATGAATAGTTGCATCTAATAAGGATTCTTTGAAATATTTTTTAACTTCAGTGTCAATGATTGTGTTTCTTTTACTTTTCATTACATCAACATACGTCTTAGTCTTTAAAAAATCATTGACAGCAGCTAATCGCCTAATACTCCATTTAAAATCATCAGTATATTTAGGTTCAATAATAATGTGATTTAAATCATGCTCATCGATATTATGGGAGCCAATGCCTTTAATACTAATCAAATAATCTCCGGGATTATCAATTTTTAATTTGTTGCCAATATTTATTGCCAATATGCCTTCTCTAAATGAATTTCTTTCAGCCCATGTTACTGTGTCTTCAATAACATATTTTTTATTGTTTTCCGCGTAAGCAATCTCATTAGTTAATTCAAAATCTAATTCGCTAAGTAGAAAGTCTTCAACAAATACTTCATTATTATAACCCCATTCGGTCATATTTTCAGCTTTGTTATTAATCATTTGCTCATAATCTTTTGTTTTATTTAAGTTAATATAGAATGTATTGCTTTTTTCATCCCTACTTATGAATTGCCCTTCAGATTTGCTGATTAACATTTTTAAAATTGTTGAAATATCTTCTGCAGGATCAATAAATGTTGAATTAGGTAACATGCAAAGATTTTCTGCAAATTTTTCAGGAGTATCTCCCCCTTTCTTCTCACCTTTGCTATCTGGTGTTGAAACTAAATTTTTAATAGCTAATGCGTCAATTAAAACTTTCGCTCTTTCTTGATATTGAGAATCTAATCTGGGAACTATGTCTCTTAAAGATTTAACTATATCAATTACTGGTTTAACCATTTCATTATTTTTAACAGTGTGTTCAGATTCAATAAGCTCATCATAAATTAAATCATAAGTTATAAAATCGGGAAATTCATTTTCTTGAATTTTTTTAGTTTGATCGGAGATAAACATCAATATTGACCTGTTTTCAAATAATGTTAATCTAGATAACATTTCTATAAGGTAAGGATGTACTGGGAACAAGTTAATGTACCTATCTTCTTCTACAGCAATATTAGGGAATTTATCTTTAATAGTGTTAAATTGATTTTTTAATTCTTCAATTTGGTTAGGGGTTTTTGTAACCATCCTTTTTGCAATGATATCTTCAATATTTTCACTGGTAATGTTGAACTTTAAAAATCTTTTTTCGATTTTATTAATTAAATCTGCTTTATCCTTATATGCAGGATTACTGAAAATATACTCTTGCATGGATAACATTAAAATAAAATCTTGATTTTTAGAACATTCAGCAATTTGTCTTGTAAATTGTAAATCTAAGTTTTGTTTAGCTGAATCTTTAGATTTTAAAAAATCAGAATATTCATCGAAAATGACAATTAAACCTTTAGTAGGATATTTTTCTTTAATTTTTAATAAAATTTCTTCAACTAATTCTTTAGGATCTTTATCTTCATTTTTTAAATCAATTGGCCTTATATCAATGTTGTAATTATCTTTTAATTGTTTTCTAACCCTATAAAAGAAAATATCTCCAAAACTTTTGTCTTGTCCAGGCAATTCATATTTAACAACTAAATATTCGCGATTAATTTTAGAAAATTCTTCTTTTAACTCATCATCTTGGATATATTGGACCATTTCAGGATTGGATAAAATTATTGATAAAAAAGTTAATAAATGTGATTTACCTGTACCATAATTACCAATAACATCTACAGAAGTATTTTTATCTGGTTTATGTCCTTTTAGATACTCTAAAAATTCAAGTAAGTCCCCTTTGAGATTTGGAGAAATAACAAATTTTTCCACCATTTCTCTTTCATTTTCAACATTTCCTATTGCAACAACTTGTTGAATTTCTTCAAAATTAAATAAATCTTTTATTAACACATTTACCAACCCACAACTGTTACTTCAGAAACATCCATGTCTCTGTAATCAGGATTTCCTTCTTCAGAGTAAATTAAATGATTATCAATTAATTTTCCTTTAATAAATATTACAATTATATGTCCATTTCTAGAATAATATTTGAAATTGTTAATAACATCTAAATTTCCTAATTCTGGAGAAAACATATATTCGACATCATGTAAAATAAAAAGTTTGCTGTTAAAAGTACGCAAATAATCTTTGATTAAATCCCAACTTTCAAATTCTTTTTCTTCTTTAGTTTTATCTAAAAGAATTTCTCCAGCTAACTTCTCAGAAATGTTTATTTTAACCATGTCATCAAAAATAAGTGATTTACATTCATTAATGCAGTCTATCGATTCCTGATTAACAACAATTAATTTATAATGTTTGGTCCCAGTTTGCAAGTCTTCAATTGCCTCTTTTAAATTCACAAAATTAACCCCTATTAATATATAATATATGTTTTGATAAATATCAAATAAATTAATTACTATTAAAAATAACCTGAAATATTACAATAATACTAATTGGTTAATAATTTGTTGCAAAATTAATATAAGTTTTTATATATAAAAATGTGTTGCCTGCATAATTCAGAATTTGATGTGAGTATCAAAACATGTTGAAAACAATAATTACTTAAATACACAAATTATTATTTGGTGATTTTTATGGCCGAAGACAGATTCAGAAAATATGATGAGCTTGAAGATGATGAAAAAGAAGTACTTGATGTTTTCAGACAAATGAAACTACTTGCAGATTACAACAAATTCAAGTTATACAAATACAAAGTTGAAGATTTAATAGAAGATTATGAAGAGTTAAAAAAGCTCCGAGAAGAAATCCAGGCCAAATACTTTTCAGTTTATGATGAATTAGTTAATGAAGAATTAATTGAAGGAGAATTAGATGCCCGCATTTGGGGAATCGCAAGAGAACTGGAAAATGAAACCTGGGATTCTGAAGTGCAGTTAATGAGCGAAATTAAAACCAATTTTGATATGGCTATTAAAATGATTGAAACTGGCGAAGCAGAACAAATAATCATTGATGATGAAAATAAATAATATTACTAACATACATTATACTGAAAACAAAACTATTACTCCTATTGTTTTCAAGATAGGAATAAGTCAGAGAAATTAACCCTTAACAATTATTGACTTATTTCTATTCTATCCCTAATTTTTAAAATCCCAACCGTTAATGTCAATCCTTACTAAATTCTAAAAAAAGTAGCTATTATATATAAATCTTTATATATTATAAGTAATAAATTATATAATAAATTTAGTGGAGGACATTTATGGCAGATTCTATAATTTTACTTGAAGAGAGAAAAGAAGTCACAACCTTCCTTCTGGATGAAGGTACAATCACCGCAACCACAGTCACAACCCCTACAGGTGAAACTCCAGGTTACGAATACGCAGGAACCAAAATAAAAGTCGATGACGCAGTTACCCTATCAGCCAACTCAGACATCGGAAAACCAACTGTTAAAAAATTCACTGGTGCGGAAGGTGAAATAATTTTAGGAATTGCAGTCAACGATCCGGTTACCATGACTGGAGGTAAAAGAAAAACAGCTATTCTCGTATTGGGACATTTGTTCAGATTAAAATTAGCAAGTGGAATTTCAAACATTGCAGTCAACAACAGAATAGCTTTAACAAGCACAGGTGCCATCAAATCCGATGATGGGGAATATATTGCAATGCATCCAGTAACAAGCTCAGATGATTACAAATACATTGAAGTATTCAGGCCATATGATATTGGAACCACAGGTTCAACTTAAGGTGATAATTAATGATTACAAAAGGAAATAATACTAAAGTGCAAAACGAGGTAATAGCTCAAACCATTACTGATGAAACCGCAAAAAGATTGAAGTTAGCTAGATTGTTTCCTAAACAAGAAATCAAAGAGAACTCCGATTACTACACATATTTCAGACAAAACATCAATCTTGATGAAGCTATCAAAAAAGGATTGCTCGGCGAGGCCAAAGACATTGCTCCAGGTGCATCCCTGCAAGAATTAAACATTAGAAAACCAGTAACAGACACTATCAGTATTGATACTGTTGGTGGTGTCCTTAATGTTAATAAAGACGTGTTTGATTCTGATATTGTTTCATTTGAAGATTTATTAGGTGATGTAGCTACCGTTATTGCAAATCGTATTGAATATAACATTTACGATACAATAATTAGCTCTCCAAATGTTCCTCAATATAATACTACTCAAACTGATGATACTATGGATGCTTTCGGTAACTTTGTCATTAAAGCACAAGAAGCATTCAAAGGCAACGCAGGGGCCGGTGCTGATTTAACAATAATGGCAGAGTCTTACAAAACATTATCATACGTTAAACAATTAGCGTACAGTTCTAACAAGTTAGTTCAACCTGTAGAAGACATTAAAGAATACTACGGTATTGATAACATTGATCTTTTAGGAACTACACAAGCTGACGGTGGATCATTAATAGGTGAAAAACAATATATTGGTTTTGATCTTAGAAATGCTCCATTAACAGTATTGTATTCCAAATCCTCTGGAACTACTGTTGCACCTATTACAAGTGATGAGAACATTGCAGACTTTTATCCTATTATTGAAATCATGCGTAAAGACATCTATGATGAGTTACCTCAATATACAAAATTATTCATACAAAGTAAAGTAGGAATATTATTAAACAAACCGGGTCTTGCTTTGAAAGGTACCTGCAGACCATAGAGATAGGTGATATTAATGTTAACTAAAGGAAATGATGCAAAAGTACAAAATGAAGTAATGGCACAAATCGTGGCTGATACTTCTGCTAAATGGATGAAATTCACCAGACTTTTACCAAAGCAAGAGATACAGGAAAATTCCAAATACTATACTTACATGTCACAAAGAGTCAATATCGAGGAAGCTATTCAAAGCGGAGTACTTGGGGAAGCTAAAGATATTGCTCCAGGCGCTACTTTACAAGAGTTAAACGTCAGAAAACCAATCAGCGAAACTATCTCCATTGATACTATTGGTGGTGTATTGAATGTTTCAGCACAAATGCTTGATTCCAATTTAATCTCCGTTAATGACATGTTACAAGACGTAGGAATTCTCATTGGTAGAAGTATTGAAAAGGCAGCTATTGACATGATAATGAATTCATCCAAAGTGGCAACATACAATTTTGAAGTTGGTGATGATACTGGTATGACCATCTTGAAAGCTCAGGAGAAGTTCAAGGAATCAGCTGGAAGCTATGCCAACTTAAACAGTATGGCAGTAAGCTACAAATCATTAACCACATTAAAATCAGATATCTTTTCAAGCAACCGTAAAGTTGAACCGGTGGAATTAATCCAAAGTTATTACGGTGTTGACAACATTGATATCTTAGGTACTGCTGTGTGTGATGGTGGTTCTGAGATGGGAGACAAAACCTATATCGGTATGGATTACATTAATCCAGGAATGAAACTCCTATACTCCAGAACTACAGGAACAACTGTTGCACCTTTAGGTCCGGACGGTGAGATGTATGATTTCTATCCGTTGATTGAATTCATGAGAAAAGATATTCGTGATGAATTGCCAATGTATACAAAGTTATTCATACTTTCAAGCGTTGGTGTTTTAATGAATGCTCCTAACAGAATCATCAAAGGTAATTTCAGAGCATAGAACCATATTTTATCTCCTAAATATTAGTGAAGTTTCAATAGCTTCACTAATTTCTTCTGCTCATATTTTTTATATGCATAATCGCCATATTATATACTGGAGGCTATAAAATGAAACTGATATTAGATACTGAAAATTCACATCCAACAACAATAACAGTCAAAGGAAAGGAAATAACATTGCTGTTGATTGAATCCAGTATACTGATTGATTCATCCCAGATAGCCAAGATTTTTGACAAAAAGGAAAAGACAGTAGCTACCAAAGTCCAGAAATCCAAACTGGAGAAATACGAAACTGAAAACGTTAAGCTACTAAAGAATTACGGACTGATGCATCCGGATGCAGTCAAGCCAAGACCCTTCTATGACTTAAGGCAAATGCTTGAAGGACCTGCTTATTACTATTTCAAAAAGGAAGATGAAACTGATTTGATTGATGTTATTGTGAGAGTATCTATCGGAAAACACCGTGAATGGATCCATAACAGAAACATCCAACATTAACGACAGCCATTACATGTTGAAAACCTATTTTTAGAAATGCTTTGATATATATCGGGGTTTAAAAACCAGTTTTGTATTGATAACTCTTGCCGTTAATGTCAATGACAATCAATTAAATCAAATCAAAAAAATCATCTATTAATTTTATCAACTCTCCCTTGTATGAAACATTAAGTATTTTCAACACTCTAATTACATACCATTTTTATTATCCAAAATATATAAAAAATATAATAAATAAGATAATACAAATTATAATATATGACAGAAGATAATATTAGCTGGACAAGTTTTTGCCAGGCAATGAACTCAATAGCATTCTGGTTAATCCAGAACAAAAAGAAATACAAGAAGCGTGACTATTACCAGATATTAACATTGAAAGGCAGTTGCAGCGATGTTGAAAAGAAAGCCAAGAAATTAGGTTCTGACAAGCTGGTTTCAATGTATACAATGGCAGTGATTAAGGATAACAGTTCTTTGGATTTCCTTCCAAACTATGTTATGTTAAAGAACTCAACCAAAATCGACAAGGCAGAATATGTGGACATGGCTATAAGGACTGAAAGCTATATCAGGGCAAACGGAAGGCTTCCTGCAATCGTTTACAGAATGTCAAAGCTTCCGGATTACAATGACTCAACAATGAAGCTGTTTATCAAGACATTCAATTACAAAGGAAACACAATAGATGAGGCTTTAGCTATTATAGCAAAGAAGAAATTGTACAGCAAATACTTTAATTCACAAAAGACAGACAAGAAAACAATCAATGATGCCAGTCAGGGCAAGGGTTCAAATTGTGTTGACTGGGGACAGGTGTATTATAGAATAGCTAAAAGCTTAGGTTATGATGTGCAGTTTGTCCATGTCAAATGCAGAGTATCCGGAACTGGCCACATCAGATTAAGATTAAAGCATAAAAAACATACTGGAGGTAATTGGATTAATAGAGATCCTGCTGCAGTTGCAGATACAACTTCAGGAAATGTCAGAGCAATCTGGTGTGAAGATGGATATCTTATAGCTTATGATCCATCCTGGATTTTTACAGATTTATACAGTAGTTAACGTTAATGTTAACTCTTTTTCTTTTTTATTTAAAAATTAACAAATATTTTAGTAGGTTTTCAATACTAATTTTTTTTCAGATATCTTAACGTTAATCATCTGATACAGTAACAGTAGAACCGTTTCTATCTTTAAATTCAACTATAAAATCATTAGGTAATTTTTCAACAATTTCTTTTAAAACTTCAATAGTTAGTTCTGACATATTTAATAGGTATATTCAAACTATTATTAAAATATACACAATTGGAAACAAAACCTTATTTAAATTTCAAAAAGTTATTTACTGTTTTTTAATTTTTAATTAATTCGTCTAATGTGATTAACTGTTCTTTTAAGGTTTTAATTTCATTTTCACCTATTTTAGAGATTATTGATTCTTCTATTTCATTATTGATTTGAAGAGCTGCCTTTTGTATTTCTTTTCCTTTTTTTGTGATTTTAACGATTTTCCTACGATTGTCTTCGGGATCAATTTCTTTTGTCAGAAATCCTTTCTTTTCAAGTATCTTCACAGATTTGGTTACGCTGCTTTTTCCTATGTTTGCTTTTTCTGCAAGATAATCTATAGAAACACCATTATTCAATGCTAAAACAAGGAGCACTCTTGTCTGACTTAATGTCAAATCCATTTCTTTAAGATAGCTATTCATGTAGTTTGTGTAATCGTTGAATAGATTGGCTATTAGGAATCCTAATTTTTTTTCTTCCATAGCAATGTTTATATATGATTATTGTTAAATAGTTTTCTATGAAATAGTTTCATAGGAAATTATTTTATAGGAAATAAAATTTTTTCGAGATGATAAAAAATGAAAACCGCAATAATATATGTTTCATCACACCATGGAAATACAAAAAAAGTTCTCGACGTAATGGCATATTCAAATGATATCGACTTATTAAAAATATCTGAAGCTAAAAAAACAGATTTTTCAGTTTATGATGCAATAGGATTTGCTTCAGGAATATATTTCCATAAATTCCACAAAGGCATCGAAAAGCTGGCTTCAGAAATTGACTTGACCGGCAAAAAGGTTTTCACTGTTTACACATGCGGTATTAATTACATAAACTATGCAAGAGGCATCCAAAAAACAATCAGATCCCAAGACTGCGAATTCATTGGAGGATTCAGCTGCAGAGGATATGACACATATGGATTTTTCGAAAAAATCGGTGGAATAGCCAAAAACCATCCCAACGAAAAAGACTTTAGAAAAGCTCGTGAATTTATAAAAAACAATTTGAGGTGATATTAATGAAAAAAATGATGAATAAAATGCCGTCAGTTGGCGTTGAAGGCCACTGGTCAGCGGATAAATTCAGCGACAATGTCCTGCAGGATGCACTGATAAGACATGCACTAGGATTAACCTACCTGCAAATGGCAGATGTAGGGGAAGTACTGGAAACAGTTGCTAAATTCAAAGCAGGAAAAGAATGGATTGATGCATGGTCTGAAATGGCAACAACACTTGAAAAAAGAGCAGAAAACTCCAACAGTAACGTGACAAAAGAAAGTGCATATCTAAGGGCATCAACCTATTGGAGAATTGCTTTAATGTATTTTAACTCAATTGATGATGATAGACTTTCCAAGTATTCTCAAAACAGTTTGGATTGTTATCATAAATATCTAGAAGTATCCACTTTCCCAGGAGAATATATCGAAATCCCTTATGGAGACTCATTTCTTCCAGCACATTATTATCAATCTCCCGTTGCAGATGATAATGCTCCGTTAATGATATTGACTCCTGGAAGAGATACTTTTGCAGAAGATACTGCATGGGTTTACAGACAGGCACTCGAAAGAGGAATAAACTGTCTTGTGTATGACGGTCCAGGTCAGGGATTTGCCCTTAGAATGAACGGAATTACATTCAGACATGATATAGAAAATGTAATAACCCCAATTATCGATTACTGTTTAGAAAACTTTGAAGGCATTGATGAGGAAAACATAATACTTTTCGGAATAAGCTTTGGAGGATTTCTAGTGCCTAGAGCCGCAATTTATGATGAACGTGTTAGAATGTGTATTGTTGATCCAGGCAATGCAAACTGGGGCGGTGCCTTTGCTAAAAGACTTGAAATGATTCAAAAAATGCCAAAAGAAGTTCGTCCCGCACAATTGGATTTCATGCTTGAAGATTACATTTACAAGCACGGAGCAACATCCGAAACCATTTGTGATGAACTTAGAAAATTCGACAATACTGACATTATTAAGGATTTGGATTGTTTGACCATTGTAATGGATGGAACATCAGAAATGACACAGGGTGAAGCAAAAGTATTCTATGATATGCTTGAATGTGAAAAGGAATATTTATTGTTTGATGAAGATTCCGGTTCACAGATGCATGCCCAAATGGGGGGATATGCAACAGCAAGCGAAATGCTATTGGATTTAGTCGAAAAGCACTTAATCCAATAATCATTTCTTTTTTCTAATTTTTTAAACTTTAACCACATATGCTGTTGGAAACATAACATCCATTTTTAACATTAACGATTGGGTTCAGTTATTAAAAACTTCTTTTCAAAACCCTTGCATATATATCGCAGTTTAAAATCAGATTTTATTTACAAGATAGCGTCCGTTAATGTTAATGTCATTCCATTAAATTAAAGGAAAAAAATATCTATTAATTTAATCGGCTCTTACATTCATTATTCTATAGGCAACAATAGCTATGAAAAATTAATTATTTTCTATGAATTTAATAATGATAATTTTATATAATTGAAATAATAAAATATTATATTAATTATTATATACAGGTTGTAATAGCTATGGCCAATATAAATAATACCTCATCCTACATGGATGAAGACAAAAAGCAAATTATCAAAGAGTCCAATTATACCTATAGAGATGCTCTTGAAGTTTCAGCTTTTCTTATTGAAACAGGAAGGTTCGAAAGATTCTATAAAGAAATGCAAATTGCAGACCTTCAAAAAGAACTTGATGAAATGGGCGATGATGAATAGCTTCAAAAAATATATCTCACGTATATAACTCTTCAAAAGAAACTATTTTTCATAAGTGAAAGTAATATTTATTATTACTTTTATATTTTTTTTATAATAAAATTTTATATATAATACATAATAAATATATGTATTATGTTACCTGAAAAAACCAACATCAGCGCAAGAGTTGAAATAACACTCAAAAAAATAGTAGAAGAATCTAGTTTTACACACAAGGATGCATACGAACTTGGAGCAATGCTAATAGCTATTGGCGATGCACAGGAAACATTAACACTAATACACAACAATCCCAATTATGAAAGAATTATGAAACAAAGGGAATACCAGTTAATTGAAGCTAGAAAACAGGAACTGGAAAGGGAATTAAGAGATTTATAGGAGAACCATCACTATGGGTCGTGGAAATTCAGATATCATATATTTTTTAGAACAGCACGAACGGGAAATAATAAACTGCTGCAAAAAGGGAATGAGCAACAAGGAAGTCATAGAGTTATTGAAAACAAAATATAATCGTGATGTTGCAGAGATCACCTATAGGAAATTCAAAGCAGGATTAAATCTGACAAAAACAGAATTCCTGGAAACATTGCTGGATGAGATTCAAGTAATGAAAACTTCAGGAGCAACAGATGCAAATGTCAGACGATGGCTTGAAGAGGAACATGAAATCGAAGTAAGCCGATCCACATTCTCAAGATTCAAAAAGAAATATCATTTAACCGATGAAGAGAAAGACCCAAGAGCAAGAGATAAAGAATCATTAACAAACAGAGCAATAACTCAAGGCCAAATAATAGACAATGAAGTTCACACAGACAATATAGATTTAGCTATTGATACAATACTTCAGCAACAGGTAACAGACATCAAAACAGGCCTTAACAATCTTGACAAGATTACCAAAAATGCGGTTGACATTGAAATAGACTTTGCAAAGCTCGACCAGGAAGTAAGATACAATGCCAATGAAAAAAGTCTAGCAAGATATCTGCTTGATTTAACAGAATTAAAAATTCGTTACTTAGAATTATCAGTCAAAGCATTTGAAGCTAAAAACAGATTATTCAAAGATGAAATGGATAGATTATTCAAAAACCGTGTTCTTGAACTTGAAGATAAGAAAATAGAAATCTCACAAAAAGATATAATGAACGAAATAGAAATCCTCGCAAAACAAATAGATGATAATAATGTACAATGAAAAAGGTGAATTCTATTTAGATGCTAGAGATAAAGCTATTCTTCAGAAATGTGTATATGAGAATCCATATATTCCATTTTCTCCATTTCCAAAACAGGCTGAAATGATATTGGCTACAGAAAAGGAAGTACTGATTGGTGGTGCTGCAGGAGGAAGTAAATCCACCAGTCTGTTAATGAGAGCTTTGTTTTATGTTCAGGATGATGCCAACGAATATCATGCGTTAATCTTGAGAAGAACATTATCTGACCTGAAGCGTAAAGGTGCATTGATTCACAAAGCTAGTCAATGGCTTAACAGAAAGGAAATTCAAAGAGACCCATCTATTAGGCCAAAGTGGGATGGAACTGAACACTCATGGACATTTCCAAACGGCAATTCACTAACATTTGGGTACTTAAGAAACATTAACGACTTGGATACTTATCAAGGTTCTGAATACCAATTCATAGGCATTGACGAACTCACCCAACTTGAAAGATTCAAATATATCTACATGAGGTCAAGAGTAAGGAAAACAAAAGACAATAAACTCCTAACACAGTTAATGTGCTCTAGTAATCCTGGAAAACGTGGAAACAAATGGGTACGTGAAAGATTCATAGAAAAAATAGATACAGACATTCAGGACAAATCACAAATCAGATTCATCAGCTCCAGCTATTTAGATAATATCTATTTAGATAGAAAAGACTATGAAGAATATCTTATGGGTCTTGATAGAGTCACACGTGAACAGTTAATGAACGGTAACTGGTATGCATCTATTAAAGGTCAGCTATTCGATGAATCAGACTTCCACATAATCTCTCACGATGAATACGTGAAGATTCCAATAGTTAAGATTATCAGATATTGGGATCTTGCAGCTACTGAAGTATTGAACGATGACAAATTGAAAGGTAGTGATCCAGATTATACTGCAGGAGTTCTACTAGCTAAAGATCTAACTGGAAATATTTACATCCTGGATTCATATGAATTTCAACTTGAGTCAAGAAACTTGATCAATGAAATACTGAATACTGCTGCACGTGACAAGTCAGATGTACAGTACATAGAACTCGATGGAAGCACAGGTAAAAACTTCGGATTATTAATAATTGATGAGTTAAACAGAAGAGGGTTCACTACAGGTGCTGGTAACTCAAGAGAAAACAAAATTGATAGGGCAAGAAGAGTTTCAGCCGATATTCAGAAGAATGGAATTTTCCTAGTTGGGAGGGATAGAACAGGGTTTACGAAAAAATGGGCCATGGAATTTTTAGAAAAAATTACAGCTTATCCCAATGAAGCTATTCATGATGACTGTGTGGTGGCATTTACAGGGGGTTATGAAAAAATAGTTGGAGAAAAACAATCACAAAGAGTTAATGTGGATAAATGGTATTCTACATAATGTTATAGAATATAATAAATCATATAATTTATAAAGTTCAATGGTTATTTATGAGTGATGATTATTATTTAAATGTTCTTCATGACGAAAACAATTTTAAACTCATCAGAAAACTTTCTGTTGATGAATATGATAAGTTTAATAAGGCTTCTGTTTTTATGCAAAAGTTAAATGTTAAATTATACTTTTTTAGAATGGTTGATTATAGCTATATTGAATTAAAAAATTTTGAAAAAGCATATAATGATAACATAAATTATTATCCCCTATCTGTAAATATTAATGAAATCATTTTTAATTTTTTTAAACTACTTAACGATTACCTATCATCCGTTACTTTGTTTTTAAACCAATATGAGGTTAATGTGAAAAGAGATTATGAAAAAAAATTAGTTGATGAATTCAATGAATTGCGAAATAACTTACATTATGAACATTTATCTTATAGGATAATTTATGAATTACAAAATGAAGTACGTCACTCTAAAATTCCCGATTTCACAATAAAAGCTACTAGAAGTGGTTTTTTAAAACCTCTTGAAGCTAAATTTTATATTAAAAAAGATTATTTAAATATTAGAAAATTAAAAAATGATGCTGAATTTCAAGAATCGGATGACTTAATTGATATTTATAAACACATGGAGAATATGAATTCTTATCTGTTAGAATTAGCAGGTAAAATATTAAAATATGAACTAGACCTTCATTTAGACTATTATGAATTTCTAAAAAGTTTAATAAATGAAGTTGATATTGAAGGTGAAGTTTGTGTAATGAAATATAATGAATTTAGTGAAGTAAAAATACAACCAAGCATTACATTTATTGATAAAAGGTTTATTGAATTGATAGATAAAATTAAAATGTATAAAGATGTACTTTAAACTAAGTACATCATTTAATGTAATTATTATATTGTTCGGGTATATTAGCTCGTTTTTTTAATATTTTTAAGATATTGTTTTCTCTAATTCTTAATTCATGAATTATTGTTTCTGTGTCAGTTATCTCTTTAGATATGACATTAAAATTTAATCCCACCTGCACATCTTCTGGTTTTAATATTGATTCTCCTCTTGCATTCTTTTTTGGTACTCTTTTTAATCTTCTGTCAATAGCTACTATTTCAGTATATCTTCCCTGTTGAATTTCAGATAGAATTCTGAAGTAGTCTCTTTTTCTTTGATTTAGACTTTCTAATATTTTCAACTCATAAGATATCTGTTGATTTAATTGTTTGAGTTTTTGATTTAAGGGTATCCAAAATTCGCATGTGTTTTTGTTTTTGCAGATTTCATGATTTGGATAACAGTCACATTTAATCATATTTATCAGCTCGCTTCCAAAGTAACCCGGTAACCTGGTAACTTATCAAAATAAGGTAACTTGGTAACCTAGTAACTTGGCAAACACAAGTATTTTTCACTACTATAGGCCCCCTCCCAGGGGGTGTCAGGTTACCTCAGAATGTGAAAAAATTAAATGAATTTAAATAGCTTTAATCAAAAAATAAAGGGCTAAAAATCATTTAAATTTTTTTGGTGAGGTAACTTGGGTCTCAGGTTACCTCAAGTTACCAAAAGTTACCTCGCAAGTTACTTTATTTATTGACCCCCTTTTCACTTAAGTTCGGATATAGGAATGTTAAAAACTTATCAAACCTGACAATCATAACTTTTGTAGATTTGGGTATTTTTACGGATTTGTATTCCCAACCTAACAATTCAGCAATTCCCTTCACGTCATAACACACTTCATTAGCGTTTTGCAATGCCTTTTTAAGTCCGCTTGTAAAGCAGACATAGTCAAGACCATCACGGCCATGGTGCAGTACCATATAAGGTATCAGGCGCTCATTGATAATGTTAAAGACACGTTCATAGAAGTCATTTGAGTCTTTAACAGAATCTGTGAAATAGTCGTGATATTTGATTGGATATCCGTCTTCTGCCGAATAGACCTTAATGCTTTTGTTGTGCTTGTTGATCTCGTCAATGAAAAACATTCTCAGATATTCTATTTCTTCATCATCCAGATCTTCAGGTGTTACTGATTCGGCAAATGTCAATAGCCAATCTGGACATTTACGTTCACATTTGGCATATGCTCTTTTAATCAGTTCATTGCTTAGTTCCTGCCAAGGCAGTCTTAACAATTCTATATCCTCGTTAATTTCATTCACCACAAAGTCCGCAAGATACTTCAAATGATGAAACAGACAATCTTTGGGAGAGTCCATTTGGAAATGCTCCATAAATTCCCTTTTCTCATCCTCTGTTTTTTTCTCACTGTGAGTATACATTAGCTGAACAAATCTTCTTGTCAAACCTTCGACATTAGGCAATGGACTGTTGGATGTAAAAGACAAGGTAGATAAGGCAAGGATAATAGCTAAGTTCCTTCCTTCATATCTGCGTCTTGCATTTGTCCTTTCTACACAGGTTTTCAATGTCTCTGTGCAGCTTTTACAATTGAACACACCAACAGGTTCATTGATGATTAATCCAAATGTGAATTTGGATATTTGGGCACCGATTCTTGGAACGGTATCGAATTCAGATCCTCCAATATCTGTTTCGCTATCCGGTTCGCCGTAAAAGTAAGCTCCAATACGGGCAAGAGTAGTTTTACCGCTTCCACCTTTTCCAAAGTGAAATATGTAAGGAATTAAGTTTTCCAACGGTAATCCCATCTGCTTTTTGGCAAATCCGAATGGAACTATCATCGCATGCTTTAGAGTTGTTGCAAGCTTTCCTTCCTGACCTATGAAATAATTTCTCAAGTCTTCAATCAAGTCCAATGCCATATTCATTTTGTTAATGTCGGATTCTCTCAATTCAAATTCAACTATTGTCAGGCTTTTAGTTTCATCGTTATAGTAGAAACCAGGAGTTTCTATTTCGTTTTTGATTATTGCCAAATTGTTTTCAATAGCTATTTGAATCAAGCCAGGAACAACATCTTTGGATTGGTAACGTGAGAGGACATAACCGTGTTCAATGAGATAATGTTCAATTTCAACGATGTTCATGTCTTTGGTATGGAAATGTCCACCATTTGTTGTTCTCCATTCGATGCTGAAAGTTCTTCCGGCTTCACTTATCGGATTGTCATGTATTGTAATCCGCATAGGATAGCAGAACAATACTCTGGTGTAATCAGCCACTTCATTTCCTTTTTTCCATTCAATTTCTGTGTAGTGACTTCATTGTTCCTGTAGTCCATAACGATATATTTGTTGGAGCCGGTTTGGAGTTTGTAAATCTTATTGGTATCATATGGTATGATTGCCCTATTCAATTCACGTCCCACCAAAACACTGGTCTTTTTGTCATATTTATCTGAAATGAATCTCTCAATGCCTTTTATCCCACTATTTGGATTTTCATCGCCTAAATAAATGTCTTCGAAGAGTTTAATGATTTCATCTAATGTTTTCTCATGAGAAGGAAGTTGGTTGTATAATTCAGTAAGAATTTTTTCTACAACTTCTGGGTCTGTACCCTGCAAATAGAAAGCACTGATTATGTTTTTAAAGTATGTAAATTCATAATCCGGTTTATAGACATTACCGATAGCTTTTTTGATTTGTATGGCTGAACTTCCTTCACTCATTTTAATTACCTATACCTGAACGTCCCTCACAATGAAACTGTAGAATGTGTATGTTCCGGATCTTTCTTTGACCTGGATTGTCATTTCACTTAACCTGTTTACGAACTCACGGTATTCGGAAAGATCAACATTTCTTAAAATATTGGATTTGCCAACTGAACCTGCATTTTCCAATTCAAGAATGCTGGTTAGGAAATCAAATAATACACTTCCTTTTCTGACGTTTTTGTGAATGTCACCATCATTTTTAAGATTAACATTGATTTCAACATATATTTTGTCTGCATCCTGAAAGATGTATAATTTGAATCTGTTGACTGTTTTTTCTTCGCCATCATCGTCAAAGGTAAATGATGAAACTGAAGCCATTTCAGGCCTACCTCTGATTAGGGTTCCGTCTTCAAAGTCTTTTAATTCTGCTTTTTCATATCCTTCCGGAATTTCTACAATTTCTTCATAATCTAATTGTGTACCTGTAAATATTGTTTGTTTGCTGTTTTCAAAGCTCATTTTAATTCTCTCCTAAAAATATTAAAAGAGGAACTAGCTATTGTCCTCTTTTAGAAATTTTGATTGTCCTGCAATCTTTTCAGCTGACATTTCTTCTGCTGACACTTCTCCCGCTCCAATGAGTTCAGCTATTGCACGGTTTGTAGCACGTGTTTTTGCAGTTGACATTATGGTGTGGTCTGAGACTTTGTCCTTTCCTTTCTCGGACCTTGAGCATAATGCATCTGATTCAACGCTGCGGCCATTTGGAAGTGAAGCTCTAACACAGTAGTATGCTTCTCTGACTCTTCCCATTTTTGTTCTTTCAATTTCGCGATCCACTATTTCGGTATCGACATTGAATGCACGGGAGAGTTTCTGCCATGCTGATTTTTTCTTGAAGTGTCTTTTTACTTTAACGTAGTTTCCGTTTTCATCTTTTTCTTTAACAATTATTTCCTGATAGTCATTGTCATTCAATAATCCTTTGCATAGTCTCTGATAGGCGTCCCATTGCTCAATTGCAACATCGACATCAGGGACGGTATCGATTTTGACTATTTCTGTTTCCTGTGGATTTTCTATTAGTTCGGCTTTTACCATTCTTTCACCTTTTATAATGTTCCAAAGCTTGAGATTGTTATTCCAAACCATCCGATAGCTATGGCGAATATAATGCTTCCAATCCAAATCACTTTTGGATTCAACTTCATTTCCTTTTTCGGATATAATCTTGCTGGTTTGCTCATCGGTATGACTTCCTTATGATGCGAATTTCACTGATGAAGTTCAGGTTGATTATTTGGATTGTTCCGTTTTTCCTGTGGATTGCTATTGTGTTTTCGTTCAGCAAATGGAACTCATCTGATTTTGAAAGCAGAAAATGAATGCCTTCATTTGCATAGTGAAAACCGATGCAGTATCCATCAGTAAGTTTTTGCTGCATTTCAAGAAGTGTACTTTCCATTTCAGTCACTCCTTTTTTTCCTGAATCCGACAATGAAAGCCTCTCCTCTTATGAACTTGATGAGTCCGATATCTCCCGCTTTTGCATATTGAATCAGTGCCAATAGCTTGGTATGGATTAGTGTCTGGTATGCCTTTTTGCCACCGTCCACCAATACGATACCGTCATCGTCAATGTAGAGGATTTCCTGTTCAACATCACCTTTGGCAACTTTGATCTCACCGCTGTGGGTAAGGATGCCGTGGTAGTTGTCTTCGAACTGATTATGTTCGATTCCGCAATCTGGCAAATAGCTGTCCATTCTATTCACCTTTATTCAAATGTTCATTGAACATTGCCATTATGTCGTCCCATATGTCTTTTGGGACTAAGACATGTGTTTTCCCATTTACTTCTTGTTCTAACATGATTTTAGACTCCTGTTATAATTTTTAGTTCATCGTCTGGTGTTAATCCAGTTTCATTATCTTGATTCTGTATGACTGGAAGAATTCCCTTTCATTGCGTATGTTTTCAGTTTCCTGAATTTCTGCAATGACTTCTTCAAGTGCCCTGAAGTTATTGAAAATTATTATTTCATTCATCCGGGGTTTTATTACTTCACACATTGTTTTTCTTCTCCTATGTTTTCCCATCATTATGTGGGTGTAAATGATTAACAATCTAAAATTCAATAGGAGTCAGAAGTCTTTGAAAAATAAAAATAGTACGTGGTTAAAAATAGTTTTCAATTCTTTACCGAATATTTAGTACAAGATAAACACTGCTTTTTTTAATTTACAAATGTTTATATATTCCTTAAAATAAACTAGAAATTGGGTTAAGTTTTGAAAAGTATTAATTTTTAACATTGTTTCGCGACGTGTCTAATTATTTTTATTTTTCTTACCTGACCCCTTAGGATTATAATGAAAAATAATATTTATTAGCTCGTTATTCAAATAAAATTATTTTTTTATAATCCTTTTTTAATGATCTTTTTTTCCTGTTATTTTCTTGATATTTTACCTCCAGATATTGATTTTCAGCCCTCACAAAAGAAAAGTTGTACGAGTGTGAAAAATTGTTCTCACTCATAAAAATTGTCCTCACTTCGTAATGGCTAATCATAGTCTGTTATTTTGTGTATATAAACATTTTGCTTTCTATTTTTGGCTTAATCGTTCATTTATTACAATGTTATACTTGAAGATAAGGCATGTATTTTTCCAAAATTCTCTAAACATTGAATCAAAATTTGAAGTCAGAAAATATCAAATGTATAATATCATAAGTGCAATTTATCTTGAAAATTTGATGATGGTTCCATCCAAATGCACAGATTTAAAATTATTTCTCCCAATCACTTTTATATCATAAGCTATTGATAATGTGCTTTATATAATCAAAAATAGTTTTTTACTCTTCAGTTAATAATAAAAATAGCATAATAATGTTTTAATGCTATTTAGAAAAAAATAAGAAAAGATAGTGGAAAGTATAATTTCCACCAAATTCAACAAAGTTATTTTGCTTCCTCCTGGCCCAGACGTTCCATGATGTTAGCTATATTAGCTTCCATTCTTTCAACTTTTTGTTTATATTCATTATTTTCCCTTTCCATCTGCATATATTCCGGAGATTTGATGGACAGTTTTTCGACATCGGTATTTATTGTAATGGCTGGCAGATGCTTGATATATTCATATTTCAAATCTTCAGGATTGATCATGAAGTAAGCCTGGTCGGTCTTGTTTTTGGCCTTGCCCTGCAAATCGTTCACGTTATCCAAACTCATGCCGTCATTGTACAATGCTGAAGCATGGAATTTCCTGAGCATGTGGCTTCTGAATCTGCTGTAATGTCCGACTCTGCCGAGGCCAAGTTCATCATTGATTCTCTGGAAATATCCAATAAAGTATGTTTCATACATCCTGAACAGTTGGCTTTCCGGAGTTACATTGTCTGTCCTTGTCAGAATATATGCATTGATGGCTTTAACCGCTTCAGGACTGCAGTAAGTAGTGTAATACTTGTTTGTTTTAATTCTCCTGAGGTTAAAGGTAGGTATCACATTGTCATTGTCATTCAGATAATCAATTATCTGATAGATGTTCATTCTTTTGTTCGGCAGATATTCAGATAAGGCATCGATATAGTCCTGAATTGTCAGGCTCAATGTTTCAGCTCTGGCACAACCGCTTGAGCAGGAAAACAATATTATAGCTTTCATTACTGGTGGGGAAATTGCTAAAGCTTCCCTTATGATTTCCTTATCGGGCAAATCTTTATAATAGATTGGTGTTGGTTTTTTCACAGATTTCATGTTCAATCTTGGTAGAGGATTGATTTCGATGTCATAAAATCTGTAAAATTTTGAGACGACAGACATGTGTATTCTAACTGTGTTTATAGAATATTTGTCTAAAAGGAATTGTCTGTATTTAAGCAGTTTATGTTTAACACGGCGGTGTTTCCATTTGACATTGTCTGCTTCATCTTTTTCCGCTTCATCAAGCAGTTCCTGAAGGTTCATACCATAGAATTCACAATACTTCTTCATTACTGACCTATTCACTTTTCGTGTTTCGTGAGAATAGTTGTTTGTTATAAATATATTTTCAAGTAGCTCGTTATCCATACTTAACACTTTTATAATTTGATATTATAAAAGGTAGAGTGGGAGAGCATTTGATAAGTAATTGATATTTCCGATGGTATCATCATTTTAATTATTATAATAATTCTTTTGATTATAATAGTTTTAAAAATAGGTATAAAAATAGAGATATCTGTAAAATATTCCAGTGAAATTAAAGGGGAGCTAGACCTATTTATCTTAAATAAAATAAAAGTCTTAAGTAAAGATTTTGAAACAGGTAAGGATAGAAACAATAAGGAAGATTCCAAAAATAATAAGCTTCCTAGTAAAGAATTAATAAAAAAGATAATGGATGATAGAGAGTCCTTCATCAATATGTTTAATATTATAAAAAGAAGTACAAAATTGGAGTATACCAATTTCCATATCAAATTTGGTTTTAACAGTCCAAGTACAACTGCAAAGTTTAGTGGTTTCCTATGGGCCGTCGGAAGCATACTATCAGCAAATCCCAAATACCATATTCGAATAAATCCAGTGTTTAACGAGGAGATATTTAATATTGAATATGATTCAGCACTAAATATTTCCCTTCTTAAACCCTCATACAAAGTTCTAAAAATCATAAGAAAAGAGCCTACTAAATCAATAGTAAAAGAAATTGTTAAAGGATTCAGAGATGAAAAAGATGAGTCTTAAAGAAAAAATCAACAAGTATACAGATTTTAAAACCCATAAAGAGATAGTCTTTGGATCCCGGATAGTAGTTGAAAATAAGGACATCTACCCAATATATGAAATAAAAATCCGCTCCTTTAAAAACATAGTGCCGGAGGCATCAATAAATCCCATAGGCCTATTCTTTAAAGAGAAAAATCAGAAAAAATACGAGTATTATATTCAATTTATAGATAAGACATATATGGAATATAAAGGGGAGATAAGCAAGGCATATTATGATGAATTTAAAGAAAACATTAGCTTTTAAACTCCAATCAGCATTCTTTAATTTTAGAATATAAAAAACAAATTTAACAAAGCAAATAAGTAATTAAAAATTAGCATACTGAGATTATATATATTTAATAGAAAAATAGAGATGAATAAGCTGATTAAAATTGATATAATAAGAATAGATGAAATAAGCAAATAACAAGTTAATACAAATTTAATAACTTTTTTTACCAATTAAAAAAATAAAAAATTATTGAGGTTTAACCTCGGACAATGGAATATTCTCCTGACGAGTCAATACCTCAATAAAGTAAGGACCATTAGAATCTTTAGCCTTTAAAAGTGCCTTTTCTAATTGTTCAATATTGACTACTCTTTCACCGTCAATGCCATAACCTTTCACAATAGCCAAGAAATCTGGATTTTTTAAATCAACCTGGTAACGGAAATCAGGACTTATCATCTCTTCCCATTGACGAATAATAGCCAACTGATTATTATTAATTACACATATGACTATAGGAAGATTATATTCTGCAATAGTTGCTAACTCTTGAATACACATCTGGAAACTTCCGTCACCTGTAATTACAAGAACCCTATCATCAGGATGTGCTAAGGAAATTCCAATTGAACCTGGAAGTCCCATACCCATTGGACATAAAGCACCGGAATATAAAAATTTACCGAACTTGTTAGGACGGGCATAGAGCATTGTCCAGGTAGCATGAGAACCTGCATCACTCATAATATAAGCATCATCCATCTTACCAATTACTGTTTTAATGGCTACCTGAGGTCTAAGTGGCATAGAACGGGTATCGTCTTCACCTTCAACTAGAAGTTTCTCATCATGGAGTTTTATTTCTTTCAACCATTGTTTATTATTATAGGAATCAATTTCAATTTTATTTAGTTCATCTAAAACATGGGACACATCACCATGAATCTTAAGTCTGCCCTTTAGAACATGCTCGTCAATATTAACATGAACAATTTTCTGCTGAAAATCATTAAGATCCTTAGTAAGTGCAGTGGTTCTCTCAGACAATCTTGAACCTAACACTAAAATCAAATCGGAATTCAAATACGCATAGTTGCTCATTGCAGTTCCTCTCAGACCGACCATCCCCAAATTAATAGGATTATTCTCATCAATAACACCACGGGCAGTATATGTGGTGGCAATAGGAATATTGTTTTTCTCTGCAAATTCCTTTAATTTTAGACAAGCTCCAGACCAAACTACCCCTGCACCTGCAATAATAAATGGTTTCTTAGATGATGAGATGATTGTCTTTAAAAGATTTAATTGATTATAATTATAATTTGGATCATATTCAACAGGATAATCCAAATAATTTGAAGGAGCCTCTTCATTTAAAACATCCTTTGGAAGATTAATATGAATAGGTCCGGTTGGTTCCTTATTAAATATTTCAATAGCCTCTTTTAATGCATGGATAGCTTCCTTAGCATTTGTTGGAGCGTAATTTTTAACAGTAACATTTTCAAAGACACTTGGCAAGTCAAATGTTTGGAATCTGTCCTCTAATCTTTCAGAGTATGGATTGTCCCCTGTAAGAATAAGAATAGGAACATGATCCTTATAGGATGTTGCAGCGGCCATTACAAAATTTAATGCACCAGGAGATGCAGTTGAAATACATACAGAAAATTTACCAGTAGAACAAGCATACATACTTGCAGCATGTGCACCTGCCTGTTCATGTCTTACAAGAATATGTTCAATTGATGAGTCTTGTAGTGCCCTATAAACTGGAAGAATCTGTTCACCTGGATGACCAAATATATGTTTTACACCGGCATTTTCCAATAATTTAACTAAAGCTTCAGCAGTATTCATAATATCCCATAATTAAAATATTTGATTAATTTGTTTCTAAATTTATTTTATTCTAAACAATTTTTGATAATCTTGATCTAATTTATTTTATTTAAAACCATTTTTTATTAATTTAATCTAACCTTATAATAGTTAGCTATCTTATTAAATAAATTTGCATATACCTTAAAATTTACCTTTTAATTTAATGTATAGAATTATTTTATTTTAAGATAATATTAAGTCTAGAAAGTATTAATACTTTCCATTAATCTATAGAATTAATTTTCCTCCTCCTGATATGAACCATTATACTCCCCAGAACCTTTAACATCAAAAACTACTCCCTGAGCAATCCTATCCCCTTTTTTTATTTTATATGGATACTCCCCATGATTTATAATTAAAAATGTTAATGTTCCAAAGAAACCGGGATCACCTACAGCAGTTTGAACGGAGATAAATGATCTGAGTAATGTGGATCTTGGAGTATATAACATTGTATAACCTTTAGGAATTTTAATTTTCTTATCAATAGTTGCAAGATATGCAGTATGAGGTTCTAATGTATATATTGGTCCTTCTAAAGCTTCAACCTCGGGTAAATTTTTTTCATTATCAATTAATGAGCCTGGACCCCTCTGTACTAAAATTTCATCTAAAGCAAAATCAATTCCTGAAGGTTGAATTGTATCTATAAAATCAGGAAATAGTTTCTTAAGTTCTTCTTCACCTAACATAAAATCACTGTTATTATATTAATTATGCATGTATTTTAAAAATACCATATACTTATAAGTTATAAGTTATACTAAAATCAATATTAATTTTTAATTATAAGTTATAACTTATAATAGTATTTTTATATTTAAAAAATTTTAATAATTATAATTATTATATTTAGAATTGTTTATAATATTATAGGATTTTTAAATTAAAAAATAAAAAAAGGTGAAAAAATGCCAGTTGTAACTATTGCAGGAAATCCTGGGATAAGTAAAGAGAAAAAGGAAAAATTAATAAAGGAAGTAAGTAATTCTGTTGCAGAAGCATATGATTTACCTATAGAAACTGTAACCATACTTATACAATCATATAATCCAGATGATATTGGAGCTGGAGGAGTAATGCTAAGTAAAAAAATAAATAAATAAACAAATAGAAAAAAGATTTAAAGACCTTAAAGATTAAAATAAGATGTTTAATGAAATTAAAGAAATATATAAGGGATTATGATTAAAAAAATATAATTCCTAATATGATTTATTAAAAAATAAGTCTTAGATTAATTAATAGAATTACCATATTTTTCTCTACTATTTTTAAAAATTAAATTAAAAGATTAATCAATAAAATCATTATATTTTCCCTGCTCTTTTTAAAATTAAATTAAAACAGAAATGTTTTAAAAAAATAACTAAAAATTAAAAATAGAGATATGAAAGAATTTATGAGAACAGTTGATCTAACATCCATTCTGCATTATATTCCTTAATATCATCATAACCTTGACCCATACCTAAGAAATAAATAGGTTTTTTAATGACATAACCAATAGATAATGAAGCACCACCTTTAGCATCAGCATCTGCCTTAGTTAATATAACCCCATCAATATCAATAGCTTCATTGAATTTTTTAGCCTGTTCTACTGCATCATTACCAGTTAATGCATCACCAACAAAAACAACCAAATCAGGTTTTGCAACCCTTTTGATCTTTTTCATCTCATCCATTAAATTAGTATTTGTCTGCATTCTACCAGCAGTATCAATTAAGACTAAATCCTTATGCTGTGCTGTTGCATGTTCCACAGCATCATATGCTACAGCAGCAGGGTCTGATCCCTTTTGGTGTTTTATAATTTTAACTCCAACATTATTTGCATGTTGGGTGACTTGTTCAATAGCCCCTGCCCTAAATGTATCTGAAGCAGCAATAACTGGAGTGTAACCTCTTTTAAGATAATAATTAGCTAGTTTACCAATGGTAGTAGTTTTACCTGTACCATTAATACCAACCAACATGACAATTAATGGTTTTCCTTCCTTTTTCTTATCATTTAACATTTCAGTCATTGATTTTCCGCCAACATTAATGATTTTAGCAATAGCTTTCTTAAGTGCTTTGTAGGTATATTCTTCTATATCACTACTTCTTCTAATTTTTTTACCTACAAGATCCCTTCTAACAGACTCCACAACTTCTGATGCCACATCTATTGCTACATCACCTTCAAGTAAACCTAATTCCAATTCCCAGAGAACATCTTCAATGTCCTCTTCATCAATTGTTTTTTCTTTAATAAAAGAGAAAACACCATGCTCTTCCTCATTGGAATGAGTTTTTTCATCTTCTATTTCTTTATAGATTTCTTTTGCAGAAACCTCTTCCCTATATTTATCATTTACTGAAACTTCAGGTTCTTTATTTCTACTATACCAATGTTTCTTCTCTTCCTTTATCTCTTCATCATCATCTAAGAACTTATATTCAGTACTAGGACCAGTGATTTCAGGTTTTCGAGCAGGTTCTTCCTCCTCAGAGGAGCCTCTACTATACCAATGTTTTTTATTAGATTTGTATTCTTCCCCTCTAAGTTCTGCTTCTTTTTTAGCCTCCTGTTCAGCTAAAGCCTCTGCAAACCTATCCCTTTTAGGTTCATTTTTCTTTTCCTTCTTATCACTATCATCATTATGTCTTGAAAATCTTGATAAAAATCCTGAATTTTCCTCATTATCTTCATCTTCATCTATTTCCTCATCTTCCTCATCAAAAATAGCTTCCCATTCAGCATCCTTATCTTCAATAGTTTTTTCTTCTGATAAATCTTCAAAATCATCTAAATCCTCAGATGGTTCAGCACTTTCAATAACCTTAATATTATTTTCTTCTTTAGCTTCCTCATTAAGTTTATCAGTTAATTGATCACTAGTTCGAGAAAACCTCTTTTTTAAAGATTCAAACAAGTTATTACCTTCCTTAAATAATGTTTAAAATCAATGAATAATAATATATTAATTTATAATATGTAATTAATCTCTAAGAACTCAACTATAATAAAATTGAATATCTGTATATTTATTTTATCTTAAAGTATATAAAATTTTAAGTATCAGAAATAGGAATAAAGAAAAAATCCAATAAAAAAACGGTTAGATATTACTAAAAGATAATAGAATCATGTTAGTTTTCTAAAAATATTATCAAAATAAAAGTTTAATGAAATAAAATCAACATAACTATAAGATACTTAAGAATATCTAATCTTGAATCAATATAATGATTTAAAAAATTTTAACTTAAAGTAAAAAATAGAAGACATACCAAGAATATCCCATGTTTAAAATATTTGAAAAAAATAATAAAAATTATTAATATAGAAGCTATTTTTAAAATATAGAACCCAAATATAAAAAAATAAATCAGAGGCATATAACAATTTTTAGAAAGAAACATTATAAAAAAAATAACCTATTGAATAAATTAAGAAGTATACCCTCTTATAATATAAAAACAAATATTTTATAGATTATATTCAAAATACAGAAAAATCAATGAAAAAACAGAGAAAAAATAGACAATTATAGAAAAATAGTATAAAAATAGAAAAAATAAAATAAAAGAAAAGTACTGGAAACTATTGTTGAGGTAATTTACCTTCTGCTTGAAGAGCCCTTGCTAAGTTTTCAGCAGCAGGGGATAATTGACCAATATAATCTGAGACTTTTTGTAAAGATTTTAAAGCCTTATCTAAATTATCTTTTAATTCCTCTTCCTGAGAATTGATAGTTTCAATAGCTTCTTCAGTAGTTTGTTTTACAGCAACACCAGCACCAATACTCATTACAACATTTGAAGTGTTTTTGATTTCACCTTCCATGAAAGCTCCGCCACCAACAGGAATTAAAGATTCGACTGAATCTTTATCTTTCATTTCATTGATTGTAGATTTTAAAACTTCAAGTTCAGCCATAGAAGCATTAAGAGCATCTATTTGTTGTTGTAACAAATCAGCTTGACTTTTATAAACATTAAGTTCATTTATCATCTGTTGTAACTTTTGCTGATCATCCATAAAAAACACCTTACCTATAATATACCTTTAACAATAGGATCAATTACTTCTTCAGGGGTGATTTCTTTTATTTCTTCAATATCTATTTGATTTCTGTTTATTCTGTGTTTACTACCAAAGTCAGAATAGATTTTTTCATAGATATTTTCTTCATTAAATGATTTAAGTTCTTTAGTAAATTTTTGGACACGATCACCATTTACAAATTTACCTGTAACTCTGTAAATTTTAGTTTGCATTATAATCCCTCATTTTGATAAATAATTTAAAATGAATCTAAAAATCCTAAAGATTCTTCTATCCTAGCCATTTCAGGACCAGTAGTGTCTTCACCTACAATTACTCCTTTAGAATTAGATACTGAACAAGCACCTACAAGAGGAATACCCCTATTTACAGTACCAACATTACCTTCCACACCAAGTGTGTCTTCAAGTAATTTAAGGTCTTCTGGAGATGAATCTTTATGGGTAAGAAATCCTTTATTAGTAACAGAAACTAAAGAACCTATAATATCATAACCTGCGATTTCTGCCTGGGTAACATCGACATCCAATGTTTCCTCAATAACATCAACTGCAGTTTCTGAAACTTTAGGACTAATAATAGCTCCATTATCATTTGCTACAAGAATATTACCTACAGCAGTATATTTATCAGGTAATGGAACAATGTTTTCAATACCTGCTTCTTTTAAAGTAGCTAGCTCTCTATCATAAATGAAAGGAGAAACAATGAAACCATTAGAATTTCCAACTAATAAAGCACCAGCTAAGTTAGATCCAGCGATAGAACATTTAACAACATCAACATCTAAAGCCTCTCTAAGGATTTCCTCTTTAGATTCTAAGATATTATTAGGAACAATAGCTACATCCTCATTAACAGCTATATAAACACCTAAATTAGGATTTCCTGTAAGATTAATTCTTTTTAACATTTATTTTACCTTATTAATTAAATTAATAATGAAAATATTAAAAAATAAAGATTCAGATATCTATTCAGCAAGTTCTGCTTTAACATATCTTTCATCATCTTCTTCAACAAGAGTTGCTTTTACTTTGATTTTAGATGGAATCTTTTGAATTCCTCTTTCCCAAATCTTTTCATTTATTGAAGAATCAATGACAACATCTTCAACTTTCATATGTTTCATTAAAAAGTTTTTTACTTCTCTAATAGCCCTAGGAGCTCTAATAGTCCTTTTGACATTTTTTACATTACGAAGAGGTATTGTGTATACTCTTTCTAAATCTTCCGCCATATTTAACACCTCTAAATTTTAAGATTATTTCTTCTCCAATGTCTAGGCTTAGGTCTGTATTGTAATTTACGATTAGTTTTAGCATAAGCCCAAATAGGAATTCTTCTATTTTGTTTGTTTGCTTTTGCCATTCTTAATTTTTTAGCAGCAGGTTTGTTTCTACTCATTTTTTCACCTTAATAATTATTAAATTTTTAAACGATATGGACAATCTATTTCCATAATTCAATCCTTAAATCCAACAACATTAGTTTGATAATGTTCTGGGAAGATACTACTTGAATCCCCTCCAAGTTGATCTATTAAAATTCTAATCTCAACCTCATAATCAGAACTATTATCCCTATTACTTTTCTTATTTGTTACTTTAAACAGTGATGAAACTAAGGTATTAACAGTTTTATAACCAAAACTATCCAGGTTAATATATTGGACATCCTTCCTATCTTCTAAACTTTGAATTTGATCCCTATTAAGTTTAGGAGTTTTATCATCTCTTCTTGTACCATCAGCAACAACTGGATACTCTTCTGCTACAGCTTCAATAACCTGATTATGAATATACTTAATCCCCTCATTTGGAAAACCGTCATCCATAATTCTTTTAACACCGTCTTCCAAGATTTTCTTATCTAAATGAAGAACCCGATGTGGTATTCCTAAAGCTTTAGCTGACATGCTAGCAGGAACAAATGAGTCATATACACCAAAGTTAGCAGTACATACCTCTACATCAAAACCTAACCTCTTTAAGGTTATAGCCATGAGAGAACTGTCTTTACCACCACTATATAATACACAAGCTTTCATAGTAATAATTTTCAGGAATCTATTTCCTAGTTATATGAATTTCTCTTTTCTGACTGGCAAGTTGTCTTAGTAAGACTTTTAATTGCTCATCAGTAACTTTTCCTCTTAAACTTCCTGCTTGAGCAGATTGAATTAATTGAATTTCAATTTGTTGGACTAATTCAGGTTTAGTCAACTTAAGATTGGCTAATCTGCTTCGAGCTTCAGGAGTCATGATTTGTCTTACAGCTTGATTGATTTGTTGTTCTAACTGTTGTTGTTGAGCTTGTTGTTGAGCTTGCTGCTGTGCTTGTTGTTGCATTTGTTGCTGATTAGCAGCCATAGCCTGTTGTCTTTGTAATTGCTCTAATTTTTTACGACGAATATCATCTAATTCACTCATATACAAATCCCCATATCTTTTTTTCAATTAAAAAATAAATTTAATATTTTTCAAGTTCTGGAATATCTTTGATTAATTCTGTTGAAACTTTATCTAAATATGATTGACCTTGTGGAGTTACTACTCTTCCACCATCAACTTTTTCAACAAGACCTGCATCTTCTAATTGGTTTAAAGCTCCTCTAACAATAGAACCACTTCCCATTCTGAAAGATTCAGGGTTTACACCACGGTCTTTTTTACCACCGTATTTAATTCTTAAAGTTCTAACACCTATAGGACCACTAATGTAAACTTTTCTTAAGATAGCAGCACATCTTACATACCACCAATCTACATCCACAGGTTTTCTTTCTTTATGAACACCAGTTTTTACAAGATGAGACCATTCAGGTGATTGTATTTTATCATTATTGTTTTTAAATTCATCTGCAAGATGATTGATTAAAACATCTGCAGGTACATCATATACAGTACTCATATTAATTCTCCATATATTAATTTTCAAATAGATGTATTCAATAATTTAATAGATGTAAATTCTTAATATGATCCTCAAATTAAACTTAATCTTAGCATTAAGCTAAAGTAAAATAAGTTTGTAACTCAAAATGAGTATTAAGATTTCTTCTTATAAATAACAGCAACATGACCTCTTACATCGATTAATTCTGCCTTAGTCTCTTTGACAATGTTGCTTATATAATCATCTTTATCTTTTGCTATTGACCTAGCAAATTTTAGTTTAACAACCTCATTAGATTTCAATTGGCGTCTGACTTCATTGATTACATTATCATTAACACCAGATTTGCCAATATTGATTGTTATAGCAGAAAGAGCTTCATTCATTATTTCTTTTTTTGTTAATGTATGAGTCAATTTTAGCTCTCCTTTTTGATTTTATCTCCTTTTTGTAAGGAATATTAGTAATATGACCGCATTCAGTACATTTAATGTTAACTTCACTGTTAACTAGCCGGACTGTACAGTTGCAACCAGGATAAAGGAACTTATGACAGTTTTTACAATATCTTCTGTTCCATTTCTGAGGAATTTTAACATTATATTTAGTGGAAATCTTTAAAGCCAATTCAACATAACGATGGGATCTTTCAGGATGAACATGAAATTCCTCTTCCGCCTGTTTAAAAAGAATATCAATTCTTTCATTAGCAATATTCAATATCCATTTTGGTTTTTTTCCTCTAGTCAAATATACCCCTCTCATAATTGGCATATAAACTCTAATAAATAGAATTATAGAAGTTCTAAGAACAAATAAAAGATTTTAAAAAAAATAAAACATAATTCTAATAGATATTAACTACCATAATATACAAGAAGTATATTAAGAAACATTATGTTTTTACTATATAAAAAGTTTTACTATAAAACTAAAATATCATAAAAAGTTCCAATATTATTTATGTTATTATATAATAAAAAGGTTTTCTTTAAAAGTAGAATATTCATAAAAAAAGTTATAAAAAAAAATAGCTTAAATTTATAGATTTAAGTAAATGAGAAATCAATTAAAAAGTGAATTAATCAGAACCTTCCTCATCCTTTACAAACCAGCCTAAATAATCAACGACACCTACAGGATAAATACGTTCCCCATTAATAATCCTTACAATAATATCTAAAATCTCGTCAACTGACATATCAGTAACATCAATTTCATGGGCTTTACTTCCATGTCTTTCATAAGACTCAACAGAACAGACACCTAAACATTCTGCACCTAAATTCTCATGAATTTTAGATGGGGAATAATTCCTTTCCGCCAATCTCTCTTTTAGTTTATCGGGATGAACTCTTAAGATAATTACCTTATCAGGATTAGAGCAAAAGTGTGTTAGATGACCTTCAAATATTAACAACTTAGGCTTTTCACCTTCAGAAGATAGAAATTCCCTTTGAACCTCATCAAATTTAGAGTCTAATCCTTTCAAATCCACCACTTTATATGCCTTATCAGGATCATCACCTAAAATCAAATCATTATCAAATGCCAAATCATTAGCTTTAACAAGTTTTACATCATAATGATCCTCATTATTTAGCCTATTAAACAAAGCTTCTGAAACTGTAGTTTTACCTGTACAAGGAGTTCCACTTATAAAAATTGTATTAACCATATAATCACTATTTATAAAAAAATAAATCAATGAAAAGTTTTAAATAAATCTATTTTTTAAGAATAACCCTTAAAACATCCTCATCCTCAAGAACATGATCAGGACCTACCTTCTGACCTGGGAATTTTACAGAAGTTCCCCAAACCTTAGCATGTCTGAAATTACGTACAAATTCCCTGTGTAACTTACGGCAAGCCTCAATAACAGTAGTGCCTTTTTTAATAATCAAAGGATCATTCATGTCTGCATGTCTTCCTTGAGGTTTAAGATAAACTCTTATAAGGCCTAATTGATTGAAGATTGTTTCTCTAAGATAATCCATGTTCTGTTTCTTATCTGCGGAAATAGGAATAAAATCATCAGGCATGTTCGGATCTGCCCTTAGTTGATTCAAGTAGTTCTCATCTACTAAATCTGTTTTATTCATTAAAACAATCATAGGAACATAAGATTTATTAGCATCCAAAACATCAATAAACTGATCCACATCAATATCTTCCCTAAATAAAACGCTGGCATTATGGATACCATATTCATTTAATACGGATCTGATGGTAACCTCATCCAATTTTGATAATGGAATGGTTGAAGATACTTTAACTCCACCTCTTCCAGTCTTCTTAACCCTTACATCAGGTTTTGTCTGATTAGGCCTTACACCAATATCATGAAGTTCCTTTAAAATCACATTATAGTGTTGAGGATTCAAAACATCCAATACAACAATGATTAAATCTGCATCTCTAGCCACAGCTAAAATTTCTTTACCTCTACCTTTTCCACCAGATGCACCGGTAATAATTCCTGGAACGTCAAAAATTTGGATTTGCGCATTGTTATATTCCATGATTCCAGGAATAATATCCAATGTTGTAAATTGATAAGCTCCAACCTTACTTTCAGCATTAGTTAATTCATTAAGTAATGTTGATTTACCTACAGAAGGAAAACCTACAAGCACAGCAGTAGCATCCCCAGATTTTTTAACATAAAACCCTTGACCTTTGTTTCCGGAACTACTCCTTTTTTCTTGTTCTTCTTTGAGCCTTGCTATCTTAGCTTTTAATTTACCGATATGGTGAGAAGTAGCTTTATTATACTGAGTTTTATGGATTTCATCCTCAATATCCTTAATTTTCTGCTCTATATCATCACTCATAAATTCACCAGAATAAAAATAATTATAGTAAAATTTTTTAAATAAATAATCTTAATTTTTTAATGTTTTATAAAAATAATAATAATAATTTTTCTTTTAAGAAATATATAAAACTTAAGATTATTCAATAAATCAATTAGAAAAAATAATATTTTAAAAATAATTTAGAGATTATAAGATTGATAAAACTAACTAGAATACTGTTTTTAAATAGATAGAATATGGTTTTTTATTAATATTGAACAAATATTTTATTTTTCTAATAAAATTAAATGAAAAACATTCACACATTCTAAAAAATAGATTCTCATAAATAATAGACAATCAAATAAATAGTTTAAACCTTAGATTTAAAAAAACAGCCATAATAAATAAATAATCAAATAAATAGTTTAAACCTTAGATTTAAAAAAACACTTATAATTAACAGATAATCAAATAAATAGATCGGATATTTTTAGATTTAAAAAATACTGGTTTTAAAATAAGTAGTTACATAAAAAATAGCTTATCAGTTTAAAAAATAATAAAAAAAGAAAAAGTTAAGATTGAATCTTAACTAATTTAAACAAGTTTAAATTTTAGCCTGTTGTGTTGTTACCGGATGAGGAACCTGAACCTCCACCTGCAACAGTGTTATTAAAGTTAACTCTCCACAAGGACACACCATTTGCCATATGTACCTGTGTAAAGATATCCTGTCCATTACCACCTAAGAGATAGAGTCTAGTAAACATTGAATCTACCAGCTCATTACTCATCAATACGGCCATATAGGTATTATTAGATCCAAGTAAGTATAATGTGTAATTACCATCACTTGCATTACCAATAGTCTGGTTTTTAACAAGATAATTATCTTCAACAACTAAAATATTACTTGCTTTTAACGGATTGTAATCTGTACCATTTATCTCAGCAACAGAATTATTGTTTGCAAATCTAGTTTCCACATAAGCAGTGGTAGTATTATTTTGATTACCTCTGTTTACAACTACACTTACATTAATTCCATTTTCATCAAGCATGTCAATCTTACCGGAGTGACCAGGTAGGATAGTAGTTTGATTTTTAGCCGGATAATATTGATATTGTTCTGTTTCACTACCTTCGAATTTCCAACTACCGAAATAGGTCCACCAGCCTGCTTTTTGAAGCATATCTGAACTTGCAACAAATATTACTGGTCTAGGATTATCTGGGTGAGTGTAACTTAATACCTTATCTGCATCACTACTAGATACATGATATTGATTTGTTAAGGTATTCTTAGCATCAGATTTTTTCTGTGGCAAAATCTTATTTACAATCTCTACTGTAGTTCCATTATCTGAATGAGTATACTTTTCCAATACATTGTATACCGGTTCATAACCAGATGTACCAAGCATTCTGAAAATACCTGCAGATAGTTCTAGATTATCCGTAGTCATAGCTTCACCCATCCAGTATGCCCTACCGTCTGTACCCTGCATACCTCCATCAAACATGGTTTGTCTGTTGGCAGCAATTTCAAATAAATAACCGAAATCCCACCAAGATGCAATTACAGTGTTATTAGGTTCATTTTGTTGAATCCAATTCATTGAATCCCACATTTCATCATTTGTACCTGGTACAACACTGTTAGATGTTGCATAAGCACAGGTTACAGTTGGAGCAACAATAGCTAGGAATATACAGAAAATTGCTAAATATTTCTTGTAAGGTATATCCTTATAAACCAATGGTTTTTTAACATCGAATAAGATTACAGTCAATATTAAAAGTATAATTAATAGAGCAATACCAAATGTCCTATCAACTTGAGCCATAACCGGATAACTAGCAAGTAAAATTGCAATTACAATTGTTGCTGCAAGTTTTTTGTCATCAATCCTTTTGGACTTGATATAGTCAGCAGCATAACCTACAAAGATACCGGTAAGTAAACCAAATGGTAAGATTAATAAGGTAATAAACCTTGAACCTTGAGTTACAGCAGCACATGCAGAAATGGCCCAAACAAGGAATAAAGTTAAGTATAGCAATGTTTCCTTTCTTGATTGAATAAGTTCATCACGGGAACCGAACTCTCCAATTTCTTTAAGAGAGAATTCAAATCTTCTTTTCTCAGATCTTACAGATGCGGATTGTCTTAAGTTTTTAGGTAGTTTACCAGTAGCGGTTGTTTTATTAGAAGTTCTTCTAAGTTTTGCAAATCTAGTAATATAAGTGTATAATACAACTAAAGCTGCAATGAAACAGATAATTCCACCAACACCATTTACAACGGAACCAGTACTTGCTAAGAATAAACCAAGTACTCCGCCTGTAGATAAAGCAGGAACTTGAAGCTCTGCAACAGATACCATTACGTTAGGGAATCCTGTACTGGTAGAGGAAGCTTGTAATGCAAATCCACTAAGTACATTATTAACGATTCCAAGAACACCTGCACCATCAACTATCAATAAACCAATGACAAGTAATACTACAAGACCAATTACAGATAAGACTTCTTTCTGATGGAAGAAATCTTTTATCTTAGTACCAGTTGATGCCCTATTTTCAGGATCGGTTAGACTAAAGTATAAATTAGCAATTAGGTAAATCACAACAAATATTGCCAACATACCTAAGTAAAATACATAACCATCCCAACATTTAGCAAAGGCCATAATTGATAGCACTGCAAGAATTGCATAGATCAACTTATGAATCCTGTTATTGGACCGAATACATTCAATAAAGAACAGAACAATAAACAATGGAAATACAAATACAAACATATCTGTATCAAAGAACCCAGGGAATGTGTGTGCAAAGTAGTTTGGAGACAATGTTATAATTAAAGATGCCGCGATAGCACCATAATCATTTGTAACCCTCCTTACAATAATATAAGAAGGAATAATAGCCAAACAAGAGATAATAGCACCAGTCCAGAAAGCAACTGTTTTAACATCAAAATGTCCAAATATATTGGCCAGGTTATACATAAATGATGTAACAACTCCAATTCCTGGAGTATACGTAGTATTCATACCATTTGGAGAATACCTATGATTATCTACCTGAGTGTTATTCACCATAGTATCTCCATAGTAACCATGATCTATTAAATCCTGAGTCATCCTTAGGTTATAATATGAATCCATTTCACTGAAATAAGGAAGACCGGAAGAATCAACATACTCGGCTTTAACATCTGAAGGAACCCCGTTAATATCACCAGCAGGAACCCTAATAGCAAATACTATAGCCAGGAGTATAAGAATGATTACTACAGACTTAAGTATAGTCTTTGTCTTATTATTCATAAAATCCTCTGTCAAATTTTTAAATTGTAAAAAATCTCTTTAAATTTTTAATTATGTATACATTAATTAATTTAAATAGAGATTCAACGAAAAATTAAATCACCATTTAAATAAAGGATATTAAATCCACTTAAAAGAAAAAGAATTAAACAAATTTAATAATCCTAATTATAATATTTTAAAATATTATACATTCATAATATTTATTTTAATATTTTTAAATTTATTTATTTTAAAGTAGAAATAGGATTAAAAAAAGGATAATGGAAAAAATAAAAAAATAAAATATTATCTTAGATTAAACAACAAAAAATGATAAAAAAAAACACGATATGAAATAATAAACACAATGATAAAATTTAACTTAACAAAATTTAATTTAAAATGAATAAAACATATAAAATAGGATAATATCCAATTAAAATAGAAAACAAGAAATTAATGAATGATTCAAAAAAATAAAATTAAAGAGAAATGGTTAAAATTAGAAATCTATTTTGCATCAGATTCTATTTTCTGGTCTTTTTTAGAACTACTGCTTGAGGAGTTTGCTTTTTCCAATATGGAGTCTAGTTCATCTACAGAACATGTGAACCTACATTTTGGAAATCCTCTACAACCTACAAATTCCCCATATCTACCATTTCTCTTAACTAAATTATTTCCACATTCCGGGCAGGTACCAACAATCTCAAGAGTTTTAGGTTTTTTAACATTTTCCTTACCACAGTTAGGATCAAGACATGCGTGTTGACGAGGTTTACCAAAGGAAATCATAGGTAATCCGCATTTAGGACATTTACTCTTAAGAATATTGGCTCCTTTTGGAAGGGAGTAAATAGTTCTACAATCAGGATAGTTGGAACATCCCACAAAACTAGCTTTGGTTTTAGGAGAATATCTTTTAATCAAGTCCCCACCACATGCACATTTACCGACAATCTGACTCTTCATATATGCGTTGTAAAGTTTATTTCCAATATCCTTCTCATTTTTCTCAATGTCTGAGAGAATAGTTAAGACCTCTTCCTGGGCATCCTTTATAAGGGCATCTTTAGATAATTTATTATCTCTAATTTTATCTAAATCCCTTTCAAAATTACGGGTCAACTCCTCGGAGGTGATGTCTTTACAGTACTCCTCCAAAGTATCTATTATATTCTCACCTAATTGATTAACCTCAATTTTTTTACCGGATATATACTTTCTATCATAAAGTTTAGCAATAATATCTGCTCTTGTAGCCTTAGTACCAAGCTCTCTTTTCTCAAGTTCCTTAATAAGGGAGGATTCGTTGTATCTTGCAGGAGGTTTAGTTTTTTTCTCCTCTGATTTAATATCTTTAACCTTAATCTTATCTCCCTTTTTAAGATCTGGAAATGTATCGTCCTCAATTTTTTTAAATGGATAATGGGCCAACCATCCGAGAACTGAGACCCGTTTTCTTTTAAATGAAAATTCCTCTTTTCCCACATTAAGATTAACTTTCATTGTTTCCAATTCAGAATCTGTTGAAAATACACTGATAAATCTATAGACAATTAAATTATAAACTTTTTGTTCATCCTTATCCAATTTTTCAGGTAAAACACCCGTCGGGTGGATCGCAGGGTGAGCTGCATCTGTTTTTTTACCTTCATGAGGTTTTAGATTCTTAGGAAGATCTATAATATGTTTTTTATATTCGGAGTTCTGTGATAATTGGATTAGAATGTTCTTATAATTTAATGATTCAGGTAATTTCTGAGATGAGGTACGTGGATAAGAAGTATATCCCCCAGTATATAAATTCTGAGCAATGACCTGAGTTTTCTTAGGAGAAAAACCAAATGCTGCATAGGACTCTGATTGTAAATCACCTAAATTAAATGGAACAGGTGGTTTTCTAATTTTTTTGTTAATCTTTACCTTTGAAACATCGGCATCGGAACCTTTACAATTTTTATAGATATTCTCGGCTCTCTTTTGATCAAAGATTTTACCTTCCACATGATCTGCAACAATATCATTTTCAAGAACTGCCTTGATTAACCAATAAGGTTTAGGAACAAATTTCTGAATTTCCTTTTCCCTTTTGACAAGAATTGAAAGTGTTGGAGTTTGAACACGACCTGCTGAAAGTTTTAAATATTTATATTTAGATTTTCTAACAGAAGTCATCAATGCCTTAGAGATATTAACACCAAAATAATAATCCAAAACATGCCTTGCTATACCACTTTCTACCTGAGGCATATCCAGTTCTATCCTATTTTCATATGCTTCAACAACATCCTTTTTAGTTAAGGTTGAGAATTTCATACGGGAAACTTTAGCCAAATCATTAACGCCACATGCATATTTTAATGCATTATACCCGATTAAGGTACCCTCAATATCATAATCACATGCATGGATAAAGCTATCCGCATCTTTTGCAAATTTCTTAATGGCATTGACATAATCCCTTGTAAATCTACTAGATTTATTAACTTCATATGCAGGAGCCCAATCTAAGTCAAAATAATACTTGTTTCGATTGTTTTTAGGAGTCAATGAGTACAAATGACCTACAGCAGACACTATAACAATATGTTTATCTTCCCTATCCATTTCCCAATAACTAACCTTTTTATTATATTTATGTTTCTTTGCCTTGGAAGATAAAGCCTGAGCTACTTTTTCCGCAGCTTTTGGCTTCTCACAAATAATTAATTCATTCATTTTATCACATTATCTAAAAATTTTCTCCCTCAATAGATATAAATAAAAATTAAAAATAATATCCGATAATATTAGTTACTAAAATTTTTCAGTTTCTAAATGAAATAAAAAAATTGAAATTTTAAAATATTATTATTCATAGTAAATTCAATTACATTATATAAATTTTTTCATTTTAAAAAAAAAAAATCAGTTTTAGAAAAATAATCTTCTATATATTATAATATATTATATTTACTAATTTTTTAAATTATAAAGGATTTTGTTAAACTTTTAAGACAGCTGAAAATCAGCTGAAAAATATTTGTTTTAAATGATTAAAAATAAAAAAATTATTATGATAAAATTAAAAGACAATGAAACTTTAAACAATAAGAATAGGAGATAAACCTTAAATTTGAAAATAAAATAGAAATAAAAAAGTTATTATAATAAGATTAGAAGATTATTAAAACTTAAAATAAGAAAAATAGATGGAATAATCCTTAGATTTATAAATTAAATAAAAATAGATAATAAAAAGATATAAAAAAAATGAATCAATGAAAAATCAACGAAAAAAGAAAGAAATAAACTAAATTTAGTTTATATCATATTTTTGTAAAAGTAAAAGTTCTTCGGTAGATAACTTTTTACCATGTTTAAATTTATCAAAAATATTTTCAGCTTTCTCTTTCTCTTCTAAGTTTCTCTTAGGAGCAGGTTGATTTTTGTTTGATTTTCGTCTTTTAGGTCTAGATGTACCTAATCTTTTATTAATGACGTGGATTTCACTTAAAACTGATTTGAATTCTTCATGTTTTGCAGAAGCAGATTTTCTTGCTTCAATGAAGTTTTTGTGTGCCTCATCAGCAGCAGCTCTGATTTCATCAGTTTTTCTGAAATAGTTTAACATTTGTTCATGTGCTTCTTGAGCTTTCTCGGAAAGTTCAACAACATTAGCATGATGTTCTTCAGATTGTTTTTTAAGTTCCTCAGCTTGTGCTTTTACCTTATCATCTTCATGAATATCCATTAATTGTTTACGGAGATCATTAGCATTTTTAACAAGTTGATTTTCTTTTTTAATATCTAAAACCCTAGTTTCAATGATACTATCAATTTTCTTGATTTCATTTTCGATTTTAACTTTGTCTTTTTTACCTGAAGACCATTCTAAGTTTCTAAGCTCTTTATTAGCAGCGTTACGTAATTTTTTCTCTGCCTCAACTTCTTTGTTGATTTTATTACGTTCGTCCCTATATTCGATAGCTTTGTTTAAGTTTTCTTTTAAAGAAGCATTTAATTCATCACGGATTTTACGTTGTTCTTTAGCAACTCTGTTGTAATGTTCTCTTTCATCAGCAATTTTGGAAATTTCTTCTTCTTTTTCAATTTTTTGCTGTTTGACTCCTTCAAGAGTGTCTGCAAGAACAAATTCTTCTTTTTTATCAGCATCAGCAGCTTTTTTAATTGGATCTAAGACCGCGGTTAAATTATCATCATCAACAACAACATCAGCGATTTCTTTAACAGCAGGTTTACCATTAAATGCAATACCTAAACCAGTGGATTCAATAATTGAGATATCATTAGCTCCGTCACCAATAGCTACACAATCAGCTAATTCAATATCTTTATCTTCAATATATTTATTTAATACCTGAAGTTTAGTACCAGAAACTAAGTCTCCAGTCACCTCACCAGTTAATTTTCCATCTTCTTCAGTCAATGAATTAACAAAAATTTCATCAATACCTAATTTGTCTTTTAATGGGTCTGCAATAATATCAAAACTACCACTAATAATAATTACATCATAGCCAGCATCTTTTAAAGTTTTAACAGTCTCTTCAGCACCATCGGTAAGAGGAATATTATTTCTTAATTCAACAATATCATCGACTGAAACTCCTTCAAGAAGTTTAGCTCTTTCTTTAATAGAGGTTTCAAAGTCGAGTTCGCCTTTCATTGCTTTATCTGTAATTTCAGCAATTTCATCTTTAACATTTGCAATTTTTCCTATCTCGTCTATTGCCTCTCCATTCATTATAACATTATCTAAATCAAATACTATAAGTTTAATCAAACATATCACCAAATTATATTAAGTCTAACTCTTTTAGTCTGTCGTAAGCTCTTTCTACACCAAGCTTAGCATCACTACGAGTTTTTGCTCCAGTACAAACAACCTTACCAGAACCAAATAATAATAAAACTACTTTAGGATCAGTTAGACGATATACTAAACCAGGGAATTGTTCCGGTTCATATTCGGTATTCTCTAATTCTAAAGCAACAGCTTCTAAATTTAACGGAAGTTCTAAATTAGCAGAAGCTACAATATTTTGAATTTTAATTTCGAATTCATGAGGGATTTCAGTATCGATTTCTCTCATAAGATCCACGGTTTTTCTAATAGCTAACTTTGAGTCATCTATAGATTTAGCACCAGTACATACTAATTTACCTGAGCTAAAAATCAAAGCAGCAGTTTTTGGATCTTTTAATTTAAAAACAAGACCAGGGAATTGCTCACGGTTAAAGTCGACACCAGGTAAATTTTTAGCAACATCAGTAAGTACTATATCTTTACCAATACTAGCAGAAGACACAATGTTTTCTATTTTTATATCAACATCGGTCATTATATACCTCCAAATCATATTTTTGAAAAAAAGTAAGTAAACATTTTATATATAATTTGAAAAATAAGCACATCAAATATTTAAACTAAAATTTTTACTGTATATAAATTTATATTTAAATAGTATATAAACCTTATTTAAAAATAAATTTTTTATGTGAAAATAGACAAAATAGAAAATAATAAAAAATGATTAAAAATTTTATAAAAAATAATAAAATAAAGGATAGTTGTTATAAATGATAGAAGTTGAAGCAAAAGCCAAAATCAATAGTTTTAATGAAGTTCGAACAAAAATACTCGAATTAAAGGCAGAAAAGATAAAAACTGAACATCAAGAGGATATATATTTTAACAGTCCTATCTGTGATTTTGCTAAAACTGATGAAGCATTAAGAATAAGAAAAACTAAAACCGATAAAGAAAGTAATTTATTTATAACCTATAAAGGACCTAAAATAGATAAAAAAAGTAAAACTAGAGAGGAAATTGAAATGGGTATTGAGGATGAAAACAAATGTAGAAAAATATTTGAACATCTAGGTTTTACTGCTGTTCGTGAGGTTATAAAAGATAGGGAAATTTACAGATATAAAAATTATGAGATAAGCCTTGATGATGTAAAAGGTCTAGATCCCTATATGGAAATTGAGGCACTCGTTGAAGATGGTACCGATTATAGTGAGGCACAGGAAGGTTTGTTTAAAGTATTTGAAAAATTGGGTATTACCGATGGCTTTGAAAGGACCTCATATCTTGGCCTATTAGAAAATATTGATGAAAATTAATAGATTTTTTACTTTAATCATCCTCCATAGAAGATAATGAAAAACTAGAAAGTTTCCATTTGAATTTCTACAAAATCCTATTCTATTATACTAGAGAATACTAATGAAAACTAAAAATTATTTTTTTTAAATTTCTATAATATTAAAATCTTAAAAAAAAGACGACTTAATAAATAGATTATAAAATATCAGATATTAAATATTAAATATTAAATATTAAATATTAAATACCCATATTAATATTAGAAATTAAAAATCATATGGAAAAAATGATAAAAGATAAAAACAATTAGGCATCTTTTTTTATTGAAAAGGAAAGTTTATATTTCATCATAATTGTTTTAGAACCTTCCAAACTCTTTTTTAAAAAAATATATTTAAAAATTTAAATTGATTAATATTTAAATATACAGACTTACAAATTAAATAACATAAATTTTTAATTTAAATTTGTAATTATTACTAATTTTACAAATAATAAAATAATTATTGATTTAATAAAAAAAATACATATCAAGTTTAATTAATAACAATCATAATATAATAGGAGTGATATTTTTGCAATACTATGTTAGTCCTTACAATAAAGAGGTCAAATACACATTTCCTAAAGATATAACCGTATATGACACTACTTTAAGAGACGGAGAACAAACTCCCGGTGTAGCTTTCTCCAAAGATGAAAAAATAGAAATTGCTAAAAAATTAGATGAACTTAAAGTACCACAGATAGAAGCAGGATTCCCAAGGGTATCCTCAACAGAACAGGATACTGTTAAAACAATAGCCAATGAAGGATTAGATGCACAGGTCATATGTTTAGCTAGAACAAAATTGGAGGATATCGATGCGGCATTAGATGCTGATGTTGACGGGGTAATTACTTTTATGGGAGCTTCCGATTTACACCTTGAACATAAATTACACTTTACAAGGGAACAGGCATTGAATATCTGTATGAAATCTATTGAATATGCTAAAGACCATGGACTATTCGTTGCTTTCTCTGCAGAAGATGCAACAAGGGCAGATTTAGATTTCCTAAAAAGAATGTATAAAAAAGCTGAGGGATACGGTGTTGATAGGGTACATGTAGCAGATACCGTTGGTGCTGCAAATCCTCAAGGAATTACTTACCTTGTATCAGAACTTAAAAAAGAGATTAACACAGATATTGCTATGCATTGCCATAATGATTTTGGACTTGCTGTTGCAAATTCAATTGCAGGACTTCAAGCAGGTGCCAGTGCAGTTTCAGTAACCATCAATGGTATTGGTGAAAGGGCGGGAAATGCTTCACTTGAAGAATTGGTAATGGCCCTTAAATTATTATATGGAAAGGATTTAGGATTTAAAACCAAAAAAATTAAAGAAATCTCAGAACTTGTATCCAAAGCTACAGGCCTACCAGTTCCTTATAACAAGCCAATAGTAGGTAAAAACATATTTAGACATGAATCAGGAATTCATGTAGATGCGGTTATTGAGGAGCCATTAACCTATGAGCCTTATGTACCGGAACTCGTAGGTCAAAAAAGACAATTGGTTTTAGGTAAACATTCAGGTTGTAGAGCAGTTAAAGCAAAACTTGACGCATGTGGTTATAAAGTAACCAATGACCAACTTTGTGAAATTGTAAAACAAGTTAAACAAACAAGAGAGAAAGGTACCTACATCAATGATGATGTCTTTAAGGAAATCGTCAAAAATGTAAACCTTGCTGATTTATAAATCCCCTCTTAATTTTTTTATTATTTTTAATCATTTAACAAATAGCTAATTTTTATATAGTTTTTAATGTCTAAAGGGAAATCCCTCTTTATAGAATTAAAAAAATTTTAAATTCGACTTTAATAGAATCATTAATTAATCGTTGATTTAATAATTTAACCTTTTTTTACAATAGATCTAAAGATTATAAGTTTAAAAGAAAAAATAAAACAACATGATCTTTAATATCTAAAACGATTAATCCCATTCTACAATACACCTAAAAAAAAATCTGATTTTAAATTTAGATTAAATATTAAAAGGGTTTTTAAACTAAAGGGAATTTCATCTAGAAAAAATTTTTTAATAAGGATACAATTAAAATAAAAAACTATTTTAATATTTTATAAAGATATTATATAGTAGATTAAAATACAATTTTAAAGTGTAAAAATGAATATTACAGAAAAGATTTTATCAGAAAAAGTAGGTTATGAAGTTAATCCTGGTGAAATTATCGAGGCAAATGTCGACCTTGTAATGTCACATGACGGTACATCACCACCTGCCATTAAAACATTTGAAAAAATAGCAGATAAGGTATGGGATCCTGAGAAGATAGCGATAGTGTTTGATCATAACATACCTGCAAATACAATTGGATCTGCAGAATTCCAGAAAGTTGCAAGAAACTTTATTAAGAAACAGGGCATTACCCACCATTACATTAATGGTGAAGGTATTTGCCACCAAGTACTTCCGGAAAAGGGTTTAGTAGAACCTGGAAAAATCATAGTTGGTGCGGATTCACATACATGCACTTATGGTGCATTTGGAGCATTTTCCACAGGAATGGGTGCAACGGATATTGCTATGGTTTATGCAACTGGTAAAACATGGTTCAAGGTTCCGGAGGCTATAAAAATCCAAGTTGAAGGTGAACTAGGTAATTTAACCTCCAAGGATATTATTCTAAACATAATTGGAAAGGTTGGAATTGCAGGAGCCACCTATCAAAGTGCGGAGTTCTGTGGTAAGACCATTGATAACCTTGATGTGGCAAGTAGAATGACCATGACAAACATGGCCATTGAAATGGGTGCTAAAAATGGCATAATGGAACCTAATGATGCTACTATAGATTATGTATGTAGAAGAACCGGAAAAAGTAGAAATCAGTTAAATATCAAAAAATCCGATAAGGACTCAGTTTATAGTAAAGAATATTATTTTGATATAAACAATATGGAAGAACAAATCGCATGTCCCAATGATGTGGACAATGTAAAACCGATTAGCAAGGTTGAGGGAACATCTATCGACCAGGGAGTAATTGGTTCTTGTACCAATGGAAGACTAATTGATTTGAAAAATGCCGCAGAAGTTCTTGATGGGAAAAAGATCCATGAGGATGTCAGATTAATAGTTCTTCCGGCATCACGTGAAATATATCTTCAAGCATTAGATAAGGGATATATAAAAACCTTCATGGAATCCGGTGCAATAGTATGTAATCCGGGATGCGGACCATGTTTAGGAGCACATATGGGTGTTTTATCTGAGGGTGAAACAGCCATATCAACTACAAACAGAAACTTCAAAGGTAGAATGGGAGATCCTAAATCATCAGTTTATCTTGCAAATTCAAAAGTAGTTGCAGCCTCTGCAATAAAAGGATTTATTGCAAGACCAGAAAATTAACTTTTTTTACTTATTTTTTATATTTTTTTAAAGAGAACTATTTTTAAAGGGACATTATGATTAAAGAAGAGAACAATATCAATAAATGTTTAATTGATAGAATAAACTACCTGGAAAACAAGAATAACATAAAGCTATCCAACACACAGAAGATACTTCTTACAACCGACGGATCAATTACTGCAATCTTAGACGTATTATATAATAAAATTACTTTAAAAACCATTAACCAGCATGTTGAAAAGGCAAATAAAGAAGTTTCAAATCACTTCAATATTGACGAAAGTGAAGAGGTAAACAACAGAACCATAATAATGCATAAAGACGATAAACCATTAATATTTGCAAAAAGTTATATTCCTTTATCCAGAATAAATAAAGAAATTAAAGATTCATTAATGACAGAAGACATTCCAATTGGAAGGATCTTAAAGAATTATAAACTTGAGACAAGAAGAGAAATTGGAGACATTGAAGTAATAAAATCAGAGCCAGAACTTGAAGAAATATATAAGACAGATGATGATTTCCTATCAAGAAACTATGATATTATACACAATAATGAGAAAATCATGTGGATTCAGGAAATGTTTCCGATAAGTTATTTTAGAGAATATCTAGATTAAACAAAAACAATACATAAAATAAATTAAAAAAAAAAATAAAAGAATATGAAAAAAATCAATCAATTCAAATCAACAGATAAATTTAAAAAAACAGCTGATTTAAAGAATAAAACGATGAAGGTGAAATAATGGGAGTGAAGTTTAAAGATATTGCTTCTCCAGAAAAAATTAATTTAAAAGATTTAGAAGGAAGAACAATAGCTATTGATGCTTTTAATACAATTTATCAATTTTTATCAGGGATTCGTCAAAGGGATGGAACGCCTCTTAAAGATGCTAATGGTAATGTGACTTCCCATTTAAGTGGTCTTTTATATAGAACATCATCCATTGTCGAGCGTGGGATAAAACCTATTTATGTTTTTGATGGAAAACCTTCAGAATATAAATCTGATACAATAGCTAAACGTAAAGAGGCTAAAATAAAATCAAAAGAAGAATGGGAGAAAGCCATTAAAGAAGGCAATGAGGAATTAGCACGTAAATATGCAATGCGTACAACACATATTACACCATATGTAGTTGAAAGTTCCAAATATTTGCTTGATTTAATGGGAATACCTTATGTTCAGGCACTTGGTGAAGGTGAGGCACAGGCATCCTATATGGTTCAGAAAAAAGATGCATGGGCCGTTGCATCACAGGATTATGATTGCTTGTTATTTGGTTCTCCAAGAATTATAAGAAATCTTACCTTAAGTGGAGGACTTTCAAATCTTGAATATATGGAATTAAACAAGGTTCTATCAAATCTTGATTTTTCAAGGGAACAACTAATCGATCTTGCACTTCTTGTAGGTACCGACTTTAATGATGGAGTCCATGGTATTGGCGTTAAAAGAGGCATGAAACTATTAAATGATAATAATCTGGAAAATGTTCTAGAAGACTTAGATACAGAGCCTAAGATAGACATAGATATTTTAAGAAATATTTTCCTAAACCCTAGAGTAAACGAGGACTATACCATTAAGTTTAAAGAACCGGACCGTGAGGGCATTGTGGAATTCTTATGTGGAGAACATGGTTTTTCAAAGGACAGGGTTTTAAATAGTGCAAGTAAAATCAAGAACCTTAACAGTTCACAGAAAAGTTTAGAAGATTTTTTCTAAATTTAAATTATTTTCCTTATAAAACTTAAAAAACCAACTTTTTTTATTATAAATTATAAAGTAAAACCCTATTAATCTAAAAAAACTAACTTCTCCTACAAATTATAAAGTAAAACCCTATTAATCTAAAAAAAACTAACTTCTCCTACAAATTATAAAGTAAAACCCTATTAATCTAAAAAGATTAACTTCTCCTACAAATTATAAAGTAAAACCCTATTAATCTAAAAAAACTAACTTCCTCTACAAATTATAAAGTAAAACCCTATTAATCTAAAAAGATTAACTTCTCCTACAAATTATAAAGTAAAACTCCTCTAATTTAAAAAAAAATTAACTCTCATCCAAATTAAATTAATTTTCTTTTTCTAACAATAAAAAAAATAGCTTTCATATAACTAAAAACCAATTTCTGTTTAAATCTAAATTTAATATTCCCATAAAATTAAAAAACACAGCATATGAATTAAAAAAATAGCTTTCATATAAGTTAAAAATTAATTCCACCTATTTAAAAATAAATAAAAAAAGATTATAAAACAGCATCCCCAGTTTCATCTGTTCTTAATCTGATGGATTGGGTTATAGGACATATGAATATTTTACCATCACCATAACGTCCGGTAGAATTGATTTTCATAATTACCTCAACTATTAGATTTACATCCTCGTCAGGAACCACAATTGAAATCAATTTTTTAGGAATAACCGCAAAATCATCGGTTTTTAATTTATTGTTTTGAATTTTTCTACCCCTTCCTAAAACCGGAAAGACAGTCATTCCTGGAAAACCTAAAAGAGTTAAGACTTCCTTAGTTCTTTCATATTTTTTATCTCTAATAAAAGCCATGATTTCTTTCATTATAAAAACCTCTTTTATAATCCTTGACTTCTTGTTCTAATTGTATAAGCCTCTAAAACAGGACTAACAAATATTTTACCATCACCAGGATTACCGGTAAAAGCTTCCTCAGAGATTAAATCAACTACAAAATCCACATCCTCATCTTCAACTACCAATATTAAAAGTTTTTTAGGTAACTGATCAAAGTGTTCATCACCTTTGTTTAATCCTTTCTGAATTCCACGACCTTCTGCATCCATTACTGTAACTGAATGGAATTGTTCATCATCCAATGCAATAATTACATCATCAACCTTCTCAGGTCTAATAATTGCTCTTATCATCTGCATTTACATCACTTAATCTGCTTTTTAATAACTAATAAATATAACTTCTATTTTAATGAATAGTCGGAATATAACTTCCGGTATAATTTTTGTATTTATAATATATATAGATTACAGTTTATTAAAATAGTATTGATTTAAACACGATAAACTTTTAAATCCATAAAAGAAACAGATACCGGAATCTTTAAAAAATCCATTAAAATGTTTTATTTAATCAAAAATGAGCTTTTAAAATTGAAAACACTTAAGATATGAAATCAGAACCAGATATCTTTTTTTAGAATTTTTTAAAAATTTTAAGCAATTATGAAATAAAAAAAAGTTTATTAGATATCTAAAATGGAGGGAAGAATTCTCCAAAAATCTTTTTAACATATTCCCTTGCAAGATCAACCTGGGTGGGATAATATTTTGATATTCTTTCCGTAAAATCCTTACGGGATACAGACTGTGTAATAAGATACAATAGATCCATATATCTGTCAACAGCTTTATCTGGATTGAATCCATAATTTTCAATCGCATTGTCCAATTTTTTCTCATCATGTAGGCAAGGAATCTCCAATGTTTTGCATATGGTTTCTTTAGTGAAATACTTAATTCTAATTAATGGGGAAACAGAACTAACTAAAACATATTCCCCACAATCAATTAAGGGAGGAACACCTTGAGATTCAAATCTGGACATACTTGTAAGATTTTTAAAATGCTCTATATTATAACAGTGAAGCTCCGTATAAAAGTCCGGTTTATACTTGTTAATCAAGCTTATAACCTTTTGACCCATTTCAGATTCATAGTATCTTTTATCTACTGTTGAAATATAGGGTGAGGAATCAAAGTTATAGATATAAATCTGACCACTGGCAAAATCTTCACGTTTAAGACGGTTAATCATCTTAATAGCAGTTTTACCTTCATTACCATGAACTCCTCCAAGAAATAGCTTAGTAGGTCCATCACCATTATCAATATGTTTAAAATATCCCATAATAATCAAAGAAATAATTGTTAAAATAAAATAGCAGAACTTTCTATAATATCACTCTAACTTTAATACCTTTTCAAATTAAGATACTAATTCTAGAGAGATTAAATTCAATAGAATAAAGAAAAAATAAAAAAAAATAATAAAAGATTAAAAAACAGGATTATGTTCCTTCATGCCAGTCAGATAAATATTCGATTTGACGGTCTGTGAAAGAATCTATTTCAATTCCCATAGCTTTTAGTTTTAATCTTGCGACAGTCTCATCAATTGAATCCGGTGCTTTCATAACACCAATATCCATCTTACCGTCATGATCTAAAATATATTTGGCAGATAAAGCCTGAACTGCAAAGCTCATATCCATAATCTCTGCAGGGTGTCCTTGGCCTCTTGCAGCTGCAAGATTTACAAGTCTTCCATCAGCTAAAAGATAGATTTTTCTTCCATCCTTCATTGTAAACATTTCAATACTTTCCCTTACAGTCTTTACAGATTCTGCTTGAGCTTCCAAATCATCCCTATTAATTTCAACATTAAAGTGACCGGAATTACAAAGCATACATCCGTCCTTCATATATTTAAAATCATCACCGGATATGATGTTAATATTACCGGTGACAGTAATGATAATATCGGAGATTTTAACAGCTTCCCTAATAGGCATTACCCTGTAACCATCCATTCTAGCCTCTAAAGCTCTAATTGGATCTACTTCAGTTACAATAACATTTGCACCTAAACCTCTTGCCCTACTTGCAACACCACGGCCACACCATCCATATCCACAGACGGTGAAGTTCTTACCTGCAATTAACATGTTGGTTGTACCCATAATAGCATCCAATGAGGATTGTCCTGTACCATATCTATTGTCAAATAGATATTTGGTATAAGCATCATTTACCGCTACAACAGGGAACTTTAATGCATTATCATCAGCCATTGCTTTTAATCTATGTACACCAGTAGTGGTTTCTTCACAAGCACCTTTAATATGGGATAAAAGTTCCTGTCTATTACTATGTAGGTACATAATCATATCCGCACCATCATCAATTATAATATCAGGTTTATGATCTAGAACATTATTAATAGCTTCGTAATATTCCTCATCACTTTGACCTCTCCAACCATAGATGTTTAAACCTAATGCCGCTGCACCAGCTGCAGCATCATCATGAGTAGATAGAGGATTACAACCAGTCATAGCTACTTCAGCTCCACCTGCTTGTAATGTTAAACCTAAATTAACTGTTTTAGGTTCCAAATGTAAACATGAACCTATAGTAATTCCCTCAAAAGGTTTTTCTTCTTCAAATACCTTTTTAATATGTTCAAGAACAGGCATATGTTTTTGAACCCATTCAATTTTCATTATTCCATCATCTGCAAGAGACATATCCTTTACATTACTCATATATATCACAAATAATCGTTTTTAAAAAAGAAATCATTTAAAGATCAGATTATATTAAAGTATTCCATTTCAATATAACTAATAAAAAAATAATTTTCAAATGAAAATCTATACAATATTATTTTTAACTTTTAATAATATTAAATATTATTGTATAAAAACAATATAAAGACAACAATCATATTAACCGAATAAATAATGATTATCATATAAACCATAAACAACTGTTAGATTCCAATTAAAACCAAAAGTTTTAGATTTAAATAATCCTAGATAAAAAAACAAAATGTTTTAAAAAATGTTTGCCCAAATAGAAACATGTTGGAATTACATGATTAAATGAATTTAAAAATTAATAAACTGAAAAATTTTATAAAAAAATATACCATATACCACAAAGTATATATATTATTAAAAACTTAAATTAAATAGTATTATACATAGTATAATGCCGGGGTGGCTCAGCTGGTTAGAGCGCACGGCTCATAGGGTTTTTTAGCTATGCTCTGACTGAATTCCTGGGATACCGTGAGGCCGCGGGTTCGAATCCCGCCCCCGGCATATAAATTATCCCAGGAAAAACCATTAAACTATTTTTACAGATTTTTATTGATTTTATAAATTACATATTTTACTTGAATATCTATTTTAATCTAAAAATTTCATTAGACTAATGATAATTTAGAAAGATTTTTTTAAAGAAAAGTAATAATAATTAATATATATTATTTTTAAAAGAATTTTTTAAGTTTCAGGTGCTTCAATGGAATATAGGAAATTGGGAAAAACTAATGAAAAAGTATCAATTTTAGGGTTAGGAACTATGAGACTTCCAACCTTAGATAACTCCAATAGTAAAATAGATAAGGAAAAAGCAAGTGAACTTTTAAGTTATGGTATAGATAAGGGAATAAACCTTATTGATACCGGATACTCTTTTCACTCAAAAGAGGTTCATGGCGGTCCAGGTACAAGTGAACCATTTGTTGGAGAGTTCCTTGAAAACGGTTACAGGGACAAGGTTTATCTTCAAACCAAATGTCCATCATGGCTTATCCATTCTAGAGAGGACTTGGATAATATTTTAGATGAACAACTTAAAAGATTGAAAACGGATCATATTGACAATTACCTATTACATTCTGTAAACAATGAAAACTGGGAAAACTACAAGAATGCAAATGTCACCGAGTTTTTAGATGATGCATTAAATGACGGAAGAGTAAAGCATGTTGGTTTTTCAACACATGGAACCTTTGAAACACTACTTATCTTAACTACCGACTATGACAAGTGGGAAATAGGCTTAACCCAAATGAATTATCTCGATGAAACATATCAGACAGGTATTGAAGGACTTGACTTTTTATCAATGATGGATATTGGAACCGAAATCATGGAGCCATTACGTGGAGGACGTCTAGTTGAAAACATTCCGGAAAACATCATGAAATTATGGGACAGTGCCGAGGAGAAGAGAACACCTGTTGAATGGGCATTCCAATATCTTTGGGATATGGAAAATGTTAATTGTGTATTGAGTGGTATGAACTCATTAGAACATCTTAAAACAAATATTGAAATCGCATCACGTTCTAAGCCCAACATGATTTCTGAAAATGATAAAAAATTAATTAAGGATGTTGCAAGCCTATATAAAACCCAAAAAGGTAATGACTGTAATTCCTGTGGATACTGCCTACCCTGTCCAAATGGTGTGAATATTCCCCATTGCTTTAGGGAATACAATATTGGAAAAATCCTAAACAACCCTAAAGCATCTGCCATGCAGTATTTCACATATTTTGAGGATAGCGCTCTTGCACATAACTGTACCCATTGTGGAGATTGCAATACACTATGCCCTCAGGGAATAAATATTGCAAAAGAAATGAAGAATGTTGAAAGATTCTTTGGAGATTCATTCCATCACTTCTAGATAATATTTCATGAAGGCATCAAAAAAAGATATCCTAGAATATTTCTAAAATTAAAAAAGGATTTGTAAAATTATATAAATATTAAATATATAAATAAATATAGATAGAATATAACAATTGTAATATTATAAAATTTATAAAGCAATAAAAGATAATGGAAAATGTGATAGAAGATGCCAACAAGATACAAAGGAATGGGATACTGGGACATTGTTACAAGGCAAATGAGCATTGTATCAAGAAGTCAACAGACAAGATTTAAAGAAGCAACAATAGGAGTAATTGGATGTGGTGGAATCGGAGGATCTGTTATCCAGATGCTTGCTAGAATGGGTGTTGGAAAAATCATTGCCATAGACAAGGATTATTTCGACATGTCCAATCTAAACAGACAACTATTAAGTAGCCTTGATGTTCTAAGACAGGATAAGGCAAAGGTTGCAGAAGAAAAGATAAGGTTGATCAACCCATATATTGAGGTAGAGCCAGTTGTTTGTGAGATTAATGAAGACAACGTGGAAGGCATATTGGAAGATGCTGACATTATCATAGATGCACTGGACAATCTTAAAACACGGATAATCATTAGCAGATATGCTAAAAAAAGTGGTAAGACATTTATACATGGTGCAATCCATGGAACATTAGGTCAGGTAAGTGTATTTAAACCAGATAGTCCAAAAACATATGAGGAGCTATTTAACTTACCTTCCGAAGGAAAAGAATTGGATGATGATGTACTTAAAGAATTGGATAAACTGACACATGGCGTTCCACCAGTAATTGGACCTACACCAAATATAGTAGGAAGTTTAGAAGCATTTGAGGCATTTAAAATAATTGCAGGCATTGGAAAGGTGACATATGCTCCGGAAATATTAACCTTTGATCTATTAGATTTAAGCTCTTTTGAATTAATAGAGCTTTAGATAATCACAAATCAATAGATTAAACACATAAAATCAACATTAACATTAAATCAAATTATTTAATCCCTATTTTTTTTAAAATTTATTTTTTTTACGACAATGACTCATTTTTTTAAATTCAATTAAATTATTATACCAGTCAACAATCCATAAATCATTTCCAAAATAACCGGCCTATTATGGAAAAGGATGTTCCGGAAAATTTATAGAAAAATAAAAAAAATTCAAAAAATAAGTAAAAATCAAAAATAAAGTAAAAATATTTAAAATAATATTTAAAAAATAAGACAAACACCGAAAATATTTTAAAAAAAATAAACATACTCATTTTTGGAAAAATAAGAAAGTTTATATATTAAAAAATTTAAACTTATCTAAGTAGGAAGTTACTTTCCGGCGAATAATAATAATCAAAAAATGTTTATAAAATTTTAAAAATAAACCACCAATATTTCATATAAATTGAGTATGATTTATTTTAAAATTTTTAATGAATACAGTTTATTTTTATTATTTTATCATTAAAAGGATGAATAAAAATGACAAAAGAAGTAGACACAATAATGGAACAAATGGAGAAAGATGAAATTGTTTTCGTTAGATTACAATTTGTAGATATCAATGGTAAACCACAAAACGTTTCATTACCTCCAAGTACAGATATGGAAGACTTATTTACAAACGGTACATTATTTGATGGATCATCTATTGACGGATTCGTTGAAATCAATGAAAGTGATCTTATCTTAAAACCAGATATAAGTACCTATTCCAGATTACCATGGAGACCAGATGATTCAGCAGTATGCAGATTTATTTGTGATATTTACAACACCGATGGAAAACCATTTGCTGGAGATCCAAGAAGCCAACTTAAAAAACAATTAGGAGAAATTGGTAAAAAAGGATTAAAATATAATATTGGACCAGAACCAGAATTCTTTATTGTTAATATGAACGAAAACGGTAATCCATTACCTTATGATAATGCAACTTACTTCGATATGGAACCTACAGACAAAGGTCCTGATTTCAGAAGAGAAATTACCTTTAACTTACAAAAATTAGGATTTGAAGTAGAAGCAAGTCACCACGAAGTAGGTCCAGGTCAAAACGAAATTGCATTTAAATTTGATGATGCACTTAAAACTGCAGATGCAGTAGTCACTTTCAAAACCGCAATTAAAGCTATTGTCGCTAATATGGCAGCATTTGATGAAATGGATTACAGAGTAACATTTATGCCTAAACCATTCTTCGGTGAAAACGGTAGTGGAATGCACTGTCACCAAAGTTTATTCAAAGACGGCGAAAACTTATTCTCCGATGATAACACTGAAACAGGTTTATCACAAGAAGCACTTTACTTCATTGGTGGTTTATTAGAACACGCACCAGCACTTACCGCTGTAACCAACCCAATTGTAAACTCTTACAAACGTTTAGTACCAGGTTATGAAGCACCTGTATACAGAGCATATGGTCTTAAAAACAGGTCCGCACTTGTTAGAGTTCCTGCAGCACGTGGAAAAGCTACACGTATTGAATACAGAGCACCTGATCCAGCATGTAACCCATACTTAGCATTCTCTGCAATGTTAGCAGCAGGTATGGACGGTATTAACAATAAGATTGACCCAGGTGACCCTACTGAAGTTAATATCTACAAACTAACTCCAGAGGAACGTGAAGAAAGTGGTATTAAAGTATTACCTGCAAGTTTATGGGAAGCTTACCATTCACTTGAAGAAGACCCTATTATTATGAATTCCTTAGGTGATCACATATCCCAAAAATTCCTTGAAAGCAAATACTCTGAATGGGATGATTACAGAGTACAAGTCTTTGGATATGAACATAACAGATACTTAGACGTATAAGTTTCTTAAAATTCATATTTTTTAATTTTTTTTAAACCAGTACCTATAATTTTTTTATTTTATTTTTGGGCTTTTTTTAATCTAATTTCTAATTATAAGGAAGTAAACTTGATGAGAATATAAAATAACATTTTAGATAAGGGAGTCATATGTCTGAATCAGAAAATAGGATGATAGAAATCCTAAGAATCCTAGACCAACAAGAAAAACCAACAGGTTCAAAAGTCATCGCTAATGAATTGAATAACAGAGGATTTAATTTAGGTGAACGTGCCGTACGTTACCACATGAAAATTCTTGATGAAAAGGGTTATACGAAGAAAATTGGTTATTCTGGTAGAGAAATTACAGACCTAGGCAGGTCACGTATTGAAAAAGGACTCGTCTATGATGAAATAGATTTTACCTATTCAAAATTCGAGAATTATATTTATCAAACTACTTTTAATCCATATACAAAAACTGGAAATGTTATTGTTAATAAATCAAATGTTCTAGATAAGGAAGCACTTGATATTATTAAAAAAGCATTTGAAACTGGAATTGCAGTCAGTCCTAGAATCCAGATTAACAAAGAAAAGATCGGCGGTGTGAAAGGATATACCGTTGAGAGTATTTGTGGAACAACAATAGATGGAGTATTTCTTAAAAATGGAATAGCTACACAGCCACAATATGGTGGAATCATTGAGGTTAAAAATTACGAACCTCGAAGATTTAAGGAATTAATTTCCTATAAAAAAACATCCATTACCCCCCTTGATGCGTTTATAGCAAAGAACATGACATCTGTATTAAATGTTATCGATAATGGTAATGGAACAATACCTGCAAACTTTAGAATAATTCCAGGTAAAGTAGGAAATAGAGCAAAAAAACTTATTGAAAAACTTAATCAGGCAAATATTAATGGAATTATTGCAATAGGTAAGAAAGGAGAAAATATTCTTGGTGTACCAGTTCCTGAGGACTTTATAGGAATAGTCATAGCAGGAGGAATAACGCCATTCTGTGTTGCGAAGGAATTGGATTACGATGTAAACATCAAGTTAGGTGAGGAATTAGAGGATTATACTAATTTGAAACCTGTTACTAAAAAAGCCAATTCAATATTAAGAAGTGTAAACCCCCATAAACAATATAACAAAATACCGTTCTTCCTATCAAAATCATGGAATCTTATTGAGGAAGTGGATTATGATATGGAAACCGGCGAGGGAAATATCATTGCAGACATATCCTATGTAAATAAAGAAGATCTAGATGATTCTCTAAAGGTCATTAAAAATACTTACAAAGATTGTCCGGAATATATTACACCATATTATAAAATTGTTGAAGATAACAAAAACCATGATAGAGTAGGAATTGCAACCGTATGCAGTTTATCTATCGATGGGATATTAATTAAAAACGGCATTATGTGTAAGCCTAAATATGGTGGATTACTGGAGGTTAACGATAAATCATCATTTATTGAACTAATATCATATAATGGTTCTTCAATAGATCCCCATAAGATATTCATACTTAAAGATTTAACTGCTATCAATAAAGATGAAACAGGTGCTAGAAGACTTCTTGCATCAATTAAAGAAATTCCAAACATTGCACAATACCAAAGTAATGAGATATTAAAGGAACTATCTAAAAAAGACTTATCAGTTTTAAAAATAGGCAAACCTAGAGAAATGGTCTATAATGCACAGGTAAACAACTACAAATTTGGTGTTGTTGCAGGTAGTGGATTAAATACTATAGCGGCCATTAGAGAAAAAGGCATAGATATCGATATAAAAGCAATGGAAACATCAATGCCCCTTAATGAAATGGATAGATTTTAAACTATTTAATCCATTATAACTTATTTTGCCAATCAATTTAATTTAAATTAAATTATTAACAACTTATTTTTATTATAAGCTTCCAATTATCTAATTTTTAACTTATATTTTAATTATTAAACCAGTTATCTAATAACCTAATAATCCAATAGTTTAACAATGTTTTAATTATCAATTCGAAAGCTTATCTTAAAAATTTTAAAAATAGCTAGAAGATTTCAATCGACTATAACAAAAGCACAATCTATAAAAAATACTATCTTTCAAACTTTATTAAATAAAAAATAACTAATTTCAATCTAATCAATACAGGTTAAAATTTAATAAGAAATTGACTATAAGATGTAGATGAATTAAACTTAAAATAGCATACTATTAAAATTTTATAAAAATAGAATATATGATTTAAAAATAGCTAAAAAATAGATATAAAAAAAATAAAAAAATAGAATAAAGTTATATTTATTCTAATTCAAGTTTAAGCTGACCCATTTTTGGAGCTAAGTAATTGTAGAAATAAGCTATTAGGAAAACTAAAACAAATGTTATAACAAATCCGGAAATAATATTATATAATGCATATAATACTGCAGTATGATTTATTGCTAACATCGCAATAGAGACAATTACATCTACAACTAAAGAACAGATTGAAACTATAATTGCAGCGCTTTTAGGATCAACATATTTAAGTGATGTATACTTACCCTCATCTTTAAAATCCACTATAATTCCACCAACCTTTGGAGAAATATAATTATAAACATAGATTTGTAAACATACGAATATGAAAGTTAAGACAAAAGATAATAGTATACAAGCAATAAAGAATTGTGGACTTAACATTAACACTAAAAAGTTATATACAATTAATGCTAAACTCATCTGTCCAGATGCCATCAATGTTTGTAGAACAGAACTTGCAAATCCAGGTACAACTAAGTATGCCAATGTATAAACGATAATGAAACAGATTAAACTAATAACCCCAATAACAAGTGAGGTAGATATAGGGTTTATCCTAGTTATCTCACCTTCCTCAATATCAAAATCAATAGCATTTAACCTAGTTACAAGAACATTATAAAGATAACCTCTTCCGAAGAAGTGAATAATACTATATAAAATTGCCCCAAAGATAATCATTGGAATAAGCATTAAACCAGTAGTAATAGCTGATGAGCCACCTATAACCATAAGAGCTATAAAAGCAATGATTGCAAGGATAACACTGATTAAAACATAAATTCCCATCCCAATAGTTGTTAAGGAAGACAATTCAATAGAACTAAGTTCTTTTGTGTTTACCATTTTTTCACCTTTTAATTATAAAGAAAATTTTATTGAATTTATTTAAATATGCTGAAAATCTTAGATGAATCCATTTAATAAATTAAAGATTTCATTAAAATAAGAATATTTAAATAAATATTATAATTAATATTTTTCATACAATATTAATCTTTTGATAAATAATCTAAAAAGATTTAAAACATTTTAAAGATATTACTCGTTTTCTTGAATTTTATAAAAATAAGAGCAACATTATAAAATATTTTGAAATCCGAATTCACTGCAAGATAAGGGGATTTAGAACCAGTCTTTAGAGGACTCTAAGATCTCATCCACAATGATTCCTGCAGAACCTGTATAGGTATGAGGATCCATAATCTTTTGAACTTCCTCCTTAGATAAATATTTACTTGCCTCTTCGTCTTCTAAGATTAAATCCCCAAGTAAAAGATGTTCTTGATTAGCCTTAATAGCATTCTCCCTCACAAGTGCATATGCAGTTTGTTTACCCATTCCTGCCCTTGTAAGTTCAGCCATTAATCTTTCAGCCATGACTAGACCATGAGTTAAATTGAGGTTTTTCTCAATATTATCGTCATAGAAGACAAGGTTACTCATAAGTTTAATTGTAAGTTCCAAAGTATAGTCACTTAGGATACATGCTTCAGGAAACATGATTCTTTCACATGAGGAATTGGTTAAATCCCTTTCATGCCATAATGGATTGTTTTCCAAAGCAGGTGCAACATAGGATTTTACAATTCTTGAAATTCCGCAGATTCTTTCAGCGGTAATAGGGTTCATTTTATGAGGCATTGTACTACTACCTACCTGTTTTTTAGGATCGAAATATTCTCCAACCTCCATGATTTCAGTTCTTTGAAGGTTTCTAATTTCAAGTGCAATCTTTGTTAAGGTAGATGCCAAATTAGCAATTGCCATAATAAATTCAGCATGATTATCCCTTTGTACAACCTGATTTGTAATTGTAGCAGGAGGTAAATTCAATTCTTCAGCAACTTTCTTATGGATTTCCCAACCTTGAGGACCTAATGCTGCAGTGGTTCCAACTGCACCATCCAACATACTTACACATACATTACCCCTTGCATGTTCTAATCTATCATATTGTCTTTTAAGTTCTGCAGCCCAATTAGCAAATTTCATACCATATGTAGTTGGAATTGCATGTTGACCATGAGTACGTCCAATACAAACCTTATTCCTGTTTTCCTTTGCCAAGTCAAGTAAGATATTAGTTAACTTAATTATTTTATCTTCAAGGACATCAATTGAATCCCTAATCATTAAAGAGTTTGAGGTATCTACAATATCATTTGAGGTTGCTCCGAAATGTACATATTCTCCTGCATCTCCCTCACATTGTTCTGCAAGTCCTTGAACCATAGATGCAATATCATGTTTCTTGGCAGCTTCAATTTCATTTACCCTTTCAAGTTTAACATATTTAGTACTAGCTTTAGATGAGATTTCATCTGCAGTTTCCTTAGAAATAATTCCAATACTAGCCTCAGCTTGAGCCAATGCAGATTCTACATCTAACATTCTTTGTAATTTATTCTCATAATCCCAAATTCTTTTCATTTCAGGAGTTCCATATCTAAATTCAATTGGATGTATAGCCATTATAACACTTCACTCAATAAATTAATTAAAATAATTTTAAATATTTAAAATTTAAAATGCATTAAACAATTAAATTTAAAAAATACTTAAAAAAATTAGATATCTTATTAAATTAAAAAATCAAATCTAATTTTAAGCTTTTAAACACATATTTTTGTAAAAAAAGATTTACAAAATAATATATAACTATATGTCTATTTTTTAAAATAAATATAATTAGCTATTTTAAAGGTTCATACAAAGAACCAGTAATTTAAAAAATATTAATATATTAAGATAAAGTAATTAACTATAAACTATAAAAGTATATTCTAAGTAATTTAAGGAAGTTTTATAAAATGTGTGTAATTGTTATCAAACCACCAAATACTGGCGTTTCTAGAGAGGATATTGAGGCAATGTATAAACAGAATCCTCATGGAGTAGGCATTAGTTACTATGATCCAAAGGAAGATATGCTTGTTTGGAGAAAAGGTTTAACTGACTGGGATGAAATTGAAGAAATCATTAAAGAACTATACCCAATTGAGGCTATCATTCACTTTAGATATGGAACTTCTGGACCAAATAATGCTGAAATGTGCCATCCATTCCCTATTGGTGAGGAAAACAGATTAAGTGGAGAATCCAAACAGCTATTCTACCATAATGGAGAGTTAAAATCATTTGAACCCGAAAACAATTCACCATATAGTGACGCATATATATTCTGGAAGGATGTCATAAACCACATAGACATTCCGCTAACAAAGGAAATCGTGAAATGGTTTGATGATGGAATAAACAAAATGGCGATACATACAACCGAAGGTATTCAAACCGTAGGGGAATACTATGATTGGAATGGGTTAAAAGTAAGTAACCTTAAGTTTACAAGGTTCTTATTTGAAAAGTCAAAACCAAGAAAAGTGTTATCATTTATAAAATGGAAAATAGTTTTAAGATCTATTGATGGAATTATTAACGGATTTACAAAACTAAAAGACAAAATAGAATAAGAGGATTTAATATTAATCTTCTAAAATACCTTTTTTTAACAATCAATATATAAACAGTTACTTTATATAATTAATATTAACCACTATTTTTTAAAAACATTAGAAAAAAATAAGATTCCGTCTTATTAAATAAATATTAAACTACTTTTAAGATATTAAAATAAAATAAATATTTTATTTAGAATTCAATTATTGAAAACATTAAGAAAATAATGTTTTATTTTATTAAATAAATTTTTAACTATTTTTAAAACATTGAACCAAAAATAAGCATTCATTTTTCTTAAATAAACAGTTTTAAATATTAAACAGATAAAATAAGACTCAAAAATAGAAATCCGATTAAATAAAATCAGAAATAGAATTTTAATAGTGCTCCGTTCGGGATTCGAACCCGAGTCCGCGGTTCGAGAGACCGCAATGATTGGCCGGACTACACTAACGGAGCATAAGATATAATTAAATAAATAAGTTTTAAATTATTGTTCCCAATATCATGACAATTTTAAACATGATTTAAGAATAATAACCATGGTTTTAAAAATTAAACCCTAATTAATGGATTTAAAAAAAACTATAAAAATTCTTACTTAAGAATAATCTAGAATCTAAGCAGAGAATCTTAAAACAAAACAGAATATTGCTAAGATAATAGTCATTATAACAACTTGTTCAGGAGAAAGTTTAGGTCCAACACTTTCCTCATCGAAATATCTAACTAATCCCGCACCAGTCTGTGGCATGTCGTATTTTTTTTCCTTTTTAGGCATTTTATCACCATAACTTATAAAATTAAAATAAATTGAATTATCAAATAATACTAATCAATCATTATAATATATTGTTTTCATATTATTTAAATGTAGATGAAAAAGATTATTTTAATTTCCTATTTTTCAAAAATAATATATATAATAATTTAAATAATAATATTATTATAAAACTTTTTTTATAAAAAAAATTTTATTTATCCGTTTTTAATTAAGAATTATTTTTAAAACTTCTATATTAATTATCTATAGCTTAATTAAAATTATATAAAATGTTTTGATAATTTTTTTTTAAAAATCATATATAAATTTTACAATAAAGTCAAGAATTTATTTAATGAAAAATACGAATTATAATTACAATGGTGATGAAATGGAACATTGGATAGAAAGAATAGCTGATGATTTAAGTAAGATGGATGTAGAAAAACACACTATTGCAAGTGGTACATCTATATCTGGTACCATACATATTGGAAATTCATGTGATATATTTATTGCAAATGCCGTAGGTAAAGCATTAAGAAAATTAGACCAAGATGTAGAGGTAATATGGATTGCAGATGATCATGACCCACTTAGAAAAGTACCATATCCACTTCCAGAGTCATATAGTAAATACCTAGGTATGCCTTACTCAACTATCCCATGTCCTGATGGATGTTGTAAAAACTTTGTAGAACATTTCGAAAAACCATTATTCAATGTCTTAGATGATTATGGAATAGATGTTACAATAAAATCAGGATATGAGATGTATAAATCAGGGGTCTACAATGACTATATAAGGAAAGCCCTTGAGAAACACAATGAAATTAGGGAAATCTTCGACCAATATAGAAGGGTACCTTTAGCTGAAGACTGGTTACCATATAATCCTATCTGTGAGGAATGTGGCAGGGTAAATACTACAACCGCATATGGATATGACGGAGATAAAGTATATTATAGATGTGAATGTGGTCACGAGGGTGTAAGTGATATTACCAAAGGTGACGGAAAACTTACATGGAGAGTTGAATGGGCTGCAAGATGGAAAATCTTCAATACCACCTGTGAACCATTTGGAAAGGATCATGCAGCAAGTGGTGGATCCTATGATGTAAGTAAGGTTATCTCAAAAGAAATCTTCGGTTATGATGCACCTTATCCAATTCCATATGAATGGATTACCCTTGATGGTGAGGCTATGAGTAAATCCCATGGAGTATTCTTTGCACCAGACGAATGGTTAAAGATTGGACCTGCTGAAAGTTTAAACTATTATCTATTTAGAAGCAAACCAATGAAACCTAAAGATTTCTCACCAAAAATGAAATTTTTAGATTTGATGGACCAATTCGATACCGTTGAAAAGGTATTCTATGATGAGGAAGAGGCACCATCCAATAAGGAGGAACATAAATTTAAAGAGATCTATAGGGTTGCTCAAATTCATGAGGGAAGTCCATTACCATTTAGACCACCTTACAGATTCCTTGTAAATGCAATCCAAATTGCAGGTGGATGTGATTTAGAGAAAATCTTCGGAATCCTTAAAAGAAATTCACAGCTTACAAAAAGTTTTGAGGATAAAGAATTTGAGGATTTAACTGAAAGGGAACTTGCACAATATGAGGAAAGGGTAAATAATGTAAAATATTGGTTAGACAATTATGCACCGGGATTTGTTAAATTTAATGTGCAATACAAATCAATACCAAATCTACCACTTCAGGAAGAACAAGATGCATTCCTAAGAGATCTTGCTGATTTAATGGAGGCTAATGACTTTACAAAATCAGAGGATTTACATGACGAGATGTATAAAATACTAGAGGCACATGGTCTTAAACCACAAAAAGCATTCCAAGCAATTTATAAAATGATACTTGGTAAAAAACAAGGTCCTAGAGCAGCTTCATTTTTACTATCCTTAGATAAGGACTTTGTTATTAAGAGATTAAGAAAAGAAGCATAATCTTAATCTTAATTTTCTTTTTTTATATCTTTATAAAAACATTATATTTTCTTCTTTTAAATTAATCAATATTTTATAAAAACATTTTATTTAGCTTAAAATTTAATTATAATACTTTTTTTATACTAAACATAAATTTAATTATTTTTTAATAAAAAAAATAAATAAAAATCTGCTTTTTTAAAAATTAAACAAATCCCCCTATTACTTAAAGTGAATATCACATTGCAAAATCAGATAAAAAATTTATAAATTATAAAGTTTAAAAATAGATTTAATCTAAATTTACCTTAAAACATCTCAAGAATCAGCGATTAAAATTAGGAAGATATAATGACAAACATTAACAGGAATTCAATAAATAAAATCATTAAAAAAATTAAAAAATCATTTAAAAAGAGCAAATCCTTTGATGACTTACATAAAATAAACATTGCATATGTTCTTAAAGGATTTCCAACACTATCTCAAACATTTGTTTTAAATGAACTTAAATGGTTAGTTAAAAATAATTATAATGTAACTGTTTTTTGTTATATTGATCCTATGGAACCTATCGAATTAGATTTTGATTTAGAGGTTGTAAGATTTGATAAAAAAGATAATCCTATGGAAAATCTTGAAAACTTACTAAAAGAATACAAAATAGACTTAATTCATACCCATTTCGTTTATCCCCCATGTACCGAATACACCCTAGATGTTGCAGAAAAATTAGAAATTCCTTTTACTGTTTTCGCCCATGCAGTAGATATTTTTAAAAAAGATGTGGATAAAATCAATAGAGTCAAAGAAATTGGTAACTCCAAATATTGTAAAGCAATATTCACTTTAAGTCAATATCATAAAAATTACCTCCTTAAAAGAGGCGTACCCGAAGGTAAAATAGTTATAACTAAACAAGCTACCGACTATAAAATAAATGAATTAAAACCAAGGACAGGTAGAATAAGAAAAATCATCTCAATATCACGTTTCGTAGATAAGAAAGGAATTGACATATTTATTGATGCTGCAAAGATTTTAGAAGATGAAGATTTTGAATTTGAGATATATGGTTCAGGGGCTTTAGAAAAGGATCTTCAAAATCAGATTGATGAATTAAATCTTAAGAATATTGAAATTAAAGGACGTCTAGACGGACCTAAAGAGGTTGAAAAAGTTTTCAATAAATCCGATGTCTTAGTTTCCCCGTGTAGAATATCTGAAAATGGAGATAGAGATGGCATACCTACAGTGATATTTGAATCTATGGCCTATGGAGTTACTGTATTAACAACTAATGTATCTGCAATTCCGGAAGTTATAAATGATGGAAAGAATGGTTTTATAGTTCCACCAGATAATCCCGAAGCATTAGCAGATAAAATCAGATATATCTCCAATTTAAATAATGAGGAAATATTTAAAATCAATAAACAAGCACAGAAAGATGTTATAAATACATCAAGTGTTGAAAAAACAATGAATACACTATTAAAAACTTGGAAAGAAAAATAAATATATTAAGGTATTTGAAATGAAATATGCATTAATGTCTTATAATTATACAACAAATTTAGGTAATGAAGTTCAAAGTATTGCTGCTAGACGATTTTTACCAAAAATAGATTATTATATCGATCATGAAAAAATCCATCTATTTAATAAAGAAAAAGATGTTAAAATGATAATGAATGGTTGGTATTTAGATTCTCCAGAAGCATGGCCACCTTCCGATTATATCGACCCTTTACTTGTATCAATGCATTTTAATACAAGTACAAACAATAAAAAAAGAGTTGAATCATTATTAACAGATGAAAGCCTAAATTACCTTTCAAGTCATGAACCTATAGGATGTAGAGATATCCACACAGTAAATTTCCTAAAGGAACATAATATAGACGCATATTTCTCAGGATGCTTAACTTTAACTTTAGATAGTGGGAAAGATAATGATAGTACTATTGATGAGGGATATATTGTTATAAACTCATCAATACCAAATGAAATATATTCACTAATTAAAGAGAAAACAAATAAAGAAATTTATTTTATACAACAAGATGCTATACCTTCATTTGATAGAGCCTTTCCAGAAACAATGCCTAAGTGGTTATATAACTTAAGTTCATTCTATAATTATAAAGAGAAATTTTTTATTGCAGAGAACATATTGAAGCTTTATGAAAATGCTAGTTGTGTTATTACAGACAGATTACATTGCGCATTACCATGTTTAGCATTTAAAACCCCTGTTCTTCTACTTAATAATAGAGGTATGAGAGAAAGATTTAATGGATTAAATGACCTATTAAATGAAACTAGTATTAACGAGTATAAAAATGATTATAATATGTTTGATGTTGAAAATCCGCCAGAAAATTCAAATAGATATCTTAAAATTCGCAAAGATCTTATAGAAAAATGTAAGAAGTTTACAGGACATGTTAATTCTAGTTATTACTCCAAATTATCAAATAAAGATATAATTAACAAGAATACTCTTATTATTTCTAGAAATGGATATGAAACAAGAAATTATATGGTTGAAGTTCTCAACATGGCTGAAAAATATCAAAAAGAAATAGATAATCTTAAAAAAATAAATAATAATCAGAAAACAGAACTTGAAAAACAGAAAAAAATTATTGATGAAATGAAAAATTCCAATAGCTGGAAAATAACTTCACCACTTAGAAAAATAAGAAATAGAAAATAGATTATAATATTGAAATTATGATTTTAGCCTAATAAGATTAAAAATGGTTCAATCTATTTTTTTTACATCGGTTGAGTTTTCAACCCTGTCAAGCTCCATCTTCCAAAGATTCGGGTCTTTATCCAACAGTTTGTTAAATACATCTGAAGCTTCTTTTAAATTTAATACCTTAACATCAACATTATTATCTAATAAAAAAGATTCAGCACCCATTAAAGTAATATTGTCACCTATAACAACACGAGGAATATTATATAGAACCACTGCACCAGAACACATAGGACATGGAGAAAGGGTAGTATACAATGTTAATGATTCATATTCTTTAGAGCTTAATCTACCAGCATTATTAATTGCATCCATTTCAGCATGCAATATTGGTGAATCTTCCTGAACCATACGATTATGGCCTTTAGATATAATCTTATCATTTGAAACCAAGACTGCACCGATAGGTATTCCACCTTCATCAAGGGATTTTTCAGCCTCCTTAATAGCTTCAAACATGAAACGAGAATCCTTATCCATAAAATTCACAACTAACAAATAATTAAATAAGTCTTGAGAAAAATCCCTTATCCCTTTCATCTTGTAAACTTTCAGATAAATCTTTATTAAGTTTCTTAAGGTTTTTAATATCTTTATCCTTATTGTTTAACTCGGTATGAAGTTTATCATTTTCCCTTTGTTTCTTATCCATCTTCTCAGTTAAATCGTCCACCTTAACCTGAAGTCTTACAATTTTCTCAGAGTATTCCTTTTTTAAATCCTCTTTATATGTTTCAATTTCTGATAGCTTATTTTTAAGAGACTGATTTTCATCTTTAAGGGAAGGCAATTCCTTTTCAGAAAGCTCATTTAACTTATTTTCAGCTGATTTTAATTCTTTGGATATTTTCTTGTTTTCCTCTTTTAATCTTTCAAGATCAACTTTAGCTTTATCCTCTTTTTCTTCTTCAGATTCCTTTTTAAGATAATCAGCTAATTTATCATTTAATTTTTTATTTTCCTTTTCAAGATTCTGATATTTAACCTTAATTAAAGCCAATTCGGCACCGTTTTTAGTAAATGTTTCACTTAACTCCGCATTAATATCTAATTGATCATAATATTTCTTAGTACTATTATCCAATGCCTCAGTTAACTCATTTTTAAGTTTTTTTAACTCTTTGTTTTCCTTTTTAAGAACTGGAATAACTTCATTAGTTAAATGATTTAATTCATTAGCTTGATTCTTGACTTTATTTACTTCTTGATTATATTTTTCCTCATCAACCATAACATCACATTGTAAAAATTGTAATAAAATTTATGAAAATTGAATGATAATTAAAATAATTTATAGTTTAGCTATATTTAAACTTATTTATATAGAAATATATTTTAAATAATATAAAAAGATTAGAAAAATAGAATAAAAATTCATAAAATAGAATTTTTTTTAAAAAAATATTAAACAAAATAAAAAAATCATAAAATAAAAATAATTACCATATTTAAAGGAATTAAACATGAATATTCCAATTTATAGTTCTTTACCAAAAGTTTATACCTAATGAATTATAAAGATATGTTCATGGAAAAATTTAATAATAAAATTGAAAAACATTTGGAACTTTCAGAAATTGCAGATATGCTGAAAGAGTAC